>CXWL01001268.1_pt1:0-527500 | contig 529036 bp, 483 predicted proteins | sample 590931 | NCBI WGS metagenome assembly CXWL01 (sample SAMEA3498368, study PRJEB10139) | groundwater metagenome | biome: water well; material: biofilm material | place: Germany | collected 2015-04-27 | reverse complement strand
CCCGAAATATATTTTGGTATAGCCTCGGAAAATGAGTTCCTGGGAGGTAGAGCTACTGGATGGGTCCGGGCCGCGTCAGCGGTACCTCCCCCAACCAAACTCCGAATGCCCATGGAATGCTGTCCGGGAGGCAGTCGCTGTGCGCTAATGTACAGCGGCGAGAGGGAAAGAACCCAGAACGACTGCTAAGGCCCCGGAGTGGTGGCTCAGTGTAGCAAAGGATGTGATTTTGCTGTGACAACTGGGAGGTTGGCTTAGAAGCAGCCATTCCTTTAAAGAGTGCGTAATAGCTCACCAGTCCAGCGAGATTGCGCCGATAATGGTCGGGACTTAAGCCACCCGCCGAAGCATCGTCTTCATGCTTTGCATGAGGGGTAGGGGAGCGTTCCCATAGCGACGAAGCCGCGGCGGAAGCCTTGCGGTGGAGCGGTGGGAAGTGAGAATGCCGGATTAAGTACGCGATAAACAGGGTGAAAACCCCTGTCACCGTAAGCCTAAGGTTTCCTGAGCCATGTCGATCAGCTCAGGGTTAGTCGGTCCCTAAGGTGAGGCCGAGAGGCGTAGCTGATGGGAAACGGGTCAATATTCCCGTACCAACTGTAGGCCGTTATGAGCTCGAGGAGGGACGCAGGAGCAGGGTGTCCGACGGATTGTGGTTATGCCGTTGCAAGGTGGTAGACGTTTCCCGGTAGGCAAATCCGCTGGGATAGTCGAGAACCGATGCCGAAGGGTCTTCACCGACCCGCAAAGGGATGCTGACGCCGACTGCCGAGAAAAGCTTCGCGAGCCAGGACTGCAGTTGACCGTACCGTAATCCGACACAGGTAGGCGAGGCGAGCAGCCTAAGGTGCTCGAGTGATTTACGGAAAAGGAACTCGGCAAAATGACCCCGTAACTTCGGGATAAGGGGTGCCGGCAGTAGCTGACCTAATCAAGGGAAGGCGAGACCGGCCGCAGAGAATCGTCCCAAGCGACTGTTTAGCAAAAACACAGGAGCGTGCTAAGGCATTGTCCAAGCCAACGTATACGCTCTGACTCCTGCCCGGTGCCGGAAGGTTAAGGCAAGTCGTCAGCCGCAAGGCGAAGCGATGAACCGAAGCCCCGGTAAACGGCGGCCGTAACTATAACGGTCCTAAGGTAGCGAAATTCCTTGTCGGGTAAGTTCCGACCTGCACGAATGGAGTAACGACTTGGGAGCTGTCTCTTCCGTAAGCTCGGCGAAATAGAAGCATCGGTGAGGATTCCGATTACCCGCGACAGGACAAAAAGACCCCATGCACCTTTACTACAACCTGTCATTGATTGTCGGTATGCGTTGCGTAGCATAGGTGGGAGCCGGTGAAACCGGGGTTTCGGCCCTGGTGGAGGCACCAGTGAAATACCACCCTTCGTTTACTAACAATCTCACTCAGCCGGCAACACCGGCGAGGACCGTGGCAGGCGGGTAGTTTGACTGGGGCGGTCGCCTCCTAAAAAGTACCGGAGGCGCACAATGGTTGGCTCAGTGCGGTCGGTAATCGCACGTCGAGTGTATACGCAGAAGCCAGCCTGACTGCGAGCGCGACAGCGCGAGCAGGGACGAAAGTCGGTGTAAGTGATCCGGCGGGACCGTGTGGACGGCCCGTCGCTCATCGGATAAAAGGTACGCTGGGGATAACAGGCTTATCGCGCCCGAGAGTTCACATCGACGGCGCGGTTTGGCACCTCGATGTCGGCTTGTCACATCCTGGGGCTGGAGAAGGTCCCAAGGGTCCGGCTGTTCGCCGGTTAAAGTGGCACATGAGCTGGGTTCAGAACGTCGTGAGACAGTTCGGTCTGTATCCGTCGTGGGCGTGGGAATGTTGAGGGACGTCGACCTTAGTACGAGAGGACCGGGTCGAAGCGACCGCTCGTGTACGGGCTATCCTGCCAAGGGTATCGCCCGGTAGCGATGTCGCGCGCAGATAACCGCTGAAAGCATCTAAGTGGGAAACTGTTCCCAAGATGAACATTCCTGGGTCTTAAGACCCCTGAAGGGCCGTGGGAGACTACCACGTTGATAGGCGGCAGATGTAAGGCGCGCAAGCGCTTCAGTCGAGCCGTACTAATCGCCCGTGCAGTTTGATCTCTCCCTATTATTTTTGGTTTTCGGTTGCCTTCCCAGGCACATCATCCCTCCCTTCGCTTGTTATCCAGTTTTGGCTGGCGACCAGCGCGCAGGGGCCACACCCGTTCCCATTCCGAACACGGTAGTTAAGCCCTGTAGCGTCGATGGTACTTCGACTGCGAGGTCGTGGGAGAGTAGACCGTCGTCAGCCACCCCATTGAAGCCCGAGGTTCCGCAAGGAGTCTCGGGCTTCTGGCGTTTAGTGAGATGCGAGAGGTCGTAAGTCATAGGTCGTAAGTCGTAAGTCGTAAGTCGTAAGTCGGGTGAGGCCGAGCCCGAAGCCGCACGCTGCGCTCCGATGGCAAGACCTATGACCTACGACCTAAGACCTACGACCTCTTTCCCGACTATCTTCCCCCATGCCAAAAACCGGCCGCATCGCCCTTGCCGGCCGACCAAATGTCGGCAAATCGTCCCTCATGAATGCCATCCTCGGCACCCCCCTCGCCATGGTCTCGCCCAAGGCGCAGGCGACGAGAATCCCGGTGACCGGCCTGCATACCGAGGGCGACGTCCAGATGATCTTCGAGGACCTCCCCGGGCTCCTTGATCCGGCCTACCTGATGCAGTCCTCGATGCGCCACATGGCCCTCGAGCTGCTGCCCAAGGTCGACCTCATCCTGCACCTGCATCCCGCCGACGAAGGCGACCACCCCGACTTCGCCGCACTGGTCCCCGATGCCCCGGCCTTCACGGCGCCGATACTCAAGGTGCTGACCAAGGGCGACCTGGTCAGCGGACCCCGGCGCACCGAACTGATGAAGACCGTGGTGGTCACCGAGATCGGCCGGCCCGCCTCCATCAAGGCGCTCCTCGCCGCGATCGCCCCGTACCTCCCCGAAGCGCCGTTCAGCTATGACCCGGAGGACATCGGGACGCAGCCGGTGCGCTTCTTCGTCGGCGAGTACCTGCGGGAGGCCGCCTTCCAGGAGCTCGGGGATGAAGTCCCCTATTCCTTCGCGGCCGAGGTCGACGAGTTCCGCGAAAGCCCGCCGCCAGTGTACATTCGGGCCACGCTGTACGTCGAGCGGGAGTCGCAGAAGGGGATCGTGATCGGCAAGCAGGGCGCCACCCTCAAGAAGATCGGCGCCCACGCACGGCAACGGCTCGAAACGCTCCTCGGCGAAAAGGTGTATCTGGAGACCTGGGTCAAGGTCCTCCCGAAGTGGCGCCGCTCGCCGACGGCCCTGACTCGCTTTGGCTTTCCCGTCCCGGACCCCGAGATTCGTTGATGCCCCTGGCCCAGGAACTCCTCGACCTGCTCGTCTGCCCGAAGTGCAAGGGCGACCTTGTGCATCGCACCGAGCCGGAGGAATCGCTGGCCTGCCTTGCCTGTCGTCTGGTATTCGCGGTCGAGGATGACATCCCGATCATGCTGCTCGACGAAGCCACCCCTCTCGACTGACCTCCGTGCCCCCACTTGATGATCTTCGCGCCGCCGCTGCAGCCCGGGCCGCGGTGCTGGAAGCCGATTTTACCGGCACTGAACACCTGCTGCTCGCCTGGCTCGACACCGCCACGGGCCCGCTCGCCGAGGCGGTCGCCGCCGCCGGCCTGACCCCCGACACGCTCTCCGCCCTGATGGCGCAAGGGAAGGGGCGGCGCCGCGGCGGCGTGCCGGCCGGCGAACCGGGCGGACTCTCGTCGCAGGCGCAGCGCGTCATCGATCTCGCCAACGAGCAGGCAGTCGCGGCCGGGCGCGTTGACGCCACGCCGGACGACCTCTTCCTCGCGATGATTCACGAACCGCGCGGCATCGTCGCGCGCGCGCTCACGGAGTATCAACTCAAGCCGTCGAAGCTGCGCGCGCTGGTACGCGCCGAGGCCCCCAAGCCGAGGCGCGACCCGGCCGAGGCGGAAGCGCGAGCCGCCGAGAAGGCCGCACGGCGCGCGGCACGCGAGAGCGAGCCGAAGCCGGAGCGTCCCGCGCGAACCGAGGCCGCAGCGCCGAAGCCGGAACGCCCGGCCCGCCCGGAGCCGAAGCGCGGCCGCGACCCCGAGATCGACGACATCCCGGAGCCACGGGCGCCGGTGCGTCCGAAGCTGGTGCCGCCGCCGAAGCCCGCGCCGGTGGTGGTGGAACCGACCAAGCGTCGCTTCGGCATCACCACGCCGCTCTTCCTCGCCGTCCCGATTGCGATCTGGCTCTACAGCACCGGCGCCGAGCCGCTGTGGATCTTCATCACAGCCTGTCTCGGCATCCTGCCGCTCGCCGGCCTGATGGGGACCGCGACCGAACACCTCGCCGAAAAGACCGGCCCCGCGCTGGGTGGCCTGCTCAACGCCACCTTCGGCAATGCCGCCGAGCTGATCATCGCCCTCGCCGCGCTCCGTGCCGGCTACGTCGACCTGGTCAAGGCGTCGATCACCGGTTCGATCCTCGGCAACCTGCTCCTGATTCTCGGGCTGTCGCTGATCGCCGGCGGCACCCGCAAGCCGATGCTCGCGTTCAACCGAACCAACGCAGGGATGAGTTCGGCGATGCTGGCCCTCGCCGTGGCGGGGATGGTCTTCCCGGCGCTCTTCCACGCGACCCACCCCGGTGCCGACTTGCTGGTCGAGCTGCATCTCTCCGAGGCGGTCGCCGTCATTCTCGGCGTGACCTACCTGTTGTCGCTCGTGTTCGTGTTGCGGACCCATCGCCCATTGTTCGGTGGCGCCAGCCACGGCGTCGACGGACCGGTGTGGAGCATCGGCCGCGCGGTGCTGGTGCTCGGCCTGGCCACCGTCGGTGTCGCGGTGATGTCGGAAATCCTGGTGCACGCCGTCGAGCCGGTCACCAAGACGCTCGGCGTCTCCGAGGTGTTCCTCGGCTTGATCATCATCCCGGTGATCGGCAATGCGGCGGAACATGCGACGGCCATCGTCGTTGCGCGGAAGGGCAACACCGACCTCGCGTTCCAGATCGCCCTCGGGTCGAGCACCCAGGTGGCGCTGCTGGTTGCGCCGATCCTGGTCTTCGCGGGGGCGATGATGGGCGTCGTCGGGATGAATCTGGTCTTCCCGGCATTCGAGGTGATGGCGTTGAGCGTGGCGGTGGTCTTGACCGCCATCATCACGCTCGACGGGGAGTCCCATTGGTTCGAAGGGGTCCAGCTGCTCGCCCTCTATGCCATGCTTGGCGCGGCGGCCTGGTTCATTTGACGCCTCCCGCGGGAGCGGATACGTTGAGAGGTTGGTTCACCCTCGGCCAGGAGTGCCGGCGTGCCGCTGCCGCGTCGCACCATCCTTCACTGCGGCTCTCCTGAGCACCCGCTGCCGGAGCTGTACCGGCGGTGGGCGGAGAGCACAGGGATGGTGGTCGAGTTCACCGACGATCCGGAAGAGATCGAGGCGCGGATCCTCCGGGGGCGCGGGGCGCTGCTCTTCGTGGAGGACGATCCCGCCCACCCCGAGCGGGAGGTGATGTTGCGCCGGCTCAAGGGCGATGCCTACACGGCGATCGTCCCGGTGACGATCCTAGCAGGGCAGCACGACGCCGACCGGGTGGCCCGATGGTACGAGGCCGGCGCCGACGAGGTGCTGACGCCGCTCTTCGCGCCCGGTGAGCAGCGAGCCCGCCTCGGCGCCCTGATGGCCCGGACCGAGCGCAATGTCGGGGTGCATCCGTCGACGCGCCTCCCGGGGACGATCGAAATCGAGCGGGAGTTCCGCCGGCGGATCGAGGCGGCCGCACCCTTCGCGGTCTGCTACGCCGACCTCGACCACTTCAAGGAGTTCAACGACCGCTACAGTTACTACGACGGCGATCGGGTGATCTTCGTGTTGTCGCGCATCCTCCATGACGTGGTGCGCGGAGTCGTCGGCCCGGAAGGCTTCGTGGGCCATATCGGTGGTGACGATTTCATCTTCGTCGTGCCGGCGGCCGCCCACGCCGAGATTTGCGCGGAGATCCTGCACGTCTTCGACACGCTGGTGCCGCTGCAGTACAGCGAGCAGGACCGACGGGCGGGCTACTTCTTCGGCAAGGACCGTCGTGGCCAACTCCACAGGGTGCCGTTGATGACGCTCTCGATCGGCGTGGTGACCAATGCGCACCGGATCTTCACGCATCCGGCGCAGATCAGCGAGCTCGCGACCGAGATGAAGAGCTACGCCAAGACGCTTCCCGGCTCGGTCTACGTCGTGGACCGGCGCCGCGGTGACCATGAGATTCGCAGTGGGCCGGGCGGGCGCGACGCCCGCGGCTCCTGAGGCTTCGAGGACCCGATGAACGTTACTTGTCCCCAGTGTGCGTCCGTCTTCCGGGTGGACCCCGCCAAGGTCCCCGAGTCGGGGGTCCGTGCGCGTTGCTCCGTCTGCGCCGGACTGATCGCCGTGCGCCGGCCGCCGATTTCGGCACCGGTGCTCCCGCCGATCGATATCCCGCTGCCGCCTGTCGACGTGCGCCCGCCCGCGCCGGTGGCCGAGCGGCCTCGCGACCCCGAGCCGGTGGTGCAGGAGGCGCCCGCGCCGGCGCCCACCCCGACCGCGCCGCCGGCCGAGATCGTGGTGCGCGAGATGGCGCCGCCGGTGATGCCGCCCGCCGTCCCGTTCACGACGCTGCCGCCGGAGCCGACGCCCGCGCCGCGCGCCACCGCGCCAGCAGCCGAGGTCGAGGCGCCTGCCGCCGCACCTGGGCGATTCGCCAATCCGTTCCTGCAGCAGGATCCCGCCACGCGCGCCCGTCGGCTCGCGCGCGCCCTCGTCTCCGATCTGGTGGTCTATCATCCCGAGAAGCGGCAGCGCGGTCTCGCCGATGGCACGCTGAAGGAGCTCTTCTCCGAAGAGATCCGGAAGAGCTGGGAGGAGTATTCCGACCAGGTCGGCGAGGAGATCGCCAGCACGACCCCGTGGTTCACCGAGGCACTCAACGAGATCCTCGCCGAGGGGCGGCCGCTCTTCGGCTGAGTCGCGTGGCGGCGTCGCCGCGCAGGGCCGACGGCGTTATCTTGGGACGCTGAGTCCGGGTCGTTCCCCGCCACCGGGCGGGTGAGCGGCCCGGTGGTGTCTCCGGTCCTGATGGGGTGGTGTGATGGCTGATCTTTCCGAACGCGCAGCGGGCTTGAAGCAGCGAGTCGTCGAACTCCGAGACTTCCTTTGACGTCCCACGGAAGACGGCACGGCTGACGGACCTGGAGTCCCGGCAAGGCGATCCCGCCTTCTGGGCCGACTCTGAGCGCGCGCGGGAACTGGTGCAGGAGATCAAGACGCTGAAGGCGTGGATCACGCCGCACAGCGACCTCTCGGCGCGCGTCGAGGATGCCGTCGGCATGCTCGAACTGCTCGCGCTCGAGCCCGATGCGGCGATGGAAGCGGACATCGCCACCGAGCTCGACAAGGTCACCGCGGGGCTCGACAAGCTCGAGATGCAGACGATGCTGCAGGGTCCCGACGACCAGCGCGACGCCTTGCTGACGATCCATCCGGGCGCCGGCGGCACCGAGTCGCAGGACTGGGCCCAGATGCTGATGCGGATGTACGTCCGCTGGGCCGAGCGCCGCGGCTTCGCCGTCACCATCCTCGACCTGATGGAAGGCGACGAGGCCGGGATCAAGTCGGCCACGATCGAGATCAAGGGGCAGTACGCCTACGGCTTCCTCAAGGCGGAGAAGGGCGTCCACCGGCTGGTGCGCATCTCGCCCTACGATTCGCAGGCCCGCCGGCACACCTCGTTCGCCTCGGTGTTCGTCTATCCCGACATCGACGACACCATCGTGATCGACATCCGCGACGAAGACATCAAGATGGATGTCTACCGCGCGTCGGGGGCCGGTGGCCAGCACATCAACAAGACGTCGTCGGCCGTGCGCCTGACCCACATGCCGACCGGCACCGTCGTGGCGTGCCAGCAGGAACGCTCGCAGCACAAGAACAAGGACACGGCGATGAAGATGTTGCGCGCCGCGCTCTATGCGCTGAAGCTGGAGGAGCAGGAGGCCGCCAAGGCCGTCCTCGAGGCGACCAAGAGCGACAACTCCTGGGGCAATCAGATCCGCTCCTACGTCTTCCAGCCGTACACGATGGTCAACGACCATCGCACCGAGTTCAAGTTGACCGACGTGCACGCCGTGATGGACGGCGACCTCGACGAACTGATCGAGGCGTACCTGAAGCGGAACGGAGGGACGGCCGCATGAGCGACCCGTTGCTGACCCGAGGGCATGTCGAGGACGGGCGCCGCGCCAAGCGCGCCCAGCTCGAAGCGCTCGGCGTGACGCCGTTCGCCTACGCGTTCCACCGCTCGCACGCGACGGTCGAGGCGCTGGCGCTCTGGGACGACGCGATGGGAGATGAGGGGCCGGTCGTCACGGTCGCCGGCCGCCTGGTGGCGTTGCGCGGCCAGGGGAAGACGATCTTCGCGCACCTCGAGGACGCCTCGGGTCGGATCCAGCTCTACTGTCGGCGGGACGCGCTCGCCGAGGTCTGGCCACTGCTCGAACTGCTCGACCTCGACGACCATGTTGGGGTGCGGGGCCGACTCTTCCGGACCCGGACCGGTGAGGTGACGCTGGCCGTGCTGGAGATCACGCTCCTCTCCAAGAGCCTCCGCCCGCTGCCGCGCGGGAAAGTGGAGACACAGGAGGACGGCAGCACCGTGGTGCACGGTGGGCTCACCGATCCCGAGGTGCGCTATCGGCAGCGCTACGCGGACTTCGCGGTGCACCCGGAGCTCCGCGAGACGTTCCGGCTCCGCGCGCGGGTGATCGCCTACATCCGACGCTTCCTCGACGACCGCGATTTCCTCGAGGTCGAGACGCCGGTGCTGCAGCCGCTCTATGGCGGCGCCTCCGCCCGGCCGTTCGTGACCCACCACAACGCGCTCGACATGCCGCTCTTCCTGCGCATCGCCGACGAGCTCTACCTGAAGCGGTTGCTGGTCGGGGGCTTCGAACGGGTGTACGAGATCGGTCATGACTTCCGCAACGAGGGGATGGACCGGACGCACAATCCCGAGTTCACCATGCTCGAGTGGTACATGGCGTATGCCGATTACCACGACGTGCTGGCGATGTTCGAGGAGCTGCTCAGCGGACTCGTTGAGTCGACCCTCGGGACACTGCAGCTGGAGCGGCAGGGGCACGTCCTCGACTTCACCGCACCGTACCAGCGCGTCTCCTTCGTCGAGGGCATTCGGGCCACGTCCGGGCTCGACGTGCTGACCGATTCGGAGGAAACGCTCCGCAGCTATCTGGTGAAGCGTGGCGAGCCGGCCGAGTCGGCCGCGACGATGAGCGGTGGTCGACTTCTCGACGAGGTCTTCAAGGTGACGCTTGAGCCGACGCTGGTGCAGCCGAGCTTCGTGCTCGACTACCCGCGCGCGCTGTCGCCGCTGGCCAAGCCGCACCGCGATGACCCGCGACTCACCGAGCGCTTCGAGTTCTTCGTCCTCGGCCGCGAGGTGGCCAACGCCTTCTCCGAGCTGAACGATCCGGACGACCAGCGTGCCCGCTTCGAAGACCAGGTCGCGCAGCGCGCCGCGGGCGACGATGAGGCGCAGCAGTTCGACGCCGATTACATCCGTGCGCTCGAATACGGCATGCCGCCGACCGGGGGGATTGGCGTCGGCATCGACCGGCTGGTCATGCTGCTCGCCGACGAGGCCTCGATCCGCGACGTGATCCTCTTCCCGGCGATGCGACCCGAGTCGACCGGCACCGCGTCGGCCGCGCCGGCCACGCCCGAGGGCTGATGGCCGCGCGCTGGTGGCCGACGGCGCTCGAGCGCCAGATCGCGCTGCGCTACCTGCGCGGGCAGCGCGGCACGCGCAGCGCCTCGCTGCAGACCATCATCGCCACGGCGGGGATCGCCATCGGCGTCGCGGCACTGATCGTCGTGCTCGGCGTGATGACCGGGCTCCGCAACGACCTGCGCGATCGCATCCTCGTCGCCGCACCCCATCTTCGCGTCCTCACCTACGGCGCCTCCCTGCGCGTCGATGACTGGCGTGCGCAGCTCCCGAAGATCCGTGCCGTCCCCGGCGTTGTGCAGGTGGCGCCTGAAGTGAACACGCAGACCATCACGCTCAACGCCGACGGCTACCCCGAACCGGCCGCCGTCCTCGGCATCGAACCGGGGCTCGGGCACGACGGCGTGGTACGCCTCGACTCGGTGATGACGCAGGGGAATCTCGACTTCAAGCCGAAGGCCCCCGACGTCGATGCCGCGGTGGTGCTGGGCGGCCGACTCGCCCAGCGACTTTCGGTGCTCCCGGGCGACCTGCTCTCGATCATCCCGCCGAGGGCGGTGCGCCGCAACCGCACCTTGGGCACGCTGACCGGCACCGACGTCGTGCCATGGACCGTCGAGGTGACCGGGACCTTCGAGACGGGGATGTACACCTACGACAACACCTTCATGGTGATGTCGCGTGCGGATGCCCAGCGCTTCGCGGGCCTCGACACCGCCATCACGGACATTGCCGTCCGGGTGGACGATGCCTGGCGCGCCGTCGCCATCGCGCGGCAGCTCGACACGATCCTTGGCCTGCCGTACCGGACCGAGGCGTGGCAGGAACAGAACAGCACCCTCTTCGCCGCGCTCGAGTTGGAGAAGAAGGCGATGGCGATGGTGATCTTCTTCATCATGCTGGTGGCAGCGTTCAACATCGTCGGGACGCTGACGATGGTCGTCGCGTTCAAAACGCGCGAGATCGGCATCCTTCGGGCGATGGGCGTCACGCCGTCCGGCATCGGCCGGATCTTCCGCACGCAGGGCACCACCATCGGCCTCGTGGGCACCTCGATCGGGTTGGCGCTCGGCCTCGCCCTCTCGATGGCCGTCGATCGTGGCAAGTTGATCCACCTCGACCCGACCGTCTACTTCATCGATTCGCTGCCGATTCGCACCGAGCCGCTCGACGTCCTCGCCGTGGTACTCACGTCGTTGGCGATCGCCGTGCTCGCGACCATTCCGGCCGCGCGTCGAGCGTCCCAGCTCGAGCCGGTGGAGGCGATCCGCGCCGAATGAGTACCCTCCTGGAAGCCACCGACCTGGTCCGACACTTCACGGGTGGCGACGGCAGCCGCGTCGAGGTGCTCAGCGGCGCCTCGCTCACGATGATGCCGGGCGAATGCGTCGCCATCACCGGTGCGAGTGGCACCGGGAAGAGCACGCTGTTGCACCTGCTCGGCGCGCTCGACCGGCCCGACCGTGGCACCGTCCAGCTCGAAGGCGTCTCGTTCGCCGATCTCGGGGCCGATGCGTTGGCGGATGTGCGGAATCGACGGATCGGATTCGTCTTCCAGTTCCATCATTTGCTGCGCGACTTCACCGCGACCGAGAATGTCATGATGCCGCTGCTGATCGCCGGGGTCCCGCCCGCCGAGGCCCGACGCCGCGCGACCGCCGAACTCGCCCGGGTCGGGCTTGAGGCTCGGGCCGCGTCGCGGGTGACGGTGCTCTCGGGGGGCGAGCAGCAGCGGGTCGCGCTGGCGCGTGCGCTGGTGCCCCGACCGGCCGTCCTGCTCGCCGATGAGCCCACCGGCAATCTCGACGTCCCGACCGCGGCCCGGATGCACGGTCTGCTGCTCGATGCCGCGCGCGAGGCGGGGGCCGCGGTCATCCTGGTGACGCACAACCCGGAACTCGCGGCGTTGGCCGACCGGGTGCTGACCCTGCACGGCGGCGTGCTCTGCCCGACCGACCCGGTGGTGCCCGGGGGATGAGTCTCTGCGTCGATTGCCACCAGCGGGAGGCGGTCGTCCACCTGACCCAGGCGGAGGGCGGGGAGGTGCGCACGTTGCACCTCTGCAGCCGCTGCGCGGCCGAGCGGGGGGTCGCCACGGAGTCCGACGTGGGGGAGACGCCGCTGGGCGCCTTTCTGGCGGCCATGGGGAGCGGCGGGGCGATGCTGGCGGCGGCCGCGGCTCCCGAGGTCCATTGTCCGGCCTGCGATGCGACGCTGGGTGACTTCCAGGCATCGGGTCGATTGGGATGCCCCACCTGCTGGGAAACCTTCGATCGCCCCCTTCGAGAATTGCTGCGCCGAGTCCATGGCGCGACCCGCCACGTCGGCGAGGCCCCGGGGCAGGCGACCGAGGGGGGCGGGGTCCTGACGGTGGCGCAGCAGATCGCCCGGCTGGAGGCGGTGCTGGGCACCGCGGTCGCCGCGGAACGGTTCGAGGAGGCCGCCGAGCTGCGGGATCGCCTGCGGGTGCTGCGGGAGGGGGCAGCATGACCGATCCCCACCCCTTCCCGGACGGGGAGCTTCCCTGGCTCAACGCGACCGGTCCGGATAGCGCCCTGGTGGTATCGACGAGGGTCCGGCTGGCCCGGAACCTGGCCGGACGCCCCTTCTGGGGTCGGAATTCGCCCCTGGACCGCGAAAGCGTGGTCCGGATGGTCGAGGCCGCCTCGGGGGAGTCGCCGGGGCTCAGCGGGGCGGCAATGGTCCGCATCGACGGGCTGAGCAAGCGGGAGCGAATCCTGCTCCACGAGCGGCAGCTGATCTCGCGGGAGCTGGCGGGGCTCGATGCCTCCGGACGGGTCCGTTCCGGGGCGGGATTGCTCCTTGGGGCGGGCGCCTCGGTGATGATCAATGAGGAGGACCACCTCCGGATTCAGGCCTTCCGTTCGGGCTTCGCATTGGCCGCCGCGCATGCCGATGCGGCAGGGGCGGAAGTCGAGCTGGGACGGCGACTTTCCTTCGCCTTCCACCCCGAGTTCGGCTATCTTACGAGCTGTCCGACCAACGTTGGCACCGGCCTCCGTGCGTCGGTGCTGATGCATATCCCGGCCTTGGTCATGACCCGGGAAGCCGCGAAGGTGCTGCATGGATTGGGGCAGGTCGGGCTGACCCACCGGGGCCTGTCCGGTGAAGGGAGCGAAGCCCTCGGCCACCTCTACCAGCTCTCCAACCAGACCACTCTCGGCAAGTCGGCGACGGAGCTCCTGGATCATTTGGGGCGCTTGGTCCGTCAGGTGGTGGAGTACGAGGAGCGGGCGAGGGTCGTGGTGCAGCGCGACGCCCCCACCGCCCTCGAGGACCAGGTCTGGCGGGCGTGGGGGCTGTTGCGGCACGCCCGAGCCCTGGGGTTCGAAGAGGCCGTGACCTTGTTGAGCAGTGTCCGGCTCGGGGTAGGGATGGGCATCCTCCCGGCGGTGGCACGACCGATCTTGAACCGGCTCCTGGTGCTGGCGCAGCCCGCGCACGTGGCCCAGGACGCCGGGACCGGCCTCGAGGACGAGGCACTCGCGATGCACCGCGCCACGATGGTGCGTCGACTGTTGGCAGACACGGAGGGTGGCGGATGAACGGCTACAACTTCACCGACCGCGTACGGAAGGTGCTCCAGATGGCCCGTGAGGAAGCGGCCCGTCTGCACCACGAGTACGTCGGCACGGAGCACATCTTGCTGGGCCTCATCCGCGAGGGTGAGGGCGTGGCCGCAGCCGTGCTCACCAACCTTGGCGTCGAACTGGAGGACGTCCAGCAGAAGATCGAGGAGACGGTGAAGAAGGGGAAAGCGGCCTCGGCCGCTGGCCCGGAGCTGCCGTACACGTCGCGCGCCAAGAAGGTGCTCGAGCTGGCGATGGTCGAGGCCCGCGAACTGAACCACTCCTATGTGGGGACCGAGCACCTGCTGCTCGGACTCCTCAAGGAAGAGAAGGGGATCGCGGCGCAGGTGCTGACCGATGCCGGCATCTCGCTGGAGCAGGCGCGCAGCGAGACGTTGCGACTGCTCGGCTCCGACCTCCCGGCGCAGCCGCCTGCATCGTCGGCGCCGGCCGCCGGCCCGCAGAGCGTGCCGCCGAAGGGCGACAAGAAGTCGAAGACGCCGGCGCTCGACCACTTCTGCCGTGATCTCACGACGCTGGCCGCCGAAGGCGCGCTCGACCCGACCATCGGCCGGGCCAAGGAGATCGAGCGCGTGATGGAGATCCTGGCGCGCCGCAAGAAGAACAATCCGGTGCTGATCGGTGAACCCGGCGTCGGCAAGACCGCGATCGTCGAGGGGCTCGCGCTCCTCGTCGCGAACGGCAACTGCCCCGACGTCCTCCGCGACCACCGCGTCCTCTCGCTCGACATGGCGGCGGTCATCGCCGGCACCAAGTACCGCGGCCAGTTCGAGGAGCGGCTCAAGGCGGTGATGAACGAGATCGCCCAGAGCAAGAACGTCATCCTCTTCATCGACGAACTGCACACGCTGGTCGGTGCCGGTGCGGCCGAAGGCGCGATCGACGCCTCGAACATGCTGAAGCCGGCGCTGGCGCGCGGTGAGTTGCAGTGCGTCGGTGCGTCCACGCTCAACGAGTACCGCAAGTACATCGAGAAGGACGGCGCGCTCGAACGCCGTTTCCAGACCGTCGTGGTCGAGCCGCCGTCGATCGAGGAGACGATCGAGATCCTCAAGGGATTGCGCGTCAAGTACGAGGATCACCATCGGGTGACGATTCCCGACGCAACCCTCAAGGCCGCGGCCGAACTCTCGGAGCGCTACATCACCGATCGCTTCCTGCCGGACAAGGCGATCGACGTGATCGACGAGGCGGGCGCCCGCGCCCGGTTGGCGTCGCAGCATCCGCCCGCCGAAGTGGGGGCGCTCAAGCTGCAGCTCGACCAGGTCACGGTCGAGAAGGAAGAAGCCGTCCGCGACCAGAATTTCGAGAAGGCGGCGGCGCTGCGCGATCGTGAACGCGACCTCCAGCAGCAGATCCGCCAGGTCCAGGAGGACTGGGAGCGGGAGCGGCAGACGATGCGGCCGATCATTGACGAGGAGGCGGTCGCCTTCATCGTCGGGCGGTGGACCGGCATTCCGGTGACGCGGATCCAGGAGGCGGAGGCCTCGCGCCTGCTGCGCATGGAAGAGGAGCTGCACGTCTCGGTGATCGGCCAGGACGAGGCGATCAAGGCGGTGTCGCGCGCGATTCGTCGTTCGCGTGCCGGCCTCAAGGACCCGAATCGTCCGATCGGCTCGTTCATCTTCTCCGGCCCGACCGGCGTCGGCAAGACCGAGCTGGCACGCTCGCTGGCGAAGTTCCTCTTCTCCGATCCCTCGGCGTTCATCCGCGTCGACATGTCGGAGTACATGGAGAAGTTCTCGGTGTCGCGCCTGATCGGCGCGCCGCCGGGGTACGTCGGCTACGAAGAGTCGGGCACGCTCACCAAGGCCGTGCGCCGCAAGCCGTACTCGGTGGTCCTGCTCGACGAAATCGAGAAGGCACACCCGGACGTCTTCAACATCCTGCTGCAGGTCCTCGACGAGGGCCACCTGACCGACAACTACGGCCGGGTGATCGACTTCAAGAACACCGTCGTGATCATGACCTCCAACGTCGGGGCCCGCGACATCATGCAGGGGAAATCCCTCGGCTTCCATGCGGTCGACGGCGCCCAGAGCTTCGCCAAGATGTCCGAGACGGTGAAGGAAGAGATCGGCAAGGTCTTCAATCCGGAATTCATCAACCGGCTCGACGACGTGATCGTCTTCCATCCGCTCTCGAAGGCGGACATCGCCCAGATCGTGACGGTGCTCCTCAAGGACGTGATGCGCCGCCTGGGCGACGAGGTGCGGCTCACACCGGCCGCGATCGACTTCCTCGCCGACCACGGCTACGACCAGAGCTATGGCGCCCGACCGCTCAAGCGCGCGATCCAGCGCTACATCGAAGACCCGCTCAGCGAGCGGATCCTCGCGGCCGACTTCGTGCCGGGTGACGAGATCGAAGTGGATGTCGCGCCCGAAGGCGACAAGCTGACCTTCCGCGCCCTGACCGGGAGCAAGGCCTGAGCCCCGCGTCGTGGGGCCGGCGGGCAGTCGCGGCGGCCGTCCTGGCCGCCGTCGTGCAGGTGTCGCCCCTCCGGGCGCAGGATCCGCCGCCGATGCCACCGGTCGATTCAATCGTGGTCGAGGGGAACCTCCGGAACAAGGCCGACCAGATCCTTGCCGTCGGTGGCCTGACCAAGGGCTCCGTCATCACGTGGCGCGACATCCAGCGCGCCATCACGCTGCTCTATCGCTCCGGGCAGTTCGATCGCATCAGCGTCGAGCAGCGCGAGGGTGACAACATCCTGATTCTCGCCCTGGTCGTGGTCGAGCGACCGCTGCTCCGCAGCTGGACCCTTGAGGGGCCGGACAAGCTCGCGGCGCGGCAGTCGAAGGAGTTCGTCCGGCTCGCCATCGGGCAGCCGGTCGAGCGCGTCGCGGCCGCGAAGGCGCGCTATCAGATCGACTCGATGTACCACAAGCTCGGCTATTACGCCGCCAAGGTGACCTACAAGGAGAGCCGCACCGAAGACGGTGGGGTCACGCTCGCCTACACGGTGGACGAGGGGAATCGCGTCGCGATTGCCCGCGTCGAGGTCGAAGGCAACACGGCGATGACCGCCGAGCAGATGGTCGGGGCGATGGCCACCAAGCCCGAAGGCTTCTGGTGGTTCCGGCCCGGCGCGTACAACGAGCGCGAACTCGACCTCGACATGCGCGAACGGCTGCCGCGGTGGTACGGCGAGCGCGGCATGATCGACTTTCAGGTCGTCCAGGACACGCTCGTCGACGACCAGCAAAACGGCAAGGCCACGCTCAAGCTGAAGGTCGAGGAGGGAGACGTCTACAAGGTCGGCACCTTCGAGATCGTCGGGAATCGGCGGTATTCGCTCGAGGAGCTGTCGCAGGGTTTCCCGTTCGGACTCCCCGGCCAGGTCGGCACCGGCCAGCAGCTCGGCGGGCTCTTCAACCGCAGTCAGTGGGAAGACGCCACCCAGAAGATCGGCGAGACCTACGCCAATGCAGGGTACATCCAGGCGAGCGTCAATCCGGAGCAGTCCCGGCGCACCCTTCCCGACGGCAGCAAGGTCCTCGACCTGCGGTGGCGGATTTTCGAGGGTCAGCCGGCGACGGTAAACAAGGTCAACATCGTGGGGAACGAAGTCACCCACGAGCGCGTGATCCGCGAAGCGATCGTGCTGCTCCCCGGTCAGCTCTACAATCAGGAAGCGGTCAAGCGGTCGTACCAGAACATCTCGAACCTCGGCTACTTCAATCCGCTGCCGAATCCGGACATCTCGCCGGCGCCCAACGGCGTCGACGTCGACGTCACCTTCCGCGTCGAAGAGAAGCGCACCGGCAACATCAACTTCGGCGCGTCGGTCGGGCAGGGCACCGGACTGGGTGGCTTCCTCGGCCTCGAGGAACCGAACCTCTTCGGCCGCGGCAAGCGTGGTCGGCTGCAGTGGCAGTTCGGCAAGAACATCAACGACTTTTCGCTGTCGTACTCCGACCCGGCGATCCACGAGAGTCGCATCTCGGGAACCCTCACGGTCTACAACTCACGGCAGCGTTACGTGATCGGCGACCTCGGCCGCCAGCAGCAGGAGGGTGGGTCGCTCCAGCTCGGCCTGCCGTGGCTTGGGTCGCGAGTGTCGCGCCTCTTCGCCTCGTACGGTTTCCAGCGGATCCGCTACTCCGAGGGATCGGCCGCGCTGCAGTCGCGCTTCCAGTGCGCGCCGTGTTCGCGTTCGACCATCGGCCTCTCCTTCCTCCGCGAGACGCGGATCGGCTTGCCGTTCCCGATCGCGGGCTCGATGGTCCAGGTGGGCGTCGAACAGAACGGTGGCCCGCTCGGTGGCACCGGCGACTACCAGAAGGTCGACCTGGACACCCGGTGGTACGCCCCGCTCGGCCGCGTCGGCGGGACGCCGGGGTCGCTCAGCGGCGGGGTGCAGTTCACCCTCGGCCTGACCGCCAAGTCGGGCTTCATCTTCGGCGATCCGGGCGGCTTCTTTACCCAGCTCTATTCGCTCGGCGGCGTCCAGTACGGCATTCCGCTCCGCGGGTACAGCGAGTTCTCGATCACCCCGAACGGCTTCGACGCCCAGGCCGGTGGCCAGCGCGCCAGCGCCGATGGGTTCGGCAAGTCCTACGCGGCGTTCACGGTGGAGGCGGGGGCCCGGATTTCCCAGGCGCTCTACGTCAACACCTTCTTCGACGCCGGCAATGTCTACCGCAATGTGCGCCAATACGATCCCACTCGTCTCTATCGGGGCGCAGGCGTCGGCGTGGCGTTAATTTCCCCGCTTGGCCCGATCGGCGTCGATGTCGGGTACGGGTTCGACAAGCTGGACAATCTCGGTCGCCCCAAGCCCGGCTTCCAGCTTCATTTCCGCCTCGGCAACTTCCAATAGTGGCCGACTTCAACCGGCAGTACGCCAAGGATGTCCCGATGATTCGTGTTGGATTCCCGCTCCGTGCCCTCGGCCTCCCGGCCGCCATGCTCCTGTTCGTCGCGCCGCTTTCGGCCCAGACGATCGTCGGCTGCAAGGTCGCCTACGTGAACGGGGCGCAGGTGCTCCAGTCGACCCCCGGCTACGTCCAAGCGGACTCGATCTTCAAGCGCGAGATGCAGGTGTACTCGACCGAGATCTCTCAGTTGCAGGCCAGCCTCCAGGCCGCGGCCTCCAAGTTCGAGGAGACCTCGGTGATGCTGTCGGCCACCAATCGCGCCGCCGAGCGGAAGAAGCTCGGCGACCAGCAGGACGCGCTCGACAAGCGTCAGCAGGAGATCCAGGGCAAGGCGGCCGAGCGCCGCGACCAGCTCGTGAAGCCGATCGAGTCGCGCATCACCGCTGTCATCGAAGGGATCCGCGCCGAGAACAATTGCGCGATGATCTTCGACGTCGCGGTTGATGGCAACGCCATCCTCGCGGCCGACAAGTCCCTCGACCTGACCGCCAAGGTCATCGAGCGGCTTCGTGGCACCAGCGCTCCTGCCGCCGGGAAGCCGGGGACGCCCTGAGCCTCGGGGCTGATGGTGCGCTGACGGCACAGGCGGTCGCCGACTTGGTCGGTGGCCGCCTGTATGGTCAGGGGGACCTCCCCCTGCGGCGTTTGCGTTCGCTCGAACTGGCCGAGGCCGACTCGCTCGCGGTCTGTTCGGGCGCCAAGTACCTCCCGGCCATGGCCGGGACGCGTGCCGGGGCGGTGCTGCTCCCCGAGTCGCTCGTCGACAGCGCCGGTCCTGCGACGCGCATCATCGTGGCGGACCCGGCCCAGGCAATCGCCACCGCGGCCCGCCTGCTGCACCCGTCCCGCGTCACCACGTCACAGATCGACCCGAGCGCGCGGATCGGCACGGGGACCACGTTGGGGGCCACGCCGCGAGTCGGTGCGTTCGTGCTGATCGGGGCGGGGGTGCGCATCGGCGATCGGGTGCGCATCGGCCCGCACGTGGTCATCGAGGATGGCGTGGTGCTCGGCGACGATGTGCGGATTGACGCAGGGGTGGTGATCCACGCGCACGCCGTGCTCGGCGATCGGGTCTGGTGCCAGGCGCGGTCGGTGATCGCCGGTGAAGGCTTCGGCTTCCACTCCGACGCGTCGGGACATCGTCGCACGCCTCAGGTCGGGGGATGCATCCTCGCGGACGATGTCGAGATCGGCGCAGGCTGTTGCATCGATCGCGGGTCGCTCGATGACACGGTGATCGGACGCGGGACCAAGCTCGACAACCTCGTGCACATCGGACACAACGCCCGCATCGGCGAGCATTGCCTCGTGATGGCCGGGGTCGGGATCGCCGGGAGTGTCGTCGTGGGCAACCGGGTGATCCTCGCCGGGCAATCCGGCGTCGCCGGACACTTGTCGATCGGCGATGACGCTCGCATCGGCGCCCAGGCCGGCGTCATTTCCTACGTGGCGGCCGGGACGTCCGTCTCCGGCTACCCGGCGCGGCCGCACCGCGATTTCCTGCGGGCTATGGCCGCCCTGTATCGCTTGACACCAATCGTCGACGCACTCGAGGCGCTCGTCGTGGCAGAGGAGCAGGATGATGGCTAGGCGCACCCTGGCAGGGACGGCGCGTGTCGCCGGGACCGGACTCCACACCGGCGCGAAGACGACGGTGCTCCTGGGACCGGCCGAATCGGGGAGCGGCATCCGCTTCCAGCGCAGTGACCTCCCCGGTGCCCCGTTCGTCGCGGCTCGCGTCGCGCAGGTCGAGGCGACGGAACGCCGCACCGGGCTGGCCGATGGCAACGCCGCGGTCCAGACGGTCGAGCATTTGCTCGCCGCGCTCTTCGCGGAACAGATCGACGACGCGCTGATCACCATTGATGGTCCCGAGCCGGCCATCCTGGACGGCTCCTTCCAGCCCTGGCTCGAGGCGATCGCGGAGGCTGGTGTTCGAGAGCAGGAGGGCGACCCCGTCGTGATCCGCGTGACGGCGCCGTTCACGGTCGAGGAGGGCGATGCCCGCTACGTCGTCGCACCGGCCTCGGCTTTCCAGGTGACCGGCACGATCGAGTGGGACCATCCGGTCATTGGGCGCCAGTCCCTGTCGGTCACCATCACGCCCGAGAGCTTCCGCCGCGAGATTGCGCCGGCGCGCACCTTCGGCTTCGTGCACGAGGTGGCGGCGCTGCAGGCGCGCGGGCTGTTGCAAGGGGCCACGCCGGACGTCGCCGTGGTCCTCTCGGAGACGGGCGTGGCGTCGGGCACGCTCCGCTGGCCGGACGAGTTCGTCCGCCACAAGATCGGCGACATCGTCGGCGACCTCTCGCTGCTGGGCGCGCGCATCGAGGGACACGTCATCGCGGAGCGTCCGAGCCATCAGGGCAACCTGGCGTTGGCGCGCGCGCTGGCGCGGCTGGCCCACCGTGCCGATCCACGCCGACTCGACGTCACCGCGATCATGGATGTGCTGCCGCATCGCTATCCCTTCCTGTTGGTCGATCGGGTGTTGGAGATCGAGCCTGGGAAGCGCCTGGTAGGGATCAAGAACGTCACGATCAACGAACCGTTCTTTCAGGGCCATTTTCCGGGGCACCCGATCATGCCCGGCGTCCTGATTGTCGAGGCGATGGCGCAGGCCGGCGGGATGCTGTTGATGGACAATTTCGACAATCCCGGGTCGAAGGTCGTGTATTTTGCCGCGTTGGACGGGGTGAAGTTCCGCAGGCCGGTGGTCCCCGGCGACCAGCTCCGCTTCGAGCTGGAACTGCTGCAATTCCGCGGGCGAACCTGTCGCATGAAGGGGCAGGCCCGGGTCGAGGGGCGCGTCGTGTGCGAGGCCGAGATGCTGGCGACGGTGGTGGACCGGTGACCCAACGCATTCACGTGTCGGCGATCATCGATCCGTCGGCGACGATCGGCGCCGATGTGGAGATCGGGCCGTTCGTCATCGTCGGACCGAACGTCACGGTCGGGGCGGGCTGCCGGCTCGGCGCCCGCGTCACGCTCGACCGCAACGTCATCCTCGGCGAGGGGATCCAGATCGGGACCGGCGCCGTGCTGGGCAGCCCGCCGCAGGATCTCAAGTACCGCGACGAGGAGACCTGGGTCGAAGTCGGCGACGGCACCATCATCCGCGAGTACTCCACGATCAATCGTGGCACCGCCGCCTCCGGCAAGACGACGGTCGGTGAGCGCTGCTTCATCATGACGTATGTGCACATCGCGCATGATTGCCATATCGGTGATGGCGTGGCGATCGCCAACGGGTCGCAGCTCGCCGGACACGTCACGATCCAGGATCGTGCGGCCCTTTCCGGCCTGGTCGCGGTCCACCAGTTCACGACCATCGGCGCGCATTGCTTCATCGGCGGCGCGACGCGGGTGAGTCAGGATATCCCGCCCTACGTGAAGGCGGTCGGCAATCCGGTGGAGCTGTACGGCCTCAATTCGATCGGGCTGCAGCGCTCCGGTTTCCCGCCGGAGACCATCGCCGCTCTCAAGCGGGCTTACCGACTCTTCTTCAATTCCGACTTCAATCTCGGGCAGGCGCTCGACCGCGCGCGGACCGAACTCCCGCAAATCCCCGAGGTCGAACGCTTCGTCGATTTCGTCTCGTCGTCGCAGCGCGGCGTGCCGGCGTGACTTCCCGCGTCCCGGTCGGCGTCGTCGGCGTGGGCGCGCTCGGGCGGCACCACGCTCGCCACTACGGGAAGATGCATGGCGCGGAATTGGTCGGCGTCTATGATGCTGATCCGGCGCGCGCGGCACTGGTGGCGGCTGAAATTGGCTGCCGCGCCTTTCCGGTGCTCGACGAACTCCTCGCCGTGGTGCGAGCCGTCTCGGTCGCAGTCCCCACGTCGTTCCACCGCGAGGTCGGCCTCGAGTGCCTTGGGCGGGGCGTCGCGGTGTTAATGGAAAAGCCGATCGCGGTCACGCTCGCCGAGGCCGACGAATTGCTCGCGGAGGCGGAGCGCCAGGGTGTGGTGCTCGCCGTCGGCCACGTGGAGCGGTTCAACCGCGCCGTGCGGGCGGCACAGACCGTCCTCGAACGGCCGATCTTCATCGAAGGGATCCGGCTCGCCCCGTTCCAGCCCCGCGGCACCGACGTCGCCGTGGTGCTCGACCTCATGATCCACGATCTCGATCTCGCCAACCACCTGGTGCGCGGCGCACCGACACAGGATGTGCGCGCCAACGGGGTGTCGATTCTCTCGCCGCATCTCGACATGGTCAACGCCCGCGTCGAGTTCGTGGGAGGTGTGGTCGCGTCGATGACCGCCTCGCGCGTCGCACGCGATCGGGTACGCCGGCTGCGGGTGTTCCAGCCGTCGGGCTACATCTCGATCGACCTTGCCGAGGGAACCGGCACCTTCATGCGATTGCGCGATGGCTGGCGCCCCGGGATGGGCGCCAGCATCGAGGAGATCGTCGAGACGATCCCGCTGACCGCGCCAGAGGCCGATGCCCTGGGGCTGGAGCTCGCCGCGTTCGTCGCGGAGGTCCGTGGCGATCCAGCGGCGACGGTGACGGGCACCGAGGGGCGAGCCGCGCTGGCCCTGGCGCTGGAGGTGACGGCGGCCGTCCAGCGCTCGCCCCAGCCCGCGCTCGGGCGATGACTCCCCGGATCCTGGTCACTGCCGGCGAACCCTCCGGCGACCTCCACGCCGCCCGCATCGTGACGGCGCTCCGCGCCCGAATGCCGGACGCGGTGATCGACGCCGTCGGGGGACCGCATACTGCCCGGGCCGGCGCGACACTCCGACGATCGATCGACGGCCTCGCCGCGATGGGACTGGTGGAGATTCTCGACAAACTGCCTGCCCATATTCGCCTCCTCCGCACGCTGACGGCCGACTTCCGGGCCCGCCGCTACGATCTCCTGATCACCGTCGACTATCCCGGCTTTCACCTGCGCCTCGCTGAGGCGGCCAAGCGCCACGGTGTGCCGGTGCTCTGGTACATCGCGCCGCAGCTCTGGGCGTGGCGGCCACAGCGCGCCGCGCGCCTCGCCCGGGCCGTCGATCGGCTCGCCGTGATCCTCCCCTTCGAGGAGGCGTTCTTCCACGCCGCGGCAGTGCAGGCCACCTACGTGGGGCATCCGCTCGCCGATCGCGAGACGCCGCCCACGAGGCACGAGGCGCGGCACCATTTCGACCTCGCGGATGGGGCGCGGACGCTGGCACTCTTTCCGGGATCACGCGCGGGGGAGATCAGTCGACTCTGGCCGGCCTATCGCGACGCGGCGCGTCAGTTGCTTTCACGCGGCGACTGCCACGAGGTGTTGGTGGCCGCGACCGCATGGGGCGACTATCCGGGTGCGGAAGGGATGCGATTGGTGCGCGACGATTCTTCCCGCATCCTCGCGGCGGCGGACGCGGTGCTGGCGAAGTCCGGCACCACGACGCTCGAGGCCGCGATGGCCGACGTTCCGATGGTCGTCGCCTACCGGGTGCATCCGCTGACGTATCGCCTGGCGCAGCGGATGATCACCGTCGAGTGGGTCTCGCTGGTCAACCTGATTGCCGGTCGCGAGGTCGTCCCGGAACTGCTGCAGGGCGATGCGACCCCGGAGCGATTGGTGGCGGCCATCGCCCCGTTGCTCGACCCGACCAGCGCGGCGTGCCTGGCGCAGCGGGCCGGCTTGGCCGAGGTGCGGGCCCGCGTCGGTGGCCCGGGCGCCAGTGGGCGGGTCGCGGACATCGCCGCCGGGCTGCTGGCCGCATGAAGATCCCGATGCCGCAGTTCCTCCTGCGCTTCGTGGTGGAGCCGCTGGTGTCGGCGCTCGCCGCGTCGTGGCGGATGCGGTTCCATGGTGAGGAGCGGGTCGCCGCGCTTCAGGCCAGCGAGACACCCGTGGTCTTCCTGCTTTGGCATGAGACGCTGCTGCCGCTGCTCTGGTGGCAACGTGGCCGCGGCATCGCGATCGTGGTCAGCGAGGGCCGTGACGGCAAGGTGCTCGCCGACTATGCCACCCGCCTCGGCTATCGTTGTATTCCGGGGTCCTCGTCGCGCGGGGCGGTCCGGGCCTTCTTGAAGGCGGTGCGTCTGCTCGACGAATCGGTGTCGGTGGCCTTTGCGACCGACGGACCGCGCGGACCACGGCGCGTCGTGAAGCCCGGGGTCGTCCGGGCCGCCCAACGGGCCGGCGCACCGATCGTTCCCCTGCATGCAGTGGTGCGCTCGGGATGGCACTCGCACTCCTGGGATCGCACCGTGGTCCCGAAGCCGTTCACGCGCGTCGACGTCGGCTACGGCGAGCCGTTCATCATCGCCGCCGGCGAGGCGGGGCTCGGCGCCGGGGTGGCCCACGCGGCGGCCGCCCTCGAGGCGCTCGAACGCGAGATGGTGGCCTGATGCCGACGCGGAAGCGCGATGGCCATCGGCTGGTGCGCTGGCTCTGGACGGCGCGCTCGTTCGGCGCCAGCACCGCACGCGCCGCGCTGGTGCCGGCCAGCGGCCTCTGGCACGCCGGGATGTCGTTGCGCGAGACCTTGTACACGCGCGGCTGGCTCGCGCAGCACGCCTTGCCGTTGCCGAGTGTCGCAGTCGGAAATCTCTCGGTGGGCGGGTCGGGGAAGACGCCGCTGGCGGGATGGGTCGCCACTCACTATGTCTCAAGGGGCTATCGGCCGGGCATCCTGCTGCGGGGTGTCGGTGGCGACGAGGCCCTGGTGCATCGCGAATCGATTCCCGAGGCGATCGTGGTCGCCAATCCGAATCGGTTGGCAGGAGCAGCGGTCGCGCTGACCGCAGGGGCGGACGTCCTGGTATTGGATGATGCATATCAACGGCTCGACGTGTTGCGTGATCTCAATCTCTGTCTCGTGAGCGCGGAGACCAGCCGCGCCGTGCCGTGGCGATTGCCGGCCGGGCCGTGGCGCGAAGGTTACGGGGCGCTCGAGCGAGCCGATGGGTTGATCGTCACACGGAAGCGCGCCGATGCGGGAACGGCGGAGCGGTTGGCAGCGCAGCTGGCGCCGCGCGTTCGCGGGCCCGTGGCGATCGTCCACCTCGGCCTGGCGGTGCTCGAAGGGCTCACGAGTGGGCAGCAACGGCCGATCAGTACGCTCGAAGGGCGCCGCGTGGTGGCCGCGAGTGCGATCGCCGACCCGGAGGCCTTCGTGACGCAGCTCAAGCGCACGGGGGCGCAGGTGCAGGTGGCAACCTGGAAGGATCATCACCAGTTCCGCGACGAGGACGTCGCCTGGCTCGCCCACGCGGCGCGTCGTGCCGACCACGTCGTGATCACGGCGAAGGATGCCGTCAAGTTGCGCGATCGCTGGCCTGCCTCCGTTCCCGAGCCGTTGGTTGCCCGGCTCGCGGTGACGTTCGAGGCGGGTGAGGCAGACCTGCGGTCCGCGCTCGATCGAGTGGTCCGGCACGACGCCTGATCACTGAACCCTGGGGTCCCTCGCGGACCGGAGTCTGACATCATGGCTAGCCCGAAGTCGCGCAAGTCAACCGAAATCATCTCGCCGGACAAGGATCGTCGCTTCGCCTCGGAGGAGAATCCGTTCGAGGCGATGATGACCCGGTTCGACGATGCCGCCCGTCGCCTCAAGCTCGAGCCCGGGCTCTACAAGGTGCTGCGTGCACCCGAGAAGCAGCTGATCGTGTCGATCCCGGTCATGCGCGACAACGGCGAAATCGAGGTGTTCACCGGCCTCCGCGTCCTGCACAACACCTCGCGCGGACCGGCCAAGGGCGGCATCCGCTTCGACATGAACGTCTCGATCGATGAGGTGAAGGCCCTCGCGGCATGGATGACCTGGAAGTGCGCCGTCGTGAACCTGCCGTTCGGCGGTGCCAAGGGCGGCGTCATCTGCGATCCGACCTCGATGTCCGCCGGCGAGCTCGAGCGGCTCACCCGCCGCTACACCTCCGCGATCATCGACCTCCTCGGGCCCGACTCCGACGTCCCGGCACCCGACGTCAATACCAATGAGCGCGTGATGGCGTGGATCATGGACACCTACTCCATGCACAAGCGGCACACGGTGACGGCGGTCGTGACCGGCAAGCCGGTGGCGATGGGCGGTTCGCTGGGGCGCCGCGAGGCAACCGGCCGTGGGTGCCTGGTGGTGACCCGCCGCGCGCTGCAGCGCAAGAAGATGAAGGTCGCCGGCGCGACCGTCGTGGTGCAGGGCTTCGGCAACGTCGGCTCGATTGCCGCGCAGCTGATGCAGGAGGCCGGAATGAAGGTGGTCGCCGTGTCGGACAAGAGCGGCGGTGTCTACAACCCGAAGGGCCTCGACGTCAACGACTGCCTCGCCTGGGTGAAGACCAACAAGTTCCTCGAGGGCTACCCGAAGGGGAAGCCGGTCTCGAATGAGGAGATCCTGGAACTGCCGTGCGACGTGCTCGTGCCCGCCGCGCTGGAGAACGTCATCACCAGCAAGAACGCCGGCTCGATCAAGGCGAAGATCATCTGCGAGGGCGCCAACGGCCCGACCACCGCGAAGGCCGACGCGATTCTCGACGCGAAGGGGATCTACGTCATCCCCGACATCCTGGCGAACGCCGGCGGCGTGACCGTCTCCTACTTCGAGTGGGTCCAGGACCGCGGCGGCTATTTCTGGGACGAGGCCACCGTCAACGAGCGCCTCGAGAAGATCATGGTCAACGCCTTCGACGAGGTCGCGGCGATGGCCGCCGAGCACGACGTCTCGATGCGCATCGGGGCGTACATGCTCTCGATCGACCGGGTCGCCTCGATGCACCGCATGCGCGGGCTCTATGCCTGATGAAGTGGACCCTCATCGCGGTGGGGAAACTGCGTCCCGCCCTGCGTGAGGTCTGCGACGACTACCTCCGCCGCCTCGGCCGGCACATGCCGGTCGAAGAACGGGAGGTGCGCGAAGCGGGCCGCGCCGGATCGCCGGCTCGCCAGCGTGACGAAGAAGGGAAGCGCCTCCTCGAGGTGCTTCCCGCGTCGGCCGACGTCGTGTTGCTCGACGTCGGTGGCACGGAGTGGTCCAGTGAGGCGCTCGCCGTCCAGTTGGAGGGGTGGCGCCTCGCCGCGCGCGATCGTGCCTTCGTGCTGGGCGGCGCCGAGGGCGTCTCGGAGGCGGTGCGCGCACGGGCATCGGCTCGATGGAGCCTCGGCCCACTGACCCTCCCGCATGAACTCGCCCGAGTCGTGGTGGTCGAACAACTCTACCGCGCCGGGACGATCCTCCGTGGCGAGCCCTACCACCGCGGCGAGCGCGACGCGTGACCGACGATCTGCGCCTGATCGGCGGTGCCCCCGCACCGATCCTGCGGCTGAGCCAGACGACAGCCTCCTGGGACAAGGCCCTCGATGCCGCGATCGCGCCCTGCGCGGAACGCGACGCGCTGCTCGCGCGCCTTCACGCCCCGGGTGCCCTCGTGGTGACAACCGGCCAGCAGCCGGGACTCTTCACGGGACCGATCTACACCATCCACAAGGCGCTCGCGGCGGCAGCGCTGGCACGCCGACTGGAGGCCGTCTGGCGTCGTCCGGTGGTGGCACTCTTCTGGCTCGCCGGAGACGACCACGATCATCGTGAGGCCAGCACTGCGGCGTGGCTCGATGCCCAGGGCCGGCTCGACGGCTGGGCGCTCCCGTCGCGCCCTGCCGACGCCGTGCAGCACCCGATGTCGCGGGAGCCGCTTCCGGCGAGCATCACCGAGGGGCTCGACCGTCTCGGGCGCACCTTGCCGCCGGGGCCCGAGACCGACACCACCATGGCGTGGCTCGAGCGGCACTACATCGCCGGCGCGACGATCCACGCCGCCTACACCGGCGCGCTGGCGGAACTGCTCGGGCCGTATGGCGTCGCCTGTCTCGATGCCACCCATTCCGCGGTCAAGGCCGTCCAGCGCCCGCTGCTGGCGCAGGCGCTGCGCGACGCGCCGCTGCTCGATGGGATCCTCGCGGCACTGCCCGATGCGGGCACCGGCATTCGCGCGGGCGAAGGGGCCACCCTGGTCTTCCTCGAAACCGCAGCGGGTCGCGAGCGATTGCTGGTGGATGGTGATGGCTTCCGTGCGCGGCGGAGCGGCGATCGCTTCTCGGCCCCCGAGATCGAGGCCTTGCTGGATGCCGCGCCGGAGCGCTTCTCGGCGAATGTGCTCCTGCGTCCGGTCGTGGAACGCCGCATTGTCCCCACCGTGGCGTACGTCGCCGGCCCCGGCGAGTATCGCTACCTCACCGCGCAGGCGGCGGCGCTCTACGCCGCCTTCGACACGACGCCGCAGGTGCCGGTGCCGCGATGGGGCGGGACCCTCGTCGAGCCGTGGGTCGAGCGGTTGCTGGGGCGCCTCGACGTGACGGCGGAAGCCGTGCTCGCCGACGATGGCACCATCGCCCGGTCCATCTTGCGCCGCGATCTTCCGCCGGCAGTGACGGGACAGGTCGCCGCGCTCCGCGAAACCATCGCCAGGGCGGTGCAACGGCTCGGACAGGAGGGCCACGCCCTCGATCCGGTGCTCGACCGTGCCGTCGAAGGGAGGGGGAGGAAGTTGACGGCCGTGGCCGACGATCTGGAGCGACTCTTCGAGCGGCATCTCCGCAAGCGCGATGACATCGCGCACGCGCAGCTGCGCCGCGTGCTCGACGCGTTGCGTCCGGGTAGCGCTCCGCAGGAACGGCATCTCACGGCGGCCACCTTCCTCGCACGGTACGGCAAGGCATGGCTCGACCGGATCGTGGCGGCGACGGACGCGTGGGCAGCGGGGTACTCGGCGTGAGCGTGATCTCGGTGGTCCTCATCGTGGCACTCTGCATCCCGATCGTTGCGCTGATCGTCGACTCGCCGATCGGTCGGGCATTGGGCCGTCGCCTCGAGCGCGAGCCGACCCCCGGCACGCGCCGCGACGCCGTCATGACCGAACTGACCAAGCGGCTCGACCTGCTCGAGGGCGACGTCGAGATCTTGCAGCACACCGTCAACGAATTGCGCGAGGAGAACCAATTCCTTCAGCGCCTCCTCGACGACGGGGGACGGCCGCCACGCGCGTTGCCTCCCGAGGACCGGTGACCCAGCGCAACCGTGGGTCGGTGCTGGTAGGCACCGGGATCCTCCTGTCACGGATCTCGGGTCTGGTGCGCCAACGCGTGATGTCGCACTACTTCGGCCTCTCCGACACCGCCGACGTCTTCTACGCCGCGTTCCGCGTCCCCAACTTCCTCCAAAACCTGTTCGGCGAGGGCGCCCTCTCGGCCTCCTTCATCCCGAGCTACTCGCGTCTCCTTGGCGAGGGCCGTGAGGAAGAGGCTCGTCGACTCGCCGGGGCCGTCCTCAGCATCCTGACGCTGGTCGTCGCCGTGATCGTGCTCGGCGGTGTGCTCGGCGCCCCCGCGCTGGTCGCCCTCCTCGCACCGGAATGGACCGGCGAGAAGCAACAGCTGATGGAACGGCTGATCCGGATCCTCTTTCCGGGTGCCGGACTCCTCGTGCTCTCCGCGTGGTGTCTCGGCGTCCTCAATTCGCATCGCCGCTTTCTGCTGTCGTACGCCGCACCGGTCGTGTGGAACATCGCGATCATCGTGACGGTGCTGGTCGCGGGCTCACGCGGCGGGATGGAACAGATCGCCGTATGGGCGGCCTGGGGCTCGGTCGCCGGGTCGCTGCTGCAGGTCGTCGTCCAATGGCCGATGGTGCGACAGGTCGGTGGTGCGATCACCTTCCGTGCGTGGCAGGGGGTGCCCGAGGTGGGCATCGTCGTCGCCACCTTCCTCCCGGCGCTCCTCTCGCGCGGCGCGCTGCAGTTTGTGGCCTTCGTCGACATCTACCTCGCCGGTCTGCTCGGGCAAGGGGCGGTCGCGGTCCTCACCTCCGCGCAAGTGCTCTATACCTTGCCGGTCTCGCTCTTCGGCATGTCGATCTCGGCGGCCGAGCTCCCGGAGATGTCGCGCGAACGCGGCGACTCGGAGGCCATCGCGGGCTCGCTCCGGGTGCGCCTCGACGCCGCGACCCAGCGACTGGCCTTCTACATCGTGCCGTCGGCCGTCGCCTTTCTCTTCCTGGGTGGCGTCTTGGCCGCGGCGATCTATCAGGGCGGCAAGTTCACCGCGGACGATTCACAGTACGTCTGGGTGGTGCTCGCCGGCTCCGCCACCGGATTGCTGGCCTCAACGCTCGCCAGGCTCTACGCCTCCGCGTTCTACTCGTTGCGTGACACCCGGACGCCGCTCCGTGCTGCCCTTATCCGTGTGGCGCTCGCGACCGTGCTGGGTGCCATCGCCGCGCTGCTGGTGCCTGGGTGGCTTGGCATCGACGACAAGTGGGGTGTTGTCGGTCTGACCTTTACGGCGGGGATCTCGGGGCACGTCGAGTTCATGTTGCTCCGCCGTGGGCTCTGCCGCCGGATCGGACGCTTCTCGCTTCCCAAGGTGGAGCTTGCGAAGCTCTGGGGATCGGCGCTCCTGGCTGGTCTCGTGGCGACCGGCGGCCGACTGCTGCTCGGTGAGGCGGCCCCGATGTTGATGGCAGCCGTGGTGGTCCCGCTCTTCAGCGCGACCTACCTGCTGGCCACGCACACGATGGACATCCCCGAGGCGGCGGTGCTCACGTCGCGACTCGTGCGCCGCGTCCGCCGATGATTTCCGAGGCCCTGGCGCGGAAGCTGGACACGCTGGCCGATGGACCGGGGGTGTACCTCTGGCGAGACGCCGAGGGGGAGGTGCTCTACGTCGGCAAGGCGAAGAAACTCCGCACCCGGGTGCGCTCGTACTTCGCCACCGACTTTCCGGACTCGCCCAAGCATCGACTGCTCCAGCGCCGCATCGCCGACGTCGAGACGATCGTGGTCGTCAACGAGGCGCAGTCGCTGCTGCTCGAGAACAACCTGATCAAGGAATACCAGCCGCGCTTCAACGTGCGGATGAAGGACGACAAGAGCTACCCCTCGATCGCCGTCACGCTCGGCGACCCATTCCCGCGAGTCCTCGCGACCCGGCGCCGCGACATTCCAAAGGCGAAGTACTACGGCCCCTTCACGGACGTCGGCGACATGCGTCGGATGCTCGACATCGTCCGGCGGATGTTCACGGTGCGTTCCTGCAGCGACGACATCCCGGTCGAGCGACGCGAACGGCCGTGCCTCGACAACCACATCGGACGCTGCAAGGCACCCTGTGTGGGCTGGCAGAGTGAGGCCTCCTACCGGGCGATGATCGCCGAGGTCACCGGCTTTCTTGACGGCCGGACGGTCGACTTGAAGGTGCGCATTCGGGCCATGATGCATGAGGCGAGCGCGCGCGAGGATTTCGAGCGCGCCAAGGACATGCGCGACACACTCAAGTGGCTCGAGCAGGTCGAGACGCCCGCCACGGTGGACGTGGTCGGCACTGGCGACGCCGATGTGATCGGGTATGCGCGCGACGGCGACGACGCGGTCGGGGCGCTGTTGCGCATCCGGGATGGCCGGGTGATCGGGCGTGAGCACCGCTTCCTGGAAAACGTCGACGAAGTCCTCGATGGCGAGGCGCTCGGCGCGTTGCTGGTCCAATGGTACGTGCCGCTCGAGGGAAAGGCACGTCGCCTCATGCTGCCATTCATGCCGGCCGAAATCGAGGGCGTGGAGGAACTGCTGCCCGACGCACGCATCGGTGTCCCGCAACGCGGAGTCGGGTCGCGCTGGAGCGAACTCGCCGACCAGAATGCGCGGCACCTGCTTGAAAGCCTCCGGATGGAAAGCTTCGAGACCGAGGAGCGCGTCGAAGATCCGGTGTATCTGCTCGGGCGCGAGCTGGGCATGACCACCGTGCCGAGGACCTTCATCTGCATCGACATCTCGACGGCGCAAGGGAGGGACACCGTGGGCTCGCTGGTGACCTTCGAGGCGGGGCGCCCGCGCAAGGCGGAGTACCGCAAGTTCAAGATCCAGGGGCCTGGGCAGCAGGACGACTACGCCGCCATTCACGAAGTGGTCATCCGCTACTTCACGCGGCGCCTCGAGGAGGGAAAGCCGCTCCCGGATCTGGTCGTCATCGACGGGGGCAAGGGGCAGTTGGGCGCTGCCCGGCAGGCGCTGGCGACGTTGGGCCTCGACCAGATGCCGCTGGCATCGCTCGCCAAGCGCGACGAGGAGATCTACCTTCCCGGCCGCAGCGATCCGATCCGGCTCCCGCGACGCAATGCGGCGCTCCGGCTGCTGCAGCGCGCGCGCGACGAGGCCCATCGGTTCGGCGTTACCTACAATCGGAAGCGGCGGACGCAACGCACCATCACTTCCGCCCTGCTCGACATTCCCGGCATCGGTGCGTCGAAGCGCCGGTTGCTGCTGACGACGTTCGGCTCGCTCGCCGGCGTCAAGGCCGCGACCGTTGCCGACATCGCGGCGCTGAAAGGGTTCTCCACGACTAGCGCACAGAAACTGCTCGACGCCCTCAAGGGGAGCTGAATGGACTGGCATCTCGAATGTTCCGACTGCGGCCTGGTGGCCGCTCCCGATGGCCTGCCGTCGGTGTGCACCGCGTGCGGCCGTCCATGGCTGGTGCGCTATCCCGGCCGCGTCCACAGCACGATCGAGCGCGCCGAGGTTCGCCGGCGGCACGGCATGTGGCGATACCGCTCGTTCATGCCACTCGGGGTGAACGAGGAGCCGATCACCCTCGGCGAGGGCGACACGCCGCTGCTCCGGCTGCCGAGGTTGGAGCGCAGCCTGGGCTTCAGCAACCTCTGGGTCAAGGATGAGTCGACCAACCCGACCGGCGCGTTCAAGGCGCGCGGGCTGAGCGCCGCGATCACGCGCGCTGTGGCGGCTGGTGCGACCCGTTTCACGATCCCGACGGCCGGCAACGCCGGCGTCGCGAGCGCGGCGTATGCGGCCCGTGCGGGCACGCAGGTTCGCGTCTACGCCCCGAAGTCGACGCCGCGCACCATCCTGTCGCAAATCACCGCGTTCGGGGCCGAGCTCGTGCTCCTTGATGGCCACATTGGGGACTGCGGCAAGGCATCGCGTGCCCACGCAACCGAGAGCGGGGCGATGGACCTCAGCACCCTTCGCGAGCCCTACCGGATCGAAGGGAAGAAGACGCTCGGCCTGGAGCTGGCACTGCAATTCGGCTGGGAACTGCCCGACGCCATCCTGTATCCGACAGGCGGGGGCACCGGGCTGATCGGAATGTGGAAGGCGTTCCACGAACTGCGTGAGGCTGGCTGGGTCACCTCGCCGATGCCGCGTTTCTACACCGTGCAGAGCACTGGCTGCGCGCCGATGGTCAAGGCGTTCGAGGATGGGAGCGAGACCGCGACGCCGTGGGCCGATCCGTGGACGATCGCCAGCGGGCTTCGGGTGCCGGGCCCCCTCGGCGACAAGCTGATGCTTCGGATCCTCCGGGAGAGCGGCGGCGGGGTCTCCGCCATCCCCGACGCGGTCATGGCGGAGTTCGCCGCGCGAGGCACCCGGGAGGAGGGGGTGGACTGGTCTCCCGAGGGCGGGGCGGCCCTGGCGGCGGCTGTGGCGCTGCGGGATGCCGGGCAGCTGGCGGCCGGGGAACGGATCGTGGTCTTCAACACCGGGGCGGGCTGGCTCTACCGCACCCCCGAGGATTTGCTCGGCCCCATCCTTTGATGGATATTTGGGGGTTCCTGAGAGGGAGTCCCCGTGTACCCCCGGGCCGCCCTCAGGCGTCCCCTGTGCTGGAAGAAGGCAACAACCGGCGGTTGTCGGAGCGCGTAATCTGTCTGGTTGCCAAGATGGCGACCTTCCATCCCCCTGTCGATTCCCGTGAGAATCGGCGCATCGAGCCGAGGAGCTGCGATGAGGACGTTCGGATTCGTTGGTGTGGCGGCGGTGGCCGTATTGGCTTTGCCGCTGACGGCGCAACTCGAAGGCAACGCGCGAGTCATGCGCACCTTCGCTGGCGGCCGCTACCAGAGCCCCCTCTGCCCGCTGAAGGGCGACTTCCGGACCAGCAGCGCCGGTATGTACCTGAAGACCTCCGTCGAGGGTGCCGAGGGCGGCGTCCGGCCGGACGACACGAAGCGCATTGGCATCGTGAAGAAGGGTCGCGACCAGGCCATCGAAGCGGTCAAGGCCAACCCCAAGGGCGGGGCGGGGTGGTACTACCTCGGTCGCGCGGAGCTCCTGCTCGGCAACCTGACCGGGGCGGACACCGCGTTCACCAAGGCGAGCGAGGCCGCGCCAGAGTGCGCCGAAGAGATCAAGGGGTACCGCCAGCGCGCCTGGCAGCCGCTGCTCAGCGGTGCCAATGACGCCATGAAGGCGTCCCAGATGGACACGGCCCTCGTGCTCTTCCGCGAGGCGGCAGTCATCTCGCGGGACTACCCGCAGGGCTTCTACAACACCGGCATCCTGTTCGCGAACACCAACCAGCCGGACTCGGCTGCCCGCTACTTCGCCCTCGCGGTGGAGAAGAGCGGCAACGATCCGCGGCTGGCGAAGGACAAGCTCGCGGCCATCGTGAACCTCGCGTCGATGTACCAGACGCTGGACAAGCACGCCGAGGCGGTCGAGCAGTTCCGGAAGTATCTGGCCGTGGAGCCGAATGATGCCCAGGTGAAGAAGGCGATGGCCTCGTCGCTCCGGCTCAGCGGGAACACCGAGGAAGCGTCGAAGATCGAGTCGGCCATGCTGACGACGGCGCTGGCCGATGGCTCGGCGACCGCCAGCGACCTGATGCAGATGGGTGTGAACCTCTTCCAGGACAAGAAGTACCCGGAAGCAGCCGACGCCTTTGGAAAGGCGCTCGAGAAGGAGCCGTATTTCCGTGACGCGCTCTTCAACCTGGCCAACGTCTACCTGGCACAGAAGAATGGCCCCAAGCTGATCGAGACCGCCCAGAAGCTGCTCGCGATGGAGCCACAGAACACGATCAACCTGAAGCTCCTCGGCGAGGGGTACCGCGCGGCGAACGATCAGGCCAAGCTGATCGAGACGGTGGAGAAGCTGGTCGCCATCCCGACCAACGTCACCGTGGACAACTTCCAGGCCCGGAAAGAGAGTGCCAAGCTGGTCGGCACCGCGACGGGGCTCGAGGCGACCACCCCGGGCGGGAAGCCGTTGCCGGCCGCGGCCAAGACGCTGAATTTCGAGTTCATTGACGCCGCCGGTGCGGTGGTGACGACGAAGGAAGTGGCGATTCCGGCGCTCAAGGCCGGGGCGACCCACGCGATCGAGTTCGAAGTCACCGGGGCGAACATCCGCGGCTGGCGCTACACCGCGAAGTGAGGCGGGCGCGCCCCCGACGCCGTTGATCGGCGTCGGGGGCCGCGCTATCTTGGTGGCCTCGCGGGAGTAGCTCAGTTGGTAGAGCATCAGCTTCCCAAGCTGAGGGTCGCGGGTTCGAACCCCGTCTCCCGCTTTGGTCCCGGATCGCCCCTTGGGTGGTCCGGGATCACTCGTTTTGTCCCCCTCGCCAGGGCGATGTCCCTGCGCCGTCGCCCTCAGGCCGGGTTTTGACCGCGAACTCGCTTGAAGTGAGAGCCCTTAACCCTTGTCAGGGGGCCAACATAGCGACATATTGACTCGGTGAATACTTCCCTCTGGCGGCTCCCGTGATCAAGGTGACCAACGTCCAACCCGATTCGATCGGCGAGGAGCTCGGCTTGGTGCCGGGTACCGAACTGTATTCGGTCAACGGCCGCGACCTCGAGGACTTTCTCGACTGGGAGTTTCTGACCGCCGACGAAGAGTTCACCCTCGTCTTTCAGGAGCCCGGCGCCGAGGAGGCGTACGAAGTGGTGGTCGAGCGCCCCGTCGAGGAACCGATGGGTGTCGCGGTCGAGCCGCCGCGGATCCGGCGGTGCGCCAACCGTTGCGACTTCTGCTTCGTCGAAGGGAACGCCGACGGACTCCGCGAGGTGTTGTACATCCGCGACGACGACTACCGGCTCTCCTTCCGGTACGGCAACTTCGCGACGCTCACGAACCTCAAGCCGCACGACACCGCGCGGATCATCGAGTACCGGCTCTCGCCGCTCTACGTCTCCGTCCATGCGACCGACCCGGCCATTCGACGCTGGGTGCTCCGGAATCCGCAGGCCCCCGAAATCCTGCCGCAGATGCGGGAGTTCGCCGACCACGGGATCGAGTTCCACACCCAGATCGTGATGTCGCCGGGCGTGAACGACGGCGACGCCCTGAAGCAGACGCTCGACGAGCTCTATGCGTTCGGGCCCTCGGTGCTCTCGGTGTCGGTCGTGCCGGTCGGTCTGACGGAGTTTTCGAAGCACCATCTGGTTCGCGAGCCGGACGACGCCGAGTGCCGCAAGGCGGTGCTCATGGTCGAGGCCGCCTCGGCCCGCGCTCGCGCCGAGCGTGGCACCGCATGGGCCTACGGCGCAGACGAGCTGTACCTGCGCGCGCATCTCGACCTTCCGCCCGCCGAGAGCTACGGCTCCTTCGACCAGGTCGAGAACGGCGTCGGTTCCGTTCGCTGGTTGCAGGAGCAGGTGCGCGAAGGCGCTGAGGGGCTGCGCGGCTGGGAAGGCCGCCGGATCGCCGTCGTCACCGGCACGTCGATGGGGCCGCTGATGCCGATGGTGCTCGGTCCGCTCGAGGCAGCGACTGGCGCCACGTTCACGCTGTTGTCCGTCGAGAACGACCTTTTCGGCCGTCGGGTCACCACCGCCGGGCTCCTGCCGGGGAGCGCCATGCGCGACGCCCTGCAGGCGCTTGAGGGGATCGACCTCGCACTGTTGCCCGGCGAGTCGGTCAACGACGCCGGTTTGTTCATTGATTCGCTCAGTGTCACCGCCCTTGCCGAGGCGGTGCCGATGCCGGTGCGGCTGTCGCGGACCTTCGTAGACGCCCTGATGGAGCCGTTGCCCGCATGAGCAGAGCCACCGTAGCCCTGGTCGGACGCCCGAACACCGGGAAGTCCACCCTCTTCAATCGCCTGGTCGGTGGCCGTGAAGCCATCGTCTCCGACAAGGCTGGCACTACCCGCGACCGTCACTTCGGCGAGGCCAACTGGATCGGCGTCGACTTCTGGCTGGTCGACACCGGTGGCCTCGTCCCCGGCTCGCAGGACACGATGGACAAGGCGATCGGGGCGCAGGTCGAACGCGCGGTCGAAGAAGCCGACGTCGTGATCTTTCTGGTCGACGGCAAGGACGGCATCAACCCGATCGATGCCGAGATTGCCGCCGGATTGCGTGCGTCGGGCAAGCCGGTCATCGTCGGCGTGAACAAGCTCGACGATATCGCCGATCGTGATGCCCGCTTCGGCTTCTACTCCCTCGGGCTCGGTGAGCCATGGCCGGTGTCGGCGGCCACGGGGAAGGGCAGCGGCGACCTCCTCGACGAAGTGGTGCGACTGCTTCCCGAGTCGGACGACGACGAGGAGACCGAGCGGATCGATGTCGCCGTGATCGGCCGCCCGAATGCCGGCAAGTCATCACTGGTGAACAAGCTCCTCGGCGAGGAGCGCCTCGTGGTGACGCCGATCGCTGGCACCACGCGCGACTCGATCGACACCGATTTTGCGTATGACGGCGGCGTGATCCGCTTCATCGACACCGCCGGCCTCCGGCGAAAGGCGAAGGTCGAAGAGGATCTCGAGTTCTACTCGGGGATGCGCACCGAGCGCTCGATCGGGCGCGCCGACATCTGCCTCCTCGTCGTCGACGCCGAGCGCGGCATGCACAACCAGGACCTCCGCATCGCCAACAAGGCGTGGGACGCCGGCTGCGCCGTGATCGTCTATGTCAACAAGTGGGACCTGATTCCGGAGAAGGACGCCAACACGGCGAAGCGGGGTCAGGAGCAGCTGATCGAGAAGGCGCCGTTCCTCGAATTCGTGCCGTTCCTCTACGGCTCCGCCCTTACCGGACAGCGCGTGCGCAATGTGCTCGAGCTGATCAGCAAGGTCGCCGAGGAGCGGAAGCGCCGCATTCCGACGGCCGAAGTGAACAACGTCCTCGAGGCGCTGCTGGAGCGCGCCGCGCCGCCGCAGGCTGCGGGCGACGAGGTGAAGCTCCTCTATGCGACACAGATTGAATCGGCACCGCCGACGTTCGTGATCATCTGCAACCGGCCGGACCATGTCGCCGAGTCATACCAGCGTTACCTGATCCGCGGCTTCCGGAAGGCGTGGGGCTTTACGGGCTCGCCGCTCCGGCTCAAGCTGAACCGCCGGGGAAATCGCAATTGACGGCGGCGCTGCTCGGTGCGGTGGTGGCGTCGTACCTGCTCGGGGCGATTCCGACCTCGCACTGGGTGGCGCAGGGCTTCAAGGGGATCGACCTCCGCACCGTCGGCAGCGGCAACCTCGGCGCGACCAATCTCTATCGTGTGTTGGGGTGGCGGTACGCCGTTCCCGTGGGGCTCTTTGACATGCTCAAGGGCGCCGTGCCGGTGGCCCTCTTCGGACCGTGGGCCGGCGCGGGCGAAATCGGATCGTTGCTGCTCGGGGTCGTCGCGGTCTTCGGCCACGTCTTTTCGCTCTTCGTCGGCTTCAAGGGCGGCAAGGGCGTGGCAACGGGCGGCGGGATCGTGCTCGGCTTCGCGCCATGGGCGTTCCTGGTGGCATTGCTGGTCTGGGTGGTCACCACCAAGGTCAGCGGCTACGTGTCGCTGGGGAGCATCCTCGGGGCCTTGGCGCTGCCGCCGGCGCTCTGGTTCCTGCATCCGACACACCGGGCCGCCGCGCCGTACATCGCCCTGCTGTCGGGGCTGGTGATCTGGTTCCATCGCGCCAACATCGGTCGGCTCATGGCAGGCACGGAAAACCGTTTCGGGGCAGGGCGGTCGCGGAACGGAGCGGCCGCGTGACACGCGTTGCCGTGCTGGGCGCCGGCGCGTGGGGCACGGCACTCGCCGACTTGCTCGCCCGGAAGGGGCACGACGTCCGACTCTGGGCGCACGAGTCCGACGTGGCCGAGGCGATCAACTCCGAGCGTCGCAACCCACTCTACTTCCCGGACGCCCCGCTCGATCCACGGCTGGTGGCCTCCAGTGATCTTGCGGCCGTCCTCGCCGATGCGCCGGTGATCTGTTCCGTGGCGCCGAGCCATGTCACCCGTGCCTTGTTCGAGCGTGCCGCCCCGTCGGTACGTCCCGGCACGCGGCTGGTCTGCGCCACCAAGGGGATCGAGACCGAGACCCTCGCGCTGATGAGCGATGTGGCGGCCGCGGTGCTGCCCCAGGCGACGTTCGTGGCGCTGTCGGGGCCCAGCTTCGCCGATGAAGTGCACGAAGGCCAGCCGACGGCGATCGTCGCCGCGTCGCGCGACCAGGCTGCGTGCGAGGAAGTGCAGCAACTCTTCAGCACGGCGTACTTCCGCGTCTATTCGGGCAGCGACGTGGTCGGAGTCGAGTTGGCCGGGAGCCTCAAGAACACCATGGCGATTGCGGCGGGCATTCTCGAGGGACTCGGGCTGGGCCACAACCCGCGTGCGGCATTGCTGACGCGCGGCCTGGCAGAAATCGCCCGTCTCGGTGCCGCACTTGGCGCGCGGCCGGAGACCTTCGCGGGGCTCGCGGGCATGGGCGACCTGATCCTCACCTGCACCGGCGCGTTGTCCCGCAATCGACAGCTCGGGGTCTTGCTGGCGCAGGGCATGACGTTGGCAGAATACCGCGCGACCCACCGCAATGTTGCGGAAGGGGTCAACACTGCGCTCGGGGCATCGCGCCTCGCGGTGAAGCACGGCGTGGCCATGCCGATCACCGAGCAGGTGGCGGCCGTGCTGTACGAGGGCGCCTCGCCCCGCGAGGCCATTCGGGTGCTCATGGAGCGGGAGCTCAAGGCGGAGCGATGGACATGACCCTGCCGAATCCGGTGCAGCAGTTCTTCTCGATCGGCGAGGTCTGTGCCCTCACCGATCTCAAGCCGCACGTGTTGCGCTACTGGGAGAGCCAGTTCCGCTTCCTGAATCCGGCCAAGAACCGCTCCGGCAATCGCGTGTACAAGTCGCGCGAAGTCGAGATGATCATGCTGGTGAAGCATCTCCTGTACACGGAGAAGTTCACCATCGAGGGAGCGCGGCAACGCCTCGACGCGTATCGACGGACCGGCGAGCTCAAGAACGCCGCGCGTGCCGCGATGCGCTGGGAAACGGTGCAGGAGGTCCGCGCCTCGCTCGACGATGTGCTCGCCGTGCTGGAAGGGCGCGAGCCGGCCATCAGGGTCCAACAGGCCGACGAAGAGGTGGGCTGAGATGCACATCCTGGTCGTCAACGACGACGGCATCCTCTCACCCGGCATCCAGGTGCTGGCCGAGGCATGCCAGACCGTCGGTCACGTCACGGTGGTCGCGCCCGACCGGGAACAGAGCGCCCAGAGCCACGCGCTGACGCTCACGCGCCCGTTGCGCCCGGTGGCCCGCCCCGACGGCAGTTGGCAGGTTGATGGCACGCCCACCGATTGCGTCCTGCTGGCGCTCGAGGCGCTGATGCCCGAGCAGCCTGCGTTCGTCTTCTCGGGCATCAACCACGGCCCGAACATGGGCGAGGACGTCCTCTACAGCGGAACCGTCTCCGCCGCGATGGAAGCAGTCGTCCTTGGCATCCCGGGCGTGGCGATTTCGTTCGCTGGACGCCGCGAAGATCTGCTGCCCGGCTATGCGCCAATTCTCGCCAAGCTCGTTCGCCGCATCACGACACTGGGCGACTACCCACGGAACACCTTGCTCAACATCAACCTCCCTGAAATCCCGGCCGACGAGGTGCGGGGGATCAAGGTGGCGCGGCTCGGGTCGCGCGTCTTCGAGGGGTCGGTGGCCCGACAGAAGGACCCGTGGGGCCGCGAGGTGTTCTGGATCGGCGGCGGGACCATCACCTGGAGTGGCGACGACGATACCGATCACGCCGCCGTCGCCGCAGGGTACATCGCCGTGACCCCGCTGCAGCTCGACCTCACCAACCATACGCTCCTCGAGACGGTCCGCGGATGGCGACTGGAGGAGTAGCGTGAGCGACGGGTACGTCGGCTACCGCTCCGCGCTGGTCGAGGCGCTGCAGCGGAAGGGGATTCGGGACATGGCGGTGTTGCGCGCCGTGGCCACCGTGCCCCGCCATCATTTCGTGCCGGAGTCGCTCCGTCACCGGGCCTATGAAGATGAAGCGCTGCCGATCGGCAGCGGGCAGACGATCTCGCAACCATATGTGCAGGCTCGTTCCTGCGAGCTGATGGCGCTCACGGGCCGCGAACGGGTGCTAGAAATCGGCACCGGCTCGGGATATCAGACCGCGCTGCTGTCGATGCTCGCCGAGAGTGTCTTCTCGATCGAGCGGGTGCCGGAGCTGGCGCGCCGTGCGCATGAAACCCTTCGCACCCTGGGTGAGTACGAGAATGTCTCGGTGATGCAGGCCGACGGCACCCTCGGCTGGAAGCCGAACGCACCGTACCAGGCCATCGTGGTCGCGGCGGCGTCGCCGGCGGTGCCGAAGCCGTTGGTGGAGCAGCTCGCCCCGGGCGGGCGGCTGGTCATCCCGGTCGGGTCGCAGGAAGGGCAGGTGTTGACACTGGTGACGCGGGACCTGGACGGTCCCGGGTACACCGAGCAGGCGGTCCACGACGTCCGGTTCGTCCCGTTGCTGGGCGAATTCGGCTTTTCCCTGCAGGATTGAATGGAATTCCTCAAGACCTTCGTCAACTATTTCCTGCACCTCGATGTCCATCTCGGGGAGTTGATCCGCAATTACGGCACCTGGACCTACGGGATCCTCTTCCTGATCGTCTTCGTCGAGACCGGGGTCGTGATCATGCCCCTGCTGCCGGGGGACTCGCTGCTCTTCGCGGCGGGGACCTTCGCCGCGCTCGGCGACCTGAACCCGTGGCTGTTGAACCTGATCCTGGTCGTGGCCGCCGTCCTTGGGGACGGGGTGAATTACCACATCGGCAAGGCGATCGGGCCGCGGGCGTTCTCGGGGAACATCCGGTTCCTGAAGAAGGAGTACCTGGTCCAGACCCAGGCCTTCTACGACAAGCACGGCGGCAAAACGATCATCCTGGCCCGCTTCATCCCGATCATCCGGACGTTCGCCCCGTTCGTGGCCGGCATCGGCACGATGACCTACCCCCGTTTCCTCGCCTACAATGTCGTGGGCGCGGTGGCCTGGGTGACATCGTTCGTCTGGATCGGCTACGGCTTCGGCAACATTCCGGCGGTCAAGGAGCGGTTCTCCCTGGTCATCCTGGGAATCATCGCGGTCAGTGTCCTGCCGATCGCCGTGGAGATCCTCAAGGGGTGGCGGGCCGGGCGGCAGCCGGCGGCCTGACGGGAACCGGGGTGGGCAGGATGATCCCCGGCGTTAGATTCTCGTGATGCGCCCCCGTAGCTCAGCTGGATAGAGCGGACGCCTCCTAAGCGTCAGGTCGGCAGTTCGAATCTGCCCGGGGGCATGTAGACGGGTGTTCGTCGTTCCATCGATCGATCGCTTCTTCCCTGAGAGGCTCCGGCGTCATGCCTTCCCGTTCACGACCCTGGTCCGCCTTGATCGCCACGCTCTCCCTGGCCGGCTGCGCCACGGCAAGTGCCCGGCCCGCGCCGCGCGCTCCCGCTCCCGCGGCAGCGGCCGCTGCGTTGGGTGGTGATCCGGCGAGCATCGCGCGGGCTCGGGCCGACAGTGCGCAGTACCCCTATACCACCGCCGACATCCACTTCATGACCGGCATGATCGGACACCACGCGCAGGCGATCGACATGGCCCGGTGGGCGCCGACCCACGGGGCCTCCGCCTCGATGAAGGTGCTCGCCGCGCGGATCATCAATGCCCAGCAGGATGAGATCGTCATCATGCAGCGCTGGCTGCGCGACCGCCAGTTGCCGGTGCCCGAGGCGAAGGCCGGCCCGATGATGATGCAAATGGGGGGCATGGCGCACGAGATGTTGATGCCGGGGATGCTGACCGACGCGCAGATGAAGGAGCTCGATCAGGCACGTGGCCTCGAGTTCGATCGGCTCTTCCTCCAGTTCATGATCCAGCACCACCGCGGTGCAGTGTCGATGGTCAAGGACCTCTTCGCCACCGACGGCGCCGGCCAGAATGAAATCGTCTTCAAGTTCGCCTCCGACGTCAACACCGACCAGATGACGGAGATTGCCAGGATGGAGCGCATGCTCGCGACGATCATCTTCGAGAAGCGCGCCCCGTAAGCCGTACCGTGTCCCTCCACCCCCAGGAGTCCCCCATGACGATTCGTTCCTCCCATGTCGCGCTGCTGTTCAGCGCCACCGTACTGGCCGGTTGTGCCGGCGGCGGCGGTGGTGGCAGCGCCTCGTCACCGGCGCCGGTGGCGCTGACGGCGGGCCCGAGCCCCGACCCGCGCGTCGGCCTCAAGGCCGGCCTCTATGATGCCGGGACGGCCAGCTGGAATATGCGGCTCGCCTCGACCACCAAGTCGCCGCCGAAGTTCGAGGGGTCGACGAACTCCGACCTCGCCTTCAGTGGCAAGTACGCGATCCAGGGCAACTACAACGGCTACCAGGTCTGGGACATTTCCAACCCGGCCAAGCCGGTGCTCACCACCGCCTACTTCTGTCCGGCCTCGCAGAGCGACGTCTCGGTCTACAAGAATCTGCTCTTCGTCTCGGGTGAGGGGCAGACCGGTCGCCTCGACTGCGGTGCGCAGGGCGTCCCGACCGCCGTCAGCAAGGACCGCCTCCGCGGCCTCCGCATCTTCGACATCTCCGACATCAAGAACCCGAAGAACGTCGGCAACGTGCAGACCTGCCGCGGCTCGCATACCCACACGGTGCTCGAGGATCCGAAGGACAAGGCCAACGTCTACGTCTACATCTCGGGTTCGGCGAACGTCCGCTCGGCCGATGAATTGCCGGGCTGCGTCTCCGCGATGCCTGACAAGGATGCTAATTCGGCGCTCTTCCGCATCGAGGTGATCAAGATCCCGCTGGCCGATCCGTCGAAGGCCGCGATCGTCTCGTCGCCGCGCATCTTCAATGACCTCACCTTCCAGAAGAGCCATGGCGACGCGCCGGCCGATGCGGCCGCGATGGCCAAGGCGAAGGCGGCCGGTGCGTTCACGGCGGATGTTGGCGGCCAGCAGATGATCCTCCCGCCGAACTTCGTCAAGCCGATGCTCGACTCCGTGGTGAAGGCGCGTGGCGGCACCGGGGCGGCCACCGGCGCCGACAGCGCCGCGCTCCGCGGTGCACTGCCGGCCATGATCGCCAAGATGATCGGGCAGCCGGCCGGCGGCGCCAATGCGCCACGCCCGGGCCCGACGCAGTGCCATGACATCACCGTCTATCCGGGCATCGGCCTCGCCGGTGGCGCCTGCGAGGGCTACGGCCTCCTGCTGGACATCAGCAATCCGGCCAACCCGGTGCGTATCGCGGCGGTCGCCGACTCGAACTTCTCCTATTGGCACTCGGCGACATTCAACAACGACGGCACCAAGGTGCTCTTCTCGGACGAGTGGGGCGGCGGTGGCGGGCCGAAGTGCCGCATCGACGATCCGAAGCAGTGGGGCGCCGACGCGATCTTCACGATCGAGAACCGTCAGCTGAAGTTCCGCAGCTACTACAAGATGCCCGCGCCGCAGACCTCGCTCGAGAACTGCGTGGCCCACAACGGCTCGCTGATCCCGGTGCCGGGCCGCGACATCATGGTGCAGGCGTGGTACCAGGGCGGCATCTCAGTGTTCGATTGGACCGATGCCTCGCATCCCACCGAAATCGCCTTCTTCGACCGCGGCCCTGCTGCGGCCGACCATGCGGCGAGCGGCGGGTCGTGGTCGGTGTACTGGTACAACGGCGCGATCGTCTCCTCCGAGATCTCCCGCGGCCTCGATATCTTCGAGCTGGTGCCCAACGCCAACCTGACCCAAAACGAGATCGACGCGGCCAAGTCGGTCGTGCTCGATCACCTCAACACGCAGGGGCAGCCGAAGTACACCTGGGCGCCGACCTTCGCACTCGCGCGGGCGTACACGGATCAGCTCGAGCGGTCGCGTGGACTCTCGGCGAGCCGGATCACCTCGATCCGGCAGGCGCTCCTCCGCGCAGAGCAGGCCAACGGCACGGCACGCCGCGATGCGCTGACCGCGCTCGCCGCCGAAGTGAACAGCGATGCCGGCAGCTCGAGGGACGCGTTGAAGGTTCGGGCCCTCTCGGCCTCCGTGCGGGACCTCGCCGCCAAGTAGTTCCACCACTTCGTCAGGCAGGGGGCGTCGGCTTCTCCAGGAAGCCGGTGCCCCTTCGCCGTGGAGCCCACTCCCATGTCCGGTGAACTGATCGTCCTGCGCCTGCTCCATGTCGTCGGTGGCGTCGTCTGGGTTGGCGGCGTTGCCCTGATGCATTTCGTGGTGCTTCCCTCAATGGCCGCGGCCGGCCCGGGTGCCGGCACGGTGATGGCGGCCATTCCCCGGCAACGGCTGTTCCGCTGGCTGCCGAGGATCGCGGTCATCTCGATGCTGGCCGGGATCCGGTTGCTCTGGGTCGCGTCTGCCGGCTTCACCAATGCCTGGTTCCAGACCTGGTCGGGCCACACCTACGGCGTCGGCGCCCTGCTGGCGATCGTCGGTTTCCTGGTGGGCATCCTCTTGAGCCGGCCGAGCGCGATGCGTGCGGGCCACCTGATGGGCCAACTGGCCGGGGCAGAGGGAGAGTCCGCGCGGGCCGCGCTCATGGCAGAGATCGGCGCCTTGCGGGGGCGGGCGGTCCGGTTCGGTGGGCTCTCCACCGGCCTGCTGCTGCTGGCCACGGTCGCCATGGCGATCGCCCGGTACCTTTGAGTGCCCGTCGTCTTCTCGCGACGTTAGATTGGGGGAGTTCCCCCCACATACCCCGTTCCCAGGTGTCTCGATGCGATCGCGTTGCCTTCGTGCGCTGCTCCTGCTGTCCGCCGTGGCCATTCCCCTCCATGCCCAGGTCCAGAAGAAGGCGCTGACACAGGCCGACTGGGACCGGTGGGAGTCGATCGGCGCGCCGACCCTCTCCAACGACGGCCGCTGGGCCGCCTACACGGTCCGCCCGCAGGTGGGTGATGGTCGCTACGTGGTACGGGCCACCACCGGCACCACCGAGTACACCATACCGCTCGGGTATATCGCGCGCGCCAACAACAGCGTCCCGGCGCGCGGCGCCGCAGGTGGTGGTCCACCGGCTGGCGGTGCTGCCGCAGGTGGCGGCGGACAGCTGACAGCCGATGGTCGGTTCGCAATCGCGACGACCCAGGCCACCAAGGCCGAGGTCGATCGCGTGGCGAAGGCAGTGGCGGCCCTCAAGAACGCGCCGAAGCCGGCGGCCGGCGCGCCGCCCGCTGCGGCCCCGGACACGGCCACGCCGAAGGGCGCGCTGGTGATCCTCGATCTCCGGACCGGGGTGCAGACGGCGATCGCCGGCGCCCGCGGGCCGCGGCTCGCGCGAGAGAGCAGCAGCTGGATGATCTACACGCCGGACTCGGTCCGTGTCCCGGGTGACTCGTCGACCGCCAATGGTCGCGGTGCGGCTGGTGCGGCTGGTGGGCGCGGGGCGGGTGGCCGTGGGGCCGCTGGGGCCGCCGCGTCGACCACGCCTCGCCGCACCTACGGCTCCACCATCATGCTCCGCAACATGGTCACCGGCGCTGACGAGAAGATGACCTACGTCGCGTCGTCGACCTTCGACGACAGCGCCAAGGTCCTGGTGTACACGGTCGCGTCACGCGACTCGACGCAGGACGGCATCTTCATCCGCAATCTTGCGACGGGCACCACCACGACGGTGATGAAGGAGCCGGGCAATTACCGCGGCTTCAACTTCGACCGCGTGCAGCAGCAGTTCGTCTTCACCACCGACGCCGGCACCGAGTTCGGCAAGCCGGAACCGGTCGGAACGATCTACGTCGGTTCGCTCAAGACGGGGACGGCGACGGCGCTCATCACGCCCGCGATGGTACCGGCCGGACTGCGCATCCCTGCGACGACCAACGCGACGTTTTCTCGCAACGGGACGGCGCTGCAGTTCACGATGTCGCCGCCGCCGCCCGACACCATCCCGGCCGACTCGCTCACCGGGAAGGCGCGCTTCGACCTCTGGCACTGGAAGGATCCGCAGCTGCAGCCGGCTCAGCTCCTGAGTGCCGGCCGGGACCGCACCAAGAGCTATCAGACGATCTTCCACCTCACGCCGAAGGCCGTCGTCAAGCCCACGGTGAGGGGCCGCGACACGATGATGACGATTGGAGGCGACAAGCGCCTCGTCAAGCTCGCCGACGACACCGTCAGCGGCGTACAGCTCTCCGATGACGCCAAGGTCGGCGTGGCGACCAGCTCGGTGCGCTACGACATCGAGAAGATGTGGGGCGCCGGCGGCAACGACATCTACGTCGTCGACCCGGTCACCGGCATCCGCAAGCAGATTGCCACCGAGGTGCAGGCCGCCGGCCAGCTCTCGCCCGATGCGAAGTACGCCTACTACTTCGACCAGGGGAACTGGTACGCGTACCAGCTCGCCACCAACAAGCTCCTGAACGTCACCGGCCAGGTAAAGGGTGTCCGCTTCGATCAGGAGACCTGGAGCACGCCGGACCGACCGGCGGCCTGGGGTGTCGCCGGCTGGACCAAGGGCGACAAGTCAGTCCTCGTGTACGATCGCTTCGACGTCTGGGAACTCGACCCGACCGGCATCAAGGCGCCCGTGATGGTGACCGATTCGGTCGGCCGGCGGGAGCACGTCGCCTTCCGCTTGGTGGATTTGAACCGGGACCGCGAGGAGGATCGCTTCATCGACCCGACGAAGCCGCTCTACTTCCGGGCCTTCTCCGAGGCCACCAAGGGCAGTGGCTACTACCGTGACCGGCTTGACCAGAAGGCGGCTCCCGAAAAGATCATCTTCGGCGACTACGCCTACGGCCAGCCGACCAAGGCAAAGGGCGCCGACGTCTACCTGATGACCCGCGGCACCTTTGTCGAGTTCCCGAATCTGATGGTGGGCCCCTCGCTCACCCAGATGACCAGGATCACCGACGCGAATCCGTGGCAGAAGGAGTACAACTGGGGCACCGCCGAGCTCGTCAGCTGGCTGAGCGAGGACGGCGTGCCGCTCCAGGGCATTCTCTACAAGCCGGAGAACTTCGACCCCGCGAAGAAGTATCCGCTGATCGCGTACAATTACGAGGACCTCTCGGACGGCCTGTTCAGCTACGTCGCGCCGACCGGCCGGAACATCATCAACGCCACGCACTACGCATCGAACGGCTACCTCGTCTTCATGCCGGACATCCACTACGAGGAGGGCCACCCGGGCGAAAGCGCCCGCAAATCGATCGTGCCGGGCGTGCAGATGCTTCTCGCACGCGGCTACGTCGATCCGAAGGGTCTCGGCATTCAGGGGCAGTCGTGGGGCGGCTACCAGGCGGCCTACATCGTCACCCAGACGTCGCTCTTCTCGGCCGCGATGGCCGGTGCGCCGGTCTCGAACATGACGTCGGCCTACGGCGGCATCCGCTGGGGCTCAGGACTCGCCCGGGCCTTCCAGTACGAGAAGGGGCAGAGCCGCATCGGCAAATCGCTGTGGGAGGCGCAGGATCTCTACCTCGAGAACTCGCCGCTCTTCCACCTGCAGCGCGTGACCACGCCGCTCTTCATCATGGCCAATGACCAGGACGACGCGGTACCCTGGTGGCAGGGGATCGAGCTGTTCGTCGGCATGCGCCGGTTGAACAAGGAGGTGTACCTCATCAACTACAACGGTGACGTGCACAACCCGGCCTCGCGCGCCAACCAGAAGGACATCGCGATGCGGATGCAGCAGTTCTTCGACAACAAGTTGAAGGGGGCGCCCGCCCCCGAGTGGATGGTCAAGGGGATCCCGGCCGTCGACAAGGGCCGCGACCAGGTCACCTTCACGACGCCGGTGCCTCCCGGCAAGCCGTAATGCTACTGCCGCCCGTCGTCCCCGAACGGGTCGCCGGGCGGCGCACGAAGCGCGGGGGACGGGGTCGGCAGTTCACGGCGTTCGCGCCACCGCGTGATGTCCGCCGCAATCCCTGACCAATGAGCCCGAGCGGCGACGATGCCTGTCGCCGCTCGGGTCTTGGCGTCCATGCCGAGCGCCGCGAGCTTGAGCTCGACGACATCACGCACTTCCTGGGCGGCGTCACGGTCGGCGGCGAGTGCGAGCATCCGGTCCACCACGGCGCGCTGCGTGACCCGACGAAGCGCCGCGTCGGCGGGCGTCGTGGCCGCTCCCCGCCAGGTGGTGGCGACGAGTCGGTCGAGCACCTCATCGAGCGTCAATTGACCCGGCATGCGGACCGCACCGAGCACGAGGCGCGCGGCGCGTTCGCGCTGCAACAGGCCGTCGACCGTGAACTGGGCCAGTGTGCGGGCCGCGCCGAGCGCGTCAAACCCCGGACGACTCCGACTCGAGAAGAGCTCCACCGATTCCGGATAACCACCGGGCCGCGGGGCCATCAGCGTCTGGATCGAGTCGGGGATCGCCAACTCGGCGGGGTCGAGCGTTTGGAGCAATTGCGTGAGCGCGGCGCGTTGCTGCTCCGCCGGGATCAGCCGCGTGACCTGCTGGCCATCCCCCTTCATGGCAAAGGTGTATTCCAGCCCGCCCACCGTCTTGACGAGTGAGTTGATGGCGAAGCGGTGCCAGAAGTAGAGCGGCACGAACCGCTCCTGCAGGGTCGCCACCGGTTCGCCATCGCGAATATTGCCGAGCCCGAAATGTGCGATCCCCCAGCGCCGAACTTCCATCTGGTGCCGCAGGAACTCTCCGGCAGTGGCGGCGTCATCCCAGAGATTGGTGCGCGGGTCGCTCGCCGATTCCGGGCGGGCGTCGTTGTCGGAGAGGAAGCGATAGCCCTTGCGAAGCCCGTCCGCGACGATGGCTCGCAGCGAATCGGCCTCCACAGCGGCGGGCCAGATGCCGTAGCCCCAGCGGATCGCCCAGACGTCGTAGTCGCCGGGCCCGACGTCGTAGGCCGCCGAGATGTCGGGGTGACCGTTGGTCATCCGGATGCGAGGGGCAGGGTAGTCCATCACCGAGCCGCGATCATAGGTCGAGGCGATGTAGTTGTGGGCGAGGCCGAGGGTGTGGCCGATCTCGTGCGCGGTGACCTGGCGCACGCGGGCCAGCACGAACGCGGTATCGGCCGCGGCGGCCTCCGCCCCGAAGAAGGCGGCGTAGAGGTTGTAGTCGGTGCGCGCGCGGTGCGAGTCCATCCGCGCCATCCCCTTGAGCAGTTCACCGGTGCGCGGATCGCCCACGGCGCCGCCGATGCTCCAGCCGCGCTCGTTGCGATTCTCCCATTGGACCACGTTGTAGCGGGCATCCATCGGGTCGGCGCCGGCGGGGAGGTACTCGACGCGAAAGCCACCGGGGAGCCCGGCGCGCGCGAACGCTTCCTCCCACCACTTGGCGCCTTCGAAGGTCGCCGTCCGAATCGGTTCGGGGATGCCGGGGTCGATGTAGTAGACCAGCGGGTTGATGATTGGCGAGGCCGGATTCGCCGGATCGCGTCGCTGCAGCCGGTGCCGTGCAATCCAGCGCTGCGTCAGGTCGCCCTGAATCGGTTCGAAGTAGTCCTTGAAGCCGGTGGCACCGTACCCGACCCGCGGGTCGTATCGACGCGGGCTGTAGCCGTCATCGGGGAGTGCCATCAGCGTCAGGTGCTGACGCAGTGTGAACGCGCGGCCATCCGGCACGATGGATTCCACCGTGCGGCCGGGATTGCCGGTCGTCGCAAAGGTCAGGGAGATATCGATCTCGCTGTTGGTGGCGAAACCGACGGTGTAATTCCTGTTCACGCCGGAGCGGTCCCGCGCGACGGCGTAACTCCCTTCCTGGCTCCGTTGCAGCGTCGAGCCCACCTCCATCCAATCACGATGCACGAAGTCGGTCGCATCGACCAACACGCGATCTCCCTCCGCGCCGATGATCGGCAACGCCCCCGAGATGCTCGATGGAAATGCCTCGTCCACCGTACGGCGGTGGAGCGAGTCGCCGCGGGTCCGGTAGCTCCAGTTCTCGAAGATCACGCGCACGACGGCGCCAGCGGCCTCGAACCGGGTCACATACGTCGGACCATTCGAGCCGCGATCGAGGCCGATCGGATTGGAGCCGAGTCCGGTGGCGAGCTCTGCGATGAAGAGCGCGCGGAGGCCGCGCTTCGGCAGTTCGAGTGCGAGCGTCCCCTTCGTCTCGTCGAGATACATCGTCACGAAGCCGGGCAGCCGTGTCCAGCCGGCGGTCTTGGCGGCGATCGTCGGCAGGGGAGCCGGAGCGGCGGTCTGTTGCCCCCGCACGCCTGCGACGGGTACCAGCATCAGGAAGAGGGCGGCGGCAGCCGCCGGCATCCCCCAGTAGCGACGAAGATTGGCGATGATCACGGGCAGGCCCCGGAAGACGCAGAAGGTGAGGGCCACCCAGGCGAGCCACTGGCCCCCCTGCAGCAGACTCGGCGCATAGCCGGCGAGCGGGTCGGTGGCGGGGTAACCGCTGAGCGCCTGGGCCAGCGTGAGCAGCGTGAAGGTGACGATCTTGCTGATCGAGTAACCGGTTCGCATGAATGGCGATCCCACCATGAACTTCCCGAGCTTCGACTTGTGCTGGTCGAAGGGGGCGATCCCCTGGGCCACCCCGATACTGCGGAAGGCATCGGTCAGGGTGGTCCTGGCAATAACCACCAGCGGGATCACCACCGAGATGAGCCCCAGATCGGCGAAGACGGCCCAGAGCACCAGTTCATAGGTCCGGTCGGCCGCGATATCGAGCACGGAGCCAAACAGAGTGGTCTGGCCGCTCTTCCTGGCCACCATCCCATCGACGGTGTCGAGGCCCAGGCCGACGAGCAGCAGGGCCACCCCAGCGAGCCGGAGCCCTGGGGGGCCGAGGTAGAGGATCAGGACGTTGGCGAGGAGCAGGGGGAAGCGGGAGAGCGTGATGTAATTGGCCAGCAAGCGGTGCTCCGGTCGGGGCTGGCACGAATGGACGCCCTGCGGGGCGGTGGAGGCAAGGGAGGGGTCCGGGAACTGGCGTCCTCCAGGCTAATGTGCCATCTTTGGAGGCTGTATCGGCCATTTCGGGCCAGTGGCAGGGCTTCTTACACGACAGGTCGCATGGCAACCTCTTCGGACGACACCTCGACGATGACCCCCGATGCCGCCCCGGCGGTGCATTCGGACGGGCCCTTCCTGACTCCCCAGCGCGTCAAGGTGCTCGGCATTGCCGCGGGTGCGGTGCTGGTGGTGGCATTCGGGATCTGGTTCGCGATCACGGCCGGGAAGCGGAAGGAAGCCGCCGCTGCCCACGACCTCGAGTCGGCCCGCATCACCGCGGAGCAAGGCAACCTGCCGGAAGCGGTGTCGCAATTCGAGCGGGTCGTCACGACCTACTCGGGTACCGCGGCGGCGTACAGCGCCTCCCTCGGCGTGGCGCAAGCTCGTATGGTGAGTGGCCAGACCGAATTGGCGATCGCCTCGCTGCTCGACTTCCTGAAGAGCAATCCGCCGGCGTTGTACGCCTCGCCCGCGAACGGCCTGCTGGGAGCCGGCTATGAGAATACCGGCAAGTTTGCCGAGGCGGCCGCCGCCTACCGCAAGGCGGCTGACGAGGCCATCACGGATTACCTGAAGGCCTCGGCCCTCCTGGATGCCGGCCGTGCCTTCCGTCTGGCCAAGAACAAGGACGAGGCCATCAAGTGCTACCGCGAGATCCTCGAGAAGTATGCCGAGACTGCCGCGAAGACCGAGGCCGACGTGCGCCTCGCCGAAATGACGATCGGCCAGGGATAACGTCGCGGGCCGACCACGCGGTCAGCTCAGCGATACCACACGCGGCGCCCACTGGGCGCCGCGTTCGGTTTTGAGGGGCGCCGCAGGCTACTTCGGAAAGTTCACCTTCCGGACGGTGAAGGTCCCGATGCCGAGGTCGTCCTCGGTGCGGAAGACGACGCGGTCATCGCCGAAGGCGAGTGGCGCCTGGCCCTTCGCCTCGACGATCCGACCGAGGATGCGACCGTCCTTGGCGAAGGCGGTCGCGGCCCAGCCCTCGGCGCCGGGGAACGGGTAGTCCACCACCCAGAGTGTCCCGTTCGGACTGACCTGCGTGCGATCGAACAGGGGCAGCGAATCGGCGTGCTCGTTCGCGACCATCTCCTTGCGGATCGCGGCCGTGTCGGGGACCGCGCCCCCGCTCCCCATCGCGCGGGTTGCGCCCACTCCAATCGTGATGGTGTTGCCGCTGCTCGCGCCGGTGATCTTCGCGATCATCTCCGTCGCATTGTCATTCATCAGCTGCTCCGTGACCGCAGTCCGCGCCTGCGCGACCACGAGCACCTGTTGCAGCGTGCCGCTGGTGTCCCGAAACTCCAACCGGAACTGATTCGGGTCGACCACCACAAAGCGGCCGCCCCAGGCAAATGCGGTGGGGAATGATTCGAAGGTCTTCATGCGGATTGCCATTCCGCCCCTCATCATGCCGCCGCTCCCCTTGATCACGCGGGGCGCCTTGGGCGGTTTCTCGGCGGGGCCGGTCGTGAAGGCGCGGCGGGATGCATCGGCCTTCGGGTCGAAAAGCACGCCCTTGATTCCCGCCGGTGTGCCTGCGAGGACGTCGGCGCCAGAATTGATGTTGAGGCCGTAGAAGAGCAGCTTCCCGCCGGTTGCACCGATGAGCACGTTGCCGCCATCCGCCATCGCCTTCGCCTGTGGGTACTCGGCGCCGAGACCGCTGACTGGATCGAACACTGTGGTGCGCAAGTTCCGAAAGTCCTGAATCAACAACGTGTCGCCGCCCGCCGGCACGATGTTGTCGATCGCCCCGAACTCGCCCGGACCGGCGCCCGGCCGACCGACTTCCTTGCGGCTCGACCCATCGGCGCCGAAGACTACGACGACCTGTCGCTGTTGATCGCGGCCGACAAGCCGCCCATCGGCCAGGAAGAGTAACGGAGCAATGGTGGAGATGTCGGCCGCGGCGTCGTCGGCCGACCCCTTGATCACGGCGAGTGCGACCGAGTCAAGCGTGAGCTTCGGCGCGCGACCGAACGGGTCCCCTTCGTGTCGGAGGATCACCACACCGGCTGAGTCCGACTTCGCCGGTTCGAGGCTCGCGATGGAGGTTGTTGCCTCAGAGCCGCCGCCGCAGGCGCTGACGAGGAGCAGGGCGGGAAAGTGCCAGTGCTTCATAGGGACTCCGAGTACGGTTGCCGAGGGGAGCGGTATGCGGGCGGGTAAGCCCAGTCAGTCCATGGATGCCCAATATAGCCGCTCCGACGCGCCCCTCACCGCGGTGGGGGATGGCACTATCTTCTTGCTTCCCCCAAACAGAGCGTCCCGATGCTCGGCTTCCTCCTGCTCGCGTCACTCCAGCAAGGACAGACTCCGGCCCCCGCACAGGGCCTGCCGCCATCACCAATCGCCCGGATCGAGGTGACCCCGGCGAACCCCTCGATGACGCCGCGCGATACCCTCCGGCTGTGGGCCCGCGCACTGGATGCGGCGGGGAGGGAAGTGCCCAATGTCACCGTCCGCTTCGTGCTCGCCTCTGGGGCGCGCTTCGAGGGACGGGTCACCCCGGACGGGCTGGTCAGCTCAGGCGCGACGGGGCGGCTGCCGATCTCGGTGATCGCCTCCGTGCCTGGGACGACGCCGGTCACCGAGCGGATCGAGGTGCCGATGTTGCCGGGTGCCCCTGCGCGCGTCGTGATCGACAAGGCGCCGAATCGACTCGCCGTCGGCCAACGTGTCGGCCTGACGGCCACGGCATTTTCCAAGGACAACGACCCTCGGACCGGGCATCGATTCGTGTGGTCGAGCCTCAACCCGACCGTCGCCCGGGTCAACGACGCGGGAGTGGTGACAGCAGTCGGGCCCGGGAAGGGAGTGATCCGGGTCGGGACGAGCCTGACTCGGGAGACCGGCAGCAATTCGGCAGATACCCACATCGTCACCGCCGAATTTCCGCTTGAGGTGCTGCGTGCCAAGATCGGCAGCATCACGGTGACGCCGGGCATCATCGCGGCGCGCACTGGTGACGTGCTGCACTTCGGGGTCGATGTGCGCAGCACGGCGGGCGGGGCGATTCCCGGGCTGACGCCGACCTGGTCGATGTCGCCGGGGCAGGGCGCCATCACCGCTGACGGCGCCTTCGTCGGGTACGAAGCCGGGACGTACACCATCGTTGCCAACCTGGGCGAACGCAGCGCGGTGGCCACGGTGCGTCTCACGCCGCGCGATGTGCGCCGGCAGGCGGAAATCGTGGGGCGGCTGCCGAGGACCCTCTTCAGTACCGAGGAAGTCTGGCTGCATCCGAACGGCAAGAATCTCTACCTCGGCACCGGCTCCGGTGGCGACCGTATGTACGCGATCGACGTCAGCGCGCCGGGCAAGCCGGTGGTGACCGACTCCTTGATGGCGAACACGCGTCGAGTCAACGACATCATGACGACGCCCGACGGACGCTTCCTCGTGCACACGCGCGAGGGCGCCTCCGACCGGAAGAACGGCATCGTGATCGCGTCGCTGGAAGACCCGGCACACCCGAAAGTGATCTCGGAATTCACGGAAGGGGTGTCGGCCGGCGTCCACTCGGCCTTCATCTTCCAGCAGCCGGAGTACGGCACGCATGTGTACATCACCAACGACGGCACCGGCGCGCTGCACGTCATCGACATCAACGACCCGTATCACCCGAAGCAGGTCGCCGAATACCGCTTCCCCGGGCCGATGGCGGGGAACTCGCTCCACGACCTCGACATCCAGGACGGGCTCGCGTACCTGTCGAACTGGAACAACGGACTCGTCATCCTCGACGTGGGCAAGGGGATCAAAGGGGGCTCGCCGACCCACCCGGTGCTCGTGAGTCAGTACAAGTATGATCTGAACGCGATGTATCGCGACGTGGAAGCCAGCGGTGGGCCGGGCTTCATTCGCGGCACCCACACCGCGTGGCGCCACAAGAACTACGTCTTCATCGCCGACGAAGTCTTCCCGGCCAGCCAGGTCGAAGGCGCCAAGGACGCCGCCGCCGGGCGGGCCTACGGCCGACTGCAGGTGATCGACGTGTCCAATCTCGAGCAGCCGAAGTCGGTGGCGTGGTACGAGCCGGAGTATGGTGGCGTCCACAACGTCTGGGTCGCGGGTGACACGTTATACATGGGCGCCTACAACGCCGGCTTCCGCACCTTCGACATCTCAGGCGAGCTGATGGGCGACCTCCGGGCGCAGCAGCGCGAAATGGTCCACGTCAACACCGCGGACATGGACGGCACCTCGGGAGGCCGCAACACGGCGATGACGTGGGGCGTTGTGGTGCGCGATGGTCTCGCGTACGTGAACGATGACAACAACGGCCTCTGGATCATCAAGATGAAGCCGAAGCAACCGCCGACCGCCTTGGTGCCATGACGCGGTGGCCATTGGCGGCCGGGGCCGTGCTGGCCCTCGGTTGCGCAGGTGCGGCTTCTGCCCCGGTGGTGTCGCCGCAAGCGGCACCCGGGTCGGTGGCCGCAGCCGTCCTCGCGCGCGACTATCTCGTCCTGATCGCGTCGGAAGCGACCGACGAGATCACGCTCGCGCGGTTCGGTGCGGGGGCGGCCCGCGCGGAGCGCGTCCAGATGACCGGCTTCAATCCCTCGGAGCCGGATGGCCCCCACGGCCTCGCCGTGGCGCCGGGCGGCTCGACGTACTTCGTGACGACGGCGCACGGAACCCCGTTCGGCTATTTGTGGAAATACACCACGGCCACGGGAGCGCTTCTGGGCCGAGTGGAGCTCGGATCGTTTCCCGCCTCGATGCAGGTGACGCCCGACGGACACTACGTCTATGTGGTCAACTTCAATCTGCACGGCGACATGGTGCCCTCGTCGGTGTCGATCGTTGCAGCCGAGCAGATGCTCGAGGTGGCGCGGGTCGAGACCTGCACCATGCCGCACGGCTCGCGCCTGAACGCCGCCGGGACTCGCCACTACTCCGCCTGCATGATGGACGAGGCACTGGTGGAGATTGATGCTACTCGGTTCACCGTGGCGAGGCACTTCATCCTGACGAAGGGCGGTGAACACGGCATGGCCGGCACGCCCGCGGCGCATGCGATGGGGGCAATGTCGGCACCCCCGGCAGGGAAGTGCTCGCCGACCTGGGCGCAGCCCTCCCCCGACGGCACGCGTGTCTTCGTGGCGTGCAACGCCTCGAACGAGATTGTCGAGGTGGACGTGGCCAGCTGGACCGTGGTGCGGCGGATCCCCGCGGGCACCGGCGTCTACAACCTCGCGTTCACGCACGACGGCACCAAGCTGATCGCCACCAACAAGCGGGCGCAGTCGGTGTCGGTCTTCGATTTGGCGAGCGGTCGTGAACTGGCGCGCATTCCGACCAAACGTCGCTTCCCGCACGGCGCCGTGACGAGTGACGACGACCGCTATGCTTTCGTCTCGGTCGAGGGGTACGGCAGCGAGCCCGGGACGCTCGAGATGATCGACCTGCAGCGGCTGGAGCGGGTCGCCTCGCTCGATGTCGGACAGATGGCCGGCGGGCTCGACTTCTGGCGGAGCGAGGCGCGCCGCTAGCTATCGCATGGTGGCCCGTCGGATCCCGGTGATCGCAATGGCTGGCGTGAGGTTCTGCTCGGCGTGGGGCGCCTGTTGGATTGCGCGGACCACGTCCATGCCGGCCGTCACCTTCCCGAAGACGGCAAAACCCTGCCCGTCGAGGTTGCGGTGCCCCCCCTCATCCAGCGCGGGTTGGGCCCCAAGGGTGATGAAGAAGGCGGAGGTGGCGCTGTTGGGGCCACTCCGCGCCATCGAGAGCACCCCATCCAGATGTCGAAGTCCGGTGACGCTGGTCCGCTCCAGCGGAATCGGTGCGAAGCCTGAGTCCGGTTGGGTCCGGCGTGCTCGGCCCTGGATCACCTCGATTCGCACCGAATCGCGTGGCTGGTTGTCCGGCGTCACGGTCCGATGGAAGGCGCCATTGGTGAAGAGTCCGGCGTCGACGTAGCGCAGGAAGTTGGTGACCGTGACCGGCGCGTGCGCGCTGTCGAGCACGGCGCGGATCTCGCCGCGGTCCGTGCTGATGATGATCGGGACCTGGCCGGCCTGCGCAGGGGACACGGACGGTACGAGGAGCAGAACGGCCGCGAGGCCCGCGAGCAGCAGGACGCGAAGGGCACGGGGGATCATGGGCATCCTCAAAGCTATCGTCGGACCAGCCGGTCGTGCCACGACACCGCTTGCCGACTCGACACTGTCACAGGCACCTTTCCGGCACATGCCCCCACATTCCATGCAGGAGCCCCGCCTGTGACCACGGCGCCGCTCCCCCTGCCGACGATCGACGCGTCTCGCGACGCGCGTCGCGTGATCCTCGCCTCGTCCCTCGGCACCGTCTTCGAGTGGTACGACTTCTATCTCTATGGCTCGTTGGCCGCGATCATCAGCCGGCAGTTCTTCTCGGGGGTGAACCCGACGGCGGGCTTCATCTTCGCGCTGCTCGCGTTCGCCGCCGGCTTCGCGGTCCGCCCATTCGGTGCCCTCGTCTTCGGACGACTCGGCGACCTCGTCGGTCGGAAACACACCTTCCTCGTGACCATCGTCATCATGGGGGTCTCGACCTTCGTCGTCGGCATCCTGCCGGGGTACGCCACCATCGGCATCGCGGCGCCGGTCATCCTGATCCTGCTCCGACTGCTTCAGGGACTCGCGCTCGGCGGGGAATACGGCGGCGCAGCGACCTACGTGGCCGAGCACGCGCCCCATGGTCGGCGCGGGGCGTACACGGCATGGATCCAGACGACCGCGACCCTGGGGTTGTTCCTGTCGCTGCTGGTGATTCTGGGCTGCCGGATTGCCCTGGGGACCGAGGCCTTCGAGGCGTGGGGGTGGCGCATCCCGTTCCTGCTCTCGCTGCTCCTGCTCGGCATCTCGGTGTGGATCCGCCTGACCCTCGACGAGTCGCCGGTCTTCAAGGCCATGAAGGCCGAGGGCACCCGATCCAAGGCACCGCTGCGTGAGTCGTTCGCGGAGTGGGGCAACCTCAAGATCGTGATCCTGGCATTGTTCGGGCTGACGGCAGGGCAGGCGGTGGTCTGGTACACCGGACAGTTCTACACCCTCTTCTTTCTGACCCAGACGCTCAAGGTCGAAGCCCAGACCGCCAACATCCTGGTCGCCATTTCGCTGCTGCTCGGCACTCCATTCTTCGTGGTGTTTGGTCGGCTCTCGGATCGCATCGGCCGGAAGCCGATCATCCTCCTTGGCTGTGCCCTCGCCGCCCTGACGTACTTCCCGCTGTTCCGGGCCCTCACCCATTACGCGAACCCGGCCCTCGAGGCCGCGCAGCTGCGTGCACCGGTCACCGTTGCGGCCGATCCGGCGGACTGTTCGGTGCAGTTCAACCCGGTGGGGACGAGCAAGTTCACGTCCCGCTGCGACGTCGCGAAGGCGGCGCTCGTCGCGCGCGGCGTGCCGTACCTGAACCTCGTGCTGCCGTCCGGCGGGGAAGCGGTTGTGCATGTCGGCGCGACGGTGGTCGCGTCGTTCGACGGCGCGGCCGCCGATGCCGCGGAGCGGCGACCCGTCTTTCAAGCGGTGCTCGGCAAGGCGCTCGACGAAGCCGGCTATCCGGTCAAGGCCGACCTCGCCGCGATCAATCGGCCGATGGTCGTGCTGGTGCTCTGGATTCTCGTCCTCTACGTGACGCTCGTCTACGGGCCGATCGCCGCGATGCTGGTCGAGATGTTCCCTTCGAAGATTCGCTACACCTCGATGTCGCTGCCGTATCACATCGGCAATGGCTGGTTCGGCGGCTTCCTCCCGACGACCGCGTTCGCGATCGTCGCCGCGACGGGGGACATCTACGCCGGGCTACGGTACCCGGTGGCGGTCGCCACGATGACGCTCATCGTCGGGGCCCTCTTCCTGAAGGAAACCAAGGACGTCGACATCGTGGCGAAGGACGGCCCCTCCGCCGGCTAGAAGTCGGTCGAGATCCGCAGCATGATGTCGCGCCCGGGGTTCAGCGCGAACTGCTTGTAGCGACTCAGGAAATCCTTGTAGGCGACGTTGCCGGCATTATGGACGGCGAGGTCGATCTCAAGGAGCCGACCGCCGACGACCTGCTGCACGCCACCCTCGATCTCGACCAGGTGGTAGCCATCGGTGGCGAGGTCGAGTGCCGCCAACCGTTCCTGCTTCGCGACGGACACCACGTCGACGCCGAGGTGGGCATGGTGCGCGGCTGCGTTGTGCCATTCGACACCGATCACGCTCCGGGTCGGCGGGATCAGGGGCAGGGGGGCATCGGTCTCCCGGTTCGTGGCATGGACCCCGTCGATTCGCGCCCGCGCCGTGAACGCCTCGGCGAGGTCCACCTCGGCCTCCGCTTCGGCGCCGGTCAGCAGCGCATCCGCCTGGCGATACTCATGGACATCGAGGCCGCCGTTGGTGGTGCCGGTCGGCGCGATGTAGATGAAGTCCTTCACGACGTGACGGAACGCGGTGAGCTCACCCCGGACATGCGCGGTCTGCAAGCGCAGTGAGCCGTCCAGCGTTGTCCCCACTTCGGCGCGTAGCGTCGGGTCGCCGACCTCGTAGCGCGCCTCGGACACTTTCGGCCCGTTGGTGAACAGCTCGAAGAGGTTCGGGCTGCGCCAGGCCCGGCCACCGTTGACGCGCAGTGCGACACCGTCGGTCAGCGCGTAGCTCACCCCGACATTCCCAGTGAGGGCCGAGAACGACTTGCTCGCCCCGGTGAAGGCGAGGGTGGCATTCGGGTCTCCCTCGACCCGGGAAGCATCGCCGCGCGCTCCGGCGAGCAGGTTCCAGCGACCTTGATGGAATTCCGCTACCGCGAAACCGGCGACGCCGTTGGTGGTGGCGTTTGGCACCAGCGGGATCGGTCCGCGTGTCGCGTTCGACTGATGGATCCCGGTCGCGCCGACGGTCAGGGCGATCGGGCCCCCGACGTCGTGGTGCGCAGAGGCCGTCGCGGAGATGGTGTTGAGACGGAGGTCGAAGGCCGTGGCCTCGGTCCCGGGCGTGCCGCTGGCATCGTCGGAGACTTCGATCAGGCCGTGCTGCTGGAACTGCGCCTGCCCGTTGAGGCGCCACCCGCCAGCGACGCGCACCGCGTCGACCTGCACCCGCTCGTCATGGGACTTCCGTTCCGGCCCCGCGTCCTTGACTCCCGGAGCCGGTTCGGCCGGGCCATTCGCTTCGAGCAACTTGAACTCGCCGCCGTTGTGCGCGACCCGGAAGGTCACCGAGCCGTGATCGTTCCGGATGGCATAGGCTCCCTCGCCGTTGACGGCCACGAAGCCGGTGTTCTCGAGCTCACCGTCGGGGGTGTGGAGCGCGGCCGCCCGGCGGAGCAGGCCGGTGAGCCGGTACCCCGAGCGTCCCTTCGACCCCGAGAGCCCGAGCATCGTCCCGGTCTCGGCGTTGTTGCTCGCCCCGGAGAGTTCGGCGTGCCAGCGGGTGGCGGCCCCGGCCTCGGGGAGGGCGGCCGGGATCGCGTTGACGACGCCAGCCAGTGCCTCGGAGCCGTAAAGGAGGGACATCGGGCCGCGGATCACCTCGACCCGCTCGGCGAGCCGGGCGTCGAGGGAGGGGCCGTCCTCGTCACTCCAGGAGTAGTCCGACAGCCGGTGGCCGTTCTCGGTCACCAGGACGCGATCTCCCGAGAGGCCCCGGATCATCGGCTTGGCAATCTGGCCACCCGTGGTCAGCGAACGGCCACCCGGGAGCAGCTCGATGGCCCGGGCGATGGACACGCTCTGACTCCGGCGGAGAGCTTCGCCCTCGAGGACGGTTGCCGAGAGGGGGGAGGTCAGCGAGGTGCCAGGGGTCGGGGCGGCCGAGACGACGATCGGGGGGAGGGCAACGGCCGAGGGGGTGAGCTGGACCGAGAGGTCGGTGGCGCCGGCGATGGTGACGTCCTCGAGGCGCGGGGCGAACCCGACCTGGGCGAAGCTGACCCGGTACCGTCCGTCCGGGAGGTCGGCCAGCCGGTAGCGACCCTGACCGTCCGAGGTGGTGGACCGCTGCAGTGCCCGGATGGTCACGGTGACCCCGGCGACCGGCTGCCGCTCCCGATCGGTGACCTGACCGGTGAGCGACCCGGGGGCGTGGTCAGGGGTCGCGGAGAGGAGGGTCGGCGTGAGGAGGAGGCCAGCCAGTGCCATGGGGGCTGCCAGGAGGCGGAGCGGAAGCATGAGGGTTCTCTCGAGGGGGGCGAGGATGATCCGGGGATGAACCGGGGAGGTTCGGCTGGGCAGACCGAATACTACGCAGCTTACCGGGCGATGGTTGCCGTCGGCGCGAGCGACGCGACGATGGGCCGATCGCTAGATTACAGCCACGGTTTTCGGCGGGGAATGTTTGTTGGCTAGCGCTGTAACGAATTGACGTACAACAGGTTAGAGCGCTTTGAATGGGGTGGATTTTCTGGGATACGAATATGACGTATAAGATGTATTATGTTAAGTAGTCATGAGGATAACTGGGGATAACTGCGAGATCGCCACGGCAGCACGATCCTCCCCTGTTTCTGGCTGTGCCGCTCTTCCGTTGAGAGCTGCCCGGAAATGGTGAGGGGTGAGGAGTGAGGGGGTCGCCCCCTTACCCCTCACCCCTCACCCCTCACCCTTTGAGACATAGATCACCCGGCTGGACAGCGCCCCTTTCAGGGCGTCAGCTCTTCCGACGTCCCCGTGGCATCCGCGTCGCCCGCCTCCAGCCCCGCCACGATCTCCATCGCCTCGAGTTCCTGGGCCGCCGGTACCCAGACCTCCGGATAGGGCCCCGACCCCATCGGTGTCGGGCCTCCCTTGATGGTGGCTGGGATCCCGGCGGCCTCGAGCTGCTGCCGAATCAGGTCGGCCTCGATCTGGGTGGTCGCCACGTAGATGCAGATCATCGGAACCCTCCGGTAGTGGTGGTCACGCGTCCAGCCAGATGCCTCGGGCCACCAGTCGGCCCTCTCCGCAGAGCCAGATCTGGGTCGCCCGGCTCCCCTCGATCGTGGCGTTCACCGCCAGGAGCCGACCGCTTTCGGTCCGGAACCGGAGCGGCAAACGATCCAGACCCAGGGCGGCAATCGCCAGCGCGGCCGTCACCGTGCCGGTCCCGCAGGCCAGCGTTTCCGCCTCGACGCCCCGCTCGTAGGTCCGCACAGCCCACTGCGGTTCATCCACTTTCGAGGTTGCAGTTCCAGTAGAACGTGAGGTTCGCGAGACGAAGTTGGCGTTGGCCCCGCCGACGCCGGCCCGCTCGTGGAAGCGGAGTGCCCGGCCTCGGGTCGGGATGTCGACTGCGGCCACATCTTCCGTCATGACGACCAGATGCGGGACACCCACACGACCCAGACGGACCCACCCCTCCCCTGTCAGGGGCTCGATGCCGGTTTCGACCGGGACGTCGGTATCGGGGAGGTTCAGCTCCGCCATGTGCCCTTCCCCGACGCACCGGGTCCGGAAGCTCCCTGCCCCCGTGACCAGCGTCATCCCCGCCGGCTCGGCCATCTCGAGGTGCGCCGCCAGCCGGGTCGAGCAGAGGGCGGCGTTCCCGCACATCGGGGCCGCGGAGCCATCCGAGTTGTAGAAGGTCATCTCGACGGCGTCCGGCCCCACCGGGGTCAGGATCACAAAGCCGTCGGCCCCGATCCCGTCCCGGCGGTCACAGATGGCCTGGATCCGGGAGGTCGGCCACTCGGCCGGGGTGGTGGTCCGGCCATCGACCATCACGAAGTCGTTCCCCGACCCGGTCAGCTTGAAGAAGACCACGCTCACTTGAGCCTCCCGAGCATCGCCTGGAGCTTGAGCCACCAGACCATCCAGACCGCCTCGCGGACGATCCGCTTGTCCATCTTGCTCTGCCCCTCGACCCGGTCGACGAAGATGATCGGGATCTCCTTGAGCCGGAAACCCTTGCAGTAGGTCCGGTACGACATCTCGATCTGGAAGGCGTAGCCGTTGCACCGGACTTCGTCGAACGGGATCGCCTCGAGGACCTCCCGCCGGAAGCACTTGAAGCCTCCGGTCGCGTCAGTCAGCGGCAGCCGGGTGATCCAGCGGACGTACTTGTTGGCGAACCACGACAGCAGCAACCGGCTCATCGGCCAGTTGATGACGTTGACCCCGGTGGCATAGCGGGAGCCGAGGACGAGGTCCGCGTCCTGAATCGCACTCAGGAAGGCCGGGATCGCCTTGGGGTCGTGGGAGAAGTCGGCGTCCATCTCGAAGATGAAGTCGTATCCCTTCGGGAGGGCCCAGGTGAAGCCGGCCAGATAGGCTCGCCCCAGCCCTTCCTTGGCGGACCGGTGCAGCACGTGGACCCGCGGGTCGGCCGTGGCCATCCCGTCGGCCAGCGCCCCGGTCCCGTCGGGTGAGCCGTCATCGACCACCAGCACCTCCAGACGAGGGTCCTGGGCCAGGATCGCCGGGACGATCTGGGGGAGGTTCTCACGCTCGTTGTAGGTGGGTACCACCACCAGCGCACGTTCAGGCATTCGTCGTCCGCGGCCGGAATCGTCCGGCCGCCAGCAGCAGGAGCGCTCCGGCGAGCGACCCCAGGGTGATCAGCTTGCCGGTCCCGTAGCCCGGCGTCTCGTAGCGCAGCGTGACTTCCTTGGCCCCCGGCGGCACCGCCACCGAGAGCATGGCGTGGTTGGCCCGGAGTGTCGGAGCGGGCTTGCCATCGATCGCCGCCGTCCATCCCGGGTACCAGTTTTCCGCCACCAGGAGATAGGTGGTCTTCGGGTCGCTGCCACTCAGTACGACCTTCATCGCGCCAGGTTCCCAACTCGCCAGCGTCGCCGTCACCGGAGAGGGTTCAGGGATCGCCTGCCCGGCCTGCACCCCCGGCACCGTTGTGGTGTCGTCATACAGCACCACTCGGCTCACCGGGAAGCGCGGGTCCACTACCGTCGGGATGATCTGCGCATCCGGCACCTTCACGGCACCGGGGACGATCCGGACCCAATGCGCGGTGCTGTCCCGTTCGAAGAGGTACCCCGCCAGCGCGGCACGGCCGGTGAGGTTGCTGAACGAGACCGGTCCAAGGGTCTGCCGGTAGCCGGGGAACGCCTTCACGACGTCCTGATTGGCCACGATGTACTTGACCGCATAGAGATCGAGCAGCGTCGGGGCGAACTGGTTTGGCCAATCGTTCTTGCCGCCGAAGAGTTCGTCAAAGAAGCGGCTCTCGTTGCCATGGTACCCGAACAGCGTGGGGATCGTGTCGGCCATCAGCCACGACCCCTGGTAGAGCGTGGCGGCGTCGCCGGCACTGCCCGAGGGATCGTAGCTGCGGTACGGGTGCACCGACTTCCGCATCTCGGTCATCAGGGCATCATCTGCATACGTCACCGACGCAGGCGGCAGCCACTCCGGGAAGCGGCGCAGCAGGCTCCAGTTGTCGCCCCAGAGCGCCACGAGCAGTGCCCCGGCCGCCAGCGCGCCGCTGACCGCTCGGCGCTGCACGGCCACGATCACGCCGCCGCCGACCACCAGGACGAGCAACATCCGCAGCGATCCGGCGCGCAGGTCGCCCGCGTTGTCACCGACACGCTGGGTGATCCGTGCAACCATCCGAGGGTCAAGGCCGGTGGCGATGATGTTCGCGATCCCCTCAGTCACGCCCTGGAGCAGACCGGCGAGCCCCAGCACGGCGAGCACGGCGAAGCTGCCGAGCACGATGTTGAGTCGCTTCGACGTGACTTCACCCTGCAACAACCGCTCGGTACCCAGTGCGGCCCAGACGCAGATCGGCAGCGCGACCAGGAAGAAGGCCATTCCCGCGGCGCGCACCTTCTGCATCATCGGCATCACTTCGAACCAGAGCCGGTAGAACGGCGTGTGGCCTCCGAAGGCTACCAGCAGAAAGAGCGCCGCGATCATACCGAAGCCGAGCAGCAGGCCGCGCTTCTTCGCCGCCCCGAGACCCAGGATCGCCAGGATGATCACGAGCACACCGACATACTCGGTGTGGCTCTTGAACATGTTGCCGCCCCAATAGTGGTCGAGCATCCCGTTGAACTGTGGCAGGATGGTGGTCATCACCTCTTCCACCGGCATCGCGAACTGGGTGGCGTAGTCCCACCCCGACGACGCACTCCCGGGGGCACGCGGCGAGAACGGGATGTACTTGAGGAACGGCAGTCCCTGGATCATTCCGATGCCGACACCGAGGGCCACGCCGACCGCAGCGAGCCCCATGTCGGCGATCGGTGCCTTGGGCCGCTCGCGTTCCTTGTCCCAGAAGGTGAGCCATAGCGTGAAGAGCCCCGACGCCACCAGCAGGTAATACGTCATCTGGTAGTGGGGCGACAGCATGCAGAGGCCGATGATCAGCGCGTACCAGCCGAAGGCGCTCACCTTGCCGTGACGGATGCCGCGGAGCAACGCGAGGAATGCAAATGGCGCCAGTGCCGAGACGAAGACCTTGCCGTCGTGGCCGTTGCGCATCATCGAGACGAGGATGCCCGAGAGTTCATAGCCGAGCCCGCCGACGACGGCCGCCGTCCACGAGAGCTTGAGCGCGCGCAGCAGGCAATACATCGCGATGCCGGCGATGATCAGGTGCAGGAAGAAGCCGAGCGACATCCCGAGGTCCGTCGGCACCAGCCAGCGGAGCCACGCGGTCGGGTAGAAGATGTCGCCGTGCATCGCCGCGATGAACGGCATCCCGCCGAAGATGTACGGATTCCACTGCGGGATGCTGCCGTGCGCCTTGAAGTAGTTGGCGCCGAACTCGCGGAACGCATAGCCCGCGATCACTTGGTCGTCGCCACCCAGATACTGGCCCGTGAACAACGGCCAGCAGAGCGTGAGGGCCGCGAGGACGAAGACCACGCCGGCCCAGAAGAGCGGCGGGCGCGGTTCAAAGCTGGGGCGCGAATCAGGCGTCGTCACGCGACGGTCTCCGCATGAGAAGGAACGGCACCGCGGCACCGATCTCGTTGATGGTCAGCGTGATCCGGGAGGCCGCCGCGAGCGCGACCGCGGGTCCGATGTCGAGGGTGCCCTGGAGCAGCAGGACGAGCACACCCTCGCGGACGCCGATGCCACCCGGCACCACGAGGGCGAGATAGCCAATGATATACGACGCGGCGAAGGCGCCGGTTGCCATGGTCCACGTCAGGTCGAGGCTCGGAATCGTCCCCATCAAGAGGAGCTGGAAGGCCAGGCCGTAGCCGCCCCACGCGAGGAAGTTGACGAAGAGCGCGCCGGCCAGGGCACCCGGCTCGACCGGCTGGACCGAGTCGGGCTTGCCGATCAGGTGGCCGAGGCGGCGAGTCAGGGACGGCAGCGTCAAGGCGAATGAGCAGAGCAGCGCGAAGCCGGCCCCGGCGAAGGCGAGGATGCTGCCGTAGGGGGTGTAGGGCGCCAGCACGCGGTCGAGGACCACCGTGCCAGTGAACATCAATGCCACCACGGCGCCGGTCGCCAGCGACACCAACTGCATGATCACCGCCGAACCGATCGCGGCGACGCCCGAGACGCCGTGCTTCTCCGACATCGCCGCCATTCCGGCGATCGACCAGACCTTGCCGGGGATGTACTTCCCTAGCGACGAGAGACACCAGATCCGCGCGGCATCGACGGCACGGATGTACTGCCGCCAGCCATGGAGGACGGCGCGCCATCCCCAGATCAGCAGGCCGTACATCACCCAGGTGACCAGGAGCGAGGCGATGATGAGCTCCCAGCGCAGCCGCCATTTGATCGGTTCCGCGGTGACCAGCGCCCAGTCATCGGCGAGCCGCAGTCCGATGAAGGCGATGATGGCGAGCCCGAACACTGCCTGCATCACGCGCCAAAATTGCTTACTCATCGAGCGCCTCGCCGTACCAGGTGAGAAAACGCTCCGCTACATACTCGGGAGCCAATCGGGTCCGCCACGTTTCGCCCGCCACGCGGGCCGCCACCTTCGCTTCAGGATCGCTGAGGACAATCTGCAGCGCCGCCGCGAGGGCGTCCGGCTGCGGCGCTGCCAGCCGACCCGCCCCGTCGGTCGGCACCACGTCGAGCAGCCCCCCGCCATCGTGGCACGCCACCACCGGCACGCCCTGCATCAGCGCCTCGGCGGCCGCCAGACCGAATCCCTCGCCAACGGCTGGCATCAGGCAGACATCCGCCGTGGCCAGGAGCGCGGGCACATCAGTCGGCGCGATCGCCCCGAGAAAGCAAACGGCGTTCGCGAGGCCGAGGCCGCCCACCTGCGACTGCAGCGCGGCGCGGGTGGCGCCGTCGCCGGCGATCAGAAGCGGCAACGTGCACCCCTGCTGCCTCGCGATCGCATACGCCTCCACAGCCAAGTGGATCCGCTTCTGCTCGGTGAGCCGACCCAGCACCACGATCCCCCCACCACCAATGCTCCACGGCCGTTCCAAAGCCGTCACCGGCATCGGGACCACACCATCTTCGGCGATCCGTGCGCCGTGTGCCCGAAGGCTTCGCGCCATCGACTGCGATACGGTCGTGACCCGCCGGGCCCGCCGGAACGGCCGCTTGGCGAGCCAGCGGGCCGCGGCGCTGGTCTCGAGCATGCGGACGTCGGTGCCGTGGCAGGTGATCACCATCGGTGCCTCCGTCGGCGCCGCGAGGCCTGCGGGGAACCACCAGTGGGCATGCACGACGCCGCGGGTGGTCCCGGTCAGCTCCTCACGCGCGCCGGCCCGGAGGGCGCGGATCATCCCGGCCAGCGCACGTAGTCCCTGCGGCGACTTGATTGCCGTGGCGAGCTGCCCCGATTGGGCATACTGCTCGCGCTGCGGCGTGGCGTAGCGCACCCGGTGCACCGGCACGCCATCGAGGGTACCCCGTCCGCCCTTCCCCGCGTCACTCGGCGTGACGACGCGGACATCGACCCCTCGGTCGCGGAGCGACACCGCGAGCGGGTGGAGGAAGGCTCCCGCCACGTCACCCCTTTCGCGCGGGTAATTGTGCGTCAGGAACACCACGCGAAGCGCTTCAGCCACGTTGTTCGGAATCGAAACGCCGCGCCAGTTCACGGTGCTCCTCGCGCAGGTTGGCCACCAGCTCGCCGAGGAAGCCGAAACCGAAGAGGACCACGCCCATGATCAACAGGGTCTGGACCAGCGAGACCAACAAGGCAACGTCGGCGTGGATCGCGAAACGCAGCACGATCGCGATGACACCCGCCACGAAGCCCAGGAGGAACAGCAACGCGCCGGCGATGCCGAAGAAGAGCATCGGCTTGCGGCCGAAGCGCAGCTGGAACCAGACCGAGAGCAGGTCGAGCACGCCGACGGGAATGCGGGTCCAGGTGAACTTCGAGGTACCCGCTGTCCGCGGGTAGAGTGGCACCGGCGTCGACGTCAGCCGGAAGCCGTCGGCCGCCGCAATCACCACCATGAAGCGGTGCCAATCTGGCCGCATCGGAACGTGCGCCATTACCTCGCGGCGATACGCCTTCACTGAATTCAGGTCGGTCACCCGCACGCCGAAGAGCCAGCGGCACAGGGTGTTGTACACGGTCGAAACGAAGGCCTTCTCGTACTTCCCCTGCTTGGTGCCGGTCACGATGTCGGCATCGCCGGCCAGGATCGGCGCCACCAGCTTCGGGATGTCCTCCGGCTTGTATTGCAGGTCGGCCGGATAGAAGACGAAGACGTCGCCCTCGGCGGCGTCGCCCGCGCTGCGCAATGCGTCGGCGATCCCGCGCTGCCGGCGATGGGTCACCACCCGCAAGAAGGGGTACTGCGACTGCAGTTGCGCCAGCACCTGCGGCGTCGCGTCGCGTGAGCCGTCGTCCACGATGACGACTTCAGTCGGCGCGCCGACGTTCGGAAACGCTTCGGCGCATTGCCGGAGGAACTCGGGGAGGTTCTCGGCCTCATCCTTGGCCGGAACCAGCAGGGAGACAATCGCGCGGTCGGTCATACGCGCTTCCGCATGCGGGCCGGGAGGATGCCGAGCTGGTCGCGGTACTTGGCCACGGTGCGCCGGGCGATCTGGATCCCCTGCTCTTCGAAGAGATGGACGATCTGCTGGTCGGTGAGCGGCTTCGCGGCCTTCTCCTCGGCGACCATTTTCTCCAGCTTGGCGCGGATCGAGCGCGCGGAGGCGTCCTCGCCCGAGGCCGTCGAGAGCGCCGAGGAGAAGAAGAACTTCAGCGGCAGGACGCCACGCGGCGTTTGCACATACTTCTCGTTGGTGACACGGCTCACCGTGGACTCGTGCATCGAGATCACCTCGGCGACCTCGCGCAGGGTGAGCGGCTTCAGGTACTCGACGCCCTTCTCGAAGAACTCGCGCTGCCGGTCCACGATGAAGTTCATCACCTTGAGCATCGTCTGCCGGCGCTGCTCGATCGCCTGGACCATCCAGGTAGCGCTGTTCATCCGCGAGGCGATGAAGTCCTTGTTCTCCTGCGTCATCCCGCCCTTCTGCCGAGCGATGTCCTGATAGGCGCGGGAGAGTCGAAGCCGCGGCACGCCGGTGTCGTTCAGGAACACCTGGTAGCGCCCCTCGATCCGGTCGACGATCAGGTCGGGCGTCACGTACGCCTCGGCACGGTCGGCATACTTGAGCCCGGGCTTCGGATCGAGGCGGCCCAGCGCGTCGGCCGCCGTCTGCGCCTCGCGCGGCTCGACGCTGAAGCGCCGCGCCAGGTCGTTCCAGCGGTGGGCGATCAGGTCCGGAAATGCCTGCTCCACGATCCGATACGAGAGCGACGTGGTGTCGTCGACGTCCTTGAGCTGGAGCAACAGGCACTCCTGCAGCGAGCGGGCAGCGATACCGGCCGGGTCGAGCGCCTGCACCACGCGCAGCGCCGCCTCGAACTCATCCGCCGTGAAGATCGTGACGCCAACCGGCAGCCCCTCCGCGTGGCCGTTGGTGTGGACCGGCTCCTCCTCATCCTCGTCCTCGTCGTCGAGATCGAACGGGTCGTGGTCTTCCGGGTCGAACTTCGGTCGGAGTGCCGGGTTGTTCGACAGCAGCCAGTGGTTCGCGGACGCGAGGATCACTTCGGCGTCACAGCCGAGGTAGCCATCGTCGTTGATGTTGCCGATGATCTCTTCGCAGAGGAGCCGGAGGCGTGCCGGGAGGTCGAGCATCTGTAACTGGTCGCGGAGGTGGTCCGCCAGGTCGCGACTCTCGACTGACACCGGCTCGACGTACTCCAGCTGTTCGTACTGCTCCTTCTGCCCGCCGACGTCGAAGCCGTTGAGGAGGATCTCCTCCCAATCGACTTCGTCGTCCTTCTTGACCTCTTCCTGCTGCTCCTCGGTGGTCTTCTCCGGCGCTTCCTCCTCCTCCGGTTCCTCGAGCTCGAGGAAGGGGTTGTTGAGGAGTTCAGCCTGCAGGTGCTGCTGGAGGTCGAGCATCGGCATGTACAGCATGTCCATCGCCTGATAGAGGCGAGGGTTGATGCGGAGCTCCTGGCGGAGCCCGGTGTGCTGCTGCATGCCAGTCTTCATGCGGGCTGCTCCGTCCGCGCCCGGAGGCGTGCGGTCAGGGTCGGTCCGAGATAGACATCCGCGACGTGATCGTTCCAGACCAGCTCGGCGACGAGCCCCGCCGCCTGCACGGTGCCGGAGTGCATGATGTACGCGCGGTCGACGATTTCCAGCGTCTGCTCCACATTGTGGTCGGTGATCAGGACGCCGATCCCCCGCGACCGGAGCGAGGCGACGATCTGCTGAATGTCGTGCACCGCGATCGGGTCGACGCCGGCGAACGGTTCGTCCAGCAGCATGAACTTCGGATTCGTGGCCAGCGCCCGGGTGATCTCCAGCCGCCGCCGTTCACCACCCGAAAGGGTGTAGGCCGCCGCCTTCCGCAGCGACGTGAGATCGAGTTCCGCCAGCATCTCATCCAGCCTGGCCATCCGGTCGGCCCTGGAGAGCGGCAGCGTCTCGAGGATCGCGAGCACATTCTGCTCGACCGTCATCCGGCGGAAGATCGACGGCTCCTGGGCCAGGTAGCCGATGCCGCGTCGGGCCCGGCGGTACATCGGTTCCGCCGTGAGGTCCGTCTCGTCGAGGAAGATCTTGCCGGCGTCGGGGCGAATCAGGCCGGTGACGAGATAGAAGGTCGTCGTCTTGCCGGCACCGTTGGGTCCGAGGAGGGCGACGATCTCGCCCTGGGCGAGCTCGATCGAGACCCCGTCCACGACGGCGCGCTTGCGATAGCTCTTCCGAAGTCCTTCGGCCCGCAGCACACTCATGGAGTCGGCCTCTTGGCGGGGAGCACGGCCTTCTTGCTGAGCGACGCCGTCTCGAGCTGGATGCCGTCCACATGACCGTTCATCCTGACCTCGTCGAAGCCGCTCTCGGGGAACGGCTTCATCGTCACCCGAATGGTATCGGCTCGGGAGTAGTTGATCGTCGGGGTGGTCTTCCCGTTCTTCTGGACTTGCTGGGTCATCAGGGAGCGGGCCGTGCCGCGCGCTTCGACGTGCAACAGCCGGGTCAGGATCGTGCCGGACGAGTCAACCTGCCCGAATTGCGCGTCGATCCGACTGCCCCAGAGGGTGTCACGCTCCCGCTTGGGAGTCGCGGTACTGTCGGCCGTGCTGTCCGTCGGCAGGACAATGGTGGTGTCCACCGGGTTCTCGATCGACCCGCGCCCGCGCACGAAGATCGACTGCAGCTGCTCCCCCGGCGTCTTCACGACGATGGAATCACCCCGGATGTCATAGCCGGCGCGGGTGGCATGCGCCGGCGTGACGCGCCCCCAGGCATCGGTCTGTTCGAGCTTGCCGTCCTTGAAGCGGAGCGCGACCGAATCGCCCGAGACGCGGGTCGAATCCTGATGGACGTCACCGTCGCCGTACGCCCGCAGATCCTCGAGGACTTCGTTGGTGAGTCCCAGGCGAATGTCCTTGCCGGTCACCGTGAAGGAGTCGACGCCGGTGCGGCGCCAACTCGCCGGGGTCCCCGTCAGGATCGTCCGGCCAGCCGCGCCGGTCGTGTAGAGCAGCGAATCACCCCGCCCCGCCAGATCGCTCCGATCGATGGTGACGTTCCCACGGCCGCTCAGCTTCGAGGAACCGAAGCCGCGCAGCAGGTCGGCGACGATGGTGTACGGCCCCTTGTCGGCCGTGGTGTCCGTCGCCGCCCGCTTCGGCTTGACCTTCAGCGTGGGGCGCTGCATCGCGACGCTCTCGGCGCTGTCGCGGACGCCTTTCACGGCACGGAGATAGTCGAGATAGGGGCCGTCGAGCGTGGTCGAGTCGCTGGCGGTGATGACATGGACCGCGCCACGGGCCTCGAGCCGCTCCCCCTGCTTGTAGTAGGTCAGCGTATCGGCGCGCAGCGACACGTCGGCGTCGCGGTAGTAGGCCCGGGTGATGAAGCGCACGACGTCGCCATTCAGCGACTCCACCGAGTCGGCGCCGATCCGGACGTTCTGGCCCTGGCACCGAAAGCGGACGTCGCCACCGAAGTAGTAGTTCTCGTTGCCAATGCCTTGCGGGAGTTGCGCGGCCTCGCGCCCGACGGCCCGTTCCAGCTCGAGCAGACACCGCTTCGATGCCGGTGCCTTCCCCTTCTGGGCGGAGACCGGCAGTGCGGCGAGCAGGAGCGCCGAGACGATCACGGCCGAGAGACGCGCTCTCACTTCCCGCTCCCCTTCGTGGCTGGCTTCGGTGCGGCACTCTTTGCGGCGGGCTTGGCATCTTCCTGCCCCGGCAACACGAAGCCCTTCCCTCTGACGCGCCCGCCCAACCGCTGCGAGCGGATCTGTTTGAAGTCGGGGTCTGCCGTGAACGATGCCCCCGAGCCGGCGCCATCGGGCGAGGTAAAGGTGTAGGCGGTGTCGGAATAGATCATGTTCTGCACCTTGTCGTAGACCAGGTGCGGACTTTTGAGGATCTTCCCGTTCGCTGCCGTCGCGACGACGTTGCCGCGAGCGTCGAGTGTCTCATCCTTCCGGTTGAAGGAGCCGCTGTCGGCGGTGACCACGGAGGTTTCCTTGCCGGTGACCTTGTCGTAGAAGGTGACCTTCAACTTCTTGAGGTCGTTCATCTGCCGCGCGTTGTAGACCCACGCGGACTCGGCGTCGACGCGCGAAATCTTGACGCCGCCGGTGGTGACGTTGAAGGACATCCCCTTGATCACCTGGTCGGCGGAATCCCCAACGGCTGCCACCGGTGGCTCGATGCCGCGATCCCCGCAGGCCGCGAGCACGACCAAACCGAGCAAGGCGAGGCGACGCATCAGACCACCCCCGCCCGCAGCAGGTCGTGGAGGTGGACCACGCCGACGACCTGTTCATCAGCGTCCAGCACTGGGGCGGCCACGATGCCGTGACGTTCCATCACGCCGACCACCGACGCGGCCAGGTCGTCGGCGTGGGCGGTACGCGGCCCGCGCGTCATCACGTCAGAAGCCGGCAGCCCGAGAAAGTCCGCGGTGCGCTCAGCCACTCGGGTGAGGTCGCCAGCCGAAACGACGCCAACGAGCGTGCCGCGCTCCACGATCAGAGCCAGGCCGCGTCCCTTGGCGAGAGCAACCACGACGTCGCGCATCGATGCCGAGCTCGCGAGCTGCCATTCGGCGGGGACCATCACGTCGCGGACCCGCACCAGGAGGCGGCGACCAAGGCGGCCCCCCGGATGCAGTGCGGCGAAATCTTCGCGCCGAAACCCCTTCCGCTCCAGCAGCGCGACCGCCAACGCATCGCCGAGCGCGAGCGCGACCGTCGTGCTGGTGGTGGGTGCCAGGTCATGCGGGCAGGCCTCCTCGGCCACCGCGCCATCGAGCGCCACGGTCGCCGCGCGGCCCAGCGTCGAGTCGACGGCGCCGACGATCGCGATCAGCGGCACGGCGCGCCGCGCCAGTTCGGCCAGCAGTCCGACCAGTTCCTCGGTTTCGCCACTCTTGCTGAGGATGATCGCCACGCTGTCGGCGTCGACAAGGCCGAGGTCGCCATGCAGCGATTCGATCGGATGGAGGTACGTCGCGGCGGTGCCGGTCGAGGTGAGGGTCGCCGCGATCTTTTGGGCGATCACGCCCGACTTGCCGATGCCGCTCACGATCACCCGTCCACCGGTGGCGAGCAACTCGACGGCCCGCTCGAAGCGGGCGTCGAGCCGGTCAGCGGCTGCGGACACCGACTCGGCCTCAAGCCGCATCGTGCGACGACCCGCGTCGAGTGCGCTGCTCATCCGTGCCACTCGGTCCGGCCCAGGTAGCGTGCGACGGACGCTTCGTAGCTGCCGCGGCTCTTGAGCAGCCGTTCGATGACTTCACGAACCGCCCCGTGACCGCCGCTCGCCTCGGTGACATGGTGGGCCGCCCGCTTCGCCTCCTCGCGACCGTTCGCGACCGAGATCGCCAGGCCGACCTTCTCGAAGACGGGGATGTCGGCGAAGTCATCGCCGACAAACGCCACCTCGTCCCAAGTCAGTCCCTTCCGAGTCAGCAGCGCCTCGATGGCGGGGACCTTCTCGGTCGAGATGACCTGCAGCACATCCGGAACGCGCAGTTCCTGGCCGCGAAGGGTGGTCGCCTCGGACTGTCGGCCACTGATCCAGGCGACGTCGATGCCGTTCCCCTTGAGGAGCGAATGGGCGAGCCCGTCCTGAATGTCGAAGCGCTTGAATTCGACGCGCTGGCCGCTCACGTCGCCGATGAAGACGGCGTTGTCGGTGAGCACGCCGTCGACGTCAAAGCCGAGCAACTTGATCTTGCGGGCGCGGCCGAGGTCAAACATCGCCGGCCTCGCGCGCCGCATGCCAGATCGCCATGGTGCGGCCGAGCAGCGCGTCGAGTCGGTCGAGCGGCCACTGCGTCGCGGCGTCAGAGAGGGCGCGGGACGGCTCGGGATGCGTCTCGAGGAAGAAGCCATCGGCACCGGCCGCCGCCGCCGCACCAAGCAACGCCGGGATGAACTCGCGCTGGCCACCGCTTGCGCCACCGGCCGCTTGCCCGGGTTGCTGCACCGAGTGGGTTCCATCGAAGATCGTCGGTACGCCCGTCGCCTCGCGCATCCGCACGAACGAGCGCTGATCGACGACCAGATCGCCGTAGCCGAAGAAGGTGCCGCGCTCGGTCACCGCCACCTTGCCACTCCCGGCGCCCTGCACCTTGGCCACGGCGCCGGCCATCGCCTCCGGCTGCATCCACTGCCCCTTCTTGATGTTCACTGGCTTCCCCGTCGCGCCGGCCGCGACCAGGAGGTCGGTCTGGCGCACGAGGAATGCGGGGATCTGCAGCACGTCGACCACCGACGCGGCCGCCGCCGCCTGATGCGCCTCGTGAATGTCGGTCAGCAACGGCAGACCCGTCGCGGCGCGCACCCGTTCGAGCGCCCGCAGGCCGGCCTCGACACCGGGGCCACGCGGCGAGTCGCCTCGTGCGCGGTTGGCCTTGTCGAACGAGGCCTTGAAGCACACGCGGAGCTGGTGCTTCTCCCCCATTCGAGCCAGCGTTTCGCCAATGCGCAGCATCGTGTCATCGTCCTCGACGACGCACGGTCCGGCGATCAGGAAGGGGCCAGGCCCGAAGTGCCACAGTGCCATCAGCCGTTGCTCCGGGTGTGCTTGGCGAGTGCCGCGCCGACGAACGCCGCGAAGAGCGGATGCGGACGCGTCGGCCGGCTCTTGAGTTCCGGGTGGAACTGGCAGCCGACGAACCACGGATGGTTCGGGAGCTCGATCATCTCGACCAGTCCGCCATCGGGCGATTGCCCCGAGAGCCGAAGGCCATTCTCTGCGAGCACATCACGGTAGGCGTTATTGACCTCCCACCGGTGCCGATGCCGTTCGGAGATCTCGAGCGTGCCGTAGGCCTCGGCGGCGTGACTGCCTGCACGCAGGCGTGCGGCATACGCGCCCAGCCGCATGGTGCCGCCGAGATCCTTCACGTCGCGTTGCGACGCCATCAGCGCGATCACTGGATCAGGGCAGTCGGGCGCGAACTCAGTCGATGTCGTGCCGGTCATCCCGCAGACATTTCGGGCAAACTCGATGATCGCGACCTGCAGGCCGAGGCAGATGCCGAAGAACGGCAGTTCATGCTGACGGGCCCAGCTGATCGCCTGGATCATCCCTTCGACGCCGCGCTCACCGAAGCCGCCCGGCACCAGCAGACCGTCGTAATCCTTGAGGATCTCGCCGGCGGCCTCGGGCGACGTGAAGCGGTCGCTCCCGAGCCACTCGATCGAGACGCCGGTGTTGTGCGGGATGCCGCCGTGCAGGAGTGCTTCGCCGACCGACTTGTAGGCGTCGTGGAGGTCGGTGTACTTGCCGACCACCGCGATCCGCACGCGGTGCTGCGGCTCGAGAATGCGGCCGACCATCGCGCCCCAGGTGCTCAGGTCCGGCTCCGGCGTCTCGAGGCGCAGGCGCGTGCAGACCTCTCGATCGAAGCCCTGCTCCGAAAAGCGCAGCGGCAGCTCGTAGATGCTCTTCACGTCGGGCGACTCGATCACCGCCGAAAAGTCGACATTGCAGAAGAGCGCGATCTTCCGCTTGATGTCGGCGCCGAGCGGCCGCTCACTGCGGCAGATCAGCATGTCGGGCTGGATACCGACTTGCATCAGGTCGCGGACCGAGTGCTGCGTCGGCTTGGTCTTCAGTTCGCCGGCGGCGGCGATCCACGGCACCAGGGTCAGGTGCACGAAGAGCGCATTCTCGCGGCCGACGTCCTGGCGGAACTGCCGGATCGCCTCGAGGAACGGCAGCGACTCGATGTCACCGACCGTACCCCCGACTTCGATCAGCACCACATCATGGCCCGGGGCCGTGCGGCGCAGCGCGCTCTTGATCTCGTCGGTGATGTGCGGGATCACCTGCACGGTGCCGCCGTTGTACTCGCCGCGGCGTTCCTTGCCGATCACCGTTTGATAGATGCGGCCGGTGGTGATGTTGTTCTGCTGGGAGAGCGAGCGGTCGATGAAGCGTTCGTAGTGGCCGAGGTCGAGATCGGTCTCGGCGCCATCGTCGGTGACGTAGACCTCGCCGTGCTGGAACGGCGACATCGTCCCCGGGTCGACGTTGATGTACGGATCGAACTTCATCATCGTGACCGAGAGGCCGCGTTCGACCAGCAAGCGCCCGAGCGAGGCCGCGGCAATGCCCTTCCCCAATGACGAGACCACGCCACCAGTGACGAAGATGTACTTGGTGGTGCGGACGGGTGTGCTCATCGGGACTCCTCGGTCAGTTCGCGCCACCGCACTTCCGCGGCAGCCAGGTCGTCTGGGGTATCAATCCCGGCAGGCGCCGGGTTGTCGAGCAGGGCGACGCCGATCGTGAGACCCGCGTCGAGGGCACGGAGCTGTTCCAGGCGCTCGGCACGTTCCAGCATGCAGGTCGGCAGCGCGGTGACCCGAAGCAGTGCCTCCCGGCGGTAGGCATACACGCCGAGATGCTGCCACCAGCGTGTACCGGCAAGGTCCGCCGCGTCGCGGACATGCGGGATGGCGGCGCGCGAGAAGTAGAGCCCGCGGCCGGTCGCGTCGCAGACCACCTTCACCAGCGCAGGCTCATGCCGAAGCGCGGCGTCGAGGGGCGCGGCGGCCGTCCCGATATCGTCGCCCTCCTGCGCCTTGCGAATCGCCCCCGCCACGGCCTCGGCGGGCATGAAGGGCTCATCGCCCTGAAGGTTTACCACGATGTCGTAGGCCGAATAGACGCTCTCCCGGGCCACTTCGGCGACGCGGTCGGTGCCGCTCTCGTGGTCGGGAGAGGTCATCACGACTTCCACATCCCACGGTTCGAGCGCCTCGGCGATCTCCTCGGAGTCGGTGGCCAGCACCAGACGGTCGACGCCCCGGACGGTGCGCGCGCGCTCGATGACGCGGGCCACCAGTGGGGCCCCACCAAGGAGCTGCAACGGTTTTCTCGGGAGACGCGTCGAGCCGACGCGAGCGGGCACGACAAGCAGGACAGGCACGCTCTAAACTATGCGGGAGCGGCCCCGGTGTCAAAATGCGTGCCGGAACCGCCGTAATGTTGGTAACTGCTTGATCAGCAAACGATTAGCTGTCAAGTCCCGCGAGATGAAGGAAGTTGACCAGCAACTGCTTCCCATCCGGCGTGGCGACCGACTCCGGGTGGAACTGGACACCCCAGACGGGTGCGCTCCGGTGCTGCACCGCCATGATCTCACTTCCGACCGGCCGATCGGTGGTCCAGGCGGTCACTTCGAGGTCGGTGGGCACCGTCGGCGGGTCAATAATCAGCGAGTGGTAGCGCATCACGGACATCGGTGCAGGCACGTCCTGAAAGAGCCGCGTCCCGTCATGGGCAATTTCGCTCGTTTTGCCGTGCATGAGCCGGTCGGCGCGGATCACCGTTCCGCCGAAGGCCTCGCCGATCGACTGATGGCCGAGGCAGACGCCAAGGAGCGGGATGCCAGCCTGGGCGGCGGCACGGACCAGGGGCACCGAAATCCCCGCCTCGGACGGGGTACACGGCCCCGGCGAGACGAGGATCGCCGCGGGGTGCATGGCCAGCGCCCCCTCGACCGTGACCTGGTCATTCCGGACGACCGACGGCTCGGCACCGAGCTCGCCGAGGTATTGGACCAGGTTCCAGGTAAAGGAGTCGTAGTTGTCGAGGACGAGGATCATGAATGGAAGATAGAGGCCGCCAGTGATTCCGCGAACGGGGATTCGCGGCGATACTTGATGCATCGTTCGACATCCGGAGCCCCGATGCGGCAACCCAAGTCCACCACGATCGGCGAATACCTTTCGGCGCTCCCGCCCGCCCAGCGGGTAGCCCTCGAGAAGCTCCGAAAGGCGCTCCACCGCGAGGCGCCCGGCGCGGTCGAGGGAATCTCGTACGGGCTGCCGACCCTCAAGTACCGGGGAAAGGTGCTGATCTACTTCGGCGCCGCGACGCACCATTGCGCGGTCTACGGTGTCCCGAAGCTGCCGGCCCCGGCCACGAAGAGCTACGACACGACCGGCAAGGGAACGGTCCGCTTCTCCCCCGACCAACCGCTGACCCCCGCCCTGATCACGCAGATCGTCGCCACCCGGATCGCGATCATCGACGCCAAGCTCAAGCGAGCCTCGTAACGGACGTCCCCGCATGTTGGAGACCAGATGAACGCTCGTCGCATCGTGGACCTGATCAGTGTCGGTGTCCTGTGGGGCCTGCTCGCGCTGTTGCTGGGGCATCGAGCCTACGGGACACCCATCTGGACCGGTGTCCTCTGTGCCCCGGCCATCGGGCTCGCGATCGGGGCCATGCTGCAGCAGCGATTCGAGGACGCCGGGACCGGCCGCCGCCGTGTCATCGCGCTCTTTTCCCTCTACCTTGGCGCGACGCTCTTCGCGCTGATGATCGGGTTCGGCAGCCTCCTTGGTCCGGCGTCGAGCCATCGTCACTTCCATTCGGCCCTGATCGAACCGATCATCGGCACCTGGTGGGGTATCACCTTCACCGGCTTCGTCCTCTTCCTCTGGCCGATGGCCTACGCCACCCACTGGTGGCTGGAGTGGCGCGCGACCCGCTGACCGCGCCGCGTGGGTTTTTGGCGCCTCGGGTGTCATACTGGTGACCCCTTCCCGGACGCCGATGCCGCAGCCGCCAACTGAAGCCGACATTGCCGCCATCTACCGTGAAACGGTGGTGGCGCTCTACGGCTTTGTCTCACGGCGCTGCGGTGGGGAGCGGCAACTCGCCGAGGACATCACCCAGGAGACCTGGCTCCGCGCCGTGGGCGACTGGCGCCGCACCGGCCTCCCGACAGTCCCGCTGGCATGGCTGACCACCGTCTCGCGCAATCTCCTCCTCAATCATTTCCGTCGACGCGCGCCGCTGCCCATCGATGCGGTCCCGCCGCAGGAGATCCTCGACGCGATGGAGCGCGACGCCGTCGGTGACTCGACGCTGATCGCGATCGCCGTGACGGATGCCCTGACCCGACTTCCCCCGGAGGAGGCCCAGTTGTTGGAGGCCTTCCACTTCGAGCGGCTCCGCGTGGCGCGACTGGCCGAAGTGCTGGGGATTACCGAACGCGCGGTCGAGGGTCGACTGCGCCGGGCCCGCGAACGATTGCGCCGTGAGCTCGAACCGATCCTGCCAACCATCGAGGGAGGGCTGCCATGAGCACCCCGGAAGAGCTGCACACCCCGACGCCTGCCTTCGTCGCGGGCCTCGAAGACGCCGTGCTCCGCGCTCACCGCGAGGCCGACACCACTGTCATCTCGATTGCTCCACGCCACCGCTGGCACGACTGGGGGCGCATCGCCGCGGTCCTTGCGCTCGGGGCAGCCCTCGGCGTCGGCGCCCAGATTGCCTCGGCGCAGGTGAGAGATTCCAAGACGCGGAGCGAGATCGAGCGGTCGCTACTCGCAGAGCGGGATCTCGCGGCCTTCCGCCTCGATATCGCGAAGCAGGAGCACAAGCGTGTGAGCGACGGCTTCGCGGCAGGCACGGTACCAAAGCAGGCGCTCCGCGATGCCGAAGCGGAGAAGCGTGCACTTGAGGTGGCCGTGCAGCGCATTGAGCTTGACCTGGCGGAAGTGGGGGCGAGCAACACCGCCCCTCGGAACGAACTCTGGGCACCGAGTTTCGGCGGCCGCGACTTTGTTCGGGAGCGTCTGCAGCTTGAGGCCTCGTTGGCCCAGGAGCGGAACTACGCCGCCGAGGGGAATCTGATGGAGGTCGAGCGGCGGCAGCGCCTCGGGGTGGAATCCACGGGCGTGTTGCTCGACGCACAACAGCGCGTGACGGATACTCAGCGTGACCTGGGCTTCGTCGCGATCGAAATGCTGCTGCGAGACAAACAAAAGGCAGAGCGGATGACACCGGAGTCGATAACGCGGGAGCGGCAGCGCTTGCAATTGGATCTCGAATTGCGCCGGGCCACGCAATTGCACTCGATGGCAAAGTCACGACTGGCTACCGCGGAGAAGGGCCACAAGGTTGGAGTGGTGACGGAATTGGACTTGAAGCGAGCCCAGCTCGACGTGCTTGAGCGGGAGGTCATGCTCAAGCGGCTGCAATTCGAGATTCAGCGGACACGCGCCAAGCAAGGCTGAGCCCACGCCACACGAGGTACCCGCCAAGCTGGCGGGGGGGCGGATCCGTCGCCATTCTTGGAGTCCCCCTGCCCTTCGGATCCCTTGTGACGACTCCCGCCATCCGTTGTGTCCTCTGTTGCCTGCTCCTCACGTCGTGTGGAACCGGTCCAGTCGACCGATCGCGATATCCCGCGACCCGCACGGTCGACGTGGTCGACGACTACCACGGCACCAAGGTCGCCGACCCGTACCGCTGGCTTGAGGACACGACCCAGGAGGTACGCGACTGGGCAGCGGCGCAGAGTCGCGTCGCGCAAGGCTTCGTCGCTGACAGCGTCCTTCGGGGCCGACTGCGCGGGCGGTTGACCCTGTTCGACGCACCATGGGACGCAATCGACTCGGCCCTCGGGGAGCAAGTTGAGGGGGCCATCCGCCTGAATCAGGGGCGGCTCGTCATCCACAGCACCGGCGGTGGTGAACGCCTCCTCCTCGACCCCGCCCGCTTCGGCCCGACGATGCGGATCGCCGGCTTCACCACTTCTCCCGATCGCCGGCACGTGCTGGCCGAACTCGCGATCGGGGGCGATGACTGGAAGGTCGGACGCGTGGTGCGCGTCGCGGACGGCGTCCTGCTGGCGGACTCGATTCCGCGACTCCTCTTCGAGGCTCCGGTCTGGACCCCCGACAGCAAGGGGTTGCTGATCGTCCAGTACATCCACCCGCCAAGCAACGAACGCGTGATGCTTCGTGGCGGCTCGCTGGCGTATCACGGGCTCGGATCCACTGCCGACCTCACCCTGCTCCAGCTCCCGGCCGACGATGTCGAGGGCATCCTTGAAGTGACACCCATCGACGATGGCCGTCGGGCGGTCATCACTGAGGGGGCAGGCGCGCACCTCGAGGGCCTCGGCTGGGCGCTCTCCCGGCTGTCGATCCTCGACTTGACGCAGCTGTCAACCGCCGGCGCCGCACCCGCACTGCTGCCTGTGACGACCGCGCGTGATGCGGCCTACCACGTGGTGTCGAGTGACGCCGCCTCCATGCTCGTCCTCACCGACCACGGTGCCCCGAAGCATAGGCTGGTCGCGATCGACTACGCCGATCCATCGACGACTCACTGGCGCGAGGTGATCCCCGAAAGCGAGGACGTGCTGCTCGCGGTCGAGCCAATCGGGAACCGACTCGTTGTCACCGCATTGCGGGACGTCCACCCGCTCCTGCGCGTCCATGGCCGGGACGGCGGATTCCAGCGCGAGATCACCTTCCCCGTCGCCACGGGGCTGATCGTGCTGGCCGGGCCGTCGGAGGACGTGGTGCGCATCGGGACCGAGACCTTCCTGCAGCCGCCAGGGATCAGCGAGGTGGACCTGCGCACCGGCAGACGCACCCCGGTCCTGACAACGTCGATTCCCTTTCCGAGCACGGAATACGTCGAAGCGCAACACTGGTACGTCAGCAAGGACGGCACCAGGATCCCGATGTGGCTGGTGCATCGAAAGGGAATCACCCTGGACGGCAGCCACCCCACGCTCTTGTTCGGCTATGGCGCCTCCGGCACCACGATGCAGCCCGGGTATTCGCCCGAGATTCTCACGTGGCTCGAGCTTGGGGGCGTGTTCGCGGTGCCCAACCTGCGCGGGGGCGGCGAGTTCGGGCGGACGTGGTACGAGGCCGCGATCTTGGCACGCAAGCAAACCACCTTCGACGATTTCATCGCGGCGGCGGAGTATCTCGTGGAGCGCGGCTACACCTCGCCGCGGAAACTCGGGATCCGCGGGGCATCCAACGGCGGTTCGCTGGTCGCGGCCGTGCTGACCGAGCGGCCGGACCTCTTTGGCGCGGCCGTGGCAGAGGTTCCGATCACCGACAATCTCCGCTACGACCGGGGTCGGCATCGCGGACAATTCGGGTCGCCGAGCAACCCGACACAGTTCCCATTCCTGTTCGCCACGTCGCCGGTGCATCGGATCAGGGCTTGGCGCTGCTATCCCGCGACACTGGTGACAACGGCGCTCAATGATCCCAGGAGTCCCGCGTGGCTCGCGATGAAGTTCACGGCAACCTTGCAGGCGGCGACCAGCTGTGACCGGCCGGTCCTGATGCGCGCGGATTCCGTCGGCGGCCACGGGGGCGATCGCGCCCCGATGGCGTGGGTCGATGGGGCCCTCGACTATCTGGTATTCCTCAGCAAGGCCCTCGCCCTCACGATCCCACCGTGACCACCGCCGAGCGCTATCTTCGGGGAGGCACCACTCCCCCGGAGGTCCGCTTGGCCAAGCTGGTCTACGTCCCGCCACCGCCGCCGATTCCGTTCGCGCTGCCGATCCTGGTGACGCTCCCCGTGGTCGCCTTCCAAATGGCCCGGGTCGGGATGCACATGCTGCGAGGGCCGGGGGCGGCCGCTGAGGGACACTCGCACCTGGTGATGCTGCTCTTGGGCATCGCCGTCGCGGTTCCGGTCGTGGGACTCGACCGAACCTTCCAGAAGAAGGTGCCCGCCAGAATCCGCGCTCCCCGGATTTCATGGCTCGAGTTCGGCGGCAAGGTGGTCCTCCTGTCGGCCGTCGCCGGCCTGATCGGACTCCGCGTCGGCTCAGCCGACATCAGTGAATTCAGTCCGATGGTGTTGATCGACACTCGCCGGATCGTGAATGCCACGCTGCCGGTTGGCAGCGATTCGACGGTACCATCACGTCTCCTCGTCGGAACCACGATGCGCGACACCGTGACGCTCCTCGGGCAGCCGATCGCGGTCGAGAAGGACAGCACCGAACTGAGACTTGCGGCGGCCGACGGAACGCGACGGCTCAGCATCCCGCTCCCCGCACTCGAGCTCCCGCAGCAGATCGAGATTGTCCCGATGCGAGCGGCCGCAGAACCCGAAGCGTTCGCGATCCTCGTGACCGGCTCGGTACGCAGCAACCAGGCGATGATTGCCGTCGTCGACTCCGCCTGGGCCGTGGTCTTTCTGGAGCGGGTCTATCGCTCCTGGCCCGCGTCGCCACGGGTGCTGTCGCTCGCGCGAGACTCACTCACGAATTTCGACATCCTGATGGTGGCGCGGGCGGAGCTGACGCAACGACTCTATCGATTCACCCCGCAGTGACCGGGGCGGGCGGGCTACTCCAGCTGTGGCGAGCGAATCGGCGGTATGGCGGTCATCGCTTCGCCCGACTCTAGGCGCTTGATCCGCCCCTGCAGTTCTTCCTTCACCAGCGCCGAGAGGACTCCCCGCTCCTCGAACGCGAACGGTCGTCGATAGGCCGCGATCGCCGCCCCGCGATCACCCAGACGCAGGTAGGCGTTGCCGAGCTCGATGGCCGCCGCCACATCCCAGGGGATGACAGCGAGGACTTCCAACGCCTTCGTGGCAATGAGTTGGTTGTCTGCACCTTGCTCGTCGTAGACGTATTCGAGGAGTCGCCGCAACAGGTTGCTCGCTCGCGTCCTCGGCAGCGTCTGCGTTCCCTGCCATATCTCCACGTATCCAAGCCGCTTCACCAGACGGAGCCCCGCAAAGGCCACCTTCGGATCCCACTCGGAGCGCGGGTCGGGCCGGCGATCGGACGCGCCATGGATGAAGAAGCCGGTGTAGATCCCCGCTCGATTGGTGTCAGCCAGCGAGGCGACCTTCCGTGCGGTGGTGAGCTTGAGCGCCTTGGCCTGCTCTTCCCCGAACCAATACGACGCGTAAGTCGGGAGGCCGGTCGGCACGATCGCCGAGTCCGAAAACTGCTTGATCTCGAACGCCCGCTGCCCCAGGTCGAGCCCTTCGTTGCCGAAGTGCTGCCACGCGTTGTCGGTGCCACCCACCAGTTCGTTGTGATACTCCCAGAGCCGAGGGATGCGGGCCGTCATCGCGGCGGTGAGGAGGAAGAGCCCAGCGACGACGATACCGAGGGTGCGCTGCCGGCCCTGCCACGCCAGCTGCACTCCTGCCCCAGAGATGATCCCGAGCACGACCACGACCGGCAGCGCGTGGCGAACACCCGCGTAGGTGCCGAGCGACCCACTCAGTGCCCCGAGATGGGCCACGGCCATCCCGATCAGCCCGGCTGCACTCCAGCGCTGGAGCGGAGTCTTGAGCGTGCGCAGGAGTGTCGCGCAGCCGACGCCCGTGAGCGCCAGCAGCCCCAATGGAACCTTCCCTAGGATGAAGCTGGGCCAGGTGTACCAAGGAGGTGCCCCGTACACCATCGTGCCCCACACCAACTGTTCGTTGGAGCCGCGCCCCTCAACGCCGGCGCGCACGGTGTCGGCGAGCCCCCAGAGGTAGGAGCGTGGCAGCAGCTGCCATCGATCGAGGGCGGCCAGCAGGTTGCGCCAGCCGACGACGTGCAGGTCGCCCAGCTTGTTGGCCATGGTGCGATTGAAGTCGTCGGCGCCGTGGGGGCCCGCATGGAAGTGGAAACCATAGAATGCCCACAGCGTGGCAACGGCGAGCAGCATCACCACCAACAGTTGCCCCGCCTGCGTGGCGAGGGTGTTGAGGTAGCGGCGTTGGCGGTGCCACTGCCAGATGGCGGCGAAGGTGCAGAAGCCCCCGATGCCGGCCAGGCCGGGCAGTGCCGAGTGCTTGGCGGCGAGGGCGACGCCCATGGCGAGGCCGAGGGCGATCGCAAAGCGCCACTGCCAGGTCGTGACGAGGCGGGCGGCCACGAGCGCCGCGATCGCGAGGGTCAGCGCGACGGGTAGATCGGTCATGACCACCGGCGCATGGGCGCCGACGGTCGGCTCAAGCGTCAGGAAGAGCAGCGTGCCGACCGCGTACGGCATGCCGAGCGAGGAGGCCACCAGCGCGCCCAGGATCAGGAGGAGCGCGCCGTTGAGGCTCCAGAGGGCGATGCGTGCACGATGCTGGGCCAGGCGGAAGTCGTTGTCGAAGAAGAAGGTCTCCTCGACGAAATCGCGCTCGGCGCCTTTGTCGGAGAGGGCGCCCTTGCGGCGGAGCGTGAATGAGGTCGGCATGGCGATGCCGGCCGCGAGCTTCACGAGCGGCGGGTGCTCGGGATTAAGGCGGAAGTCGTTGGTACGCACATACTCGACCCCGGCGACAATGTGCCACGGTTCATCGACGGTGAGCGAGTCGAGCCGGGTCCCCAAGGCCGAGCGCGCCGTGGCGAGGAGCACCAGGGCGAGCAGGACGACGTAGTGGGCCAGGGAGAGCGGGCGTGGTGTGGCTGGGGGAGTCACGCCCTGTAAATACGGCGGATCCGGTGGGGCGGCAAGTGGTGGGGTGGCGGCCGGTCGTCGGCGAAGTGATAGTTCGCGGTCCCCAAGGAGGCTTCATCGTGACCGACGCCGCCGACCCCGCCAACGGCTATGAGTCCGCCGCCGACGAGTTCATGCGTCGGCGCGAGTCGTCGACGATCGGCGTGAGCACGGTCCGCCAGTGGGCGACCGCACTTCCCCGCGGGGGCTCGGTCCTCGACCTCGGCTGCGGCTCGGGCGCACCGATTGCGGAATCGGTGTTCCATGACGGATTCGAACTCTTCGGCATCGACGCCTCGCCGACACTCGCCGCCGCGTTCAGTCGCCGGCTGCCGCTGGCCACCGTCGCGTGCGAGTCGATCGAGGAGTCCCGCCTCTTCGACCGGCAGTTCGACGGCGTCCTCGCAGTGGGGCTGCTCTTCCTCCTTCCTGCCGACTCACAACGAGCGCTCATCCGGAAAGTTGCCGGGGCGCTGAAGGCGGGCGGGCGATTCCTCTTCACCGCCCCGTCGCAGGAGTGCACCTGGACGGATGTGCTCAGTGGGCGCGAGTCGCGGTCGCTGGGGGCAGAGGCGTACCGGACGCTGCTCTCGGCGTCGGAGCTGGGGCTGGTGGGCGAATCCGAGGATGAGGGCGGGAATCACTACTACGAGGCGATCGCGAGGTAGATTCTCTGCCGACCCCCAGGAGGAACGCCATGATCGTCGAGGCGCAGGTCACCATCACCGGTTCCCGGGCAGCCGTCTGGGCCGTGATCACCGACATCGAACACGCCGCCGCCACCTTCAGCGGCATCGAGCAGATCGAGATGCTCGACCGGCCCGCCACCGGCGTCGTGGGGCTCAAGTGGCGCGAGACGCGGATCCTCTTCGGGAAGGCCGCGGCGGTGGACAAGTGGATCACCGACGCCGCCGAGCAGGAGTTCTACAGTGCGAGAGCGGAGAGTGACGGCTTCGTCTTCGTCTCGACCAAGCGGCTCACCGAGCAGGGTGGCATCGTGACACTGACCGAATCGCACGATTCGAGGCCACAGACGCTGCTGGCGCGACTCCAGATGATTCCGATGGGATTGTTCTTCAAGGGCGTGATCCGCAAGGCGATCCTGCAGGACCTGCACGACGTCAAGTCTGCCGTCGAGCGACAGGCGACCAGTTAACCAGGAGCAGATGATGGCAAAGATCACCGGCATCGGCGGCGTCTTCTTCAAGAGCACCGGCGACCATGCGGCACTGGGAGCGTGGTACAAGCAGCACCTCGGGCTGGAGCTCGAGGCCTGGGGTGGCGCGATCCTCAGCTGGCCCGACGACAAGGCCGATGACGGTGGTCTCACCGTCTGGAATGCTGCGGCGAAGGACACCAAGTGGTTCGCGCCGAGTCAGTCCGCCTTCATGATCAACTATCGCATCGACAACATGGACGAGATGCTCGCCCAGTTGCGGGCCGGGGGTGTCGAGATCGTCAAGGGTCCCGAATCGCACGAGAACGGGAAGTTCGCGTGGATCATGGATCCCGACGGGAACAAAGTCGAGCTCTGGCAGCCGATGGCCTGGGACGACAAGAACAAGGACGCCTGAGGGATGGCGAGCCGTCCGGAGCGCGTGACGCTCCCGCTGCGCATCGTGGTGGACAATCCCGTGCCGGGGGTGGCGCTCGCGCTGCGGTCGGGCCGATTCGACCTCATCATGCCGACTTCGGTGACGGCCACCGCCGTGACGTTTGATCTTTCGGTCGAGGCGAGCCAGTCCACACCCGATGGCCCCGTGGTCTGCTACGGCCCCTTCACGCAGGGGCCGCCGACCGGACGGTTCGTGTACATCACCGTCGGAACGCGCGCTGGGCAGCTCAACAGTCCGTGGGAGCGGCGCGCGAAGATCCCGCTCACGGGTATCACGCCGGCGTTGGTCGATCGCGCCACGGCACAGCCGGGTAGCGTGCTCGAGGTGAGCTTCGGCGGGCGCGGCAGGGATGGCAGCCCCGTCTGTGCGACGATCAAGTTGCCGGCCGATGCGTGGCAACTCCGCCCCCTCGCGACAGGACACCCTGCATGAAGTCCGTGTCACGCTTTCTCCTCGCTGTCCTCGGCGCGGGCGCATGCTACTGGGTGGTCCACCAGCTCGCCTTCCCGGATGACCGCTCCCTGAGCGCGTCGATCGTCTCTGCATTGGGTTGGGGAGTGTGGATGACCGCCTTCCTGGCGTGGATCTCCCGCCGTGAGAAGGCCGGCAAATCGACGGATTCTCCCCTCTTCTGTGTCGTTGCAGGACTCGGGTTCATCGCGCTCGGTGTCGCCTGCTGGTTCGAGCCGGTCGCGCCGGGAGGATCGCGAGACGTCGTGGCGACAGTCGGCGTCACCTGCCTCGGGATTTTCCTCTTGGTCAGCGGGGTGCAAGGGATGCGCGACCGCAAGATCACGGACACCGGGCGCCAGCATTCTGGTGAGAGACTGCATGGCCCCGTCTGACAAGGACGCGCGTTACGCGCTGTGGGTCCTGTTTGGCATCAACCTGCTCAACTTCTTTGATCGCACCCTCGGCTCCGCGCTCGCCGAGCCGATCCGGCGTGAGTTCGGGCTCAGCGACCAGCAGATTGGCCTGGCCTCGACGGCCTTCATCCTCGCCTACGCGATCGTCGGGCTTCCGCTCGGCCGCCTGGCCGACCATCGCAGTCGGACGAAGCTCTCCGCCGCCGGCGTGGCCTTCTGGAGCGCGCTGACCGCCTTCGGCGGCGCCGTCTGGAGCTTCCCGTCGTTGTTGGTGGCGCGGGTCGGCGTCGGCCTGGGTGAGGCGATCTGTGCGCCCGCAGGCCAGTCGCTGATCGGCGACTACTTCCCGCCCGCCCGACGATCGCGCGCCCTCGCGCTGTTCATGGCGGGGCTGCCGCTCGGCATCTTCGCGTCCTACCTCTTCGCCGGCACGATTGCCTCTCGCTACGGTTGGCGCATCGCATTTTTCGCGGCCTGCGTCCCCGGGGTCATCATGGCCGCTCTCGCACTCCGGATGAAGGAGCCGGCGCGCGGGGCCACGGAGTCGCATGTCGGCGCGCAGGCGGCGGTGAGCACGACGCCATTCCGCGACTTGCTCCGGATCCCGACGCTCTGGTGGATTACCCTCTCGGGGGCGACGTTCAACTTTCACGCCTACGCGACCAACGCGTTCAACACGTCGTTCCTGATGCGCTACCACGGTCTCGACCTGCAGCGGGCGGGGCAAATCTCCGCCGTCTCGCTCGGCCTCGTCGGGCTGGTTGGCCTCTACATCGGCGGCAAGTTCGGTGACCTCCTGCGGGCATGGCGCCCCAACGGTCGCCTGCTGTTGGCCGCCGCAGGGTTCCTGGTGGCCGCGCCATGCGCCTACCTCGCCCTCCAGCAGCCCAAGGGACATGCCGCGGTCTACGCGGTGTTGATGGCGGTCATGACCGCCTCGACCTACATCTACTATGCCACCGTCTACGGTGCGATCCAGGACGTGGTCGAGCCGAGGCTCCGGGGTGCGTCCGTCGCGCTCTACTTCTTCGCGATGTACCTCCTGGGAGCGGCGTTCGGGCCGGTCATCGTCGGGACGCTCTCCGACCGGATGGCCATGGCGGCGATGCAGGCGGCCGGCGCGACCGTGATGGCCGACGAGTTCAAGGCCGCCGGGCTCCACAACGCGATGTATGTCATCCCCGTGATGCTGATCACCACGGCGGTTGTGCTCCTCGGGGCGGCGCGGACCGTGGCGACCGACATGTCCAGCATGCAGACACGGCTCAAGGCGGCACCTCAGTAGGTCGAGCTTCAGTAGCCGAGGGAGCAACCAGGGAGGGGACCCTCGCCGGGCCGTCGTGGGAAGTGTATGGGCACTGGAGCAACGACCCGGCGGAGTTGCGGACGGAGGTGTACTGGTTACTGAACCCCGCCTGAACCGCGCGACCTAGCCGTCCCTGAAGCGACGCAGGAAATCGACGACGCGTGACACGTCCTCCATCGTGCTCCCGAGTCCGAAGGAGACACGGAGTGCTCCGACCGCGTTGGTGCCGAGGCGTGCCGCCAGGCGCGGGATGGTGAAATCCTCGCCGAGGGCTGCAACTCCGTCGGCCATTCGGCTAGTGCCAAGCGAGAAGGCGCGCTCGGCACATCCCGGATTGCAAAAGCAGCCGCCGCGAAGCGCCAGTCCCGCGTCGCGAGCCGCGACTTCTACCTCCCAGAACGGGACCACTTCCCCCCGGGGATTGAGGACCGAAAATGCGATCGTCGCTCCCCGATCGCGCATGGTCGTTGGACCATGGATCGCAACCACCGGGTGGCCAGTGGGGTGTTGGAGCCCGCCGCATTCAACGAGCAGTCGTTCAGTCAACGTCCGCAGGTGCTCGGCGAGGTGCTCTCGGTTGACGCTTCCGACGGCACGCAGCGCCGGCGGAACTGCACCTGCGGCAACGAACGAAGGCGTTCCGTCCTCGAAGCGTTCGGCACCCGCCTTGAGTTGATGCCCTGCTGGTGAGGTCATGACCCAGTCTACGGTCCCGCCGGCAAACCACGGTCTCTGCAGCTCGGCCAATGCCTCCGGCCGTGCCACCAGGGCCCCGATGCCGCTGGGGTATCCCGCGATCTTGTAGACCGACAGCACAATGAAGTCGGGGCGTGCGACCCGAAAGTCGATCGAACCTGCGTGCAGGAATGAGGCGGCGTCGAGGAGCACGCGAAGGCCCCTTGCTTGCGCGTCCGCGACGAGCGAAAGGGGGTGACGCACGCCGGAGAAGTTCGACTGCGCCGGATACGCAAAGAGCCCACCTCTGCCAACATTCGGCGGCCAGCCGACCGGGACAGCCAGGCGGAGATCGTGGTCGAGCGGCAGCCAGGTGGTCTGAGCGCCCCGCGAAGCCGCGAATTCACGGATCCCGTTGACCGAATTGTGGTTGTCCTGCGAGAGGACCAATGGCGCGTCGGGTCCGAACGGGAAGGACTCCGCGACGAGGCGAATCGCGGCGGTGGCATTCGCCGTCAGCACCACCTGGTACTCTTCGGACGCCGCGCCAAGAAAGTCGAGGATGGCGGCCCGCGCCGCATCGAGATCATTGGTCGCACGGCGTGAGGCCAGATGTTCGGAATGCGGATTTCCCAGGACGCCGCCCAGCAGCCGTTCGGGCTCGGCCGCCACCACGGACTCCGGGAATGGGGCCGCGCCGGTGTAATCGAGATAGGTCAGTCCGATCGCGTCGAATCGGGCAAGTTCCCGACGCCGCCACGCTGAGAACCACGCCGTGTCCACGGCGCCCGTCAGCATGTGTTCCGCCGTCGCGGGCGGACGCCTTGGGGCGCCTCGATTCCCCCAATTCGGCGGGACTGGTCCGACGGCCGATCGTCGGTCCGGGGCATGCCGCCAAAGTATCGCGACACGACCCTTGCCCGGCTGAAGCGCGCCACCGCGGCGGTGTCGGAGGCATCTGCCGGAATCGTCGGCGAGAGCACCTCGTCCTCCCACGCGGCTAGGCCATCGCGCAGGACGAAGGCGTTGCGGACGCCTCGTGCCCGCAATAACACCCAGGCCTGCGCAGCATGCGTCCCCCCGTCGCTGTACAGGACCACGGTTTCACCTGGCCGTGTGGTAAGCCCGGACACTTTGGAGAGAGGCAGCAATTCGGCTTGCGGTATACCGTCAGTGGAATCGATGGTCTCTCGCACGTCGATCACGCGCAATCCAGGCTTGCGCGCCATGATCCACTCGGCGAGTACAATGGGGTCGACGTGGTCGTGCTCGGACACAATCTCGGTCGCGACGACCTGCAGCTCCGAGATGGAGGACAGGGGTCGTGGTCCGGCGATCGCGGCGAGCAGCGCAAGGGCCGCGACGGCGCCGTGAAGCGCGGGTCGAGGCGTTGCCGGTCGACCATCCCACCGATCGCCGAAGTGCAACACGCCCACCCCGGCGATGGCAATCACAGCGATGACCACGCCAGTCGAGAGGCCGAGGTCGTCGGGCAGCAACGCGCCCTCCCGCGGCGCGCGCTCCGCCAATCGCCCAAGCCTGGACCACAACTCTGCCGTCACTAGCGTACCGACGCCGAGTCCGGCTATCGTCAGCACCCCGTCGCGGGCGCCCGTCGCGGCCGCCACGCACGCGGACCCCGGGCAGAGGGACGAGAGCGCGAAGCCTGCGCCAAAGAGAAGCGCCCCGAGGAACTGCGGCCCGACATCCGTCGAGGGAACCGCGACACGCGAAAGGTCGAGCATTCCCAAACGGTCGCTCCAGAAGAGCAGCAACATGGCGGTGATGATCGCGGAGAACATGACCTTGATGACCGTAAAGTCCGTTCCAGCCAACTGTCCGGCGACGGTGGACGTTCGCCCAAGCCCGGCCCGCTCCAGCGCCGCGCCAAAGGCGAGTCCGATCGGCACCGCGGCGAGTGCATGTGCCGGATCAAAGAGGGGCGCAGTCATTCGGTCACTCGGCGCTGCAGCCACGCGACGACAAACGCCGTCGCAAACGCCACCGGGATGAAGAGCCATGCGCCGGTAGCCATGAGCGCACCTCCCGTCAGGCCGAGTCCGCTGGTGCAGCCGTGCGCGAGTCGGGCGCCGGCCCCCATGAGGATTCCACCGACCACGACGCGCCCGGTCCGGCCACCGTGGAGGCGATCGCTCGCATCGGGTCGGGCACCGGAGTGCCGGCGCGAGAATCGAGCGGAGAGCCACGCCCCAGCCATGACGGCGAGGAGCTCCACCACGATCCACGAGCCGAAGAGACCATCCTCGGGAACCCACGTCGACAAGTACTTTGATCCAGCGGTGTGCGCCGGGGCGATCGCATGCATGGCTGCCGCGGCTGCGGTTGCGTAGGCGCCCGACGCACCAAGCCCCTGGCCGGTCAGCAGGATTGACGCGAAGAGCACCAGGCCGAGCACGACTCCCGTGCGAACCGGGTCGGTCCGGCCTGAAGCTTCCGAGTCGGTTGTCACGGCGTCTTCACCAGCGGTAGCTGACGCTTCTCCCAGTCGGCCATCGAGCCGTCGTAGAGCCGGGTCGTGAATCCAGCGCTGCGCGCCGCGAAAAGGAGTGCGGTCGCCTGCTGCCCGATGTGGCAATAGGCGACGACCGTGTCGCCCGGCGCAATGCCGGCGGCCTTGAACAGCTGCAGCAGTTGGGCCTTGGGCAGGACACGGTTCGAGTCGTCCCACACGTTGGTGAACGGGATGTTCCGCGACCCGGCGATGTGCCCTACCGCTTGCACGCCCCGGGGCGACGTGATGTCCGGGCCGGCGTAGAATTGCGGTGTGCGCGCGTCGACCAGTCGAACGCCCGGGGTGTCCCCGTTGGCCTGCATGAAGGCATGGTCCACGATGAGACCGGCCTGGGGCGTCGTGGTCACTCGCCCTCGGGGAACGGCACTGACCTCGGCGGTGACCGGCAGCCCGGCTCGCTTCCATTCCGGCAGACCGCCGTCGAGCAGCGAGGTGCGATCGCCGAGTCCTGCGACGGTGAGGGTGAAGATCACGCGCGTCGAGGGAGAGACCCACTCATCGCTGAAGACCACCACGACCCGGGAGCGATCCGAGATACCCAGCGACTCCAGGGCGTGTCGCAGTGAATCGGGCGCCGGCATTTCGAGGGGCGTGGGGTCGCGGACGGCGAGGAGATCCATGGCCACGAAGCGCGCGCCGGCGATGTGTTCCTTGTCGAACGACTCCCTCGGGCCGACATGCAGCAGCACGAGATTCGGATCGCGTTGGTGTGCCTTGACCCATTGCGGGGTGACGAGGAGGCCGGGATCACTCTGGGCGTGCAGTGGCGAGGCCGTCGCCGCGAGCGACAGAGCGGCGAGCAAGAGCGGCAGTCGTGACATGGGCGTGTTCCCTGGGTGGGGGTCAGACGAGACGTGCTGCCTCGCCATCCTGAATGGATGCACGACCCTACGGCGATCCGCGTTCGGTGGACGCAAGGGAGCTGTGCAGGAGTTGTGTAGGGGACCGCGGACCGCTCACGGCGTGAAGCGGTAACCGGTCTTGAACACCGTGAGGATATGGCGAGGATTGGCCGGATCGGCTTCGAGCTTCCGGCGGAGTTCAACGACGTGGGAGTCGACCGTGCGGGAGAGCACCAGTGCCTGGTATCCCCAGACCTCGCGCAGCAGCGCGGTGCGACTCGCCACCGCGCCGTTGCGGCGGATGAGGGAGAGGAGCAGTGCGAAGGCCTTGGGGGAGAGGGCGACCGGCACCCCGCCCCGTGTCACGTGATGTGATGCGGGGTGCACTTCCACGTCACCAAACGCGATGCACTGCGTTGGGGCGTCGCCTGCCCCGGCGCGCACCCGTCGGAGCAGGGCGTGGACCCGCTCGAGCAGCTCAACCAGGCCGAAGGGCTTGGTGACGTACTGGTCGGCGTCGAGTCGGAAGCCCCGGATCTTGTCGACCTCCTCGCCGCGGGCGGAGAGGATGATGACGGGCACGTGCCGCCGGGCACCGCGGATGAGGCGCAACACTTCGAAGCCGTCGATGCCGGGGAGCATCAGGTCCAGGATGATCAAGTCGGGATGCCACCCCTCCACGAGCGGCATCACCTCGCGGCCATCGTGCACGCCGCGCGCTTCGAAACCATCGATAATGAGATTGCGCACGATCATGTCCGCCAAGTCCAGCTGGTCCTCCACCACCAGCACGCGCGCCATCATGCGCCCTGCCCGGCGAGTTCCACGACGAACAGCGCGCCACCGGCCGCCTCACCGACCCATGCTGCACCGGCGTGCTGCCGGGCGATCTCCTGCACCACCGTGAGCCCGATGCCACTTCCCCCTACAGCCCGCTCCGTCGCCAGCGCACCACGAGTGTACGCTCGCCAGATAAGGGTCCGTTCCGCCAAGGGCACCCCCGGCCCCTCGTCCTGGACCTCGATTCGCACCCCACCACCCGACAATGCCGCCACCTCGACGGTGACGACTTGACCGTCCGGACCGTACTTCACGGCGTTGTCGAGCAGGTTCAGGAGCACCTGGCGCAGTGCCCCGCCGCGCAGCACGGCAGGGAGCGTCTCCGGCGCACGGACGAGGAAGCGCACGCCGCGTGGCGCCGCGAGCGGGGCAAACTCATTCACAACGGTCCGCACCTCGGTCGCGGCATCCAGGGAACCCGGTGGTTCGATATGGGTCTCCTGGCCGCCCCGATGGAAGCGGAGCACGCTCTCGACGAGCATCTGCAGCCGAGTGACCTCGCGGTCGACCAGGGCGAGCGCCGCCGTGCGTCGAGCCGGATCGGGTTCGCGACCGAGCCGGAGCGTGTCGGTCGCCAGGCGAATCTGACTCAACGGCGTGCGCAGCTCATGGGAGACGTTCGCGACGAAGGCCGATCGCTCCCGGGCAAACCGGCTCTCCCGCCGCATCTGCACCATCGCCACGACCGTCAGGCCGGCTGCGAGCACCAGCAAGGCAAGCAACAGCGGCATCCGCGAGCGTGGCAGGCCGCCAATGACCAGCCGGTCGGCGAGTTCCGGTCGAATCTGCAGGCGAACGCGCATCGCCCCGTAGCTCATGGGGAGTCGTTCCAGCACAGGCACCGCCCATCGCGAAGGGATTCCCGACCCGAAGAGCCGTCGCCCGGTGGCATCCTGCACCTCGAGCGAGAGGATCGAGCGATTGCCGCCGAGCTTGGCGAGTCCTTCCGGCAGGAGACCCGGCGCGTCGAGCACCGAGGCAAGTATCGAGTCCGTGACGCCGTGTGTATAAAGCGCCGCATAGACAAGCGTGTCGCCGGTCCGGGTCGGCATGAAGGTGGTTATCACCAGATGGGCGGAATCGGCGAGGCGATGAATCACCACGGCGTAGCCCGCGAACGGCCGTCCGGCGCGGGTGATCCGAGTCAGCGTGTCGACGAGCGATCGCCGCTCCGCCACGCTCAAGGTGGGCGCGGGACGCCGCATCAGGTCGTGAAGCCGCTTGTCCATCACGGGCCCGGCCCCGCGTCCGGCTTCGTAGCCCGGCGCCACGGCGAGGGTGTCCGTGCCGAGCCGGAATCCGAGGAAGGCGTCGGGGAGCGGGCCCTTGCGCGTCACGTGGCAGTTGCAGGAGGGATCCCACGGGAGGTAATGTGGCAGGTCGCGGGCGTCCGGATAGGCGATGCCGGTGTGCACCACGTCGCCGTGGTTCACGGCGCCGAGGGTCTCGAGACTCATCGTGCGAAGTGTTTCCGTCAGGTGTTCCCGGAAGCTCCACGCCGCAAACGCCGAGTAGCCGAACACCGCCCTGGCGGCCACCGCGTTGTTGCTCCGCACGCTACGCGCCGCCTCGGCCAGCGAGAGGCCGATGCACGCCAGGCCCACCAGCAAGAGCACCAATGGCCAGGCCGGTTGCTGTTCCCCCTCACGCCGTCGCATCGACCGGAAAGCTCGGCTGGGTGCAGGGTGTTCGCCAGTGGGGAGATGTGCAGGAATCGTCTGGAACCACCCCCGAGACTCTGCTGATGGGCGGTGACGGTGGACTGGCGGGTTCCCTGCCTGCTCCCGAGGTACTATTCGGGATCTGACAACGGTCCTTTCCGCCCACTTCACGGAGCGAGCTGATGAAATCACGCGCAGCTGGATTGATCGTCACCGTGCTGCTGTTTGGCAGCGCCACCCGTGCGAGTGCCCAGGTGACCTATCGTGGGCCGACGGCGGTGTTCCGGGATTCCCAGACTGCCGTTCCGTTGTTCAGCTTGAAGCCGACACTCGGCCCCTTCACTCGGGACGCCAATCCCGCGGCGCCCACGGCGCTGACCATCCGGCTGAACGGCCTCGCCGGCGACCAGCTCTCGCCGACGCGCTGCCCGATCCGCACCTTCCTTCCCGACAGCACGAAGCAGGATCGAATGCCGATCGCCCAGCCGAACCTCGCGACAGTCGAGCGGATGCCGGTCGATCGGAGCACCTGTTCGATTCGGTAAGCACGCCTCAGACCACGCCGCTCTACCCCGGAGTGCCATTTGTCGACCATTCGCCTGACGACCGCCGGATTTCTGGCCGCCATGACTTCGATGGCGGCCGTCGCGCTTCCCTCCCAGGCCCCTGTTCCGGCAAAAGTGTTGCTCCGTATCGATGCCGATGCCGAGAATCTCAGCGCGATCTCGACCCTTGCCGTGAGTCCGGCGGGCGTTCTCGCCGTCTATCTCCGGCAGGACGGCGTCATTCGGCTCTTCTCCCCAACTGGGAAGGCGCTGGCGACGGCCGGGCACAAGGGGGAGGGTCCGGGAGAGTTCCGTCGCCTGGAGGCCATCGGATGGATCGGTGACACGTTGTGGGCTTTTGATCCGTTCCTGAGACGGCTGAGCCGATACACAGCTGACGGGAAGTTCCTTCGCAGCGTCCCGATGCCGCTCAACCTCGAGCAGCCGCAGGCCGGCACCACTCCGACCCGGTACGCAGGACCGTGGCTGCATGCGGTCTATCCGGACGGCAGCCTACTGTTCCAGGCGAGCCTCTTCAAGCCGTTCGTTTCAGACGCACCCAAGGATGTCACCTCGGATGCCCGGTTTGCGATCCGGGCCACGCCTGAGGGAGCCGTGCGCGTGGTCGTGGCGACCGATCCGCCAGACATGTGCAAGGTCATCACCGAGGAGATGGTCATCGGTGTCGGGACCTGTCCACGTACCCTACGCGTCGCCGCGCCCGACGGGAGCCGCCGCATCTCAGTGATCCAGACGGCGCCAGTGACGGGCACCGGGATGGTCCGTGTCGTTGCGGCCAACCCGGTCGGCGCCACCCTCTTCGACCACCAGCACGCCGTGAGGTTGACGCCAATCACTGCCGGGGCGCGTGACACGCTCCTGGAGGACATCCCGAGCGAGGCGAAGGGCCGAGTGTCGGAATTCCTGAAGGTCTACCCGCCTGCGTACGACGTCCGCGTGGCAACGAACGGCTCGGCGTGGATCGGGCTCTACGCACCGAAGGGATCACTGCGCGAGTGGCAGCGCCTCGACGCCACGGGGAAGCCGCTCCCCTCCGTCTGGCTTCCTGCCTCTGCCAAAGGCCTCGCCATCGACGGCCGCGGGGCCTGGGCGATCACCGAAGCAGAGGACGGCGCGCAGAGCATCGTCCTCTACGAGGCACGCCCCTAGTGCTGCGACGGGCCATCGTCACCCTGCTCCTTGTAGGCGTCGCTCCACTTGCCGCGCAGCAAGACTACATGGCGCGTGCGCGGCCGATGCTCGGCTGCTGGACCATCGCCGTCGGTGCCTACGCGCCGAAGCTGACGGAGCGGGGTCGGGACACCGTGTGGGTGTACCCGCCCCGCACGATGAGGATCGATACGACGGCCGGCAAGGGACTCGCGGAGAGCGACTCCCTCGGCTGGCTGATCGCCAGTGTTGTTCCGCCGATCGAGCCGCGCTGGCGAGGCGCCCTGATACTCGGAAGGGCCGACAGCATCGAGATCAACTGGTTTCGCACCACCGGAGTGCTCACCGCCGTGGTGAAACCGGCCCGCGATACGGTGAGCGGGCGGCTCATCCACATGCCCTTCGACGGCGAGTTCTATCCCTCCGCTCCGATCACGATGGTGCGAACACGGTGCCCCTGACGCAGCCGCCTACTCCGGTGCTTCAACGAACGCCTTGAGGCGTGCCGCGGCCGCATCCCACTGCGCCGAGACCTGGTCGAGATACTCACGCGCCACGCTGAGACGCTTGAGGTCGAGCGAATAGAGGTGTTCCCGCCCCTCCTTGCTGTCGCGGACGAGGCCGACCCGCTCCAGCGATTGCAGGTGCCTCGTGACCGCCTGGCGGGTCATCCCACTGCCCTGAGTCAGTCGGGTAATCGACAGCGAGCCATCGACCGCGAGTCGGCGCACCAAGGCAAGGCGCGTCGTATCGCCGAGGGCGGCGAAGACGGGGGCGGCGTGGCGGACGGCGCCGCCGCGACTACTCGACATACGCGGCCAGCTTCTTCGATTGGCCGTTCCAGCCACCGGTGTTCATCCGGAATGCCTCGGCGCGGCGCGTGGCGGGAAGCTGGTCGAAGCCGGATTCGATGATCGTGATCGAGGTGCCAGCAGGCGTCTCTGCGAGCAGGAATTCGACCAGGGTCATCGCCTCGGCGGAGTAGTCGACCTTCGGGTCGATGGCACCCGGATGCCAACGGTAGGAGAAGTAGTCTTCGGGCTCGACGCGGTCGATTCGCATCTCGATCGTGACGTGCTCGAGGCCAGGCATCCGCAGGCTGCCGTGCACCGTGACGCCGGGGGCGAACGGTCCGTCGAGCGTGATCCCGAACCAGGTGCCGAACTCGGTGGCATCGGACAGCGCTCGCCACACCCGGGCGCGGGGCGCGGCCACGTCCAAGCGCTTCTCGATCCGGTCGGTGGTCTCGGGCTGGTTGGTGGTCGTGCTCATTGGGGCTCCTCGGCGGGCGGTGAGGGTGGGGGACATGCAACGGTTATGTTGCACATGATATGGCGAGTCGGAAAGAAGCGCAAGGGTTTGGTTGCGTATGGCCCGCCGATGGGGACACCGGAGGGACTCGGCGAGGTGCGCTCCGGTTCAAGGTGTTCGCCATGCGCTTTCTCGCCGGCGCGTGTAATCTCGGCTGTGCCTAATCCAATTCGCACGGCGACCGTATCGATGATCGGGCGCTTTCTCCTCGCACTCCCGGCTGCGGCTGCGGTGTCGATCATGGCCGCGCTGCTTATGGTGCAGCTGACGGCGGTCATGCCATTCTGGCTCGGCGAGGCGATCGCCGCGGCCGTGGCGGGAGCCGTCTGGATGATTGTATTCGCCAGACTGGGACCGGTCCCGTTCGCTGGATCGGTTGTGAGTTTCCTTTGCGGGACCGGAGTTGCCTGGCTCCTCAGTCGCGGAATCGTCCACAGCGTCTCCCCCTATTTCGGCTTGGTCTCCGTTCTCGCGGCCATCTCGGGCGCCGGAATCGCCTGGCTCGCGGTCGCCCAAGAGCGCGCGACGGTAGGTGGCCTGGTCCCGGCGACGCTGCTGGTTGCCACGTGCCTGGCCTTGGGACCGCCCGCGTTGGGGGTGCAACGAACTCTCACCGATGCCGGCCAGCAGTCACGCAGGGTGCACGTCCATTTCGTTCGGGATACCACGTATCTATGGAGCGCGGCACGTCTCGACCCGACGACTCCCGTGGGAGTCGAGCTCGATCCGGGTTCAGGGGGCGGGAGGTATCGGCTGACGCCGGTGACCGCCACCACACGGGCGTTGGTCTGTGAGCGCTTTCAGGCTGCGGCGAGGTCGCTGATTGGGGACGAGGTGGCAGGCGGCCACATCCCGCGCTTCATCACGGCACTGCCCTTCCGGCTGGCGGACTGCAACGCGGGGGAGATATGGGAGCTGCGCGCTTGGCAATGAGGGTGGTTTGGTGAAACGGGCCGCAGCCGGAATCGGCGATATCATTCCCGGATGACACACAGCATCCGCTATCTCTTTGCTGGACTGGTGCTGCTTGGTCTTGCACCCACTGCCTCCGCCCAACAGCCCGCGCTCCCGACGTCCGTCGACAGTGGCAAGATGGTCCGGATGTACACGGCGACGACGATGATCCAGGGGCGACTGCTCGCCCCCTTCGGCAGGAACGACTCGGCCCTGCGCTACTGCCGCTTTCCGGGGAGGCCCTGCGTCGGGATCGAAGACTCGGCCGCGATGCGCACGATCCCGGTCACCGCCCTGCGACGACTCGACGTCTCGAACGGCTCGCACTGGCGCCGCGGCGCACTAATCGGTGGCGTCATCGGCGCCGCGATGGGCGTCGTGGGGACCGCATTCGTGGTCAGCATGTGCGACACCTCGGACTGCGCCTCCCATCGCAACACGATCGTGATGCTCGGCGGCATCAGCAGCGGACTCACCTTCGGCGCCCTCGGGGCCCTGTGGGGTTCGGCGTTTCCACGATGGGACTCACGGTGACTCAGTGATGAAGGGGCCGCAAACACTCCCGGGGGTGATCGGCTTCATCCTGTTCGCGATCACGGTGTGGGTCGCCGGACCGGTGGTGATCGGGTCCCGTCCGTTCGAGTGGTGGCGCGCCGCCGAGGGGATGCTCACTGGGGCGCTCTTCGCGATCGCCATGACGGCGATGGACCATTCTCGACTGCCGGTCGACAAGCGTCTGGCGCCGGCCCACGCAATCGGGCTCGGCGGATTCAGCTTGGCGCTCCTCGGCATGATGGTCGCCGAAGGCGCGGCGCGGCGAACAGAGCTCGATGCCATCATGGTGGTCGGTGCGCTCCTATTCGCGTTGCCGGGGTGCTATCTGATTCTGGCAGGACTGCGGCAGCGGAAGGCGGAGGCGAAGGCAGACGGCTGAACGTCAGCTGGGTCGCCGATGAGGGCATCGGTTGCTTGCTGCCCCCCTTCCCGCCGGGTACTGTTTGCCATGCCTACCACACGCCTGACCCTCCTCGCCCTCGCCACGGCGTTCGCCGTGGCGCCGCTCGCTGCCCAGACTCGCCCTGCCGTCACCGGGCTCCTGACGGAGTACCGCGCCAACCCGCTCGGTACCGATGTCCTGCGGCCGCGGCTGAGCTGGCGCATCGAGAGTGCGCGACGCAACACGATGCAGGTGGCCTACCAGATCCAGGTCGCGACCTCGCCGGTTGCGCTGAGCGCAGGCAAGTCGCTGCTCTGGGACTCCGGCCGGATCACGACCGATGCCTCGATCTTCCGTCCCTACGATGGCCCTGCGCTGGCATCCTCGACACGGTACTTCTGGCGCGTTCGCGTCTGGGACGACACCAACACGCCATCGGCGTGGAGCACCCCTGCCTTCTGGGAGACGGGACTGCTCATGCCCACTGACTGGTCGGCACGGTGGATCGGCCCCGCGGCCGCCTCGAAGGACTCTGCCGGCGCCCCCGCCCCACTGCTCAGAAACTCCTTCCGCGTGAACGGCGCCGTCCGCTCGGCCCGCATCTATGTCACGGCACGCGGCCTCTACGAGTTGCACCTGAACGGCCAGCGTGTCGGTGAGGACTTCTTCACCCCCGGCTGGACCTCGCTCAATCGCCGCCTGCAGTACCAGACCTATGATGTCACCGCCGCGCTCACCCAAGGCGAAAACGCCCTCGGCGCCATGCTCGGCGACGGCTGGTATCGCGGCTACCTCGGCTTCAGCGGCCGTCGTCACGCCTACGGCACGACCGTGGCCCTCCTCGCCCACCTCGAGATCCGGTATGCCGACGGTCGCGTGCAGCGAGTGACCACCGACAGCACGTGGCAGACGTCCACGGGCGCAATCACCTTCGCCGACATCTATCGCGGCGAGAGCTACGATGCCCGGCTCGAACAGGCAGGGTGGGACCGGGCAGGATTCGCGGCAAAAGGCTGGCTCCCTGTCGCGATGGCTGCGCCGACCACCGCCGCCCTCGTGGCGCCGACCACCGAACCAGTTCGACGCACGCAGGAGATCACACCCGTCACCATCCTCCGCTCCCCGTCGGGAAAGGTGATCTACGATCTCGGTCAGAACATGACGGGGTGGGTCCGTCTCCGCGTGCGCGGCACCGCTGGGACCACCATCACGCTGTCCCATGGCGAAGTGCTCACGCCGAAGGGTGAGCTCTACACCGACAACCTGCGTGACGGATTCCAGAAGGACCGGTACACCCTCAAGGGCGGTGGCGACGAGACGTGGGAGCCGCGCTTCACCTACCACGGCTTCCGCTACGTCCAGGTCGAGGGGATGCCGGGCGAGCCGGCGATCGGCGCAATCACCGGCGTGGTGGTCCACACCAACCTGGCCGAGACGGGGACGTTCGTGACGTCGGACACGCTGCTCAACCGATTGCAGCGGAACATCGTCTGGGGGCAGCGCGGCAACTTCCTCGACGTGCCGACCGACTGCCCGCAGCGCGACGAGCGGCTTGGCTGGACCGGCGACGCGCAGGTGTTTGCGCGCACGGCGAGCTTCAACATGAACGTTGCCGGCTTCTTCGCGAAGTGGCTCGGGGACCTCGCGATCGACCAGCATCCTGGCGGCGCCGTCCCCTGGGTCATCCCCAATCCGCTCGGCGGCGACAGCACCCGATTCGCCTCGGCCGCCGGCTGGGGTGACGCCGCGACGGTCGTGCCGTGGACGATGTATCAGATGTACGGCGACCGGGGCGCCCTGGAGCGGCAGTTCGAGAGCATGACGGCATGGGTGGACTACGAGACACGGCGCGCCGGACCGGCACTGATCTGGAAGCAGGACTCGCACTTCGGCGACTGGCTCGCCTGGCACAGCGACGATGCCGGCTACCCTGGAGCAACCACAGGGACCGACTTCATCGCGACGATCTATCTGGCGCATTCAGCCGACATCGTGTCGCGTGCGGCGGCGGTCCTCGGCCGCACGGCGGAGGCGGCGCGGTATCGCGACCTGTTCGAGCGGGTGCGGGTCGCGTTCCGGAAGGAGTTCGTGACCGCCAATGGCCGCGTGGCAGAGAACACCCAGACCGCTTACGCGCTGGCGCTCAACTATGGCCTGCTCGATGCGGAAGAGATGTCGCAGGCGGTGCAGCGACTCGTCGACGACATCGGCAAGCATGGCGGGCACCTATCGACCGGCTTCCTGGGGACGCCGGAGCTGACGCACGCGCTCTCGCGCAACGGCCGGACCGACGTGGCCTTCGCGCTCCTCAACCAGCGCGGCTATCCCGGATGGCTCTATCCGATCGGTCGGGGTGCGACGACGATGTGGGAACGGTGGGACGGCATCCGCCCCGACGGGACCTTCCAGGAACAGAGCATGAACTCGTTCAACCACTACGCCTTCGGCGCGATCGGTGACTGGATGTATCGCACCATCGGCGGGCTCGACGTCGACGATGCCGCGCCGGGGTACAAGCACGCCATCATCGCACCCGTCGTCGGGGGCGGGATCACCAGCGCGAAGACCGAACTGCAGACGCCATACGGCGTGCTCGCTTCGGATTGGCGCACGGAGAATGGCGCGATGACGCTGGCCGTGACCGTCCCGGCGAATACCACGGCGAGCGTGACCCTCAGGAATGCCACGACGGCAACGGCGCGTGAGGGTGGGATGCCGCTGTCGGTGGCGGCGGGGGTCCGAAGCGTGCGAGCCGAGGGGAAGAACCTCGTGGTGACCGTGGGGTCGGGGCGGTATCGCTTCGAGACGCCTGCGCCGTAAGGAGGCAGATGAAGCCGTCCACCGCGCTCATCCTCGTCAAGCTACTCCACACGATCGCGTGGGCGTTCTTCGCGTCGTGCGTCGTGGCAGTTCCGGTATTGGCGTCGTGGGGTAAGCCCGACCTCGCCCTATGGGCGGCCGGTGCAGTCGCCGTCGAAGTGGCGATTCTCGCGGTCAGTGGATGGGCATGCCCACTCACCCCGATCGCCGCGCGCTACACCACCGACCGACGGCCCAACTTCGACATCTACCTCCCCGAATGGCTGGCGCGCTACAACAAGGAGATCTTCGGGAGCGCCTATCTCCTCGGGCTGCTCTATCTGCTGGCGCTCAGGCTCATCGGCCCCGACGCCGCCGAACCCGCGGCAACCGACACCGTCAGCGTGCGCGGCGACACGACCTTCGTCTCCTCACCCGCGGAAGGCATCGACGGCCCAGTCATGTTGACGGAACAGCGTCGGTTGTCGGCGGATCAACTCGACATCGGCGCCTTCTCGGCGGCGGCCTTCGGGCCGCACGGCACGATCTGGCTGTACGACCAGCAGGGCCGGAACGGCGAGACGCTGGTCGTGTTCGATTCGCTCGGCGCACGGCTCGGCATCGCGGGACACCGCGGCGAGGGGCCGGGAGAGTATCAAGGCCCCGCCCGGCTCTTCCGCATGAGCGACGGCACCATGCTCCTCCGCGTCATGGGTACACCCCGCGTGCTGCGCTTCGGCGCGCATGGCGAGACACTGGCGACGATCGAGCTGCCACCGGCCGCGGTGAATGGTTGGCTCGTGACGCCCGACGCCGCTGGAGGATGGTATCAGGCTGCCGCGTTCGAAGAGAACACACCGACCCGTGTCGGTCGCTACGGCTGGATCCACTTCGCCGTGAATGGCGCGGTCCGGGACACCGTCTTTCCTCCAGCGAGCTTCTTCGAGGAGCCGACACCGCTCGGCGTTGCTCCGGGGCGGGTGCGGACCGTGTCACGCGATGGTCAGGTGCTCACGGGATTACCCGGGGTGAGTCGGATCGATCGGATTGCATCGAGCGGGAAGGTCACCGCGATGACGTGGCGCGCCGAGCCGCCGGCGTACGGCGCGCAGGAGCGTGTGGACATCCAGGAGCGCAGCGACCGGATGAACGACCTGCTTGGACTCGTGCACGTGCCATTGCCGGCGCGAAAGGCAGCAGTGCGCCAGTTGTTCACCACGGCGGATGGCGGCGTCTGGGCGGCGTTGAGTGGGGCGGGCGTACGCCTCCCGGACGAGGGAATCCCGAAGCGCTCCGACCCATTGCCGCCGGTGAAGTGGATCGATCGGGACCGGTGGGCGAGCTTTGACCGTAATGGGAGGCTACGCTTCGTGGTGGAGATGCCCGATGGCGTGCAGCTGCTCGATCGTGACGGCACTCGACTGCTCGCCGTGGCCACCGCCGCGGATGGGAGCCAGTCGCTGATCGTCTGGCGACTGGCAACATCGACCACCACTGGAGTCCGCCAATGACCGAACGTCCCAACTGGGCCGTCCTTCGAATCAACCTCCTCCTCGCGATCCTCGGTGCCGTCGTCGGCGCGCTCGCGTCCATCCCGTTGACCTGGGTCGGGAAGCTGATCGCCGGGGCACCGCCGGCCACGTTCGTCAACTATCTCTGGAACATGCGCGCGTTCAGTTTCATCGGTGCGATGTTCGGTCCGGTGCTCGCCTGGTCGTCGCTCCGAATCGTCCCGCTGTGGCGCGCCGCGCTCGAACCCGCGATTGGTGCGGTCATCGGCGCAGCACTCGGCATGATGACCGGGTCCGGCGGACTGCTGGTACTCGGGGCCGCAGTAGGTGTCGCGCTGCCGGCGTGGCGTCTCAATCGCGTATACCGCGACGTGGTGCCATTCCAGCCCTCCCCGAAGGATGGCCAGCGTGCAGCAACCAATCTCCCTCCCTCGGAGTAACCCGATGCGGCGAGTGATGTCGAGAGTCATCCTCTGTGGGACGCTCTGCTCTTCCGCGACCGCCCAGTCGCCGCGCGTCATCGACAACCCTCGGCCCACCTGGAAGCCGGGTGAGGCGCTCGTGCTAGCTGCGAAACCGACCCTCGTGATTGGCGCGGAGGGTGGTCCCAACTACGAACTCTCGCGCGTCCGCGGCGCCGCTCGGCTCAAGGATGGGAGGATCGTGGTCGCGGATGCGGGCAGCCTCACGCTGCGGTTCTATGATGCGTCGGGGCGGTATCTCAAGTCGGTGGGCGGCAAAGGCGGCGGGCCCGGTGAGTTCGAGCAGATGGACTCGTTCTGGCGCCTGCCCGGCGATACCATCGTGGCAGGTGGAATGATCAGGGGGGATCTCTCCTACTTCACGGGAGACGGGAAGTACCTGCTACGCCTTGCGAAGACGCCGCCTCCCCCGCCTCCCAACGGTGGGGCCGCTCCGGGCATGCCACTCACCCTGGCCCCGTTGGATGGAAACGGCCAGCGTGTGACCGGGTACTTGCCGATGGGTCGCCCACGCGCGTCGGGTAGTCGCTCCGTCGATTCCTTTCCCGTTGCCATCGTCGACCAGAGGCACGTCGAGGCGCACCGGCTCGGCAGCCTGCCATCGATGGCCGTCATCATGGACGCGGGCGAGCTACGATCCCCTTGGTTCGGGGCCAAGGCCTCGTTCGCCGCGGACCAGAAGCATTTCTACTCCGGCCTCGGGGCAGAATACGCCATTCAGGTCTACACTCGCACGGGCACCTTGTCGCATGTCATCCGCCGTGCCTGGACGCCACGCAGGGTGACCAAGGCCGACATGGATAGTTACGTCATCGAATGGGGGAAGCGCTGGATCAAGTCCACGGGCGCGCAGGCCGAGGCGGAACGCGCCGACCTCCGCGATGACCCCTACGCCACGACGGTTCCAGCCTTTTCCCAGCTGATTGCCGATGGCATCGGGCGACTGTGGGTCCGCGAGGCGCACCTCGGTGATGCACCTGGCGCCGGACAGCTCAACACGACGCCGTTGGTGCCGAGCGTGTGGAGCGTCTTCGACCCGACCGGTCGCTGGCTCGGCGATGTCACCATGCCGGCACGCTTCCTCCCGCGCGACATCGGCACCGACTACGTCCTCGGTACGGCGCTCGATGTCGACAACGTGGAGACCGTCGCGATGTACCGGCTCGCGCCCCGCGGGGCGCGCTGACCCACTCGCACTGTCATGCACTGACCCCCATCAGGAGGAGCTGATGCGCACGACCGGTTGGGTGATCATGACATTCCTCAGCGTCGCTGTCGCGGCGTACGCGGCCGCCGTGCTACTCGTCCCCGGCTTCGGCCCGCCCTTCGTCGCCGACCGCCGAGCTGTCATTCCGCTCGCCGTCGTCGCCCACCTCGCCGGCGGCCTGACCGCCCTCGCGCTCGGCCCTTGGCAGCTCAATCGCTGGCTTCGCACCCGGTACCTGGCACGGCACCGGTGGATCGGGAAGGCCTACGTCGTTGCTGTCATGATCGGCGGCCTCGGCGGCCTCGCGCTCGCGCCCCACGCACAGGAAGGCCTCGCCGCCCAATTGGGCTTTGGCGTCCTCGCCACCCTCTGGCTGTCGGCGACCCTGCTGGCGTACCGCTCCATCCGTGACGGCGACCGCGCCCGCCACCGCGAGTGGATGGTCCGTTCCTTCGCCATGACCCTCGCTGCCGTCACGCTCCGGATCTACATCCCGCTCAGCGTGATCGCCGGGATACCGTTCAACGAGGCCTATCCGGCCATTGCCTGGCTCTGCTGGGTGCCGAACCTCATCCTCGCCGAGTGGTTCATCCTCGATCGACGACGGGTCCCGGATACGCTCTCCTGACCGGGCGCTGAAGGCCCGTTGCCACCTGAACCTTGCGCGGCACGTCCCGATACTTTACAATACAAAGTGCTTTACCACTTCCAAGGAGTCGCCCATGCGCCGTTGCCACCCCAGCCCATCGGTCACCGCATGACAGCCCCGGAGCCCGAATCGACCCCGCTGCACGACCGGGCCCTTCAGGATCTGTCGTTCATCCGACGCACTATGGAGGGGGCCGCCTCCTTCACGGATGTCCCCGGCAAGGGGCTGGTGGCGCTCGGGCTGATCGCCATCGGAGCGGCAGGCATCGCCTCCCGACAACCCACCCCAGATGCATGGCTCACGGTCTGGCTGGTGACGGGCCTCATCGGTGGTCTCGTCGGCAGCGGCACCATGTACCACAAGATGCGCCTGCGGGTCGGCACTAGTGGCGCCTTCGCCCTCAGCGCCCCGGCGCGGAAGTTCTTCCTGGGATATTGGCCCGCCCTCCTCGCCGGCGCCATCCTCACCATCGCGCTGATTGACCCCAGCATCCCGGGTGTCGAGTCGCACGTGGTCGAGCGCCTACTCCCCGGTGTCTGGCTGCTCCTGTACGGCGTCGGCGTCACCACCGCAGGCGCGCACTCGGTGCGCGCCGTCCCCCTGATGGGGATCGGCTTCCTCCTCCTCGGCGCCACCGCTCTCTTCTGCTCGGCCCTGGACGGCGACCTCATGCTCGCCCTCGGCTTTGGCGCGCTCCACATTGGCTTCGGCGCCTACATCGCCCGGCGGCACGGTGGCTAAGCGCGACGGCAACACCGCCCGGGCACGAAAGGCCACCGCCAGCGAGGCACCGACCGCGAAGGCACCGGGCCCGAACCTGCAGGCCATTGATGGGGATGTCTCGATGCCGATGTCGCTCGATCGGATCATCCACGAACGGATGCGCCTCGCGATGGTGAGCGCGCTGGCGGTACACGACACGCTGTCGTTCAACGAGCTGAAGTCGCTGCTCGACACATCCGACGGCAACGTCTCGGTCCACGCCCGGAAGCTCGAAGACGCCGGCTACATCACCTGCACCAAGAGCTTCGACGGCCGCGTCCCGCGCACCGAGTTCCGTCTCGCCCCGGCCGGACGCCAGGCGCTCGAGGAATACCTCGGCCACATGGAAGCGCTGATCCGTCGCGTGGGAGGCGCCTGATGCCCGCCGGGATTCCGTCGCATCTCGCGATCATCATGGACGGCAACGGCCGCTGGGCCACCAACCGCGGACGCCCGCGCTGGATGGGCCATGCACGCGGCGCGCGCACGGCCGCCGAAGTGGTGGCGCATTGCGCCAAGCTCGGCGTCGCCGACCTCTCGCTCTACGCCTTCTCCAGCGACAACTGGAAGCGGCCGCGTGAAGAAGTCGGCTTCCTCTTCGACCTCTTCGCCTCGCACCTCGACACCAAGCTGGCCTCGCTGCTCACGCACGGCATCCGGCTGTCGGTCTTTGGTCGGCGAGACCGCCTGCCCAGCGCGTTGGTGTCCGCGATCGAGGACGCCGAGCGCCGCACCGCCCACGGCAAGCGGATGCACCTGCACGTCGCGATCGACTATTCGAGTCGGGCCGCGATCGAGGAGTCGTTTGCCGGAGGGTCGCCGCCCTCCCGCCCTGCCCTGCTCCCGCCGGTCGATCTGCTCCTCCGGACCGGCGGCGAACGGCGTCTCTCCGATTTCCTCCTGTGGGAGAGCGCCTATGCCGAGCTCGCCTTCCTCGACGTCTGCTTTCCCGACCTGAGTACCGACGACCTCGATGCTGCCTTCGCCGAGTATGCCACCCGGGATCGACGCTTCGGCGCCGTGCCCTCAATCGTAGACCAGACCCTCGCCACTCCCTCGGAGTCCGTCCCATGACCGCCGTGCAGATCACCCAGCATGCTGACGAACCGGAAGCGCTCGAGGCGCTGTACCGACGCGACCCGGCACTGTTCAGCCGCTCCCTCGCCGATGCCATGCGCGCGGTTCCCGATTCCCCTGTTTTGCGCACCTGGCAGGCGCGGCTCACCTATCGTGAACCAGTCGACCAGGTCGCGACGCGGCGCGGCGTCACGCTGGTGATCCTCCTGGCGCTGCTCTGCGGCGCGGCGATCCGACTCCCGGCGCTTCTCCTCACCGTCGACTGGTACTATCCCCGCTTCGCGCCGATGATCGTCATCGTCGGGCTCTGCACCTACTTCTGGATCGCCAATCCCGATCGCCGACGCATCATCATCGGCCTCGGTGTTGCGCTCAACGTGGGCATCTATGTCTCGGTACTCCCGGGCTTCGCCGACTCGGTCGTGATGGCGCTGATCCACCTGCCGATCGTCTTCTGGGGCCTCCTCGGCGTGGCCTATACCGGCAACGCCTGGCGCGACACCGACGCCAGGATCCGCTACATCCGGTACAACGGCGAGATGGTGATCCTCGTCGCCCTGGTCGGGGCCGGCGGCATGGTGTTCTCCCTGCTCACCGTGGCGCTGTTCGAGATGGTGATGAAGAACAGTGCGGAGCAGTACTTCGAGAACATCGGCGTCTTCGGCATCGCCGCCGTGCCGGTGGTGGCGACCTACCTCTACGACGTGGTCTTCCATCGGCGCACCGGCATCCCGGCGGTCCTGGCCCGCGTCTTCGCGCCGCTCTTCCTGGTGATGTCGACGGCGTACTTGAGCGTTGCCTTCCTCGGCGGCCAGAATCCGTTCCTCGACCGCAGCTTCTTGATCACCTGCAACGGGCTGCTCCTCGTGGTCCTCGCGATCACGGTCTTTTCGATCGTCGAACGCGACGCCGACTCGTCGACGGGAATTGTCGACAAGATCATCATTGCATTGGCCAGCGTCACCCTGGTGATCAACGCGATTGCCCTCGCCGCGATCGTCTTCCGGCTCGCCTCGTATGGCTTTACCCCGAACCGGGTCGCGGTGCTCGGCGCCAACCTGGTCATCATGGGGCACCTGGCCCGGATCTGTTGGGCCTACCTCGGGGTGGTCCGCGGTCGGGCAAGCGTCGCGACGATGCGGCCGGTCGTGGCGGGATACCTCCCCGTTTACGCCATCTGGGCCGCCGTCGTGACCTTCCTGCTTCCGGTGGTCTTCCGCTTCGCGTAGTGCCTGTTGACTGGCCCGCCCTGATCATGGGCGGCATATTCCGCTCGGACGCCTCCCTTCACGCCCGAGTCACCCGATGAGCGATTTCCTCTCGCGCCGAGATGCCCTCAAGGCACTCGGCGCGGCCGCGGCCGCAGGCCTGATCCCGTCGACCACGGACGCCTCGGCGCCACCGGCCGCCCCAGCTGCCGCCTCCGTGGTTGCGTCCCGGAGCAGCGGCGAGATCGTGACCCTCCACAACACCAGCGAGGTCTACACGCCGGCGCGCGGCGAGTCGTTCATGCGCTTCTCGTTCGACTTCCCCGAACCCTCGGTGGTCTTCGGGCCGCATCGCTTCGGCTTCGTGCTGTTCACCAACGAGAACACGTACTCCCTCGATCAGGCGCGGATGCGCGCCGAGGGGAACGCCGAGCTGATGCGACTGAGCTGCGATTCCTTCGTCTGGGCGGGTGACCAGGAGAAGGTCGCCGGCAAGTTCGAGGCGACCTTCCGGCGCACCGCTCAGGCCATCGAGTGGGACATTGCGCTCACGATGCCGCATCCGGTGAAGACGGTCACCACCGTCATCCGCGACATCCCCAAGGGGCCGGTCTCCTTCGGCGGTGGTGGTTTCGTCAATCCGCGTGACGGCGACCTCCTCGGCGGCTACACCTTCGGCGCGGGGGACCTCCACGGCGCCTTCTCGCCGATCGGGATGACCACACCGATCGCGGTGCTGCAGGCGGGCGATACCGACTTCATCGCGCTGTCCACGCTCGACGATCGGGTCCGCCCGAAGCGCTTCTACTTCCAGCAGGGGGAGAAGGGCTTCCGCGTCGAGGCGATCTACGAACACGACGCGTGGCGGAACGACACCACGCTGCGCGTCCCGTCGTGGCGGCTGCTCCGCGCCACCACCTTCGAGGGGGCGATGGCGCCGCATATGGCCCACATCGAACGGGCCTTCGCCTTGCCGAGCTATGAGACGCGCCCCGACGCCCCGACGTGGATGCGCAACATTGCGCTGGTCACCACCTTTCACGGGCAGCACTACACCGGATTCATCTTCAACGACTACGCCAAGCAGCTCGAGATCCTCCGCTGGATGGCCACCCAAATCTCACCAGAGCGGGTCCTGGTCTTCCTCGCGTCGTGGGATGGCCGCTATTACTGGGACTACCCCAACTACAAGGTGCCGGAGCGAATGGGGGGCGAGGCGGGGTTCCGTCGGCTGATCAGCGAAGGCCAGAAGATGGGCTTCAAGATGATGCCGATGTTCGGCGCCAACTCGGCGAACCGGCAGCAGCCGTCCTGGGAGAAGATCAAGGGCGGCGCCACGTACAAGCTCGATGGCGATCTCTACAACCTGAACTGGGTCGACTGGAACAACGATCGTCACCAGGACGGCTGGCTCACCTACATGAACCTCGGCCATGACGCCTGGCGGAACCACATCACGGGGCGGATCGCCGAGACGATCGAGCGGTTCGGGGTGGACGCCTACTTCCTCGACATCGTCGGCGGGCATGTCAACGCGACCACGGGCGACATGCACGAGGGAACGAAGCGGATGATCAACGACCTGCGGACGCAGTTCCCGAAGGTCGCATGTGTCGGCGAGATGCCCTACGACGCCCTCTACGGCTTCATCCCGATGTTCCACGCGGGTGGTGGTGGGCGGTGGCGGAAGTATGCCCGCTTCTTCTCGCACCTGAGCGCCCCCGCCCCGGGACGCGGCAGCAGCGGCGTCCACGAGGCAGGGTTCCAGCGCTTCAACACCGAGACCCTTGGCCTCTCGCCGAACACCATCCCGACCCTGCAGGTGGTCGACGACACTTTTACCGTGCACCGCGAGACGATGGCCGCCGTGATCGCGCGCGCCAAGCAGCGCGCCGGCCTCGGCTAGCGGGCGTTCGCCCGCACCATCCGGACCCCGAAGACCGGCGCGATACGCCCTGGCGCCGTGGCCTGGAAGCGCACGGTGACCTTCGCCTTCCCGCGCACCAGCGTGGCCGGGACCTGGTAGGTCGCGTCCCAGAAGCCGGCGGCGTCCGGCTTGGCTTCGAAGGTGCCCACCACGATGCCATCGACCTGGATCTCGAAGTTGCCTGCCGCTGGCAGGAGGCCGATCTCGTTGAGATAGGTCACGACGACCGCCATCGGGGCATCGGCATCGACGCCGAGTTGATACGAGAACCACCCCCCTCCCGCGCGATTGGACCGACCATCGGCGTTCCCCACTGGCCGATTGGCGGGCTCGCTCGCGTACCCTGCGCTCGCCTCCTCGCTGGCCACTCCTGGATGGATCTGGCTCACGGTCGCAGCGTCGAGCCGACGAAGACGCTCACGTTCCGCAGCGAGTACGCCGACCCGAGCGTCGAAATCGGCCGTGGTGATCACGTCGAAGTAGTTGCTGTAGCGGCGACGATGCGTGCGGTAGAACGGTTTCAGCGACAGGTCGGTCGGTGGCGCCGGTTGCGCGGGGACGCGTGCCACCTGCCGAGCGGTGAAGTCGCCGGGTGTGCCGGTGGGCACGAGCCACTCGCTCAACGGCTTGTCGTCGGTGACCAGCGCCGGGATCCGGGTGATGCTGGCGCCATCGCTCCCGCGGGAGGGGCCATGATCACCAGCCAGCACGAGCGGGCCCCACATGATGGCCGTGACGCGCTTGTCGTCGGCAGTCGGCTCGAAGCGTAGCGTCTTCGGCAGCACCATCTCGACGACATCACCTGCCTTCCATTGGCGCGTGATGCTGACGTACGGCGAGGGCGGCAGACCCGACTCGTCAATCCCGATCCGCCAGCCTCCGGCAGCTCCGGGACGCAGGCTCTGGAGCGTCGGCTGCGGCAGCTTCTCGCCATTCACGCTGATGGCATAGCCGTCGCCGGCCCAGGCGGGCCTGCGGAGGTGCAGCGTCACCGGCTTGAGCGCCGCGACCCTCACCCTGAGGCGGGCGGAGTCGCCGCTCGGGAAGTCGGTGTCCTGCTCGAGCGCCATCCCCGAGGCGAAGGCCGCCGAGCTTGGCACGAAGAGGTTCACCCAGGCCTCGTTGGCATTCTCGTAATAGATGCCGTCGCCATGCAGTGCGTGGCTCTCCATCCCGCTGCCGACACAGCAGGTGAAATCCCGCTGCATGTCCTGGTATTCCTGCGTCACGCCGCGTCCCGCCGGCACCATGTACGAGGTGGTGCCGTCGGCTGGGTCGATCGAGGCGAGGATGTGATTGAAGAGCACCCGCTCGTGGAAGTCGCCGTACTCGGCATCCGGCCGGAATGAGAAGAGACGGATCGATAGTTTCCGCATGTTGTAGGCGTTGCAAGTCTCGCAGGTGCGGCCGTCGAGGCGGGTGCTCAGCTGGTCCGGCATCCCGAAGTACTCGGCCAGACCGTGCCCGCCTGTGGCATAGGTGTGGTGCTGCACGACGCGGTCCCAGAAGAACGATGCCGCGACGATGTCGGCCGGGTCGCCCGTGTAGCCGTACCGGGCCGCGGAGCCGATCAGCTTGGGAATCTGACAATTGCCGTGCTTGCCAGCGAGGTTGTCCTGGTGCCGCTTGAGCGCCTCCGTGAATGCCACGTGCTCAAACCGGTGGGAGAGGTCGAGCCAGCGCCTGTTGCCGGTGTCGGCATAGAGGTCGGCCAGCACCTCGTTCATCCCGCCGTGCTCGGTGAGGAGCATCTTCTGCACCTGCGCCTCCGACAGCGGCGCCAGGACGGACTCGGCCCACGCGGCATACTTGACCTCGAGCGCCAATGCCGTGGCATTGCCGGTGTGCCGGTAGGCATCGCGGAGCCCGGCGTAGGTCTTGTGCAGCGTGTACCAGGGCGACCAGAGGCCGTTGAGGTCGAAGCCACCGGAGCGGATGTTGCCCTTCGACACCGAGGCGAACGCCTCGCGCAGTCCTTCGAGCGCACCCAGGTAGCCGTCGCCGTTCTTGAGCTGGACCTCCTGCATCTCCTTCACCAGGTAGTCGGCGCGCGCCTTGAAGCGGACGTCGCCAGTGGCCCGATACATCAGGCTGACCCCCGAAAGGTGATGCCCGGCGATGTGTCCGGTAAGGTTGCGACCGCCACCATCCCATCCCTCGTACGGCTCGGCCTTTTTCGGCAGCCCGGCGCGAAGGCGATAGTGCGCCATCATCCGATCGGGGTCGAGCGCGAGGAGATATGCCGCCGTGACGTCCTGTGCTCGCTTCAGGGGGCCGTCGAGCACCCTCACCTTGTGCAGCGGGAGCGGGCGTGCCTTGAGCATCCGCAGCTCGAAGGCGCGGATGGTCGGATCGATCGCCGGGGTCGGCTCTGAATGCGTCTCGGCGCCAAGCTCTCCGGGAGTGAGCGGCCCCAGCGTGAACGCAGCGGCGGTGGCCGCGGACTGTTGCAGGAAGTTGCGGCGATTGGTCGGCATCAGGGGCGCCCCTTCGATGGCAACGTGAGTGCCCGCTCGCCGATTCCGGGCTGCTTCATCAGCGCCTCGATGTCGGCGATCTCGATCGGGACGAAGCCCGACATCAGTTCGTAGCCGGTCTCGGTGATCAGGATCATGTCTTCGAGTCGGACCGAGAGCTCCCCGGCGCCGTCGATCGTCATCTGCGGCTCGATCGTGAAGATGTAGCCGGGCTCGAGCGTGCGGGTGATGTTCGGGACGTCGTGCACTTCCATTCCGACTGAATGCCCAAGCGATCCGCCTCGGCCCGTCGTGCCCGGTGGGAGCGGCTTGTAACGATCCATCATCGCTTGCGCCGCCGCCTTGATCCGCGGATCGCTGAAGCGGTAGCCGGCCATGATCGTCTGCATCTTCGTGTAGGCGCTGTCCATGACCGCGCGAGCCGTCACGTGCGGCCTGATGGAGGTCAACACCGCCTGGTAGAGCCGCAAGTAGATGGTGTAGTACTCGCGCTGCCGGGGGGTGAACTTGCCGTTGACCGGCCAGACCCGCGTCACGTCGGCGGTGTAGTTGTTGATGTCGGGTGCCCAGTCGAACTGCAGCAGTTCCCCGTCGACCAGCGTACCGCGGTTCTTGTGGTAGTGGGTGTACTGCATCCGTGGGCCGCCGGCGATCAGCGGGAAGTATGACGTCCCATACGCCCCACCCCGCTTGTAGACGTACTCGGCTGGCGCTTCAAGTTCATGCTCAAGCATCCCCGGCTTGGTGTCCCGCATCGCCTCCATGATCGCGAGTCCGGCGAGCCGCGTGGCCTCGCGGATCTGGGCGACCTCGCGGGGCGTCTTGAAGGCCCGCAGCGAATCGAGCACCGGGTCGAGGTCCTTGATCTGGGCGGCAGGCACGGCGCGCTTCACCGCGGCGACGAACAGCTCCTCGCGCGAGACCCGCCCATCCCAGGGATCGGCTTTGGAGCGACGGAAATAGCCGGCGACGTCACTCGATGACTCGCTGCTCTGCGTCTCCGGGCGCAACGGCGTGAAGATGGTGCGTCCATCGAGCCGCCCGAGCACCGTCGCGAAGGAGTCACGCGGCATGACGGCGTCGACGCCGGTCACCTGCCGAGCGGAGTCGTTGGCCGTGAGGTAGGGGCCGTACTGCCGGACCCGTGGCGTGGCGGCGTTCAGGAAGAGCGTCGTGCGCTTGCTGCGACCGTCGACGATCAGCATCGCCCGCGGTTCCACGACGCCACTCAGGTAGAAGAACTGGTTCCCCTGCCGCAGAGTCCACTCACCACGCGCCTCAGTGGTACCCTGGATCACCGCGACCCCGTCACCGATGTGCTCCATCACCTTGGCACGGTGCGCGGCAAACTCTTCCGGTGGGAAGGCGCCGGTGAAACCGCCTTGCGCGGTCAGCGGCCTGGTGAGGAGGCCAAGCGCCACCGCGACGGTGCCGATACGACGAGCCATGCGATCCATTCCTTGTGGTGGTTACTTCCGCGTGAATGCGGGGAGCGTCATCAGTAGGCGCGTCCGGGGATCGAGGAGGACATCCCGCGGCGCCCGTGCGCTCGGGATCTCGACTCGCGTGCTGGCACCCGTGAACTCGATGGTCGACACCGTCGTGGCCGCCCCGGCGCTGTCGGACACGATGCCGACGTCGAGCGCCAGGCGATACGGCGTTCCGGCCTGGGTTTGCCGAAGCTCGACGACGACCACCTTCCGGGCGTCGTCATAGCTCCAGTTGCCCGTGAGCGCGGGCGAGATGGTGCGGTGCAGCCACTGCTCGAAGAACCAGCCGAGCGACTGACCGGACACCTCTTCCATCACCCGTTGGAGGTCTTCGGACGAGGCATTGGCATCGCGGTAGCGCTTGGAGTATTCGCGGATCCCGGCACGAAAGGCGACGTCGCCGAGCTGGATGCGAAGCATGTGGAGGACCCAGGCCCCCTTCTGGTAGACCAGGTTCGGGATGACCCCGCGCAGGTCCGCCGGATTGGCATGGACCACCGGGTGATTGACCCGCGTCTCGGCGGCGAGCGCCGTGGTCCGCGCCCGCTGGAGCCCAGCCACGAACGCATCTCGCCCGTCGTAGTGCTCGGTGAAGAGGAGTGTGAAGTAGGTCGCGAACCCCTCGCTGAGCCAGGCGTCGTCCCAGTCGTTCTCGGTCACCGCGTCGCCGAACCACTGATGCGCGATCTCGTGCGCCACGAGCGTAGTTTGTGGCGTGGTGCGGACGGTGTTCTCGCCGTAAAAGATCGCGCTGGCATGTTCAGTCCCGCCGCCGCCGAAGGCCGCCGCCACGTTGGCGAGCTTCTCGTACGGGTACGGCCCGATATAGTCGCTGAAGAACTCCACGGCCTGACGCGCCGGCGCCTCGTAGGTCAGGATGCCGTTCTCAAGCTCCTGGTAGGCCACCCAGGTCTGCAGCGCCACGCCCCGGACCGTGCCGGCGTGGTGCACTGCGAACTGGGCGACGCCGATCGCATTCAGCCACGAGGAGATCGGGACCGATTGCGACCAGTGAGTCCGCTTGGTGCCGTCCCCCCGGGAGATCTCGGACTGCAGCAAGCCATTGGCCACGACGGCGTACTTGGTCGGGGCCGTGACGATGAACTCGCTGGTCGCCTTGTCGGAGGGGTGGTCGATCATAGGCAGCCACTGCCGTGCCAGGTCGGGCCAGTTCCACGAGAAGAAGCAGCGTTCCTTGAACTTGTTGAGACCGACCATGAGCCCGCCTGCCGGAATGCCGTGGTACCGCACCCGGAAGCGGCGCAGCTCGCCCGCCGTCGGCGCTCGACCCAGCGTCATGGTGAGGTGGTTCTCGCGATGCGTGAACTGCACGGCCACGCCGTCGCTGGTCACTTCGGCGACCGCCATCCCCTTCCCGTTCGCCACCGTCGCGAGGTCGAGGAAGAAGCTCGCCACCCCGCCCTTGACGAATCGCACGGTTACCATCGCGTCGCCGACCAGGTCGTCGGTCGAGTCATTGAGCGCGAGCTCGAAGCGATAGTGCTGCACGTCGATCCCCGGCTGACGCGGGTAGGCGTCGCGCATGGCTGGGGGTGTTCCCACCAGGCCAGCCGCGAGTCCGACGAGGGTCCACAGATGCATCGCAATCTTCTCCGGGTGCTGCAGGGGTGGAACGTGCGAGGGGATTCGGGTCGTGCCCTAGCCTACCACCTTCGGCGCGACGAACCGCTTCGACGACTGCTCGTAGCTGTGCGCGAGCGCGAGGAGGCGGGCATCGCTCCCGGGCAGTCCGACGAATGAGAGGTTGCCCCCTGGCATGCCATCACTGCCGAGGCCGCTCGGCACCGACACCTCGGGGAGGCCGAGCCAGTTGCCGTAGCCGAGGGTGGTGCGGATGTCGGGCCAGCTGTCGACGGCGCGAGGCGCGGGGAACGGCATCGTCGGGTAGATCATCGCCTCGATCCGCTGCTGCCGGAATGACTCCGCAAGCTGCGCCGTGACCTCGGCGCGCGACCGTGCGAACGAGACCCCGGCGGGATCGGTCTCATATGGCTCCACCATCAGCTTCGCCATCGCCTCCCACTCCTTGGGGAGGACGTCGTAGAACTTCTGGAACGCCGCGAGCCCCCTGCGGACGTCCGCCTCCGGGGTCGCACTCCCCTGCCGCTGGAAATAGCGGAGGAGGGCATTGGCGGTGGCGGCGGGCGAATTCGGATCGGGGCGGACGTCGTTGCGAGCGGTGGCCGATGCCGTGAAGCGCGGCCGCACCGTCGCGCGAGTCACCTCCGGTGCGAACGGCTCGATGACTGCCCCGGCGGCGCGGAGGTCGGCCACGGACCGATCGAACAGCGCCACCGACGCGGCGGACATCTGGTCACGCGGGACGTGGAACTCGACCAGTCCGAGTCGAGCGCCGCGAAGGGCGTTCGCATCGAGCGTGGCGAGCGTACCGCGGCGCCATCGAGTGGTGAGCGCGAGGCCGTCAGAGGCGTCGGGGCCGGCGATCGCGTCGAGTATCAGCGCCGCGTCGGCGACGAAGCGGGAGAGCGGCCCGTGGGTGTCGAGGTAGGGCCAGGTCGGGATCACGCCGCTGCGCGGAACGAGGCCGAAGGTCGGCTTCATCCCGACCACACCGGTGAACTGGGCCGGGATGCGGTTGGAGCCGCCATCGTCGGTGCCGAGCGCGGCGAAGGCGATCCCGGAGGCGACAGATACCGCGGAGCCGGCGCTCGAGCCGCCGGGAGTCTTCTGACCGGCCGCGTCGTAGGGGTTGATCACCTGGCCGGAGAGCGAAGAGGTGCCGTTGCCGCGATAGGCGAAGTCGTCGGCGGCGGTCTTGCCGAGGATGATGGCGCCGGCGGCGCGGAGCCGGGCCACTTCGATCGCGTCGTGGCGGACCGGATCGGGAAAGAGCTCGGCCCAGGCCGCGCTTGAGCCAGTTGTCGGGAGGCCGGCGACGTCGTAGATCGACTTGGCGAAGAGCGGCACGCCGTCGAGCGGCCCGCGGAGGGCGCCTCGGCGGGCCCGCTGGTCCGAGGCGCGTGCGTCGGCGAGGGCACTGTCGCTGAGCAAGTCGGTCGAGTGGAGGCGGCGATTCCAGGCGTAGCTGTGGTCGACGGCCTGCTGGGTGACCGACGTGGCGGTCCACTCCCCGCGGGCGCGGCCGGCCTGGAATTCCAGGATGGTGCCGGCCAGCGGATCGGGGGGGAGCGACGGCCACCGGAGGATTGGGGCGGCGAAGAGGGCGCCGAGGGTCTCGAGGGCTTCGCGGCGGGAGAGGGGCATGGGGAAGTTTACAGCGATTTCGGGGGTGGCGGGGTGGCGGGTTGCGGATGCGGGGACCGAGGTAGCTTCCACCAGGACGACCCAAGTGGGCTAAGCGGGGGATTCAACTCGGAGGAAGGATGCCAGCTCGTTGGTTTCCGCTCGCGTGCCTCGGTGCGCTGGCTTGCAAGGCAGCCGAGCCTGCCGCCGCTGTCATCGACACACTTCCCTCAGGCCAGATCACTGTCACCAACCTCGCCCCCTCCGGCTGGGCGGACACCACCGGCTGGAAGATCGTCAAGGTGTCGGAACGGACCTTCAAGTTCGGCGAGCTCGGATCGATGGAGCGGCCGAATTTCCCCGCTGCGTTCCCTGATGGCGGGATGGTGGTCGTCAACCAACGCCCCGTCTTCATCTCGCGGTTCTCTCCGGCACTCGAACCACTCGGACAGTTCTCGCGCGATGGCGAGGGGCCTGGCGAGTTCCGCGGTCCCGAGCTGTTCGTGGCCCGCGACTCGATTTACGTCGTGGACAACGCCCGTTCGGTGCTCGCTGCGTTCGATCCCGAGGGGAAACTCGGACGTGAGACACCGCTTCCCTGCTGCGTCAACGAAATCGGTGTCGTCGACACTGCGGGCCGGTTCGCGATCGGCGGGCCCTTCGTCAATCCCCATACGGCGATTCGCTGGTGGTCGCTCGACGCGAGCCGTTTCGTCGACTCGGTCACCCTCCCCGAAGGCCCGAAGGGAATGACCGTCGAGTCGTGCAGCTTTGGCCTCCCGTATCAGCCGGAGCGACTCGCCGCCGCGGGCAGGAATGGCCTGACCTGGTGGGGCGTCAGTGATGCGGATCGGTTTGTGTTGACGCGACACGGCACCGACACTCTGCTGGTGACCTCGACCGACCGGCCGAGGGTTCCCGTCACGGAGGCGGAGCTCGGGCGCGTCTTCGACGACACGACCTTCTTCGCCAAGCAGTGCGGCGCGGCGCTGACCTCTCGCCGAGGGGACGTGCCGAAGATGAAGCCGGCCTTCAATGGCTTGATGGTGGACGACCAGGACAACCTCTGGGTCCAGCGCTCGGGCGTCCCGAAGGGGCACTTCGACGTCTACGCGCCAGATGGTCGCTGGCTCGGCACCGTTGCCAACCCGTTCTCCAAGGAGGAGAACTGGTGGTGGCGCGGCGACCACATCGGCTCGGTCGAGACGCGGGACGACGGGGCGTTCGTGTTGCGGCTGTATCGGATTGACAGGCCCGGGGTGAGGTAGTGGTCGCCAATCAAATGCGTTACTCGAGGCTCATGCTCCTTGCGACCGTCGCTGCACCCCTCGCTGCATCGGCGCAGTCGACTGGCGCTGGGGTCGACCTTGACACTGCTGTTGCCTCCGTTGCGATCCGGACAGCTCAGGTGCTCGTCGAGAACGAGCGTCGGCTTGCGGAGATCTGGCCGGGCTGCTGGGGGCAGACCCAGCACTTCGGGCTCTATCCGGTCGGGCAACAGATGGTCGTCGTATCTCCCCGCGGCAGCAGCGTTCCACAGGCCGAAGAGGTTTCGGCTAGGTGGCTTCCGGAGTCGCTTCGTGGTCGCCTGTTTGTCACCAAGGTGCGACCAGGGAAGGAAGCACCATTCGAAGTGGACTGGCAGCTAGGATCGTTGAGGCTCCCTGCGGTCTCGATCGCCCCACCGTTTGGCAAGTACCGCGGCAATAGCGCCGACTTTCCGTGGCTCAACGACACCATCAGCTCGATGGTGATGTTTGTCGTGCATGAGGCGTTCCACGGCTGCCAGGTCCAGTCGCTCAAGGTCCCGTATGCGCGAACGACGTTCCTCGACCTGCGCGATACGATTTGGCAGTCCGACTCCTTCCGGAACTCGCTCGCTGCGGAACGAAATGCCCTCGTGGCTGCCGTGAGCGCAACGAACGACACGCTCATGTGGGAGTCTATCCGACGGTATCGAACCTTGCAGAGACTTCGCCAAGCGACCCTCTCCCCGAGCATTCGCGTCTTCGAAAATATCCAGGAGCGAGCGGAGGGCGTCGCGGACTGGGTCGGCCTGAGCGCCGTCGCAATAGCATATTCTCACGACCCGGCCCAACTGCGCCGCCACATCGCCAGTAATCTCACCGCGGCCGCATTTGATCTGGCAGGAAACGAATACCAGGGATTCAACTTCTTCCGCTTCCCCCACCTGTACGCCGTCGGCTCGGCGAAGGCGTGGCTGCTCGAGCGGATGCACGCCCCGGAGTGGAGGACGCGGATCGGCCAGGGAGCGTATCTCAACGATCTCCTCGATGCGCAGGATCCACGTGGCGGCTCGGCGTCCCCACCATGACGTCAGGATGCATCCTCCTCGTCACGCTCTCGCTTTTCGGTGCCACCGATGCGCTCACGGCGCAGGCGGAAGCGCCGCTCCGCACCCTCAAGCCGGAGTTTCGACTGAGCGCTGAAGAACACAACCTGTCAGCGATCGGGAGCGTCGCCGTCGGCCCGGACGGCATCCTCGCGATCAATCAGGGGCAGGATCGTCAGGTTAGGCTCTTCTCGGCGAAGGGACAGCCGCTCGCAACGATCGGCCGGCGGGGTAGCGGACCGGGAGAGTTCCAATCTCCGCGACGACTGTTCTGGCGGGCTGACACGCTTTGGGTCGGCGACGGCACCTTGAATCGACTCAGCGCCTTCGACCGCAGTGGAAGATTTCTCCTCGCGACTCCGCTTCCTGCGGCATTCGGGCCGCAGATGGTCGCACCGGACGGCCGGCGATTCGTGCAGCCTCAGTTCGTGACCCGGAACCCCGATGGAACGATCACGCTCGTGGCGCACCTGCTAGGGGGGGAACGAGGAAAGAGTCGACCCTGGTTGATTGCGATCGGCGCCGATGGCGCGCTTAAGCGGGTCGGGACGGAACTGCCCGGCGACGATTGCATCCGTCAAGTCGGCGGGACAACCGAGGTAGTCATTCCGTACTGCCCACGCGCGCTGAATGGTGATTCGCCGCAGCTCGGAAGCACCGTCAGCGCAGTAACCCACATGAATGGCAGCCGGCCTGCTCGCTTCCAGGTGACGACACGGCGAGCAACAGGCGAGACGAGCTTTTCGCGCGAGTACCTCGTCCCTGTAAACCGCATCACGCCCGCGGAGGTCACCGAGCTCCGCGCTGATGATCCGAAGCATCCGCGCCCTCCGGCCGTCCTCGAATTCATCCGGCGATCACCAATTCCCGAGGCGCGTCCGCCGTTCGTGGGTGTCAACGTCGCCCCGGACGGCTCGGCCTGGTTCATCCGGCCCAATGCGATCGATGGCAACTACGAGTACTTCGGCGTTGATCCCACCGGGACCCCGATCGGCCGGATCCGGGTTCACACGGATGCTGCGCTGGTCTGGGCGAGCCGAGACGTCGCATGGGTCATCGAGCGGGATGCCGACGGGCTCGAGACGCTCGTGCGATATCGCATCGTGAAATAGTCCGGCGCGGCGGCCTGCAGATCGTCGGACAGTTGTAACTTCAAGCCATTCCAACAGGTCGAGGTACCGATGCACCGCGCAAGGTCGTTGGCCCCACTGGCCGTGGTGAGCGCCGCATTCCTCGCTGCCTGCTCCTCGAGCACGCCGGCGACGACCCCGAAACCGGCCCCCGCCGTTGCGACCTCGGCCGCAAGTGCCGAGGGACCACTGTCGGCATGCACCGGCCCCGTCGTGGACACGGCCGTCTACACCTTTGACAACGTCGATGTCCCCCCGGCCTATCGCTCCGGGCCGGCGCCGAGGTATCCGGCGGCCCTCCGGCAGGCGGGGGTCACCGGCCGCGTTACGCTCAGCTTTGTCGTCAACGGCAAGGGGGCGGTCGACAGCACCAGCCTCGCGATTGTGTCGTCAACCAATCCCGCGTTCGAGGCGCCGTCGCGCATCATGATGCTGGCCACGAGCTTCTGGCCTGGTTGCCGTGGTGGCAAGCCGGTTCGGACGCGCGTGCAACAGGCCATCGCGTTCGACGTGACGCGGGATGGCGGCGGCATCTGATGAACAGCCGCTTGCTCGTGATCCTCTGCCTGGTGGCCCCGGCGCCACTGGTAGCCCAGGACGTGGCCACCTACGACGCGTTCCTGCGTCAGATGGTGCTCACGCGCACGGGCGGATACGGCCATCCCACGGGCATCACCTACCAGGCCACCGACGACGCCACGATGCGGCTGCTCGGGAGCAACGATTCGCTCCGCGTCACGCCCCCAAACGCCTCGTCCCCCATCGATTGCCCGGGCGTCACCAGCGATGGGGCTCGGCGGACCGGCGGCTACCTGATCACGGTGACCGACTCGGCAACGACGGAGGCGGGCGTGCGGCGCGTCACCGTCGAACTCTCCTGCACCAGTCACGTCGTCATCCGCAACGAACGGCCGACAGGGTTCTGGGAGATCGGCATCTGGGACGTCATCCAGGATGTCACCGGGTGGCGCGTGTTGCGGCAGATCTCTCGGCGAATGACGTGAGCGACGGAGGAGGGGCCACAGAGGTCCAACGCATTGCCGCGTTCTCCGATGGCACTGCCGGCGGCAACCCCGCCGGCGTCTGGATCGGCGAAGCCTTTCCGACCGACGCCGAGATGCGGCGCACAGCGCACGAGGTCGGCTTCTCGGAAACGGCCTTCGCGGTACCGACGGCGACCGGATTCCGGGTCCGTTATTTCGCGCCCGCCTCCGAGGTCCCCTTCTGCGGGCACGCGACCATCGCGCTCGGCGCCGCGCTCGCCATGGCCCACGGCGACGGCACCTTTGCGCTGACACTGAACGATGCCGAGATCACCGTCGAGGGGCATCGGCAGGGCAACATCTTCTCGGCCGCCCTGCAGTCACCGCCGACCCGGAGCGCCCCGGCCTCTCCGCTCCTGATCTCGGAAGTCCTCGGCATCTTCGGCTATACCGTGGCCGACGTCGACCACCGGATCCTGCCGGCGATCGCACATGGTGGCGCCGACCATCTGGTCGTCATCCTGAACTCGCGGGCACGCCTTGCGGCGATGCACTACGACTTGAGCGTGGGACGCGCACTGATGGAGCGCGAGGGATTGGTCACGATCCTCTTCGGCTGGGCCGAGTCGGCACAACGATTCCACACCCGGAACCCGTTTGCTTCGGGGGGCGTCTACGAAGACCCCGCCACCGGTGCCGCGACGGCGGCGTTCGCGGGGTATCTGCGTGACATCGGTTGGCCGCACGGCGGGGTGATCGACATCGTGCAGGGGGAGGACATGGAGATGCGGTCATTGTTGCGGGCCGAGATCCCGGACGCGCCAGGCAGCTCGATCCGGGTGTCGGGGACGGCGCGGGTGATGGGCCAGTAGCGCGGCGCTGGCGCCAATCGTCATCAGGTTGCCATCCCTCCGACATCTTCGCCTCCGACATTGGTCACTCCCCCTTCCGCCCTGGGAGTCCTCATGTGCAGACCGGCACTACTGCTGTCGCTCATGATCGTGTGCAGCTGCGATGCGCCTGACCGCACCGTACCGCCGCCGGCCCGACACACTACGATGCCCCAACTGGAGCGGCAGCCGTTCACACTCGCCGACGATGATCTCGCCGATGGTGAATATTGGCCAATCGCGGTGAGCAGCAGCGGCCAAGTCATCTACCGCGCCTCAGCCGAGGATGCGCCGATTTTCCGGGTGGTGGATTCGACGGGGCTTCGGCTTAAGGCATTCGGGCGTCAGGGCGACGGTCCGGGTGAGTTTCGAGGCCCCCTGTTCCTGCAAGTCCGCGACCGGGGGCTTTGGATGTGGGATGCCCGACGGATGGTCTCGCTACGGTACAGCATGGAGGGGAAGTCGCTCGGCGAGTCTCCGGCGCCCGTCGTCCGCATGCCACTGGAGTGGGCCGGCGACTCCGTCGACCTCTGGATGCCGCTCGTGGCCGGCAATCCCGAGACTCCGGCCATCCTGCGCGCTGCGGTGGGTGGCGGACCCACTCGGACGCTGATTCCCGCCACGGACTCGGGGATTCGTCAGGTCGTCGCCGCCTGGCTGGGTCAACGCCTTGACCTGCTCCCCTACGCGCTCGGCCCCGATCGCATCTACGTCGGCGACGCGTACAATTTCCGGATCTACAGCTACGACGCCGCGGGGAAGCCGCTGGCGGTCTTCGGGCGCAGCTTGCCGCCGCATCACCGCGGCCCACGCGAGGCGGCCGAGTTCCGCGTCGGCCTGACGCAGGCGATGAATCCGACGGTGGGACCAGACGGCAAGGCATTTCGGCAGCCAGGCATCAGCGCGCGCCTCGATACGCTCGACCGTGAAGTTACGACGCACTTCTTCCGGTCCCCGCTCCATGTCGATGATTCCGGAAGGCTCTGGGTGGTCGGCAAGCAAAATGATTCCACGACGATCGATGTCTTCGCGGATACCACCTTCCTGGGTCGTACCGTCCTTCCGTGCTTCCTCAATCGACGCGGGAAGCCGGTGTCCCTGGGCGGAAGGTGGTTGCTGCTCGAGTGCACTTTACCCGAGACGTCCGACCGGCCGACGGAGTTGCAGTTGTACCGCATCCTCGACGGGCCGATTCCCTAATAGCACCGTGGCGCCCCCCCACGGCGCGCATTCGACGTACTTTCAGTTCAGAGGCTCCTGTTGGGCAACCCCCTCCCCCCTCGAGGCCGCCATGTCCGCACCGCGCGTCGCACTGATTGCTGCCGCCATCCTCGTCGCTCCGACCGTCACGCACGCCCAGTCGACCCGTGTCGGCTTTTCCGGTGGGCTCAACTTTGTGGGCGGCGGCGCGAGTCGGACCGGGGTCGACGTCGGTGGCACCACAGTCACCGGCGCAGACCGACAGGGGAAATACGTCTCTGCGTTCCTCGAGCGGCATGGCGACGCTGGTCCGCTCGGCATGCGACTCGAAGCGTTCTACGGCCGACTCACCTCCGGTCGTCAGACCTGGTCGCCCAAGGGGCGGCCAGCGCTCCGCGACGAGACCTTCGGCGCCGTGGCCACCCTCGTGTACTCACTGAGCTCTGGACGCGACCTGACGCCGTATACCCTCCTCGGCGCGGGCCTCTACGCGACCTCCCTCGGCACCAACCCCGACCCATCCGCATCCACCGTGAGTCAAACGGCACGTGGCATGGGGTTGGGGATGCACGTGGGCGCCGGCCTCGAGTGGCAAGTCCGCCGCACGCACTTCTTCGCGGAATGGCGCTTTCAGCAGGCACTCCACCAGACGCGCGGCGGGGCCTTCATGCCGTTCGTGCTCGGGGTGAAGTTCTAGCGCGTTCCGTTCGTGCAACACGTGCCTCGACCCAGTGGCCCCCTGACACTTTCTGAGCCGGGCGGACGTCTTGTTCTGCAACACCAGCAGCCAATCCGCCATCCGGCTCTTTCCGATCGACCAAGCGCGGTCGTCACAGGGCCACCTCCGTGGAGCCACCATGGGTGACGACCTCTTCTTTGCCCTGTTGTTCGTAGGCATCTCGGCCACGATGAACCTCGTCTTCGCGGTCGCGTGGTTCCGGTCGGCACGCCGAGCCACCCGGTACGAGCAGCGACTCTTCGCGGCCCCCACGGCGGACGATCGTCGGGTGGAGCAGCTGGAGAATGCCCTCGCCTCCGTCGTAGGGCAGGTCGACCGACTCACGAACGGACAGGAGTTCCTGAGCCGAGTCTTGGGGGAGCGAAGCAATCGCCTCCCCGAGCGGCCACAGGTCGAGACACCCCACTAACTGCCTCACCCTCTCGGAGGACGACCTCCGGGGCGCATCACACGCGTAGGGACGACCCTACCTCCTCGCTGGAGTCATCGAGATGGCCTGGGTCGCCCTCATCGTCGCAGGACTGTTGGAGATCGGGTGGGCCGTCGGACTCAAGTACACCGAAGGGCTCACTCGGCTCTGGCCGACGGTTGGCACCGGCGTGGCGCTCATCGCCAGCATGGGCCTGCTCGCGTTTGCGATGCGCACGCTGCCGCTCGGCACTGCCTACGCGGTGTGGACAGGCATCGGCACCGTCGGCACCGCAGTGCTTGGCATCATCCTCTTCCGTGAACCGGCCACGGCGCTCCGCATTACCTGCATCGCGATGATCGTCGCGGGGATCGTCGGGCTCAAGGTGGCATCCGCCCCACCGGCCGCAGGCTAGCCCGACCACCCGTCCTATCCCACGTGGGGACTCCCTCATGAATGCCAAAGGCCTGACGCCCATCCTCAACGTCTCGAACATCCAGGAAAGCTTCGCCTGGTTCGAGAAGCTTGGCTGGTCCAAGGGATGGGACTGGGGCACCCCACCGACCTTCGGCGGAGTCTGCTCTGGAACATGCGAGATCTTCCTCTGCCAGGGTGCCCAAGGGGGCCGCGGCAAGAGCAGCCTCGCGATGACCTCCGGGCCCAACGGATCGGACGACGCCGAGCGAGGCGTCTGGATGTCGATCTGGGTGGAAGATGTCGACGCCATCCACGATCACTGCGTCGCCAACGGGCTCGACGTCACCTGGCCGCCGACCGACGAACCATGGGGCGTGCGTGAGATGCATGTACGCCATCCCGACGGTCACGTTTTCCGGATCAGCCGAGGCACGGGACACGAGTGATATCCAGCGATGCACTGAGAGTCACGCGCTACCCGACCGCCGAGGACTTCCTCCGCAATGTCGGGGAGTTCCTCATGGCCGCCGAAGCCGAGAACGCGCTGATGATTGGCGTGGCGCAGGCACTGGTGGGCCACGCCAGTACGGCGTACTTCGCTGCGGTGCACTCCGGTGGCAGGCCACTGCTCGCGGCGTTCAGCAATCATCCTGAGAAGCTCGGCCTGACACAATCCTCCGAGGCGGCGGCGATCGCGTTGCTCGTCGGCGATGTGCTCGACGCGTGCCCTGGCATCACACGCTTCGGCGGACCGGAGCCGACGGTGGGACAGTTCGTGGCCGAGGTCGTGGCGCGAACCGGGCGCGGCGTCACCGCGCGGATGGGGACACGCATCCATCGACTCGATGTCCTGCAACCGCCGCTGCGCATCCCGCCGGGAGCACTACGAATCGCAGTCGAGGACGACCTGTCGACACTGATCCCCTGGGTCGAGGATTTCCTGGAGCACATCGGTGACCAGGGCGAGGCACGACAGATCCCCGAGGAGCGCGTGCGCGGCGGGCAGGTCTTTGTCTGGGACGATGAGGGACCGATCTCGATGGCGGGGTGGAGCGGCAAGACGCCCAACGGTGTGCGCGTGAATCTCGTCTACACGCCCCCGGCGTTGCGTGGTCGGGGGCTGGCCTCGGCCACCGTCTCCGCCCTGACGCAGCATCTCCTCGACCATGGCAGCCGCTTCTGCTGCCTCTACACCGATGTGACCAACCCGGTCTCGAATGCCATCTACGCGAAGCTCGGATATCGCCCGGTATCCGAAGCGGCGCTGTATACGGTTCCGGCATGAGCCACCTCGCACCATCCGCATCGCCTCAACTCTGCATGGCGATGCTCTTGGCCATCCTGGGGACGTCGCCAGCCTCGGCCCAATCTCCAGGCCGCGTCGAGCGTCTGCGCCGAGGCGACACGGCGGTGGTACGGACCACGGGCCCAGGGGTTTGGCAGTCGCCACGCACCGCGGTCGAAGTGCTCCGACTGCGTGGGCGATCGCCGGACGTGCCCTTCGGGTATGTCGGGCACGTCACGCCGCTGCCGCATGGCCAGATCGTCGTGTGGGATCCTCTCGGTATCGATGGTCCGACGCTGCACGTGCTCGACTCACTCGGGAAGTTCGTGCGCGCGATCGGGCGATCGGGGGACGGACCCGGTGAGTACCAAGGCCCACTCATTCCCATCGCGCTCGCCTCGGACGGCATCCTCCTGATGTATGACGGGGGTCACATGCGCGTCAACCGCTACGGGCCGACCGGCAAGGTCCTGCCCTCGTTCCCACTGGTCGGTGCGGCCGGCGGCAGCGGGAGCATCCCCCACTTCACGGCGGGGAATGCAGGATCGGTGTACGGGCTGGCGATCGTGAAACGCCCCGACCAGCGCACCGTCAGTGAGCTCGACATCTTCGGCTACATCCACTACAGCAGCACCGGCAAGGTGCTCGACACCATCCCGCCGCAACGGCTCTGGTACTCGGGAGCCCAGACCACCGGGTACGATCCGGACAACGATTGGACCGTCCTCCCGGATGGTCGCATCCTCGCCTGGAGGACGGACCGGGTCGGCTTTTTCGTCAAGGGACCGACGGGGAGGACCATGGTCGAGCTTGCCACCGAGGCCCCTCGCTTCGATCCACTCCACCGGCGGGAACTGCAGGCCGTGCAGGACTTCTCGGAGAAGCACCGCGGGTCGGAGGGGGGAGTCACGAACACCACGCATGGCGTGATTCCGGAGCGGAAGCCGGCGGTCACGGATCTCCGGCTCGACATGGCCCAGCAGCGGGTCTGGCTGCGGCGATCAGTCGCCTCCATCCGTGTGCCACCCCGCCCCGGCTTGCCGGCCCGTCCGATCGATCCCAAGCCGCCAACCGTCTCGTTTGACGAACCCGAGGTCTGGGTCGCCTTCCGCCTCGACGGCACCTACCTCGGCGAGGTGCGTTTCCCGATGGGCGTCCAGGTGCGCGTGTTCGACAAGGATGTGGCCTGGGCCGCAACGCTCTCTGCGGAGGACGAACCCCTGCTGCTGAAATTCCGCATCGGTACCACCGCAGACAGGCGGCCCCGTGATGAGTGATCGTCTCCTGCGCGGCGCCCTCTGGGCGACGGTCCTGCTCAACACCCTCGGCGTGATCATCTTCGCGCTGCCGGCCATCGGGCACACCACGCCACTCCTGCCGGTCGCGGTGCCACCCTATTTCGCCGCCCAGATCGCCCTGACCATCGGACTGTTCGGCGGCGTCTATGCCTGGCTCGCGCGCCAAGCCGATTTGAATCGCCCCCTGATTGTGGTCGGCGGCCTCGGCAAACTCGGCTTCTTCGGGCTGACCCTCGCCTATACACTCGCGGGTGACCTCCCCGTCTCGATGGCGCTCAACGCCACCCCCGACCTGATCCTCGCCGGAATCTTCCTGCTGTGGGCGCGCACGTCACATCGATGAGTGCGATCATCGCCCCGGTACTCGCCACCATTCTGGTCATCCTCGCCCTGCTCCACCTCTACTGGATGGTGCGCGGCGTCGGTGCCGGTGCGGCCGTGCCGAGCCACCCCGATGGGACGCCACTCTTTCAACCCGGACGCGTCGCGTCACTTCTGGTCGCCGCGGCGCTGCTCTTGGCCGCGACGATCGTCCTGGGCCGAGCGCACCTCCTCCGGATCGACCTGCCAGCCTGGCTGCTCCGCCTCGGCATCTGGGGCGTGGCCGTGGCCTTCGCGGCACGCGCCGTCGGTGACTTCCACTATGTCGGGCTCTTCCGGCGGGTCCGTGGAACGCCGTTCGCCCGCTGGGACAGCCTGCTGTTCACCCCGCTCTGCCTCGCCATCGCCGGCGCCGCCACGATCATCGCCCTGACGCCCGAGTAGCACGTTCCACCAGGGTGGGCCCCGGTCCCCAATGCGCCACTAGTGAAGTGCTCCGAATGCCGGGGGGAGGGCCGCAACCATCCGGCCCTCCCCGGCATCAACTTTTACTGTGCCCACCCCGTACGAGGGGCAGCACACACTCTCACGAGGCACCTACTCGCGAGATGATTCCTCTCCCTGGAGCTTCGTGATGATTCGTGCCCGCATTCTGATCGCCGTGTTGACCGCGCTGCCGATGGCGGCAAACGGCCAGTCCGGCGTGGTCCGCTATGACCAGTCCAACCGTATCGACATCAAGCTTCCGCCCGAACTTGCCCGGAACCCCGAGGTCATGGCCAACATGGGCAGGATGCCCAAGGCCTCGACTCGGCCGATGCAGCTGCGTTTCACCCCCCAGGCCGCCCTCTTCGGGCCGGCGCCGGTGACCACGGCTCCCGGCGGAGCTCCGGGCGTGGCCACCAGGGGGGATGTCGTGATGATCGGCGGGGGCGGGGGCGGCGGCGGCCGCGAGGTCATGGTCCGCGACATGGAAATGTCCGCCATGGGCGGGGCGAGCTTTGCCTTCTTCGGCGGAGGCGGCGGCGGCATGGATGCCGTGGCTGGCGCATTCACCGATCTGGAGAGCGGCAGCTACGTCGAGCTGCGTTCCCTGCTCGGCCGCACCTTCCGGATCATCGATACGCGCCCCGCCTTCGGATGGAAGCTCACCGGCGAATCGGCCAAGTTCCTCGACTACCCGGTCTTCCAGGCGATCGCCAAGCAGGACACCACGACGATCGAGGCGTGGTTCACGCCGGACATCCCCGTCTCCGCCGGCCCTGCCCAGTATGGCGGCCTGCCGGGACTGATCCTCACGCTGGCCATTGATTCGAATCGCGTCGTGTACACCGCCACGGCAGTGGACCTCAAGACTCCCGTCGAGAAGATTTCGACGCCCACTGACGGCAGCAAGGTGACGCGCGCGGAGTACGACAAGCTCCTTGCGGAGAAGCAGGCGGAGATGATGCAGGGCCGCCGTGGACGGGGGAACTAGGATGCCGTTCGTGTCGCGTTGCGTCCGAGGTGTCGTCGTCGCGGCGGCCGTCCTCGTCGGATTGGGCGCACGGGTTGCTCCGGCGGCCGCCCAGCAGTTCAGCGTCCGCGGTGTCGTTGTCGACTCCGCCAAGAAGCCCGTCTCCGGTGCCATGGTGGTGGCCCTGACCAGGCAGGATTCGGTCATCGCCGCGTTCGCCACCTCCGGTGGTTCAGGCGCCTATGTCCTGTCGCGCCTGGCGCCCGGCAATTACATCCTCCAGGTCACCCAGATCGGCTCGAAGCCGTTCCGCCGGGACTTCACGCTGGGCGCGGCGAACTTCACCGCCGACACCGTGGCCATGGTGGGGGCTGGCCCGATCAAGCTGAACGATCTCGTGGTCAGTGCCGAGCATGTCCCGATCGTGAACAAGCCGGACACGCTCGAATTCAACGCCGCAGCGTTCAAGACGCGGATCAACGCCACCACCGAGGAGCTCCTCAAGCGGCTCCCCGGTGTCTCGGTTGACGCCGACGGCACCATCACCGCGCAAGGCAAGACCGTGCAGCAGGTGTTGGTGGATGGCAAGGAGTTCTTCGGCAACGACCCGAAGATGGCGACCCGCAACCTGCCGGCCGCCGCGGTCGACAAGGTGCAGGTCCTCCAGAAGAAGTCCGACGCCGCCGAGTTCTCGGGTATCGACGACGGTAACGACCGCACGACGGTCAACCTCGTGCTCAAGCCGAATGCACGGGTGGGCTACTTCGGCCGCGCCGTCGCCGGCGCTGGCCCGAAGCCGAAGACCGAAGCCGCGTTCGCGGGCCCGAAGGGCGACGACCCGCGCTACACCGGGTCGCTCAACCTCAACCGTTTCTCGCCGGTGACCCAGCTCTCGCTGGTGAGCAATCGCAACAACGTCGGCCAGTCGGGATTCTCGTTCGGCCCCGAGGCGGTGCTGATGGGCCGCGGCAGCGGCGGCGCCGGCGGCCTCGGCAGCGGCTTCAGCGAGACCATGGCAGTCGGCCTCAACGGGAGCCGCCAGTTCGCCAAGAACAGCTGGCTGCGCGGGAGCTACTTCCTGAGCACCAGCGACAACCGGCAGCAGGCGTTCACCGATGACCAGCTCCTGCAGGGTGCCGCGATCTCGGCCAACCGGCACGAGACGGCCACGACGCAGGCAGAGAACAACTCCCATCGCCTCAACCTGAATGGGCAGCACGCCTTCAATGACTGGAACCAGCTCCGCTTCCGCGGCAACTTCAACGCGGGCACGAGCAAGTCGAACAACCTCTCGGCGCAGGAGACGCGCCTTCCGGATGGTTCGCTCCAGAACAGCGCCAACTCACAGGTCGCGACGGATGGCGACAACATGAGCGGCGACGGGCGGTTCACCTTCTCCAAGCGCTTCAACCAGGCGGGCCGGTCGCTCGTGGCCGAGGCATGGGGCGAGTTGAGCTCGCCGGAACAGCGGTCGAACCTGGCGTCGACCACGACGCTTGTCGGGGCCCCGGGCGGCACCACGGTTCGCGACCTGCTGCAGTCACAGAATCGCGACAGCCGCACCTTCACGACCGGCCAGCGTCTCGGCCTCACCGAACCGCTCGGCAAGGGTAAGGTGATCGAACTCTACGGCCAGCACCGGGCGATCTCCGAGGACCAGACCTACGACGTGAATGACCTCGTCAACGGCACCCCGGTCCCGAACACCGACCTGAGCCGGGCCTTCGAGCGCACCTACAGCTACCTCCAGGGCGGAACGCGCTTCAGCCACAACACGGCGGCGCTCCGGTGGGTCATCGGCGCGGAAGTGCAGAGCTCGGACCTCCAGGGCACGATCATCGGCCGCAATGAGTCGATCGACAACGGCTTCACGAACGTGCTGCCGTCGGCCAACCTCCGGTACCAGTTCAACCAGGGCAGCAACTTCAGCGTGAACTACCGGACCTCCACCCGGGACCCGTCGCTCAACGAGTTGCAGCCGTTCGTCGACAACACCGACCCGCTCCGGACCTACGTCGGCAATCCGAACCTGACGCCGCAGTACCAGCACAGCCTGCGGACCGACTTCCGGCGCTTTGACCAGTTCACGTTCCGCAGCGTCTATCTGTACGCGAACGTCGGCTACAATCGGAACCAGATCGTGCAGTCGCGGGTGATCGATGCGCAGGGCCGCCAGACCGTGATGCCGGTCAACCTCGGCAATGGCTGGAACGGCGACGCGGGGATCAACCTCGGCACGCCGATTCGCTCCCTCGGGGCGCAGGTGGATGTCGACTATGGCTACAATCGGTCGGTCGGCCAGGAACTCGTGAACAACGTCACGAACGAGAGCCGCAATTCGTCGCACAATATCGGCCTCCGCCTGCAGAACCGCTCCAAGGAGGTCTTCGACCTCAATGCCGGCGCACGCTGGGGCTTCAACAAGGTCGCATACTCGATCAACAGCGCCCTGAACCAGAGCTACCTGACGAGCAACTACTACGGCGACGGTACCTGGTTCCTCAGCAAGACGCTGTCGGCGAGCGTCAACGGCAACTACACGGTCTACGACCAGAAGCTCTTCGGGCAGCAGGACAACATCTTCATGCTCGGCGCGTCCGTCGGCGTGCAGATGCTCGACAACCGGGCCGAGGTCCGGCTCTACGGCGTCGACCTGTTGAACGAAAACAACGGGATCTCGATCTCGAGCACGAGCAGCTACATCCGTCAGCGCCAGACGCCGACGCTCGGGCGTCGGGTGATGGTGCAGTTCAGCTACTCGCTGGGCTCGAATCTCTCGCCCGCCGGTGGTGCAGGCGGCGTGCGGATGCGCTAGCCGCAGCGCGATGGGCAGCAGGCCAAACCGCCGCACCGGGAAGTCCGGTGCGGCGGTTTGGTGTTCGGTCCCCGCCCTTCCCCTGATGCGCTGAGGGGACTTGACAGTCCGCGGCGGGTCGGTAGCTTCCCCTTATCTCTTCAGGGGAACATCATGGCGGAGCTGGACCTCCTGCACGGCACGCTCGACCTCATCATCCTCAAGGCCCTGATCTGGGGCCCCTCGCACGGCTACGCGGTGGCGCGGTGGGTGGCCGATGCCACCGCGGACGAGCTCCAGGTCGAGGAGGGCGCCCTCTACACGGCGCTCCACCGCATGGAGAAGCGCGGCTGGATCGCCGCCGAATGGGGTGTGTCGGAAAACAACCGGAAGGCCAAGTACTACCGGCTCACGCCGGTGGGGAGGAAGCAGCTCGCCGAGAAGGCCGAGATGTGGCAGCGCTATGCCCGGGCCGTCGCCCGCGTCCTCCGCACCGCCTGAGGCCGCCCATGAGCATCCCCCCGCGCTTCCGGCGACTCTTCCGCATCGAACGCGGCCCCGAGGACGTCCCGACGGCGGTCGCCGATGAACTGCAGTTCCACTTCGACATGACGATCGACGAACTCGCCGCGGCCGGGATGTCCCGCGACGAGGCGACTCGCGAAGCGCATCGACGGTTCGGAGACCTCGAGCGGACGCGCGTGGACCTGCACGGCCTCGACCGTGCTCGGGTCACGCTCGAGCGTCGCGCCCGGTGGTGGAGCGGCCTCCGGCAGGACCTGCGCTATGCCGTTCGGGGCCTCCGCCGATCGCCAGGGTTCACGCTCGGCGTGACGCTCACGCTGGCGCTCGGGATCGGTGCCAACGCGACGATGTTCTCGATCATCGATCCGATTCTCTTCCGGCCGCCCGCCTATCTCCGCCACCCTGACCGGGTGAACCGGCCCTTCGTGGCCACGGTTCAGCAAGGCAGCGAGGCCTTTCAGGGTTCCTTCAGCTATCGCCAATACCTCGATCTCGTCAGCGATACGCGATCCTTCGACCGCGTCGCCGGCTATTGGGCGACGAGCCTCGCCGTCGGCACCGGGGACAACGTCCAGGAGGAACGGATTACCGGCGTCAGCGCCTCCTTCTGGCCCCTGTTCTCGGCACGGCCCGTCCTCGGCCGCTTCTTTGGCGCGGACGAGGATCGCCTCCCCTTCGGCGAACAAGTCGTCGTCCTGAGCTGGCCCTACTGGCAGGCACGACTCGGCGGCCGTACGGACGTCCTCGGGCAGCAACTCCGGATCGGGAAGCTGAGCTATACCATCATTGGCGTGGCGCCTCGTGACCTGCTGGGCTTCGAGCTTCGTCGCTCAATCGGCTTCGTGCCGCTCACGAATCTCGCTGCGAACGTGTTCGAGGATCGCGGAGTGGGCCAGCGCTACTCCGACACCTATAACATGAACTGGCTGCGTCTTGTGGCGGAGCGCAAAGCGGGCATCACGGCCGCGGTGGCCACTGCCGACCTCCAACGAGCCGTGGTTCGCTCCCTCGAGCGACGCGCCCTGGAGCAGCCCGGGCGTCGCCCGATCTCGGAGATCAAGCCGCGTGCGATGCTCTCCCCCGTGCAGGAACAGGCTGGCCCCAATCGATCGACCACGACTCGCGTCGGCACCTGGCTCGTGGGCGTCGCGCTTGTCGTGCTCCTGATCGCCTGCGCAAACGTCGGGAACCTGCTCCTCGCGCGGGCGCTGCGGCGGCGGCGGGAGATCGCCGTTCGACTGGCCCTGGGCGTGACACGCGGGCGACTCCTCGCACAGCTGCTCACCGAGAGCCTCCTGCTCGCCACCATGGGGGCGGGCGCCGGCTTGTTCGTGGCGACCTGGGGAGGATCGATCGTCCGGCGCACCTTGGCGCCCGACACCGAACCGATCGGCATCCTGTCCGACACGCGACTCCTGGTCGTCGCCGGCATCACCATGACCTTCACCGCGATCGTGTGTGGCCTCGCGCCGGCCATGCTGGTATTCCGTGCCGATCTCGTGGCTGGCTTGCGGGGTGGGGTCCGTGAAGGCGGCGGACCGCGTTCACGACTGCGCAGTGGGCTCCTGATCGTGCAGGGGGCCCTGTCCATGCTGCTCCTGGTTGGCGCGGCCCTCTTCGTGCGGTCGTTGCACGCGGTTCGTGCCGAGCCACTCGGCTACGATCCCGCACAGATCACCTACCTTGAGCAGAATCTCCGCGGCGTCCCGATGCCCGACGAGGAGCGCTACCGGTTGCTCGACCGACTCGTCGCCCGCGCAGAGGCACTGCCCGGGGTCGTCGCCGCCACGCGGACCACCAGCGTGCCGTTCTGGACGGATTGGAGCATCGACCTCTTCGTGCCCGGCATCGACTCGGTCGGCAAGCTCGGCGACTTCATCCTGCACTCCGTGAGCAGCGGGTACTTCCGCACCATGGGAACTGCCATCGTCCAAGGCCGTGGCTTTGCCGATTCCGACCGTGCCGGCAGCGAGCGAGTCATCGTCGTCAGTCGGTCGATGGCCCACGTAATCTGGCCCAACCAGCCGGCGCTCGGGAAGTGCGTCAAACTTGAGGCCGACTCGCTACCGTGCCATGTCGTCGTCGGGGTCGCGGAGGACATCAAGCGCGGCTCCCTCAGCGCAGAGCCCGGGCTGCAGTACTACGTACCCGCGGCCCAGTACCCAGCGGGCGCCTTCGGCATTCTCGTCCGGACGGCGATGCCTGCGGCGTCAACGGCCGAGTCGCTCCGGAGGGCCTTGCAGGCCGAGATGCCTGGTCCAGCCTATCTCACCGCCCAACCACTTGATCGCCTGATCGCTCCCCAGATGATCCCCTGGGAGCTCGGTGCCACGATGTTCACGGTCTTCGGTGGTTTGGCCCTCCTGGTCGCGAGTGTTGGCCTCTACAGCGTCCTTGCGTATAGCGTGGCCCAACGGCGCCAGGAATTGGGCGTCCGGATCGCCCTCGGCGCGACAGTGGTCACCGTCTTGCGCCTGGTCGTGCGCGATGCGATGCAATTGATGATGGTTGCCGTGGCGCTCGGGCTCTGCGCGGCCCTGGCCGCTGCACGGTGGGTGGAGCCCCTGCTGTTCCACACGTCGCCACACGACCCGGCCATCCTCGCCGGCGTTGCCGCGATCCTGTTGCTGGTGAGTCTCGCGGCCGCCTTCGCCCCGGCCTGGCGCGCTGCACATGTGGACCCGGCGATCGCGCTGCGCAGCGAGTAGCCCCGAGATGGCATGACAAACCGCCGCACCGGACGTTCCGGTGCGGCGGTTTGCATAGTGGTCCTACCGCAACGTCAGTTGCCGAGCGCCTTCTTCAGCGCGGCCGACCCGCCCAGGACGGGCAACGTCACCGTAGTGCCGTCGAGGTCGATCATGAGCTCGGTGCCCGGCGCCGGGTGGATCGTGAAGCCGAGGTCGCTTGAGAAGATCATCAGGCCGAGCTGCTGGCCGGGCTTGATGATCTGGTCGTCGGGCTGGAGCGGGAAGGTCAGCGTGACGAACTTCCCCGGCACCAGCGGCTCACCCGGCTTCTTCGACGTGAAGTCGGCGGCGCTCTTCAACGCCTTGTAGTTCTGCGGGTCGGCCCAGCCGCGCGTCACCACACCCACCTGCCCGGCACTGCCGATGTTGCCCGGCTCGAACGGCAGCGTGACGAGATAGACCGAAAGGTTCGCCGCGGCCTTGCTCGACGCGAGCTTCAGGGTGACGACCGTCGTACCCGAAAGGTGAATCGAGTCCTTGAGGATCGGCAGCGCATACAGCAACCGGTTCGGTGACGAGGCGGCGAGCGCCATGTCGCCCGGCTTGACGTGCCAGTCGTCGACCAGCTTCTCGATCCCCTGCTTCCCCGTCGTCATGAACGCCAGCGAGCCGACACCACTGCCGCCCTTGGCGAGCTTGAGCGTCACGGGCTTGGTGCCGGGGATCGGGAAGTCAGCATAGAAGGTCGGAGCGGCGGCACCGCGCCCACCGCCAGCCACGGTCGCCGTCGACTGGACGATCATCGCGCGTGGCAGGTTCTCGACGCCATTGTCGACGCCGTAGAGATAGTGGGCCCACCACTTGTTCTGGATGTCGGCCGGTGGCGGCGCGCCATGCCCGCCCTGGCTCATGTAGATCTTCGACGACTTGTTGATCTTCTTGAGCGCATCCCACATGCGGGTGCTGTTGTCCGGCATCACGTTCCAGTCGTTGAAGCCGTGGGCAAAGAGCACCGCGGCCTTCACGTTCTTGATGTACTTGGTCTGGTCGCGCAATTCCCAGAGGGCGTTGAAATCGCCGCGCTCACGATCCTGAAAGGTCTTGAAGATCCCGTCCCGCCAGATCGCATCGCACGCCGCACGCACTCGACCGCTGTGAATGAAGTCGTAGAGGACGTCGATGTCCTCGCCGAGGTAGCCGCCGGGCGAGCGCACCAGGCCGTAGCTGCGGTAGTAGCGGTAGTCGGAGGTGTTCGGCGAGATCGGGATGATCGCCTCGAGTCCCTTCACCCCGGTGGTCGCGGTGGCCATCGGCATCGCACCCTCGTACGAGGTGCCATACATGCCGACCTTGCCGCTCGACCACGACATCGCCGAGACCTGCTCATTGCCGTCGACCGAGGTGTAGCCCTTGGCGCGGCCGTTGAGCCAGTCGATCACGAACGACGCGGAGGTCCGCTCGGACGTGTCGCCCGAGCTCGGGCAGCCCATCGACAGCCCGGTGCCGGCCTGCTCGGCGGCGACGGTCGCGAAGCCACGCGGCACCCACTGGGTCGCGTAGCCGACGCGGAGGGGCGGATTCTCCTGAAACGGCCGCTTGGCGACGTCGGTGCGCTTGGGGCCCGGAACGCCGAGCTCGTGTTCGACGTTCCAGTTGGCGGGGTTGTTCGTGGGGCCGATGTAGGGCGAGGCCAGCATGATGATCGGCACCTTGAGTCCGGCCTTTTCCGCGGCACCGGGCCGAACGATGTCGGCGTGGACGCGGTCCATCTTGCCGTCGTGATCGGAGTCGAAGTTGGTCTCGACCCAGACACGCTGCTTCACGAATTGGGCGGTGTCGGCGAACTCGGTGACCGGCATCACCATGCCGTCCTTGATCACGGGGCCGATCTTCCCCATCGTCGCCATTGCCGAGACAGGGGCGATCGGGGCGGGGCCGCCGGCGCGACCCTGGGCCGTGAGGGTGGCAGGACCAGTGAGGGCCAGGACCGCGACGAGTGCGGCGTGGCGGCGGATCATCGAGGGGAGAAGCAGTGACATGCTGAGGCACCCAGCTGAGGGAGAAACAAAGTGAAACATATGAATAAGGACGACGGTTGACTGGTGAAGCATCGTGGAGCCGTCAACAATCACGAATACGCCGCCGGGGCGCAACTTGTTGTGTCTGGCGCGATCGACCGGCGGGCGCTATCTCGGAAGGGTGGTCCGTCGCCCCACTGTCCGTGCCGATCTGGAGGAGCCCATGCCTCGTCGCCTGGTGATGCTGCTCGTTCCCGTCCTGTTTGCCGCCCCTGCCCTGGTCGCCCAGGATCGGGCCACGCCGCCGGCGCAGCCCGCCGTGCTGCCGAATGACACCTTCGGTCGGGCGGTCTCGGCCTGGATCGCCGCGGTGAATTCCGGCGATTCGACGCTGATTGTGAGTTTCCTGCGGGACACCATGGTGCAGTCACCCAAAATGAGCAGCAGCGTGACACCCGAGAAGCAGGCCGCCGGTTTGCTGAGCATTCACCGCACCCTCGGCGAACTTGTCCCGAGGGAAGTCACCGGTCCTCCCGGGAATGGTTTCGGTCTCACGATCTACGCCCGGCAGACCAAGGAAGACATCCTCTTCTTCTTCACGCCGCTCCGAGACGATCCGAAGCGTCTTGGACTGATCGGTCGACTCGGAAACAGGTTCTAGCAGCCATGAATTGCCGCCTCGTACTCCTCCTGCTCGCTGCCCTGCCTGCTGGCCTCTCGGCGCAGGATCGGGAGGCGATGACTCGAGCATGGCGCTCCGGGCTCGCACCGCGCCCGGCCTATGCCGATTCGCTTCCGAACGCGCTGACCGCAGCGATTCCGCGCAGCGTGCGAGAGGCCGAGGCGGAGGGTGCAAAGTGGCCTCGGCGGGAAGCGGGGACTACCCAGCGTGGCGATGCTGCCAAGCCATGGGAGACCAGCGTCCCACGCAAATGCATGACGGCGGAGACTTCGAGGCCGCTTCGTTCGGGAGAGTTCAATATTGGCGGCGAGCTGGTGAGCGGGCCGCGGCCCGGCGGTCAAGTGAAGATCTGGTGGGAGCCGATGCATCCGTTCGATTCGCTTCCCTTGGTGGTTCGAGGCGTGTCGCTGACGAATCCGGCGGACACGCTCCGACAGATGATGAAGGACATTTCCCGAGGCGGACGACCGCCGATGGATTGGAGCGGCCCGTTCTTCTACCCCAGCGGATTCTGGTTCCCGGCATCCGGCCGCTTTCTCGTCGTGGCGACGAGTGGCACGGATTGGGGCTGCTTCATCCTGTCGCATTAGCGCCTGGCCTCGGGGTGGCGCCTCGTGCCCACCAGTCCCTGTGTAGGTTCCAGAGGCCACACCCCGACCCCGACCCGCGGATGACTTGGATGAGACTGCCGCTCCCGCTTCTGGTCCTTGCCACCCTGCCAATTGCCTCGTCGGCACAGCGCGTCGTGACCCGCGACAGCGCCGGCGTGCGGATTGTCACGTCGCCGCCACGGAGCAAGCTCCCCGTCGCCTTCCGGATGGGACCACAGCTCTGGGATGTCGGCGGACTCAACGACGATCCCGCACGCGAGCTCGGGAAGGACGGTGGCCGGCACGCCGTCGTGCTTTCGAATGGCACGATCGTGGTGAGCGACGGAACGCGTGTCGTCTATTTCGATGCCCGCGGCGGGTATCTCGGGAGCTTTGGTCGCAATGGAGGCGGACCGGGCGAGTTCAGTTCGATCGCGAGCATCTGTGCGCGTCGAGGGGACACGTTGCAGGTGACGGACGGCGGCCAACCCCGTTCGACCGTCATCTCCCCGGCACGGGAGCTCATGCGCGTCGTGAAGGGCCGGAGCGCGGTACAGCTTTCAGGCTGCCCAGATGCGGCTTGGACGCTGACTGCGGAGCTTGTCCAGAAAGGCGACGGCTTCACGCAGTGGGTCAACCTGCGCGGCATCGATGAGGCCGGGACGCCTCGCGTGAACTTCGGCGACTTTTCTCAGCGGGGCATGGGAGCAACGCTTCGGACTGGGTCGATGGCGGCCCAGGGGAACCGCATTGCCCTCGGCAACGCGATCGACATGAGCGTCGTGATCCACGACACGACTGGGCGAGTCGTCCAACGCATTCAACTCGACGAACAACCCGTGCCCATCACGCCCGCGGACTTCAAGACGGGCGCTGCGGGGTGGACAGCAGTCAACCCCAAGACCGGCGCCAGCGGCCCGATGCCGACACTACCGGGCTCCCCGACCACTTGGCCGAGTTATGGCCGTCTGCATTACGACGTGGCAGGACGATTGTGGGTTGAGGAAGTTGCCCAGCAGGTAGCGACCGGCTGGTGGACAGTCTTCGCGCCGACCGGCGAGGCGCTGGGTCGAATGCAGCTTCCAACGTCGGCGAAGGGCGCGGTGCCGACCGTCCTCGGCTTCACGCGCGATGCCATCCTGATCCGACGCCAGGACAACGACGGCGCGCCGCACGTGACGGCGTACCGCCTGGTGCCCGCCCGTTGATCGCGCGCCGACCGACATGAAGCGACTCGCCGGCGCCTTCGCCCTGGGCGCACTCTCGCTCTTCATGCTGACCGGGTACCTCCGCAGCGACATCGACGGCAGCACCCCGGCCGCGATGGCGGCGTTTGCACTGGTGGTGCTGCTGCCTGGGGTGGGGGCGCTCCTGCTGGCGCGCAGCCACTTCGCGGCCCATGGTCGCGCCGGAGTGCGCAAGGAAGAACTGCGCCAGCAGACCATCGAGTCTGAGGTTCTCAAGCTGGCCGTCGCCCGCGGTGGGAAGCTCGCGGCAGTCGAGGTCGCCATGCAGCTCGCGCTCTCCCCCGAGCAGGCGACCGAAGCACTCGATCGGCTCGCCCTGCGGGGGCAGGCCGAATACGAGGTGACCGATGCCGGCGTGATCGTGTACGCCTTCCGCGACATCCTGAACTTGGGGGGCAAGGCCAGCGCGAAGGGGGTGCTCGATGCCTGAGTTCGCCGCACGCCTCCCCTGCCCCGTCTGCCTGGGCGTGATGATGGAGCGCGTCGGTATCGGCCCGGAGAAGCAGCTGATGGTCGACGTCTGTACCCGCTGTGGCGGAGCCTGGCTCGAACATGGTACGGTCCAGCCGCTTCGTGCGGAGACCGCGTCGGCGCTGAGTGCGCAGCTGGCGGGGCCGACGCCGACGCATCCTGGGCAATGCCATTCCTGCCACGCGCCGCTCAATCGTGATGCCACGATGTGCTCCGCCTGCGGCCGGGCCAACCTGATCGACTGCCCGCGCTGCGACCAGACGATGCGAGTGGTCACCGACCGCGGCCTCCGGCTCGACGTCTGCAAGCACTGCAAGGGGGCGTGGTTCGACCGGCACGAGCTGGCGTCGATCTGGACGCCCCGCTTCGATGCGGCGCTGGCACGTCGGGAAATGACCCGCGGCGACGCATCTCTGGCAGGGGTGGGCGTCGTAGACGATTTGCTCTTTCATTCGATCTTCTTCGGCCCCGACCTGGTGTCGCTCGGCGCGCACGGCATTGACGCCGTCTCGACCGGGCTCCCCGAGGCGATCGCGGCCACCCCCGAGATCGCGGCCGGCGCCTTCGAGGCGATCGGGGAGGCGGCCGGGAGCGTCTTCGAGGCCGTGGTCGACATTGTGGGTGACTTGTTCAATTGATTTCACGGAGTCTTACCGTCGCATGAACCGCTCCACCACCCTCCTCCACTCGGCCGACCTCACCGTCAGCCGCTTCGACCATCCGCCGCATGAGGCACACGACGACCCCGACCGGGAGGAGGGGCGCCATTACGGGATCGCGTTCGTGCAGGAGGGTGGCTTCGGCGTCGGCAGTGCGTGGCTGCGGCCAGGCGCGGCGCTGCTCACCCAGCCCGGCGTCGCCCTCGCCTGTCACCACGAGTCGCGGTACCCCACCGACGTCTGCCTCGCGATCGGATTCAGCGACACCGCAGTGGTGTCCCATGAGCATGCCTGGGCGCGCGCCGGGTGGCAGGCACGTCAGCGAGCGACCCCTCGATTGGCGCTGGTGCAACGGCGCCTCGCGCGCGCGGTGGATGCGTCGGACGACTTCGGACTCGAGCGTTGGTCGCTGGCGGCCCTTTCCGCACTGGCGTCAACGAGTCAGGATGGTCGGGCACGCGGGAGCTATACACCGCGCGCGGCCGACATCGACGCCGTGGTGGCCTGCTGCCGGACCATCGAAGGTGATCCGACCTCGCGCCGTCTCATCGCCGAGCGGGCCCTCGCGGTCGGCATGACATCGACTCGGCTGACGCACCACTTCCGCCGCTACCTCGGCGTCTCGCCGCACCAGTACGTCCTCGCGTGGCGGCTGGCCGCTGCCGCCGACCTGCTCGACCAGGGCTGCTCGGTGTCGGAGAGCTGTTGGCGCTCGGGCTTCGAGAATCTCAGCCATTTCTGCCGCAGCTTCTTGCGCATGTTCGGCGTCCGCCCTTCCGCTTGGCGCGCGTTGGCGCTCCCCGAAAGACGACGGAAAGTGCAAGCCATCCGGAGACCCGGCCTGTAGCATTGAGGCTCACTCCAAGGAGGATGCATGCGGCATGGCAACATTCTGGCACTGGTGCTCGCGGTGAGCGGGCCCGGCACGGTCGCGGCGCAGGCAGCGCCAAGCGTGGCAGGGACGCTCCCGGCAGCAGAGCTCAAGGCACTTGAGGCGATCCGCAAGGACGTCTGGGTCAATTGGTTCACCGGCGACACGGCAGCGCTGCGTCGAGTCCTGCCACCAGAACTGGTCGCGATCAGCCCGGACGGCTCACCCTGGCAGACACTTGAACAGACGCTCGCTGGATCGGTCGAGTTCAAGGCGGCGGGCAACCGGTTCATCTCAGTGGCGTTTGAGGGGACGACCGTTCATCGCCTCGACGCCGTGGTGGTGATGTTCTCCACTTACGCGGTAGTGACTGAGCGCGCCGGGCAGCGCAACACACAGCGGGGCCGAGCCACTGAGGTGTTTGTCCGGAAGGACGGACGTTGGGTGCATACTTCATGGCATCTGGACATCGCGCCTTGAGCTCACTCAGGCCACTGTCCGTCGCCCGACGACACTTCCCATCACGCACATTCAACGGCACATTCTGGTGCCCTCCACTCCGAGCTGATCCCATGCCCCCCATCAACAACGGCAACGTCGCCGACGGCGATCACTGTCAGGTGATCGCCGGAACCCACAAGGGAAAGTCCGGCACCGTCCGCGACATCAATACCAGCGCCGGCGGGCACGTCACCATCACGGTCGTGCAGGCCAACGGCGACCGCTTCAAGACCCTGGCACGCAACGTTCACGTCCAGCCTGCCTGACCCCTCACCGCGACCATCGCCATGCGACTCCCCGCCGCCGCCTTGATCGGTTTCACTGCCCTGCTCCAGCCGGGCTACCCCGTCATCCGGGTCACCGGCGAGCCGCCGCGCTGGAAGCTCGAACCGCTCTCGGTGATCGTCTCCCCCGACGGCGCCGGCTTCTCCCGGATCTATGGCCTCCTCGTCGACCCCAAGGGTGGAGTCGTCATCGTCGACGCCAAGGAGAAGGTGATCTATCGCTTCAGTGACCAGGGCAAGCCGCTCGGCACGACGGGGCGGGTCGGCTCGGGACCAGCAGAGTTCCGTGTCCCCTACGCCATCGCATGGATGGGCGAGGAGATGATGGTGTACGACCCGATGAACAGCCGGATCAGTCGCTGGGACCGCAACGGCAACCTGACGGGCCAGCTCCCCAACAACGCACGCCTCACCGGCCAGATACCCGCCTTCGCTGGGGCGGGCGGAACCGTCTGGCTGCGCCAGGGTGGGCTCGGCCCGTCCGGGAAATATCAGAGCAACTACACGCGCATTTCGGCCACTGGCCCGCGCGATACGATCTGGTATCCCTACGTGCCGCAGCCCGCGCCGAACAGCGAACCACCGAAGGGCCACGACGGGTACGTGGTCTGCGTGCAGAAAGGCAGCTTCTCCTGGTTCTACTCACCATTCTCCGAAAGCGCGGAGAAGACGGTCGTTACCCTGGACGGCCGGCTCCTTGCCGTCGGTGGAGTCGACTACCGTCTCGCGGTCATGCGCGCGCCGGGCGACACGCTAAAGGTGCTCGAACACGTGGTCACCCGCGCGCCGATCAGTGACAGCGAATGGAAGGCCGGCCTGCGGGAGTACGAGGAGCACATGGCCGCGAACTCGGGCGCGTCGTGCAGCGGACGACAGGTCCGACCGAAGGCCAAGCCGGCCATCCGCGACCTCGCCACCGATCCGACCGGGCGCGTCTGGGTCGAGCGCCACACGGCCCAGGGCTTTCTCTGGGAGGCATGGCAGGGCGACAAGGTCGTCGGCAGCTTCGCGATGCCGGATTCGTCACGCAACGTGTTGACGTCGTTCAGCGCGGACCGGGTGGCTTTTGCCCGCTACCGGGAGGAGGACGGCGGCTACGAAGTTCGCATGTATCGCATTCGGCCCTAGCGGTCACGCCCGACGCCAGCGCAGCGCCTGCCTACGGCACCATCAGGTTGCGTGCCGGATCGAGCGATGCCGCGCGGTATGCCGGGACCATGACTGCGGAGAACGCTACGCACAGGAGCAGGACGCCGCAGCCGATGAAGGCGAGCGGATCGAGCGGGGCGACGTCGACCAGCAGGGACTGCATCACCCGCGTCAGCAAGGCGGCGCCAATCAGCCCGACGATTGCCCCGGGGATCACGATGCGTGCGGCCCAGCGAAGCACCAAGGTGAATACTTGCCGCCGAGTTGCACCCAGCGCCGCGCGAACGGCCAGCTCACGCGTGCGCTGCCCCACCGCGTGGGCCAGCACGCCGTAGATACCCAGCGCGGCGAGCAGCAACGCCATGCCCGCGAACCCTGACAGCAAAGTCAGCGTGAGCATTCGCGGCGCCAGGTCCCCGTCGAGGCGCGCCTGCATCGTGCCGATGTCGGCTGGCACGTCCGGGTCGATGGCCAGGAGTCGGCTCCGGATCGCAGCGACGATCCCGGCGGCTGGGCCACTCGCACGCGCGACGAGGGTCATGCTCTGCGTCCACGCCGGAAGTTGCCGCGCCGCCGCGTACATCTCGGGCACCGCCTCCGCCTCCAGGCCCCACTGCCGCACATCGCCCACCACCCCGACGATCGTGATCCACGGCGCGGGAGTCCCGTCGCGATTGAACTCCATGCTGGTCGCCCGAATTCGCGAGCCCAGCGGACTCCCGGAGGGCCAGTATCGCCGGGCCATGGCCGCATTGATGACCGCGACGCGCTCGCTGCCGAATCGATCCGTCGCCGCGAGATGACGACCGGCCAGGAGCGGAACGTTCATCGCCTCGAGGTAGCCGTCCGTGATGGCACGGTAGCCCGCCCCGGCGCCGGGCTCGTCGCGCCCTTCGAACTCCACAAAGGAGCTGCCGGCCATGCCGAGCGGGATCCAGTTCGCGACGCCGGCAGCAGCGACCCCGGGGATCGACGCCACGGCCTCGCGGGCCTGGGTCCAGTACGCGAGGCGACGCTCCGGGATGGTGTCGTACCGGGCACCCGAAAGGGTCACCTCGGCGGTCACGACCCCCGCATCGAATCCGAGGTCGCGCTCGAGTAGCGTGCGGAAGGAGCGGATCAACAAGCCCGCGCCGATCAGCAGGAGCAGCGCCAGTGCCACCTCGCCGCCGACGAGGAGCCCTCCCGCCACGCCCCGACTGCGCTTCGTCGCCGTGCGTCCCCCTGATGACACCAACTGGTGCAGGGAGACCCGCGAACCCACGACGGCCGGAGCGATACCGGCGATGACACCCACCATCAGCGAGAGGAGCACGGCGAAAGCCAGGACCCCGAAGTCGACTTGCACGTCGGCGCTCCGCGGAATCTCGGCGCCCCAGGTGGCCAGCACGCCGCGAAGGCCAAGCACGGCGAGGCCGGTGCCGATGACCCCGCCCGCCAGCGCCAGGAGGACGTGCTCCACCATGAGTTGCTGAATCAACCGACCGCGACCGGCGCCGATCGAGGCGCGAATCGCCAACTCGACGCTACGCGACGCGCCGCGTCCCAAGGTCGCCGTTGCGATGTTTGCACAGACAATCAGCAACAGCAGGCCAACCGCGCCCATCAACAAGCGGAGATAGGTCGCCGTCTCGCCGACCACCACGTCGTGCAGCGGTGTGGCGTCGACCGCGTAGGAATAGAGCGCCTGGGGGTCGGCCGCGCGGATGCCGGTGGCGATGCGGCTCAGGTCGGCCGCCGCCTGGGACGGAGGTACGCCAGGCTTGAGTCGCGCGATCGCGAGATAGTTGATGTTGGTGCGGGCGCCCTCACCACGGATGGCGCGCGGCAACCAGACGTCGGTGCCTTCGGGGTACACATCCGTGCCCGACACGACGCCGACGATGGCCACCGAGCGTGACCCAACCCGAACAACCGCCCCGAGCGCTGGGTCGGCGCCGAGCCGATGGCGCCACAGCGCTTCGCTCACGACGGCCACCGCGGCGCCGGAGGAGACCTCATCCGGGGTCACGCCGCGTCCCGCGATGAAGCGGGTGCCCAGCACGCGGAAGAAGTCGGCGGAAACTGACACGCCGGTGACGCGTACCGCGACGTCACCAGTGGCGAAACTCATCCGCCCGCCACGGGTATGGATGGCGGTCGTCTCGAGCGTGCGGTTGTCGCGTTGCCAGTCCAGCCAATCGGCGGCGGAGACCGCTTGGATTGGAGTCGCCAACGAATCCTGGCCCGACAGCACCACCAGGCGAGCAGGCTCGGGAAACGGGAGTGGCCGCAACAGGATCCGTTCAACCAGCGTGAACATCATCGTCGCGACGCCAATGCCGAGCGCCAGCGTCACGATCGCCAGCACGGCGAAACCGCGCGCCCGTTGCCATTGCCGCACCGCGCCCCGGACGTCGGAGGCGAGCGCTCCCAACCAGTCCCGGGACTCGATGGTCCGATGCCGATCGCGCGCGGCACGATGCAACCGGTGTCGAGCCGCTTCGAAATCCCCGAAGCGCGCGCGCGCCTCGCGCGTGGCAGCGTCGGCCGACATTCCGCCGCGCATCAGGGCGTCGACGCGGAGCGCGAGGTGCGCCTCGAGCTCCTGGTCCATTTCAACGTCGGCGTGGCGACGCAACCGGAAGAACCGTCGATAGTCGGCCATGCGGGACCTCTCAGGCTGGGCGGCTGGTGAGCGAGAGGATCGACGTCACCGACCGCGTGTACCGCAGCCACGTCTCGGTCTCGACGCGCAGATGCGTCAGCCCGGTGCGCGTGAGCGTGTAATACCTTGCGCGGCGATTGTGTTCGGTCGTGCCCCATTCCGCGGTCAACCAGCCGCGTCCTTCCATCCGCTGGAGCGACTGGTAGAGGGCGCTGTCATCGATCGTGAGCTCCTGCGCCGACTGCTGTTCGAGCCAGGACGAGACGCCGTAGCCGTGCATCGGTCCGAACGACAGCGCCTTCAGGATCAGGAAATCGAGTGTCCCCTTGAGGAGCGGGAGGACGGGATCTGCTGCCTTCACCATGCGATACTCCCCGTATGTGCTAAGGTGAGAGTCTATGGCCACACCGGCGAACCGTCAAGCGGACCACCAGCCTCGTGACGGCGCCCGGTGATGGGACCGACATTCCCAATTTCGGACATCCGACGATGCGCTCGGGTTCCGACTGAGCGCGCATGCCACGCGGCGACAACGACTTACGAATGTCCCAGCCTTGGTGAATTCCGGCACACTTCTTTCTTTGTCCACTCTCCCAACAGCCGGCCGGTGTCGGCATCGCTTGATCCTCATCCCAGGACCCGTCGTGGACGTCGCCCGCGCCAAACCACCGAATACCACTCGACGCTACCAGCTCATCGGGGGCGGCGTGCTGCTGCTGGCCGTGACGATCTGGGTGGCACGGATGAAGCCTGCCGCCCCCACCGTCGAGCGGCCCACCCTGTCGATCGACTCGGTGGTCTCCGGCGCCATGGTGCGTGAAGTCCGCTCACCCGGCTCGCTGGTGCCCGAACAGATCCGGTGGATCTCCGCCGTCGCCCCCGGGCGCGTGGAGAAGAAGCTGGTGCAGCCCGGCGAACGGGTGACCGCAGGCACCATCCTGATGGAGCTCAGCAATCCCGACGTCGAAATCCAGCTGCTCCAGGCAGAGCGCCAGCTCACCGATGCGCAGGCCCAGCTGGTCTCGCTCCAGGTGTCGCTGGAGACCCAGCGATTGACGCAAGCCGGCGTGGTGGCGCAGACCCGCACTGCCTATCTCGATGCGGTGCGCAACGCCGCCGCGAGCAAGACCCTGGCGGATCAACAGCTGATTTCCGTCTTCGACGCCGCTCGAGCCAAGGAACTCGCCGAGGACCTGACGGAGCGGCTCGGGCTGGAGCGGCAGCGACTCGCCATCTTCACGGACAACATCCCCGCGCAGCTCGCGGTGCAGCGAGAGCAAGTCGCGCGACTCAAGGCGGTCGTGGAGTTCCAGCGCTCGCTCGCGGGGGCGATGACAGTCCGGGCGGGCGCCGACGGCGTGCTGCAGGAGCTGCCGCTGGAGGTTGGGCAGTTCGCCACCAGCGGGACCACGATCGCGAAGGTCGTCCAGCCCGAGCGGCTCAAGGCGGTCCTCCGCGTGCAGGAGAATCAGGCCCGCGACGTTGCGATCGGGCAGTCGGCGGTGATCGACACACGCAACGGTTTGGTCCGTGGGCGCGTCTCACGCATCGACCCCTCGTCCACCGGCGGGATGGTGTCGGTGGATATTGCCCTGCTCGACTCGCTGCCCAAGGGGGCACGTCCGGATCTGAGCATCGATGGGACGATCGAGATCGAACGCCTTGGCAAGGTGTTGCACGTCGGGCGGCCAACCTACGGCCAGGCCAACGCCACGATCGGACTCTTCAAGCTCTCCGCCGACGGCAACGAGGCGGTCCGCGTCCAGGTCAAGCTCGGCCGCACCTCGGCCAACGCCGTGGAGATCGTCTCCGGGCTCCAGGCCGGCGACCTGATCATCCTGTCGGACATGGCACGTTTCGACGCGGTCGACCGCGTGCGTGTGAAGTGAATCTCGCTGCCTGACCACGCTCTTCCTGGATCACCGTCCCCTTCCGGAGCACCAATGACGCCCCCTGCCCAACCTCTGATCCGTCTGGATGGACTGCAAAAGGTCTTCTACACCGATGAAGTCGAAACGCATGCGCTCTCCGAGGTCCACCTCGAAGTGCAGCGCGGCGAGTATGTCGCCATCTCCGGCCCCTCCGGCTGCGGCAAGACGACGCTGCTTTCGCTCCTCGGGCTGCTCGACACCCCCACCGGCGGGGAATACTGGCTCGATGAGAAGCCGGTGGCGCAGCTCTCTCCGGCGGACCGCGCGCGCATCCGCAACCGGGAGATCGGCTTCATCTTCCAGGCGTTCAACCTCATCGGCGACCTCACCGTCTACGAGAACGTCGAGCTGCCGTTGACCTACCGCGGCATGGCGCCCGCGGAACGGAAGGAACGGGTGATGTCGGCCCTCGAGCGTGTCGGGATGAGCCACCGCGTGCGCCACTATCCAGCCCAGCTCTCGGGTGGCCAGCAACAGCGCGTCGCCGTCGCGCGTGCGGTGGCCGGCGAGCCGTTGATCCTGCTGGCCGACGAACCCACCGGCAACCTCGACTCCACCAATGGCGAGGCGGTCATGCAGTTGCTCCAGGAACTGCATCGCGGCGGCGCGACCATCATCATGGTGACGCACGACGCGCGCTACGAGAAGCACGCGGACCGATCGATCCACCTCTTCGATGGACGGGTGGTGGGCGACCAGGCCCTTGCCATCGCAAACGCCTAGCCGTCGGAGCCTGCCGATCATGGCCCAGCTTGCCAGCAACCTCCGGTACGCGGTGCGCACGTTACGCCGCAGCCCCGGCTACGCACTCGTGGCGATCCTGACGCTCGGGCTGGGGATCGGCGCCAACACGGCGATCTTCTCGGTCATCAACGCGGTGGTGCTCCGCCCGCTCCCCTTCGCTCAGCCCGACCAACTGGTGACGATGGCGCACTATTACGCCTCGATCAACCTCGTGGCCGGCGTCTCGGCGCCGGGCGTGGTGGAGTACCAGAAGCAGACCGAGACCTTCAGCGCCGTTTCTGCCGTCACTGGATGGGCCCCGACTCTCACCGGCACGGGCGAGGCGACCCGCCTGCAGGCCTTGCGGGTCGTGGGTGAGTACTTCGCGACGTACGGCGTCCCGGCGGCGCTGGGTCGAGGACTCCGGGCCGATGAATCCGTCGCAGGTAGCGAGCATGTGGTGGTCCTGAGCGACCAGTTCTGGCGCCGGGCGCGCGGTGCCGATCCAGCGGTGATCGGCCAGCACTTGCTCCTCAACGGCGAGAGCTACGAGATCGTCGGCGTGATGCCGCCGGCATTCACCTCGATGCTGTTCCGGACCATCGACCTCTGGACGCCGTTGGTGCTCTCGCCCCGGGCCCTCGCCGGCTCCTTCGGCAATGAATTCATGGGCCTGACGGCACGGCTGCGGCCTGGCGTCCCGCTCGAAACCGCCCAGGCGGCGATGCACGCGTTGGCCGCACGCCTCAAGGCCGACCGGCCTGACGCCCTCTCGTCGGATTGGGACCTCGCCGTCGCACCCCTCCGCGATCAGGTCACCTCGGCAGGGATGCGCCGCGCGATGCTGGTCCTCCTCGCCGCGGTCGGCCTGGTCCTGCTGATCGCCTGCGCGAACGTGGCCAATCTTCAACTGGCGCGCGCGGCCTCGCGCTCACGCGAGATCGCCGTGCGCGTTGCCCTTGGCGCGTCGCCGCGTGACCTCATTGGGCAGCTGCTGACGGAGAGTGTCGTCCTCGCCTTGGCGGGGGGGCTCGTTGGCATCCTGATCGCGCTGTGGGGTGTGCCAGCGCTGATGTCCCTCAACCAGAGCAACCTGCCACCTGCCGCCGCGATCGGACTGGATGCCCGCGTGCTGTTGTTCACGCTCGGGCTGTCGCTCGCCACCGGGGTGCTGTTCGGTCTGGCCCCGGCGCTCAAGGCATCGCGCACGGAGCTGCACGATTCGCTGAAGGAGGGCGGCCGAGGATCGGCGGGCGATCGCAGCGGACTGGCACTGCGTCGAGGCCTCGTGGTAGGGACCGTCGCGATCGCGCTCACCCTGCTGGTCGGCGCCGGCCTGCTGGCGCGCTCCTTCGCGCAGCTGCTGCAGGTGGACCCGGGCTTTCGGGCCGACCATCTGCTCGCGTTCAATATTGCGCTGCCCGCGGCGAAGTACCCTACCGACACGCTGCGGATCGGCTACTTCGATCGGGCCACGACCGACATCGCCGCGCTGCCCGGCGTGGCGTCGGTCGGGGCAACGTCGGTGCTCCCGTTCACCAACAACGGCAGCACCTCGTCATTCGACGTCGAGGGCCACGTGGTGCCGCCGAACGGCAGCGGCCCCTGGGGCGACTATCGTGTCGTGACGCCGGGGTACCTCGCGACCATCGGGGCCCCGCTGCGGGAGGGGCGCTACTTCACACCGGAGGACCGCGCCGGCAGTCAGGAGGTGGTGGTCGTGGACGAGGAACTCGCCAGAACCTTCTGGCCTCGAACGAGCGCCATCGGCAAACGGATCAGCTACGGCAACGTGTCCGCGCAAGACTCCACCCCGCTGTGGCAGACGATCGTCGGCGTCGTGGGACATACAATGCACGAGGGCCTCGACGGACAGAAGCGGGTCCAGGTCTACCGACCCCTGGCTCAAGACGGCGGCGGGGGGATGTCATTCGTCGTCCGCACGGCGGCGGATCCGTTGACGGCGTTGGCCGGCGTCCGCGACGCGCTTCGTCGCCTCGATCCGGACGTCGCCATCGCCAACGTCAACACGATGGAAGCCCTCGTCTCGAATACCACGGGGCCGCGACGCTTCTCGATGGTGCTGCTCAGCGTCTTTTCCCTGGTGGCCGCCGGCCTCGCTGCCCTCGGCCTCTACGGCGTGATGGCGTACACGGTGGCGCAACGCACCAAGGAGCTCGGTGTCCGGCTCGCGCTGGGCGCAAGTCCGGGTGAACTCCGGGAAATGGTGATGCGTCAGGGAATGCGACTCGCGCTCGCGGGCGTCGCCATCGGAATGGTGGCGGCCTTCGTGATGACCATGCTGCTCAAGACGATGGATGCCGGCACTGCACTCAGCGCCGCCGACCGCCTGCTCTTCAAGGTCTCGCCGCAGGACCCGGTGACGTTCATCGCCATTCCACTCCTGCTCGTGGCCGTCGCGATGCTGGCCTCGTGGCTCCCTGCCCGACGAGCGACCCGCCTCGACCCCGTCGAGGCGCTGCGCGGTGAGTAGGTCGCCACGATGATTCGCCTCGTCAACCTCGAGAAGTCGCTCCCGACGCGACCGTCACCGACCTACCTGCTGCGGAACCTGAATCTCTCGATCGCGACGGGCGAATTCGTGAGCATCATGGGGCCATCGGGTGCCGGGAAGTCGACCCTGCTGTCGATCCTCGGCATGATGGACGGGGAGCACTCGGGCGAGTATTGGTTCGCCGACCAGCCCGTGCATGCGTTGACGCCGAAAACCCGTGGTGTCCTCGCCCGCTCGGTGATCGGCTTTGTGTTCCAGCAGTATCACCTGATCGACGACCTCACTGTCGCCGAGAATCTCGACCTGCCGCTCGGCTATCGGAACGTGCCGGCGAAGGAACGTCAGGCGATTGTCGCCGACACGCTGGATCGATTTCGGATGGTCGGCAAGAAGGATCTGTATCCCTCGCAATTGTCTGGTGGGCAACAGCAGCTGGTCGGGGTGGCCCGTGCGATTATTGCCAAGCCCGCGCTGCTCCTGGCCGACGAGCCGACGGGTAACCTCCACTCCGATCAGGGCCGAGAGATCATGGCCCTGTTCCAGTCGCTGCACCGCGAGGGAACGACCATCGTGCAGGTGACGCACTCCGCCGAGAACGCCGCGTACGGCACCCGGATCATTCGCCTGACGGATGGTTGGCTGGCGGCGGAGTAGATTCCCTGCCATGCCCCTTCCCTCGCCCCGCATCCTGATCGCCGACGACCAGGCGGACATCCTGCAGGCCCTGCGCCTCCTCTTGCGGCAGGAGGGGTTCGCGGTCGACAGCGCCTCCTCGCCCGCCGCGGTGCTCAGCGCCCTGGAGCGCGGCGAGTTCGATGTCCTGCTGATGGACCTCAACTACACACGCGACACGACCTCGGGTCGCGAGGGCCTCGACGTCCTGGCACGGATCCGCCAGCTCGACAGTACCCTGCCGGTGGTCGTGATGACGGCGTTTGGCAGCGTCGAGGGGGCGGTCGAGGCGATGCGGCACGGTGCGCGCGACTACGTCGAGAAGCCCTGGGACAACCAGCGTCTCGTCGCGGTCCTCCGCACGCAGGTCGAGCTGGGCCTCGCGTTGCGCCGCGGCCAGCGACTCGAGGGAGAGAACGCGCTCTTGCGGGGGGACGGCACACCCGACCTGGTCGCCGAATCGCCGGCCATGCGCGCCGTCGCGAAGCTGATGGGACGCGTGGCCCCTTCCGACGCCAACGCGCTCATCCTTGGCGAGCATGGCGTGGGGAAGGAGATCGCCGCACGGTGGCTCCATCTTGCCAGTCAGCGCGCAGCGCGGCCGATGATCACCGTCAACGTCGGCGGACTCTCCGAAGGAGTCTTCGAGAGCGAGCTCTTCGGGCATTTGAAGGGGGCCTTCACCGACGCGAAGAGCGACCGGATCGGGCGCTTCGAACTGGCCGATCGCAGCACGCTCTTTCTCGATGAAATCGCCAACATCACGCCGAGCCAACAGGCGAAGCTGCTGAGGGTCCTCAACACCGGTGAGTTCGAACGGGTTGGCTCTTCGCGCACCCGGACCGTGTCGACCCGGGTGTTCAGCGCCACGAATGCGGATCTCCCGACCGAAGTGCGCAGCGGACGCTTTCGTGAAGACCTGCTCTACCGCCTGAACACCGTCGAAATTCGCATCCCCGCCCTGCGCGAGCGCCGCGAGGACATCCCTCCGCTCTCGGCGCACTTTCTTGCCAAGCATGCCAATCATTACCGGAAGCCGATCAGCGGTTTCTCGCCCGATGCCATGGCCGTCCTGCTCGGGTACCCCTGGCCCGGCAATATCCGCGAGCTGGACCATGCGGTCGAACGCGCGGTGCTGCTGGCCGATGGCACCACGATCGGCACGGCCGATCTGGGCCTGCAGGTCGCGTCGAGTGCGGCGAGTCAGCTTGATCAGATGACCCTGGAGCAGGTGGAACAGCTCCTGGTCCAGAAGGCGTTGGCGCGCACCGGCCACAACGTCACCGAGGCCGCGAAGGCCCTTGGCCTCAGCCGAAGCGCGATGTATCGACGGCTGGAGCGGTACGGGCTGTAGCGAATGGCCTCACAACCGTGGCGGCTGGTCGGGGTTGCAGCCCTTGCGGCGCTTCCCGCGGTTGGGGTCGCGTTGCTGCTGCTGTGGACCGACCCCGGGAGTGCGGCGCTTCGCTGGACCGCGACGGCCGCGATCGTCGTCTCGCTGGGCCTCGGTCTCTCGGCGGTGCACTCGGCGGTCGTGCGACCGTTGCAGACGATTGCCAACCTCCTCGCCGCCATGCGCGAGGGAGATTTTTCCCATCGGGCGCGAACGCTTGATCCGAACGACGACCTGGGGCTTCTGTACGCCGAGACGAACGCGCTCGCCGAGATGCTTCGGGGCCAGCGGCTCGGGGCCATCGAGGCGACCGCCCTGCTGCACACGGTCATGGCGGAGATCGACGCAGCGGTCTTCACCTTCGACGATGAATCGGGTCGGCTCGTGTTTGCCAATCCCGGCGGGGCGCGGCTGCTCGATGAACCGGCCGAGCGGTTGATCGGGCGCCATGCCACCGACCTGGGCCTGGCGGACTGCTTCGACGGGGAGACCCCGCGCGTCCTCGAACAACGAGGCGCCTATGCCAACCGGTGGGAGCTGCGCCGGAGCAGCTTTCGGCAGGACGGACGCGCCCACACGCTCGTACTGCTCACCGACGTCCGTCGGGCGCTCCAGGTCGAAGAGCGGGAGGCATGGCAGCGGCTCATCCGCGTGCTCTCGCATGAGATCAACAATTCGCTGGCGCCGATCCGCAGCTTCGCCGGCTCCCTGCGGGCGTTGGTCGATCGCGCACCGCGGGGCGACGACAGCGACCAGGACCTTCGCGAAGGGCTGGGGGTGATCGAACAACGGGCCGAGTCGCTGGGCCGCTTCATTGCCGCCTACGCCCGGCTGGCCCGACTCCCCCGACCGGTCCTCGCCCCCATGGCGGTGGGAGACTGGGTTCGCCGCGCGGTCTCGCTGGAATCGCGTCGGTCGATCCGGATCGAGCCCGGCCCTGACAGAACTCTGATGGCGGACCGCGACCAATTGGATCAATTACTCATCAACCTGGTGCGGAACGCCGTCGACGCGGCCGACGAAACGGGGGGACTCGTCACGGTTCGATGGGCGGTGCGCGCGGACGAGATTGAGGTGACCGTGGAGGACGAGGGGAGCGGACTCGCCGCCGGAACCGAGAACCTCTTCGTCCCCTTCTACACCACCAAGCCGGGTGGCTCCGGGATCGGACTCGCCCTTTCGCGACGCATCGCCGAGGCCCACGGCGGTACGCTGCAACTCGAGAATCGCACTGACCATGTGGGCTGCCGGGCGGTCGTTCGCATCCCGGTCCAGAGTCAGGCTCGCGAGTCCACTGGTGCCTTCCAATCCGGAAGCTACCGATCCGCACCACGGCACCCCGGAGGCGCACCACGTGAACGACCTGCCTGATTCGGCTGCGCGCGCGGCCCTCCAGCAAGTCCTCGGCGAGGGCTTCCTCCTCGAACGGGAGCTGACCGGTGGCGGGATGTCCACCGTGTACCGTGCCCGCGACACGGCACTCAATCGCGCCGTGGTCATCAAGGTGTTGCCCGCAGAACTCGCTGCGGCCGTGTCCGTGGAACGCTTCAAGCGCGAGATTCTCGTGTCGGCGGCGCTGCAGCATCCGCACATCGTGCCGGTGCTCAGCGCCGGGGAGGTCGACGGCCTGCCCTACTTCGTCATGCCGTTCATCGACGGCGAGTCATTGCGCACCCGCCTGACCCGCGGTCCACTCGCGGTGCGCGAAGCGGTGGCGATCCTGAAGGATGTGGCCCGCGCGCTCTCGTACGCGCATACCAACGATGTGGTGCACCGGGACATCAAGCCCGACAACATTCTGCTGACCGGCGGCTCGGCCGTCGTCACGGACTTCGGCGTGGCCAAGGCGCTCAACGCCTCTCAGGCCTCGCGCCGCACGGGACATATCAGCGGCGCGCACAGCGCGGCGATGACGGCCTCGGGGATCGCGATCGGCACGCCGGCCTACATGGCGCCAGAGCAGGCGGCCGGCGACCCGAACACCGACCACCGGGCCGATCTCTACGCGCTCGGGATTGTCGCCTGGGAGATGATGACGGGGACGGCGCCGTTCCACGGGCTCTCTCCCCAGCAGGTCATGGCCTCGCACGTGGTCCACACGCCACCCTCGGTTGCCAGCCGGCGGTATGACGTCCCCCGCGCCTTCGCCGCGGTCATCGACCACCTGTTGCAGAAGGAGCCGCGCAATCGGCCCCGTTTCGCAGCGGACCTGGTGCGGGCCCTTGAGGATCCGGCGGTGCTGAGCGGCGAATTCGTGGCGACGCCGTCGGCCGGACGCCGCCGACGGCGGCCCCTGCTGATCGCGGTCGCAGTGGTGGTGCTGGCGATCGTGCTCGGCGTCCTGCTGCGGTAATGGCCACCGCTGCAACCCCGGGCGGGGTCGCCACGTCCTATACCCATCAGTATCTTATGCCTTACACATTCACTCATGGGTCGCCCGATGTCCGAGTCGCCAATGATGCTCCTCAAAGGCACGCTCGACGTGCTGATCCTCAAGACCCTCAGCTGGGGCCCGAGCCATGGCTACGCCATCTCGCGGTGGATCCGCCAGGTGACCGGCGACGCGCTGACGATCGAGGAAGGGGCGCTCTACCCTGCCCTCCGACGGCTGGAAGAAAAGGCGCTGGTGGATTCGCGGTGGGAGACCACCACCACGGGGCGCGAGGCGAAGGTCTATCGTCTGACGCCTCATGGGCGGAGCCACCTGCGCACTGAAATCAGCCACTGGAGTCGCTATGTCGCCGCGATGACGCGAGCGCTCGAGGCCCGGCCGACCGGGGCCATCGGGTGACCGGGCGTGACCCGCTGGATCCCTTGCCGCTCTCGGGGCAGAAGCCGGTCGTGGACGACGTGGCCCGCGAGATCGAGGGGCACATCAACCTCCGGGCCGAGGAGCTCATCGCGGCCGGGTGGACCGCCGATGCGGCACGCGAGGAAGCGCTCCGTGCCTTCGGTGACGTGACGCAGGTGCGTGATGAGTGCGTGGCCATCACCAAGCGCTCCCGCCGCACCCAGTCCCGTGAGGAACGCTTCGGCGCCCTCTGGCTCGATCTCCGCTTCGCCGCCCGGATCCTGCAGCGATCGCCGGCCTTCACGCTCGGCGCGATCGTCACCCTCGCGCTCGGCATCGGCGCCAACACCGCCATCTTCTCGGTCGTGGACGGTGTGCTCCTGCGTCCCCTGCCATTCGCTGCGCCAGACCGCCTCGTGGACGTCCAGGAACGCCATGACGGCGGCAGCACCTCCGACCTCTCGTGGCCGAACTTTGCAGATTGGCGTGATCAGTCGCGCGCCTTCGACGGTCTCGCCGCCTACAGCACTGCGGAGGGGACGTTGCTGGGGGCCGACCGGCCGATGCACCTCCAGACCGCGGCCGTCTCGGCGGGCTTCTTTCGCGTCATGGCGATCGCGCCGCTCCTCGGACGGTTGCCATCGGCCGACGATCACCGACTCGGCGCTGCCCCGGTCGCCGTCGTCAGCCACCGCTTCTGGCTGGCGCACTTGGGCGGCGTGCAGGACCTCGGCTCCCGCCGCCTCCGCACCGACCTCGACTTCGAGGTGATCGGTGTCCTGCCGCCAGGAATGACCTTCCCCGCCGACGCGGACCTCTGGTACCCGGTCGAACTGCACCCCGTGGGCCCGAGTCGCACGGGGCACAACTTCTCGGTGGTCGGTCGGTTGAAGCATGGCCAGACCGAGCTCGCGGCCACGCAGGAGCTTGACGTCCTGACCGACCGGATGCGAGCGGCGTCGCCCGGAGATTTCGACGCCGCCGGTGCGAGCATCACCCCGCTCCAGGAGGTGTTGACCGGATCGCGCGCGCGCCCGCTCCTCCTGCTCCTCGCGGCGTCGGCGCTGCTCCTCATCGCCGCGTGCACCAACCTGGCCAGCAGCCTGCTGGTCCGCGGCACCGGCCGCAGTCACGAACTGGCGATCCGATCAGCAATCGGTGCCGGCCGGGGGCGCCTGGTTCGGCAGGTCTTCACCGAGAGCCTGCTGATCGGTCTCCTCGGCTGCGCCGCTGGTCTCGTCATCGCCTTGGTATTGCAACGCCTGTTGCTCGCACTGGCCCCGGACGGGCTGGTGCCTCCAGGCATGGCACCATTCGACGCGAGGATCATCGGCTTCTCCGCGCTGCTCAGCCTTTTGACGGCGGTGCTGTTCGGACTCCTACCTGCGTTGCGAGGCTCTTCGGTCAGGCCATCGGAGGCCATGCGCGAGGGGACGCGCAACAGTGGCTCGCGCCGGAGTCGCCGACTCTGGTCGACGCTGGTGGCGATCGAAGTGGCGCTCGCCGTGATCCTGCTCACGGGCTCCGGCCTGATGATCCGCAGCTTTGCCTCCCTCACTGCGATCGACCCCGGCTTCCGGGCCGACCATGTGTTGACGACGTCGCTTGACCTTCCTGCCTCCTCCTACCCGACGGTGCGGGACGCCGTGGAACTGCACCGCCGTGTCACTGCCGCGATCGGAGCGTTGCCGGGGGTGGTCGCGGTGGGCGTGGGCAATCGGCTACCGCTCGAGAACAACGGCCCCGCTGGTGCGATCCAGGTCGTCGGGAAGCCACCGATCGCCGGCAAGGACTACACGGGGAGCGCGGTCTACCGGGTCGTCAGTGATGGCTACTTCGAGGCACTGGGGATGCGCCTGATCGCCGGGCGCTTCTTCACCGCCGGCGACCGTGAGGGCAGCGCCCCGGTGGTCGTGGTGAGCCAGGCCCTGGCACGGCGCGAATGGCCAGGCGAGTCCCCAATCGGCCGGCAGCTCCGGCCCTTCGGGATGGACGACGACAGCGGGAAGGACCACGCCACGGTCGTGGGTGTGGTGGACGACGTTCCCCATGCCGCGCTCGCCGCGGAGCGCCTGCCAGCCACGTGGTACCCGATCGCCCAGATGCCGGCGCGGGCGCATGGCGTGACCCTCGTGGTGCGGACCGCCGGGGCGCCCGCCGACCTGGCCAGGCTGGTCCGCCAGGCCATCGAGGCGATCGACCCCCGGCTTCCCGTCGACTTCCTGACCATGGAACAGCGGCTCACGGCCACCATCGCCGATCGCCGCTTCGTCATGATCGTCCTGGCCACCTTCGCGATCGTCGCGCTGCTGCTCGCGGCCGTGGGCATTCACGGGGTGGTAGCCTACACGGTGGCCCAGCGCACGCGGGAGATCGGCATCCGGATCGCGTTGGGTGCCGCGCCGCGACGCGTGCAGGCGATGGTGCAACGCGGCGCGATGGCCGTGATCGGCCTCGGGCTGGCGGTGGGCGGGATCGGGGCGCTGCTCGGCACGCGGGTCATGCGGGTCATCCTCTACGACGTCGAGCCCGGAGACCCGCTCACGCTCCTGCTGGCCGTCGCGGTGCTCGGTGGCGTCGGCTTCGTCGCCAGTTGGCTGCCGGCCCGGCGCGGGGCACGCACCGATCCAGTTCGTGCCATTCGGGCCGAGTGAGCGGACGCGTCCCGGGTTGCAACCAAAGCGCTCCGTGGCGCGTCTCATCCTGTTGACTCCTTCAGGATCCCCCCGGTGAACGTTCGCCTCGCCTTCCGACATCTGCGCAAGAGCCCCTTCGTCACCGGCGTCGCCATCGCGTCGCTCGCCCTGGGGATCGGCGCCAATGCGGCGATCTTTTCGGTCGTGGACCAGATGCTCCTCAGGCCGCTGCCGGTTCCCGAGGCCGACCAGCTGGTCTCGTTCAAGGCACCGGGCCCAAACCCCGGCTCGCAGTCCTGTAGCCAGATCGGTGAGTGCGACGAGGTGTTCTCGTACCCGATGTTTCAGGACCTGCAACGCGAGCAGCGCTCCTTCACCGGGATCGCCGCGCACGTCGGCTTCTCCGCCAACATCTCGGCGCAGGGGCAGACCGTCAGTGCGGACGGCCTCCTCATTTCTGGCTCCTACTTTCCGGTCCTCGGCCTGGTGCCGCAGCTCGGACGCCTGATCGGTCCGGACGACGCCAGGAATCCCGGAGACGGCCGCATCGCGGTCCTCAGTCACGAGTACTGGCAGGGTGCCCTCGGCGCGGACCCGGGCATCATCGGCAAGACCATCGTGGTGAACGGCCAGTCCTTGGAAGTGGTCGGCGTGGCGCCCCGGGGATTTCGGGGCACCACGCTGGGCCTGACGCCTCGCGTCTTCGTGCCCATCACGTTGCGGGGGACGATGGAGCCCGGATGGACGGGGTTCGACAATCGCCGAGCCTACTGGGCCTATCTCTTCGGTCGACTGAAGCCCGGCGTCTCGCTGACCCAGGCGTCGGCCGCGCTCAATCCGACGTACAGCGGCATCCTGCAGAATGTCGAAGCCGCACTCCAGCAGGGGATGAGCGACAAGACGATGGTGGACTTCCGCAAGAAGCAGCTCGTCCTGACCCCCGGCTCGCTCGGCCAGAGCTCGGTACGGGGCGAGACGACCACCCCGCTGGCCATGCTCTTCGGCGTCACCCTGCTGGTGCTGCTGATAGCCTGCGCCAACATCTCCAACCTGCTGCTCGCGCGCGGCGCGGCGCGGTCAAGCGAGATGGCCGTGCGGCTCGCCCTGGGCGGCACGCGGCGCCAACTGCTGTCGCAGCTGCTGACCGAGTCACTGTTGCTCGCCGGCGCCGGCGCGGTCGTTGGTCTCGGCGTCGCGCTCCTCACGCTGCGCGCGTTGCAAGCCGTGATGCCCGAGAACGCCAGTTCCACCTTCCAGGCAACGCTCGATCCGACCGTCCTCGGCTTCACTGCCGTCCTCACCGTCGTGACCGCGGTGCTCTTCGGGCTCTTTCCCGCGTTGCACGGCACGAGGCCTGACCTGATCGCGTCGATCCGCGAACAGGGCGGCCAGACATCGGGCGGTCGCTCCGCCGCTCGGTGGCGGTCAGCGCTCGCCACGGGCCAGATCGGGCTTGCGATGGCGTTGCTCGCCTCCGCCGGGTTGTTCACGAAGAGCTTGGCGAACATCACGCGCCTCGACCTCGGCGTGAAGGTCGAGCAGGTGGTGACCTTCGGGCTGTCCCCCGAATTGAACGGCTACACACCAGAACGATCACAACAGTTCTTCCAGCGCGTGATCGAGGCCGTCTCGGGGATCCCGGGGGTGACGAGCGTCGCGGGCGCGACCGTGCCACTCCTCGCGGGCAGCAACTGGGGCACCGATGTCGGCGTCGAGGGATTCCCGAAGGGCCCGGACGTGGACAACAATTCGCGGGTGAACACGGTTGGACCCGGGTACTTCGCCACGGTCGGTATTCCCCTGATCACCGGTCGCGAGTTCAGTCGCGTGGATGTGCTCGGGGCACCGAAGGTTGCCGTGGTCAATCAGGCCTTCGCCAAGAAGTTCAATCTGGGTGCCAATCCGGTCGGCCGCCGCATGGACAGCGGTAACGACAGCCTCGACATCGAAATTGTCGGGCTCGTGCAGGACGCCAAGTACAGCAACGTGAAGACCGAGATTCCGCCGCTCTTCTTCACACCCTACCCGCAGAACCGGCAGGCCGGCGCGCTCGCCTTCTACGTGAAGACGGCGGGCGATCCGAAGGCGCTGCTGCCGACCCTCAGCCGGATCGTGAAGGGGCTGGACGAGAACCTCCCGATCGAGGAGCTCCGGACCATGCCCGAGCAGATTCGCGAAAACGTCTTCCTCGACCGCCTGGTCTCGCTCTTCTCGCTGACGTTCGCACTCCTCGCCACACTGCTCGCCGCGATCGGCCTGTATGGCGTGCTCGCCTACACCGTCGCCCAACGGACCCGCGAATTCGGCGTCCGGATGGCGCTCGGCGCTGATCCCGCACGGGTGCGGACGATGGTGCTTCGGCAGGTGGGCATGATGACGCTGATCGGCGGTGTGGTCGGACTTCTCGCCGCAGTCGGCATCGGACGCGCCGCACAGTCCCTGCTCTTCCAGCTGCAGGGGACCGACCCGATGGTCCTGGCCGTTTCTGCGGGAACGCTCACCATTGTCGCGCTCGGGGCTGGCATGGTGCCGGCCGTGCGTGCGTCACGCCTCGATCCAGTCCGCGCACTCCGCTACGAATAGGCGCCACGGGTGGGGGCCCGGTCAGCGAGACCGAGCTCCCCACCGCTGGTCAGAGGCTTGCTCGCGCCACCCGCACGATCGCCGCCACGCTCTTGTCGACGTCGGCGGTGGTGGTGGCCCAGGACGACACCGAGATCCGCATCGCCGTCTTCCCCTGCCACACTGTCGGCCCCGCCCAGCATGTGCCCTCGGCCTGCACCGCTGCAATCACCCGATGGGTCTGCTCGGGCGTCCCGAACGACACCAGCACCTGATTGAGGACCACCTCGTTCAGGATCTCACAACCCGCCGCGCCGAGCCCTTCGGCGAACCGCCGCGCGTGGTCGCAGGTACCGCCGATCATTGCGGCGAGCCCCTCCGTGCCCAGCGACGAGAGCACCGCCCAGACATCGACGCCGCGCGCCCGCCGTGACAGCTCCGGCGTGTAGTCGGACGGATTCCGGTCGTCGCTCGCCGTCGGCAGATACGACGCGGTCACCGCCATCGCGGCACGCAGTGCCTCGCCGTCCTTCACCAGCGTGATGCCACTGTCGTAGGGGACGTTGAGCCACTTGTGTGCATCGGTTGCCACTGAGTCGGCCCGCTCGATGCCGACCACGTGATGCGCCAGCGCTGGCACCGCGCCCGCCCACAATCCAAACGCGCCGTCGACGTGCACCCACGCGCCGCCGGCATGCGCGTGCTCGATGATGGCCGGCAGTGGATCGAAGGCGCCGGTGTTGAGATTGCCCGCCTGCGCCACAACGATCGTCGGACCACCGATCGGTGGCAACGCCGAGGGGATCATCCGACCCTGGCCGTCGACGGGCACCCGGACAATCCGATTGCGACCGAGCCCGATCAACCCGAGCGCCTTGAGCACCGTCGGGTGCACCTCCTCCCCGACGATCACCGTGATCGGTGGTGCGCCGAAGAGACCATCGGCCTCCACGTTCCAGCCCGCGTTGGCCAGGACCCGGTGGCGCCCGGCGGCGAGACCGCAGAGGTTCGCAACCGTCGCGCCGGTGACGAACGCTCCGGCCGTGTCAGGCGGGAACCCGAAGAGCTCGGCCAGCCAGCGCAATGCGACACGCTCGATCACCGCCGTACCGGGGGTGGCACGATAGAGGCCGGTGTTCTGGTCCCACGCCGTCGAGAGCCAGTTGGTGGCCACACTCACGGGGAGCGCGCCACCGATCACGAAGCCGAAGAAGCGCGGACCGGCCATCGCCATCGTGGCGGGCCCGACCATCTGGTCCAGACGGGCGAGAACGTCTGTCGGGGCACTCCCGGCCGACGGAATCGGCTCGTCGAGCTCGACCAGGCGCTCCACCGCCGCCGGGTCGGGCCGGACGGGGCGGTTGTCGAGGCTGTCGAGATAGCGCGTGGCGCGCGCGGCGGCCTCGAGCAGCAGGCGGGTGGTGTCGTGATCGGTCAGCGAGGGTGCAGGCATGGGCTCGAGTCGTGAGGGTGGAGAGCGGTCAAGGAAAATGACCTCCCGTTCCAGATGCGCAATCGGGGGCACGTCGTTTCGATCCTGTCCCGCCGGTATCTCGAGGCTACCGCCGTCGGTGTCCCCGGCATGGCGTTCGCAAAATCGATCAGGCCCAGTGCGCCGGCATCTCGTACCACCGGCAGTAAGGGCCACACGACACTCCCGACCCGCTCCCCGCGCAGTAGTTTGTAGAGGCGCGAAGGGCGGGCCGTGGTGCGTCCGCCAGGGCACTGCCCCCTTTCTTCCTGGAGGACCCGACTGGTGCCGCACCTCCGCCTCGAGAACCGCCATACCGGCGAGGTCCTCGATATTCGCCGCATCCTCGAGCACGGCGTCGAATGCCTCGAGTTGCGTGGCACCCTCCCACCGCGTCGGCAGGGGGCAATTCCCCACATCCACTTCGCACAGGACGAAGAGGGGTTCGTGACGGCGGGCGTTCTCTCTGCGAGGGTGAATGGTACGGTGATCCACGCAGGACCCGGCGAGGTGGTTTCCCTCCCGCGTGGCGTGCCGCACAGCTGGTGGAACGCTGGGGAGGAGCCGCTCGCCTTTCAGGGAATCGCTCGGCCCGCGGTGGACCTCGATCGTTACCTGCAGGCGGTGTTCGACGTGATGAACCAGAGTCCCGCCGATCGCCCGTCGCTGTTCTACCTGGCGCATGCCTCGCTGCGGCATCGGAAGACCCAGCGGGTCATGCTGATGCCGGCATGGCTGCAGCTTCCGCTCTTCCACCTGGTTGTCGCGGTCGGCACGGTGCTCGGTCGATACCGCGGCAGCGAGTGGCCCGGCTGTCCAGTCAACTGCCCCGGCGCCCCTCCTCTCGCCTGAATCGCACGCCGATCAGGCGCCGGACGCTACGGCTTCCAGCTCGGCCAGTTGTCCGTGCCGGCGTCGTTGGTGATCCGCGTCAGGCTGGTCCCATCGCGCTTCATGACGTGAATCTCGAAGTTGCCCGTACGGTTCGAGGTGAAGATGATCCACTCGCCGTCCGGAGACCACGCGGCAGAGGCGTCGGTCCCCGGGTGATCCGTCATCCTCCGCAGGTTCGACCCATCGGCGTTCATCAGGTAGATCTCAGGATTCGTCACCCCATGGCGCGAGGTGGTGAAGAGGATCTCGTCGCGCGTCGGTGACCACGATGGATCCTGATCGGTCCCCGGGCTCTGGTGCGTCAATCCGATCTCGCCAGCGCCGGTCGCGTCCACCGCCCAGACGTCATACTGATTGCCCTCGACCGGGAGCACCGTGCGGTTCGTCTCGAACGCGAAGCGCAATCCGTCGCGCGACCAATCGGGGTCGGAGTCGACGTACCCGACGCCGAGCACGACGGAGACCTTGCCGGTGCCGTTGGCCGCCATCTTCCAAATGGAGCCCCCGCTGCTTGAGACGGTGTAGGCAATCTGGGTCCCGTTGGGCGACCATGACGGGAGGTTGTCGGTCTCGGTCGGATTGTTGGAGAGATTGGTCGGCCCGGTTCCGGTGCCCGTCATCCGGTACACCTCGCCGTTGCCATCTCGCTCGCTGGTGAAGACGATCGATGCGCCGTCCGGCGACCAGTCCGGCTCCATGTCGTTCGTGGGCGAGTTCGTGAGATTCACCAGGCTGCCCCCGTCCATTCGCATCCGGAAGATCTCGTAGTTGCCGGTCCGATCCGACATCCACGCAAACTCCGCGGACGCGATCGCCGGCGCGATGGCGCCGAAAGTCGCGGTGCAGGTGTAGGCGACTGCCGCGTTCACCGCGACCGAAGTGGTCGCCGCCCCGGCCGACGCCGGGCAGCCAGCGGACCAGCCCGTGAATTGGGCTCCGACGCCTGGCTCGGCCATCAGCTTGAGGGTGACCGGCGCGGTGTAGCCCGCGGTCGCAGCACAGCCGGTACCGGTGTTGAGGCAGGCAATCGCGCCGAGGGTGGCCTCGTAGCCGCTGCCGACCGGAACCGACGATGTCACGCGGCCGTCGCCGACCACGGTGACGGCGAGCGTCGCTTGGCCATGCGGCACGTCGTCGTCGTCGTCCGGGTCCGGCGCGGTCATGCCAGAGTCGCAGGCGTGCAGGCCGAGTGATACGAGAAGGACGGTCAGCGCACGACGAGCAGTGCGCCCCGACCGGATCGGCAGGAGGAAAGTGGGCACTGAACCAACCTGGATGAATTGAGGATGGGGGCCTGCGGCAACCCTAGGGATACCGCCCAGTACGCAGCGCCGCAAGGCGCTGCGCCGCCGCCAGGATGGCGCAGGCCCCCCTGCCCGACATAGTCTTGAGGAGCCTTCCACCGGTCGCCCCTCCCCCCCAGAGCCGGAGCATCCCATGGCCGAGACCAAGACCAAGCCCACCAAGGTGAGCGTCACCGCCTATATCAACGCGATCGAAGATCCGGAGCGCCGAAAGGACTGCCGGACGCTCGTGGCGATGATGACCAAGCTGACCAAGGCCAAGGCGACCATGTGGGGGCCGAGTATCGTCGGCTTCGGGAGCTATCACTACAAGTACGAGAGTGGCCACGAAGGCGATTCGTGCGTCGCCGCGTTTGCGTCGAGGACGCCGGCGCTGAGCGTGTACATCATGGGCGACTTCCCCGATCGCACCGCCCTGCTCGGCAAGCTCGGCAAGCACAAGATGGCGAAGGCGTGCCTCTACATAAGCCGGCTCGCTGACGTCGATCTCGCCGTCCTCGAAAAGCTGATCGGCAACTCGGTCAAGGCCGTGACCGCGCGCTACCCGCACACCCTCAAGTGATCCCCCAACCGCACATTCCGTCTCGGCGCGCCGCCGTGGAGCCCCGCTGATGCGTTGCTGGCGAACACTGCTTCCGGTCACCCTGGCACTGGCGATCGTCCCATGCGCGGCATCCGCACAGGCCGTCACGCTCGACGCGTTGGTGTGGAGTGTGCCTGCCCTGCGCAGCCTGCGGAACGTCGTGAACGGTGACTCGGTGCTCGCGCCCGCGCTGGTGGCCTGCCGGGCCGCGTCAGTGGGCGTGCAATCGAACGTGGCGGCGAAACTGGCGGAGCGCGGCGACACCATCCTGGCCATCCGCTACGCGGGACTCCCTTCGACGCAGTGGGATGCGGCATGCCTGCTGCGTGCCATCGACACCCTCCCAGGCCTCATCAGCCGGGGCAGCATGAGTCGGATGGAGGAAGTGGTGGGGTCCGTGCGCTCCGGACGGATGAGCGCCGAACAGCGTCAGGCATTCGCCAAGACGCTCGCCGGGGCCATCCCGGTGATGCCGACGACACCGATCGCGTTGAATGCAGAAGTGCGCCAGGACTATCTGGGAGACTTCATCCGGGATCGACTGGCCGAGGATGAGAGCATGCGCCGCGGGCGGGTGCTGCCGGACTTGAGTCGGCCGCCGGTGCCGCTCTCCCTCATTACGCCTCCACTCAACTATCCAGCGTCGATGTTTGGCAAGCAGGTGGTGGCGACGTTCCGCCTTGGCCCCGACGGCGTCGTGGAGATCGTCTCGATGACGCCCGAGATCAGTGACGCGACCTACCGGACCGCGCTGCTCGCCACCTTCATGCGCTATCGGTTTCGCCCCGCCACCGATCAGCAGGGCCGCCCCGTGGGAGGCACCTTCGTCTACACGTTCACCTTCAATCGGGGGGGCCGGCCGTAGCGCTCCTGGAAGCAGGCATCCCTCGATCGATCCGCCGCTCTCGGCCCCGGGGGGTGCCCTTTTCCTCCCCGGGCCCACAGATTTGAGGCCTTCCCACACCACAATCGAAGGTCCCATGACGGCAACGGCACCCCCGCGCAGCCAGTCTTCCTATTTCTGGCTCTGCGTCGCCCTCTCGGCGACGGTCTTCTTCGGCTTCTCCTTCACCTACTTCCGCCCGATGCTTGCCGGCCAGTATCCAGAGGCCTCCACCACGGTCCACGTCCATGGCTGGACGTTCTTCCTGTGGTACCTCCTCTTGCCGCTCCAGGCCGGGCTGATCCGGGCGCGGCGGGTAGACTGGCACCGGACCCTCGGCACCCTGAGCCTCGGGCTCTCCGCGGCGATGGTCGGCACCGGCCTGGTGGTGATCGGGACGCAGATGAACGCTTCGCTGCAGCCCGACGGACCTCCGTTCTGGCAGGGGATGGGACCCGCGGTCTTCGCGACGCTGATGCTCTTCGTGTACTTCTACACTCGCGGCATCCTGGCTCGACGAGACCGCGATCGACACCGTCGCTTCATGCTCCTCGCGAGTGCGGGTGGGATGGGCGCCGCCGGATTCCGGATCATGGCGCAGCTGCTGGGCTTCGGGATGTCGGCCGGTGTCGCGGGCATCCTGGTTCCGAATCTCTTTGTCGTCGGGGCGATGCTGATTGACTGGCGCCGCGGACGGCCAATACACCCGGTGTACCGCGTCGGCCTGCCGCTGTCGATTGGAGTGGAGGCCGCTGCCTTCCTCATCGTCCCGACACCGATCGGCCGCGTCGTGGCCGAGTCGCTGGGATGGGTCGGTCGTCTGCTCGCGCCCCTCTACTGAGGATTGTCCCCATGATGTTCACCGCCCCCGCACTCCTCGCAATGGTGCTTCAGGCTCAACTCATCGCGACGCTTCCGCGGACCCCTTTGCCCAAGCCAGCTCCTGGCGTGGCGCATGCCATGGTCCATCAGAACTCCGCCTCGGCTGGGCGGCTCGTCGGCAAGACGCTCACCCTCGAGGTGGACATCGTCGAGGCCGGGTGGAAGCCGGAGGGCGCCACCGATCCCGAGGTACCGATTCTCGCCTTCGCCGAGCGCGGCAAGACGCCGTCGGTTCCCGGGCCGCTGGTCCGCGTTCCGCTGGGGACCACGATGATCCTCACGCTGCGCAACCTGACCGACTCCGCGCTGGTGATTGGCGGACTCCGCTCAAGCCTCCCGGAGGAGCGGGACACCCTGCAGCTGCCGAAGGGGGCGACCCGCGAGGTTCGCGTGCGGATGGCAGCGGCGGGCGTCTTCTCCTACTGGGGCGCCTTTCTCGGCAGTGGCCCGATGGATCGGCTCTGGAAGGACAGCCAGCTGAATGGCGCGATCGTCGTCGACGCGCCGGGTGCATCCACGCGCGACCACATCCTCGTAATCAGTGAATGGTTCCACCCCTATGAAGAGAACCGTCCCTTCGAGGTCGTCTCCGTCATCAATGGCAAAGGATGGCCCTACACCGAGACGATCAACCTGACGCAGAACGACTCGACTCGCTTCCGCGTGGTGAACGCGACGGCGCTCTCGCACCCGCTGCACCTGCACGGCTTCTACTACCGGATCGAGTCGAAGGGGACCGGGCGGAAGGACGTGGCGGTCCCGATGGCGCGGCGCCACCTGTCGAACACCGATCTGATTGCGCCCGGCAATACGGTGACCTTCTCGTTCCTGCCGACGACCCCCGGCAACTGGCTGTTCCACTGCCACTTCGCCTTCCACGCCGATGAAACCGTCACCCTGAGCGGCTCACCGAAGGACTCAGCCGAAGCGGCGGCACTCGCGATGCCGAGTGCCGGCGGACCGCATGATATGACGGGCCCCAACGGCCACTCGATGCGCGGGCTGGTGATCGGGATCAAGGTGGCCCCGGCGCCAAGCTACGTGCCGACCTCCACCGCGAACGCGCGCGAGCTGCGCCTCTTCGTCCAGAAGAAGCCGAACAGGTTGATGACCGGGGCGCCCGCCTACGGCTTCGTGCTCCAATCGGGGCCGAAGGAGCCGGCACCAGACTCGGTGAACCTTCCGGGACCGGTACTCGAACTGGTGCGCGGCAAGCCGGTGCGGATCGTGGTGCGCAATTCGCTCGACGAGCCGACGGCCGTTCACTGGCACGGCCTCGAGATCGAGAGCTTCCCCGACGGCGTGCCGCACTGGAGCGGACTCGGCGACAAGGTCTTCTCGCAGGTGGCCCCGCACGACTCCTTTGTGGCGGCCTTCACTCCGCCGAGGTCGGGGACCTTCCCGTATCACTCGCACCTCAACGATCGCCACCAGATCAACGCCGGGATGTACGGCGCGGTGATCGTGACCGACACGCCACGCGACCTGGCCCATGACCACTTGATCATCGCAGGTGGCGGGGGGCCGGAACTCGAGCTGAAGGCGGAGAGCTATTTCGCGCTGGTGAACGGGAGACGGTCACCCCGGCCGCTCCGCCTGACCGTCGGCGAGACGCACCGACTGCGCATCGTGTCGATTCACCCCGATTGGGCGATCGCCTTCACGCTCCAGAACGATTCGGCGCTGGCGCGCTGGCGGCCGATTGCCAAGGACGGCGCCGACCTCCCGGCCACGATGCGCCTGTCGCGCCCGGCCCATGTCGAGATGGGTCCCGGCCAGACGGCCGACTTCGAGTTCACGCCGACGCGTCCCGGGGCCTGGCGCATGGAGATCCGCTCGGTCGAGACGGGGTGGTTCATCCCCCTCGAGGTGATCGTCGAGGCGAAGCCCACGAAGCGGTGATTCGTGGCGGATGGCGGTAGCTTTCGGCTGATCCTGAATCCGGGGCGGTCATGGGCGAGCGGCAGTACGATGACGAGGAAGTGGCGGCGATCTTCAAGCGGGCCGCGTCACCGGAGTACTCCGTGCCGGCGACCTCCCCCGAGGGGAAGGGGCTCTCGCTCGCCGCACTGCAGGAGATCGGTCGCGAGGTCGGCATCGCCCCGGAGTCGATCGCGGCGGCCGCCCAATCGCTCGACCAGGCCCCGCGCAGCAAGCCGGCGACCATCCTCGGGCTCCGGATCGGGGTGGTCGACGCGGCCGAGTTCGACCGCCCGATCAGCGACCCGGAATGGGAGCGGCTGGTCGCCGACCTCCGTTCGACCTTCAACGCCGCCGGTGTGGTGCGCTATGATGGCCCGTTCCGGCAGTGGGGGAACGGCAATCTCAAGGTCCTCGCCGAGCCGATGGCCACGGGCCATCGCCTCCGCTTGCAGACCACCAACGGCACCGCGCAGCGGATGGTCGCCGCGGGCCTCGGTGCCATCCTCGCGGCCAGTGGTGCGATGATCGCGGCACCGAACGCCCCATCGGCCGGCGCGGCGTTTCTGGTGATGGGTGGCGTCGCCGCGCTCGGGGTGGGCTGGTGGCGGCTCAAGGGGTGGGCCGACCAGCGGCAAACCCAGTTCGCCGCCCTGCTGGCACGCCATCGGACGGCTCGCGTCCTGCCGCCCGCGTCGGAGTAGCGGGTGGCCCTCACCGCGACGATCTACAACCTCGACATCCAGCTGGCCGACGTCGACCGCAGCGTGTACGAGGAACTCGCGCTGCGAGTGGCGTGTCATCCGTCGGAATCGCCCGAATACCTGATTGCCAGGGTGCTGGCGTACTGCCTCGAGTACACCGAGGGCATCGTCTTCGGCCGCGGGATCTCGGAGCCGGACGACCCACCGATCGCCGTCCGCGACCTCACGGGCGCGCTGCTCGTCTGGATCGAGATCGGCTCCCCCGACGCGGCCCGTCTGCACAAGGCGAGCAAGGCGGCGCCTCGGGTGGCGGTCTACACGCACAAGGATCCGCGCACCCTGCTCCGCCAGCTCGAGGGCGAGAAGATCCACCGCGCCGAGGCGCTCGAGATCTATGCGTTCGACCGCGCACTGATCGATGGGCTGGTGGAACTGCTCGACCGGCGCACTCGGCTGGCATTGTCGATCTCGGACCGGGAGATTTACGCGACGGTCGGGGACATGACAGTCTCGGGGGCAGTGGAGCGGCACACGCTCGGTTCCTAGCAGCATCTCGCACGATCACCGTTCCACCATCACGCCCGAGCCTCCCCATGGAACGACGCCCCTTCGTCCGCCTGGCCGGACTCTCGGCACTCACCGGCCTCTTCGGCGCACGCCAGACCGCGTGGGCCACCGCGCCCGCGGCACCCCGCCCCGCACCGGGCAGCTGGAGCTTCGTGCTCCTCCCGGACACCCAGTGTTACAGCGAGTCCTATCCTGACGTCTTCATGGCGCAGACGGAGTGGATCGCGCGGCAGCGGCAGTCCCGCAACATCCAGTTCGTGCTCCATCTCGGCGACATCACCAACAACAATGTCCACCCCGAATGGGTCAACGCGCGCCGGGCGATGGATGTGCTGCGCCAGGCGGGGATTCCCCACCTGCTCGTGCCAGGCAACCACGACATGGGATCGTGGGGCAACACCGACTCACGCGACTCCTTCTTCAGCGACTACTTCATCCAGCGGAATGCCCGCGTCGCCGGTGAGTCGGAGAACGCCTTCCTCCGGGTCACCGTGGGCGAGGCGAAGTTCCTGATCGTCGGCCTCGAATTCGGTCCGCGGCACGCGGTCGTGGATTGGGCCAACGAGATCGTCGCCAAGTACCCCGACCACCATGCCATTCTGCTGACGCACGTGTACATGTACTCCGACGGCGCGCGCTACGACTGGGCCGGTCCGGGGAAGGCACAGACGTGGAACCCCAATGGCTATGGTGTCGGCACGAAGCCGACCCTCGCGGCCGAAGGGGTGAATGACGGCGAAGCGCTCTGGCAAAAGCTGGTGAGCCGGCACAAGCAGTTCGTCTTCACCTTCAATGGCCATGTGCTCAATGACGGGATTGGCCACCTCGAGAGCAAGGCGCCGCTGGGGCACTCGGTGCACCAGATGCTGGTGAACTACCAGTGCGGCGTCGTCCCCGATCGGAAGAAGGGTGGCGGCGGCTTCCTGCGGCTGGTGGAGGTGCAGGCCGACGGCCGGACCGTGGAGATCAGCGACTACTCTCCCTACTACGACCAGTGGTTGACCGATCCGGATCGGAAGTTCACGATTACCGTCGACCGGGACCTCAACAAGGTCGCCACTCCATGATCTCGCCGTCGCGCTGACGGTTCGGGCCTCGCGCCCATCCTCGCTCCACCCACGGAGAACACCATGCGCCGTCTGATGCTGGTCCTGAGTGCCGCCATGATGGTTGGTTGTGCCAAGAAGGAGGAGATACCGGAAGTCGTCACCGAGCCGCCAGCGCCTGTGGCGCCGGCCCCACTCGACATGGCGGCCGTCGCGGGTACGTGGGAGATGAAGACGATGGGCGCCACCTCCGACAGCGTGCTGACGACGTTCACGCTCGAGGCGACCGCCGACACGTCGGGGTGGCTGATGGCCTTCCCGAAGCGGACGCCGATGGCGATGAACATCACCATTGACGCGGACAGTGTCATCTCGGTGAGCCCGCAGTACGAGAGCGTTCTCCGGAAGGGCGCCAAGGTGCAGACCAATACCGTTTTCCATCTCGTTGATGGCAAGCTGGTGGGCCGCACCACGGCCCACTACACGGGGGGCGGGGCGGATTCGGTGGTGCAGTTGCGGAGCGAGGGGACCAAGGTACCGAAATAGTGGTGCCAGGGTTGTACGGCAGGATGCGACGGGTGGTCGTCCGATCGGGCGACCACCCGTCGTCGCGTCAGCGGTTGGCCAGCTCGAACTCCTTCATGAAGTCGACCAGCGCCAGCACGCTCGCGCGCGGGCAGGCGTTGTAGATGCTGGCACGAATGCCGCCGGCCGAACGATGCCCCTTCAATCCATCCATGCCCCGCTTCCCCGCTTCCGCGAGGAACTTGGTGTCCAGCTCGTCGGTGCTGCAGCGGAACACGACGTTCATCATTGACCTGCTGCCCGGCTCGACCGGCGCCCGGAAGAAGGTGCTCTGATCGAGGAAGTCGTACAGCAAGGCGGCCTTCTCGGCGTTGCGCACCGCCATCGCGGCGAGGCCACCGGTGTCGCGGATCCACTTCAGCACCTCGCCCACCATGTAGATCGCGAGGGTTGGCGGGGTGTTGTAGAGCGACTTCTCCTTCACGTAGGTGCGATACTGGAGCATTGTCGGCAGCGACGACGGCGCCCGCTCGACCAGCTCGTCGCGGATGATCGCCATGACGACGCCCGACGGACCGAGGTTCTTCTGCGCCCCGGCATAAATGAGTCCGTACTTGCTGACGTCAATCGGGCGGCTGAACATGTCGCTCGAGGTGTCGGCGATCAGCGGCACACCGGCCGGCACCGGCGGCAGCTCCCGCCACTGGGTGCCGTAGATGGTGTTGTTGGTGGTGATGTGGACGTAGGCCGGCGCCGCCGAGTAGGCGATCTCCGCGACGTCCGGGATCCGGGTGAACTTTGACGGCGCCGCCGAGACGGCCACGTGCGTCGTGCCGAACTTCGCTGCCTCCTGGATCGCCTTCTCCGACCAGACGCCGGTGACGAGATAGTCGGCGGTCCCACCGGCCGGGAGCAGGTTCATCGGCACCATCGCGAACTGCTGCGACGCACCGCCCTGGAGGAAGACCACCTTGTAGTTGTCCGGAATCCCGGCGAGTCGCCTCGCCTCCTCCTCGGCCTCGGTGATGATCTTCTCAAACAACTTGCCGCGGTGGCTATGCTCGGCCACGCCCATCCCACTGCCACCGATATTCCAGAGGTCCTGTTGCGCCTGCCGCAGCACCGGTTCCGGGAGGACACCGGGGCCGGCGCCGAAATTGTGGATCCGCTCAGTCATGATCGAGATTCCTGCTCGCAAGAGGATTAGGCGATGGCCGTGAGCTCAACGCTCAGGATGTGCGGATTGCCGCTGCGAATCTCCGTCAACGCCGCCGGAGACGGCACCGCGCTGAGTTGAATCCTGGCTGCGGCCGCCTCGGCGCCGTGGTAGGGAATGTTCTCCACCTCCTCGACGTTCACGGCAGCCTCGGCCAGGACGCGGAAGACATGCGCCAGCACTCCCGGGCGATTCTGGTGACGTACCGTGAGCACGTGCGTCGCGGCACTGCGCGCGAGGCGATTGACGCAGTAGGGCGCCACACCCGTCTTCGCGAACGCCTCGACGATGCGAATCACTTCCTGGGCAATCGCGATCTGCGCCTGGTCCGTGGAGGCACCGACGTGATGCGTGCCATACACGCCTGGTAGGTCGGCGAGCGCCGGCTTGAACTCGGCCTTGCCGCCCGCCGGCTCATCCTGGAAGACATCGAGCCCGACGCGGATACCGCGCTCGGTCACGGCCGCCGCAAGCGCCACCTCATCCACCACGCTTCCCCGCGCGGCATTGATCAGGTAGGCACCCGGCTTCATCGCCGCGAGGAACTCCGCGTTGACGAGTTTCTTCGTATCGGCACCACCGGCGACGTTGATCGAGACGGCATCGGAGTGGCGGGCCACCTCGATCGGTGTCTCGCAGTAGCCGACGCCGATCCGGTCGGCTTCCTCGTTCGTGAGGTTGCGCGAGTAGGCGACCACATGCATGCCGAACGCCTGGGCCCGCTTCGCGATCTCGCGGCCGATCTGCCCGAGGCCCACGATGCCGAGGGTGCGGCCATAGACCCCGCGCGCCTTGGAATACTCTCCCTTCCGCCACTCGCCGCGGCGCAGGTCAGCGACCTGGTCGGGGATGCGCCGGTCAATGCTGAGCAGGAGCCCCATCACCAGCTCGGCAACGGCGATCGAGTTCTTGCCGGGGGTGTTCGCCACGAAGACGCCGAGGCGTGAGGCCGCGGCCACATCGATGGAATCGATCCCCGCGCCAGCCCGGATGACCAGCGAGAGCGCCGGGCCCGCGGCCAGGGCGGCTTCGCTGACCTTCTTGCCACGTACGATGAGCACCTTCGGGTTCACCTCGGCGATGGTCGCCGGGAGCTCCTCCACCGCGCCGTCGGGGCGCAGCACCACGTCGCAGCCGAGATCCTTGAGCCCGTCCACGCCCACCGTTTCGAACTTGTCAGCCACCAGCACTTTCATTGCGGGGCCCCTCCGGGGGTCATGGGGTCAAAGGTGTGGACGAAGAAGCCGCTCTTCAGTTTCGGCTCGAACCAGGTCGACTTCGGCGGCATGATGGCGCCCGCATCGGCGATGGCCATCAACTGGGCGACCGAAACCGGATACATCGCGAAGGCCACCGCGTCCTGACCGGAATCGACCCGGTGTTCAAGTTCCGCGGTGCCGCGAATGCCGCCGATGAAGTCGATCCGCTGATCCACGCGGACATCGCCGATGCCGAGCACTGGCCCGAGCACGCGATCATGGAGCAACGAGGCGTCGAGCGAGCCGATCGGATCGTGGCCAGGGATGGAGGACTGTTCGAGCTGCAGCGCATGCCAGCCGCCGTCGACGTAGATGCCGAACGATCCGGCGGCGGCGGGAACTGGCGTGGTCGTCGCCGAGAGCGTGCCGACCTCGGCAAGCCGAGCCAGAAAGGCCGCCGGGGTCAGCCCGTTCAGATCCTTGACGACGCGATTGTAGGAGAGGATGTGCAGCTGATCGGACGGGAAGAGCACGGCGAGGAACCAGTTGTAGTCCTCGTCGCCGGTGTGGTGCGGATTGGCTTCGCGCAGCGCCTTCCCGGTGCGCCATGCGCTGGCGCAGCGGTGGTGTCCGTCCGCGACGTAGCAGTCCGGCATGGCGGCGAACGCTGCGGTGTAGGCTGCAGTGTCGGTGATGCGCCAGACCCGTTGCCGCACCCCGTCATAGGTGACGAGGTCATAGAGCGACGGACGAGCCATGGTCGCCGCGTTCAGCGCGGCGAGCATCGACTCGGGCCGATGGGTCAGGAAGACCGGTTCGGCGTGCGCCGCGAGGGTGAGCACATGACGGGTGCGATCGTCTTCTTTGTCGGGCCGTGTCTTCTCGTGCTTCTTGATGAGGTCGGCCTCATAATCGTCGACGTGGACGCAACCGACCACACCGACCTGCGACTTTCCCTCGCGGGTCAGCTCGTAGAGATAGAAGCCGGGCGCGTCGTCGTGCACGAAGGTGCCGTCGGCGAGGACGCGGTCGAGGTTCTCTTTTGCCTTGGCGTAGATCCGGTCGTCGTGCGGATCAGTCTCCGCGGGAAGGTCGATATCCGAGCGGCCGACGTGCAGGAAGGAGAGCGGATTGCCGGCTGCCAGGGCGGCTGCTTCGGCGCGGTTGACGACGTCATACGGAGGCGCCACGACACGGTCGACCAGGTCTGGCCGGGGGCGCCATGCGCGGAACGGGCTGAAGCGGATAGGAACCTCGCGTGCTGCAGGGAGAGCCGGGAAAATATCCCGTTCGACAGGCAGGACGAAGTGCCCCCCGCTCGCCCCGCCCCAGGCCGCCAGATCGTTGACAAGCGGTCGGCGGAGTGGGATCATAGGGGGTCGGGTCCCCCCCTCGCCTTCCTGCTCCCGAAAAGTGAGCGCCGCCTCGTGGCCACCCCAGCCGTGCCGCCCCGGGTCCCTTGGCCTTCCCGTCTCCTCCCATCACCCGCGATGGGTGATCCGGTGCTGACACTGCGGGCCCAGGTCTTCCGCGAAGTGGCGGGATGGACGCTCGGGCTGGTGCTCCTGATCGTCCCGATCATCATGGTCATCCAGCCCGATACCGTCCCACGGGGTCTCCGCGTCATCGTGGTGATCGGATCCCTGAGCCTGGTAACGCTGTCGCTGAATCATCTGCGTCAGGTGAATCTGGCGTGCTGGCTCTTCCTTGGTGGCGTGATCGCGCTGCTGACCACCAACGCCCCTCCGGCGGGTGGCATTCGGAGCCCCGGAATTCAGGCGTTCTTCATCTTCGTGATGCTCGCGGGCCTGCTCCTCGGCCAGCGGGCTGGCATGTTGACGGCCTTGGTGTGTGCCCTGCTCGGCCTGGGGCTCGTGGTCCTCGAGCGGACGGGGCATATCGCGCCCACAACGCTGTACGGACCCGAAGCACTGTGGTTGTTGACGTGCGTCTATACCGGCGTCGCGCTGCTGACCATGCGGATCGCGACCAAGAGCATGCGCGAGGCTTTGCAGCAGGCCGCCGGCGAAGTCGAGGAACGACGGCGTGCCCAATCGCGATTGAGCCAGGCGCTCGAGGCGGGCAACATCGGCGTCTTTGACCACGACTTACGGACCAACACCTTCTCTGGTGACGATCGGGCCGTCGCCCTCACCGGCCTTCAGCCGGACCCGGACGGCACGCTCCCGTATGCCGCGTGGCGGGAGCGGGTGCATCCGGACGACCTGCCTGCCGTCGAAGGAGTGATTCAGGCGTACCTGACCGGTGCGTCGCGCGGCTCCGCGGATTATCGCATTCGCCCGGGGGATGGTGCAGAGCGACATCTTGAGGTCGCCACCTACCTGAACGTCGATGCGTCCGGCAAACCCGAAAAGGTCGTCGGTATGCTGGTCGATATCACGGATCGACGGCAGGCCGAGCGGGAGCGGGAGCGGCTGGTCCGCGACCTTGGGGAACGCGTCAAGGAGCTCCGCCTGCTCCACGATGCCTCGATCCTCCTGCGGAGCCGCGACACCTTCGACCCAAGCATACTCTCCGAACTCGTCCGACGCGTGCCGGCGGCCTGGTGCTACCCCGACGATTGCATGGCCAGGATCACCTACCTCGGTACCGAGCATACCTCGTCCCTGTGGCAGGAGACCCCGTGGCGTCTCGCCTCCGAATTCCGCACGAGCGAGGGCCCCGGTCTCGTCGAGGTGGCCTACCGATCGATTCACCCGGCTGCGGATGATGGTCCGTTCCTGAACGAGGAACGCGAGCTCATCGCCTCATTGGCGGTGCTCCTGCGGTCGCACATTGAGGAGCACGCCACCGAGGAACAACGGCGCACCCTCGAGTCTCGCCTTCGTGAAGCCCAGAAGATGGAGGCACTCGGCACCTTGGCCGGGGGCATCGCCCACGACTTCAACAACATCCTCACGGCCATCGGGGGCAATGCGGAGCTCGCCCTTGGGGAGCTGGAGGACACCGCCCCGGCGGCCGCGAGCTTGCGCGACATCGTCACGGCCCATGCACGGGCCCGTGACCTGGTCAGGCGCATCCTGCTCTTCAGTAGGCAAGAGGCGACCGTGCGCCATGCTATGTCGCCCGGACCGGTCGTCGAAGAGGCGCTCCAGTTGCTCCGCGCCAGCCTGCCGCCGACGATCCAGATTCAACTCCGCATCGAAGAGGATCTTCCTCCCGTCTTCGCGGATGCGACCCAATGGCATCAGGTCGTGATGAATCTCGGCACGAATGCGGTCTTCGCCATGCGCGAACGCGGTGGCACCCTGACGGTGCGACTCGAGCTCGTCACGGCTGCCGAACTCGCTCCCGCTGGCGCGAGCACTGACCACGTCCGACTCACGGTGCAGGATACCGGTGCCGGCATGAGTCGTGACGTGCGCGAACGCCTCTTCGAGCCGTTCTTCACGACCAAAGGGAGCGAAGGTACCGGACTCGGGCTCTCCGTCGTCCATGGCATCATCCGCGAGCACGGCGGCAGCATCCGTGTCGAGAGTGAACCCGGCCAAGGAACCGCCATCCTGGTCGACTTGCCGGCCGCACCCGCCGATGGCCACGAACCCGAGGCGATCCTCCCTGAAATTATCAGGGGACAGAACCAGCACGTGATGGCAATCGATGACGATTCCATGCTGGCCAACCTGATGGTCCGTGCGCTGACCTGGCTCGGCTATCGCTGTACGCCATTCACGGATCCAGCGAAGGCGATCGAGGCCTTTCTGGCACGTCCCGGCGACTTTGACGCGGTGCTCACCGACCTGCAGATGCCGGGGCTCTCCGGACTCGAGGTCGCACGAGCCATCCGGGCCGTGGGGAGGGACGTTCCGATTGCGTTGGTCTCGGGAAGCACCGACGACACCCGGGCAGAGGCCATACGGGCAGGAGTGTCCGAGTGGATCGCCAAGCCCAGCACGATTGAAGCGCTCAGCGTCGCCCTGCATGGCATGATGGTCGTACGGCATCCGCCCACCACCTGATCCCCATTACCCCCAAGCCCTCCCCATGACCTGGCTCGCCTCGATCGCCGTCGGCATTGTCGCCGGCCTCCTCACCATGCTGGCGGCAGGCTTCGTGGCCACGCTGGCCGTGGACTGGCACCGGATTTCCTCCTTCGAGGGAGGCTCCGGCTACTTCGTCGTAGGACTCGCCCTCGTGGGGCTGGTCGCCGGATTGCTCGTCGGGTTCGTCGTGTCACGATACCTCGGTCCCGGCTTCTTGAAAGCCCTCGGCGTCTCCCTCGCCCTCACTGGCGGATGCATCGGCGTCATCGGCGGGATCTCGCGACTGATGGCGGACGTGCCACCGACCCTCGGCGGCGAAACAGTCGCCCTGGCAGTCGAGTTCAGGTGGCCGGCTGGGCAGCCGCTCCCCGCCGCCGATTCCACCGAGTGGTTTCTGAGGCTCCACTCGGCGACGGGCGGCACCCTGCGCACCAGCCGCAACGGCCCCCTCTGGCGGGAAGACGCCCGCCAGGAAGGTGGCCGCTGGATCGTTCCCGGCGCGGTCTCCCTCTTCACGGAGCGGGGCGACCGGATCATCGATGTGGTGCCCGACAGCGTCCTCAAGAACGGATTCAAGGTGCCCATCGGCCGGTCGCCCTCCAGGAGCCAGCTCGAGTGGAGCGAATGGCTCCCGCGCGAACCAGGGCCCGACGGGATCACCTATCGCTTCCGCGTGGTGCCAGCCAACCAGCCACTCCGCACCGAGCGGTATGGCCCCTTCGAGGTCACCACGATCGCCCATTGGCTTGGTGAAGTGACCTACGCCGGCCAGGCGACGATGTGGACCGCGACGGCAGAGTTCCGGATCCGCCACCTGGGGCAGCCGGTGATCATCCAGCACCGAGCCGACTCCGGTGAATCGACGACGCCGACCGAGCTGGCCACGGCGGTCGCCGCCATCGACGGACCGACGCCGGCGCTGATGGTGCAAGTCGGCATCGAGCAGAGCGTCGGGACCTGCTACCTGGTGGTGAGCCGAGCGGCGACCCCGCGTGTCGAACGCGTGGGCCCCTGCGGCCACCCGATGCAAATCGCGCCGATCACCAATCAGGCGGCCGCGCTCGAGGAGGCACTGCTGTTGCCAGAGGGGCGATTCGATCGGACCTCGTTCGCCCGCTCACGCTACTACCTGCTGGCGAACCACGTCCTCGACAGCGAGACGCTCACCCTGCGGCCCTACGACAGTGCCGACCAATACCAACTCATCGAGCGATTGCCGCCCGTCGGAATCGCACCCGATGCGCAGAGCTTCGTGCGGCTCGAGTATGATGCGGAGACGACCGACAAGCTGGTGCTCGCCGTGACCCGCCTCGATGGCGGGCCACGCTATCGGCTGCCGGTGGACGCGGCTCGCATGCGCTACTTCGTGATCGATCATGTCGACCCGGCCTGGCTGCAGCACCACTTCGAGTGGCGCCACCTCGCCGGCAAGCCGGACGAACTGGTGCAGCGCGCGAGCTTCGCCCCGATGCCGTATCGCGGGACGCTCTCAAGCCAATCGGACTATCGCGAGTATCGCCTCGGCCCCGCACTCGCCGGCCTGCGACCGGCGGTGATCGACTGGTTGGTGGAAGAGTTCAAGGCCGAGCGGGTCACCACGGACGAGGCGGCGTTCGCGCAGGAGGTCAAGATTGGGGAAACGCTCATCCACGTGAGCTTCAGCCCCGACGGAGAATCCCATGTCGGGATCTGGATGGATCGCGGCCCCGACACGAGGCTCGTGCATGAGATTGCCAAGCGACTGGATGCCGCGTTGGCCACGTACCGGTTCGACAAGTTCATCGGGCAGCCGCCTCCGGAGTGAGCCGCTCCAACGAGGGATGTCCTGAGCGGGGGCGCGGCGGTAGCTTCTCGGTTCACCCTGTCCGGAGTGCCGCATGTCTGTCGCCAAGGTCGCCGAGCTGATCTCGGAGTCGAACAAGAGCTTCAAGGACGCCATCGAAGAGGGCGTGGCCCGGGCCCACAAGACCATCCGCAACGTGACCGGCGCGTGGGTCGAAGGGCAGAAGGTCATCGTCAAGGATGGGAAGATTGTCTCGTTCCGCGTCATCCTGAAGGTCACCTTCGTGCTCGACGACTGAGCATGGGGTCACGGCGCTGACCCCCGGCACCGAGATGCCGGGGGCACTGGCCCACCTCCGTCGCGCCACCACATGGCTCGACGACGGGATCCGTGTGCCCGGCACCTCGTTCCGTTTTGGGCTGGACCCCCTCCTGGGGCTGATCCCCGGCGTCGGGGATGTGGCCGGCGCCGCGCTGTCGGCGGCGATCATCGCCGCGGCGGTCCGCAACGGCGTGTCCCGCTTCACGCTGGCACGGATGGCCGGCAACGTGGCGCTCGACGCCACCTTGGGGACCATCCCGCTGCTCGGAGATCTCTTCGACGCAGCCTGGAAGGCCAATCGACGCAACCTCGTCCTGCTGGAGCGCCATCTCGCCGAGCCGCCCACCGCCGCCGGGGCCGATCGCCGCTTCGTGGTCGGGGTGGTCGGCGCGTTGGTCGCGCTCTGTGCCGGGTTGATGATCGCGGGGGCGGTTCTGACGGTCGCGATGGTTCACTGGCTCTTCGCACGCGTGTAATTTCCTCCAGCGCAGTTACCCTGAATCTCGGTTTGTCCGGAGGATCGCCCGTTGCCCTCAGTTGCCAGGCTTTGCGCCGCATCGATCACCGTCATGACGGCCGCCCTCCTCGCCGGCTGCACGCGCGACACACCGCAGCACACCGTCACCGCCTTCTACGACATCCTCCGCGATGCCAAGGTGACCGGAGCGCCGAGCGTCGAGCAGTTGGCGCGCCTGGCACCGCTTCTGGGCAACGAGCTGGAGACCACGCTCGACAGCGCCCGCATCCGACGGGACGGCGACGCCGCGGCGCGCCCCGACGAGAAGCCGGCGTTCGCCGAGGGCGACCTCTTCAGCTCGCTGTTCGAAGGGTCGACCTCCGCGGTGCCCGAGGCGCCAACCTCCAACGCAGCCGTATATCGCGTCGTGGTCCGGTTGCGGAATGACAGCGTGTCCCCCGCCGTCGAATGGACCGACACGGTCGTCGTGGCCACGGAACTGGGTAAGTTGGTCGTCACCGACATCCGCTACGGCGGGAGCTGGCCCTTCGCGACGCGCGGCAACCTGGTCCAGACCCTGAAGACCGGGTTGCATCCCCCCAAGTACGCGGTCTGGCAATTGGAAATGGATGGCATCGGGCTCGGCCGCGTCGGCATGACGATCAGCGGCGCCGAACGGCTGCTCGGCGCGGCGAAGGTCGATCGCATCGAGACCGGCGACGTCTGTGGCTACGTCCACTTCGCCAAGCTGCCGGCCGGCGTCTCGTTCATGGTGGCTGGCGACACCCTGGTCCGCGCCAACGTCGATGGCCAGGGCGTGCGCACCGCCGAAGGGTTGGGCGTGGGCAGCACCGAAGCCGCGGTCCGCGCAGTCTACGGGACGCGCGTCTCCGTCGAGCCGCACCCGTATGTGGGTCCGGTCGGTCACTACCTGGTGGTCACCGACGCGAGTCGACCAGGCTACCTGATGATCTTCGAGACGGATGGGGCAGTCGTCACCTCGTTCCGCGCGGGTCGCGTGCCGGAAGTGCGGCTGGTCGAGGGTTGCGCCTGATGCGCTAGCCGCGCGGGTGGAACTTGCGGTGGACGTTGCGCAGGTAATCGCGGTCCACGTGCGTGTAGATCTGGGTGGTCGAGAGGTCGGCGTGGCCGAGCATCTCCTGCACCGCCCGCAAGTCGGCGCCGCCCTCCAGCAGGTGTGTCGCGAACGAGTGGCGCAACGTGTGCGGCGTCACTCGTTTGGTGATCCCTGCCTGCGCTGCCCGCTTCTTCACGATGCCCCACGCGCCCACCCGGCTCAACGGTTCTCCCCGCGCATTCAGCAGCACCCTGCCCTGCGACTTGCCCCGGTCGAGATCGGCTCGGGTGGTGTGCAGGTACACCGAGACGGCGCTCACGATGGGCCGGCCAATCGGCACGAGCCGCTCCTTCCGACCCTTCCCGAACGCGCGCACCAAGCCATCACCCAGCAATAAATCGGTGAGTCCCATGTCGCAGAGTTCCGACACGCGGAGCCCGGCACCATAGGCCAGCTCCAGCATCGCGCGGTCGCGCCAGGCAAGCGTCTCGTCCACCTGCGGCGCAGCGAGCAGCCGATCGACTTCTTCGACGGACAGCGTGTCCGGCAGGGTCCGCCACTTCTTCGGCGTCTCGAGGCGGTCGCTCGGGTCCTTCTCTACCAGCCCCTCGGCCGCCATGAAGGCGAACCAGGTCCGCACCGACGAGACATGGCGGCGGATCGTCGCGCCGCTCAACTCGAGGTCCTTGAGCAGGAAGATGAACTCGCGCAACAGCGGGGTCGTGAGCTGCCGGGGCTCGGTGATTCCCTTCGACCGCGCGAACGACACCAGCCGCGACAGGTCGCGCTGATACGCCTCGATGGTGTTGGGCGAATGCCCTGATTCCAACGAGAGATGATCGCGGAACGACGGCAGGTGGAACGCCGCCACGAGCTCGGGGGGAAGGTCGCCGAGGCTCACGGTGCGGTCCGCTTCCGGCGCCGCCACCAGAAGAACGCGCCGATCGCGAGCACCACCAGCAGCCCGATGCCGGCCACCTTGTTGAACTGGTTTACCCACCCGACCACCGTTTCCCAGTTTTCACCGAGCTTGGCGGCGGCGAGGATGATGCCACCATACCAGAGCGCCGAGGCGAAGAGGATCGGCACCAGGGCGCGCCAGGGCCCGAGGTGGATCAGCCCCGTGAACGGCGCCACCACGGCCCGCACGCCGGGGAGCAGCCGACCGACGAAGAGCCCGAGGAGTCCGAAGCGCTGGTACTCCTTCCGCACGATGGCGAGCCCTTGCTCGGGCAGGAATCGCTTGGCGAAGCCTGAATCGAACAGCGTCTTGGAGTGGCGGGCCGCGAGCCAGTACATCCCCATCGCCCCGCCGACATTCGCCACCAGGGTGACGGCGAAGATGATCCGGGCATCGATGATGCCCCGATAGGAGAGGAATGCCCCGAGGGCGATGGCGGTGTCGGCGGGAAACGGCGGGAAGACATTTTCCACCGCCGCGAGCAGGGCGATCACGGCGTAGATGGCGACCGGCGGGAGCGCGGCCAACCACTCGACCATCCCGGCCATCAGAGTGGCCGCAGCGTCGCGACGGCGATCACGGCGATCCCTTCGCCGCGGCCGAGAAAGCCCATTCCTTCGTTGGTCTTGGCCTTCACCGACACCGCGCCGTCACCCACGCCGAGCGCCTCGGCGAGTCGTGCCTGCATCGCCGGCACGTGCGGCGCCAGCTTCGGGGCCTGGGCGATCACGGTGATGTCGCACTGCTGCAGGGTCCAGCCAGCGGCTGCCACGCGGCGGTGAGCCTCGATCAGCAGTGGGATCGAGTCGGCGCCGGCATACGTCGGATCGGTGTCAGGAAAGAGCCGCCCGATGTCGCCCAGCGCCGCGGCGCCCAGGATGGCGTCGGTGAGCGCGTGCGAGAGCGCATCGGCGTCGGAGTGGCCCACCAGTCCGAGCGAATACGGAATGGTGACGCCGCCGAGGATCAGTGGACGCCCGGCGCCGAAGCGGTGCGAGTCGTAGCCGATCCCGACGCGAATCACGCGACGGCCGCCATCGGCGATTCGATCAGCGAGTAATCCTGCCGGCGCCGGGCCGGCAGCATCCCGGCGTCACGGATCGCGCGTTCCATCTCCTCGATGGTGGCCCGATGGGTCGTGCCGGCCGCGGAGACGACGTTTTCCTCCATCATCAGCGAGCCGAAATCGTTGGCGCCGAAGCGGAGCGCCACCTGCCCAACCTTGAGCCCCATCGTCACCCAGCTGGCCTGCATGTTCGGGATGTTGTCGACCAGGATGCGCGCGGTCGCCAGCGTCCGCAGGTAGGTCACGGCATCGGTCTTCACGCGGTCACTCATCGCGGTCCCTTCCGGCTGCAGCGGCCAGCAGATGAATGCCGTGAAGCCACCAGTGCGCGCCTGCACCTCGCGCACGCGGAAGAGGTGCTCGATCCGGTCCTCATCCGATTCGCCCAGGCCGTACATCATCGTGACCGAGGTCTTCATCCCCTGACGATGCGCCTCTTCCTGCACGCCGAGCCACTCGTCGGTCTGCGCCTTCTTCTTGGCCACGCGCTCGCGGACCTCGTCAACGAGGATCTCGCCGCCGCCACCCGGGATCGAGTCGAGCCCTGCCTCGCGCAGCTGACGCACCACCTCGGGCATCGGGATCCGGAAGCGCTCCGAGAAGAAGACCACTTCCGACGGCGAGAAGCCGTGGATGTGGATCGGATGATTCGCCTTGATGTAGCGCATCAGTTCGAGGTACCAGTCGAACGGGATGTACGGATTGTGCCCACCCTGCAGCAGGATCTGCGCGCCGCCGATCGCCTTGCACTCGTCGATCTTGGCGCCAATCTGCTCGAACGAGAGGACGTAGCCCTCGTTGTCCTTCGGCCGCCGGTAGAAGGCGCAGAAGGCGCAGTCGGCCACGCAAACATTGGTGTAGTTGATGTTGCGGTCGATGATGTACGACACCGTCGGATCCGGATGGAGCCGGTGGCGGGTCGCGTCGGCCAATGCGCCGAGCTCGAGCAGCGGAGCCCGGCGGTAGAGGTCGAGCGCCTCGCGAAACTCGCTGCTGCTGCGATCCACGGTGCTCATTCAGGCCGCCGTGAGAAAGGTGAGTGAGCCATTCGGTACCAGTCCGTCGGCAGCGAGGCGCCCGAAGAATTCGGTCAGCCCCGCGAGGTGCCGGTAGGAGAGATCGTAGTCGAGATCACCGAGATAGGCGCGGCAGGTGGCCGCCGGGATCCCGGTGCGTGCAGCCGCTTCAGCCGCGATGAGGTCGAGATGCGCCACGCCCCAGTCGCGCGATGCGCAGAGCCGTTCGTGGAGCGCCAAGGCTTCGCTGCGATCCGCATCACGGCGCGCCGCCCAGACGGCAAAGACGAACGGCAACCCGGTCCATTCCTTCCACGCCTGACCCAGGTCCACAAACACCGGGTACTGACCCGACGCCCGCAGGTGGAGGGCGGCGTCGCCGATCACCAGGACCGCATCATGCGGCAGCGCCTGCAGCCCAGCCAGGTCGTTCGGCTCGGCGCGCACGGTCGCGAACTGCGGCGTCACCTGCCAGCGGTGCCTGCAGAGCAGCTCGAGCAGCAAGACGGAGGTCCGCGACGATGCCGTCCGCAGCACCGTGGCACCATCGAGCTCCGCCAGCGGCCGCTTCGAGAAGAGCGCCACCGAGTGCACCGGACCGTCACAGGAAATCGCGAGGTTGGGGAGCAGGTGATAGAGCGAGGCATCGCGGGCGTATTCGACAGCCGAGACCGCGCTCACGTCGAGCTCGCCGGCCGCGAGGAGGTCGTTCAGCTCGGCCGCGGTCGCGGTGACCACCTCGGCGCCACAACTGACCACACCCCGGTCCATCGCCGCGAAGACCGGGGCGGTGTTGATCCAGGGGAGTCGGCCCAGCCTCACGCGGCGTGCACCACGGGCAATGACATCCGCGAGCTGCCACCCTTGGGCATGACCAGGTCGGTGAAGTCGGTCCGGACCGGCTGGTAGAGCGAGTTGCGCTCGACCGGGATCTTCTGGGCGTCGCGGATCAGCGAGACGAGGCCCTCATACGGCATGTGCATCTGGGTCGTCGCGCCGGCCTCGTGATAGACCCGTTCGTAGACCACGGTGCCCTCGACATCGTCGCAGCCGAACGAGAGCGCGATCTGCGACAGGAACGGCGTCACCATCGGCCAGTGGGTCTTGACGTGATCGATGTTGTCGAGGAAGAGCCGGCCGACCGCGATGTTCTTGAGGTCCTCGAAGCCGGTCGTGGCGGTGCCGACGCGCCCGAGTTCCTCGCCGAGTTCGTTGTTCTCGGTGTGGTAAGCGAGCGGGATGTAGGTCAGGAAGCCGCCGGTCTCGTCCTGCAGCTCGCGGAGCATCGAGAGGTGCTCGATCCGGTCGTCGGCGGTCTCGATGTGGCCGTACAGCATGGTGCAATTGGTCGGGATGCCGAGGCTGTGGGCCTCGCGGTGGACCTTGATCCACTCGGCACCGGTCAGCTTCCGTTCGGCGATCGTCGCCCGGACCGCGGTCGAAAACACTTCCGCGCCACCGCCGGGCATCGAGGTGAGGCCGGCTTCCTTGAGCGCGATCAGCACCTCGCGCACGGATGTCTTCTCGATGCGCGCCAGGTGGGCGATCTCGACGGCGGTCAGCGCCTTGATGTGGATATGCGGGTGGCGTTCCTTGAGGCCGCGGATCATGTCGGTGTAGTACGACAGCGGCAGCTTCGGGTGCAGGCCGCCGACGATGTGGAACTCCTTGGTCGGGCCGCCGATGGCGGTGGCCGCCTCGTGGTAGACCTCGTCGAGCGAGCGGGTGTAGTGCCCTTCCTCGTTCGGCATCCGGGCATACGAGCAGAAGGTGCAGGTATTCCGGAGGATGCAGACGTTGGTCGGGTTGATGTGCTGGTTGGCCGAGAAGAAGACGCGGTCGCCATTCTTGCGCCGGTTGGCGAAGTCGGCGAGGGTGCCGAGGCCGATCAGGTCGTCGGTGGCATAGAGCGCGCGGGCGTCGTCGGCCTCGAGGCGGATGCCGTCGGCGACCTTCCTGGCGATGGGCCGGAGGGCTGGGTCGCGGAGTCGCTCCTCGTGGAGGGCGACGGGCGAGAGGGTCGGCGGCGCCTGCTCGGTCGTGGTGGTCATCCCTGAAATCTACGGGCACCCGGGGTGGGGGCCAACGTTTCTCCGGCCGGGGTGGCGCATCGGGGCCGCCAGACCCTGCCGGAGCGGCCTGGCGCGGGCATATTTCCGGGCGATGGCTCCCTCCCCCACCTGCATTTCCTGCAATCGGCCCTTTCCCCGGAACGGCGAGCTCGCCTCCCTCCCCGAGGGGCGGCGGATCGCATTCGATCCGGGGCAGCGGCGGGTCTGGCGGATCTGCACCAATTGCGGCGAGTGGAACCTGCTGGGGGCGGAGGCGGCGGGGGCGGCACTGGGGGAGTTGGAGGCGCGGGTGCCGACGCGGGGGACGGCGATGCTGATCACCCAAATCGGGCCTCGGCTTGAACTACTGCGGGTGGACGACTTCGCCGACGTGAGGGTGGGCGAGCTGGCGATGGCGGAGCGGCGGGACATGCTGGCGAAGAAATCAAGAAATCTTGGACGACTGGGCGCCGGGTTCTTCCTTCTCCTCGTGCCGCTCCTGATCTGGCATGCCGTCACGAGTCCCGGACCATATGTCCAGTTTCCGGCCTTCGTAGGTGCGGGTGTCCTTGGGCGCGAATGGTATCGTCGATATCACCACCTGCGCGTTTCAACTGGTCGGCTCGTGCTCGGCGTGCTTGGCGTGGGGTTTGGCGGCTTCGCGGTCGCCACGGGGCGGCTGAGACCGGATATCCTTGCATTCGCGATGGCTTCTGGCCTGTTGGTAACGCTGGCTAGCCATCTTCTCTCAGCGAAAGCACCACTCCCCTCGGGACGTCGGGTACACGCTCCGGATGCCCATTGGGATGGCATCGCCATCAGATGGAACGCCGATCTCGGAGAACTCTCGCTGCAGGTCAGGAACGGTCCATGGATGGATGCGGTCGATTCGCGCTCCTACTTGCGGCTCGTCACGGATGGTCAGGTGTTGCCCTTGATGAGCGACGAGGATCTCACCAAGGCACATCTCCTCGCCACGACGCACGATGTCGCAGGGATATTGAGCGCGCTCGACGCCTGGCGGCAGGACCGAGACGGTACGCTGCGGCTTGCGGATATTCCCGTCATGTACCTCGTGGCGCTCGACCTCGGCTTTGCGCGTCAGGAGGCGGGTTCGCTCAAGGCGCAGCTCGCCCACGAGAAGCTCCTCGAGGCTGCCGACGTTGCTGCCGAGGCCGAGCGGCTCGACCGCCCCGCTGAGGGCGCCTGATGCCCAAGGACGCCTGCCTCGAGTGCGGCAAGCCGTTTCCAGCCAACAAGGAGCTCGCGTCCGTCCCCAACGGGCGACTCGTAGCGTTTGATCCGAACGCCAATCGGGTGTGGCGTGTCTGCGCCAAGTGCCATCATTGGAACCTGCTCGGCCCCGAGGCATCGGCGGCAGCGATGCCGGAGCTCGCTGCGCGCTTCGATGGAATACCGAGCGCCGGGCCGGAGGGGTTGGCGAAGGCGAAAGTCTCCGAGAAGCTCGATCTGTTCCGGATTGGTGGTGAACAGGAGCGGGCGGCGGCGATCTTGGAGCTCAGCAACGCCCGCCGTGAACTCCTCGGTCCAATACCATTCTGGATCAGGGTTTTCCTCGTCTTCTATCTCCCCTACATGCTGTACACGGTCCCGAGCGACCCACCGTGGGCGGGGTGGAGTGGGGCCGCACTCTGCTTCGGGCTCATGGAGCTTGTCGCCCAACTCACGAGGGCACGACTCGCAGGACGGGCGGTCGATCGACAGATCGGCTGGCCCGTCGGCGCGATGCTCCTCGGCGCCACGGCGACTGCGTTCGGCGTGTTGGACTATCGCTGGGCACTGTTCGCATTCGCGCTCGGTACCTTGTTCGGGTGGGTGGCACGCCGCGACCTGGTGCGCGACCGGGCCGTCGTCTGGACAGCTGGGCAGGACGACCTCACCTTCGAGGGACACGACCCCAAGGACCTCGGCCACGTCTTGACAGTCAACCTCACGACGCCGGCGACGATTAGGCCTGAACAGGTGGCTGCGGCCTTCGATCGGCTGGACCGCCTCGGTTCCCTCTCGTCGGTCTTGCGCCACCTAACTGTGGACCGTGGACTTCCCGAAGGCCGACTTGAGTTGAACCGGATGTCGGTGGATGACCTCGCGCTGCTTTCGCTCGCCACGCGCGCCGCGACCGCGGAACCGGCGCCACCGATTCGCGCCGGCCTCCCCGACGCCCGCGCAATCGCCGAGATGGCGGAGTCCCTCGATCGGCGCGACGGGAGCGCCTAATGGCAAAGGATGCCTGCCTCGAGTGCGGCAAGCCACTCCCACCGAACAAGGAGCTCGCGGCCGTGCCAAACGGGCGCCTCGTCGCATTCGACCCCGATGCGAATCGGGTGTGGCGGATCTGCGCCAAATGCCATCACTGGAACCTGCTCGGCCCTGAGGCGTCGGCGGCCGCGATTCCAGAACTCGCGGCGCGCTTCGGCGGCCTCCCAAGCGCCGGGCCGGAGGGGTTGGCGAAGGCAAAGGTGTCTGGGAAGCTCGACCTGTTCCGCGTTGGTGGGCCGCAGGAGCGGGCGGCCGCGACACTCGCGATTGCTCTGGCGAAGCGCGAGATGACCTCGAGCGCAGTCACGGGCGTGGTGATCCTCGTCGCATTGCTGGCATGGGGTCAGGTGGCTGTGCTGCGGGCGATTGGGCTCACGTACGTCACGGGGCTTCTACTGTTCATGGGGATCAGTGGGCTTTTTCTACCGTTCAAAGCAAGGAAACGCTGGACCGATCGCAAGCTTCCCCTCCCGATGGCATTGCTGGGTACGGTCCTGGCAGCCAACGGCTTTCTCTCGCCATCCTGGATACTTGCCTGTGTCATTGCGGCGCTTGTGTTCGGAATTGCTTTCCGATTCGAAAAGGAGCCCCCGGACGCGATCGTGTGGACGCCCGGGCTTGATGACCTCGGGTACAAGGAACGCTGGGGTGCCCCAGTGTCGATGCGTGAATTGCCCTTCCTGCTCGACCCTCCCGATGTGACTGCCACGGAAGCGGCTGACGCAGGCCGGAAGGCGGAGACGCTCGGGAGTCTGCGTGCGGTCTTGGCGAAGGTCTGCGAGGAACGCGGACAACCTGAAGGGCGCCTCGTGATCGCGCGCCTCTCGAGGGAGCATCTCCTGCTACTGGCGATGGCGGCGCGCATCTCACATGTGGAACCGCAACCAGAGATTCGTTCGGGAGTGGCTGACGCCGAAGCGATCGCTGAGGGGGCCGAATCCCTCGACCGCGAGACTACCCTCCCAACACCTCGCGCACCTTCGCCGCCAACTCTTCCGGCGTGAACGGCTTCGGCAGGAACGGCACGTCACCATGCTCGGCGGCCACCAGCTCCTCGCTGTAACCCGACATCAGCAGCACCTTCATCCCCGGGTGGCGCTCACGGATCCGACGCGACAGTTCGCCACCGCCCATCCCCGGCATCACCATGTCGGTCAGCAGCATGTGGATCGATCCGACATGGCTGCCGTCGACCGTCAATGCCTCGGTGCCGCTCGCGGCCGTGAGCACGACGTACCCGAGCTGCGTCAGCACCCGATCCACCAACTTGCGGACCTGCGCTTCGTCCTCGGCGACGAGGATCGTCTGACCACCCGCCGCCTTCACCGCCGGCACCGCCGCCGCGTCCCTCGCTGCCGACTCCTCCACCGCGCGCGGGAAGACCAGCCGGAAGACCGCCCCCTCGCCCACAGTGGACTGCACCTCGATCCGCCCGCCCGCTTGCTCCATGATGCCGTAGCAGGTCGCCAACCCCAGCCCGGTGCCCTGGCCCGCCGGCTTGGTCGTGAAGAACGGCTCGAAGAGGTGCGCCAACACCTCCGGCGCGATGCCGTGGCCGCTGTCGCGGAAGGTCACGTGGACCTCGTCGCGCACAGCCAGCGCCTGGATCGTGAGCGTGCCCCCGTCAGCCATCGCATCGCGCGCGTTGACGGCGAGGTTGGTGAGGAGTTGGTCGCCCTGCGTCGGGTCGATCAGGATCGGCGCCGGGTCGGGCGACAGCCGGATCGAGAGCGTGATCCGCTCGCCCACGAGCTGCCGCAGCCGACGGTTGGCGTCGAGGATCAGGGCGTTCACGTCGACCACGCGTGGCTGCACCACCTGCCGCCGCGCAAACGCCAGCAGCTGCGCCGTGAGGTCGGCCGCTCGCGCCGAGGAACGGACAATCTCCTGCACATCTGCGAGTGCCTCGGGGCGGTCGGCCACGCGCTCCTCGAGGAGATGGCCGTAACCCGAGATGGCCGTGATCAGATTGTTGAAGTCGTGAGCGATGCCGCCCGCCAACCTGCCGATCGATTCCAGCCGCGCCGCCTCGGCGAGACGACGCTCGAGTTTCCGCTGCTCGGTGACGTCGCGGATGATCATCAGGACGCAGCGCATCCCGTCGATGTCCACCAGTCGACCGGCCAGGCGGGTCTCGCGCACCGAGCCATCGGGACGCACCAGCGCGACGGCGAAATCCGTCAGCGTGCCGTCGCGCGAGATCGCGCGCACCATCGCCTCGCGGTCGGCCGGCGTCGGCCAGAGCTTGAGGTCGACCGCCGATCGCCCCAACACCTCGTCCCGACTCCGCCCCGTGAGCCGGACGAAGCCTTCGTTCACTTCGAGCAGGACGCCGTCGGCAAAGCGGGTCAGCGCGACGCCGTCCGGTGTGAGCGAGAAGAGTCGCGCAAACTTCTCCTCGCCGCGAAGCCGTTCCGTCTCGGCCCGGGCATCCCGACGCCCGACCATGACCAGCGCGAGGCCCGATGCCAGGAGCACGAGCGCCAACAGCGCCGCCCGCATCGGGAAGACGCGGTCGCGGATCGTGGTGTTCCATCCGGTTACCGGGACCGCTCGCAACTGCCACGCGCGTCCGGCGAACTTGACGGGGGCGTTGATCGCGGCGACACCCGCGGCGAGCAGGCTCGAATCGCCGAGGACCAGCGCACCCTGCTCGTCGAGGAGGGCGGTGCTGATGGTCGGGATGTTCTGCAACCCGGCCTCGGTCGCGATCGGTGCCAGGCGGACCACCACCGCGGCGACGGCGATCACGGAATCGCGCGCATCGCGCGCGGCGAGGCGGCCGACCAGACCCGCCCCGCCCTGATACAGCTCCGTCGGGCCGGAGACGACGATCTCCCGCTCGGTCAACGCGCGTCGGAAGTCTGCCACTGTCCCGGGCCGCGGGTCCTGCAGAAGATTCTTGCCGACGGCCTTTTCGTTCCCTTCCTCGGGCCACACGTGGGTGATCACGCCGTTGGGCGCGACGAACTGCACCGAGAGCACGCTCGGCACGTCGCGAAGAATGTCTTGGGCGAAGCGGTCGAACTCGTTGGACCGGTCGGACTGATCCCAGTGGATCTCGAGGAATGACGACAGGCTGTGCAGGAGGGCCATCCGGGCGCGCAGGGAGGTCTCCAGCGCCGTCGCCGTCGGAATCACCTCATTCCGGACCGACTCGCGCAACAGCTCCGTCCGCACTCCGGCGTACCAGCGGTCCGCCACCACGGCGAGACCCCCAGCGACGAGCAGGACCAGCAGCGCCGTGACGCCGGCCGAAAAACCAGCGCCCCCCCGACGGCGGTCGCCGCGGGGGGGCAGGCTGTTCGGCACCTCGGGCAGTGCCATCAGAGGGCTCGAACCGCCAGCGTCACGTTGTGGCCGCCAAAGCCGAACGAGTTGGAGAGCGCCACCCGCACGCGCTGGCTCCTCTTGACGTTTGGCACGCAGTCGAGGTCGCACTCGGGATCGGGATCGTCGTTGTTGATGGTCGGCGGGATCTCCCCCGTCCGCGCCACCAGCAGCGAGACCACGGCCTCGATCGCCCCGGCCGCACCGAGCGCATGCCCGGTCATCGACTTGGTCGAGGCGAAGATGAGATGCTTGGCCTGGTCGCCGAAGACCGCCTTGACCGCGTTGGTCTCGGCGATGTCACCCTGCGGGGTCGACGTCCCGTGCGCGTTGATGTAGTCGACTTCGTCGAGCGCGATGTTGCCGCTTTCGAGGCACATCTGCATCGCCTGCATCGCGCCATGGCCGTCGGACGGCGGCGACGTGATGTGGTAGGCGTCACCCGACGCGCCGTAGCCGATGATCTCGCCGAGGATTGTCGCGCCGCGCGCCTTGGCGTGCTCATACTCTTCGAGCACCAGCATGCCGGCACCGTCGGCGAGCACGAAGCCGTCGCGTCCGCGATCAAACGGACGCGAGGCCTTGGTCGGCTCGTCGTTGCGGGTCGAGAGCGCCTTCATGTTGCCGAAGGCCGCCACCGTGAGGCCGGTGATCGCGGCCTCGCAGCCGCCAGCCAGCATCACGTCGGAAATGCCGCCCTTGATCAACTGCCACGACGTCCCGATCGCGTGCGCACCAGAGGCGCAGGCCGAGACGGTCGCGAAGTTGGGGCCGCGCAGGTTGTAGCGAATGGACGCCAACCCCGCCGCGATATCCGGAATGAACATCGGGACGAAGAACGGCGAGACGCGGTCGGGCCCCTTGGTGAGGTAGGCCTCGACATTGTCGGTGAAGGTCTGCATGCCGCCGATGCCGGCCCCGATGATGCAGCCAGCCTTGGCGGGATTGATGCTGCCCGGCTCCGCGAGTCCGGCCTGGACCATCGCCTGGTGGGCGGCGGCCAGTCCGTACTGGGCGAACAGGTCGTAACGCCGCGCTTCCTTCTTGTCGATGTAGGGGAGCGGATCGAACCCCTTCACCTCGCACGCGAAGCGGACCGACGAGCGGACGGGATCGAACTTCGTGATCGGCGCCGCGCCGGAGACTCCAGCGAGGAGGTTCGTCCAGGACTCGTCCACCGTGAGCCCCACCGGGGTCACCAGGCCGAGTCCCGTCACCACGACGCGGCGCGTCAAATCACTTCCCCAGCTTGTCGTTCAAGTACTTCAGTGCATCCCCCACGGTCCGCAGCTTCTCGGCGTCCTCGTCCGGGATGTCAATGTCGAATTCCTTCTCGAAGGCCATCACCAGCTCGACGGTATCCAGGGAGTCGGCGCCGAGATCCTCCATGAACGAGGCCTCCGGGGAGAGCTTCTCGCGCTCGACACCCAGCTCCTCGACGATGATGTCCTTGACCTTCTCCGCCACGTCACTCATGTGATGCCTCTGTGCGTTGTGTGAACGATGAACCAGCTCAACCGATCATGCCGCCGTCGACCACCAGAACCTGGCCGGTGATGTAGGCGCCCATATCCGACGCGAGGAACGCGACGGTTCCCGCGATGTCCGCCGGGGCGCCGAGACGCCCGAGCGGGATGGACTCCAATAATGCCGCCCGGGCCGTCTCCGGCAAGGAGGCCGTCATGTCCGTCTCGATGAAGCCCGGGGCGATGCAGTTCACCAGGACGCCCCGGGCCGCATACTCCTTCGCCACCGACTTCGAGAATCCGATCAGCCCCGCCTTGCTGGCGGCGTAATTCGCCTGCCCGGCGTTGCCCGTCACCCCGACCACGGACGTGATGTTGATCACCCGACCGAAGCGGCGCTTCATCATCCCTTTGATCACCGCCTGCGTCGCCACGAACGCCCCGGTCAGGTTGGCGGCCAGCACTTCGTCCCACTCCGCCTGGCCGAGCCGAATCAACAGGTTGTCGCGGGTCAGGCCGGCATTGTTCACCAGGATGTCGATCGGGCCGAGCTCCGCCTCGCAGGCGGTGATCGCGGCACGGATCGAGTCCGGCTGGGTGACGTCGCAGGCGAAGCCGCGGGCACGGGGGCCGATCGCCGTGGCGACCTCGGCGGCGGTGGCGGCCGACCGCCCGACCACGCCCACCTGCGCGCCGGCGGCGTGCAGCGTCTCCGCGATCGCGCGGCCAATGCCGCGGGTGCTGCCGGTGACGAACGCAATGCGCCCGCCGAGATCAAGTTGCAGCGTCATGAGGAGAGGAAGGTCTCGAGGTCGGCGGCCGTCCCGAGCGGCGTGCATGACGCCTCGGGGACGATCCGCTTGAGGAGGCCGGTGAGCACGCTGCCGGGCCCGATCTCGAGCCAGCGCGCGTCGGGAAACTCCCGCGCGATCCGCTGCATCGAGGCGACCCAGCGCACCGGGGCGGTCAGCTGGTCACCGAGGAGCCGGATGGCCTCCTCGCGGTCGTCCACGAGCTCGGCGGTCGCGTTGGCGCAGACCGGAAAGCTCGGCGTCCGGAACGGCGCTACGTCGAGCGCATCACGGAGCCCGCGCACGGCGCCTGCCATCAACGGCGAATGGAATGCGCCGCTGACCTTGAGTGGCAGCACCCGCTTCGCACCGGCCGCCTTGCACGCTTCGCCGCCGCGTTCCACCGCGGCTGGATCGCCGGAAATCACGGTCTGGTCCGGAGCGTTCTGGTTCGCGGCCACCACCACGCCCCCACCGGCCGCGCTCGCTTCGGCGCAGCAGCGCTCGACCATCGCGGTGTCGAGGCCGAGGACCGCTGCCATGGCACCCGGTCGGGCGCGCCCCGCTTCGTACATCAGCGCACCACGGCGACGGACCAGGACCGCCGCATCGGTCGCCTCGAGCGCCCCGGCCGCGACCCAGGCGCTGTACTCGCCGAGCGAGTGTCCTGCCGCAGCGGCCACGGGCCCGATCTTGTTGCCCAGCACCGCGAGCACGGCGGCGGAATGCGCGAGGATCGCAGGCTGCGCGTTGTGCGTCAGCGTGAGGTCGGCCTCTGGGCCGTCCCACATCAGCGTGCTGAGGGGCGTCGAGAGTTCGTCGTCGATCCGCTGCAGCACGTCCTTCGCAGCCGGGAAGGCGTCGGCGAGGTCACGCGTCATCCCTACCTTCTGCGAGCCCTGTCCCGGAAAGAGGAGGACCGTTACCACCGCACCACCACACCACCCCAGGTGAAGCCGGCGCCGAAGGCGACCAGCATCACGACCATCCCGGGCTTGAGACGACCCTCCATGACCGCTTGCGTCACCGCGAGCGGGATGCTCGCCGACGAGGTGTTGCCGTAGCGGTCGAGATTCACGAACACCTTCTCCATCGGGATGCCCGCGTGCTTCGCGGTCGCCTCGATGATCCGAAGGTTGGCCTGGTGCGGGATCAGCAAATCAATGTCGTCGGCGGTCATCCCGGCGCGGCGGATCGCCTCGTCGGTCGAGCGGCTCATCGCGAGCACCGCCGCCTTGAAGACTTCGCGGCCGGCCATCTTGATGAGGTGCCGCTTCTCGCGGACCAGCTCTTCGGTCAACGGATCGGCCGCGCCGCCACCGGGGATGTGCAGCAGCTCCGCGAGCTTGCCATCGGCCCCGAGGTAGGCGGAGAGGATGCCGCGCTCACCACCGTGCACGCGCCGGACAATCCCCGCACCAGCGCCGTCGCCGAAGAGAATCGCGGTGCCGCGGTCTTCAGGGTCGACAATGCTGGACAGTTTCTCGGCACCAACCACGAGAATCGTGTCGCCGTGGCCGGTCGCCATCAGTCCCTCGGCGATGGTCAGGCCGTAGACCCAGCCGGGGCATGCCGCCACGACATCCACCGCCCAGCACCCTTCGATCCCGAGCGCGGCCTGCAGGTCGCAGGCGGCCGAGGGAAGTCGATGGTCCGGTGAGACCGTGGCGAAGACGATTCCATCGAGATCGGCGGCCGTCAACCCGGCCATCGCAAGCGCCTGCTTGGCCGCCTCGAGCGAGTAGCTGGTCAGGGTCTCGAAGCGCTCGGCGATGTGGCGCTGCTTGATCCCGGTGCGCTCCGTGATCCAGGCGTCCGAGGTGTCGAGCGTCTTCTCGAGATCGACATTGGTCACCACGCGCTTCGGGGCCGCCGCTCCCACCCCGATGATCGCCGCGATCGGGCGGGTGATCATCCGGCCACCGGGGCATCGCGCAGCGACAGCTCAGCCGCGATGTGGTCGCTGAGGCCGACGCGCACCGAGTTGACCGCGTAGCGGATGGCGTTCTTGATCGCGATCGGGGTCGACGAGCCGTGGCAGACGATCTGCACGCCCTTCACACCGAGCAGCGGCGCGCCACCCACTTCGGAGTAGTCGAGGAAGCGCATCAGTGGGGCCATCTGCGGCGACTTCAGCAGGTCCGGGCTTTCGGCCTTGAGCACGCGGCCGAGCACCTTCCCCATCGACTCGTAGAACTTGAGCAGAATATTGCCGACGAAGCCGTCGCAGACGACGACGTCGATGCGACCATGTGTCGGATGGCCGACGACGACGTCGCGACCCTCGATGTTGCCGACGTAGTTGAGGCGCGGGTGGGCCTTCAGCGCGGCGTGTGCCTCGCGGACGACGGCGTTCCCCTTCTCGTCTTCCTCGCCGACGTTCAGCAGGCCGACCTTCGGCTCGGGACGTCCCATGACGTCGCGGGCGTAGATGGAGCCGAGGTAGGCAAAGTTGAGGAGTTCCTTGGCGGTGCAGTCGACATTGGCGCCGGCGTCGAGGACCAACACGTAACCATCGGGTGCCGGGAACGACGAGGCGACGGTCGCCCGATCGACGCCGTCGTGCAATCCGAGGAAGATGGTGCCCCCGGCCAGCAGGGCGCCGGTGTTGCCGGCCGAGACGAAGGCATCGGCCGCGCCGTCACGGTGCAGCCCGAGGCCGATCACCAGGGACGAGTTCGGCTTCCGGCGCACGGCCGCGAGAGGCTTCTCGCCCATGCCCACGACCTCAGCGGCCGGGACCACCGTGAGGCGGCTCCGGTCGAGATCGGGATAGCGCGCGAGTTCTGCCTCGACCGCGTCGGGCTGGCCGACGAGGAGGAGCGAGAACTCGGGCGGCGACTCGCGGAGGGCAAGCGCCGCGCCGGCCACTTCGGTGGCCGGCGCATGGTCGCCCCCCATCGCGTCGAGCGCGACGCGAATCACGGCCTAGTTGTCCTCGACCTCAACGCGCTTCTTGCCCGCGTAGTACCCGCAGGACGGGCAAACCCGGTGCGAGAGCTTGGGCGCGCTGCAACGCGAACAGGGCTGCGTGGCCATACCGGCACCGGTGTGGTGCCCACGGCGCAAGCGCTTCCGCGACTTCGAGAGTTTCCGCTTCGGAACGGCCATCGGTGCCTCAGTTGGTCGTGCCAGCCGTGCACGCGCACGGACCGGCGTTCAAGTCTGCCCCACAGGTAAGGCAAAGTCCTGCACAATCCGGGCGGCAGAGGGGGAAGGCCTCGACCCGCAACACCAGCTCCTCACGCACCGCCTGCCCCAGGTCCACCTCACTCGAGGAGACCGCCAGCGGATACACGCTGGGATCCTCCAGGAGATCTTCGTTGGCCGAGAAGACGACCTCGACCGACTCGTCCAGCAATTGCTCCACCGGCTCGAGGCAGCGACGGCATTCTCCCGCCACTCGCGCCGTCAGGTGACCGTGCCAGAGCACATCGTCACCGGCCGTCCCCTGCAGCCGTCCGCCGACCTCCACCGGGCCTACCAGGTCGAGGGTCAACCCCTCGAGCGCCGGATGATCTGCCGGGACCGTCACCTCGGTGGCGACCGGTCCGTCCTGCAGTTGGCGAAGATCGAACGAAAGCATAGCCCTCAAACCTAGCAGACGGGGAGCCCCTTGGTCAACCCAGTCAGACCACGCCGAGGAGTGCTAACTCACGCTCCGGAAAGAAGAAAGCAATCTCCCGCGCCGCGTTCTCGTCGCTGTCCGACCCGTGGACCGCATTCTTCCCCTTCGACTCCGCGAAGAGCTTCCGGATCGTCCCCTCAGCCGCCTCGGCCGGATCGGTCGCCCCGATCGCCGTCCGCCACGCCACCACGGCGTCGGGAGCCTCAAGCGCCAGCGCCACCACCGGGCCCGAGCTCATGAACTCCACCAGCTCGCCATAGAAGCCCCGCTCCCGGTGCACCGCGTAGAACGCCTCGGCCTCGACCAGGGTCAGGCGCAGCATCCGCATCGCCTTGATCGCGAAACCGGACTTTTCCACATGCGCCAGGATGGCGCCGGCATTTCCGGCAGCCACGGCGTCGGGCTTGAGCATGGCGAATGTAAGCTTTCCTGCCATTGGTGTAGCTCCAGAATGTCGTAAGTCGTAAGTCGTAAGTCGTAGGCCGTAGGGCATAAGCTGCAGGTGTCTTACGACCTATGACTTATGACCTACGACCTCATGTATTACTTGAGCCGAGCCTTCAGCAATTCCACCACATCCACCGGCCGCCGCATGATCCCCATGCCTGCCGCTTCGAAGGCGGCAAACTTCTCTTCGGCGGTACCGCTGGCGCCGGAGATGATCGCGCCGGCGTGTCCCATCCGGCGGCCCGGAGGCGCCGTCGCCCCCGCCACGAAGCCGACCACCGGCTTCTTGACGTTGGCCTTGATGTACGCCGCCGCTTCCTGCTCGGCCGTCCCGCCGATCTCGCCCATCATGACGATGGCTTCGGTCTTCGGGTCGGCGTTGAAGGCTGCCAGGACGTCGATGAAGTTGGTCCCCACGATCGGGTCGCCACCGATGCCGACGCAGGTGCTCTGGCCGAGGCCGGCCTTGGTCAGGTGGTGGACGATCTCGTAGGTCAGCGTGCCGGAGCGCGAGACGAGACCAATCGGGCCCGGGGTGCAGATCGAGCCGGGAATGATGCCGACCTTGGCCTCACCCGGGGTGATCATGCCGGGGCAGTTCGGGCCGATCAGGCGGATGCTGCGCTCCACCAGGTACGGCATGACGGTGGTCATGTCGAGCACCGGGACGCCTTCGGTGATGCAGACGACGACCGGAATCCCGGCATCGGCGGCTTCCATCATGGCGCCAGCCGCCATCGCGGGCGGGACGTAGATCACCGAGCAGTTCGCCCCGGTGGCCGTCACGGCCTCGGCGACGGTGTTGAACACCGGCACCTTGCTCTCGAAGGTCTGGCCGCCCTTCCCCGGCGTGACGCCGGCGACGAGGTTGGTGCCGTACTCGAGCATCTGCCGAGCGTGGAACGACCCTTCGCGGCCCGTGATGCCCTGCACCACCAGGCGCGTGTCCTTGTTGATCCAGATGCTCACGCGGCCTCCTTGGCAAGCGCCACGGCCTTCGAGACCGCCGCGTCCATGTCATTCATCGCCACCATCCCGACGCTCTCGAGGATCTTGAAGGCCTCGGCCTCGTTGGTCCCGGTGAGCCGGATGACGATCGGCACCTTCACCTCGAACTGCTTCGTCGCCGCGACGATCCCGTTGGCCACGTCGTCGGTGCGAGTGATGCCGCCGAAGATGTTGAACAGGATGACCTTCACGCTCGGGTCGGCGGTGATGATCTTCAGCGCGTTGACGACCTTCTCCGGATTCGACGATCCGCCGATGTCCAGGAAATTCGCCGGCTCGCCACCGTAGTACTTCACCAGGTCCATCGTGGCCATCGCCAGGCCGGCACCGTTCACCACGCACCCGACGTTGCCGTCGAGCTTGATGAAGGTCAGGTTGGCACGGCGCGCCTGCACTTCGCTCGGCTCCTCGGCCGACTCGTCGCGAAGCACCGCGAGATCGGGGCGACGGTCGAGCTCGTTGTCGTCGATGATGATCTTGGCATCGAGCGCGAGCACCTTGCCGTCCGGCGTGGTGACCAGCGGGTTGATCTCGGCGAGCGAGCAGCCGTTCGCCATGAAGACCTGGTACAGCCGGGTCATGATCTTCGTGGCCGCCTTCACGTGGTTCCAGTCGCGATAGAGCGCGAGCGCGAGCTGCAGCGCCTGATGCGGCAGGAGGCCGTAGCGCGGATCGACGGCGAGCTTGGTGATCTTCTCGGGCGTCTTCGCGGCCACTTCCTCGATGTCGACGCCGCCGGCGTCCGACACCATGAAGACCGGCTTCTGCGAGGCGCGGTCGAGGATGAGGCCGACGTAGCTCTCGGTCGCGATCTCGGCGGCCGGCACCACAAGGACCTTGTTGACCACAAGGCCCTTGATCGTCATGCCGAGGATCTGCGAGGCGCACTCGAGCGCCTCGGCCGGGTTGCGCGCCAGCTTGACGCCGCCAGCCTTGCCCCGGCCACCGACATGGACCTGCGCCTTGACGACCACCGTGCCACCCAACCGCCGGGCGATCGCTTCGGCCTCGGTCGGCGTGGAGGCGACGTCGCCGTCGAACATGGGAATCCCGGCGACCTTGAGCAGGTCGCGGGCCTGATATTCATGAAGGTTCACGTACACCTCGGGAGTGTGTCTCGAGCCTGAACCGCAAAAGAACCGAGCAAAGCCCCCGAAAATAGCCGAGCGGCGGCCTCATCGCCACTTCGCGCGACTACTTGGGAGGCGCCGGCTGGAGCACCTTGCGCAGCAACTCGAAGGCGCGCCCGAAGGCGGTCAGATCGCCCCGCGCGAGTGCGGAATCTGCCCGGGCCATCCACTGCCTGGCCTGCTGCCACCGCTCGGCGTCAGAGACGACGCTCTCGGGGACGGGTGGCGCCGCTGGATCTCCGAGCAATTCGGCCCACGCCGCCGCGGGGTCCCGGGCGGCGGTCGCCCGCTCCCCGATTGAAGCCGCCACCGCGAGGGCAGTCACCCGGCCGAAGCGGTTCACGGCGATAATCGGCTGCCACGCCATCAGGCCCCGCGGGCCATGGTACCAGCGCACGGTCCCGGGGAGGATCGAGTCCCGGGCGGCTCGAGCCGAGTCTCGCCACCGCGAGAGGCTCGGCAACCGGTTCCAGCGCCGCTCCGCCTCACGCGCGTTGTCCAGCAGCGGCCCCTCCTCCCGCTGCACCGTGACGCGCATCACGCCGCCCCGCCGCGAGGCGGTCAGAATGGTCGCAAGCGCCTGCCGGGCTGGGTCCTCCATCACGCTCTGCCACCCCGGGCCCTCGGCGACGGTCCAGACCGGCACGGGCGACTCCGGCGGCCCAGCGGCCTCGCGACGCCCTGGGCGCTTGCCGAAGTGCCACGCCGGCCCCTCCATGACCCGGAGCTGCGCTTCGATCAGGAGCCGCGGATAGCGCAGTGTGGCGCCCAGTGCTGGCGGCAATGGGGCACCCTCGACGAGCGGGGTAAAAATCCGGGCCCATGCCTTGGCGAGCGCGTCGGCGGACGGATCGAGATAGATCCGCACCGAACCGGACTCCGGGTCCATGGCCGCCACGAAGCCGGGCTTTACCCCGGCGACCTCCCGGCCACCCCACCGTCCATGCATCGAGAGTGGATACTCTCCCAACGGGATGACGCCCTGCACCAACCACACCGCCCTTCCCTCCACCACCAGCAGGTCGGCCGGGAGCCACGAGACCATCGGCATCAGCGCGGCGGCCCGCTCCGTCGGGTCGAGCAGCCAATCGACCGCCCCTGAGGGGGACGGTTTGAAAAGGCCGCCCGCCTGGCGCCCCCAGGCGAGCATCACGCGCCGCAATACTCCGTTCGTCGAGACCCCAGTGGACGTCGCCTGCCACTCCGGTCCGTCGGGACGGAGGCGCACGCGATCGAGCAGAATCCGAGTCACGATGCTGCTGCTGTCCTGGAGCGGCGCCCTCACATCGCGAACCACGACGGCTTCGAAGGCGGGGCCGCCGGTGGACCGTGCGAGCGCGAGGTGCCACAGTGCCACCAGGGTGTCGCCGTGCATCTCGCTTGCCGGCGTGGCGGCCAGCATGGTCGCGCCCTGACCATCCACCATTCGGCGCAAGGACGTCTGGTCCCAGCGTCCTGTCACCGCCGGCAAGGTATCGGTCGCGACGGGGACGGCAATCGGGGAGATGCCCCACGCTTCGGCGGTGGCCGCGCGGATGTCGGCATCGGCGGAGGCAACCGGGGCAGTCGGCTCGCTCATCGCGGGTACCAGCCACCGCTCCACTGCGATGGCGGCTCCGAGCACGATCCATCCCGCAAACAGCAGCGAGTTCCGACCCCGGAGCGCCCAACTCGCCGACATCACCGCCACCGCGATCGCAGCGCCCAGTAGCGCCTGCGATGCCAGCTCGCGGACGCTCGCCACCACCAGCGGCAGCGGCTCCTGCATTTCCGCGACGGCAATCCATGGATGCAGCAGCGCGCCGAGCCCCACGCCGAGCGCAAGCAGCGTGACCAGTGCACCGACGTGATGGCGACTGTGCGGATGGACGACGAGCTGGCCGCCTTGCCGGCGGATGCCGCCGGTGATCGTGTAGAGCAGCGTCACCAGCGCAAGCGCGAGGACCACCAGCGTGATGTAGTAGTCGTACCCGATCTGCCAGACGGGAAGTTGCGCCACGAAGGTGCCGAGGTCGGCGCCGGAAATCGGCTCGGTGCGTCCGAAGCGAAGCCCCTGCCACGAGAGCGCGATCGGCACCCGCCAGCTGCGCGCCCCGGCACCGGTCATGCCGCCGAGCAGCAGTCCCAGCCCCACGGCCCAGAGCTTGAGCGCACGCGGCGAGACCGCCACCGGGATCTCCTCCTGGCCGACGCGCTGCGCCACCGTCACCGTCGCGATGCCGCGTACCACCCAGAGGGCGTGCGCGATGAACCACGCCGCGGCGATCGCCACGGCGAGGAATTCCAGCATCCAGCCGAAGAGGAGCCACTGGGAAACCGCGCGGCCGGCCGCCTCGGAGATGGCGCCGGCCCACCAGTGCTCCGTCAACAGGACCGCGAGCAGGCGTCCCAGAACGAGCAGCGCCACCACCGCGCCGCCCACGGCGAAGAGCCGCCGCGCGCGGGGCGTCATGCGGTCAGACCCCGATGCCTCGCGTGGCGAGCCACGCGGTCATCTCGGCATGGTGCGCGTCGCGAGTTGCCGGCGAGGTGCCTTCGAAACGAAGCACCAGGATTGGTTGCGTGTTCGATGCCCGGACCAGCCCCCAGCCGTCGGGGTACCGGATTCGCACGCCGTCGATGGTGACGACCGGATAGAGCGCCGAGAAGTGCGCCGCGGCCGCCTCGACGATGCCGAACTTCGTCTCGTCGCTGCACTCCACGCGGAGCTCCGGCGTGGCGAAGCTCTCCGGCAGGTCGGCCAGCAACGCGGCCAGCCCCCCTGGGCCCTTGGAGACGATCTCGCAGAGTCGCGCCGCGGCGAAGAGCGCGTCGTCGAAGCCGAGCCAGTCGCCCCCGAAGAAGATGTGACCGCTCATCTCGCCGGCAAGCGGAGCGGCCTCCTCCTTCATCTTCGCCTTGATGAGCGAGTGGCCGGTCTTCCACATCACCGGCCTCGCCCCGGCCGCCGTGAGCGCTGCCGGGAGCGATTCGGAACACTTCACGTCGAAGATTACCGGAACACCGGGCCCGAAGCGGCGCACCGCATCGCGGCCAAAGAGCACCAGCAGCTGATCGCCCCAGATCGGACGCGCCGACTCGTCGACGGCCCCGATCCGGTCGCCATCACCATCGAACGCAATGCCAAGTTCGGCGCCGTGGGCCCGGACCGCCTCCTGCAAGTCGACAAGATTCTCGAGGACGGTCGGATCGGGATGGTGATTCGGGAAGGTGCCGTCACTGTCGGCGAAGAGCGGGACGACTTCGACCCCGAGGGCCTGCAGTGTCGAGACCGCGATCAGCGAGGCGACACCATTGCCGCAATCGACCACGGCCTTCACCGGGCGCGCCAACGTGTGACGCGAAACGATCGCCTCGCGATACCGACCGAGGATCGAGGCGTCGCTCGCGTGCGACCCAACGCCGCTACTGTACTGCTCGACCGCGATCCGCTCCCAAAGCTGCTGGATTGCCTCGCCGTGCATCGAGCCGCCGGTGATCACCATCTTGAAGCCGTTGAATTCGGGCGGGTTGTGCGACCCGGTCACCTGCACGCCGCCGTCGGTCGCGAGCGCCTGGACGGCGAAGTAGAGCGCCGGCGTCGGCAGCGTGCCGACATCGATTGCCACGCCCCCAGCGGCGACGATGCCGTCGCGCACCGCCGCCGCGAGCGCGTCGCCGGAGGGACGGTTGTCGCGGCCGACGACGAGGACGGGAGGGCGGCCGAGGCGCTCGGCCACGACCGAGGCGAAGCCGCGTCCGAGGTGGTGGGCCAGGTCCGGCGTCAGCTGCTCGCCGACGATGCCTCGAACGTCATATTCGCGAAAGACCGTGCGCGGAAAGATCATGGACTCGAGGCCTCAGCGCGTCATGATGGGCGTGGCAATCGCCCGCAACTGCCCTGCCGTCTGACCCGCGAAGTCGAGCACCGGCTGCGGCCAGACCCCGAGCACCACGATCGCCGCGATACAGACTGCCACGGCGATCTTCGCCGGCATCGGGAAGCGGATGCTCTGGTGTGCCTGCCGCGTGCGGGTCGGCTTCAGCGTCATCGAGAGGACCACCGGGAGGTAATAGCCGATCGAGATGCCGCTGCCGATCATGGCGATGACGGGGAGCAGCACTTCGCCCTGGCGCAGCGTCGACGAGATCAGGAACCACTTGCCCACGAAGCCGAAGGTCCCCGGGAAGCCGAGCAATGACAGCATGCAGAGCGACAGGCCGAGCGATGCGAACGGCCGCACTCCGTAGAGGCCCTCGAGGTCGGTCAGCTGCACCGTGCGCGCACCGGCGCGCTCGATGGACGCCAGGATGCCGAATGCCGCCACCGTCGTGATCGAATAGGCAATCAGGTAGACCATCACCGCGGCCGTCCCTTCGTCGCTGTTGGCATAGAGCGCGAGGAAGAGGTAGCCGGCGTGGGCAATCGCGCTGTACGCCAGCATCCGCTTGAGCGACGTCTGTGCCAGCGCGACGAGGTTGCCGATCAGGATGGTGACGATCGCCAGGCCCGCGAGGATCGGGCGCCACAGTTCAACGTATGCCGGGAACGCCTCGGCGAGGAGCCGGGCCAACGCCAGGAATGCCGCCGCCTTCACGCCGCTCGCCATGAACGACGTCACCGGCGTGGGCGAGCCCTCATAGACATCCGGTGCCCAGGCGTGGAACGGCACCGCCGCCACCTTGAAGGCAAAGCCGACCAGCAACAGCCCCATCCCGAACTTCGCCATCAGCGTCGGTGGCGTGCTCGCCAACTGCGCGCCGATCAGCGCGAAGTTGAACTGACCGGTGGCGCCATAGGTGAGGGCGATGCCGTAGAGCAGGAAGCCCGAGGCAAAGGCCCCGATCAGGAAGTACTTGAGCGCCGCCTCGGCCGAGGCGCGACGGGTGCGGTCGTAGCCGGCCAGGACGTACACCGAGATCGACATCACCTCGAGACCGAGGAACAGCGTGGTCATGTCGACCGAGCCGGCCAGCAACATCATCCCGACCGTGGCGAGCATCAGGAGGACGTAGTACTCGGGCGCCAGAATGCCCTGCCGCTCGAGCCAGCGCAGCGACATGATGGTGATGGCGAAGCCGATGCCGAGCAGCAGCGCATCGCTGGCAAAACGGAAGCCGTCGAGGGCTACCATCATCGCCAGCCCATCGGGATGCGCCCCGATCGCGGCGAGATAGGCGGTGCCGGCGCCCGCGAGCAGGTAGCCGCCGAGCGAGAGCACGCCGACCAACCGCATGTCGTGCGCGGTCCGGTGGCGCCAGCCCACCACCAGGAGGACGACGAGCGCCCAGCCGGTGAGGAGCAACTCGGGGAGGAGGGCGAGCGTCGCCCCGCCAGGCGTCGAGAGGTCGATCGCGGTGTTCATCGGTCACCTCCCGGGCGAATGCCCACCTGGCCGGGCAGCTGTGACGGTGGCAGCGACGGCTGGATCATCTCGACGTAGCGCTTGACCGCACTCTCGGTTCGTCGCAGCAGCGGACCGGGATAGAGCCCGATCCAGACCATGGCCGCGATCAGCGGCGTCAACACGGCGATCTCGCGGAGATTGAGGTCGCCGATCCCCTCGTTGGACGGATTCGTGAAGCGATTGAAGAAGACCCGCTGGGTGGCCCACAGCATGTAGGCGGCCGAGAAGACCACGGCGGTCGTCGCGACGCCCACCAGCACCGGGTAGCGGCCGAACGAGCCGACCAGCACCAGGAACTCCCCGACGAAGCCGTTCAATCCGGGCAGACCGATCGACGAGAAGGCGGTGATCACGAACGCAAGCGACATCATCGGCGCCACCCGGGCGAGGCCGCCGAAATCGGCGATCATCCGCGTGTGGCGACGTTCGTAGAGCATGCCGATCATGAAGAAGAGCGCGCCGGTCGAGATGCCGTGCGATACCATCACCATCATCGCGCCCTGGACGCTCTCGACCGTGCTCCCCCAGATCCCCAGCATCACGAAGCCAAGGTGGGACACCGAGGAGTACGCGACCAGCCGCTTGAGGTCCGGCTGCACCATCGCCACGAGCGCGGCGTAGACGATGCCGACCACCGCCAGCGTCGTCATCACCATGCCGGTGGTCTTGGAGAGCGCGAACGCCGGCACGAACGGAATCGCAAACCGCAGGAAGCCGTAGGTGCCCATCTTGAGCAAAATCACCGCGAGGTCGACGGAACCGGCCGTCGGCGCCTCGGTGTGCGCATCCGGCAGCCAGGTGTGGAACGGGAAGAGCGGCACCTTGACGGCGAACGCCAAGGCGAACGCCACGAAGAGCCACGGGCCCCAGGGCGCCATCACGTCGGCGTGCTCGAGGAGGTGGGCATAGGCGAACGAGTAGGTGCCCGTCGCCTTGCCGACCTGGAAGACCATCCAGAGGATCGCCACCAGCATCAGCAGCGAGCCGACGAAGGTATAGATGACGAACTTCGTGGCGGCGTAGAGGCGATTCGAGCTGCCCCAGATGCCGATCATGAAGTACATCGGGATCAGCAGCAGTTCCCAGAAGGTGTAGAAGAGGAAGAGGTCGAGCGAAACGAACACCCCGAGCATCCCGGCCTTCATCGCGAGCAGCAGCGCGTAGAAGCCTCGCTGCTTCTGATCGATGCTGCGCCAGCTCCCCCAGACCACCAGGGGCATCATCACCACGGAGAGCAGCACCATCAGGACGGAGATGCCGTCGATGCCGACGCGATAGCCGATGCCGTAGCCGGACAGCCACGGCACGTCGGTGACGAACTGCATCCCGCCGTTGGCCGGATCGAAGGCCCACCAGAGGCCGATGCCGAGAAAGAATTCGAGCAGTGCGACGGCGAGGGCGATCCAGCGCGCCGCCTTCACCGGAAAGAGCAGCACCAACGGCATCCCGATGACCGGCAGCACCAGGAGCACGTGGAGGATCCAGCGGTCGTAGCCGATGCCGGCGAGGAAGGCGCTCATCGGTCAGCCCACCAGGGTGCGGAGGATGATGACCACCCCGGCCGCGAAGAGGGTGACATAGAGCGCGACCTGGCCGTTCTGGAGCAACGAGCCGAGCCAGCCGAGCCCCTGCGCAATCCGCGCGGTGCCGCCAACCCCCATTCGGTCGACCAGGAACTGGTCGAAGCCCTTCCAGAGCACCGTGCGCGAGAACCAGACGGTCGGCCCGACGAAGACCTTCGCGTACAACTCGTCGATGAAGTACTTCCCGTTGAGCAGCCGCCAGAGGCCGCGCTCAGGCGGCTGATCGGCGGGGAGCGCGATCGGACGGCCCATCGTCAGGCGCACCCCAAGGGCGAGGCCGCTCAGGGCGATCAGCACCGCCCCACCGATCAGGTAGAGCTCCGTGTTGCCGTGCGGCAGCACCAGCGGGTCCATCAGCCGCGTGGCCGATTCCGTGATCGGCTCGAGCCAGTGCTCCAGCGCCGCCGACCCGCCGACAAAGCTCGGCAGGTTCAGCACTCCGCCGGCCACGCTCAGCACGCCGAGGATGGCGAGCGGCACCGTCATGATCGCGGGCGCCTCGTGCAGGTGCGGCTGGACGCCGTCGCCGCCGCGGAACTTCCCGAGGAACGTCATTGTGATCAGGCGCGCCATGTAGAAGGCGGTCATCAGCGCGGCGGCCAGCCCGAGCAACCAGGCGACGAAGTAGATCGGATTGTGCTCGCCCCGCACGAAGGCGGCGGTCAGGATCTCGTCCTTCGAGAAGAAGCCGGAGAACGGCGGCACGCCGGCGATCGCCAGGGTGGCCAACGTCATCAGCAGGAAGGTCCACGGCATCGCATGCCGCAGCCCGCCCATGTTGCGCATGTCCTGGGCGTCGCCGTGCGCATGCGCGTGATGCTGCGCCGCGTGCATCGTGTGGATCACGCTGCCGGCGCCGAGGAAGAGCAGCGCCTTGAAGAAGGCGTGGGTCACCAGGTGGAAGATGCCCGCCGAGAAGGCACCGGTCCCGACCCCGAGGAACATGTAACCGAGCTGGGAGACGGTCGAGTACGCCAGCACCTTCTTGATGTCGTATTGGCGGAGGCCGATCGTGGCGGCGAAGAACGCCGTCAGCGCGCCGGTGATCGCCACCACCTCGAGCGCCACCGGGGCGAGCGCGAAGATCACGCCGGTCCGCACCACCAGGAAGACACCGGCCGTGACCATCGTCGCGGCGTGGATCAGCGCCGAGACCGGCGTCGGGCCGGCCATCGCGTCGGGGAGCCAGACGAAGAGCGGGATCTGCGCCGACTTGCCGGTGCACCCCAGAAAGAGGAAGAGCGCGATCGTGGTGGCGATCCCGCCGGCATACGGCAGGACGGCCGGAGCCCGCAGCGCGAGCTCGCCGTAGTCGAGCGTCCCGACGTACCACCAGAGCATGAACATCGCGATCAGCACGCCGAAGTCGCCGATCCGGTTCGCGAGGAAGGCCTTCTTCCCGGCGTCGGCGTTGGCGTCGATGTCGAACCAGAAGCCGATCAGCAGGTAGGAACAGAGCCCCACCCCTTCCCAGCCGATGAAGGAGACCGGCAGCGAGGCGCCGAGCACCAGCACGAGCATGAAGGCGACGAAGAGGTTCAGGTACGCGAAGTAGCGCGCATAGCCCGGATCGTCGTGCATGTAGCCGACGGAGAAGAGATGGATCAGCGAGCCGACGCCGGTGATCACCAGCAGGAGGACCACGGTGAGGCGGTCCACCTGGAGGGCGAGGTCGATGTTCAGCTGGGTGGAAACCGGCATCCAGTGCCAGAGCAGCACCTTGACCGATTCCCCAGTGCCCGCCGCCACTTCCCGGAAGACCGCCAACGCGACGGCAAAGGCGCCGAGGAGCACGCCGACACCGATCAGGGAGACCAGTCGCTTGGCCTGGGGACGCTTGAACGCGATGACGCCATTGGCCACGGCGCCCAGCAGCGGCAGGAGGATGGCGAGCCAGATGTATGGCGTCACGCCTCAGCCCTTGAGCAGGTTGAACTGCCGGAGATCGACCGACTGGACGTGCCGGAAGATCGCGAGAATGATCGCGAGGCCGACCGCCGCCTCGGCGGCCGCCACCGTCATCACGAAGAAGACCATGATCTGGCCGCTGGTCCCGTGGACCTGGGAGAGCGCGACCAGCGCCAGGTTCACGGCGTTGAGCATCAACTCGACGCACATGAAGACGACGATGGCATTGCGGCGCATCAGGACGCCGACGACACCGAGCACGAAGAGGATGGCGGAGAGCGCCAGGGAGGGACCGAGCAGCATCAGAGCCTCTTCTTCGCGAGGACGACGGCGCCGATGACGGCCGCCAGCAGCAGGACCGACGTGATCTCGAACGGGATCAGGTAGGCCTGGAAGAGCGGTTCCGCGATCTGACCGACGACGCCCCGCGGATCAGGGATGGTCTGGGCCGCCGACGGGAAGACGTAGGCGGGGATGGCCATCGAGTCGGGCATGGTCGAGAACTCGCGCGCCAGCCGCTCCGGCGAGTAGGCGCGGAGGCGGACCAGTTCGGCGCCCATCACCGCGGCAATCCCGCCCGCGACGAGCCAGGCCGGCCACCGCTTCCACTCGCGTGGCGTCGCCTCGATGTTGAGCAGCATGATCACGAAGAGGAAGAGCACCATCACCGCGCCGGCGTAGACCAGCACCTGGATCGCGGCGATGAACTCCGCGTTGAGCAGGACGTAGATCCCTGCCAGCGCGAACATCGTCGAGACCAGCCAGAGCGCCGAGGCGATGGCGTTGGTCCGCGTGATGCACAAGAGCGCGGAGATCACGGCCCAGCCGGCGAAGATCCAGAAGACGATCGTGATGGCGTTCATCTCACTCGCCCCGCGGATCGGAAGGGTCCCACAGCGTGGAGACCGGATGGACCTGTGCCGACAGTCGTTCCAGATCGTAGACGAACCGATCGCGCGAGTATTCGGCATTCTCGTAGTGCACGCCGACGTGGATCGCCTCTTCCGGGCAGACTTCCTGGCAGTAGCCGCAGAAGACGCAGCGGAACTCGTCGATCTCGTAGATCAACGGGTAGCGGTTCCCCGCCTCGTCTTCCCCCGGGACCAGCTTGATGCAGTTGGCCGGGCAGATCTGCGGGCAGAGGCCGCAGGCGACGCACTTGGAGCGCCCCTGCGCATCGGTCAGCATCCGATGCGTACCGCGCCAGCGCGTCGCGAGCCGCCAGTCGTCGGTGCTCTTCTGCTCCGGGTACTGCATGGTGAAGCGCGGCTGGAACATGTGCTTGAACGTCAGCACCATCCCCTTCAGCGTCGCCCGCAGGTAGGAGACCTCGCGAGTCGGGCGTTGCATCACCTTCACGCCGATTGCCATCACTCCTCCCCGGTGGTGCGGGCCGCCAGTCGGACGGGGCGGATCGGGGCGCTCACGCCCCGCACGACCCGACCGCGATCGAGCACGAAGATCAGCAGCCATCCCAGGACCACGTTCAGCCCGAGCAGGCCGAACGCCTGGGCCCGCGGCGTGCTCCATCCGAGCCCGCGGTCAAGACCCCAGATCGCGCCGGCCGTGATCAGGATGTACGCCAGCGCCAGCGGCAGCAGGACCTTCCACCCCAGCGACATCAGCTGGTCATAGCGGAAGCGCGGCAGGGTCCAGCGGATCCACATCACGAAGAAGATCCAGAAGAACATCTTGCCGAAGAAGACCAGGTGCGTGACCACCGTCTGCGCGAGGCCGCCCTGCTGGTCCCAGGTCGTGAACGGGATGTCCCAGCCGCCGAAGAAGAGCGTCGTCAGCATCGCCGAAATCGTGACGATGTGGGCGAACTCGGCGATCATGAACATCGAGAACTTCATCGCGCTGTATTCCGAGTGATACCCGGCCACCAGCTCCGATTCGGCCTCGGGGAGGTCGAACGGCAAGCGGTTGGTCTCGGCGAAGCCGGCGATGAGGAAGACGAAGAACGAAATGAAGAGCGGACCGACAAACCAGAGCCCGGCCTGCTGCTTGGCGACGATCTCGCTGAAGGAGACGTTGCCGGTCAGCAGGAGCAACGGAATCAGGGAGAGCCCCATCGCGACTTCATAGGAGATCATCTGCGCCGACGCGCGCAGGCCGCCGAGCAACGAGTACTTGCTGTTGGACGACCATCCCGCGAGCGCCACGCCGTACACGCCAAGCGACGAGATCGCCAGCACGAAGAGGAAGCCGATCGGGAGGTCGGCGATCGACACCGACATCGGGCCGTTGAAGGTCGCCCGACCGATCAGGGGCAGCGTGATGTCGAACTGCAGGGGCAAGGGCGCCGCGAGCGGGATCACCGCCAATAGCATCAGCGCCGGGACGAACGAGATCGCCGGGGCCAGCATGAACAACGCCCCGCTCGCGCCGGCGGGCCGCGTCTCTTCCTTGATGAAGTTCTTGAGCCCGTCGGCGGCCGGCTGCAGGATGCCGAACGGCCCCACGCGGTTCGGGCCCGGCCTATTCTGCATCCACCCAGCGACCTTCCGCTCCATCAGCGTCATCAGCGCGACGCCGACCAGGAGGATGGTGAAGATCACCAGCAGCTTGATCACGGCGACCAGCAGGAAGCCCTTCATCTCCGGGCTCATGCCGGCACCTCGGCCATCGTCACCACGCGTCCCGTGAAGCCAAGCTCACGATGCGTCATCCCGGCGAACGGGGCCAGTGCACCGAAGGCCTCGGAGGCGGTGCTCGGCGCCTCGCGACCCGGCTCGTTCAGCGCCCACGCTTCCCACAAGATGCGCCAGGCGGGCCACGCCATCCCCGGCGCGGGGCGCGCCGGGAGGAAGCGTTGGGCTCGACCGTCCCGATTCACATACACCCCCTGCTCTTCCACCATGCTGGTGACCGGGAGCACGAGCGCCGCGCGCGTCAACCGCGGATCGGCCACCGTGGCCAGGTGCACCACCACGCCGGCCGCCGCGACGGCGGCCGCCTCGTCATCATCCAACTCGACCTCGAGCACCACCACCAGCGCCGCACCCGCCGCGGCAGCCACCGCGCCCGCGAAGTCGCGACCGATGCCGAGCAGTTCGGCGCCGCCGAGATTCGCCGCTCGCTCGGGCCGGAGGGCGAGGTTCGGGATCGTCCCGATCGGCGCCTCGGCCCCGACCGGCACCTTCATCGCGGCGATCACCTGATGACCGTCGAGCAGCCGCAGCGCGGCGCCCAGCGATTCCACCGAGACGCGACCACCGGCGAGCACCACCACCGGGCCCGCCGCGTTCCGCACCACCGCCGCCAGCCCTTCGAGTGCGCTCGGCCAATCGGTCGCCTGGAAACGGGTGCCATCGTGGGCCATCGGCGCTTCGATCCGGTCGCCCCGATTCATCCAGCGATAGTCGCTGCGACCCGTGTCGCAGATGAAGTGTCGGTTGACCTCGAGATTGGCCCGGGGCCGCAGACGGACCACCGCGTCATCACGCGTGTCGACCATGATGTTGCAGCCCTGGGTACAACCCGGGCAGATCGACGCGGCCTTGTCCAGGTCCCAGGCGCGTGCCTTGTGGAGGAAGTCCTTCGAGATCAGCGAGCCGACCGGACAGAGATCGACGACGTTGCCGGCCCAGTCATGGTCGAGCATCGCGCTCGGGTCGATGCCGATGTACGCGCGGTCGCCGCGCTCCGAGACATTCAGCACCTTCTCCCCGACGACGTTCCCCATGAACCGGACGCAGCGGGTGCAGAGGATGCAGCGGTTGGCGACGTACAGGATGTCCGGCCCGAAATCCTCGACCGGGTTGTAGCGCTTGGGATAGTCATCGTACCGGGAGGCCGCCTGACCCTCCTGGAAGACGAAATCCTGCAACTCGCACTCGCCCGCCTGGTCGCAGACCGGACAGTCGAGCGGGTGGTTGATCAGCAGGAATTCCAGCACGCCCTCGCGGGCCTTCTTCGCCGCCGGTGAGTGGACGTGGATCACCTGGCCTTCGGCGGTCGGCGTCACGCACGACGGCACCAGCTTCGGGAACTTCTCGATCTCGACCAGGCACATCCGGCAGACGGCCGGCGAGGGCAACGAGGGATGGTAGCAGTAGTGCGGGACCAGCACGCCGGCCTGCTTTGCCGCCTCGATGATCGACGTGCCTTTCGGCACCGACACCTGCACACCCTCGATCGTGACCGACACCATCTCGATGGTCATCGGGTCAGGCCTCCGCGAGCGACGGCGCGCGGGCGCCGGTGATATAGGCCTCGAATTCGTGGCGGAACTTGCGGATCCCGCTGACCACCGGCGTCGCGCAGGAATCGCTGAGCACGCAGATGGTCTTGCCGGTCATGTTGTCGGCGAGATCCATGAGCAGGTCCAGGTCGGACATCTTCCCCTCGCCGCGGAGGATCCGCTCGAGAATGCGCGTAGTCCAGGCCGTGCCTTCGCGACAGTTGGTGCACTGGGCGCAGCTCTCGTGGGCATAGAAGCGCGCCAGGCGCATGATCTGGTAGACCATGTCCGTCGAGTCGTCCATCACGATCATCCCGCCCGACCCGAGGAGCGAGCCCTTCGCGGCGATGCCCTCATAGTCGGTGGCGCACTCGGCCACCTCGTCCGGCGTCATGATCGGCACCGAGGAGCCTCCGGGGATCACTGCCTTGAGCGTCCGCCCGGGCAGCATGCCGCCGCAGCAGTCGAAGATCAGCTCCTGCATCGAGAGGCCGAGGGTGATCTCGTAGGTCCCGGGCCGCTGCACGTGACCGCAGACCGAGATCAACTTCGTGCCCGTGCTCTTCGGCGAGGAGAGCGAGAGCGAGGCATACCAGGCGCCACCGCGCGTCAGGATGTGCGGCACGGCCGCGAGCGTCTCGACGTTGTTGATCGTGGTTGGCAGGCCGAAGAGGCCGGCGACCGCCGGGAAGGGCGGCTTGATGCGCGGATTGCCCCGCCGTCCTTCGATGGCGTTCATCAGCGCGGTTTCCTCGCCGCAGATGTAGGCGCCCGCCCCGCGGTGCACCACCACCTCGAGGCGCTTCCCCGACCCCATCGCATTCTCGCCGAGCACACCCGCCGCGTAGGCCTCGTCCACCGCCGCCTGCAGGATCGTGCACGGCTCGGTGTACTCGCCCCGAACGAAGATGTAGGAGACCTCGGCCCGGATCGCGAGCGCACCGATCGCGCAGCCTTCGATCAGGGCATGAGGCGTCCAGCGCAGGATCTCACGGTCCTTGAAGGTGCCCGGCTCGGATTCGTCGGCGTTGCAGCAGAGGTAGTGAACCTTGCCGTCGTCCTTCGGCATGAACGACCACTTCATCCCCGTCGGGAACCCGGCGCCGCCGCGACCGCGCAGCCCCGACACCTTGACCTGGTCGACGATCGCCTCGGGCGTCATCGTCAACGCCTGCCGCAGCGCGACGTAGCCGCCACGCGCCACCCAGCCGGCGTAGGTCCGGGCCTCGGGGTCGCCGAAGTGGGTCGAGAGGAGCGGCGTCTCCTTCGGATGGATCGGATGGGGATAGCCCATCAGGGGTACCTGGCGAGGAGGGCCGGGATGCTCTCGCGGGTCACCGACTCGATGAAGTCGTCGTTGATCAGCACCGGCGTGTTGAAGGCGCAGGCGCCGAGACATTCCGCCTCGGCCACCGTGAAGCGGCCGTCGGGCGACGTCGTCCCGAGTTCACCGCACCCCGTGTGCTCCAGGAAGGCCTCGAGCACGCCTTCCGCACCGCAGATATTGCAGGGCGAGGTCGTGCAGACCTGGATGAAGTATTTCCCGACCGGGTGGGTGTGATACATCGTGTAGAACGAGACCACGCCGCGGATGTAGGCGGGCGTGATGCCGAGCTCGCCCGCGATCTCGTGAATCGCCTCCGGCGACACCCAGCCGTGCGCTTCCTGCACCATCCAGAGCGCGGGCAGCAACAGCGCCTGACGGGTCGGGTACTTGGTCGCGAGGGCCTCGAGGCGAGCCTTGGTCTCGCCGACGAAAACCGGCTGGTACGGCTCGGTGGAGTGGGTCGTCACCGGTCGATCTCTCCCATCACGATGTCCACGCTCGCGTTGATCGCGATCACGTCCGAGAGCAAGGCCCCTTCGCAGAGGCGCGGCAGCGCGGCAAGGTTGAGGAACGACGGCGGGCGGATGCGCCAGCGCACCGGCTTGGCCGTGCCGTCGGAGACGAAGTAGTAGCCGAGCTCGCCCTTCGGGTTCTCGGCGCCGAAGTAGACCTCGCCGGCGGGCACCTTGATCCCTTCCATGACCTGCTTGAAGTGGAAGATCATCGCCTCCATGTCGCCCATCGCGCGGGACTTGGGCGGCAGGATCACGCGCGGGTCGGCCACGTTGACGGGACCCGGCTTCAGGCGGTCGAGCGCCTGCTCGAGGATGCGCGTCGACTGGACCATCTCCTCGAGGCGCACGCGGTAGCGGTCGTAGATGTCGCCGTACTGCCCGATCGGCACATCGAAGTCGAATTCGTCGTAGCCGAGGTAGGGTCGGTCCTTGCGCACGTCGTAATCGACGCCGCTGGCCCGCAACATCGGCCCGGAGAGCGAGTAGTTGATCGCCTCCTCGGGACCGAGGACTCCAACGCCCTGGGTGCGTCCGCACCAGATGCCGTTGTTGGTGAACATGGTGTCCACCTCGCGCAGCACCGCCGGGAAGTTGCCGACGAAGGCGCGCAGGTCGGCCTCCCACCCGTCGGGGACGTCGGCCAGCATCCCGCCGACGCGCGACACCGACGTCGTGAGGCGGGCACCGGTCCACGCTTCCTGCAGGTTGTAGATCAGCTCGCGCTGCTGGAACATCCACAGGAACGGCGTGAACGCGCCGAGGTCGATACCGGTGGTACCGAGCCAGACAAGGTGGGAAATGATCCGGCTCATCTCGCAGGCAATGACGCGCAACAAGCGGCACCGCTCGGTGATCTCGATCTCCATCATCGCCTCGACCGCCATCGCGAGGGCAATGTTGTTCGCCATCGGCGCGAGGTAGTCGGTGCGATCGGTGAGCGGGATGATCTGGTTGTACTGCCGGTACTCGCCGAGCTTCTCGAAGCCCGAGTGGAGGTAGCCGACGTGCGGGATCACCCGCTTGACCGTCTCGCCCTCGAGCTCGACCACGAGGCGGAGAACGCCGTGCGTGGCCGGGTGCTGCGGGCCGATGTTGACCAGCATGTGCTCGGCGCCGAAGTCGTCGGACACCGACTCGCTGGGGCGGCGGGCGACACCGAGCGGGATGTTCCGGACCTTGCCGTCGGCGCCGACGGTCGGGGTGCTCATCGAGAGCTCGAGGGTACGGCGGCTCACGGCGTCCCCTCCTTCGTGCGCTTCACCAGCCGGGCCTGCATGTCGGTCGGCAGTTCCTGGTAGGCGTCGGCGATCGAGAGTTCCTCGAGCGAGTAGTGCGCTTCCGGATTCGCCGCGAGCGCCTGCAAGGTCTGCTCGGCGCGCGACCGGTGCCCGCGCAGCGGAAAGGACTTCCGGAGCGGGTGCCCCTCGGTGTAGGTCTCCCACATCAGGATGCGGCGCAGATCCCCGTGCCCGGCGAAGACGACGCCGAACATGTCCCAGCACTCGCGCTCCAGCCACTCGGCTCCCTTCCAGAGGTCGGTGACCGTCGCGACTTCGAGCCGGCGCGTCGGGTCGAGAGCGATCTTCACGCGAAGGTCCACCCGACGTCCGAGAGCGCGCAGCTGGTACACCACCTCGAGGGGGCGCTCGGGGTCGCGGTACTCGACGGCGGTGATGTCGGTGAGGTAGTCGAACTGCTGGGCGGGATCCTGCTGCAGCCACTCCAGTATGTCATGCGCGCGGGCCTGGGCCACCTGCACGACCTGCTGCCCCGAGTGGAGCGCGGTGCGCTCGATGGCCGCGCCCCAGCGCTCGCGGAGGGCGGCGACGGTAGCCGCCGCGCCACGAGCTGCCTTGGCCGCCGGGGTTTCGGCGGGGTCCCCTGCGTTCATCCCGACCTCGTCTGGCTCACCGAGTTGCCGAACGGCTCGGAGACCTCGTTGATCTCCTCGGGGCGGCGGAACAGCCCGTCGGCCTGGACCAGGTGCTCCACCCGGAGCATCGGGTCCACCATCGACTCCTGTTTGATCTTCTTCTGCAGCATCAGGATCCCGTAGAGCAGCCCCTCGGGTCGGGGGGGGCAGCCCGGGACGTAGACGTCCACCGGGATGATGGTGTCGATGCCCTGCACCATGGCGTAGGTATCGAAGATCCCGCCCGTGGAGGCACAGGCGCCCATCGAGATGGCCCATTTCGGCTGGGGCATCTGATCCCAGATCCGCCGAATCACGGGGGCCAGCTTGAAGGGGAGGCGTCCGGCGCAAATCAGCACGTCAGCCTGGCGGGGCGAGAAGGACTGCCGTTCCATGCCAAAGCGGGAGATATCATACCGCGACGCCGCCGTGGCCATGTATTCGATCGCACAACAGGCGGTCCCGAACGGCATCGGCCAGAGCGAGTTCGAGCGGGCCCAGTTGGCGAGGAAATCGAGGCGGGTCGTGACCCAGTTGGGGGAGGTCAGCTCCAGCGATTCGTCGCTGCCCACCGGCGGCGGCAGGGTCAATCCCATTGCAGCGCTCCCCGCTTCCAGATGTAGACGTAGCCGACCGCCAGGATCAGAACGAAGGTCAGCATCTCGAGGAACAGGACGCCCCCCAGCTCCCGGAACTGCTGGAAAGCCACGGCCCAGGGCACCATGAACACCGTCTCGATGTCGAAGATGATGAACAGCATGGCGATCAGGTAGAACTTGACGGAGAAGCGCTCGCGGGCATCGCCGAGGACCGGCATGCCGGATTCGTAGGCGGCGAGCTTGACCGCAGTGGGACGGGACGACGAGAGGAAGTGCGAGAGGCCGAGGATCAGGGCCGCGTTGGCCACCACGAAGAGGAAGAGCATGAGAATCGGGATGTACGGCTGCAGCACGCCTCGCCCCCTCTCGTGAAATGTTTCACAATCCCGACCAAAATACCGCTCTTCGGGGCCGATTTCAACCAGACCCCGGCGGTGCATTGGCGCGCGGGCACCCATATATTCCCCGCCGTTCAACCCCGCTCCCCTCCAGACCCCACCCCCCACCTCGGCAGGCGCTGATGTCCATCAAGTCGGACCGCTGGATCCGCCGCATGGCGAACGAACACGGCATGATCGAGCCCTTCACGGACGGGCAGGTTCGTGCCGGCGCCATTTCCTACGGCGTCTCGTCCTACGGCTACGACATGCGCGTCGCCAACGAGTTCAAGATCTTCACCAACGCCCTCTCGGCCATCGTCGATCCGAAGCACTTCGACGAGAAGAGCTTCGTGGAATTCACCGGTGACGTCTGCGTGGTGCCGCCGAACTCCTTCGCCCTGGCGCGCTCGGTGGAGTACTTCCGGATCCCGCGGAACGTCCTGACGATCTGCGTCGGCAAGTCGACCTACGCGCGCTGCGGCATCATTACCAACGTCACCCCCTTCGAGCCGGAGTGGGAAGGCCATGTGACGCTGGAAATCAGCAACACGACGCCGCTCCCCGCCCGCGTCTACGCGAACGAGGGCATCTGCCAGGTGCTCTTCTTCGAGGCCGATGCGGACGACATCTGCGAGACGAGCTATGCGGACAAGAAGGGGAAATATCAGGCGCAACGGGGGGTGACGTTGCCACGGCTGTAGGCGTGTCGTAGGTCGTAAGTCGTAGGTCGTACGTCAGGAAGGGTGAGGCCGCGCCGCGGATTGGGCACGTCTCACCTTTCACGTCTTACGACCTACGACTTACGACTTATGACCCTTCATCACTGAAACTGCAAATTCCGCTCGAAATCCGCCGGGCTCGTGGCCGCCGCCTTGGCGACGTCCATGGTGATCAGCTGGCTGCGGTACAAATCGGTCAGGTGCTGATCGAAGGTCTGCATCCCGTACTGCGTGCGGCCGGCGGCGACGTGGTCGCGGATCTCGTTGGTCATCTGCGAGTTGGCGATGCAGTCGGCGATGGTGGGCGTGTTCCGCATCACTTCGCAGGCCACGACGCGACCCTGACCGTCCGCCTTGGTGAGCAAGCGCTGGGAGATGACGGCGCGGAGTGACTCCGCAAGGCGGAGGCGGACGGCGGCCTGCTCGTTCGGGTCGAAGACCGAGACCAGTCGAGCGATGGTGCGCTGGGCGTCGGTCGTGTGGACCGTGCTGAAGACGAGATGGCCCGTCTCGGCAGCCTTGAGGGCGATGTCGATGGTGGCGCGATCGCGCATTTCGCCCACGAGGATCACATCGGGATCCTGGCGCAGTGCTGCACGGAGCGCCATCTCGAACGACTGGGTGTCGGAGCCGATTTCCCGCTGGATCACATTGCTGCGGTTGTCGCGGTGCAGAAACTCGATCGGGTCTTCGATGGTGACGATCTTGCCGGCGCGGCGCTGGTTGAGGTAGCCAACCATCGAGGCGAGGGTGGTCGACTTGCCGCTGCCGGTCGTGCCGGTCAGCAGGACGAGGCCGCGCTCTTCCATCGCGATGTCCGCGAGCACGGGCGGCAGGCCGAGCTGCTCGAAGTCGGGGATCTGGTCGGCGATCGCGCGGAGCACCACCGAGACGGAACCGCGCTGGCTGCAGAGATTGACGCGGAAGCGCCCGACGCCTTGGACCGAATAGGAACAGTCGATGTCCTGCAGCTGATCGATGACGGCGGCCACGGTCTCTGGGGTCGCCTTGCGCGCATTCAACAGGATATGTGCGGCGAGCTGGCGCGTTTCCGTGGCGCTGAGTGGCGGCACACCGGCCACTGGGGCAATCGCCCCGCGGAGCCGCATCCGATAAGGGCCGCCGGCGCAGATGTGCACGTCCGAGGCGCCGAGCTCGTGGGCCTTCCGCAGAATGACGTTGAAGGTCTCAATCAGCGACATGGGGCATCCGTTCCAGGGGGAGATCTGGCTTCACGCCTCCCCTGCCTCGCACACCCCGTGCCCGTCTCCAGTCGGCTCAGTCGTCAAGATTCTTGACATCCCCCTTCAGGCTTGGAGCCGGCGGCTCTCCGCCCCGGTTCGCCAGATCCCGAGCTCCCCCTCCATGACGCGACTGACGTCGCTCGCGACGGCGCCCACCTCCAGCAATTCGACGGGCTGCACCCAGCGCATCCGGTTGGCCAATCGGCCGAGCTGTGGCGCGATCCCCCCGGACCGCAAGACGCTGCCCTCGAAGTCCGCCGTGCCGAGGAAGCCGTGGATGCCCGCCGCGAGCGCCGGCAGCGTGACGGCCGCGGCATGGAGCGACGGATTCAGAATCTCCTCGAGGGCGAGGATTCGCGGGGCGGCCCAGCCGAGCAGGTCGGCCGCGACGAAGCCGACGGTGCCGGTGAGACGTGCGATGGCGAGCAGCACCGCGAGGACCACGAACCGCTGAGCCCAGGCTTCCAGTGGGTGGTGGATCTTGGCAGATCGCGACGCCACCCCGTCGTGGAAGCGTTGCTGGGGCAACAGCTCGGCCTCGAGGAACCAATCGCGCACTGCCGCCGTGTGCTCCGCGTCGAGCGTGCCCCCGACCAGCCCCGCGTCCCGGGCGACGGCCCGGAGGTACCATGCCACCCACCCTTCCCGGTCGCGGGTCGGTGGCGTCGTGGGACGGCTCGCCTCCGGCACCCGGACCAACGGCGTGGTTCGCGCGAGTGGCCACAGCATGGCGAGATGGCGGATCCGCTCGGCGAGGGAACGGAACTGCAGCCAGCGATCCTGCGAACGTGCTTGGCGGCCCTGGCGAACAAAGAAGAGCACCACGAGCAACAGGAGCACCTCGGCGACCTCCGGCATCGGCCCGAACGATTCGAACTCGGCCGCCCCGATCCCGGCCGCCATGACCGCGAGAATCGTGAGCATGAAGATCGCCGTGAAGGACTGCCGGAATGCCGCACCGTACCACAGTGCGGCCGTGTCAGCCCAGCCGTGCGCCTCGGCGAAGCGCGCGGCGACTTCCTCCACCCGCTCCCCCGGCAATTGCCGCCACGCTGATCGCCACTCGGCAGCGCATGCCTGACCGGGCTGCGCCGGCATCGGGCCCCCCGACGGCGGCTTCGTCCCGGCCGCGAAATGCACCAGGCGATCGTACAGTCGCGACCGCGGGCGCCGCGGGAAATCGCCGGTGAGGAATTGTGCCAGGATCGGATCATGGGTGGGTGGCGCGAGCAGCGCCGCGAGCGTCGCGGGGAGTCGATCAACGCCCGCTCCCCGCCCAAGATCGGCCGCCCCGAGATCCTCCAGCCACGGCGTCGTCGGGGAGAGCGGATCGATCCGCACGATCGGCACCGATTCGCGACGCGCGTGCTGGACCACCTCGGCTGTGCCGCCGACACCACGGGCGCGTTCCCCATCCCAGACCGCGACCAACACGTCGGCCTGTTCGACGAGGACGTTGGCCAACGGCACGTAGGCGTCGTATCGACCAGCGACACCGTCGAGTACCGTCACCCCGGCACAACCGTCGAGCGACGCCCGCAACGCCTCCTGCGAATCGGCGTGATGGCCTACGATGGGAAACGGAAGCACGGCGTGCACGGCCCAGGTCGCCTCGGCATGGGCCGCGCGCACGGCCTCTCGGTCGGTCCCCTCTGCCATCCCCGTCAACAACGTCAGGCGCGGCCCGTCGGCACGATAGTGTCGCACGTCGGCCGTCGCCGCGACCGCACTCTCGCGTACCTGTCGAAGCACGGCCTCGAGGGTGGCCCGGAGCTGGTCGCGATCAACCCCGACCAACCGCTCCGCGCGGTGCCCGACCACCCCGACCCGCAGGGCCACCCGGGGGCGAAGGTCGACGCGAGGCTGGCCAGGCGCGGCAGGGGGCATGGGATCGCCGGGCGGAGGGTGGAGGCAATCGGGCGGGAACCCCCAGATTTAACCGCCGCAGGCCCAGCCCGGAAGGCGCTACAATGGTTGCGGGGTCGGCCGGCGGAAGCGATGTTCCCCATCTTCCCCCCTCCCTCGGGATCCATGGCCCACGACGTCTTCATTTCCTACTCGAGCACCGACCAGCCGGCGGCGCTCGCGGTGCTCCACGGACTCGAGAGTACCGGCATCCGTTGCTGGATTGCGCCGCGTGATATCCCGGCCGGGTCGATCTGGGCCAAGTCGATCATGGAGGGGATCAGCGGCTGCCGCGTCCTGGTGGTCGTCTTTTCGACCAATGCCAATCGCTCCGAGCACGTGATCAACGAGGTGGACGCCGCCGTGCGCAAGGGCGCCATCATCATTCCGTTCCGCATCGAGGACGTGATGCCGGATGGGGCGATGGAGTATCACCTGCGCACCAGGCACTGGCTCGATGCGCTCACGCCCGACCTGCAGCGCCACACCGAGCTGCTCGCCGAGAAAATCCACCCGCTCCTGGCGGCGCCGAGCGGAACTGGCCCGACACCCACGGCCCCGCCGCGGCCGATCCCGGAGGGACTGCCGAAGCGCCCCGTCAAGAAAGGTCCGCCGCGTCAATGGCGGCGCTACCGGAAGCCCGCCGCAATTCTCGGAGTGTTGATGCTCGCGGCCGGCTTCTATCTGACGAGGGAACGCCCGCGTGAAGGGGTGCAATTCGAGGTGAAGGAGGTCTCGAGCAACGGCGGCACCGCGCTCTCGGTGCGCGTGACGGGCGCGTCGATGCGCTTCTTCGAGGGGCCCCGGGAGATTCCCACCCTCACGACCCGCGCCTATGCCGACTCCTTCGCGGTCGGTCGCGCGCGCTATCTCCATCCCGAGCTCAAGCTGACCTACGAGGCGCCAGGTCGGGACTTCACCATCCCCTTCTCGTGCACCATCACGCGCGAAGGCGGGACCGTGATCACCACGATTGCGATCGTTGCCAAGATCCAGGCAGCATGGACCGAAAGTTTCCACACCAACGGCTACGGGCGCGATACTCCAGGTTGGTGGCAACTGGGGCGTCACGAGGTGCGCTGCTACTATGGCGAGGAGTTGATCTTCCGGAACTGGTTCCGCATCGTGGCGTCCGGCGATGCCACGCCCTCCCCGGCCACGGACGGTCCCGTGGCAACCGCGGAACCACTGGCGGGCATCCATGCGCGCGTGCGCCGGATCACGCTCTTTCCTTCGGGTCGGCAGTTGCCACCGGAAGCGTCACAGAACCCGACCACGACCTTCGAATCGGCGCAGACGACCTACATCGGCGCACGGGTCCTGCTGAGCCACGATGCGCCAGGCCGCCGGCTTCAAGCCTCGCTGACCTGCCGCTTCCTCCGCGACGGCACCACCGAAGTCGGGCGCGCGGCGCTGCGTTACGACATCCAGCCGACCTGGACCTCGACCTGGGCCGCCATTCCGTTCGGCCGCGAGACACCGGGGGGATGGCCCGCCGGCGACTACCTGATCGCCTGTGACGACGGCCAGCGCACGCTGGCGCAGCAGCGCTTCACGCTGCGCTAGCGCGCCCCGCGCTCAGCGGCCCGACGGCAACGCCGCGCGGGCCGCGTCGACGGCCTTGGCCGCACTCCGGATCCGCTCCGACAGTTCCTTCGCCTCGGCGGCGGCACGGCCTGCGTCGCGATCGCGCAGCGCCTCGACGACGCCGGGAAACTGCACGTTCGCATAGCCGTTGTCGCGATCCGAGGCGAAGATCAGGTTCTTGAGCAGCGGGCGTCCAACCAGCCCGCTCGGTCGTGCCAGCATCGGCTCGACCCGGCGCAGGAGCTGGTTTGCGGCGGCCAGCGTTGCGACGTCCGGGTTGGTCGCCAACAATGCGTCGCGCGCCTTCGTGAAGCGGGCGCCGGCCGCCTCGAGCTCGCGCGCAGCCGCCGCGACGCCGTCGAGGTCGCCACCGATCGCATCGGCCCCCGGCTCGCGACGCGTCCGCTCCACCAGCGTGACGAGGTACGCACCGAGCATGCCGTGATCGAGCGGCACTACGGCGGCATTGGCCAGACGCGACAGGATCACCGCGGACAGTTGCCCCGCCGCAACATGGCTCAGATAGCCGGGGTCGCCGAAGCGTTCCATCCAGGTATAGCTGTCGTAGGCGCTGTGGTAGACGCCGCCGGGGCCGCCGAAGCCGAACTCGATCGACGGCAAGCCCAGCATGTTGTAGAAGCCGGCGAAGTCGGAGCCGCCGCCGAGATCGCCGACCGGGGGCAACGGTCGCTGGGTCGTGACGGTGCGCTTGGCCCAATCGCGGTAGACCGAGCCGGTGTCACCCGGTTGGCGGATCCCCTGGGTCGCGTCGCGCAGGAACGCCGCCAGCGAGGCGGTGCCGCCGCCACCAAACGACCGACCCGACGCGGCCACATCCTGGTTCAGGTACGCGACGGCGTTCGCCGACAGCGTGTCACGCATGAGCTCCACCCATTCCGTCGATCCCACCAGTCCCCATTCCTCGGCGTCCCAGGTGGCGAAGACAATCGTGCGGAGCGGACGATGGCCGGCCTTGAGCGCCTGGCCCCATGCCTCCGCCGCCTCGAGGATCGAGACGACGCCTGACACGTTGTCAGCTGCGCCCGGGCCCCACGCGTCGCGATGCCCGCCGACAATCACCATCTCGTCGGGGAACTGCGAGCCGCGGATCACCCCGAAGGTGTTGACGATCGTCTTGTAGGCGCGCTCGCCGCGCTCGGGCCAGAGCGCGACCCGCGCCTGGAGGCGATCGTCGCCAAGGTGATACCGGAAGGCGAGGCCGCCCTGCCATCCCGCCGGCACGGAGGGGCCACGCATTTCGCCGAGGAGGTGGCCGGCGTTGCCGTAGGAGATCGGCACCACCGGGATCTTCGGCAGCCCAAGCGACTCGGTCGGCGCACGTTTCGCATCAAGCGTCGACGGCCATCCCGGCGTGGTCGGATCACCGAAGCCGTTGAAGATCGAGCCGCGCTGCACCCCAGCGGCCGGACGCATCGGCCCGTCCGGATAGACGTCGCCCTGGGTGAAGCCGTCGTCGAGCGGATCACTGTAGATCAGCAGGCCGATGGCGCCGTGTGCCTCCGCTTCGCGCGCCTTGATCCCGCGGAACGATCGCCCGTAGCGCGCGATCGCGATGCGTCCCTTCACCGCCACCCCGAGCGAATCGAGCGTGGCGTAGTCGGATGGCAGGCCATAGTTGACGTAGACCAGCGGCGCGCGCACGTCGCCGGCACCCGCGTTGCCGTTCATCGCGGGCCAGCGCTGGAGTCCGGTCGTCGGATCGCCCGCGATCGCCGGCTCGCTCAGGTCGAGGCGTCGGCGCGTCGGCGTGAGGCGCTCCACGATGGTCGAGTCGTGGTACGGCAGGTAGACGCGGAATGGCACCCGCATCGTGTCGAGTCCGTAGGACGCCATCGAATTGAGCACATAGTCCGCGGTCGCACGCTGCGCCGGCGTCCCAGCGATGTGCGGGCGCGCGGCGAGCGTGCGCGCATGAATGCGCGCCGACGTGGTATCGGGGACGGCGCGCAGTTGCCCCTCGAGCGCCGCCTGGCGCGCGGCGCCCGCTGCGGTGAAACCGGTGATGCCACCCTGTCCCGCGAGAATCGTCGGGGCGGCGAGCAGGACCGCGGCAGCGAGCAGGCGCTTCAGGATCATGGTGCGATCGTCCCCGTGATGTCGTAGATGCGGAGTTCCGGCGTAGAGGAGCCGCCGGGGTTCTTGGCCGTGAAAACATACGTCCGACCGTTGATCACCGCGATCTCGCCGGTGTGCAACCCGTCGGCCACGGCGACCGAGCCACGCAGCACCGGCGCACGTGGATCGGCGAGCGAGTAGACGTAGAGTCCGGCGCCTGCTCCCCCCTCCACCGTGGCCACGAGCGCGACGTTGCCCGGCGTGACCGCGACATCGCTGACGGTCGTGGCGTTGGCGATCGGCATTTCCAGAATCGGTGCAGGCGTGGTGCCGCCGACGTCCCAGATGCGGATGCTGTTGCCCCGCGCGGCGCGGTTGCCCCATCCGCCGGTGTAGGCCGTGGTTCCGGCGACCCAGAGATCGGAGACGTATTGCGTCGGCACGTTGTTGCCCCCACCCAGCGTGGCGAGCGTCAGCGGGTCAAGCACCCAGAGGCCGCTGAGCATATCGGTGGCGTAGAGGCGCCCACCGGCGAGCATCACGCCCCAGATATAGGTGTTGTTGCTGCCGCCCGGCTGCACCTGCGCCACGATCCGGCTCGACATGTTGCCGGTCAAGGTGCCGGAGACATCCACAGCAATGAGGCCGCCGTTGTAATACGCGGCGTAGAGGATCTGCCGCGCCTCGTCCATCCAGAAGTTGTGGGTCCCCGCGCCGGGCACGTTGATGAAGCCGACTTCGACCGGTGCGGCAAGGTTGCTGACGTCGACGATGTGGATGTCGCCAGCGGACCCCACGCCGATCCCCCCCACCCCAGGTCCTTCCTGCCCGATGAAGAGGTACTTCTTCTGGCCAGTGACCGGGTTGTGGAACCACCAGGCGTTGTGGACCTGCGCGCCACCCGGGACACCGTTGGTATTGGTGATCAAGCGCGACACGAGCTCGGGATTATTTGGCGAGCCGCCGCGGAGGCCGTTCCCGACGTCGTAGATGTAGACGCCGGCATTCCAGGCACAGACGAAGGCGAGGCCGTCGCGCACGAAGGTGTCGTGATGCCCGTACGTCGCGGGCACCCCCACCGATGCCACCAGGATCGGGGTCCGACTGACCACGGCGCTGGTCGCCGTCGCGGCAAAGACAATCTCCGGCGTGCCCTGCGTCACCGTGGCGCGCGCGGTGTTGGGCCCCGGATTCGAGCCCAGCGTCATGACCGCCGTCGCCTCGCCGAGGGCGTCGGTCACCCCTTCCCCCGGGGTGATGGTGCCGCCGCCGAGGACGGGGTTCCAGCGCACGCGACGGCCGGCCACCGGCGCCCCCAGCTCGTCCTTGACCCGAATCTTGAACGGGGTCAGCGTCGTGGTCACCGGGGCGGTCTGATTGTCCCCAGACACCATCGTGACGAACACTTGCGGCTCGGAGGCGACGGGAGGCGTGCTGCAACCGGCAGCGCACAACAGCAGCAGGGCGAGTCGGGGGGCTCGGGACATCGGTGCCTTCTTCAGGTGGTGAGTCAGGGATCGTGGTGATGGTCGGTGCCGGCGGCGAGCACGCCGTAGCGGCCCATGCGGTGGTGACGCATCCCCCACCCCACCACCACACCGATGGAGAGCTGCCGGACGCCCGTGCCACCGTAGAGGGCGACCGGATCGAAGATGCCGGCGTCCAGCTTCTCCACGTTGCCAAAGGTCGCCTCGACGAATGGCGTCACCCGGAACGGCCGGTCCGCATCGCGCAGTTCGCGCGCCAGGCGGACCGTGTGCAACGTCCACCGCCCGATCCCGAGGATACTGTTCTCGAGGTGCGGTCGCAGCGAACGGAACGGATCGATCAGCCGCTCCTCCTCGGGCCGATCGGTGGCCTCGAAGCGATATCCCGCAGCCCACGGCCCCCGGCTGATGCTGCCCTCCGCCAGGAGGGAGTAGAAGATAAAGGTCCCCTCCAGCTCACTGGTGCGCGCCCACTCCGCCATCATGTAGCGCGTACCCCAGCTCGGCGCGTCCTTCCAGCGAACCGACGCGGACGCCTTCTCGGCCCGACCACCCGCCGCCAAGCGATGTTCAGGGGAAAGTACCGAGGCCAGCGAGCCCTGCAGTTCGAGTCCCGTCAGGGGGCGCACGGTCACTCGGAGCGCGCGCGAATCGCCGAAGCGCCACTGGCCGTCGGGGAGTCGCAGCAGTGGCCATTGTGATGGACGCTCGGGCTCGTCGCCGTTGAAGACCGCACCTTCGATGGTCACGGGGCCGCGATCGATCTGCGCGATCACGACAGCGCGCTCAAGCAGCTGCGCCAGGTGGTGGTTCACCGGGTAGCGAAGGAAGGGCCGCACCATCGGATCGTCGGTCCCGAACGGGACAAACCCCTTCCCGGCAAGGAGACCGATGCGGGTGCCGCGCCGGGCCGTGCCGAACAGATCGGGAGTCCCGAGGAGGAGCTCGTGCACCGTCGTGTGGGGATGGCGACGATCGACGTAGCCCTCGCCCCAGCCCCCCGGGGTCAACTCGCCGTCCGGGATGGTCAGGCTTTCGAGGTTGAGCGTGAGGGTGCCCTGCAGCCGCCCGCCCGCCGCGCTCAGCATCCCCATGATGACCGGCTGCACCAGGCGGACTTCGGTCAGTGTCCCGCGGCCCGGGATCGGATCGACCGAGGTGGCGACCGCCACACCCTGGGCCATCGGCGTGAGCCGAACGCCGGACTGGGCGGAGAGCGCCAGTGCGCCCCCGCCCAGTGCAGTTGCCAGGAGAAGCGCCAACCGGCGCCGGCTCACATCACGCCTGAGGCGGCATAGGCGCCGGCGCGCTCACCGAGGGAGGCGCGGAGGTACTCGCGGTTGAGGAAGGCGATATGCTCGATCGAGATTTCCTTGGGACAGGCGGCCTCGCACTCGCCGAAGTTGGTGCAGCCGCCGAAGCCCTCCTCGTCCATCGCGTTGACCATCGCGAGCACGCGCCGCTCGCGCTCGGGCTGTCCCTGCGGCAACAGCCCCAGGTGCGTCACCTTGGCGGAGGTGAAGAGCATCGCCGAGGCGTTGGGGCAGGCCGCGACGCAGGCCCCGCAGCCGATACACGCGGCCGCGTCCATCGCGCGATCCGACGCCTCCTTGGCGATCGGGATCGCATTGCCATCGGGCGGCGCGCCGGTGGGCACCGAGACGAAGCCGCCGGCCTGGATGATCCGATCGAACGGCGACCGATCCACCACGAGGTCGCGCAGCACGGGAAACGCCTTGGCGCGCCACGGCTCGATCGCGATCACGTCACCGTCCTTGAAGCTCCGCATGTGGAGCTGGCAGGTCGTGACGCCGCGCTTCGGCCCGTGCGGCGCGCCGTTGATCACCAGCGAACACATGCCGCAAATCCCCTCGCGACAATCGTGGTCGAAGGCGATCGGTTCCTCGCCGCGTCCCTGCAGTTCCTCGTTGACGACGTCGAGCATCTCGAGGAACGACATGTGCTCGTTCGCCGTCGTGGTGTAGCTCTTGAACGCGCCCGCGACGCCGGGACCCGCCTGGCGCCAGACCTTGAGGGTCAGCTTCATGTCGCTCACTTGTAGCTCCGCGTCGCGAGCTTGACGAATTCGAAGTCCAGCTCTTCCTGGTGGCGGAGCGGTGCGTTCCCTTCCCCTTGGTATTCCCACACCGCGGCATGGGCGAAGCGCGCGTCATCGCGCAGCGCCTCGCCGTCTTCAGTCTGGTACTCGGTCCGGAAGTGTCCACCGCACGACTCTTCGCGCTCGAGCGCGTCGCGGCACATCAACTCGGCGAACTCCATGTAGTCGGCCACTCGCCCCGCCTGCTCGAGCGCCTGGTTCAACGCCGCGCCCGTGCCCAGCACCTTCAGGTTGCTCCAGAACTCGGCCCGCAGTTCGGGAATCCGCTTGAGTGCTTCCTGCAGCCCGGCCTTGTCGCGGGCCATGCCGCACTTCTCCCACATCAGGTGCCCCAGCTCGCGATGGAAGGAGTCCACCGTGCGGGTCCCCTTGATGTCGAGGAAGCGCTGCGTCGCCGCGCGGACTTCCGCCTCGGCGGTCGTGAACGCCTCGTGCGAAGTGTCGACTGGCGCGAGCTTGGTCCCGGCGAGGTAGTCGCCGATCGTGTACGGCAACACGAAGTAGCCGTCGGCCAGTCCCTGCATCAGCGCCGAGGCCCCGAGGCGGTTGGCGCCATGATCGGAGAAGTTGGCCTCGCCGATCACGTGCAGCCCGGGGAGCGTGCTCATCAGGTTGTAGTCGACCCAGAGTCCGCCCATCGTGTAGTGGACCGCCGGATAGATCCGCATCGGCGCCTGGTACGGGTTCTCGCCGGTGATCTGCTGATACATGTCGAAGAGGTTGCCGTACCGTTCACGGATGGTCGCCTCCCCGAGGCGCGCGATCGCCGCGGAGAAGTCGAGGTAGACCCCGCGTCCGCCGGGGCCGACCCCGCGACCATCGTCGCAGGCTTCCTTCGCGGCGCGCGACGAGATGTCGCGCGGCGCCAGGTTGCCGTAGCTCGGATACTTCCGCTCAAGGTAGTAATCGCGCTCGGCCTCGGGGATCTGCGCGGGTGCGCGCGTGTCACCCTGCTTCAGGGGGACCCAGACCCGACCGTCGTTGCGGAGCGACTCCGACATCAGCGTGAGCTTCGACTGGTAGTCGCCGCTCACCGGGATGCAGGTGGGGTGAATCTGCGTGAAGCAGGGATTGGCGAAGCCCGCGCCGCGCTTGTAGGCGCGGTAGGCCGCCGTGACGTTGCAGCCCTTCGCGTTGGTCGAGAGGTAGAAGACGTTGCCGTACCCGCCGGTCCCGAGGACGACGGCGTGCGCCGCGTGCGAGGTGACGTCGCCGCTGACGAGGTCGCGCACCACGATGCCACGCGCCTTCCCGTCGACCACGACCACATCCAGCATCTCGTGGCGGGAGTACATCGTCACCGCCCCGAGGCCGATCTGCCGCTCGAGCGCCTGGTAGGCGCCGATCAGCAGCTGCTGCCCGGTCTGGCCGCGCGCGTAGAAGGTCCGTGAGACCTGAGCGCCGCCGAAGGAACGGTTGGCCAGCATGCCGCCGTACTCGCGCGCGAACGGCACGCCTTGCGCGACGCACTGATCGATGATGTTGACCGACACCTGGGCCAGCCGATAGACGTTGCCCTCGCGGGCGCGGAAGTCGCCGCCCTTGATGGTGTCCTTGAAGAGCCGCTCGATCGAGTCGCCGTCGTTCTGGTAATTCTTGGCGGCGTTGATCCCGCCCTGCGCAGCGATCGAGTGGGCGCGGCGCGGCGAGTCCTGGAAGCAGAAGCAGGAGACCTGGTAGCCAAGCTCCGCGAGCGAGGCCGCAGCCGAGGCGCCGGCGAGGCCGGAGCCGACCACGATCACATGGAACTTCCGCTTGTTGGCCGGCGAGACGAGCCGCATGTCGGCGCGATGGCGATCCCACTTCGCGTCGAGGGGCCCGGGTGGGATCTTGGCATCGAAATTCATGACTGTGCTACCCCGGATGTCAGCGCAGGAGCCCGAACAGGGCGGCAAGCGGAATGGAGAGGAAGCCGCCGGCCACCAGCAGCGTGAGCCCGACCGCGATCGTGGCACGGGTGCGGTTCCAGGCCGGGTGGTTGAGTCCGAGGGTCTGGAAGACCGACCAGATGCCGTGCCAGAAATGCGCCCCGATGGCGACCATCACCACGGCGTAGAAGGCTGCCGTCCATGGCACCTGCATCCCGCGAATCAGGTTCCGCCCCACTTCGCCGGGATAGAAGTCCGGATGCAGCGTCCCGGTGGTGAAGTGGAGGATGTGGTAGACGATGAACACCAGGATCAGGACCCCGCCCCACCGCATCGTGCGCGCCGCGTAGGTCGAGACCCGACGCTCCGACTGGCTGTACCCCTGCGGTCGAGCGGCCCGCGCCATCTGCGTCAACTGATACGCGGCGACGATGTGGATCCCGGCCATGGCCAGCAAGCCGGCGCGTGCCACCCAGAGCAGCGCCCCGAAGGAACGCAGCCATTCGGCGTAGTGATCCAGCTTGGCGGGGTCGACGAAGATCAGGACGTTCGACGCCATGTGGGAGATCAGGAACCCGACCAGCACGAGCCCGCTCACCGCCATGGCGACCTTCTTCCCGATCGCCGTCTGCCAGAGTGCTTCGAGGCGATTCATCCGGCGCTCAGACGATCGCCTGGATCGACCGCACCGCCTCGGCCGAGGCGTGCAGCGCCGTGCGCTCCGCGTCGGTCAGCGTGATCGGAATGATCCGCTCCAGCCCGCCGCGACCCAGCACGCAGGGGACGCCGCAGTAGACGTCCGTCAGGCCGAACTCGCCCTGGAGCCACGCCGAACACGGCAGGACGCGCTTCTTGTCGAGCACGATCGCTTCGACCATCTGCACCGCCGCGGCGCTGGGCGCGTAGTACGCCGAGCCGGTCTTCAGGTGCGCCACGATCTCGGCGCCGCCGTTTCGGGCGCGCAGCACGATCGGGTCGAGCACCTCGGGGGCGAGCAGCTGGGTGACCGGAATGCCGGAGACGGTGGTGTAGGAAATCAGCGGCACCATCGTGTCGCCATGGCCGCCGAGGACCATCGCCTGGATGTCCTCGACCGAGACGCCCATCGCCTCGGAGAGAAACATCCGGTAGCGCGCGGTGTCGAGGACGCCGGCCATGCCGATCACCCGCTCGCGCGGGAAGCCGGTCGCCTGGCGCATCACGTAGCACATCGCGTCGAGAGGATTGGAGACGACGATCACGATCGCGTTGGGCGCGACCTGCTTGATCTGTTCACCGACCGAGCGGACGATGCCGGCGTTGGTCTTGACGAGATCGTCACGGCTCATCCCCGGCTTGCGGGCGATGCCGGCAGTGACGACGAAGAGTTCGGAGCCGGCGGCGAGGGTGTAGTCGTTGGCGCCGACGACCCGTGCATCAAAGCCCTCGACCGGGCCCGATTGCCACTGGTCGAGGGCCTTGCCCTGCGGGATCCCCTCCGCCACGTCCACCATCACCACCGTCCGCGCGAGATGCTTCTCGGCGATACGTTGTGCTGCCGTTGCGCCGACATTGCCGGCACCGACCACTGTGATCTTCTCGAACATGGGCCTTCCCGACCGGAGTGTCCTGACGGCGCCGCGGACGTCGTGTCCGCTCGGCTTGTCAGCCTCGGAAACGTAATCGGCCCGGACACTCCCCCCAAAGGGGGCGGAGTCGGCTAGCGCCGCCTCGACCGGCTGCGTGGACGCTCGGTGCTCGGGGCCGCCGCGGTCCCGTCCCCGATGCGCTTCGACGCGAAGGCCAGCAACGCCTTGGTGGCGCCAGGGAGATCGCCGGGCGCCTTGCCAGCCAAACGTGGCAACCGATAAATCCGCTCGGGATACTTGTCGCGAATCTTGTCCGGCAACGCCAGCGCGGCATCACCGAGGACCAGGACGCTGTTGGCCCGGAATGGCGCCTCCGCGGCGTCCCGCTCGGCATCGGCCGAGAAGTAGAGGCAGCGCTCGCGGCTCATCGCGTCGCGGAACGCCCGCCACCCCGGATGGAGCCACCAGTCGAGCGTGTCCCAGTTCTTCGGGCCGGCGGCCCGGAAGGCGTCCGCATCGGCGGCGAACGTCAGCGGACCAATCAGGTGGAGCGAGGCATCGACGGCCCCGCACTCGCGCGCCACCGCACCGGTGACCTCGGCGGGGACGGCTTCGAGCAGGGCGATATGGAGCGGCATGCGGAGCCCGGGCTGCGGGAAATGGTTGCTGGAACTGCTGAAGAGAACGCGAAACCCGGCCGTCCCGCAACCATCGCGCGACGCCCGGGTGTCGAGATCCTCCCGTGGGCGACTACTGCTGGCAGCGCGCCTTGGGGTTGAACGGCCCCGACTTGTCCAGCTTCACCCGGTGATCAAGGTTGGCGAGCTTGAGGACCATCGCGAAGGAGAGCTTCGAGACCTCCGCCATGTGCGGATAATTGATGTACTGCGGCTCGTCGGTCACCTGGTGGTAGTCGGCGTGCCCGCCGGTGGTGAAGAAGACGACCGGAATGCCGTACTTGGCATAGCTCCAGTGGTCGCTGCGGCAGTAGATGTTTTGCGGGTGGCCATCGGCGTCGATGTTGTAGTCAAACTTGAAGCCGAGTTGGGCCTCGCTGTTGACGGTCTCGACCAGGTCGCCGAACTCCTTCGAGAGCCGGCGCGAGCCGACCAGCTGCAGGTAGCCCGGCCCGCCGAACATCAGCGCGCCCTCCTTCGTGTTGCCCGTCGCATCGGTGGCGAAGCCGCGGCCGACCATGTCCATGTTGACCGCGCCGACGATCGAGTCGCGTGGCACGGTCGGATGGTCCACGAACCACCCCGAGCCCCACATCCCCGACTCCTCGCCGGTCTGCCAGATGAAGATCACCGAGCGCTTCGGCTTGACCGTCCCCTTGGCGAACGCTTCGGCAATCTCGAGCACCGTCATCGAGCCGGAGCCATCGTCGTCGGCGCCGTTGTAGATCGAGTCTGGCCGGGCCGCATGCACCCGGCGCGCGGCCGCGATCTCGGCGTTCACCTTGGCCCACATGGCTGGATCCTTGAGCGCATCGGGCGACGGACGACTGTCGGCACCCTGCACCAGGAAGACCTTGTTGAAGGCCTTGGCCGAGTCGTGGTCCATCGGCCGCGTGTTATAGCCCACATGGTCATTGTGCGCGCCGATCAGGACGTACTGGTGCTTGAGCACCGGATCGGTGCCCGGGAGAATCGCGATCACGTTGCGGCCCGGCGACGGATCGGCCGTGAACTTCAGGTCGATCGTGCCCGCCCCGGCCGTGGCGCCCTTCGTCACCTGCTCCAACGGCTTGCCGAAGAGGCGCGCCGCGGCGCCGGTGGTCGCCGTCACCCGGATCGGCAGTGTGCTGGTGGAAGGGGCCGGCAGCAGCGACGCCGGGTTCTCGGTCATGGTTGCGCGGGCGGGCCCACCGGGAAGCTTGTCGGCGGCGACCACGACGATTGCGACCGCCCCGCCGTACACCGTCATGTTGGGCTGGGCGAAACCGGGCGCGGACTTGAGCACCACGATCTTGCCGGCGACGACGTCGGGCGACAGCTGACCGACAGTGTCGCCCATCACGCCGCCGTAGATCACCGTGCCGGCGCGCGTGGCGGCCGTCGTGGCCGTGAAGTCGCTGCCTGCCACCAGCTTCGTCATGCCGGCGGTGAAGACCGAGGCCGGGGCGAGCTTGCGGGCGTAGAGGGGGAGGTACTGGAAGTACGAACCGTTGTCGCCGGCGGGCACCAGGCCGAGCTTGCGGACCTCGCGCTCGATGTAGGCGGTCGCCCGAATGTTGTCAGGCGAGCCGACCAGTCGGCCATTCATCGAGTCGTCGGCATAGATGTAGAGCCGGGTCATCAGGTCACCAGCCGTGATCGCCGTCGAGGTGGCAGGGCCCCGGTACTTGAGGGGCAAGGCCCCCTTCGGCGCGACCTGCGTGGACGGCGCGGACGAGCAGCCGACCAGGGCCACCACCACCGCGGAACGGAACAGCATGGACGAGGACTTGGACAAGCGGATCACCAGGAGCGGGAGTGAATGAGGGATGCGGCGCCGGTCGGCCCCGCGGACAACGCCAGCACTACGCAGCAGGCCGCGGGAAGTTGCTAGCCACCCCGGACATGCATCTCCTTGCGGGGATCGGCCCGCAACCCCTCGAGCGGAACGAGGATCCCCCGCTGGTTCACGGCGGTGCGTTCCTCGGCGCCGCGGTCAGTCCGGGCAGCCCAGGCGTCCCGCACGATGTCGCGAATCGCGACGTCGCTGGCCCCCTCCCGGAGCGGCGTCCGCAGGTCGATTCCGTTCTGCGCATACAGACAGCGGTAGAGCGTGCCGTCGGCGGTCAGCCGGGCCCGGTCGCAGTCACGGCAGAATGGCGCCGTCGTCGAGGCGATGATGCCGACGACCGTGCCGTCGGCGAAGCGCACCCGATCGGCGGGGGCCCGTGGGTCATCGAGACGCGGGACGAGTTCGGGAGGTCCGAACGCCTCGGCCAGTCGCGCGATGATCGTCTCTCGATCGACGACTTGTCCAGGATCCCAGTCGGTAGCGCCGCCGACATCCATGTATTCGATGTAGCGGGGTTCGACCCCTGCCTGCGTGGCGAATCTCGCGAGATCGACGAGTTCATCGTCATTGAAGCCGCGCACCACTACCGTGTTGAGCTTGATGCCCTGGAACCCCACGCGGCGTGCCGCCGCGATCCCCTCGAGCGCGTCCCCGTGGTGCGTGCTCCTCGCGAATGCCGCCATCCGCTCCGGCTTCAACGTGTCGAGCGAAATGGTCACCCGGCCGAGGCCGGCCGCCTTGAGCGCCTCAGCCTGCTGCTTCAGGAGCAGTCCGTTCGTGGTCAGGGCGACCTCGCGGATGCCCGGCACCGCGACCAGGCTCGCCACCAGCACCGGGAGGTCACGCCGCAGCAGCGGCTCACCACCCGTGAGTCGCAACTTGGTGACACCCAGCGAGGCGAAGGTGGTCGCGAGCCGAGTGATCTCCTCGAAGGAGAGGAGCGACGCCCGCGGCAGCCAGGTGTACTCCTCCTCCGGCATGCAGTATCGGCAGCGGAGGTTGCAGCGGTCGGTCACTGAAATCCGGAGCGAACCGAGCGGACGGCCGAACTGATCGAGGACGCGGGTCACGACGGCTCCCCCGCGGGAGTCGTCCCGCCTGGGGCAGTCGGATCGACCCAGGCCTCGCTACCGTCGAGGTAACGCTCGCGCTTCCAGATCGGCACCTGCGCCTTGAGCGCCTCGATGACCCACCGGCATGCCTCGAACGCCGGATCGCGGTGCGCCGAGGCGGCCACGACGATCACGGCGGCCTCACCGACCGCCAGTCCCCCCAGGCGGTGCGCCAGGGCGATCCGAACCTTCCAACGCCGCTCCGCCTCCCCCACGATCGCGGCGCACTGTGCCTCGGCCATCGCCCCGTAGGCGCTGTATTCCAGCCCGAGCACGCCGCGGCCGCCGTGGTGGTCGCGGACGAGGCCGACAAAGGTGGCCAACGCGCCCCGATCGGGGGCGGAGACCGACGCCACCAAGGCGGCGAGATCGAGGGGATCGTGTTGCAGGTGCACGGCTTAGCCTCCCGCGAGCGGCGGAAGCAACGCCAGTTCGACGTCGGGCGGGATGCGGTCGCCCGGTGCGGCGTGGGCCTGGGCGACAGCAACGAACGGCTGGGCAGGAAGCGACGCGCCCCCCGGCAACGCGCGGAGGGCTGCGATCAAGTCAGCAACGGTGGCACCATCGGGAAGATCCACGGAGACCGTCGCGCCGCCGAAGAGTTCAGCGTACCGTGCAAACACCAACACCGACCGACGCTTCACTCGTCGTCGTCCATCTCCGAGCCATCGTCGATGTATTCCTCGTGGGCGACGAGCGCCCGCAACTCCTTGCTGGGCTTGAACACCGGCACGGGACGCGCCGCCACTTCCACCGGATCGCCGGTGCGCGGATTGCGCGCCATGCGCGTCTTGCGGCGACGAATCTTGAACGTGCCGAAGCCGCGGACTTCGATGTTGTGCTGGTCGCGCATCGCCAGCTTCACCGCGTCCAGGAAGGCGTCCACCACGCGGGCGCAGTCCTTCTTGGAGATCATCGGCCCCGACGTTCGGGCGATGGCGGCAGTGACTTGTTCGACGAGATCGGCTTTGGTCATCTGAGCCCCTCGGGGAGACACCGTCAGGGCCGTCCACTGGCCCCCTTTGGGCCGATATGTACGACCCTTAAGCGTTGTCTGTCAAGAGGTTGCGCCCTTTTGGCCCTGCCGGAGGCGGATCGCCGCCAGGAACTCACCGAAGTGCGGGACGGCATCATGGGGGCCGGGAGCTGCCTCCGGATGGTACTGAACCGCGAAGACGGGGAGCCGGGTGTGCTTCAGCCCCTCGACTGTCCCGTCGTTCAGGTTCAGGTGGGTCACCACCAGTTCCGGGGCCCCCGGAATGCCCGATTCACTGCCCTGGACGGCAAATCCGTGGTTCTGGGTGGTGATCAACACCTTCCCCGTCGCCAGCTCCTTGACCGGGTGATTGCCGCCCCGGTGGCCGTAGGAGAGCTTGGTGGTCGAGCCGCCGAACGCGAGCCCAACCAACTGATGGCCGAGGCAGATTCCGAAAATGGGGACCCCGGACTCGGCGACCGTGCGAATCGTCTCGCGGGCATACCCCACGGCGGCAGGATCGCCCGGGCCATTCGAGAGGAAGACACCATCGGGCGACTTCGCCAGGATCTCCGCGGCGGAGGTCTCGGCAGGGACTACCTCGACGCGGAGACCGGTCGACTCGAGCATCCGCACGATGTTGCGCTTCATCCCGAAGTCGATCGCGACGACGGACGGCCCACTGCCCTGCACGTAGGACGCACTGACCGTGGCGCGCGACGCCAGGTCGAGGCCATCCATCGACGGGGACGCCGCGAGCTCCGCACGCAATGCGTCGGTCGGCTCGTTGCCTTCGGCAATGACGCCGCGCATCGCGCCGCGCTCGCGGATGTGCCGCGTGAGTCGGCGCGTGTCGACGCCGGTGATGATCGGCACCCCGGCCTTCGCGAGCCACTCGGGCAGCGAGGTCACGGCCTGCCAGTTCGAGTAGTGCTCGGCGAGCTCACGCACGACCACCCCACTCACCTGGGGGTGAGCGGACTCGTCATCGGTCGCGGTGATCCCGTAGTTGCCGATCATCGGCGCGGTCATCACGACGATCTGCCCGAGGTAGCTCGGGTCCGTGAACGTCTCCTGGTAACCGGTGAGGTTGGTCGTGAAGACGACTTCACCGAACCCCTTGGCGATCGGCCCGACCAGTTGACCGGCGAACCAACTGCCGTCCTCCAACAAAACGAAGGCGGGACGAAGAGTCCCGCCTGCGTTGGTCGCCATCACGGCTGCTTGGTCCCGGCGGGCGCCGGTGCTGGCGTCGTCCCGGGTGCGGGAGCGGGCGCCGTGGTCAGCGGCGGTGGGGCCGTGGTCCCCTCGAGCGGCGAGGTCGGCACGGGCGCCTGCTGGAGCCCCTGCTGCAGCTTCTGCTGCACCTCGCTGGCCGCGGTGGTCCGACCCGGCGCGACGGCCGAGAGGAGCAGCGCGAGACCCATGAAGGCGCCGCCCGTGATCCAGGTGGCCTTGGTCAGGATCGTGGTCGCCTGCCGGCCGCCGATGGCCTGCACGCCGCCACCTCCGAGCGAGGCGAGCCCACCGCCCTGGCCAGCCTGCATCAGAACGACCGCCGCGAGGATCATGGCGTCGAGAATCATCAAGGTCAGCAGAAAACCGAACATCCGAAAGTCCTGTGGTTTGAGCCTAGCCCACCAAGATAGCGGCCCGGCGGACCGGGCTCAACCTCTACGGGCGGACGGTCGCGCAGATCCCCGCCCAGCCGTCGGGGTCGAGAGAGGCACCACCCACCAACACCCCGTCAATCTCCGGCTCGGCCAACAGGGCCGCCGCATTGCCCGCGTTGACGGAGCCGCCGTAGAGCACGCGGGTGGCCCGCGGGAGGCCCAGTCCCTCGAGGACGTTCCGTATGGCCGCATGGACCGTGTTGGCGTCCTCCGGCGTGGCGTTCTTGCCGGTGCCGATCGCCCACACCGGCTCGTAGGCGATCACCAGGTCGGCCGTCGCCGCCACCCCCGCAAGCGCGGCCTGCAGCTGCCGGGCGCAGACCGCCTCAGTCTCCCCCGCCTCGCGCTGGGCAAGTGTCTCGCCGACGCAGAGCATCGCCTGCAGGCCGCCCCCGAGCACGGCAGTCACCTTCTTCGCCGTCTCGGCATCGGTCTCGCCGAAGACATGGCGCCGTTCGCTGTGGCCGATGAGCGCCGCGCCAGCCCCGGCCGCGCGCACGAGCGGCACGCTGACGGCACCGGTGAACGCGCCCTTCGGTTCCCAATACACATCCTGCGCACCAGCGATAATGTGATCATGGCCGCGAATTGCGCCGGCCACCGCCTCGAGCGAGACGGCCGGCGGAAAGAAGGCGAGCGTGCGGTCGCCTCTGGGCACATCGAGTGCGAGAAAGCGTTCGAGGTAGAGCCGTGCCTCACCGGGCGCGACTTGCATCTTCCAGTTGGCAGCGAACAGCACCGGGCGCGCCATCAGGCGTTGTCCAGGGCTTCGACGCCCGGCAGTGGCTTCCCTTCCAGAAACTCAAGCGAGGCGCCGCCGCCGGTCGAGACGTGCGTGACCTGCGACTCAAGGCCTGCGGCGACGATTGCGGCCGCCGAGTCGCCCCCACCGACGATGGTGATCGCGCCTGATGCCGTCGCCGACGCCAGTGCGCGCGCGACGCCCATGGTGCCGGCATCGAACGGCGGCATTTCGAAGACACCCATCGGACCGTTCCAGATCACGGTGCGCGCCCCGGCAATGATCGCCGAGAATTGCATCACGCTGGCCGCGTCGATGTCGAACATTGCCCACCCCGCCGGGATACCGTCGCGCGGCACGCCGCGTGTGACCGCGTGCTCCTCGAGTCGCTCCGCGATCCGCGCCCCGGTGGGCAACACCAGCTTGCCGCCGGCCTTGGCGATCAGCTGCTTCGCCATGTCGACGCGGTCGACCTCGACCAGCGAGTTGCCGACTTCAAGCCCCATCGCCTTGAAGAAGGTGCACGCCATGGCGCCGCCGACGAGGATGTGATCGACCTTCGGCAACAACGCCTCGATCAGGTCGATCTTCCCCGAAATCTTGGCACCGCCAAGGATCGCCACGAAGGGTCGCACAGGGGTGTTGACCGCCTCGCCGAGGAACTTGAGTTCCTTCTCCATGAGGAAGCCCGAGACCGCCGGCTTCAGCAGGTGGGCGATCGCGGCGGTGCTACTGTGCGCGCGATGCGCCGAGCCGAAGGCGTCGTTCACGAACATCGTGCCGAGCGCGGCAAAGCGTTGCGCCAGTGCCTCGTCGTTCTGCTCCTCTCCCGGATAGAACCGGGTGTTCTCGGCCAGCGCGACGCCACCGCGCGGCATGTGTCGCACCGTGGCCGCTGCGTCATCGCTGGTGGGATCGGGGAGGAACGTCACCGGAAAGCCCAGCGCCACTTCGAGGGCGCGGGCCACCGGTCGGAGCGAATACTTCGGATCGGGACCGCCCTTGGGGCGGCCCAGGTGCGAGAGCAGGACCACTCGCGCGCCCTTGTCGCGGAGGTAGCGAATCGTGGGCAACGACGCCCGAATCCGGGTGTCGTCGCCGACCACCCCATCGGTGATCGGGACGTTCAGGTCGACCCGAACCACCACGCGTTGCCCGTCGAGGTGCACCCCCTCGAGCGAGGCGAGGGTCCGCTTGCTCACAGCTGCGCGCCGATGTGGCGAATCATGTCGACGCAGCGCGCGGAGTAGCCCATCTCGTTGTCGTACCATGAGGAGATGTGGATCATCGTGCCCTCGAGCACCGCGGTCGAGAGTGCATCGACCGTGCTCGAGGCGCGGTCGCCGACGTAGTCCACCGAGACCAGCGGCTCATCGCTTACGAAGAGCACGCCCTTGAGCGCACCGGCCGCCGCGGCGCGGAAGGCGGCGTTGACCTCCTCGACCGTGGTGGTCTTCTCGACGGTGCACACCAACTCGACGAGCGACACATCGGCGGTCGGGACGCGCAGCGCGACGCCGTCGATCTTTCCCTTCACTTCGGGGATCACCAGCGAGGTCGCCTTCGCGGCGCCGGTGCTGGTCGGGATGATCGACACCGCGGCCGCGCGGGCACGACGCAGGTCCTTGTGCGGCAGGTCGAGGATATTCTGATCGTTGGTGTAGCTGTGCACCGTGGTCATGTAGCCGCGCACCCAGCCGAAGTTGTCGCGAATGACCTTCACGACCGGCACCAGGCAGTTGGTGGTGCACGACGCATTCGAGATGACGTGGTGCTTGGTCGGGTCGTAGTCGAGATGGTTCACGCCGTAGACGAAGGTCTTGTCTTCGCCCTTCGCCGGCGCGGAAATGATCACCTTCTTGGCGCCGCCCTGGAGGTGCAGCGCGGCCTTGTCACGGTCGGTGAAGTGGCCGGTCGACTCCAGCACGATGTCGACGCCGAGTTCGCCCCAGGGGAGCTTGGCCGGATCGCGCTCGGAGTAGACACGCATCAGGTCGCCGCCGACATTGAGGCCGCCCTCGGCCGCGCTCACCTCGTACGGGAACTTGCCGTGGACCGAGTCGTACTTGAGGAGGTGCGCCAGCGTCTTGGTGTCCGTGAGGTCATTCACGGCGACGAAGTCGATGTCGGTGACTCCTGCCGCCTTGGCAGCACGAACCACGTTGCGGCCGATGCGGCCGAAGCCGTTGATGCCAACACGGATGCTCATACGGGCTCCTCACTCCAGCGAGAGTGGGTCAAGGGTCTCAATCGGGCGGCGGCGCCGACCAGCGGCGGTTCGGCGCGGGCAAAGGTGATCGCTTCCACCTGCGGGGCTCCGGCCTCGAGCAATGCCCCGGCAGCGGAAACTAATGTCGCCCCCGTGGTGAAGACATCGTCCACGAGGATGACGCCGTGGTCGCTCGCAATGGCACCGAACGCCTCGGCGAGGTTGGCGAGCCGTGCCTCGGGGGCGAGGCGAGTCTGCGTCGGGGTCTCCCGCTGCCGGACCAATCGATCGGGGCGCACCGACCGACCGGTTCGCCGCCCCAGCGCCGCGGCCAGCACCTCCGCCTGATTGTACCCCCGCGCCCGCCGTCGGCCCGACGCGAGCGGGATGGGGACGAGATCGGCGTCGGGGCGGCCAGCGAGCAGGGGTGCCATCCGTGCCGCGAAGGCATCGGCGAGCCGCCACCAGCCGACGTACTTGAAGCGATGCACCAGCGGGCGCACACGGTCGTCGAGGAAGACGGCCGACTGCACCGGGCCGATACCTGCCGGCCACTGGGCACAGAGCCGACAGGCAAGACCAAGCGGCGAGGGTTCGCCGCAGATGGTGCATCGCGGCTCTGGCAGCGCGCGCCACTGCACTCGGCAACCGGCGCACACCAGCGGTTCGTCGGGTTCGACGACCGGCTGCTGGCAGACGAGGCACTCGGCTGGAAGGAGCCAGCGCTCCGCCCGTCGTGCGACCTCAGCCCAGGCGACCATCGAGCGCGGCCTGCATGATGGCGATCGGGGGCGTGAGCCCTGGGAACCAGAGCCGCCAGGACGCTGCGCCCTGGACCAGGAGGATGTGGCGGCCATCGTCGGCGCGGAGTCCGCGCGCCCGACACGACTCGACCCAACGGGTCGAACCGCGCTCGAGGTAGGTGAGGTCGAGCGCCACCCGGAGCGCCGGACCCTGCGCCGGATCGATCGGGAGGCCGTCTCCCCCAGCAAGCCCCAACGGCGTGGCATTGATCACCACCTCGCACTCGTCGGCGGCGGCGGCGGCAACGCCGACCGTGGCGCACCACGCGAGGAAGGCCTCGGCCCGCCCCGGCGCACGCGAGCGTACCGCGATCCGGGCACCACGCTCGCGGGCCGCGCCCACGACCGCGCGAGCGCTCCCGCCGGTGCCGATGAGGTACCATGCCGTCGCGGGCGCCTCAAGCCGGTCGAGCGCCGAGAGCACGCCGTCTACATCGCTGTTGCCGAGCAGGGTGCTGCCATCGACTCCGCGCCCGAAGACATTGGCGACGCCGAGCGCGGTGACACGATCATCCGGGAGCCCCGCCAATTGCGCGCCCAGGTGCTTGTGCGGAATGGTGATGTTGCCGCCACCGTTGCTTGCAATCAGCGTCTCGACGAGCGTGGGCAATTGGGTCGCGCTGCACGCAAGCGCGACGTACACGGCATCCAGCCCGGCGGCGAGAAACGCGGCCTGTTGCATTCGCGGTGAGAGCGAGTGGGCGACGGGATCGCCCAGCACCGCAAAGACGCGCGTGCTCGCCCCGATCCTCATCGGGCCACCTCGCGGGCCAGTCTGGCCACCACCGAGGCCAACAGTTCGTCGAGCATGTCGGCGGTGCGGCGGTAATCATCGACCTCGCCGCCGATCGGGTCGGCGACATCACGCGGCATGTCGGCGCCGCGACCGGAGTACTCGACGACGGTGTGCGTCTTCCCTGTCCCCCCCAAGGCCAGCACCGCCGTCTCGTGGTTCTGCCCCATGGTCAGGATCAGATCGGCCTGCCGTACCAGTTCGGCCGTCAACGGGGTGGCGCGATGCGCCGAGAGATCGAGTCCGCGCTCCAACGCCACCAGGTAGGAACCCTCCGAGGCGGGCGCGCCACGCCAGGCGCTGGTTCCCGCGGAAGTCACGACAGTACTCGCGAGTGTCGGGTGCGCCGCGAGTCGATGACGCAGCAGCACCTCGGCCAGCGGCGAGCGGCAGGTGTTGCCGGTGCAGACGAAGAGGATGCGCATCAGGGTGCCATCCGGCCGACGCGGCGGCGCAGTTCGGCGAGCGGAATCGCGCCGGCGCGGACCAGCGCTGGCACCGAGGTGGTGCAGTCGACCAGCGTCGAGGGCGGGACGTTGCCCAGCACGCCGCCGTCGAGGACCATCAGGTCATGCGACGCCATCGCGTCGGGGAAGAGCGAGGCGATCGCCCCCGGCCCCGGCGCCGTCGGTCCGCCGGGAAGATTCGCCGAGGTTGAAGTGAGTGGTTGCCCCGCCGCCGCGATCAGTCGGGCGATGTCGGCCTGCGATGTCCACCGCACGGCAATGCCACCACCGCCACCCCGCAGCCGGTCGGGCAAGCGGCCCTCGCCCCCCGCCAGTACCAGGGTCAGTGGCCCGGGCCAGAACTCCTGCGCCATCGCCTTCGCACCAGGCGTCAGGACCAGCCCGCACTGCGCAATCATCTCGAGCCCATTGACGAGCAGCAAGAACGGCTTCCGCGCCGGCCGACCCTTGAGCGCCGCGAGTCGGTCGAGCGCGGCGTCGGTCGGGGCGCACCCCAGGCCGTAGACGGTCTCGGTGGGATAGGCGAGGAGGCCGTCCGACGCGAGATGCGCCACGACCTTCGGGATCGCGACCGCGACCTCTGCCGGCGTCTGGAACGGAATCATCCGCCCTCCGCCGCGTACCACTCCGCCAGCGCCAGGTCGTCGCGCGTCGTGATCTTGAGATTTCGGGCGGTTCCCGGGAGGATCTCCACCACGGCACCCAGGAGCTCCGCCAACATCGCGTCGTCGGTCGCCACCATCTCATCGGACACGTCCGCGGCGTGCGCTCGCTCGAGCATCGCCCGCGGAAAGGCCTGCGGTGTCTGGGCGCGCCAGAGTCCGTCTCGCGGGACGGTGCCGAGGACACGGCCGAAGTCGTCGGCGCGCTTGAGGGTATCGGAGACGGGCAGCGCCGGAAGGGCGGCATGTCCGGCGCGGGCGGCCTGGATGCCCCCATCGATCGCCGCGCGGGGCGGAAAGGGACGTGCGCCATCGTGCACCAGCACCACTGCACACTCCGCGGGCAGCGACGCCAGGCCGTTCCGCACCGACTCGGCACGATCGGCCCCGCCGGCCACGGTCGTCAGCACCTCCCCGACGAGGTCGGCGAGCCACGACGGCGGGGCCGCTGCGTCGGCCGGCGGCAGAACGACGACCACCTTGGCCACGTCCGCATGACTCACGAAGGGCCGCAGCGCGTGCAACAGCACGGGATGACCGGCGAGCGTGAGGAATTGCTTCGGCACCTCGCCGCCCATCCGCGCGCCTCGACCGGCCGCGACGACGATGACGCCAACATCACGTCGCAATGGTGCGCACCAGTTGATCGACGTGGTCGAGGCCGCGATGCGTGATCCCGGGAACCGATGCGCTGGCCCGTGACGAGCCGAAGGCCTGCGTGAAGCCGAGTCGCGCGGCCTCCGCGAGGCGACGGTCGAGCCCACCAATCGGACGGATTTCGCCCCCGAGGCCGAGCTCGCCGAGGTAGAGGGCGTTGGCGGGGGTCGGTCGATCGCGCATCGACGAGAGCAGTGCGGCGGCAACGGCGAGATCGGCGCCGGGCTCCGTGAGGCGGACCCCGGCCGTGACTTGCACGAAGACATCGAGCGTGGCGAACGACGCATTGCCGCGGCGCTCGAGGATCGCCAGGATCACGGCAAGGCGTTTCGGGTCAAGCCCCGTGGCCACGCGTTGCGGCGTGCCGTAGCCCGATGGTGCGGCGAGTGCCTGCACCTCGACGAGCACCGGCCGTGTCCCTTCCATCAGCGCCGTCACTGCACTGCCGGCCGTGCCTTCCGCGCGCGCGGCGAGGAAGACGGCCGACGGGTTCTGCACCGCGACCAGGCCCTGCGACGTCATCGAAAAGACGCCGAGTTCATCGACCGAGCCGAAGCGGTTCTTGGTGGCACGGAGGAGGCGATAGTCGAGTGTCGCCTCGCCCTCGAAATAGAGGACGGTATCGACGATGTGCTCCAACGTCTTGGGGCCGGCGATCGCGCCGCCCTTGGTGACGTGGCCCACGACGATCACCGCGACGCCACTCTCCTTGGCGAAGCGCATCAGCAGGCCGGCACACTCGCGCACCTGCCCCACGTTGCCGGGTGCACTCTCGAGCGCATCGGTGTAGACCGTCTGAATGGAGTCGAGAATGAGGACCGCTGCATCGATCGCGCGCGCCGCCTGGAGCACGCCTTCGAGGCGCGTCTCGCCGAGGACCTGCACGTCGCCGCTCGCCTCGCCGAGTCGGTCGGCGCGGAGGCGGAGCTGCTCGGCCGATTCCTCGCCGCTGGCATAGAGGACGGTGCGTCCGCTCGCTTCGAGGCGTGCCGCAGCCTGCATCAGCAAGGTGGATTTGCCGATGCCGGGTTCGCCGCCGATCAGCGTCATCGACCCGGGGACGATGCCGCCGCCGAGGACGAAGTCGAGTTCCGGAAGTCCGGTGCCCCAGCGTTCGAGACGCGCTTCGGTGACGTCGCGCAGGCGGACCACTGGGGCGTACGTGGCGACCGCGCCGCCACCACGCGGCGCCGGCGCCTTGCTGATCGCTTCCTCGCCGACGCTGTTCCACGCCCCGCACGCCTCGCAGCGACCGACCCACTTCGGGTGGTCATGGCCGCATTCGACGCACCGCCAGACCGCGCGGGCCTTCGCCATCACTGCTCCCGTTCGGTGCGGTTGTCGAAGCGCGTGAACTGCTTGTGGAAGAAGAGGTCGATCGAGCCGGTCGGGCCGTTCCGGTGCTTCGCCATGATCACCTCGGCCTTGCCGTCGAGTGAATCGCCCGCCTGCTCCGCCTTCTCGCGGAGGTCGCGATACATCTCGGGCCGATGAATGAAGAGGACGATGTCGGCGTCCTGCTCGATCGCGCCGGAATCGCGCAGGTCGGAGAGCAGCGGCATCCGGTCGCCGCCACGCTGCTCCGACGCGCGCGAGAGCTGCGACAGCGCGATGACCGGGACCTCGAGCTCGCGCGCCAGCTGCTTGAGCGAGCGCGAGATGTCGGAGATTTCCTGCACGCGGTTGTCGGCGTACTCCGGGCTTCGCATCAGCTGCAGGTAGTCGACGATCACCAGCTTGAGATCGTTGTCAGCCTTGAGGCGGCGCGCCTTGGAGCGCATCTCGAGGAGCGTCAGCGCCGGCGTGTCGTCGATCCAGATCGGGCAATTCTGCAGGATGCCGGCGGCCCGGGCCAGCCGGGTGAAGTCGGTGTCGCGCAGCATGCCGCGGCGCACCGACTGCGAGTCGACGCGTGCTTCGGCGCAGAGCATCCGTTGCACCAGCGAGTCCTTCGACATTTCGAGCGAGAAGACCGCGACGCCATGCCCCTCGATCGCCGCATGGGTCGCGAGGTTCAAGCAGAACGCCGTCTTGCCCATCGAGGGACGGGCCGCGACGATCACGAGTTCGGAGTTCTGGAAGCCGGTGGTCATCTCGTCAAGATCTACGAAGCCACTGGGAACCCCGGTGATCGAACTACCGCTTCGCTGGAGCTGTTCAATGCGCTCCATCGACGGCCAGAGCATCTCCTTGATCCGGGTGAAGCCATCGTCCCGCCGCTGCTGCCCGATCACGAAGATCTTCCCTTCGGCCTTGTCCAGCAGTTCCGCGGCCGTGGTCTTCCCCTCGTACGCCTCGGAGACGATCTGGGTCGCGGCCTCGATCAGGCGGCGCTGGATCGCCTTCTCGCGCAGGATCCGGGCGTGGAACTCGAGGTTGGCGGCGGTCGGGACGGCGTTGACCAGTTCGTCGAGGTAGGCAACGCCGCCGGCCTGCTCCAGGTCGCCGCGGCGCTGCAGTTCGTCGCGCACGGTGACGTAGTCGATCACCATCCGCTGCTCCACCAGAGACCGGAGGGCGCGGAAGAGGCGGCGATGGCCTTCCTTGTGGAACTGGAGGTCGTCCAACAGCTCGGCACCGCGCAGCGACGCCTCGCTGTCGATCAGCATGGCGCCGAGCACGGCCTGTTCGGCCTCCTGACTCCAGGGGACGGTGCGTCCCTGGAACGGATCAGGCGTCGAGTTCGAGGAGCTGACGGGCGATTCGGACATCATCCCAGGCGGGTCGCTTCCAGTTGGGGTTACGCAGCAGCGCAGCCGGGTGATAGGTGACGATGAGCGGTATCCCGTCCCAGGCATGCACCCGGAGACGGAGATCACCCAACGGCTTCTTGACTCCGAGAAGCGCCTCGGCGGCGGTGCTGCCGAGCGCCAGGAGGACCTTGGGGCGCACCAGCGCGATCTGACGGTGCAGATAGGCGCTGCATGCCTCGCGTTCATCGGGGAGCGGCGCCCGATTTCGTGGGGGCCGGCACTTCACGACATTGGCAATGTAGACCTGTTCCCGGGGAACCTCGATGTTGGCGAGGATCTTGTCGAGGAGCTCCCCGGCCTTCCCCACAAACGGCCGCCCGGTCCGGTCCTCCGTCTCCCCCGGCCCCTCGCCGACGCACATCAGTCGGGCCGCCGGATTCCCTTCCCCCGGCACCGTGTTGGTCCGGCCCTGACAGAGCGGGCAGGCACGGCACTCCGCGACCACGGCCGCCACCTGCTCGAGCGAGGTCCAGATCGCACCCTTGGCCACATTGGCCGCCGGAGGCCCCACCGCGAGCCCCGGGCCGGGGATCTCCGGGGCGCCCTTTCGCCAGACCGCCTCGAGGTCGCCGAATGGCTTCGCCACGCCTCCGAAGATCGGCGCCGACTTCGGTTCGGCAGCGGCTGGTGCGCGCGGCGGCGGCGGCGAGGTGGCGGGTCGGGTCGTGGGCTTCAGCGAGGTCTCGGCGGTGGTGGGGGGTGCCTTCGGTGTGGCAACAACGGGTCGGGCAACCTTCGGCGACGGAGCGCTCATCGCGGCGACCAGCTCCGCCGCGCTGTCGACAATCACCTCGTCACCGCCGAGGTCGCGCTGGAGTTCGAGCCAACGGCGAAGCGGATCAGCCACGGTACTTCTCGATCGCATCGAGGATCGCCTCGGCAACATCCGCCTTGCTGCGGAGTGAGATCCGCTGCTCGCCGCCCTGGCAATCGAGGATCGTCACCGCGTTCGTGTCGACATCGAAGCCCGCGCCCGCTTCCAGCGCATCGTTGATCACGATCAGGTCGAGCTGCTTGCGGGTGAGCTTGGCGCGGCCCCGCTCCAGTGCAGAGCCCGTCTCGAGCGCAAAGCCCACGACCGTGAGCCCAGCGTGACGCAGCGGCATCGTGGCGACGAGGATGTCCTCGGTCGACTCGAAGGCCAGCGTAAAGCCGCCCTCGGAGCGCGGCAGCTTGGTGTCGCGGGTCGTGACCGGGCGATAATCGGCCGGCGCTGCCGCCATCACCAGCACGTCACTGCTCGCCATCTCGCTCGCCACCGCGCGCTTCAGCTCCGCCGTCGTCTCGACCCCGCGAATCGTGACGCCCACCGGCACGGGTTCCGCCGACGGGCCGGTGATCAGCGTGACCTCCGCGCCGCGCCGCCAGGCGGCCTCGGCGATCCGGTATCCCATCTTCCCGCTCGAGCGATTGGTGATCACGCGGACCGGGTCGATCCCTTCGCGCGTGGGCCCGGCGGTCACCACCACCTTCAGCCCGACCAAGGGACCGGGCCCGGCCAGCACCCGCTCGGCATGGGCGACGATCTCGCCCGGCTCCGCCATCCGCCCCGGCCGATCCGATGGCCCCTCGGCCAGCGCGCCAACCACCGGCCCGACCTGGTGCCAGCCGCGCTCCCGCAGCCGGGCGAGGTTCGCGGTGGTCGCCTCGTCGGCGTACATCTCGTCGTTCATCGCCGGCGCGACCAGGACCGGCGCCTTCGCGGCAAGCAATGTGGCGGTGAGCAGATCGTCGGCCATGCCGAGTGCGGCGCGCGCGATGACGTGCGCCGTCGCGGGCGCCACGACGATCAGGTCGGCGGACTCGCCGAGCGTCACATGGTCGAGCGCCCCGTCGCGTTCCCAGAGGGAGGTGCGCACGGGGCGTCGAGTGACGGCTTCAAATGTCGGTACGCCGACGAACTCGGTGGCGCCCCGGGTCAGGATCACGTCCACCAGCGCGCCCCGCGTGGTCAGGTCGCGCGCAAGCAGGACGGACTTGTAGGCCGCGATTCCCCCGGTGACTCCAAGGACGACTCGACGGCCCCGCCACATCTCAGGCCTCGGTGCGGCGCCGGCGGAGCTCGCGGAACGTGAGGTCGCCGGTGGTGAGCTTCTGCAACGAGAGCGTCGTCAACTTCTTGGCGCCCTCCGTCTGCTCCCAGCTCGCCACGACGTCACGCGGGAACTCGTTCAGGTAGCGCGCGAACTTCGCGGCGACCAGGATGCCCCGGTACTTCGAGCCGGTGTAGCGGGCGACTTCCTGCGGCGTAAAGACTTCCATGATGCTCCTCCAGTCAACGATGAGCGGTCGAGCGCGCGAGCTCTGCCGCGACCTCGGCACGGAGCCGGTCAAGCAGGACGGCGACGTCCCGCTGCCGGCTGGTGCGCCGAGCTTCTGCATCGAGGATCGCGTGCACAATGCGCACGGCCTCGTCCAACGCGTCGTTCACCACGACGTAATCGTACTCCACGACGGCAGCCAATTCGTTCAGCGCCTGGTTGAGACGCCCCGCCACCACCTGATCGGTCTCGGTCCCGCGAGCCCGCAGTCGTTCGGCGAGCACCCCGCCGCTCGGCGGCACGATGAACACCAGCACCGCATCGGGAAAGCGCTCCCGAACCAATCGCGCGCCGATCACCTCGATGTCGAGGAGTACGTGGCGGCCGGTGTGCGTCACCCGACGGATCTCGTCGACCAATGTCCCGTAGCGGTGCCCGTTGTACTCCGCGTGCTCCAGAAAATCACCGGCCTGGACCCGTCGCTCGAATTCCTCGCGCGAGAGGAAGTGGTAGGCCACGCCATCCACTTCTCCGGGCCGCGGCGCTCGCGTGGTGGCCGAGACCGAGTACCCGCTGTCCTCCCGCTCCCCGAGCACGCGCTGCGTGATCGACGACTTTCCGCCGCCCGAAGGCGAGGAGAGCACCACCACCAGCGGCGTCACTCCAGGTTCTCCAACTGCTCACGAATCTTCTCGAGCTCGCCCTTCATCCCCACCACTTCATGGGCGATGACGGCGTCGTTCGCCTTCGAGCCGATCGTGTTGACTTCGCGCCCGAGTTCCTGCGCGATGAAGCCGAGCCGCTTTCCGACAGGCAGTCCTTCCGCGAGTGCCGCATCGGTCGCATCAAGGTGGGCGCGAAGGCGCACCAGTTCCTCGGTGATGTCGAGCCGATCGGCGAGCACGGCGATCTCCTGTGCCACGCGCTGGGCGTCCATCGCAATCCCGTCGAGCAGTTGCGTCACACTCGTGCGTAACCGGTCCCGCTCCCGCACGACCCGCTCCGGCGCCTGCGCCGCCACCCGCTCGGCCGCCGATCGAATCGCCGCGACCCGCTGCGCGACCTCCGCCGTCAGGACCGCTCCCTCTCGGGCCCGCGAGGCGCGGCAATCGACCGATGCCGCAGCCACCACGGGAGCAAGTCCGCTCCAGGGCAGCGCCTCGCCCTCACCCTCGCGCCGGATTCCCAGGACATCGGCCTGCCGAGCCACCAATTCGACCGTCACCTCGCCCCCGAGGCTGAAGCGGTCGCGAAGTGCCCTCAGCGACTCCACGACAGCCTCGGCCCGGCTCCAGTCGATCCCCGCCGTCAGCGCGCCATCCTCGACCCACCGGACCGAGACGGTCAGGTGTCCGCGCTCGAAGGTGGTGCGCAGCGCCTCCCGCAACTCCCCTTCGACCGCCGCCAGTTCCGACGGCAAACGGGCCGCCAGGTTGAAATAGCGGTGGTTGACGGTGCGAATCTCGACCCGGAGTCGCCGGCCCCCCAGATCGCCTTCCGCTGCCCCGAAACCGGTCATGCTCAAGGCCACGCCGTGGTCTCCGGACCGAGGGTAGCTGGGAAAGATAGCTGATTCAGGGCAGCCGGGGTAATCCTGCCCCTCCGGCGCCCTGAATCAGTTGTTGAAGTCCCAGCGAATGCCGAAGGAGGAGGCCAACGAGGGGATCGGGTACCCCGGGACGGTACCACCCCGCACCGCCCGGAAATTGACCCTGTCGTAGTAGGCGATGAACGGCCCGATCTTGAACTGCAGCCACCCCCGGACGAAGGTCCGGCCAGGCGTGGTGATCGGGGCCCCCTCCGCGGTGCGGCCAATGACACCGGGGCTCCAGCTCTCCACCATCCCCTGCAACTTCATCTCGAAAATCCCGCTCGGGAAATTGCGCAGGAACCGGGAGCGGATCGTCGCGGTCGTCAGGCCGTGGTGCGGTGGCGTACCGTCGGGCTGGTCACCCCGCACCGGATGCTCGTAGACACTCTCGAAGGTGAGCCAGCCGTTCGCGGCGAACCGAGCCCGCGCCGTCACCCAGTCCGTGGTCTCGAGGGGCGCGAGCGAGGCGATCGTGGGGAAGTTGCGATAGGCGATCGGGCGCCAGCCGTCGAGGCGCGCCCCGCCCACTTCCAGCCCGAGCCGACGCGTGTCGATCGATGCCGTCGCTTCCACGTCGGTAAAGCGTTGCGCGAGGTCCGACGCATCCGCAGGCGCCTGCACCCGATGGCCGTCGCGAATCACGCCGCTGAGCGTCACCCCGAGCGGTGCCCGAAAGCCGATGCGCCCGGTACCCCAGCTGCTGCTCCGATCGCCGTCGTGTTGCTGGCTGACGAATTCCACCGCCGCGCTCAATCGACGCGAGGGCGCCCAGCCGAGCGCGAGCCGCGCGTCGAGCGGCGTCCACTCCGTCTGGTGCCACACCGACAGTTGACTCGACCAGGTCGGCTGCCGACGTGCGAGCACGGCCCCAACTCTCCCCACATCGTGGCGGATCCCTTCGCCGCTCCACGCCGTGCGCCCCAGGATCACGTCGGCGCGCGAGCCGAGTCCGTCGGCGGCCCGCTGCCAGGAGAGTCGCAGCGTCGCATCGCTGCGCGTGCCGGTGAGGCCGGGGCTCAGGATCGTCCCGGCTGCCGCCTCGCCGGCATAGAGCGTGTCGCGCACCACGTCCTGTACCTGCAGCTGGAACTGTGCGCCGAGATGCGGCGACGGGATGTAGCCGAGCTGAATCCAGGCGTTGGTGGCATTGGCGCCGCCGCTGCCGCCGCCGGGCGGATTCACGGAGAGATACTCCGCCGCCAAACCGAGCCCGATGCCGCTGGGGTAGCGCCGCTCAAAGGAGCCGAGGTAGCGGGCGATGGACCGGTCGCCGGAGGTGAGGCCGATACGCGTGCGTGGGGCAGCGCGGTCATGGCGACGAGTGAAGAGCGCCACGCGCAACTGCCCTGCGCCGCGCTCGATCTCGACCCGATCGAGCAGCGAGAGCGACCAAAGCGAGGGATCGGTCGCGAGCGAATCAGGGCCGACCGGGAGATACGGCACGCCATCGACTGAATACTCGACCGATGTCGCGCCGCGTCCCATGTAGGTCGGCATCTCGCTCCGACCGAGCCATCCTTCACGCCAGAGGAACACCCCCGGCACCCGCGAGAGCAGTTCGCTCACGGTCTCCGCGGTGGCCCAGTCGATCGAGTCGCGGCTGATGAGGATCCGGCTGTGCGGCGTGAGCAGACCAGTGGTGCCGACCGGGTCGAGCGTCCGCAGCAGGATGCGCTCCTGCCCCTGCGCCTTGAGCACCCGGTCCGCGGTGGAGATCGTGTCGGCGGCGGCCTTCCGGAGCGAGTCCGCGACGCGCGCCGAATCGGAGAGCGGCGGTGGCGGCGGGGTGACCACCTGGGCACGCGACGCGACGGCGCCCCCAACCACGAGGGCGCCGAGCAGGCACGCCGTCCGCAGCACCGACACGGGGGGCGTCAGCTCCGCGCCAGCACGAGCTCGGAGAAGAGCCGCACCATGACGCCGGTCGGGCCGCGCACCTGCGTGACGGGTTCGCCCTCGGTGTAGGCCGTGCCGGCGATGTCGACATGCACCCACGGATACCCCTCGACGAACTCGCGGAGGAACCACCCCGCCGTGATGCTCCCGGCCGGCCGGCCGCCGGTGTTGCGCATGTCGGCGATGTCGGACTTGATGTGCTCGCGGTACTCATCCCAGAGCGGCAGTTCCCAGCCGCGCTCACCCGCGCGCTCACCCGCCGCGATCACCTCGGTCACCAGCGCCGCATCGGTGCCCATCACGCCGCTCGCGGTGTGCCCGAGGCCGATCACGATCGCCCCCGTGAGCGTGGCGCAATCGATCACGGCCGCCGGCTTGTACCGGCGCGCCCAGGAGAGCGCATCGGCCAGCAGCAGGCGCCCCTCGGCGTCGGTGTTCTGCACCTCGATGCTCTTGCCGAAGTGCGACGAGACGACGTCACCCGGCTTGTACGCGGTGCCGGACGGCATGTTCTCCGCCGACGGAATCAGGCCGATCACATGCGCCTTCGGCTTGAGGCGACCGAGTGCTTCAAACGTTCCGAGCACCGCTGCCGCGCCCGACATGTCGTACTTCATCTCTTCCATCGAGGGCGCCGGCTTGATCGAGATGCCGCCGGTGTCGAAGGTCACGCCCTTCCCGACCAGGACCACCGGCGCATCGCTGCTCCCCTTGTACTCGAGGATGATGAAGCGCGGGTCGAGCGCGCTCCCCTTGGCGACGGCCCAGAGGGCGTGCATCCCCTCCTTCTGGATCGCCTTCCCATCCATCACCGTGACGCTGAAGCCATGGCGCTTCCCCAGCGCCTCGGCCTGTTCACCCAGGTACGCCGGCGTGCAGGTGTTGCCGGGCAGCATCTGAATGTGGCGCGTGAGTGTTTGACCCTCGGCAATGGCGGCCCCGCGGGCGACGCCGGCGGCGAAGTCGGCGTCGGCCGTCGCCGTCACGATTTCGGCCGACTCGAACTTCGGCTTCGGCGTCTCGGGCGGGCGCTTCAGGTCGGGATAGTGCCACGCGCCGAACGGGAGCCCCTCTGCGAGCGACTGTCCCGCCTTGCCCGCATCGACGGCCGGGGCTGTTGCCGGGATGAAGAGCAGGACAGCGGACGGCGCACCAATCACCCGGGCGCGCTTCCCTGCCACCATGGCGGCTCGGCGCAGCGATGTCGCCGTGACCTTCTCCACATCGCCGAGCCCCACCAGCAGGACACGCTCGACCGCGCCGGCAGCCGGGTAGAGCACTGAAACCTCATCCTTGGCACCGGTGAAGTCGCCCGCGGCGCGACAGCGACCGATGGCCCCTCCCAACGTCCCATCAAGGGCGTCGAGGGGCGGCAATGTGGCACCCTTCGCGACCGGGATGATCAGCAGGGGTGTGCCAAGGGTGGCCGGATCGGCCGTGCGATGCGTGACGGTGAGCGCCATGGGCTCCCACGAGGGGTTGGGGAGAAAGGGTCGGAGAACGGGAGTTCCCTATGGGGCGGGAAAATACACGGGGTGGACCGCTGGCGAGAGCCACCCCCGCCGGGGTACTGTTGATCCAACCCCGCCCCATCACCGAGAGTCCCCATGGCGCCTCGCTTCCCGATCCTCATCCTGCCGTTGCTGGCGCTAGCCACTGTTGGCGCGAGCGCAGGCAGTGCCCAGACGCTGACCCGCCCGGCTGCCGCAGCAGCGCCGGCACCCGAGACTCCAGCAGCCTGCAGCAAGGCCGCGAGCGATTGGCGCGACGCCCAGGTCGCCCCAGCCCTTGAGGCGTACCGCAAGGCGACCGATTCGACCCGGGCCGGACTACTCGCCTCGTACCGGACCGCGACCACCACCGCCTTCGCTGGGTACAAGGTGAAGGCCGCCGAGTGCGCGGCCGCGTTCACGGTCGAGACGATCCCGGCCGGCCAGCTGATGGATCTCGTGAATCTCTACAACGCGGCCCAGGACACCAGCGGCGCACGTCGGGCCACGGAACGCCTGATGACGGCCACCGACTTGCCGCCACGGGCACGGGCACAGGCGTTGTTGATGGGGATGAATCAGGAAATCGCCAAGGTGCCGAGCTACTTCGGCATCATCGAGGGCGCCGAGCGGTACGTCGCGAAGGTCGATGCCCTCCCCGATTCGCTTGATGACATGAAGCTGGCAGCGCACCGCAACATGCTTGGTCGCTACGAGTACCTCGACGTCGCCGAGGGGCTGCGGACGCATGCCATCGCGGTGATCGCGCTCGGCAAGAAGCTCAACAAGCCGCAGGAGACCATCTCCGGCTACTCCTCGCTGGCGCGCTCGTATGCGGATCGGCTGCAGCCTGACTCGGCGATGATGATCCTCAATGGTGCCGAGAAGGAACTCGGGGCGCCGGCGACCGCGAGCTTCAAGGACTTCCGCAATCGCTACGCGCTGATCGGGACCAAGGCGTCGGAGATCTCGGCGACGTGGTGGATCAACACCGACGACAAGACCGTGGTGGCCCCGAAGCCGGGCCGCGTCTCACTGATCGAGTTCACCGCGCATTGGTGCGGCCCGTGCAAGAACAGCTATCCTGGCCTGGTCGGGCTGAATGAGAAGCTCAAGGGGAAGGCGTTCGACGGCTACATGGTGACATCGCTGTACGGCTACATCGGGACGCGGCAGAAATTGACCCCCGAGGAGGAAGTCGATGCGGACCGTGAGTACTTCGGGAAGGAGCATGCCCTGCCCTTCCCGGTCGCGATCAATCCGCCGGCGAAGCCGGTGCCGGGCAGCTTCGCCCAGCCGAAGCCCGACACCGATTATCGGGTCGGCGGCATCCCGCAGATCATCATCGTCGACAAGCAGGGGATCATCCGGCAGATCGTCACCGGCTGGGACCAGGGGAACACCGCGCGCTTCTCGAAGTTCATCGACCAGCTCCTCAAGGAACCGGGCAACCCGACGCCGTGAAGCGGCGGAGCTTCCTCCGGCACCTGAGCGGCGCCGCGGCCTCCCTGGCCGCGGCGCCGCACCTCCTTGCGGCCCGCCCCGCGGGGGGCAAGTTCACGTTCGCGCGGTTGCGCTACGACTCGGGCGATTGGGACTACAACCCCAAGGTCTGCGCCAACGTCCTCGACGCCGTCCTCCAGTACACCACGATCCCGGTGCGCGAACAGGAAGTGGTGATCACCGCTGATTCGACCGAACTCACCGCCTATCCCTTCCTCTTCATGACCGGCCACAAGCTGGTGCGCTTCAGCGAGAAGGAACGGCAGGGACTGGCGCGCTACGTCGAGTCCGGTGGCCTGCTCTTTTCCGACGACTGCAACCACGACGTGAACGGGCTCTACAGCACGTCCTTCGTCGCCGAGATGCGCCGCGCCTTCCCCGGGCCTGACACCCTCGCGAAGATCTCCAACCGCCACGCGCTCTACCGGAGCTTCTTCCGCTTCGAGGGCCCGCCCCAGACCAGCCACGAGATCAACGGCTGGGGCGACAACGTCATCCACGACTACCTCCGCGGCGTCGAGCGCAACGGCCGCCTCGGCGTCCTCCTCGCCAATCAGGACTACGGCTGCGAGTGGGACTACGCCTGGCAGAACAAGCGCTTCCGGCGGAGTGACAACACCAAGTTCGCGGTGAATCTGGCGGTGTATGCGATGACGTGATAGTCGTTAGTCGTTAGTCGTTAGGCGTTAGGCGTTAGGCGTTAGGCGTTAGGCGTTAGGCGTTAGGCGTTAGGCGTTAGGCGTTAGGCGTTGGTCAACGAGTCGAACGAAACGGCCGACTCCCTGCGAGAGGGGGCCGGCCATTCGACTTCTAACGACTAACGACCGACGCCTAACGACTAACTCTCAGTCGAACGCCGCCCCCACCATCATCTTCCGCACCAGCAGCCACGGCGAGCCGTGCGAGACGGAGTTGGTCTGCGTCGGCTGCCCCTTCGCGTCGCCGCCGGTGCCGTACTTCCGGTACTCCTTCGGCCCGGTGATCCCGTCGAGGTTGCCCCAGAAGTCGGTGGTGATCGCGTTGTAGGCCACGTCGGTGCACTGCCGGGTGATCTTGCCGTTCTTGATCTCCCAGAAGATGTGCCCGCCGAACTGGCCGTTGTAGCGCTGCTGGTCGATCGAGTAGGAGCCGCGACCGTCGATCATCACGCCGTTCTTCACGTCGGCGATCAGTTCCTCGCGGGTCGGCGAGTTCGCCGGGCCGGGCTCGAGGTGGATGTTCGGCATCCGGAGGAACGGATAGTCGCGCCATGAATTGGCGAAGGTGCAGCCGCGCGACGACGTCTCGCCGATCAGGTGCGCCGTCTCGCGATTGGTCTGCAGGCCCACCAGGATGCCGTCGCGGACGATCGGCCACTTCTGCGCCTTGACGCCGTCGTCATCGAAGCCCGCCGAGGCCAGCCCGTTGTCGGTCTTGTCGGCGGTGACGTTCATCAGCTTCGACCCGTACTTGAGCTTGCCGATGTCCGAGACCTTCACGAACGAGGTGCCAGCGTAGTTGGCCTCGTAGCCCATGATCCGGTCGAGCTCGGTGGCGTGGGCGACGATCTCGTGGATCGTCAGCATCGCGTGCGAGGGCGAGAGGATCAGGTCCTTGAGCCCGCTGCCACCAAGCGGCTTGGCGGTGCACATCTCGACGGCATCGGTGGCCACCTGCTCGGCGACGTCGAAGAAGTCGCTCTGTTCAGCGAGTTCCCAGCCACCACACGCCGAGACGCCCGGGTAGCTGCGCGTCTTGGTGACCTCACCGACCTTGGCGGTCACGCTCATCGTCGGCGACGTGGTGAACAGCTCCTGTTCGATATAGGAGCCCTCGGTCGAGGCGAAATAGCGCCATTCGTAGCCGTGGGTCGCCGACACTTGCACCGCCGTGACGCCGGCGACCTTGCTCGCCTTGTCGACGACCTTCTGCGCCCAGGCCTGCTTGTCGGCGGCCGAGACGGAGGTCGGGTGCTTTTCCATCGGCGTGATGAAGTGCTCGATGTAGGCCGGCACCGGAGCGAGTTTCAGGTCGGTCTTCTTGGCGATTGCGCTGGCCTTGGCAATCTCCGTGGCGAGGCGAGTGACGCGGCGAAGCTCGTCCTCCGTCACGATCGGCGAGGAGGCGAAGCCCCAGACACCGCTGTGCATGACGCGGACACCGAACCCGGCCGCCTTGCGATCGGCGTCGGTGGGAATCCCTTGCACGCCACCGCGCCCACCACCGAAACCACCAGGACCGCCGGCGCCACCGCCGCCACGACCGCCGCGCCCGCCACCGGCGGCCGCACTGTCGGCGCCCGCGCCAGGGGCACCGCCTCGGCCGGTCGCGGCGACGCGGAAGTTCGCGCTGCCCCCCGGGATGTTCGACGTCATGGTGAAGCGGACATCGGCGTACCGACAGCCGGCGAGACGGGCTTCGCCAAGCACGACATCGGCGAGCGCCTTGAACTTCGACTCGTAGGCGTTGCCGCGGCGCGACGTGGCGAGCAGGTCGGCGACGACATCATGCGCGACGTACGGCAGCGCCGCGGCGACACCAACGCCCTTGAGGAAATCACGACGAGTGGGTTCCATGATGAATTCCTCTTAGACGGCGGGAGAGACGGACGTCATGTAGAACTCCTCGATCCGCACCGGCGGAACGAGCGCGGCATTGCCGCCTTCGGACGATTCACCGAGACCCATCGGCTCCGGCTTCCCCACCAGCGTCAAATTGTTGTAGCCAACCAGCGGCGACATGTTCCAACGGAAGTTCTGCACCGGGCCAGCGATCTCGCCGTTCTCGATCAGGAAGAGGCCGTCGCGCGTCATCCCCGTGTTGAGCAGCGGCTGCCCCTCGGCGGGCACGCCGCGGATGTACCAGAGCTGCGTGACCAAGAGACCTCGACGCGTCTGCTTGATCATCTCCTGCAGGGAGAGTTCGCTGCCGCCCTGCACCAGCGAATTGTTGAGCCCAGCCGGCTGGTTGGCCGTCGTGTTGCGGAGCAAGCCATTCTCGGCCCACGTCACCGGCGCCGCCGGCTTGTAGGTGCCGAGGATCGGCGTCTGCCGCAGGATCGGATTGCCGACGTCGCTCTTGAGCGTGAAGAGGTCGCTGAAGATCTTGTCGCCCGGCTTCTTGTCCTTGAGGAACCCCGCGGCAGCACCTCCTCCGAAGCCGCCCCCGCCACCGCCCCCGGGAGGCCCACCTGCCCCCGCTGGCGGACCACCGGCAGCCGCGCCCGGGGCACCTGCCCCGCCCGCTCCACCGGGCCCGCCCGGCCCACCCGCGCCTCCACGGCCACCACCACCCGCCTGGAAGACCCCAGTGACCAGTGAGAGGAAGCGCGCGTTGGCGCGCGGCTCGAGGATCACGGTGTAGCGTCCCGGCTCGAGGGCCTTCGCCTTGCGGCTCTTGAGCGCCTTGTTCGCGGCAATTTCCGTGAGGGCATGCGGGTCAAGCATCCGCATGTCCTTGATCCCCATCGCCCCCGCCCATCCCGAGCCGCTGCCGTCCGCCATGCGGCAGGTCAGCGCAAACGAGACGTCTGCGCTGCGGAAGTAGGCGAAGAGGCCGGCCGAGTTGGCGGCGCAGGTGGCGACATCGTTCTTTGGGATGAAGCCCGCGCCGACCACGCCCCGGGCGGCCGCGACATCCAGCGACGCCTTGACCATGCGGGCCCGCTCGGCGGGTCCGAGTGTGATCATCTCCGCAGGCGCGCCATCCATCGGGAGGTAGACCTGCGCGCCGAGCAGCGGCGTCAGATTGGGCGACTCCTGCGCCTTCTCTGCCACACCTTGTGCCTCGGCGATCATCGTCTTGATGCCGTCGTCCGACCAGTCACGTGTCGAGGCGCTGCCGACCCGCTGCCCGAGGCGGAGCGTCACCGTCAGGTTGCGGTCGTACTGCACCAGATTCGTGGTGATGGTCGAGTTGGCCCAGCGGGTACCGGAGCGCTCGCTGGCGGTCAGGTTGACCTCGACGCCATCGGCCTTGGCAAGGTTCAGGACCTTGTCGACGACTGCCTTCGCTTCTTCGCGTGTCAGCATGTAGGGAATGTCGGGATGGGGTGGAGCGGTGAGCCGCTGTCGCCAAGCATACCAAAAATTGTGCGAGGTGTCATCTAGGCGTCTCCGGCACGGCGGCGAAGCCACCACTCGGTGGCGAGGAGGCAGGCGAAGGGGAGGATCCACCACGGGGAGCGCATCGGATGCCAGGGTTCCGGCGCCGGGGGCACTCCGATCAACTGATGCACTACGTCGGGAAGTCGCGCGAGGTTGTCGCCCGGCACCACGACCCCGCCCGAGCCCGCCACCCAGGTCGCCTGCAGGTCCTGCTCCGCCGGTCGTGGCAACTCGCCGGCCGAGTCCACGCGCAGCGGTGCCGAGGCGGTGTCGGTGCCCCGCCGGACCTCGACCCGGGCAGGCCCCGTACGTCGAGTCTGCACCGTCCCGACCAGGCTTCCGATCGCAGGCCCAGGCCAGAGTCGCACCAGGGAACGGTGCCCGGAACTGTCCACCAGGCTGGCGGTCACTGCGGCGGCGGTACTGCGTCCCCCCGCGACGTCGTTCAGCGTCACCCGCACGATTGTCGAATCGCGAGTGCCGAGGACACTGTGCTCGAGAGAGAGCTCGATCGGCGGGGGCACCGACGCGGCCAGGCCAGCGACCAACGTCGGCCAGAAGTGGATGAAGTCGGATTCCGCCGCTGCTCGGCGTTGCCACGCGTCCACCACACCGACCACCACGAGCTCGCCATCACCCACCGGGAGCTTCCAGATCACTGGGCGCCCAGCGCCCGCCTGTGCGATCACTTCCGCCCCCGCCGGAAGCCGACTGGGCAGCAGCAATGACGCCCCGCGGAGTCGGCCCAGCGTCGAATCGCCGGCGACCTCGACGACCCGGCCACTGCTGTCGTGGCGCCATGCGCTACCACCGACGAGGCGCATCAGCGCGCCCGCAGGCGCCTCCTCGAGCAGCAGCACGACCCGGCCGCCGCGCTCCCGCAGGAATCGCGCGAGCGCGCTCACGTCACGCTCCGTGAGCATCCCCGGCGCGCCGACCACCACGACCCGATAGCGCCCGAGCAGCGCCGGATCCGACAGGCCAGTCGGCGCCGCGCCGCGCGCCGTGCTCACGCCACGCGAGGTGACCACCCGACTCGTCACCGTGAGCCGTCGGTCCGTCTCGAGCGCACGCCGGACGAAGGTTGCCTGCCAGGAGGGGCGCAGGTCGAAGGCGAGGATGTCGTGGTGGCTTTCCAGTACATCGACCAGCGCGTCCGCGGCAGCAGCTTCGCCGCCGACACCTTCCGCGGTGAGGTGGAGCCTGGCGGCGCCCGCGCTCGACGTGACGAACGGCAACGAGACCGGGAGCCGCTCGTCAGTCGACGAGGGCGTCACGCTCTTCCGCGCCACGACGCGGGCACCATCGCGGAGCACGACTTCGAGTCGCCGATCCTTGAGTCCCACCGTGTGGACCAGCGCCGTGACGGTGATTCGCTCGTCGCGCAGCGCCGACGCGGGGGCATCCACCCGCTCGAACGCGACCCACGCCGGTGGCCGCGGTGGCACAACCGCCACCACCGGACCCCGCAACGTTCGCACTCCTTGCGGCAGGCGGTCGCCGACCAGGACGGTGGCATCCGCCGAAGCGGCGTCGCCGACGATCACCCGGAACTCCTTCCCCAAACGACGCGCGACCGACGCCACCAGCGCTGAATCGCGGCCCGGCACCGTCGCGAGCAGCTGCACCTCGGCACGCGCGAATCGTCGGGTGGTCACGGTCGGGTCCAGCACACCCAACAGCGCGATCGCCACGGCAGCACCTCGCAGCATCCGACGCGACGTCACGGCACCCCCGGGGACGGCGCACGCAGCGCCTCGGCGAGCCGACTGCGCAACCGGCGCGCATCGGCACCGGCGACACCAGTCGTGGCGCGCGGTGCATCCGCACCGACCATCGCCGCGAGCGCGGTGGTGGCTTGATCGAGTGCGCGAGTCGCCTCGGCGGTGCGCCCGCGTCCCAGTTCGTCGGCCGCCGTCGTGAGCCCCGCGGCGACCGCCTGCAGCCGCTTGTCCGACGGATCGATCCTGAGCGCGGCCTCGGCGAGCGCCAGCACCGACGCTCGCGGGGGAGTGGCCGGCAGTGCGGTGGCGGCGGCGAGCAGGCGCCTGGTGGCCTCCGCCTTGGCATTGGAGGGATGGGGTGGTGGCACGTCAGTGGTGCTCGCCGCATCAGTCAACGCGCCGCTGAGCCGGCGGGTGTAGTCGAGCGCCTCGCGCTGGGTGAGTGCCCGCAGGATGATCCGCGAGTGGGAGAAGGCCTTCTCGATTTCGACCAGTGCTTTCCGCTCCTCGACCAGACCGCCCGGGACGTTTCCGGTGCCGAGCATCGTCGCGGCGCGGCTCATGTTGCGGATACCACGTACCAACGCAAGCCGACCGGCATTGAGCAGTCGTCCGGCCGCGAGCTCGTCCTCGCCCTCGGCCTCGGCCACCTCGTTCAGGTCGGTCTGACTGACTTCCTCGCCCTGCCCATCGTCGACCTCACCGCCCATCATGAAGACGAACTCCGCACGCACCCTGCGTTGCTCCATGGCGATCTGTGCGGCCGAATCCGCAAACAGCTCCGCCGACAACCGTGCCTTGCCCGCCAGCAGCCGTTCGGTCTTGAGGATGACCATCTGCTGCGAAACCGCGTAGCGATTCTGCTCCTGGTCAATCTCGAAGCCGCTGGCCGCAATGCTCCCGGGTGCGGTGATCTCGACGATCCAGGCATCGGACTCGACCGGCGCAGCGCCCGGCCGCCGGTCGGTGGCGACGGCGCGATAGACCACCATGTCGCCGGGCTCGAGGCCGAGCGTGGCCAGGCGCCACGACACCGCGGCGGTCCAGTGGCTGGCGTCTCGGCGAGTGATCGTGATCGGCACGTCGCGCTCAGCAAACGAGAAGCGCTCACCCGAGCCGGACACGGTCGTTGCACCCAGCTTCAACGAAGCGAGGGCAAAGTCATCACTGGCGTCGATGGCAATCGAGACGGTTCGTGCGGCGTCCGGGAAGTGGAGATCGCGGCCCGGAGTACGGATCACCACGGTCGGCGGTCGATCGTCGAGCACAGTGAGGCCGACAAGGCGTCGGTCGCCTCGCTGCCCATCGGCGCGAGCGGGCTCGAAGGCGAGGAAGCCATCGGTGGTTGCTACCACTTCTCCGGTGAAGCCATGGTCGCCCAGCGCCAGCGCGGCGCTGTTCTCGTGGCTCTCGAGCGCAACCGTCGCGGCATGCGCCCGCACGGCGATCCCGATCCGGCTCCCCCGCAGCGCCTCGACCCGAGCGGGGTTTCGATAGCTCCGGGTCGGTTGCCCCAGATACGCGGGCGGCGTCACGGTCAGCGTCACCTCGTCGATCGCCGCGGGCCCATTCAGCACGGCAACCCGATCGCCCTCCCCTCCCGTGCTGGCTCGCCACGCGACGGCCGCGCCCCAACAGACGGCAGCGATCAGCACGGTCCGGATGGCGGCTCCGAACGGAAGCACGTTGGGGAGTCGGAGTGATGCCGCTCTTGCCGCGGCCTGGCGATGCACCAGCGCCTCGACGTACGGTTCCACCCGAGCCCCTTCCAGGAGCTCGCTTGCCGTGATCAGCAGGTTGTGGCACTCCGGCGCTCCCGCTTCGATGCGCGCCGCAACACCTCGATTGCTCGCACGTCTGAGCAGCGCCCACCGCAGCCCGCCACCGGCGCCGGCAAGGAGGCCAAACAGCAACAGCGGATTGAGCTCGTTCGCGACTGGCCATCCGATCAGCGTGAAGACCGTGGCCACCCCGAGGCCGATCGCCGCCCCCTTGAGCGCCATCTGCACGGTGTGGCGCCGCCGTGCTGTGTCGAGGAACTGGAGCACCGCCGTGGCGTCAGCCGAGGCCATCGGGCGCCTCCACCGGCAGCGCCGGCCGGCGGCGCAGCCACGCTTCGAGCAGGAGCATCCCGAGTGCTGCGGCCCAGAGCCAGCGACCGGTCGCCGATTCCGCCGGCGCTGGCTCCGTAGTCGTCCCTGCCGCTGGGGCGCGTTCCCATGTCGCGAGCTGCGCGGCCGTCAGTGCCACCGGCTCCGATTCATCCATCGGTGTGGCCTGCGCGGTGAGCCGCATCACGGTGGCAGCGAGCGCCGCGGCAAAGGGCGAGGCGACCGGTGGATTCACGAAGAGCAGCAGGCGAGCGCCATCAGCGGCCGCACTGACTGTTGCATTCCCTCTGGCCGACCACACTGCCGTGGTCAGCGAGTCGCCATTGCCGCCGGAGGCGGGGGCGAGCTGATACAGCAGCGGTGTCTCGCGCAGTCGCGCCACGAGTGCGATCATCCATGCGGCGCGCAGCGGCGTGGCGCGCGCGCGCAGCGTGGCACGCTCGGGTGCCGCCGGGAAGATGAGGTCGACGCTGTCGTCCGACATTGAGGCTGGCGGCATCCCGATTCCTTGGGCGGCACGCAGCGACGCCGAGACCAGGGCCGTCTCGCCGGGCCCCACCAGCCAGCGCAGAGGCGCAGGGGGCGTGCTCGTCGCAGATTCGCGCCAGCTCACTGTACTTGAGACGGAATCAGTGACGATTGTCGCGGTGGTGAGGGCACCGTCTTGCGTTGCGATGAACTCCGTGGTGGCGGCTGAGGTGACGGCCACCGGGATGAGGCGGACCCCGAGCGACGTCGGCAACACGGCGATGTCGTTGCTGTCCAGCGCGCCGAGCTGGAAGTCGGAGATCACCACCAGCTCGCGCGGGCCAGACTGTTGTGCAAGCCAGCTGGCGGCGCCGGCGATTGCGACGTCTGGCGTCGCGGTCAGGAAGCGTCGGCTGGTGGTGGCCTCGCGGGTGAGTCGGTCGGCGGAGTCAGCGGCGGCGAGATGGCCTGTCAGGCCCCCAGACGCAATGCGTCCCATACTCACAGACGTATCAATCACGATCGCCCGCGTGACGCCTCCTCCTGCGGCACTCAACCCCTCGCTGCCGCGCATGCGCGGCTGCGCGAGGGCGATTACGCCCAAGAGCAGGACCGCGACGCGCACGAGGAGCAACAACAGATCCTGCAGTCGGTTCCGCTGCGCCGGGAGGAGGCGCGACGGATCGATGAACCGAAGCGAGGGGAAGCGGTGCGTGCGGCTCTGCCCCCGACCGAGCAGGTGGATCAGGATCGGGAGGAGGATCGTTGCCGCGCCGAGCCAGGCCCAGGGTCGCAGCCAGATCATGCCGAGGCGGGCCGGTGCGCTGGGACCGCGCGGAGTGCACGGTGACGCAGGTAGTGGCGGAGCGCACGCGCCGGCGGGACATCGGTACGCAGGAGTGCGTAGTCGATCCCCGAGCGCACCGCCTCGCGTCGCCACCGCTCGTGAAAGGCCGTCACTGCGTCATGGTAGTCGGCGGCGATCGCCGTGGCATCCGTGATGCTGCGCGTGCCACCCTCGAGCTCCTCGATCTCGACGGCCCCCGCGAATGGCAGGCTCACTTCCTCGGGGGAGGTGAACTGCAGCACCGCGACGTCGTGCCCGCGCTGCACCAGATGGCGCAGTTCCCGGCGCGTCTCCTCCTCGGCGTCGTAACAATCCGAGAGGTACAACACCACGCCGCGTCGACGCAGCAGCCGGCCGACACCGGCGATGGCACGCGGGGCGTCGAAGGCACCACTCGGATCGAGTCGGTCGAGGCGTGCGAGAAGCGCCAGCAGATGTGGGCGACCACCGCGGGCCGGCAGGTGCGTGAGGCTGCCGTCTCGCAACGTCGAGAGTCCGACCGTGTTCCCCTGCTCCGCCACAAGGTACGCCAGCGAAGCGGCGACGATCTTGGCATACTGCCACTTGCTCACACCATGCTCGGGATAGGCCATCGAGGCAGAGGTGTCGATGAGCAGGGTGACCGCGAGGTTGGTGGTCTCGCGATACTGCCGAGTGTAGAGCCGATCGCTCCGGGCGAAGAGCTTCCAGTCGAGATGTTTGAGGTCGTCGCCGGCGCGATAGGGGCGATGCTGGTGGAATTCGGTGGTGAAGCCGTGGAATGGGGAGCGATTGCCGCCGGTGCGGGTGCCCTCGATGACGATCCGCGCCATCAGCTCGAGGTCGTCGAGATGGGCGAGGACCGAGGCGGAGAGCGAGGAGCCCGTCGCAAGCGATCCCGTCACCGGCATCGGCTCAGGGCCGGACGGCGTCGAGCAAGCGCCGGATCACGTCATCCGGCGTGATGCCGTCGGCCTCGGCCTGGAAGTTCACCAGGAGTCGATGGCGCAGGACCGGCAAGGCGACGCGCGTGACGTCGTCCGGCGAGGGCACGGCACGGCCGTCGAGCAGTGCGGCGGCCTTGGCCCCGAGGACCAGCGCCTGTCCTGCACGCGGACCGGCGCCCCAGCGGACCCAGTCGCGCACGGCGGCCGGGGCGTGGCCGTCGGCGGGGCGCGTCGCACGGATCAGTCGCAGGGCGTAATCCACCACGTTCGCGGCGGCGGGGAGGGCGCGCACCAGCATCCGCGCCTGCTCGAGCTCGGCGCCCGTCGTCACCGGCGACACCGTGGCGGTGCGGGCCGTCGTCGTCTCGGCGAGGATGCGCCGCTCGTCCTCGATCTCGGGATAGTCCATCACGACATTGAAGAGGAACCGGTCGAGTTGCGCCTCGGGGAGCGGATAGGTCCCCTCCTGCTCGATCGGATTCTCGGTGGCGAGCACGAAGAGCGGCCGCTGCAGTTCGTGGCGCACGCCGCCGATGGTGACCTGGTACTCCTGCATCGCCTCGAGGAGCGCGGCCTGGGTGCGCGGCGGCGTCCGATTGATCTCGTCGGCGAGGATGATGTTCGCGAAGACCGGGCCCGGGAGGAAGCGGATATGGCGCTTGCCGCCCGAGGCGTCGTCCTCAATCACCTCGGTGCCGAGGATGTCGGAGGGCATCAGGTCGGGGGTGAACTGGATGCGGGAGAAGGTCAGGTGAACCGCATCGGCCAGTGTCTTGATGAGGAGGGTCTTGGCGAGCCCCGGGACGCCACGGAGGAGGCAATGGCCGCCGGCCAGGAGGCAGGTCAGGATGTCGTGACGTACCTGACGCTGGCCGATGATCACGCGGCCCACTTCCTCATTGAGGCGGTGGACCAGCGCGACGGCGTCCTCAAAGGGCAGCGGCGGGGCGGCTGTCGGATCGGTCATGGCATTGGCAGGCATGGAGGAACATACCCGAGGGTTGGCGGGGGGGACTAGCGCNNGCCGGGAAGGGCGGGCCGATCGTGCGACGTCAACTGCTGAGTGCCCGAGGCGAGACTCGAACTCGCAAGGGATCGCTCCCGGCGGATTTTGAGTCCGCTGCGTATACCATTCCACCACTCGGGCGTGCCCAGAATCTCACCGCACACGCAGATGCTGGCAACCCCGGCACGTTGCCGCCGATCCACCTAAATTCCCGTCGACGCCCGACCCCACACCCCAGCCCCGGCCAACCCCGTGATCTCCCCACGCCCCTTCCATCCCTGGCACGACATTCCCCCCGGCCCCAACCCGCCGGAGACCGTCACCGCCATCATCGAGATCCCCGCCCACGGCCGCAACAAGTACGAGCTCGACAAGGAACTCGGCGTCTTCCGCCTCGACCGCGTGCTGCATAGCGCCGTGCACTACCCCGGCGACTACGGCTTCATCCCCCGCACCCTCGGCGACGACGGCGACCCGCTCGACGTGATCGTTCTCCTCACCGAGCCGGTCTTCACCGGCTGCCTGATCGAGGTCCGCCCGGTCGGCGTCTTCAAGATGGTCGACCGCGGCGAGGCCGACGAAAAGATCATCGCCGTCGCCACCAGCGATCCGTTCGCCGAGTCGATCCACGACCTCGGCGACATCCGGCCGCACGCGCTCCGCGAAATCGAGCACTTCTTCCAGGTTTACAAGAATCTCGAGGGGACGCGCGTCGAGAGCCTCGGCTTCCAGGACTCCGCGGCCGCCAAGCAGTTCATCATCCGCGCCATCGCCGCCTACGACGAACGCTTCGGAGCGCCCAAGCCCTGAGGTTCGGTCAGTCGCCGTCGCGCAGTGACAGCGGCGGCGACAGCACCTCGTGCCAGATCATTGCCCGTCGCAGCGCCATCGCCTGAGTTTCCGGCGCCGCTGCCTTGACGGGCGTCTTGCTGCGGATGGCCGTGTCGAATCGCCGATGGTCATCAGGTACCATCGCCCCGTCACGCTTCTGCGCCGCCGTGACCCGCCGCTGCACCAGCGCCTCGGCATCATCGTCGTAGTCGATCCGCTGGGGCACCGGCCGCGCGCCGATCTCCTCGACCGCAATCGGACGCGCCCCCACTTCGAGCGACTGCCCTTCCTCGACCGCCCACGGCTCACGCTCCGTGGGCGGGAGGCGCGTGACCGTAGCCGTCGGTACCGTGCGCTTCGGCCGCGGGCCAGGGAGTCGCTTCGCCGGCCCGGGATGGACTGTCGCCTCTTCGATCTCCCGATGCCGCTTCGCGCCGTCGAGCTGTCCGCGCATCTCCTGCAGCAGCTCTTCCATCGTCTGCGGCGCACGCGACCGGCCACCCGACACGCCGGACATGTCGAGGGGACGGCCCTGCTCCTGCGCGGTCTTCACCGCGCGCTTCACGAACGCGATCAGGCCGTAGACGACCGCCGCCGTGAAGAAGATCCCCTCGCCAGCCATCGATCAGCCCGACACTTCGCCGACGCCCGGCAACTCGCCGCCCGCCGAAATCGAGCGACGCATGTCGGTGTCGGCCTGCATGTTCTTGTAGCGCTGGTAGTCCATCACGCCCAGGTGCCCGGCGCGGAACGCCTCTGCGATCGCCATCGGAATCAACGCTTCGGCGGCGACCAGCTTGGCACGCTCTCGCACCACTTCCGCCTTGTACTCCTGCTCGACGGCGACGGCCAGCGCGCGCCGCTCTTCGGCCTTGGCCTGGGCGATCCGCTTGTCGGCCTCGGCCTGGTCGGTCTGCAGCTCGGCGCCGATGTTCTTGCCGACATCGACGTCGGCGATGTCGATCGAGAGAATCTCAAAGGCCGTCCCCGCGTCGAGCCCTTTCGCGAGCACCGTCTTCGAGATCATGTCGGGGTTCTCGAGTACCGCCTTGTGAGAATCCGCCGAACCGATCGTACTCACGATGCCCTCGCCCACTCGCGCCAGAATCGTTTCCTCACCGGCGCCACCCACCAGCCGATTGACGTTCGCGCGCACCGTGACGCGCGCCATCGCCAGCAACTGGATGCCGTCCTTCGCCATGGCCGCGATCTTCGGCGTGGTGATCACTTTCGGGTTGACGCTCACCTGCACCGCCTCGAGGACGTCGCGGCCGGCGAGGTCGATTGCCGTCGCCTGCTTGAACGTCAGCGGGATGCCGGCCTTGTCGGCGGAGATCAGCGCGTTGACCACCCGCGCCACGTTGCCGCCGGAGAGGAAGTGCGCCTCGAGCTCGTTGATGCCGAGCGGCAGCCCCGCCTTGATCGCGGTGATCAGCGGATCGACGATGCGCGTCGGATCGACCTTCCGAAAGCGCATGCCGAACAACGTCACGAACGGCACCCGCACGCCGGAGGCGGCAGCGCGGATCCAGAGGCCGATCGGGATGAAGCGGATGAAGATCGTCAGGACGATCAGGCCGATCATGAGCAGGACCAGCAGCATGGCCAGGCCGGCGCCGTCGTTATTCATGGAGGGTACTCACGTGAGGAAGGTGGAGCGTGGCGGCGTTGGCCAGCCGCACGACATGCCGATACCCCTCGGCATTGATGACCGTGACCGACGCACCGGCCACGATGAATTCGCCCTCAGTCACCACGTCCATCCGCTCGCCGCCGATTTCGGCGGTGCCGGAGGGACGGAGATCGGTGATCGCGACACCGAGCTGCCCGATAAGGTCGTCGCGTTGCGGCGCCGAGATGTAGCCCTCGCCGCGCGCTACACCATGGTGGTGCAGCAGTCCGGCAAAGCGCTCGGAATTCGGGAGGTGCCGGATCCAGGCGAAGAAGACCGCGCCGGTCACCACGAGCGACGCGCCGAGGATGCCGAGCGCGCCGAGGATGTCGGCGCCACCGGGTGATCCGCCCGCCAGGGTCAGCACTGTTGCCGCCGCCATGAAGAGGATGCCAAGGACGCCCGCGACCCCGAAGCCGGGGAGGAGGAAGACCTCGACCATCAGCGCGATCATACCCAAACCGAGGAGGATGACTTCCTCCCAGCCGGCAAGCCCGAGCAGCAGCGACGAGCCAAAGAAGAGGCCGAGCGAGACGACCGAGAGAAGCCCGCCCAGGCCGAAGGCGCCCGCCTTGATCTCGAAGATCAGGCCGAGCATCGCCATCACCAGCAACAGCAAGGCCACCACCGGATTGGTCAGGAATTCGAGCAGCGGTGCGGCGACGGTGGGGTCGAAGCCCGCGACGGCCGAAGCGGGATCCTGTGCCCCGGCAACTGCCGTCAGGCTCAGCATCCCGCCAATGATCAACCCACCCAATCGCTGCATTCCGCCTCCCCGCGCCAAGGTGGTCCTCGACGGGAATCTAGCGGCTTCTGTTTCAGATCACTGCTCCGGGGGAGGCCCACCCGCCGGCGGACGGCTGTCCTGCAGCTCGCGGATGCGCTGCAGCAGGCGATCCCGCATGATCAGGTACTGGCCGCGCTGGATCGGTGTCAGCACCGGCTGAAGGTCGCGCATCTCGTCGCGGAAGGACTCCGCGTAGGCGACGCGATTCTGCCCCATCCGGTCGATCATCCGCGACACGGAATCAGCGTTGGCGGCGACGCCGGGACGCAACTCGCTATTGAGCGCGTCCTGCAGCCGACGCATCTCTTCCTCGAGGCCGCGACGCCGATCACCGGTGGCCACCACGATCTTCGACATCCGTGCGGTCTGATCGTCGGTGAGCGCGAGTTCCTTGCTGGTTCGCCGCATGAAGGTCTGCTCGATCTGTCCGCGCAGGGCCGCGATGCGTGGCGGCGGACCGCCGGGGCGCTGGTTGCCCCGGCCGCCACCTTGCGCCGCCAACGGCGTCGCCGCGATCAGGAGCAGGAGCACGGCACGAGTCGAATGCATGGTCATCCCTCCACAGTCTTCAGCAGCTGTTGCAATTCCGATTCGGTCAGGTCGCCCAACTGGGGCAACGGGCCGGGGGTCAACACGGGTGCAGGTGCCTCTTCCGTCACGGCGGCGAGCACCACCTTCAGTTCGTCCTCGAGGAGCGCGTCGAGCTCCGGAATGGTCGTCACCGCGCGAGTCGGAACCACCGCGAGCTCCGTCTGGAGCGCAGGCCGATTCGGGAGGTACACCGCCATCACGATCCCTGCGGCCGCGGCGAGTCCCAGCAAGGGGCGGCTCCACCGGCGGCGCGAGCTGATCGCCACCACATGGCTCTCGGGGCGGGCCGCGAGCACCACGGCTCGGGCGATCCGGTCCAGATCCATCGTCGGCGCGGGAACAGCCGAGCGGGCGATCGGGGCCACCAGGGACCATTCGGCCTGGCAGTCGCGGCAGATCCCGAAATGAGCCGCCTCGTCGGCGTCCCAGCTCGCCTCGCCCCGGGCCACGGCGGGCATCCGGTCAGAAAGGGCTTCGCAGATCATTCGACCAACTCCTTCAGGCGGCGGACCGCGTGATGGTAGTGAACTCGCGCCGCACCCGGCGTCGTCCCGAGGGCGGCGGCAATCTCTGGGTATTCAAGCCCCTGCTCGACCCGGAGACAGAAGACTTCACGCTGGAGCCGCGGCAGGGCGGTTATACCGACCCGGATGCGCTCGGCGGTCTCGTCCGCCGCCAGCTCACCGGCCGGATCGGCGGCGTCGATGACATCGTGGTCCTCGATCGCCACATCGACCCTTCCCCGCCGGTGCCGGAAGCCGTCCTTGACCAGGTTCCCGGCGATCCGGAAGAGCCATCCCCGAAACGGGCCGTCGCCGCGCCAATTGTCGAGGCCCCGAAAGGCCCGGATGAAGGTCTCCTGGACCAGGTCCTCCACATCGGCGCTGGACGCCCCCCCGGCTGCCACATACCGCCCAAGCGCCGGAGCGTGCCGCTTCACCAGATGGGAGGCGGCCTGCTCGTCCCCCCGGCGCCACGCGGCGACCAGATCGGGATCGTTCGGGAACTCGGCGGCGAAAGCGGTCATCAAACTCAATGACGAGGTAAGGAGGGCTCCGTTAATCGATGATCGTCCATCGATGATCGATCATCGATCATCGATCATCGACAATTTGCCCACATTTCGTTACCCACAATGGTGATAAGATGTGCGTATTCAAGTAATATCCACAGTGCGCACACCCCGTCCACCCTCCTCCCACACCGGATTCCCACAATGTTGGTGATCGGCCACCGCGGGGCCTCGGGACACGCCCTCGAGAACACCCTGGACGCCTTTGAACGGTGCGTGGCCCCGTCGCCGACGGCCTGCGACGGCGTCGAACTCGACATCCATGCCACGGCCGACGGGGAGTTGGTGGTCCACCACGATCCGGCGCTGGCGGACGGTCGGTCGATTCACGATTTGACCGCCGCGGAGCTGGCTGCGGTGCGGCTGCGCGATGGCAGCGCCATCCCGACGCTGGCTGAGGCGCTGGCGGTACTGACCCCGATCGAGGTGTTCATCGAGGCCAAGGGGGTGTCGATCCATGGCCTGGGCCGGCTCCGGGCGCTGATGGCGGGCCATCCCTTCCCCGAGCGGCTCCACGTCCATGCGTTTGACCATCGAGTCATCCGTCGGCTCTTCGAGGCCGACGCCGCCCTGTCACTCGGGGTGCTGTCGTCGTCCTACCCCATGGAGCCGGTCGCGCCGGTCCTGGCCGCCGGGGCCCGGACGCTGTGGCAGGAGTGGCAGCTGATCGACCGCGAGCTGGTCGAACGCTGCCGGCACGAGGGTGTACGGGTGATTGCCTGGACGGTCAATGATGCCAGGACGGCGGCGCATCTGGGGGGGCTGGGGGTGGCAGGGGTGTGTGGGAATTGGCCTGAACGTCTAGTCGTGGGTCGTAAGTCGTAAGTCGTAGGTCGTAGGTCAGCCAGAACACAAAAAGGCCGGCTTCCTGTTGGGAGGCCGGCCTCGGTGACTTACGACTTACGACCTACGACTTACGACATCAAGACCTACGCCTCAGCTACCACCGGCTTGGGATACACCGACACCTGCTGCCGCGCCTTGTCCTTCCGCTCGAACTTGACGACGCCGTCGATGTACGTGTGCAGCGAGTCGTCCTTGGCGCGGAAGACGTTCTTCCCAGGGTGGAACTTGGTGCCGCGCTGCTTGACGAGGATGGCCCCCGCCGTGACAGACTCGCCACCGAAGTGCTTCACGCCCAGGTACTGGGGATTGGAATCGCGACCGTTGCGGCTAGAGCCGACACCCTTCTTGTGAGCCACGTGTTACCTCAACCCGTCACGACGTCAGTGATGCGGACTTCGGTGTGCTTCTGCCGATGTCCGGTCTTCCGGCGGTATCCCTTCCGGCGCTTGAACTTGAAGACGTAGATCTTCTCGTCCTTGCCGTGCTTCACGATCTCGGCAGAGACCGAAGCCCCCGCGATGGTCGGTGCACCAGCAGTGATCGCATCCCCATTGGAGGCGAGCAGCACGTCGGTGAAGGTCAGCGTGTCGCCAGCTGCCTTCCCTTCCATACACGGCAGCTTCAGCGTCGCGCCCTTTTCCGCGCGGAACTGCTTGCCCAAGGCCTTGAAAATCGCGTACATAGAACCTGTTTACTCCAATGGGTCTGAGTTGCCAAGCCAGCCAATATAGCCCCCCGTTTTCCGGGGGGCAACCCCGAAGCTACGCTACCGCATAGAGTTCGGTGACGTCCCGCCCGGCCGGTCGGGACATGAGCCGGAACTCGTCCAGGCGGAGCATCGGGTCGTCCCGGACCTCCAGCTCCAGCCCGGACTGCCGACCCAGGGTGGCGACCAGCTTCGGCTCCTCTTCGAGCAGGTACAGCGCGACGTCCGGATGCAGCCGGATCGCCAGCCGGCGCTCCTTCTGGTCCACAGCGGCACGCTTGAGGGCCCTTTCCAGGCGGCGGGAGACCACCTCGGGGGAGAAGACCCGCCCGGTCCCGCTGCAGGTGAGGCATTCCCGGGTCATCGAGGCCCAGAGCGAGGGCCGGACCCGTTGCCGGGTCATCTCGATCAGCCCCAGCTCGGAGACGGCATAGGCCCGGGTCCGGGCCCGATCACGGCCGAGGTGGGTCCGGATTTCGGCGAGGACGCGGTCGCGGTTCCCCTTCGACTCCATGTCGATGAAGTCGACCACGATGATGCCGCCCACGTCCCGAAGCCGGATCTGGCGGGCGATCTCCCGCGCCGCCTCGACGTTGGTCCGGAGAATGGTCTTCTCCGGGTCGCGCTTGCCGGTGTACCGCCCCGTGTTCACGTCGACGGAGACCAGGGCCTCGGTCGGCTGGATGATCAGGTACCCGCCGGTCGGCAGGTCCACTCGCGGCTTGAAGAGGTCGCGGATCTCGTGCTCGATCTTGTAGGCATCGAAGAGCGGGGTCGGGTCCTGATAGAAGTGGACCCTGGCCTCGAGCTCCGGATCGATCAGTTGCAGGTACTGGATGATCTCGCCGTGCAGCTCCTTCGAGTCGACCCACAACGCATCGACCTTGGCGGAGAAGACGTCGCGAATCAGCGAGCGCGTAAGCGATGCCTCGCGGTGCAGCAACGCCGGCGCCTTCACGTACTGCTGCTTCCGCTGGATCTTGTTCCAGGTGGCGAGGAGCGAATCGATCTCGCGCCGGAAGTGGTCCTCCGTTACGCCTTCGGCGACGGTCCGCACGATCACGCCACCCGCATCGCGCGGCAGCAGGCGGGACACCATCTCGCGCAGACTCGCCCGCTGCTCGCGATTCTCGATCTTGCGCGAGACGCCGACTTTCGAGGCGTACGGCATGTACACGAGGAAACGCCCGGCCAGGGAGATCTGCGCGGTGACGCGGCAGCCCTTGGTGGAGATCGGTTCCTTGGTGACCTGCACGGGGAGGAGCTGCCCCTTCTTCAGCATCTCGCCGATGTCGGGGACGGCGCGCCGCGCGCCGACTTCGCGCTTGCCGCCGGAACCGCGACGCTTCCGCGCCGTGGTCGGGTCCTTGGCGGCCTCCGCGTCGTCGTCGCCCTCGCCCTCGCCGTCGCTCTCCCCCTCGGACTCGTCGTCGATGTCCTCGGGCTCCGCTTCGACCGGGCTCTCGTCGTCCTCGGGCTCGAGCAGGTCCGAGGCATGGAGGAAGGCACTCTTCTCGAGGCCGACGTCGACAAACGCGGCCTGGATGCCCGGGAGGACGGCGTCTACGCGCCCGTAATAGACGTCACCGACGGTGCGTCGCTGGTCGGGCCGATCGACGAGGAGCTCGACCAGACGGTCGTCCTCGAGGATGGCCACCCGCGTCTCGCGCGGGGTGCCTGAAATGAGAATCTCGCGCTTCACGGAGAGTCCTCGCGGTCCGCACGCGCCCGGGGGCGCTGCCATCCGCGACTATAGGGGTGGAGGAGGGTCGTCCCGCGGGGACGACCACGAACCGACCAGACCCCCTGCACCCGAGCCGTCGAGGCTCGTGTTGCCGCCCAGAGGAAAGCCCCGCAGTCGTTCGGGAGCGGCGGATGGCGGCGGGCGTGCTGGACACCTTTGTGTCGAGCGCGCCCGATGCCCCTCCGGCGCGAGCCAGAAGCCGAGGCTGTCGCAAGATGGGTTGGAGCGGCGAATTGGCGAGGAGGAGTGACCGGCGGAACTGTGACGCGATACCGCATGCGATTCGACGGATCAGCGCTTTGGCTGGTCCGGCCCCCGGGGCCCTGTGGCGGCGGAGAATGAGTCGCATCCCTGAAAAGCTATGGGGGACAGCGACTTACGGCAATAGCCACCCGCCACGTCCCGGCCTCGCTCATTCCGCCGGTTGACCCCGGGCCCCTCGAATGATGCAGCGTGGCGCGACACCCTTCTTTCGATTGAATTCCCCTCCATATTTCGCGCATGGAATCCATCGTTCGGTCGAACCCCCCTGCCATCCTGCTCCTTCTGGCGCTCCTCGCCTCCTGCGGTGGCGAAAGCGGCCCGATGCTCGGCCCCCCAGCCACCATGGACGTGTTGGCGGGTGGCGCCCAGTCGGTTCCGATCGGTGGCGTCGTCCCGATCCCCGCGAAGGTCCGTGTCAAGGACGCCAACGGCGCGGCACTCCCGAACGTTCCCGTCCTCTTCAGCATCGACCTCGGCGGCGGCACCGTCACGCCGGCCCGGGTCGTGACCGGAGCGGATGGCACCGCCGAGGCAACCACGTGGACGATGGGGCCCACCGCCGGTACCAACATCCTGCGCGCCGCGGTCGAAAACACCACCGTTGGCAACACCATCGCCGTCACCGGGATCGCCATCCCCCCCTCCACCATGACGGCCGTCGGCACGGCGAATTTCATCGCCTTCGCCGGCCAGCCGCTCACGGCGTTGCCCGTCGTCGAGATCCGCGATGGCTTCGGGATCGCGAGGCAGGGAGTGACCGTGACCTTCACGGTCACTCTGGGCGGGGGGACCGTCACCGGGGGCAACGCGGTCACCGACGCGGCCGGTCGCGCGTCGCCGACGGGCTGGACCATGGGCCCGAACGCCGGCGTCAATGAATTGACGGCGCAACTTCCCACCGGGGAGCGATTCATCTTCACGGCCCAGGGACTCGGCGCCACCATCACCACCCTCGAGCCAACGTCGCCCGCCTCCCAGACCGGGACGCTCGGCTTCCAGGTGCCAGTGTTGCCCCGCGTCCGCGTCGTCGACGCGCTCGGCGCCCCGGTCCCGAATGTTCCGGTGGCGTTCGCCCTCTCCGGCTTCGGCGATGCGACGCTCAGCGGGACGATCGGCATCTCCGACGCGAGCGGCATCGCCTCGCCGCAGGACTGGAAGTTGGGGCGGATCAACCCGACCAGCACCCTCGTGGCCACGGTGCCCGGCTTCCCGGGACCGCGGGCGGAATTCACCGCCACCGGGACGTCGCAGCCGTTCGTGGTGGACCTGCGCCTGCTCACCACGATGAAGGCGAGCCAGCGCGATGCTTTCGTCACCGCCGCGACGCGCTGGATGTCAATCATCACCGGCGACATCAGTGATGTGCAACTCACCCGGCCGGCCGGTGACTGTGGCTCCGGGAGCCCCGCCATGGACGAGTTCGTCGACGACGTGGTCATCTTCGCCGCGGTCGAGAATATCGACGGCCCCGGCGGCATCCTCGGCAGCGCAGGCCCCTGTACCATCCGCTCGCCGTCGGCCTTGCCCGTCGTCGGGCGGATGCGCTTCGACGATGCCGACCTGATTGTCCGAGAGAACAACGGCCAACTGGTCCCTCTCATTCTTCACGAGATGGGACATGTCCTGGGCTTTGGCACCATCTGGACCGACCGTGGCGTGCTCACCGACAAGGGCGGGCTCGACCCGATCTTCGTCGGCACCCAGGCGCTGGCGCTCTGGCCAACCCTCACGCTCGGCTACGCTGGACGCCCGGTGCCGGTCGAGAACACCTTCGGCCCAGGCACGGCGGATGCCCACTGGCGGGAGACGGTGTTTCACGCCGAGCTGATGACCGGCTTCATCGAATCGGCCGGCGTGCCGATGCCGCTCTCGCGCATGACGATCGCCTCGATGCGCGACCTCGGCTACGTGGTGAACTACGACGCAGGCGATACGTTCGCGGGCTCGCTGATCGCCATGCTGCGCGAGATCAACAGCGTCCCGACCAAGATCAACGAAGTCGTCCTGCTGCCGAACCGCACCGTGGACGAGCATGGCGTCACGCGCACCATCCCGCGGCCCTGACCCCGAACGGCCGTCGAGGCCCACTCAGCGTCCCGACGGTCGGCAGCGATCACAACCGGCACAGCGGACGAGCTTCTCTCCGAACCACTCCATCAACACGCGACGCCGACAGCCGCGCGTGAGCGCGTAGGTGCTCATCGCGGCGAGGCGCTTCTCCGCTTCGCGCCGCCGCCGGCGTACCCGCGTCCAATCCACTACGCCACGATCAGGCCGCAATTCAGCCGCCAAGCGGTCCGCCGCGGCGATGATGCTCGGCGGATGGCGCGGCCTGAGTTCCGGGGTCTTCCAGAGCAACTCGAGGGTCCGCTCGGGCGGATAGGTCACGTCGAGCTGACGGCGAGGGAGCACCGCGTCGCTCGGGTGATGGAAGATGATGCAACGCGCCGGACTGCCGTCGCGCCCCGCCCGTCCTGCCTCCTGATAGTAGGACTCCGGCGTCGCGGGCATCGTCCAATGCGCCACGAGCTTCACTCCCGGCTTGTCGATCCCCATGCCGAAGGCACAGGTCGCCACCACGACGCGAATCTGGTCGTCGAGAAAGCGCACCAGCGTGTCGCTCCGCTCGGTGGTGGTCATCCCGGCGTGATACGGCGCAGCCGCGACACCAGCCTCCACCAGCACGCGGGCAAGTCCCTCGACCAGTCCGCGCGTCGGTGCGTAGACGATCGCCGCACCGGGTGTGGTGCGAATCAGGACCGCGAGGCGGGCGAGGCGATCGTCGCGCGAGACCACCGACACGACGCTGAAGTGGAGGTTGGGACGATCGAAGGAGGCCACGATCTCGACGGCGTCGCGCCCGAAGCCGAGCGCACTGCCGATCTCTTCCCTGACCGCCGGTGTCGCGCTGCCGGTGAGCGCGACGCAGGGTGGTGCGCCGAGGGCGGCCCGCGCGGCGCGTAGCCCACGGTACATCGGTCGGAAGTCGTGCCCCCATTCGACGATGCAGTGCGCCTCGTCGACGGCGAGGCGCATCACGCGGGCGTCGCGGGCCTTCAGTTCATCGCAGAGCCGCGGCAACCGCTCCGGGGAGACGTAGAGGAGGCGGAGCGTGCCGCGTGCGGCATCGGCGATCGTGGCGGCTTGCTGGCTGGCGTCGAGGGTGCTGTTGAGCGCGGCGGCGGCGATGCCGCGATTGCGGAGTGCGGTCACCTGGTCCTGCATCAGCGCCACGAGGGGCGACACGACCAGCGTGAGTCCGCCCCCCACCAGCGCTGGCACCTGGAAGCAGATCGACTTGCCGCCGCCGGTGGGGAGGACGGCGAGGACGTCGTGCCCACTCAGCACGGCGGAGACAACGCGCGCCTGCATCGGACGGAAGTCAGGGTAGCCGAAGGCGCGGCGGAGAACGTGGCGGGCGATAGGTGGGGTGGTGACCATGCCGAAGGAAGGCATGGTCGCGGCGGTGCGGAGGGCGCGAATAGCGCGCAGTGGTACCCGGTCGTGCCTACTCCTCCATTGCCTCGTGCTGCGCGTCCTGCAGCCGCCGACGGAGGAGCAGTCGTACCACCACCGAGACTCCGAGGCAGCCGATCGCCACCCACATCAGCATCTGGTCGTCGCGGGCGATCGCCGCGATCACGATCAGCAGCCCCAGCAGCGAGAGGCCGACCCGGAGCCGCGAGAGCCAGAGAATCATTTGGCGAGAAACGCCGCGATGGCGCGCTTGAAGTCCTCGGTCGCCCGCGAGAGCGCGTTGACCCGGGCCCCGAGCAGGATGCCGTCCTGAAAGCTCCGGCCATCAAGTTCCGTGAAGAGTTGCTTGGTCAACGCCAGCGCGGTGACGCTGCGACCAGCGAGCGCCGCGATGATCGCGTCCACGGCACCCTCAAACCCCTCCTCCGGCAGCACCCGGCTCACCAGCCCGCACTGCTCCGCTTCCACCGCCGTCAGCACTCGGCCGGTCGCGACGAGGTCGAACGCCCGCTTCTCGCCGACCGCCCGCTTGAGCATCGTCATCACCATCGCCGGGACGAAGCCGCGCTCGATCTCGGGGTAGCCGAAGCGCGCGCCGTCGCTGGCGATCACGAGATCGCACGCCGTCGCCAGCCCCGCCCCACCCGCCAGCGCCCTCCCCTGCACCACCGCGACCGTCGGCTTCGGCAGGCCCCTGAGCGCCAGGAAGAGCTCGCCCAAGGCAAGCGCGTTCCGCTCGTTCTCCTCGAGCGAGTTGTCGGCCGAGGCGAGCAGCTCCTCGAGGTCGGCGCCGGCGCAGAAGTCCGTCCCCGCCCCGCGAATCACCAGCACTCGCACGTCCGCACCCAGCTCGGCCTGCGCGATCCCGGCCGCAAGGCCGTCGACGATTGCCGCATTGAGCGCGTTGCGCTTCTCCGGGCGGTTCAGCGTCAGCGTGAGGACGCCACCTTCGAGCGATGACTCGACCGCACTCACGAGGCTGCCCCCTTGATTCGCCTGGCGAGCTTCTTCGGCACCTCGATCTCCATCCGCAGCAGCGCCGTGGAAAAGACCTTCCCCTGGGCGTCGGTCTTGAGCGAGAGTGTGCCGCCGCCGTCGAGCGCCCCGTGCAGCAGGAAATTGAGCGCGTGCAGGTTCGGCAACTCGAAGCGGTCCACGGCCGACACCATCCCCTTGAAGTGCTTGGCCACTCGTCGCTTGGTCACCTGATCGACCAGCAACGGGTAGTACTCGGGATCGAAGGCGATCAGTCCGACGTTTGCCGTGTCGCCCTTGTCACCGGAACGTGCGTGAGCCAGCCATCGCAGTTGCATCAGGGTCGTCGCCATCAGAGCATCTCCACGCGCACGCGGGGTTCGATCTTCTCCCGCGCCACCAGCGCGGGCCAGTAGGCCACGATCTCCTCGACCGCCGGACGGCCACCCGCAAAGCCGGTCACGCTCGGCGGCCCGGTCAGCACCAGCGGCGCGATCTCGCGCGTGAAGCGCTCCACCGCCGCCTTGTCGGTGCCGCGCACGCCGACCCGCAACATCACTTCGGCCAAGTCGTCACGTGGCTCGCCGGCGAGCTTGCCGTGGGTCGCATCGACGCCGACGTACTCGGTGAGGATCTGCTCGAACGAGAGGCCAAGCGTCGCCAGGCGCTTGCGGAGGATCTTGTCGGCGGCCTTCGCCTTGTCGTACGCCTCGGGCCACGAATAGACCAGCGTGCCGATGGCTTTGTAGCCGTAGAAGTAGGCCACCGAGACCTTGAGCATCGGGGTCCGAGCCGAGCCAGTGATGCCCGACACGCGGACGCGGTCCTTGCCGACCTGGTCGAGTCGGATCGAGGTGAAATCGGCAATCCCGTCGGGCGTGATGTAGTTGTGGGGGTCGCCCATCTCGTAGACCAGCTGCTCGGTCACCGAGGCGACGTTTACCACGCCCCCGGTGCCCGGATGCTTGGTCACGACGAAGGTGCCGTCGGCTTCGACTTCGGCGATCGGGAAGCCGACGTCTTCGAGCCGCTTCACCTTGCGCCAATCGCGCAGGAGGTTGCCGCCAGAGCTCTGCGCGCCGCACTCGAGGATGTGCCCGGCGATCGTCCCGGCCGCGACCTTGTCCCAATCGTCGTAACTCCAGCCGAATTCATGCACGAGCGGCCCAAGCGTCAACCCGGTGTCGGTCACTCGCCCGGTGATGACGATTGTCGCGCCCTGGTCGAGCGCATCGACGATCGACTTCATGCCAAGATAGGCATTGGCGGAGCGCACCTGGGAGCGGACATCACTCAGTGGTGCGCCGGTGTCCATGTTCGCGAACGACTCGCCGGCCGCCGTGAGCGCATCGAGCTCGTCGAGCAGGTCGTCCCCGGTGACCAACGCGATCTTCACCTTGTCACCGACGCCGAGCTTGTCGGCCGCCGCACGCACCGCGGCGGCACAGGCGCGAGGATTCACGCCGCCGGCATTCGAGATGACCCGAACACCATTGGTGGCGATGGTCGGCAGGATCCGCTCCATCTGGGTGACGAAGTCGCGGGCGTAGCCGGCGCTCGGGTCGCGCGATCGCTGCTTCTGCAGGATCGACATGGTCACCTCGGCGAGGTAGTCGAGGACGAGGTAGTCGATCGCCCCGCCCTCCACCTGGCGCACCGGCGCCTCCAACCAATCGCCCCAGAAGCCCTGACCAGCGGCAATGCGGACGGTCTTGCGAACGGTCATCGGGACGTACCCCCTGCAATGTCGAGCGTGACCTCGCGGGTCCACGCGTGCTCGTCGCCCTCGAGGGCCACGAGAATGAGCACGGGCCGGAAACCGGCCGGTAGCTTGAGCGGCAACGTGCCGAGCAGGTAACGCTGCGTCGCCGTGGCACGCGCAGCCAGCGGGGCGAACGGCGAGCCGCCCGCATCGAGTTCGGTGACGTCGGCCGCGTAGAAGCGGACTGCCACGTCGAGCTCCCAGGGCACGGCCCTGTCGGCGAATCCGGGGGCAAGCAGGATCACCAGCGAATCGCCGATGACGTGCGGCGGTAGCTCGGGTGACGCGCGGCCGAAGGCATAGTTGAGCGGCAGCGCGTCGATGTGGCGGCCGGTGCGATCCTGAAAGGTCACCCCGAAGTCGGTGAAGCGAAGCCACTGGTCGCGCGGCATCCGCGAGTCGACGCTCACGCGTTCCGCCCAGTCCGGGACCGGAATGACCAGTCGCACGGGCGCGTCGTCGGATCGCTGCACCAGCTGGCGCCACTCGCCTCCGATCATTCCCGCCCGGGTGCGGACCGAGAGCCGCGTCGACACGACGGAGGTCGCCGCCACCCTCAGCGAGTCACCGACCCGGCTGGCGTCGAGCGTCAGCGGCGCACGCCGGACCGTCACCCGCATCGCCGCACCGGCGAGCGGCCCGCCGGCCACGGTGACTTCGTAGATGCCCGACACGGCATCATTGCCCGCCAATTCGAAGAGTGCCGCCCCATCGCCGAATCCGGCCGGGATCATCGACCCTTCGCGGAACGGCATGCCGCCCGGCTCGTGCAACGCCGCCGTCGCCATCTGGGAGGCCTCGGCGGTCGCCACCTCGACCTGGAAACCGCGCCCAGCCTCGGCCGGTACGAAAAGGCGCGCCGTTGCCCCGGCGGCGACGGTGAAGGTGTCGACCACCGTGAGCGCGGTCGCGGAAATCGGGAGCCGCACCGTCACCGGGATGATCGCCAGCAACGATCCATCACGCGCGTCGCTCACCCGAATCGATCCTGCCGCATTTCGGCGACCTGCAGTCACAGTTGCCGTGAAGGTCGCCCGACCGCTGCTGATCGCTGCGGTGGGATGCACCACGATCCACGGAGCGCTGGCATCGATCCGGATCGGCGGCGGCGGCCCGGCATCGAGCTGGCGCAACGTCAGCTGGGTGCGGATTGGCCGCGTCCCGTCCGCAGAATCACGGAGGGTGATCCAGAGCGCCCCGCGGCCCTGCACCCCATCGGCGACGTCCACCACGATCGCGGCCGCGGTCTCGCGCCGCTCCAGCCAACGCCACGCCTTCAGCAGGTCGGGGCGGCCGGCACCCTGTTCAGCGGCCGTGGCGCCGCGCGTCGGCGTGGCAGCATTGCGCAACGCCTGGATGATCAGCGAAGACGGCATGCCAAGCGCACGGGGCCCGAGCGCCGAGAGGAGGCGCGCGGCAAGCCCCGCGGCATGCGGGGCGGCCATGCTGGTGCCGCTCTCGATCTCGTCGCCGATCGCGAAATCGGGGACGGCACTATAGGCGGTGCCCGGCGTCACGACATCAGGGCCGGCGACTTCGCCACCGCGGCTGGAGAAGTCGGCCACGGGTTCCGCGAGGGAGTCCGTCGCGGCGATGCCGTTGAAGACCAGCGGCTGGGTGGCTCCGACGGAGAGCACGCGCACGGCGGTACCCGGGAAGCCGATCGTCGAGAGTGCCGGGCCATCATTCGCCGCGGCCACCGCCACCACGACGGTCGGGTGCGCTGCGAGGACGGAGTCCACGAGGGCGTCGATCCGCGAGCTCGCCTCGCGCTCGTTGCCGACCCCGAAGGAGATGTTCACGACGAGCGGCAGCTTCCGCTCTTCGGCAAAGCGAATCGCATAGTCGAGGGCCCGAATCATCGCACCCGTGACGGTGATGCCGCCGCCGGCATCGTTGGCGATCTTGAGACCGAGCAGTCGGGCACCCGGCGCCACGCCATCGAAGCCCGCGACGCCGTAGAGCTTGTGGCCGGCGGCGATCCCCGCGACGTGGGTGCCGTGCGCGCTGGTGTCGAAGACCAGGTCGAGCACCGGTCCCGCCGCGGCGTCAACCAGGTTCACCGCCATCTGCATCAAGGGCGGACGCAGGGTGCTCGACCAGCCGAAGAATTCCTGCGCCGTGGCGTAGTCACGGATCGGGCGATCGTCGGCGAAGGTCCCGTTGCCCTGCGTGTCGGCGAAGAGTGCGAGTCCGTTGGCCGTGCGGACGACCACGACGGCGAGTTGATCGCCCACCGTGCCGTTGCCATTCGCGTCGGCCGCGCGGGCCGCGCCGAGCGGGAGTTCGGCAAAGACACCGCCCCACCAGGTGGTGCCGATCGCGACGGCCGCAATGCGCGAGGCGCCGAGGATGCGCTGCCCGTGCACGAGCAGGGTGTCACCGCGGCGCACGATCGGCGCGAGTGGCACGCGCCCCTCGCCGGAGAAGTCGCGCGCATCGAGCAGCTTGGGTGTGCCGTCGGTCGTGCGCTGCAGGCCGGGTACCGAGGGATCGATGCCGCTGTCGAGGATCGCGATCAGGACGCCTCGGCCATCGGCCTGCGGCAGCGCCGCGGCGAACTCGGGCACGCCAGTCGACGCGAGCGGCATCAACCCTCGGCGAGCCGCTTCATCAGGGGGGAGCGACCGCTTGGCGCCATCGGCCGGTGCCACGGGGGGCGGCTCAGGCGCAGGCTGCCGCGGTTCCGTGGCCCCCGGCAACGGCGCCGGGTCCATCTGCGGACGAACCTCGACCGCCCGGGGCGGCGTGCAGCCGAGCACCAGGATCGCGACCAGCCAGGGGGTGAGCCGCCAGGGCCTCATCCACGCACTCCGTCGAGCACGAATGGCCCGAGGTGCGGACCGGCGTAGTTCGCCGCCACGCGTAGCAGGAACGCCAGCGCCGCGCGACTCTCGTCCGGTGCGACGATCGCGTCGACGAAACCGCGGGCCGCGGCGTAGCGCGCGTCGAGCTGCGCCTCGTAGTCGGCCCGCATCCCAGCGATGGCACCCTGCGTCGCGTCATCGAGCGGACGCTTCTCCTGCTGGGCCTTCCCGATCGCGGCACCATGGACGGCCATGATCGCGGCCTCGCCCTCCATCACCGCCATGCGGCCGGTCGGCCAGGAAAGGATGAAGTCCGGGTCGAACCCCTGCCCCGCCATCGCGTAGTACCCCGCGCCGGAGGCGTGATTCACGGTGAGCACGAGCTTCGGCACCGAGGCCGTCGCCATCGCTTCGACGAAGTGCGCCCCGGCCCGGATGATCCCCGCATGCTCTGCGTCGGCGCCGACCATGAAGCCCGAGACATCCTGCACGAAGAGGATCGGAAGCCCCTCGCGGTTCGCCGTTTCGATGAAGAAGGCGACCTTCTCCGCGCTCTCGGGGTAGATGATGCCGCCGAACTTCGGCCGCTCGCCGGGGCGTCCCTTGATGACGCCACGCTGATTGGCGATCACGGCGACCGGTCGGCCCTCGATGCGCGCGTGGCCGCAGAGCATCTCCCGCGCAACGTCGGGCTGGAATTCGTCCAGCACGCCGCCATCGAGGAGGCCATTGAGGATGTGGCGCATGTCGTACGAGAGGCGATGGTCGGACGGGAGCATGTCGTACAGCGCGGCGCCATCAGCCAAGGGGGGCTTCGACTCGATCACCGCGTGCGTGACGCCCGCCGGACGCGGGAGTCGGCCGATGTATTCGCGCATCCGATCGAGGCAGGAGGCGTCGTCCGGGGCGCGATAGTGTGCCACCGCGCTGATCTCGGTGTGGGTGCGCGCCCCGCCCAGCGTCTCGCCGTCGACCGTTTGTCCGGTCGCGCCCTTCACAAGGTTCGGACCGCCGAGCCCCATGAACGAGGTGCCCTCGACCATGAAGATCACGTCGGAAAGCGCCGGGAGATAGGCGCCACCGGCGATGCAGCTCCCCATCACCGCGGAGATCTGCGGCACATGCAGGTAGCGACGCATCAGCGAGTTGTAGTAGAAGATCCGCGCCGCGCCGTACTGCCCGGGGAAGACCCCTTCCTGGTACGGCAGGTTCACGCCGGCGGAGTCGACGAGGTACACGATCGGCACGCGCTGCCGCATCGCGATTTCCTGCGCGCGGAGGATCTTGGTGATCGTCTCGGGCCACCAAGAGCCGGCCTTCACCGTCGCATCGTTTGCCACGATGACGACATCACGGCCAGCCACCACGCCGAGTCCGGTGATCACGCCGGCGGCCGGCGCCTCGCCCTGATAGCGATCGTAGGCCACCAGCAGGCCGATCTCGAGCCATGGCGACCCTGGGTCGAGCAGATGCGCGACGCGTTCGCGCGGGGAGAGTTGTCCCTTGGCGTGCATCTTCGCCACGCGCGCATCGCCCCCGCCGGCCCGAAGGCGGTCGGCGAGGGCGCGGTATTCATCGGTCGCCCCGCGCAGTCGCGAAGGCTTCACATCGGTCACGAGCGCCTCATGCGCTGAGGTGCGTGCGCGACCAGTCGCGAATGTAGGTCACCAGGTCCCCGGTGGGGGTCCCGGGACCGAAGAGCTTGCCGATCCCCTGCGCTTCCAGCGCCTCCATGTCTTCCTGAGGAATGATGCCGCCCCCGGTGACGAGGATGTCCGGGCGCCCCATGTCGCTGAGCAGCGCGCGGACCCGCGGGAAGAGCGTCATGTGGGCGCCCGACAGAATCGACAGCCCCACGACATCCGCGTCCTCCTGCACGGCGGCGGTGGCAATCATCTCCGGCGTCTGGTGCAGGCCGGTGTAGATGACTTCCATCCCGGCGTCGCGCAGCGCGGCCGCCACCACCTTGGCGCCGCGGTCATGCCCATCGAGTCCGGGCTTGGCCACGAGCACCCGGATCGGACGGTTGAGTGCCGGAGCATCGGCAACTGCCATCATGCGCATCTCCTTGAAGTCAGGCTCACTTGAAGCGGAGCAACCCGGCCAGGCCGTCAACAGACTCCGAGGCGTCGACGTCATACACCACGTCGAGCCCGACGCGCTGGCGCAACGCCTCTTCGATCGCGTCATCGAGCACGTCGAGGGTCGGCACCACCTCGCCGTCCTCGCGGAGATCGCGCGCCAGCGTCGACATGCGCCCCGTGGCGAGCGAGCGGAAGCCCGGCAACGAGGCATCGCCGCGCACCAGCAACAGGCGGACCTGCCCGTTCGCGAGCGCCTTGAGGGTCTCGCGCACGCCGTTCACGGCCCACCCCATGCCGAGCCCTTCGCCCAACTCCTCGACATGATGCCCTTCCGACGCGCGGGCATGCGCCTCGCGCACCTCCATCGTGAGTTGGTGCACTGCCTCCGGCGTGGCGTCCTTCGGGGCCAGCCGCGCGAGGCCGATCAGCCGATCGGCGACGTAGCGATGGAGGAACGGCTCGAGCCCCTGGGCGTCGTTGCCCGCACCGGCGAGCACGATCTGGTGCCCGGGCGAGGCGCGATCGACCTCGAACAGCGCGCGCGCCACGGCTTCGAGGTGCCGCTTCCGTTCGTTGGCAATCCGGTTGTGGAAGGTGTGCTCGCCGTGCGCGGCATTCGGGCCCGCATGGAAGCGACTGCCACGGGTCACTTCGGTCTTGACCTTGCGAACGACCTTCGCCGCGAAAGCGGTGACCTCCCAGATCAGCGCGGTGGTCTTGTCCATCGTCACCGTGAAGAGTCGACCGAATTCCTCCTCGGTCGCGGCGAGCTCGCGCACCAGCGGCGTCCGCTCGATCGCAAGCCGTGACCGGTGGACCTTCGGCAGCTCGTGCACCTCGAAGAGCTTGTGCCCCGCCGAGGCGAAGAGGGCGATCCCCGGCGAGGCCGGCAGGTTCCCCTCGTCACTGAGGTAGTCGAGGATCCGCGCGAGGTCGAGGCGCGCCATGTCCTGTTGGGCCTTGGTCCAATGCGACGTGGCGAGCGAGCCCTCGATCGCCTTCACGCGGTTCTTCACCTTCGTCAGGTACTTGTTCCGGGCGCGATCGCGCGCCTCGATCTTGAGGTAGCAGGTGACGACCGGATGCGGACCAGGCTTCATCCGCAGCAGGTCACGGCCGCTGGCAGTCTGCCGGGCGGTGGCCATGGAGAACCTCTCGTGAGCTAAAAGAACACCGGTTCGCGGTACGCACCCCAGACAGTCTCGAGCGCGTGCCGGATTTCATACAGCGTGCAATAGGCCCGCGCGCAGTCAAGCATCGCGGGGATGACGTTCACTTCGTCCTTCGCCGCCTGCGTCAGCACCGCCAGCCGATCCGCCACGCGTGCCTCGTCGCGCGCGGACCGCATCTGCTGCATCCGCCGGCGCTGCAACACTTCGGCGCTCGCATCGATCTTGAGGATCTCGATCGGCGACTCCTCCTCCTCCACGAACGCATTCAACCCGACGATGGTCTGTCGGCCGGTCTCGACCTCCGTCTGGAAGCGTGACGCCGAGCGCGCGATCTCCCGCTGGAACCAGCCGGCGTTGATCGCTGCCACGGTCCCGCCCATCTCGTCGACCTGCGCGAAGATCCGCTCCGCCTCCGCCTCGAGCTGGTCGGTCAGTGCCTCCACCAGGTACGACCCGCCGAGCGGATCGGCACTGTGCGCCACCCCGGTCTCGTAGGCAAGGATCTGCTGCGTGCGCAGTGCCACCCGCACCGCCTGTTCGGTCGGCAACGCGAGCGTCTCGTCGAGCGCGTTGGTGTGCAGCGACTGCGTCCCGCCGAGCACTGCGGCGAGCGCCTGGTACGCCACGCGGGCGACGTTGTTGAGCGGCTGCTGCGCGGTGAGCGACACGCCGGCCGTCTGGCAATGGAAGCGCATCTTGAGCGACCGGTCGTCCCGGGCGCCGTAGCGCTCGCGGAGATGCCGGGCCCAGATCCGCCGTGCCGCGCGCATCTTCGCGATCTCCTCGAAGAAGTCGTTGTGCACGTCCCAGAAGAACGACAGCCGCGGGGCGAACTGGTCGACGTCCAGCCCGCGCGCCATGCCGCGCTCGACGTAGGTGAAGCCGTTCAGGAGCGTGAACGCGAGCTCCTGCGCGGCGGTCGAGCCCGCCTCGCGAATGTGATAGCCCGAGATGGAAATCGAATTCCACTTCGGCGTGTGCTGGCTGGTCCACTCGAAGAGATCGACGATCAGCTTGAGCGACGGCTCCACCGGGTAGACCCAGGCGTGCTGGGCGACGAATTCCTTGAGGATGTCGTTCTGGATGGTCCCCTGCAGCTTGGCAATCGGCACCCCCTGCTTTTCGGCGGCGGCGACGAAGAAGCAGAAGAGAATCGCCGCGGGACCATTGATCGTCATCGAGACCGAGACCTGGTCGAGCGGAATCCCCTCGAACAGCGTCTCCATGTCGGCCAGCGAGGAGATCGCCACGCCACACTTGCCGACTTCGCCCTCGGATCGAGGATGGTCGGAGTCGTAGCCCATCAGGGTCGGGAAGTCAAAGGCGACCGAGAGGCCGGTCTGGCCGCGGGCGAGCAGGAAGTGGTAGCGGCGGTTGGTGTCCTCGGCGGTGCCGAAGCCGGCGAACTGTCGCATGGTCCAGAGGCGGCCGCGATACATGGTGGGATGGATGCCGCGGGTGTAGGGATACTCCCCAGGGAGTGGCTCCCCCGCCCCCGCATCGAGCGCCGTGTAGGTCGGCTCGACGGCCACTCCCGAGAGCGTCTCGAAGGTCGCGTCGTCGCGCACTGGGAGCTTCGCCACGGCGGCCTTCCACGTCGCCACCTCGGCGCGCAGGCGTGCCAGCTCCGCCTCCTGGGCCGCGAGGCGCTCGAGCAGTCCGCTGTCGGACATCACGGTCGTCATACGCGTTCTCCCTCCCGCAGGGTGGCCACGATCTCCGCCGCCAGTTCGTAGGGGCTGACCACCCCTGCTCCGATCTCGTCCAGCCGCGTCGCGATCGCCTCTTCGGCATGCGACTCCTGCCACACCCATCGCCGCGCCGCTCGATCGACCACTTCCCGCGTCCGTTGTGCCAATCGCTCACGGCGCCGTGTCGCCAACTCGCCGCTATCGCTCAACCACTGCCAGTGCCGTTCGAGCGCGTCGACGAGCTCGCTGATGCCCTCACCCTGCGCCGCAACGGTCAGCAACACCGGTGGCCGCCAGCCACCCTCTTCTTCGTGCGCCACCGGCACCTTGGGGCCGCGCAGCGCACCATGATGCGCCGGGATGTTGCGGAGCGTCTTCCCCATGCGGAGATCGAGCGCCATCTCGACCTCGCGCTGCAGCTTCGGTGCCCCGGGACGGTCACTCTTGTTGATCACGAAGAGATCGGCGGCTTCCATCACGCCGGACTTGAGGGCCTGGATCCCATCGCCCGATTCCGGGACCAGGGCCAACAACGAGGTGTCTGCCATCCGGGTGACGTCAAGCTCCGACTGGCCGACACCCACCGTCTCGACGAGGATGCGGTCGAAACCGGCTGCGTCGAGGACGTCGCAGACCTCGCGCGTCGACGTTGCGAGTCCGCCGAGGGATCCGCGAGTCGCCATGGACCGAATGAAGACGCCCGGATCGAGCGCCACCGACTCCATCCGGATCCGGTCGCCGAGCAGCGCCCCGCCGGTGAACGGGGAGGTCGGATCGACGGCAACAACGGCGACCCGCATCCCTTGGGCGCGGTAGGCCTGCGTGAGTCGTTCAGTCAGCGTGGACTTGCCGGCCCCCGGAGGGCCGGTGAGGCCGATCCGGCGGGCGTGGCCGAGGTGGGGATGGAGCGTGGAGAGCAGCTCTTCGAAGCCGGCGCGGGCATTTTCCACCACGGACACGGCACGAGCGACGCCGGCCACCTTGCCGTGGAGCACCTGCGCCGCCAGCGTCGAATCGCTCATGCCTGTAAACTAGCACCGGGCCGGGAGTTCGGGCACCTCGGCAGGAGCGTCGGAGCCCCTGTTTCAGAGCAGAATCGCGGTGGCCAACCCCAGCAGGAGGCCGAAGCCGCAGACGTCGGTGAACGTGGTCACGAAGATCGACGAGGCGATCGCCGGATCGACCCCGGCCCGCTCCAGCATCACCGGGATGAAGGAGCCAGCGAAGCCTGCCACGAAGAGGTTGCCGGTCATGGCCAGGAAGACCACCACGCCGAGCCGCCATTCCCCGCCGAGCAGGATCGCGAGGCCGGCAATGACGAGTCCGATGGCCGCCCCGTTGATGACCCCGACGACCATCTCCTTGGTCACGATCGCCCGAAAGCGCATCCCGGCGCCACTGCCGAGGGAGAGTCGGCGGACCGAGACCGCCAGCGCCTGGGTGCCGGCGTTGCCACCCATTCCGGCGACGATCGGCATCCAGATCGCCAGGAAGGGGAGCTTGTCGATCGAGCCCAGAAAGAGCTTGACCACCGCGGCCGCGAGGAAGGCAGTCAGCAGGTTGACGTACAGCCAAGGCAACCGACTCTGCACGGCAGACGACCAGCCACCGCCGAGCTCTTCGTCCGGCGAGACGCCGCCGAATCGCAGCAGGTCCTCCGTCGCCTCCGCCTCCGCCACGTCGATCACGTCGTCGTAGGTGATGCGGCCGAGCAGACGGCCGACCTCGTCCACCACCGGAATCGACGGGAGGTTGTAGCGCCCCATGATGCGCGCCACCTCTTCTTGGTCGACGTCGGTGGAGACCCTGGCCACGGCGGGTTCCATGCCGTCACGGACCAGTCGCGACGGCGTCGAGAGCACCAGCTGCTTGAAGGAGAGGACACCGACCAACCGGCGCGCGCCGTCGACGACATAGACCTCCATTACGTCATCCATGTCGTGCGCTTGCCGCCGCACCGCCTCCAGCGCCAAGCCGACCGTGTCGAGATCGGTGACGGTGACCACCGAGGTCGTCATGATGCCACCGGCCGTCTCGTCGTCGTACCGCAGCAGGCGGTCGACACCGGAGCGATCCTCGACCTCGGCAAGAATCCGTTCCTGCTCCTCCGGCTCCATCTCGCCAAGGAGGTCGGCGGCGTCGTCGTCCTCGAGTTCCTCGACGATCTCGGCGGCCTGTTCCGGATCGAGGGCGGCGACGATCTCTTCGGCATGCTCGTCGGCCGGCATCTCGACCAGCGCCTGCGACGAAAGCTCGGCCGGCAGGATGCGGACGAGTGCGAGCCGTTCGTCCTCGTCCAGCGCCGAGAGGACGTCGGCGAGGTCGGCCGGCTCGAGCGTCCACGCCTGGGTGAGGAACGCGCCGTCCCTCCCCTCGCGCGCGAGGGCGACCAGTTCTGCCAACCGGGAATCAGTCATCGAGCTCACCTGGGCTCCCGATCGAGGGACACTGGGCTGGTTCCGCCACGCCGCACCAACAGCCGCTCGACGCGCGTCGGCGACGCCTGCAGCACTTCCACTTCGAGCCCAACCACCGCGAAGCGTTCACCGGCCACGGGGATCCGCCCGGCAAGCTCGCCGAGGAGGCCGCCGATCGAGGCGGCTTCGCCACCCGGGAAGAGAATGCCGAAATGTTCCTCGACCATCCGCGGCGGCTCCGAACCGTCGAGTTCCAGCAGTACGCCCGGCGCACGGTGCGACGGCGTGGAGCCGTCGTCCTCATCGGAGATCTCCCCCACCAGCCCTTCGAGCAAATCCTCGAGCGTCACGATGCCGGCGGTGCCACCGAATTCGTCGAGCACGACCGCAAAGTGTCGACGTTCGCGCTGCATGTCGAGGAGCAGGTCGCCGGCGAGTCGTGATTCCGGCGCAAGGGTGACCGGTCGGACCGGCACGGGGTCCTCGGGGCCAAGCTTGAACAGATCGAACGCGTGCACGATTCCGACAATCTCGTCCAGTGTCCCGCGCATCACTGGCAACCGGGTATAGCCGCTCTCGGCAAAGATGCGCATCACCTCGTCATGACTCGCGTCGTGTTCCACGGCGACCACCTCGGTCCGCGGCGTCATCACCACGCGCACGGGGCGCTGCGCGAACGACATCACGCCACCCACCATCACCAGCTCGTCGTCGGCGAGTCCGCTGGCTGCCCCCTCCCGAGCCAACGCGCGGACGTTTTCAGCCGGATCGGTCGTCCGTGCCGGCATCACGATCCCAAGGAGCTGGCTCCAACCGGCAAGTACCGGACGCAACGACTCCACCACCGTTTCCGCCCGCGGCACCGTCAGCCAGCGGGGCAGCAGGTAACCGCCCACCAGCGTCGCGGGAACGCCGAGCAACAGGACGACGAGTCCGAACTGGGTCGGAGTGAGCTCTCGCAACAGTCCCGGCATCGTGACGCCGATTAGCGCGATACCGAGCGAGGTCGCGGCCGTCGCCGCCGCGACCTGCCGTTCGGTTTCGGCCAGCCACGCAAAGGAATCGTCGCCGCCGCGCAGGCGTCGAGCGATCGCCTCGGCCAAGTCTGCGCGAGCCGTCGTGACGAGTGCCGTGGCACCCGCCGACCCGGCCATCGCCAACAGGAGTCCGAGGAGGAGCAGCAGGATGCTCATCCGTCCTCCTCGTCGTCATCAGCAGGCAGGTCGATCGGCGGCGTGACCGACACACGGCGCACGCGGCGCCGCGTGATCACCTCGACGCCGATCTGCCACCCATCGACTGTCACCATCTCGCCGGCCCGTGGGACGCGGCCAAATTCGGCGAGCACCAGGCCGCCGACCGTCGCCACATCGTCACGCGCGAAGTCGTGCTCGATTTCGGCCTCGAGGTCGGCGAGCGCGACGCCGCCCTGCACCGTCAGGTGACCGTCGGGATGGCGGAGCACCGGCTGGACCTCATCGGTGTCGTGCTCGTCGCGAATCTCGCCGACGATCTGCTCGAGGATGTCCTCCAGCGTCACCAGTCCTGCCGTGCCGCCGAACTCGTCGACCACCACGGCGAGGTGTCCGGGGCCGCGCTGGAAGTCGCGCAACTGGCGATCGAGCCGCTTGGCCTCGGGGACGAACGCCGCCGGGCGGATCAACTCCTGCCATGCACCCCGTGGCGCCACGACCGGGCGCAGGCGCGGCAGGATGTCCTTGGCGTAGATCACGCCGACGACCGCATCGGGGTGGTCATCGAAGACGAGGAGGCGCGCGTGCTCGCTGCGCCGCAACGTGTTCACCACCGCCGTCTCGGTCTCGGCCACATCCACGGCGATGATGTCGAGGCGCGGCGTCATCACTTCCGACACCGTCATCTCCGCGAGGGAGAAGACCCCCTCGGCCATCTCCTGGGGCGTGATTCGATCAGGAGCAGTGCCAACCGCGCGCGCTGATTCCGACGTGGCCCGATCCAGCGCCAGCGCGAGCCAGAGCAATGGACGGACGATCGGCACCGTCGCGAGCACGAGGCGTCGAGCGGGAGCCACCAGGTCCGGCGCGACGACGCCGAGGAGCCGAGGGACGAGGTCACCGATCGACCAGACGACCAGCGTCGCCAGCAGCACGCGGAAGGCACCCATGAGCGGCGGGTCGGCCCACCATGAGGTGCCCGCCGACGCGAGGACGCCCGCGAGTGTGAGCCCGACGAGGTGCATCACGCGCAAGACCCGCTCTGGCGGGAGGTCGCCGCCGGCCGGTTCGCGCGCCAGCGCGCGAGCACCCAGCTCGCCCTCGTCCTCGCCCGCGAGTGCGATCACGGCGACCGCGAAGAGCACGATGGCCGTCACCCCCCAGAGCGTCCCCTGCAGCAGCGGTATCACGCGGTGACCTGGCGGACGTACCGCTCCTGGCTGGTCCACATCGACGACTGTTCCCGGTCCGTCCCCTCCGGGTGGTCGTGGCCGAGGACGTGGAGGGTGCCATGCACGACAAGCCGCAGCACCTCTTCGCGCACCGGGAGGCCGCGACGATGTGCCTCGCGCGCCGCCACGGCACGGCAGAGATAAATGTCGCCGGCGAGCGAGCCGTCGGGTTGGGGCAACGAGAAGGAGATCACGTCGGTGGGGCAATCATGCTGCTTGTACACGCGATTGAGCTGGCGCATCCGACGCAGGCCCAGGAAGGTCACGGCGACGAACGCCGCGCGACCCTCGCCCGCAAGCACCGTGGTCACCGCGCGACGCACCGCCGTGGACGGAAAACCGGCAGTGGCTCCGCTCACGATGACCGTCGTCGGCGATTGACCTGACATCAGCCTGCCTGGTCCTCCGCATACGCGCGGACAATGTCCCGAACGAGGCGGTGGCGAACCACGTCCTCCTCGCCAAAGTAGTGAAAGCCGATTCCCTCGATGCCGGGCAGGATGCGCTCGCACTGCACCAGCCCCGAGTCTTCGCGGCGCGGCAAGTCGATCTGCGTCTTGTCGCCGGTGATCACGGCCTTGCTGTTCACCCCGAGCCGGGTGAGGAACATCTTCATCTGGGCACCGGTGGCGTTCTGGGCCTCGTCGAGGATGATGAACGCGTCGGCGAGCGTCCGCCCGCGCATGTAGGCGAGCGGCGCGATCTCGATCACCCGCGTCTCCATCGCGCGCGCCACCTTCTCCGGCGGCATCATGTCCTCAAGCGCGTCGTAGAGTGGCCGCAAGTACGGGTCGACCTTCTGCTGCAGGTCGCCGGGGAGGAAGCCGAGCGATTCGCCAGCCTCGACGGCGGGCCGGGCGAGGATGATCCGGCGCACCTGCTTCCGCGCCAGCGCCTCGACCGCCTTGGCCACCGCGAGATAGGTCTTCCCCGTCCCGGCCGGCCCGATCCCGATGACGATGTCATGCTCATGAATGACTTCGAGATAGGTGCGCTGGCCCGGGGTCTTCGGCACGATCGCGCGCCGCATGCCGGGCAGCACCACCTTCCGCACGTCGCTGGGCGAGGCGATCTCGGGGACGCCGCCATTCGCTGCGAGCCGGAAGACGTCCTCAGGGGGGACGCTCTCGCCCGCGCGCGCGAGATCCACCAACCCCTGCACCACCGGCGTCGCGCGGGTGATCTGGTCCACCGTCCCCATGAGCGTGATGGTATCGCCGCGCTGCGAGACCCGCACGCCGAGTGCGCGCTGCAACTCGGCGAAATTGGCGTCGTTCACGCCGGCGAGCAGCAACGGGTCGGCCCCTTCGGCTGAGAGGGTGTGGCGGATGTCATCGGCGCTCACGAACGCTCCTCGGGGAGGGTGGCGAGGTGCAAAGCTGCGAGATCACGCTCGGCGATCGGGGTCGGTGCGCCCTCGAACATCGCGCGCGCATTGGCCGTCTTCGGAAAGGCGATCACGTCGCGCAGTGATGGCGCCCCCGCCAGCAGCATCGCGATGCGGTCGAACCCGAGCGCGAAGCCTCCGTGCGGTGGTGCCCCGGAGGCGAGGGCGTCGAGCAGGAAGCCGAAGCGGCGCCGCTGTTCATCGGCCGGAATGCCGAGGAAGCGGAAGACGGTCGCCTGCAACGCGGGGTCGGTGATCCGGATCGAGCCGCTGCCGAGCTCGTTGCCGTTGTAGACGGCATCGTAGTGCAGCGCACGGCAACGCGACGGATCGGCCTCGACGTAGGCAAGGTCGTCCGGGTGTGGAGACGTGAACGGGTGGTGGGTGAACACCCATTCGCCGGTGGCGTGGTCCTGCTCAAAGAGCGGGAAGTCCACCACCCAGGTGAAGGCGTGGGCCATCCGGGGCGCAACACCCGGGCGTCGGGTGAGCGCGGTGCGCACGGCGTGGAGCGCCGGCGACGTGATGCCGTCGCGGCCCACAATGGCGAGCACCAGGTCGCCAACGGCTGCCGTCAAGGCATCGAGGCAGCTCGCGCCGAATGCCTTGACACCCTGCCCTTCCCAACCGGCCTCGGTGCGCTTGGCCCAAAGGAGTCCGCCGGCGCCCGCCGCCTTGGCCGCGTCGGCCATCGCGTCAATCTCCTTCCGGCTCGCGCTCGCCGCACCCGGCGCGTGAATCCCGCGCAGGCGGCCACCGGCGGCAAGGGCATCATGGACGAACGGTGCCGCGTCGGCGCCAACGTGCGCCGTGAGGTCAGCGATCTCGAAGCCGTAGCGAAGGTCGGGCTTGTCGATCCCGAAGCGCTCCATCGCCTCACGATAGGTCAGTCGACCGAACGGGATCGTCACCGGCTGACCCGCTTCGGCCCACAGATCGTGCAGCACCGCCTCGATCACGGGGAGGATGTCCTCCTGGGTGACGAACGACGCCTCGAGGTCGATCTGGGTGAATTCGAGCTGGCGATCGGCCCGCAGATCTTCGTCGCGGAAGCAGCGCGCGATCTGGAAGTAGCGGTCGAAGCCGGCCACCATCAGCAGCTGCTTGTAGATCTGCGGCGATTGCGGCAGCGCGTAGAACTCCCCCGGGTACATCCGACTTGGCACCAGGAAGTCGCGTGCGCCCTCGGGCGTCGGCTTGGTGAGGATCGGCGTCTCGATCTCGAGGAAGCCGATCCCGCTCAAGGTCTGCCGCGCTCGCTGCAACAGGCGGTGCCGCATGACGATGTTGGCCTGCAACTCGGGCCGACGCAGATCGAGGACGCGGTGCTGCATCCGCAACTCCTCGGAGGCGAGCTCTTCCCCCTCACGACGTGCCACGGGGATCGCAGGCGTGACCGCGGGCCCCACCACGCGGAGGGCGAGCACCTGGACCTCGACTTCGGTCGAACCGGTGGCGCCATCGCGCGCCGGATCGCGCCGCTCTGCGACCGTCCCCTCGACCAGCACGACCGTCTCGGCGCCGAGTCCCGCGGCAAGGGCAAGCACCTCCGGAGGCGTCCAGGCGGGATCGCAGGAGAGCTGGACCAGGCCGTCGATGTCGCGGAGGTCAAGGAAGACGATGCCGCCGAGGTCGCGACGACGGTGGATCCAGCCGCCGAGGCGGACGGCAGCACCCGCGTCGGCGCGGGTCAGGCCACCGGCGCGATGGGTGCGAAGGGAGGTGGTGAGCATCCTCCCAAACTAACGCCGCCCACTGGGGCACGAAAGCGAGGTGACGGCGCTGTGACTCGCCGCAAGTGGCGCAACGGCTTAGCTTTCCGCCCCATGAGCATTGAGCCGACCCTGCTGGATCTCCCTCCCGACGCGGCGGCCGGACGGCTGCGCGGCTGGGTCGCTGCCGAGGGGCTGCCTGCGTACCGGGCAGCCCAGATTCAACGACGGCTCTGGATCGACCCGGTCGCGGAGTGGGCGCAGGCCTCCGAACTCCCCAAGGCACTGCGCGAGCGGCTGACGACCGAGTTCCCCCTGCCCCGGCTGGTGATCGACGTCGTCCAGCAATCGCAGGACGGGACGCGCAAGTACCTCTGGACCCTCCCCGACGGCGAGAAGATCGAGTCGGTGCTGATTCCGAGCGCCGGACGCCGGACGCTCTGCATCTCGTCGCAAGCCGGCTGCGCGCTCGGCTGCACCTTCTGCGCGACTGGCACGATGGGCCTCCGCCGCAACCTGAAGACCTGGGAGATCGCCGGGCAGGTCCGCGAGATCGTCCTGGCGAACGCTGACGAGAAGCCGACCAACATCGTCTTCATGGGAATGGGTGAGCCACTGGTGAACTGGCCGGCGGTCGACGCGACGCTGACGATCCTGAATTCGCCGGAGGGCTTCGGGATCGGCGCGCGGCACATCACCGTCTCCACCGTGGGGATCGTGCCCGGCATGAAGGCACTCGCCGCACGGCCCGAGCAGTTCCGGCTGGCGATCTCGATGCATTCGCCGCGCGGCACCGACCGGATCGGCATCATGCCGGTCGAGAAGAAGTATCCGCTGAAGGAGGTCCTCGAGGTCGCGGAGACCTTCCACAAGCGGATCACCTTCGAGTACGTCCTGATCGCCGACGTCAACGATCGTGACGACGATGCCGCCGTCCTCGCGAAGCACGCACGGAGGCTCGGCGCACACGTCAACCTCCTGCCGCTGCATCCGGGCGGTGCACCCGGCCTGGTACCGACGGCGCCGGCCCGCATCCGCGAGTTCCGCGACTTCCTGGTCGACAACGGGATCGAGGCGGTGGTCCGTCGCTCGCGCGGGCTCGATATCGACGCGGCGTGCGGGCAGTTGCGCGTGCAAATGGAAAAGCGGAAGCGGGTGGACGAGCGTGTCGCGGCCGAGTGAGCTGATCCTCGCCGTGGCGGTGGGCAGCGCCGCAGGGGGCGTCGCGCGCTTCCTGCTGACGGACGCGATTCAGGTCCGCACGGGGACGACCTTCCCGCTCGGGACCCTCGTCGTCAACGTCCTTGGCTGCTTCCTTCTCGGCATCATTACCCAGCTGGTCATCGAAGGCGGCGACTCGACACCGCGACTGCGGGCGTTCCTCACCAGCGGACTTTGCGGTGGGTTTACCACCTTCTCGGCGTTCTCGCTCGAGACGGTGCGGATGCTCGAGGACGGCAACGTCGGTGGCGCGGTCGGCAACATCGGGCTCAGCGTGACGCTGGGACTCGCGGCACTCTGGTTCGGGATGGTGGTGGGGCGGCTGGTCAGCCCTACGGCTTGACCGCCTTCCGCTCCTTGATCCACTTCGCCACGTCGCCGATCATCTCCTCGCTGACGTGGCCCCCCTTGGCATATTCAGCCGGGTTCGGCGGCCCCTCACCGGCGATGAAGAGGTGATTCAGCGCGGCATAGCGGATGACGGTCATCTCCTTCCGCGGCCCCACCGCTTTCAACCAGTCGTCGAGCCCCACCGACGTGACCTGGTAGTCCCGCATCCCCTGCAGCACGAGCACCGGACCGGTCACTTGCTTCATCACGACCGCCGGGTCGTACGCGTTCATGTCGAGGTAGTAGGAGGCCGGTGCACCGAGCAGGTTTTGCGTCTTGGCGGAATCGGCCGGCGTGACGCGCCGGATGGCATTCAGGAACGGCTGGAATTGCGCGAGTTGCGCGCGCAGTACCGTGGTGTCCGCCCCGCCTAGCGAGATCATGTACTCGATCTGCCTCGGCAGCGCGTCCTGCAGCTTCTCCCGCGTGGCGCCCGCCATGATGATCACGCCCGCAACATGGCCATCAGCCAGCGCAATCCGCGGTGCGAGCATCCCGCCGAGGGAGTGGCCGATGAAGAATGAGCGCGACGGGTCGATTTCCGGCTGCTGCCGAGCAAGTTGCAGCGCGGCGACGGCGTCGTCGATGGTCTCGTCCTTGACCGTGAAGGCGCGGCCGAAATACCAGAACGGCTTCACCTTCGCGCGCTTGTCGTAGCGCAACACCGACACGCCACGCGTGGCGAGACCCCAGGCCATGTCGCGATACGGCTTCACCTGTTCCGCCCCAACGCCCATCGTGAGGTCGCGGTCGCCGGCGCCGGAGCCATGCACCAGGATCACCACCGGGAAAGGCCCCTTCCCGGCCGGCAGCGTCAGGGTTCCGGGCAGCGGCACCGGGCCCGGCACGGTGACCTCGCGCTCGGTCACACCGGCCGGCATGGCGGGTGCCTGCGCGGCGCCTCGCGTTGCGGCCGAGGCCACCACTGCCGTCACCAAGAGCATCCCGCGCCACGCCGTCTGCATTGCTCGCCTCATCGGTTGAAGTACCTGCGGGTGGTACGCATGTCAGACCACGCGGTTGGGAACTGGCTGCCCCGCGAAGAACGCATCGAGGTTCGCGACCACCATCGCCCCCATCGCTTCGCGCGTCTCGCGCGTGGCCGACCCCTGGTGGGGCAGAAGCATCACCTGCTCCAACGACAGATACCGCCGGTCGAGGTGCGGTTCCCCGCGATACACATCGAGACCCGCACCCGCGAGGTGCCCCGCCATCAGCGAGGCGATCAGCGCGTCATCGTCGACCAGATCTCCGCGCGCCGTGTTGATCAGGAACGAGCCGGGCTTCATCAGCGCGAGCCGCGGTGCGTTGATCAGGTTGCGTGTCTCGGCCGTGCTTGGCGCATGCAGTGACACCACGTCGGCCCGCGCGAGGAGTTCCTCGAGGTTCGCCACGGGCTCAATCCCGTCGGCCGCGAGCTCGGTGGGGTCCTTCGGAGTCCGCGAGTAGCCGAGCACCGGCATCTGGAAGCCGAAGTGGGCCCGGCGGGCCACGGCCCGCCCGATCCGTCCGAGACCGACGATGCCGAGGGTGCGCCCCGTCACCTTCGCGCTGAGCAGATGCGTGGGTCGCACGCCGGTCCACCGCCCGCCGCGCAGTTCGCGCTCGCCTTCGCCGGTGCGTCGGAGCGTCCCGAGGATGAGTGCCATCGCAATATCGGCGGTGCAGTCGGTGAGCACATCCGGCGTATTGGTGATCACGATCCCGTGCGCCGCCGCGGCGGCGAGGTCGTGGTTATCGGTGCCAACGGCGTAGTTGCAGATGATGCGGGCGCGCCGCGGCGACGTGGCCAGGACATCGGCCCCGAACCGATCGCCACCGATGCAAATCACGCCATCGGCATCGCCGAGGGCGGCCTGCAATTCTGCCGGCGACATCGCATGATCATCCCGCGACAGGACGGCGTCGTACCGCGCCACCAAGAGGGCCTCCGTGGCGGGAGGGAGGCGACGGGTGGCAACGACGCGCGGACGGGCGGAACCGGACATGGCCTGACCAGGTGAAGGACGGGGGTAATATTGGCGGGAACGCCCAAGGAGTCACCGTGTCCCTCACGCCTGCCACGCCCGCCGCACTCCTCCGCGCCTGTTTCGACGAGGCGGTGGCGGCCGTGCGTCCTGAAGCGGTGATGGCCGATCTCTCGATTCCCGCCGGGCCAGGGCCTGCCTGGGTCGTCGCCGTCGGCAAGGCCGCCGGGGGGATGGCTGGAGCGCTCCACCGGGCGCTGGTCGCGGCGGGACGGGAGGTCGGCGGTGGCCTCGTGATCGGGGATAGCGAGGTCACCGTCGTCCCTGCCCAGCTGCAGCGCCTCGTCGGCGATCACCCGATCCCCGGCGGCCGCTCGCTGGCAGCCTCCGCAGCCCTCGAGGCGCTCATCGCCCGCATCCCGGCGAATGCCGAGGTCCACGTGGCGATCTCGGGAGGGGCGACGGCCTTGATGGCGGCTCCGCGCGACGGGATGACCACCGAGGCGTTGACCGCAGCGTTCACTGCCCTGCATCGCGACGGACTTCCGATCACGGCGATGAATGCGGTCCGACGGCTGATCGTCCGCTGGGGCGCTGGCCGGCTCGCCGAGGCGCTCGCCCCGCGCCACACCCACGTCTGGCTGATCTCCGACGTCACTGGTGATGACCTGGCAACGATTGGCTCGGGGCCGTGCTTGACCGACCCGCCACTCGCTACGGTCCAGCACACCATCGTCGCCTCCAGTGCGACCGCCGTCCGCGCCGCCGCGCAGGCGGCAGGTCGCCTCGGCTGCGTACAACGAACCTCCGCCGTTCCGCTTACGGGAGAAGCCCGTGACGTGGGGCGTGCGCTTGCCGTCGAGGCGATGCGCGCCGCGCGCGAATGGCAGCAGCAGAACCACGCCCTCCGGGAGGATGGCCACGGTCACGCCATTCGACCCTTGGTGATGATCTGGGGCGGTGAGGCGACCGTGACGCGCGACGACGACGCGGGTGTTGGCGGCCGTGCCCAGGAGCTGGCGCTGGCGGCGGCGGATATGCTCGACGTCTCGCCGTTGCCCGTCATGCTGCTCGCCGCGGGAACCGACGGACGCGACGGCCCGACCGATGCCGCCGGCGCGATGGTCGACACCGGCAGCTGGCACCGTCTGACCACCCTGGGCGATCCCCACGGCGCACTCGAACGTCACGACGCGTATCCGTTGCTCGACCATGCGGGCGCGCTCGTGCGCACCGGTCCGACCGGGACCAACGTGATGGATCTGGTGCTGGCCGTTGTCGGGTGGGAGGATGCCCGCGCCGAGGACTAACTCGCGAGCGTCCTGATCAGCCGTCCATGCGCGACGGCCACGTCGGGCGCGCGTTGCACGAACTCATGGTAGCGCTGTTGAAAGTCGCTGCCGTTTTCGTCGGGATGCAGCAGGGATCCCGCCTCGGCGAGGATCGGCGCGACCCGCGCCTCCCCCTCGGGCGTGTCATCACCCAGCGCCTCATCCATCGCCGCGATCAGTGCGGTGAGCGGCCGGAGCCAGGTGAACCAGGGATCTTCGATCGCGAGGTGCAGCAACTCGACGTTCCCGACGGTGCGGCCGTTCATCCGTTCCCACGCGAGCCGCTCGGTCTCGAGCAGCGCGCGATGGAGTGTCAGGACGGCGTCACGCACGGCCACCAGGGTCGGCTGGCTCATCGCGGCTCCCGTTTCACGACATCCGTCCCCAGGATGACCGTGAGATCGACCAGCGGCAGATTCGATGGCTCATCCCGGATGGCGGCCTTCGGGTAGGCCGCGAGCACGCGCCCCGCGCCGGTGGTGTCGCCACGTCGGATCAAGATCACCGTCACGCCGGCTTCACGCTGGGCGGCGGTCGCGTTGCCCGTCCCCACTACATCGAGGCCGACGCGGCGGAGGCGCGCCATGCCGACGCGCGCAAAACCGTCAATCCCGCTCGCATTCAGGACTTCGACCGTAACGCGACGCGGGAGTGGGGGCAGTCCCACCAATGCGCTGTCGATGTCGACGGCGTGCGGCGCCGGCGCACCCGGGCGCCAGATGGACAGCCCGACGAGGGTGACCAGCACGATCGCGCCGGCGACCCACCACACCAGCTTCGGCGGGTTCAGCATCCGCAGATGACCCGGCGGAATTCCGCGCTCTCCGGCGGATGACTCCACCCCTGCAGGTCGGCGTAGGCAAAGCGGGCCACGACCACCTTCCGAAGCACCTCGTCGGGCGCCTCCGGGAACTGCGCTGCGAGTGTGGCACGCCCTTCCTGATCGAAGGTGCGACCTGGCTCAAGGAAGTCGGCGCAATAGAGGGCCCGCCCGGTACGGCCCCAGCCCACCCAGCCGACCGAGTGCCAACGCACCGCACTCAGGACGTCGGCATTGGCCTCCCCTTCCAGCTCAGCCCGGGCTGCGGCGGCGGGGCCGTGCCGCAGCTCGACCGGCCCCTCGACCGTCGGCGCCCAGCGTCGCATCTCTGCCTCCGGGGCGTCGCGGAGCGCGTCGTGCAGCCAACCGGCGCGGATCCAGCGGGCGGCTTCATCGGGGGGGAGCTTCATCACCACGGTCCAGTACCGCAATAGCGTGACCACGCGCCCGATGTGTTCCCGGCGACGCGGCGAGACGACGGCCCAGGGCGGGAGTCCGTCCTGGGCCGTCAGGGGTGGTGACACCGACTCCTGCGTCACGCGGCCGGCTCGACCCGCCGATTCTGCGCGTCGACGAAGACGACGGCGGGCGTGAAAGCCGCCAGATCCGATTCCTCGATGTCGCCATAGGCGATCAGGATCACCAGGTCGCCGACCATCCCGAGGCGCGCGGCCGCACCGTTCAACTGGACCACGCCGCTCCCGGCCGGGCCGGGAATGACGTAGGTCGTGAACCGTTGCGCGTTGTTCACGTTGACGACCTGGATCTCCTCATACTCCACGAGATCCGCGGCGGCCATCAGCTCCGTGTCGAGCGTCAGCGACCCTTCGTAGTGAAGGTCGGCAGCAGTGATGGTGGCACGGTGGACCTTTGACTTCATCAGGCGGCGGCGCACGTCAGGCGTCCTCGTCTCCCAAGATCACATTGTCGATCAATCGCGTGGCCCCGACTCGGGCGGCCAGCGCGATGATCGTCCCGGCATCGACGGTCGACACCGGGGCGAGCCGTCGTGACTCGACGACGGCAATATAGTCCGTGGCGATCTCAGGCTCGGTCTCGAGGACGCGCCGCACCACGCGCTCCAGCGCCGCGGCATCGGTCTCCCCCTGTTCAAAGGCCGCCTCCGCGGCCCGCAAACCGCGGGACAATGCCACCGCCTGCTGCCGCTGGCTCGTCGTGAGGTAGACGTTCCGGGAGCTGCGGGCGAGACCATCGGCCTCGCGGACCGTCGGCGAGACGTGCAACCGGACGGGGATGTCGAGTTCCTGGATCATGCGGCGAATCAAGGTGACCTGCTGGATGTCCTTCTGCCCGAAGCAGGCGACATCCGGCTGCACGATGTTGAACAGCTTCGCGACCACCATGAGCACGCCGTCGAAATGCCCTGGGCGAAATTCCCCCTCCCACCGAGCCGCCGTCTCCCCGGCGACGATCCGAAGCTCATCGCCGCTGCCGTAGATCTCGCCGACGTCGGGCGTGAAGAGGACGTCAACGCGCCGCGCCTCGGCCAGCGCCCGGTCGCGCGCGAGGTCGCGCGGGTAGCTCTCGAAGTCCTCACCGGGCTGGAACTGCCGGGGGTTCACGAAGATCGACATCACCACCAGGTCGGCCTGTGCGCGTGCTGCGTCCACCAGGGCCAGATGTCCCTCGTGCAGGAAGCCCATCGTCGGCACCAACGCAATGCGCCGCCCCGCCTGTCGGTGGGCGGCCAGCGACGCGCGGAGTCCGGCGATGGTGGCATGCTGCTCAAGAGTGCTCATCCGAAGGAATGCTCATCGTCAGGGTAGCGGCGCGCACGCACGTCGTCGCCGAATTGCCGGATCGCCGACTGCACCGTGGTGGCGAGGTCGGCATAGCGGCGCAGGAATTTCGGCTGGAAGCCCTCGTTCAACCCGAGCACATCCGGCAGCACCAGCACTTGTCCATCGCAGCCGACGCCGGCACCGATACCGATCGTGGGAATCACGAGCGAGGCGGAGATCTCGGTCGCGAGGTCACGGGGCACCAGCTCCAGGACGATCGCGCTGGCACCGGCCGCCTCAAGCGCCTGCGCGTCGGCACGCATCCGTTCGCCGGCGGAAGCATCCCGTCCCTGCACGCGATGACCGCCGAGCGCATGAACGCTCTGCGGCGTGAGGCCGAGGTGACCGACCACGGGAATGCCACGAGACACCAGCGCTTCGATCGTCGGGGCCATCACCTCGCCCCCTTCCAGCTTGACCGCATGGCAATCCGTCTCGGCCATCACGCGGCCGGCGTTGCGGATGGCGTCCTCGATCGAAACCTGATAGGTGAGGAACGGCATGTCGACGACGATCGGCGTGCGCTGCGCGCCCTGGCGTACGCTCGCCGCGTGGTAGATCATCTGGTCCAGGGTGGCACTCAGGGTCGAGCGACGGCCAGCGAGCACTTCGTTCACGGAATCGCCGACCAGCAGGATGTCAACGCCCGCTCCCTCGAGGAGTCGGGCGAACAGCGCGTCGTAGCACGTCAGCATCACGATCGGCACGCCATCCCGCTTGCGGGCGGCGAGGTCGGGCATGGTCAAGGGACGGTCAGCCATGGGACTCCAGGGTCGCGACCTCGCGAGCCCAGAACAGGCGATCGCGAAGTCCGGGATGCGGCAACACCAGCGTCGGTGTGTCGCAGAGCAGGTCACCGTACCGCACCACGTCGAGGTCCAGCGTCCGCGAGGCCCACGCCTCGCAGCGTTCCCGCCCCGCCTGCCCCTCGATCCGATGGCAGGCCGCCAGCAGCGCGGTGGGCGCGAGGCGCGTGTCGAGCAGCACCATCTGGTTCAGGTACGGCGGTTGATCGAGTCCGCCGAGCGGCTCCGTCTCCTCCGGCGCGGTCTCGGCACGAAGCGTCGTATCCGGGAGCGCCGCCAGTTCGCGTCGGCCAAGCGCCAGCATCGCACCACGATCTCCGAGATTGCTCCCCAGCGCCACGAACGCTCGCGCCACCGCCATCAGCCGCCGTCCAGCGCGGCGCGGAGTCCGCCGAGGAAGCGATCCGCTCCGGCCACGCCTTCCCGCGTAAGGACGTCCACCAGGGCGCTTCCCACCACCACCCCGTCCGCCAGTCCGCCGACGGCCCGCGCCTGCTCGGGCGTCGAGATGCCGAAGCCGACCGCGATCGGCAGCGATGTGGCTGCCCGCACGGCGTCGACCGACGCAGCAAGACCCGTTGCGAGTTCGCGCGAGGCACCCGTGACGCCCAGCCGTGCGATCAGGTAGACGAACCCCTGGCCGCCCGCGACGGCCTTGGCGATTCGCGTCGCCGAGGACGTCGGTGCGACCAGCCTGATCAGGTCGAGTGGCGACGCCTGGACGGTCTGCTCGAGGGGAGCATCCGCGCCGGCAGGGAGGTCGGTCAGCAGCAACCCGGAGACGCCGGCATTGGCGGCATCGCGGACCAGGCGTTCGACGCCGTACTGGAGCACCGGGTTGAGGTACGAGAAGAGCACCACCGGCGCCCGCAGTTCGGCGCGGGCGATCAGGTCAAGCGTCTTCGGGAGGGTCATCCCGTTCTCAAGCGCACGAAAGGTCGAGGCCTGAATCGTGGGACCGTCGGCGATCGGATCGGAAAACGGCACCCCGACCTCGATCACGTCGGAGTGCGCATCGGCCGCCTGCAGGGCGGCGAGCGAATCCGGCAATGACGGAAAGCCGGCCGTGAGGTACGGCACCAGCCCGGTGCGTCCCGTGCGGCGCAGGTCTGCCCAGGTGCGGTCCAGACCGGAATCAGACAAAAAAATCGCCGACGACGAGCCCATAGCGGTCCGGTGAAGTCACCTTCATGATGCTGCGCGAGTAGGTCCCGTCCGGACCCGCGACCGAGAGATCGACGAGCTGACCTGGCGCCGGCACGAGGCCGCCACCGGCGTCGATCGCGATGCGCACCAGCGGCCGATTGAGCTGCTCGGGATCGGGCCCGATCCCCGCGACGATGCCCACTTCGTACGTGTCGAGAATGACGCAGCTGCCGACGGGATAGATCCCGAGCATGTTGATCAAGGCCTTGACCAGAGTGAGGTCGTAGCCGCGATTCGCATTGAGCCACATCTCGCGCAGCACGGCCTCGGGCTCCCAGGGCTCGGTCTGGTACGAGCGCCGGGTGGTCGCGGCATCATAGCCGTCGGCGACGGCGACCAGTCGCGAGTACAGCCCAAGCCGCCGGGGCCGGATCGGGCGGGGGTAGCCGCTCAGGTCCACCTTCATGTGGTGCTCGTGCGCGGCGAGGATCGCGCGATAGGGGAGTTCCTCGCCTTCGCGCATCTTGAACAGCGTCAGCGTGCCGAGCCATGGATGCGCCTGCATCTGGCGCCACTCCTGGTCGTCGAGTGCCGCATCCTTGTTCACGATGCCCAGGTCGATCCGGGACTTGCCGATGTCATGCAGCAGGGCGGCGAGGCCGAGATCGTAGAGCTGCAGGCGATCCAGTCCGATGCGCTTGCCGAGGGCGACGGCGAAGATGCTGACATTGACGCAGTGCGTGAAGGTGTATTCGTCGAAGTCGCGCAACGTCGTCAACCCGGCGATCGAGAGCTCGTTCTCGAGCACCTGGTCGACGATCAACTGAATCGCGCGCTTGAGCCGGCGCACGCTCGGCGTCCGGCCCATCCGCACCCCGGCGACCACATCGCGCGCAACGGCGACGCCGTGCGCGTAAGTCCGCTTGGCACGCTCGAGCGCCTCATCAGCCTGCGGTCCCTCTTCCCCGTCGGCGCCGGCGGGCTCGACCGTGAGGCAGGTGATGTCCGCCTGCTGCATCCGCTGGCGCAACTGCTCGAGCCGCTCCATCGGGTCGTCGTTGGGCGTGAGCCCGCCGAGGATCGAGAGCCACGCCTGCCACTCGCGGCGCGTGACGCCGTCCTCGACCTGGAGCACGCCGATCCCGCAGCTGTGCATCAGCCCGACGAAACCGCTGAAGGCGGCGAAGTTGTCGAGGCCCAGGCGGAGCCGCGTCTGGTTGATGAAGATCACGTCGCCGCTCAGGCGGACATCGATCGCCCCCTCGAGCCGCAGCAGACTCTCGGCAGTGGCCAGGAGGTCATCGAGGGCGCGCTGGACGGCCGCGTTCTCGACCGGATAGAGCTTGAGCGCCCGGCCCGCTCCATGGATCGCCACCAGCAGGGCACGCCCCGAGGCACGGAGCTGGGCGTCGTCGCGTGGTGTGTCGGTCATGCCAACCAGTCCCGCAGCACGGCGTTCGCGGCACTGCGCACGATGGCTTCCTTGTCGGCGGTGTATTGGTCCACGACGAGCCGTGCATCGAAGGTCCGGATCTTCGCCAGCGCGAAGATCGCGCAGGCGCGCACGTCCGGGAGTTCCTTGCGCCGCAACAACCCGCGCGGTGTCAGCAGGTCGCGGAGCCGCGGAATCGCCGCGGGTCCAGCCAGCTGGCCGTAAGCTTCAAAGAGGGCGCGGCGTTCGCTGCGCTCCCAGTCCTGCTCCTTGCCGACGAAGAGGAGCGACTCCAGCTTCGCGAGCGTGCCCCCGGAACCGCCCCGCGCGAGGAGGATCGCCAGCGCCGTCTGCCGCACCGTGCGTTCCTCGTCAGTCAGCGCGGACTCGATCGCCGTGATGGCCGAGGGGGTGGCGAAGCCGCCGAGGGCGTTGAGCGCGGCGACGCGCACGCCGATGCTGCCGTCGGCCAGCCGTGCGGCCACCGAGGGGGCCAGCGTGCTGAGGCCGAGCCGGGCCACCAGATCGATCGCGGGTTCGACCGCCTCGCTGACGCCGCCGTCGAGCACTTCCTGGAGTGCCTGCGGCCGACTGCGCGCCAACTGCTCGATACTCGGCAGCAGCGCCCGGCGGATCTCCGGCGCGATGCTTCGGCCCAGGTGGGCCAGGATGATCGGCAGCGCGCCGGGCTTCAGTTCGCGCAGCACCTCGCCGATCTCGTCCTCGGCCGGCCGAGTCTCGGGATCCTCGAGGGTGCGGAAGAGTTGCTCCAGAATGTCCGGTTGCGAGAGCCGTTCCTCGAAGGAGAGGATCGCGTCATGCAGCGATTGCTCGAGCCCCGCGGCGCGCACGGCAATCAGGCGCAGCTCGCGGAGGATCCGGGCCACGGCACGAAAGCCACCGACCGCGAGTTGCGACGGCAACACGTCCTCCAGCAGGGCGACGACCTCGCGGCGGACCGAGGGGGTGCGCTGACCCTCGAGGATGTCGAGCAGGGCATCAATCGCGGAGGTGCGGATGTCGCGTCGGTACTCCTCCTCGAGCTCGCTTTGCATCAGGCGCAGCTCCGCCTCGTCGAGGAAGAACGGCGCGGCGTCGAGGTCCGCCGGCGCAACCGCGCCGCCAGGATCCTGTTCGACCTTCTCGCGCACGGCACCTGGATCCTGGGCCTGATCCGGTCCACCGCCGGACTGCAGGAATTCGACGCCGTCGCTGAGGGCTTCCACGAAGGTGTAGGAGATCAACACGAACTGCTGTTCCCACAACAGGGTGAGCAGATCGTCGCTGGCGTCCTTCGGCAACAGCCGCGCACGATTCATCACCGCGAGAAAGCGGGTGATCTCCTCCGACTCCACGCCGGGCAGCAAGACCAGCCGACGGAGTCCGTCCTGGTACAACTGCGACGCGAAGCCCTCCGCCCGCGACGCACCGTACTGCAGCGGCACCCCCTCCCACTGCAGCTCGCCTTCCGGAAGGTCGAGGACCAGGCGCCCCGTCACGCCCCACACCGGCCCGAACGCCTCCGCGACCTGGTCCACCGAACGCTGGTAGACCGGATTGTTGGGGAGGTACATCTGGAATGCGCGCTGGCCCTTCGCCAGTGCGCGCAGCAGTTCCTCGACCACGCGCACGTCGGTCGCAGGCGGAGGCGTGACCGAGGGCGACGTCACCCGCGCGCCTTCAGTACGGCGGCGACGTGCGCCACATCCTTGTCGCCGCGCCCACTCAAGCAGAGGAGCACCACATCGTCGGCGTGCCACTGGCCGCGCTGCCCCTGAATCCAGGCAATCGCGTGCGCCGTCTCGAGGGCGGGAATGATCCCCTCCATCCGCGTGAACGACTGGAAGGCGGCCAATGCCGCGTCATCGCCGATGGCGTGATAGGCCACGCGATGCGTGTCGCGCAGGTGGCTGTGCTCCGGGCCGACCCCGGGATAGTCGAGGCCTGCCGAGACGGAATGGGCCGGTGAGACCTGCCCGTCCGCGTCCTGCAACAGGTACGAGAGGGTGCCGTGCAGGACGCCCGGGCGGCCGGCCGTGAGCGTCGCACTGTGGTGCCCGGACGCGATCCCCTCGCCCGCGGCCTCGATGCCGATCAGGGCGACGTCCGCATCATCGAGGAAGCCGGCAAACATCCCCATCGCATTGGATCCGCCCCCGACACACGCCACGACAGTGCTCGGCAGCCGCCCCAGCTTTGCCAGCACCTGCGCCCGCGATTCCCGCCCGATCACGGACTGGAAGTCACGCACCATGCGCGGGAACGGATCGGGGCCGACGACGGAGCCAATGATGTAGTGCGTGGTCGGCACGTTGGTCACCCAGTCGCGGAGCGCTTCGTTGGTCGCATCCTTCAGCGTGCGCGTTCCCGACGTGACGGGCACGACCGTCGCGCCGAGGAGCTGCATCCGATAGACGTTGAGGTTCTGCCGAGCCACGTCCTCCTCGCCCATGTAGACGACGCACTCGAGGCCGAAGCGCGCGCAGATCGTCGCGGTCGCCACCCCGTGCTGCCCTGCCCCGGTTTCCGCGATGATTCGCTGCTTGCCCATCCGCCGCGCGAGCAGCGCCTGCCCGATGGTGTTGTTGATCTTGTGGGCGCCGGTGTGGTTGAGGTCCTCACGCTTGAGCAACACGCGCACGCCCGACGCCTCGCTGAAGCGCGGCGCCTCGGTCAACCGCGAGGGCCGCCCGACGATTTCCTCGAGCAGCGCCTGATACTCCGCCCAGAACGACGGGTCGTCGCGCACGCTGTCATAGAGTGCGGTCAGGTCGTCCAGCGCGGCCACCAACGTCTCGGGGACGTAGCGTCCGCCGTAGGGACCGAATCGACCGTCGACCGCGGTTTCAGGTGGCAAGCTGAGCGTCACGCACGATCTCCAGGAAGCGAATCAGTCGCGCGGGATCCTTGATCCCGGGCGAGTGTTCGACGCCGGAACTTACATCGACGAGGTCCGGACCGACGAGGCGGATCGCCTCGGCAAGGGTCTCCGGGGTCAGGCCTCCGGCGAGCCCGACACGCACGCCCGCCGGCAGCCGTCGCCGGGCTTCGTTCGCGGCGTGGAGATCGATCGGCACGCCTCGGCCCCCGGCAGCCACGCCAGCTCCGGCGGCGCGCGGTTCCAGCAAGACCAGATCGGCGTGCTCGGTGAGGGTCGCCTCCTGCGCTTGGATTTCGGGCGGGATCCGCATCACCCGCCAGACCTCCAGCCCGGCGGCCTGAAGTTGGGCCGCGACCTCGGTGGAGGAGGGACCGTGCAACTGGACCCCGGACAAACGGGCCGCGGCAGCTACCGCGAGGATCTCCTCGACTGACTGCAGCCCGAAAACGCCAAGCACCGGCACACCCCCGGCCGCCGCCACGATCTCGCGCGCCTCGGCGCTCGTGCGCTGGCGCGGACCACCGGCGAAGATCACCCCGAGCCGAGCGGCGCCGTGCGCCGCCGCGAGGGCGGCGTCCTCGGGCCGCGTGAGCCCGCAAATCTTGGCCTCAACGCCCACGGCGCTGGACCCCCGCCAAGCCGCGCGCCGCGGCCTCCGGCGTGCCGTGGGCGGCAAGTGCCCCGCCGATCAACACGGCATCTGCCCCTGCCGACGCGGCCTCGGCGACGTCGTCGAGCGAGGCCATCCCGCTCTCGGCCACGGCCACCAGGCCCGAGGGGATGCTGGTGAGGAGTTGCCACGCCGCCGCCCGATGGATCGAGAAGTCATCGAGATCACGCGCATTCACGCCGATGACCTGGGCGCCGGCATCGATGGCGCGCGTGATTTCCCCCGCCGTATGCGTCTCGACGAGCACGCCAAGTCCCAGATCATCGGCGTCTCGGTGCAGCGCGCGGAGGGTGACATCGTCCAGCACCCGCGCGATGAGCAGCACGGCCGAGGCGCCCGCGGCGCGTGCCTCCAGCAACTGCAGGCGATCGAGGATGAAGTCCTTGCGGAGTGCCGGCACCACGACGGCCTGTGTCACGGCCCCAAGATCGGCGAGCGACCCGCCAAAAAAGGGGCCATCGGTCAGCACCGAGATCGCCGCGGCCCCGCCCGCGGCATAGGCCTGGGCGAGGCCGGCCGGATCGAGCCCGGCGTTGATGGCACCGGCCGAGGGCGACCGCCGCTTGACCTCGGCGATCAGCGCCACCGTCGGGCGGCGCAGGGCGTTACGGAACGAGGGCGGCGCCGGGGAGCGGGCTGCCGCCTGTTCCAGCTCGGCCTGTCGGGCCCGGAGGCCCGGCAGGGTGGCCCGGGTAGTGGCGATGATGGTGTCAAGGATTGGCATCTTGCTGTTCGGGGTCCCTTCGGGTATGGTTAGTTCGGTTTCTCTTCGCCATGCACAGCTCCGAGGCCCCGATGACGCTCTCACCGCTGACGCCGAAGCAACGCAAGATGCTCGATTTCCTGTCCGAGGCGATCGGCCAGCAGGGGTACGCCCCCTCCTTCGAAGAGATCGCCGAACAGTTCAACTACCAGTCGCTCGCGACGGTCCACGAACACCTGACGACGTTGGAGCGGAAGGGGTACATCCGCCGGAACTACAACGAGAGCCGGGCCATCGAGGTGCTGCCGCCGCGTGGCAGCTCAGGGGCCACCGACATCCCCCTGCTCGGTGCGGTCGCCGCCGGCTATCCGATCGAATCGATGATGAGCGGCGAGGTCGTTCAGGTCCCCGACACCATGCTGCCGCGCCGCGGGCCGAATTACGCGCTGCGCGTCCGTGGCGAATCGATGATCGACGAACAGATCTGTGACGGTGACCTGGTCGTCGTCAACGGTCGCGATTCTGCCGACAACGGCGAAATGGTGATCGCGCTCGTCAACGGCAATGAAGCCACGGTCAAGCGCTTCTACCGCGAGCCGGGTGGTTGGATCCGGCTCCAGCCAGCCAACACCGCGATGCGCCCGCTCCGCTACCAGGAAGACGACGTCCTGATCCAGGGCATCGTCGTCGGGGTGATCCGGAAGTTCTAGCGGGTCGCCGCTTGCAGCGCCGCGAGTCGCTCGGCCCCGCGGCGCTCGCGTAACGACGCCCGGGCCGCATCCACGGCGGCCTCCAGCGTCTCGACCACGCCACTCACGTAGATCGCCGCCGCCGCGTTGAGCAGCACCGCCGACTCCACTGCGGCACCGGCCCGCCCATCCTCCAGCAGCCCACGAATCACCGCCGCGTTCTCCTCGGGCGCTCCACCCGCCAGACCGTCGAGCGCCGACGCCGCCAGCCCGAACCGCGCCGGATCCAGCCGCCATTCGGTGACGACCCCCTGACGCACCTCCCAGACGGACGTCTCGCCAATCGGCGCGATTTCATCCATTCCGATGTCCGCGTGCACCACCATCGCGTGAACAGACCCGAGCCGTGCCAGGGCCCCCGCCATCCGCGGGGCGCGGTCCACGTCCGCGACCCCCACCACCTGTCGGCCGGCGAGGGCGGGATTCGCGAGCGGGCCAATGAGGTTCATCACCGTCGGCACACCCAGCTCCCGGCGCACTGGGGCGACATGCCGCATCGCAGGGTGGTAGTTCGGCGCGTAGAGGAAGACGATGCCGGTGGTGACAAGGACCTCGGCGGCACGTTCCGGGGTCAAGTCGATCCCGATTCCCAGCGCCTCCAGGACGTCGGCAGAGCCTGACCGGGAGGTGAAGGAGCGATTGCCATGCTTGGCGACTGGTGCGCCAGCCCCAGCCGCCACAAATGCGGCCGCGGTCGAGAGGTTGAGCGTGGACACCTTGCCGCCGCCGGTACCACAGGTATCGACGAGGGCGTCGGGAGTGGGGTGGCTGACGCGGCGCATGGCCGCCCGGAGGGCTCGGACCGCGCCGGCAATCTCCTCAGCGCTCTCACCGCGGCTCCGGAGGGCGAGCAGCAGGGCGCCGAGTGAGGCCGGACCGGCCGCGCCGGCCATGATCTCCCCGAAGGCAAGCGCAGCCTCCTCCTCGCTCAGGCCTTGGCCGGCGGCGAGGAGGCCGAGGGCATGGCGAACAGCCGGGGCCGAGACAGAAGCGGGAGTGGTCATCGTGGCAGGCCAAGCGTATCGGGCAGACCGCCGTTTTGTCAATATTCACAAGGGTTTACGACGCTTGCCGCACCCTTTGAAGCGGACTAGGTTTCGGGCCGGAATGGGACGCGCCCTGCTGCTCACGGTGGAGTTCGACGGAACCGCCTTTTTCGGGTGGCAGCGACAGCCTGATCGCCGCACCGTGCAGCAGGTCGTCGAGGAGGCGTTGGGCCGGTTGGCCGGTACGCCGTGCACCGCGATCGCCGCGGGACGGACCGACGCCGGCGTTCATGCGCTGGCGATGCCGGTGTCGACCATGATGCCCGAGCAATGGACGGCGGCGGCCCTGCTCCGCGCCCTCAACGCCGTGCTGCCGCGCGATGTTGCCGTCTCCGAAATCCGGGCGATCACCCCCGGTCGCGATGCCCGGCGTGCGGCAGAGTCGAGGCGGTATCGCTACGACGTCGGCGTCGACGCGGCGACCAGGTCGCCGTTCCGGGGGCGGACGGAATGGGCCCTCGGACGGCCGATCGACCTCGGACTGCTGGAACGGGCCGCCTCGGTCCTGGACGGCGAGCATGAGTTTCTCGCGTTCATGGTGACCGGCGAACCGAAGTCGCACTATCGCTGCCGCATTCTCGAGGCGGCGTGGTCGACACCGGAGGTTGGCCGTCTCCGCTTCACGGTGGCCGCCGACCGCTTCCTGCACCACATGGTGCGGATGCTGGTCGGGACGATGGTGGAGATCGGCCAGGGACGACGACCCGAGAGCGACATGGCCCGACTGTTGACGACAAAGCACAACGCCGACACCAGCCCACCGGCGCCGGCGGCTGGCCTGACTTTTCTGTCCGCGACCTTCCCCGCGACCTATTTCCTCGGAGAGCGTGCCGCGTGGTGACCCGCCGTATCGGAGCACTGCTCCTCGCCCTCGTCGCCGCCGCCAGTCGCGGCGAGGCCGACGCCAGCGCCCAGCAATCGACCACCTCCGCACCGCGCCCGGCCGCGCCCCTGGATGTCGCACGGCGCACGGCGATCGTCGATGCCTCCGCACGCGTCGCCCCCGCCGTCGTCTCCGTGCGAGTGACCCTGCCGACGCCGCGCCCCTCGCAATGGGATCTCTTCACCGGCACCCAGCCCGGCACGCCGCAGAGCTTCGGCACCGGCTTCATCCTCCGCGCCGACGGGATCGTCGTCACCAACCAGCATGTCGTCGCCAATGCGCAGCAAGTCACGGTGACGTTGGCCGACGGCACCGACGTCGAGGGCCGTGTGCTGGGTGAAGACCCGCTCACGGACATCGCCGTCATCAAGATCGAACGGACGGGACTGCCGGTCGTGCAGGTCGGGCGCTCCAGCGACCTGATGATCGGCGAGTGGTCGATCGCGCTCGGCAACCCCTACAGCTACCTGCTTGGCAATGCGGAGCCGACCGTCACCGCGGGCGTGATCAGCGCCACCGGCCGAAACATCCTCCCGACCGGCGAACAGAACGGCCTCTACCTCGACATGATCCAGACCGACGCGGCGATCAACCCCGGCAATTCCGGCGGTCCGCTCGTCAACGCGCTCGGCGAAGTGATCGGCGTCAATTCCTCGATCTTCTCGAACAGCGGTGGGAGCGTCGGCCTCGGCTTCGCGATTCCGATCGAACGCGCGGTCCGCGTGGCGGAAGAGATCGTGAGGAACGGCACCGTGCGTCGCGCCTGGGTGGGACTCGACGTGGCGCAGGCCAGTGAGATGGGCGAATGGAAGCGCACCGGCGGCGTCGCGGTGGCAAGTGTCGCTCCGGGCGGGCCGGCCGCGAAGGCGGGCCTCCGCACCGGCGACGTCCTGGTGCGCGCCAACGGTCGTGCGCTGCGCAACTCGCTCGACTGGGAGTCGGTGAAGCTCGACCTGCACGTCGGCGACCCGATCACCATCGCGGTCCAGAGTGCGGGCCAGACCACCGAGAAGCGGCTGGTCTCCTCGGACCTGCCCACCGCCACGGCGACGCGCGTCCGCTTCGGCGGTCTGGACCTGGTCACCGTCACCCCTGCCGTCCGGGCCGAGCTCGGCATCCGGAGCGAGGGCGGGGCGGCGATCACGAAGGTGCCAACCGACCTCGCGCGCGAGACCGGCCTGCGCGAGGGCGATGTGATCGTCAGCATCAACCGGACCGTCGTGCGGAGCGCGGAAGACCTCGCCCGCATCCTCGACGGTATGCGAGCGGGCACCTCCTTCCAACTGGTGATCGAACGTCGCGGTACGCTCTATCCCCTGAACCTGCGGATCTGATGACCGACGCCCGCTGGCAGTCCCCGCTTTCCGGTCGCTACGCCTCCCCGGCGATGCTCCACCTCTGGAGTGAGGCCTATCGCATCGGCCGGTGGCGCCGGGTCTGGCTCGCCCTGGCGGAATCGGAGCGCGCGCTCGGGCTCGACCTTCCGGAGGCCGCGCTGGCCGCGATGCGCGCGCACCTCGATGACGCCGACCTCGCGGTCGCGGCGGCCTACGAGAAGCGGTTCCGTCACGACGTGATGGCGCACGTGCACGCCTTCGGCGAGCAGGCGCCCGCCGCTCGCGCCCACCTCCATCTCGGCGCGACCTCGGCGTTCGTGACCGACAACGCCGACGTCCTGGTCATGCGCGACGGGCTTGCACTGATCCTCGGACGGCTGCTCGACGTGGTGGGCCACCTGCGCACCTTCGCCGAACGGCACGCCGCACTCCCCTGCCTCGCCTACACGCACTTCCAGCCTGCCCAGCTCACCACCGTGGGGAAGCGCGCCACGCTGTGGGCGCAGGATTTCGCGCTCGACATCGAGGCGGTGGTGCACCGCCTGACCACGCTGCGGCTCCGTGGTTGCAAGGGGACCACTGGCACGCAGGCATCGTTCCTCGAGCTGTTCGAAGGCGACCACGCCAAGGTCCGCGAGTTGGAGTCCCGCATCACGCACGCGCTGGGGCTTCCGCGCGCCTTCGCGGTGACCGGCCAGACCTATCCGCGGAAGGCCGACGCGCAGATCCTCGATGCGCTGAGCGGGATCGCGCAATCGGCCGCCAAGTTCGGCGCGGACCTGCGGCTGTTGCAGCACGAGGGGGAGTTGCTCGAGCCCTTCGAAGCCGAACAGATCGGGTCGAGCGCCATGGCCTACAAGCGCAACCCGATGCGCGCGGAGCGAATCGGAGCGCTGGCGCGTCACGTCATCTCGCTTCAGGCCAATGGCGCCCACACCGCCGCCTCGCAGTGGCTCGAGCGGACGCTCGATGACTCCGCCAATCGTCGACTGACGCTGCCGGAGGCGTTCCTCGCGGTCGATGCGATCCTCCTGCTCGCCGGCAACATCGCCCAGGGCCTCGAGGTGCGCGAACCGGTCATCGCCCGTCACGTCCGCGAGCAGATGCCGTTCATGGCGACCGAGCGGTGGTTGATGCTCGGGGTGCAGGCCGGCGGCGATCGCCAGGCGCTGCACGAGGTGGTGCGCAGCCATGCGATGTCGGTGCATGCCGCCGTGGCGGGTGGCGCACCGAACGACCTGATGGCGCGTCTCGCCGCCGACCCGGCGTTCGCGGGGATCGACCAGGCGCGACTCTCTGCGGAGCTCGATCCCGCACGCTATACCGGCCGGTCCCGCGAGCAGGTGGCCGAGTTCGTGAACGAGTACCTCGACCCGCTCATCGCCGAGGCCCGCCCGCATGCGGCCGTAGCCGAACAGGCGGAGCTTCGGGTATGACGATGCCACTCGTGCGGAGCAACCTGCCGCTCGCGCTGTGGCGCCGCGGCAAAGTGCGCGAAGTCTACGAAGTGGACGATGCGCGCCTGCTGATGGTCGCCAGCGACCGCGTCTCGGCGTTCGACGTCGTGATGGCGGAGGCGGTACCGGACAAGGGCCGGGTCCTCACCCAGCTCTCCGCGTTCTGGTTCCAGCGCCTGGGCAACTTGACCCCATCGCATTTCCTCACCGCCGACACCGACGCGATCATCGTCGAGGTGCCGGAACTCGCACCGCACCGGGCGGAGATTGCTGGTCGCGCCATGCTGGTGCGTCGCACGGCACCCGTCGCGTTCGAGTGCGTCGTCCGGGGCTACCTCTCGGGCTCGGCGTGGCAGGAATACCGCAAGCAGGGCACGCTCGCAGGGGAATCGCTCCGCCCGGCGCTGGTCGAGTCGTCCCACCTCGAGCCACCGATTTTTTCGCCAGCCACCAAGGCCGAGTCGGGCCACGACGAGAACGTCACCTTCGGAGCGATGCGCGCGGCCCTCGGCCCCGACTTGGCGGATGCCCTGCGCGACCTTTCGCTGGCGATCTATGCCGCCGGCCGACTGACCGCGGCCGACCGCGGGCTGATCATCGCCGATACCAAGTTCGAATTCGGCCTCGACCTCCGTGGCCGGCCGATCCTGATCGACGAGGTCCTGACGCCGGACTCGTCGCGCTTCTGGGAGGCCTCGGCATGGGCCCCCGGACACACCCCGCCGAGCTTCGACAAGCAGCCGTTGCGCGATTACCTCGCGAGCGAGCGGGAGGCCGGGCGCTGGAATGGCGACGCGCCGCCGCCGCCGTTGCCGGATCACGTGGTCGCCGCCACGGCGACGCGCTACCGCGAGGCGTTCCGGCGACTCACGGGTCACGACCTGCCTGAGGATGCCTGATGCGCGTCGCCCCCGAGGGAATCCCCTTCATCGCGATCGCCTGGGTGGTTGCGGCCGTGCTGTTCGGCTTCGGCTTCACCCTCGCCGGCGTCGTCTGGCTGCCGATCGCGGTGTGGGTCGTCGCCTTCTTCCGCGATCCAGTCCGGATCGGGCGCCGCGGCGATGACGTGGTGATCGCCCCAGCGGACGGCAAGGTGGTCAGCATCATCCCGATGCACGAGCCGCACCTGATCGGCGGCACGGCGACGCGGGTGTCGATCTTCATGAACGTCTTCAACGTTCATGTCAATCGCTACCCGAGCAATGGCGTCATCACCTTTCGCCGCTACACGCCGGGGAAGTTCTTCAACGCCGCCGACGAGAAGGCCGCGCTGGAGAACGAGCAGAGCGACATCGGCATCACGACGCCGCGCGGGGTGCTGCTGGTGCGCCAGATCGCGGGCCTCATCGCACGACGGATCATCACCGACCACGCCGAGGGTCGAACCATCTTGCAGGGCGAACGTCTCGGCCTCATCCGGTTCGGCTCGCGCGTGGATGTCTTTTTCCCGCCGGGCGTCCGCATCCTCGTCAAGGAAGGAGACGTGACGCAGGCCGGCGTCACGGCGATTGCTGAATGGACATGACCTCGCCTCCCCACCGCAGCGGCATGCGCCGCGTCGTCGTCGTGATGCCGAATGCCTTTACCCTCGGCAATCTCTTCTTCGGCTTCTGGTCGATCGTCTCGGCCCACAACGGCAACTTCCTGTGGGCCGGATGGTTCATCGTCTTTGCCGGCGTGCTCGACATGCTCGACGGTCGCATCGCGCGCGCGTCGAACAGCGGGTCCCGCTTCGGCGCGGAGCTGGACTCGCTCGTCGACGTGATCTCGTTCGGCGTCGCCCCGGCGTTGCTGATGTACTTCCTCGAGTTCTCGACGGCCGGGCGTCTCGCGTGGGTGATCTGCTTCTTCTACGTCGCCTGCGCGGCGCTCCGACTGGCGCGCTTCAACGTCCTCGCCGGTCAGGGCGGCAAGCCGTCCCACTGGTTCACCGGCTTGCCGTCACCGTCCGCCGGCATGACGCTGGCCACCTACTTCGCCTTCTCGCAGACCGACTGGTACCGCGGCTCGCTGGCGTACCTGAACTTCCATCATCAGGGGCTGGTCTTCCTGGTCGTCGCGCTGGCGCTGCTGATGGTGAGCAACGTCCAGTACCCGCGGTGGCCTGCTGCCGGCATTCGCACGCCGGGCCAGGTCCTCGGACTGGTCTGGTACCTGGTCGTGCTGGCCGGCTCGCTGTTGGTGCCACAGTACTTCCTCTTCCCGCTGGGCCTCACCTACCTGCTCTATGGGCTCATCCGCCACGTGGTGCTCCTGATCACGGCGCGCGATGACGAGGACCATGAGGAGCAGCCCCCGATCACGCTCGTGACCCCGACCCTTCGTCCCCGCCGCGCCGAGCGGCGTCAGGAGAACGCTGAATGACCGTCCATGTCCACGTGCGCGTGATGCCCCGCCCCGGCCTCCTCGACCCCCAGGGCCAGGCCGTGGAACACGCGCTGTCGTCCCTCGGCTTTGCCGCCGTGACCGGCGTCCGCGTCGGCAAGGCGATCGAGCTCGACCTGGAGGCGGCAAGCCCCGCCGCGGCCGAGGCGATGGCCCGCACGATGTGCGAACGGTTGCTGGCGAACCCGGTCACCGAGGACTTCGTGATCGAGGTCGCGTCCTGATGGCACGCGTGGCCGTCGTACGCTTCCCGGGAAGCAACTGCGAGACCGAGACCCTGGCCGCGATCGAGCGCGCCGGCGGCGAGGCGCTGCTGCTCGACTACCGCGCCACCGCCCTTGAGGGAGCGGACGCGGTCATCCTGCCAGGCGGCTTCTCCTACGGCGACTACCTCCGCTCCGGAGCCATCGCGCGCTTCGCGCCGGTCATGCAGGCGGTCAAGCTGCACGCCGACGCTGGCGGCGCCGTGCTCGGCATCTGCAACGGCTTTCAGGTGCTCTGCGAGGCGCACCTCCTGCCCGGGGCATTGCTCCGGAACGCGGCGCAGCGATTTCTCTCGCGCCCCGTCGACGTCCGCATCGAGCGGCGCGACACCGTCTGCACGGCCGACTACGCCGAAGGCGAGGTGATCCGGATCCCGATCGCGCATGGTGAAGGGCGCTTTACGGCCGACGCGGAGACGCTCGCCGCGCTCGAGGCCGAGGGGCGTGTGGTGCTCCGGTACGTGGCCGTCGCCGGAAGCGACGCCGTCGGCAATCCGAACGGTTCGGCGAATGACATCGCCGGCATCTGCAACGCGACGGGAACCGTGGTTGGCTTCATGCCCCACCCGGAACGACTCGCCGAGCCGGCACTGGGATCCGATGCGGGACATCGCTTCTTCACGTCGCTGATCGGCCGACTCGCGGCCACCGGGGTGGCGGCATGACCGTCGTGACCGCAGGCGAGGCGTTTCCGGGTGAACGCCCGGTGACCGCCGCCGTGGTGGCCGAGCACAAGCTGAACGAGATCGAGTACACCGCGATCCTGGCGCTGCTTGGGCGCACCCCGACGCTGACCGAGCTCGGCATCTTCTCGGCGCTCTGGTCGGAGCACTGCTCCTACAAGCACACCAAGCCGGTGCTGCGTCGCTTTCCCGTCGAGGGACCGCAGGTGGTCCAGGGTCCGGGCGAGAACGCCGGCGTCCTGCGCCTGCCCGACGGGTGGGCGGTCGCCTTCAAGATCGAGTCGCACAACCACCCGAGCGCCGTCGAGCCCTATCAGGGCGCGGCGACCGGCGTCGGCGGCATCCTGCGCGACGTCTTCACGATGGGAGCACGTCCTGTCGCGGTGCTGAATTCGCTCCGGCTCGGACCGCTCGACGACCCGCGCAATCGCTGGCTCTTCGCCGGCATCGTCAAGGGCGTCGGTGACTACGGCAACTGCGTCGGCATCCCCACGCTCGGCGGGGAGGTCTGCTTCGCCCCCGGATACAGCGGCAATCCGCTGGTGAACGCGATGGCCGTCGGCCTTCTCCGTGAGGCCGACCTGATCACGGCGCGCGCGCACGGCGTCGGCAACATTCTCCTGACGGTCGGGGCCAGCACCGGTCGCGACGGCATCCACGGGGCCTCGTTTGCGTCGGAGGACCTGACCGCGGAGAGCGAGAAGCGACGACCGCAGGTGCAGGTCGGCGATCCCTTCACCGAGAAGCTGCTCCTCGAAGCCTCGCTCGAACTGATCACCAGCAACGTGATCGTGGCGATCCAGGACATGGGGGCCGCGGGCCTCACGTCATCCTCCGCCGAAATGGCGGCACGCGGCGGGGTTGGCGTCGAGCTCGACACGTCGAGGGTGCCCACGCGCGAAGCGGGAATGACGCCGTACGAGATCATGCTGTCGGAATCCCAGGAACGGATGCTGGTCGTCGCGGAGCCACACCGGATTCCCGAGATCCAGGCGATCTGCCGGAAGTGGGAGCTCGACGCCACGCCAGTGGGCCACGTGACCGACGACGGCCTCTTCCGGATCGTGCATGACGGGCGCACCGTCGCGGCGATCCCGGGACAGGAACTCGTCGACGGCTGCCCGATCTACACACCCGACGCCGTCGAATCGCCAGAGGCGGTCGCGCGCCGAGGGCGCGTGCCGACACGCGAAGCCCCGACTCCGGGCCAGGCACTCCTCACCCTGCTCGACGCGCCAACGATCGCCAGCAAGCGCTGGGTGTTCGAACAGTTCGACTCCACCGTGCGCGCCGGCAGTGCGATTCTCCCCGGCGGTGACGCCGGCGTCCTTCGCGTTGCGGATACGACCTTCGGCCTGGCCATGACGGTCGACTGCAACGCGCGTCATGTCCTGCTCGATCCGTTCGAGGGTGGCAAGGGCGCGGTGGCCGAGGCAGCGCGCAACATCGCCTGCACCGGTGCCCGTCCGTTGGGCCTCACCGACTGCCTGAACTTCGGCAACCCCGAGAAGCCCGAGATCTTCTTCCAGTTCACCGAGGCGTGCCGGGGCATCAGCGAAGCCTGCCTGGCGTTCAACACACCGGTGACCGGCGGCAACGTCTCGCTCTACAATCAGAACCCCCATGGTGCGATCGATCCGACCCCGACGATCGGCATGGTCGGGTTGCTTGCCGACATCACCAAGGCGGTGCCCTCCCACTTCCAATCCACCGGCGACGCCATCCTGCTGCTCGGCGCGAGTCGCGGGCACCTGGGCGGCTCGGCGTACTGGGCCGAGGTGCTCGATGCGGTGGCCGGGTCACCGCCGCCGATCGACCTGGTGGCGGAGCGCGCACTGCAGGAGGTACTCATCGCGGCGGCCGAGGCGCGACTGCTCCGCTCGGCGCACGACCTCAGCGATGGTGGCCTCGCGGTCGCGCTGGCGGAATGCTGCATGGGCGGGCCATGGGCCACGAGCACACTTGGCGCGGTGATCGATCTCGGGGCACATGCCCCGGACGTGACCGATGAAGGCTTCCTCTTTGGGGAGGATGGCGCGCGGGCGATTGTCTCCTGCACCCCCGCCGACGTCGCCGCGCTGCAGCAGGTGGCCGCCCGCCAGGGCGTCGCGGCGCACTACCTCGGCCTCGTGGGCGCCGCTGGCAGCGACCTGATCGTCAACCGGGAAGCACGCGGCTGGACCTGGCAGACGGACGCGCTCCGCCGCCAGTACCTCGAGGCGATTCCCCGCCGCATGGCGGCACCTGTCACAGCCACGGGAGAGGAGTAAGCGATGTGCGGTGTGATCGGTGTGTCCGGCGTTCCTGACGCGTCGCGGGTCGCCTACCTCGGCCTCTACGCGTTGCAGCATCGCGGGCAGGAGAGCGCGGGCATCATGGCAGTCGACGAGGAGACGACGGCGCGGATCCATCGCGAGATGGGGTTGGTCGCCGACGCCTTCTCCGAACCGGCCCTCGAGGCGCTCCGGGGCGACGTGGCGATCGGACACACCCGATACTCCACCGCCGGCAGCACCGTCCTCGCCAATGCCCAACCCTTCCTGGTGAACTATCACGCCGGGCCGCTCGCGGTGGCCCACAACGGCAACCTCGTGAACGCCGATGAGCTGCGCGACGAGCTGGTGCGCGGCGGGGCGATCTTCTCGTCCAACAGCGACACCGAGGTCCTGATCCACCTGATTGCCCGTTCGAATGCGCCGACCATTGAGGGCCAGATCCGCGACGCGCTGGAGCAGGCCGACGGCGCATACTCGGTGGTGATCGGGGTCGGCCGCACCCTCTACGCGGCGATCGACGCGCGCGGCTTCCGGCCGCTCTTTGTCGGCCGGGTCGGCAACGGCCTCGTGGCGGCGTCGGAGACCTGCGCCCTCGACCTGGTCGGCGCCACCAACATGCGCGAACTCGAGCCGGGAGAATTCGTCCGGCTCGAGGATGGCGTGGTGACCAACCTCGCCCCGCTCGCCCCCAGGCGCGTCACCCGCTGCATCTTCGAGCTCGTGTATTTCTCGCGGCCGGACTCGACCATCTTCGGGGAATCGGTGGACCGCGTGCGTCGAGAGCTCGGCCGCCAGCTGGCGCGCTTCCACCCGGCCACCGGCGCCGACGTGGTCTTCTCGGTGCCCGACTCGGCCAACGTGATGGCCCTCGGGTACTCCGAGGTCTCCGGCGTCAAGCTCGAGCACGGGCTCATCCGCAACCACTACGTGGGCCGCACCTTCATCAACCCGACGCAGGCGATCCGGGTGGAGAAGGTGAAGATCAAGTTCAACGCGGTGCGCGAGGTGATCGCAGGGAAGTCCGTCGTGGTGGTCGACGATTCGTTGGTGCGCGGCACCACCAGCAAGGGGCTGGTCGAAATGATCCGCGCCGCCGGCGCTCGCGAAGTGCACCTGCGCCTCGGCTCACCGCCAATCACCGGCCCCTGCCACTACGGCATCGACACGCCCACGCGTGATGAGCTGATCGCGGCGACACACTCCCGCGAGGAGATCTGCGCCTACCTCGGGGTCGACTCCTTGGAGTACCTCACGCTCGACGAGATGACCGGGGCCACGTCGCACGGTACCGAGTGGTGCCATGCTTGCTTCTCCGGCGACTATCCGACGCCCGTGCAGCTCACTTTCGGCGCCTTCCGCACGGCGACCGCACCGCTGGAGGTCATCGCATGATCGACCCCTTCGCCCAGCAGCCCCTGGTCTACTCATTCGGCCAGGGACGCGCCGAGGGCTCCTCCGCCATGAAGGACATCCTGGGCGGCAAGGGCGCCGGTCTCGCCGAGATGACCAACCTCGGCATCCCGGTCCCGCCAGGATTCACGATCTCCGCCTCCCTCTGCCAGACCTACCTCGACACCCATTCCTTCCCGCCGCGACTCCGGGCGCAGGTGGAGCAGTCGTTGCAGCGCCTCGAAGCCGCGACGGGCCGGGAGTTCGGCGACATCACGAATCCGCTGCTGGTCTCGGTGCGCAGTGGCGCTGCAGTCTCGATGCCGGGGATGATGGAAACCATCCTGAACCTCGGGCTGAACGACCGGACCGTCGAAGGGCTTGCGGCCAAGAGCAACAACCCGGCCTTTGCCTGGGACTGCTATCGCCGCTTCGTGCAGATGTTCGGCGTGGTCGTGTTCGACCAGCCCCGTGCACCGTTCGACCAGTTGGTGGAGGAGGCGCGGCACGCCCACGGCGCCGCGCGCGACATCGACCTGCCGGTCGCGGCGATCAAGGCCTTGGTGGCACGATTCAAGGCGATCATCGTCGAGCAGGCTGGGCGCCCGTTCCCCGAGGAACCGATGGAACAGCTCTGGGGCGCGATCGCCGCCGTCTTCGAGAGCTGGAACACGCGCCGCGCGATCGACTACCGACGGATGCACGAAATCCCCGACACGATGGGCACGGCCGTCAACATCGTGGCGATGGTCTACGGGAACCTCGGCGAGACATCAGGGACCGGAGTCACCTTCTCGCGGAATCCGTCGACCGGCGAGCGGCTGCTGTACGGCGAGTTCCTCTGCAACGCGCAGGGCGAAGATGTGGTCTCCGGCGCACGAACGCCGGAGCCGATCACGGCGCTGCGGGAGCGGATGCCGGGTGTCTTCCACGAACTGGAGCGGATGGCCCGGACGTTGGAGCGTCATTTCCGCGACGTCCAGGACATGGAGTTCACGATCGAGGAGGGGCGGCTCTACATGCTGCAGTGCCGGCGCGGGCAGCGCTCCGGCCAGGCCGCCTTCCGCATCGCGTGCGAGATGGTCACCGAGGACCTGATCAGCGAGGAAGAGGCGGTTGCCCGAATCCCGCCCGCCGCGCTGGAACAACTGCTGCACCCGATGATCGACCCCGGCGCGGCGCTCGATCGCCTGGCAACGGGCCTTCCGGCATCCCCCGGCGCCGCGTCGGGGCAGATTGTTTTCGACGCCGACATCGCGGCCGACCGTGGGCGAGCCGGCGACGCGGTGATCCTGGTGCGCCGGGAAACCTCCCCCGAGGACTTCCACGGCATGGTCGCCGCGAAGGCGGTGCTCACGGCCCGCGGTGGCATGACGTCCCATGCGGCCGTCGTCGCCCGTGGGATGGGCAAGCCATGCGTCGCCGGCGCGCAGGACCTTGAAGTCGACGAGGCGCTCGGCACGGTCCGCGTGGGTGACCGGGTCCTGCATGGCGGCGACTGGATCACGCTCGACGGCAGCACGGGCATCGTCTACGTCGGACAGGCCAAGCTGATCGCCCCGGAACTGGGGGAGCACTACCACACGCTGATGGGGTGGGCCGACCGGATCCGTCCGATGAAGGTGCGCGCGAACGCCGACACCGCCGCCGATGCCCACCGGAGCCGCGACTACGGCGCCGAAGGGATCGGCCTCTGCCGCACCGAGCACATGTTCTTCGACGGCGATCGCCTGCTCGCGATGCGCGAGATGATCGTGGCGGAAGATCGACCCGCGCGTGAACGGGCGCTGGCGAAGCTGTTGCCGATGCAGCGTGGCGATTTCGAGTCGATCTTCCGGGCGATGGAAGGCTATCCCGTCACCATCCGGCTCCTTGATCCGCCGCTGCACGAGTTCCTGCCGAAGGACGAGGAGGAGCTCCTCAAGCTGTCGCAGGATCTCGGCAAGCCGCTCGACCGTTTGCGTCACGTGGTCGACTCGCTCCATGAGGAGAACCCGATGCTGGGGCTCCGTGGTTGTCGGCTCGGGATCATGTACCCTGAGATCACCGCCATGCAGGCCCGCGCGATCTTCGAGGCGGCCTGCACCGTCGCCGCGCGGAAAGGGCGCGTCATGCCCGAGGTGATGATCCCGCTGGTGGCGTCGGTGATCGAGTTCCGCCGGCAGTCACTGCTGGTGCGCCAGGTCGCCGAAGAAGTGTTTCGGGAACGGCAGCTCACGGTGCCCTACCTGCTCGGGACGATGATCGAGCTGCCACGGGCCGCACTCACCGCCGACGAGATTGCGCGTGAGGCGCAGTTCTTCTCGTTCGGGACCAACGACCTGACGCAGACCACCTACGGCCTGTCACGCGATGACGCCGGGCGTTTCCTGCCACATTATGTCGCCAGCGGGATCATGGAACAGGATCCGTTCCAGACGATCGACCAGGCCGGTGTCGGCAAGCTGGTGCGGATGGCCTGCGAACTGGGCCGCGCCACGCGCGCCGACCTCAAGATCGGGGTCTGCGGCGAGCACGGCGGCGACCCCGCCTCCATCGCCTTCTTCGAGACCGTCCGGATGAACTACGTCTCCTGCTCGCCGTTCCGCGTGCCGGTGGCGCGCCTCGCCGCGGCGCAGGCCGCGCTGGCCTCGCGTGGCACCGTCGACCGCACGAAGGCGACCGTATGAGCGCCGCCGTCCCGCCCCTGGTCGGCGTGGTCATGGGGAGCGACTCGGACTGGGCGACGATGCAGCACGCCGCAGCCCGACTCGTCGAGTTCGGGATTCCGTACGAGACGCGGGTCGTTTCGGCCCATCGGACCCCCGACCTGCTCTTCCAGTATGCCGCCGACGCCGCGGCTCGCGGCCTCAAGTGCATTATCGCGGGCGCCGGCGGTGCAGCGCACCTCCCCGGCATGCTGGCCGCAAAGACGATCGTGCCGGTGCTCGGCGTCCCCGTCGCGTCGAAGCATCTGCAGGGCCTCGACTCGCTGCTCTCGATCGCGCAGATGCCGACCGGCGTGCCGGTGGCGACGTTCGCGATCGGAGACGCCGGAGCGCACAACGCGGCGCTCTTCGCCGTGGCCATGCTGGCCCGCGACAATCCGGAACTGGCGCGTCAACTCGAGGGGTTCCGCGCCGCGCAGGACCTCAAGGTGCGCGCCCTGACGCTCCCGCCGGCGTGATCCTGCCGGGCGGGACCCTCGGCGTGCTGGGGGGCGGTCAACTTGGGCGGATGTTCACCGCCGAGGCGCAGCGTCTCGGCTATCGGGTCGTGGTGCTCGATCCCGACTCTGAAGCACCGGCGGGACAGATCGCCCACGAGCACATTGTGCGCGACTGGAGCAACCATGAGGCGCTGGCCGAGTTGGCGGCACGGGCGCAGGCGATCACGACCGAGTTCGAGAATGTGCCCGCCGACGTGCTGCGGGCGCTCGCGGCGCATTGCCCGGTCCGCCCCTCCGGCGACGCGGTGTGGACCACCCAGGACCGGATTCGCGAGAAGGCCTTCCTCAACCGTGCCGGCGTCGACACGGTGGGATGGCATCTGGTCGCGTCCGCCGCCGACTGCGACGTGGCGTGGAGTGCGGTCGGCACGCTCGGTGCGATCCTCAAGACCGCCCAGCTCGGATACGACGGCAAGGGGCAGGTGCGCGTCGCGACGCGTGAAGCCCTCCCGTCGGCCTGGGCGTCGCTCGGAGGCGTTCCCTGCATCCTCGAAGAGCGGGTCGTGCTCGCGTCCGAGCTCTCCGTGATGGTGGCCCGGGATGCGTCTGGTGCCATCACCACCTGGCCGGTGGGCGAGAATGTGCACGTCGACGGCATCCTGCACACCACGGTCGTCCCCGCGCCGATCTCTGCCGCCCTGACCGAGGCCGCGCGTGGGGTCGCCGAACGGATCGTGGCCGCGCTCGAGTACGTCGGTGTCATGGGCGTGGAGTGCTTCGTCACCAGCGACGGTCGCCTGCTGGTCAACGAGTTGGCACCCCGGCCGCACAACAGCGGCCACTGGACGCTCGATGCTGCCGTGACGTCGCAGTTCGAGCAACAAGTCCGGATCGTGGCCGGCTTGCCGCTCGGCGACACCACCGCCCTCGGCGCCACCGCGATGGTGAACATCCTCGGCGATTGCTGGGCGCACGGCGATCCGAAGTGGGCCGCGGCCCTGGCACTCCCGGGCGTGCGGCTCCACCTCTACGGCAAGCGTGAGGCCCGCACTGGTCGCAAGATGGGCCACCTCACGGTCACCGCGCCGACCGGTCCGGAAGCATTGCATCGCGCACTCACCGCCTGGCGTGCGCTCACAAATTGACCCTTCTCCTCCCGGAGTGATTCCATGCTCGTGTTTGCCATGCTCGCCCTCACCCTCGCCGCCGACCCGGTCTGCACCCCACAGCGTCCCGCTGCGTCGGTCGCCACGCGCGCGTCGAAGTACGACTCCACGATGACCAAGGTCGGCAGCGCGGTGGTCAAGGTCTGCTACGGCCGCCCGCAGATGAACGGGCGTGCCATCTTCGGCTCGGCGCTGGTCCCCTACGGCAAGCTCTGGCGCACTGGCGCGAACGAGCCGACCATTCTCCACACCACGGCGCCGATCACGGTCGCCGGCGTTCGCCTGGAGGCCGGGAGCTATTCGCTGTACACGGTGCCGATGCAGGGCGCCTCATGGGATGTGGTGCTCAACCGCTCGATCTCGCAGTGGGGGATCGAGGGCGCCTACGAAGGCGTCAAGGCACAGGAAGTCGGCCGAGGCAAGGCCGCGACGATGCCGATGGCGCCGGCCGTCGAGACCTTCACGATCTCGGCGGCGCCGACCTCGCTTAACCTGAGCTGGGAAAAGGTCATGGTGATGATCCCGATGGCGGCGGCGAAGTAGCCTCGTGTCGGCCCCTTCCCCGCTGCCCTTTCGCATCAAAATGCCCGGTGAGGATACCGTCGAATTCACCGAGGTCCGCGACGTCTCCCGTCGGGCCGACGGCATGTTGCACCTGCTCGATGGGGTGTTGCTGCTGGAGTGGGCAGTCACGGAGTCGGTGGACGAGGTCGGACTTTCCAACGTGAGCTCCACGACCGAGACCTTTGCGGCAGAGGAGATGGAGATCCCCCTCGAGTGGCTGGCGGGCGTCGAGCTGGTCGGGGGCATCTTGCGGCCCAGATTGATGCTGCACGCACGAAGCCTGCGCGTCTTCGAGGGGATTCCCGGCGCGAAGGGGGCGCGCCTCGACCTCCGCTACGACCGGAGCGACCGGATGGTCGCGGTGGCGCTGGTCCGGGCAATCGAAGCAGCGCTCCTGGCGCCACCGGTCGAGGACTCTGGCGAGACGCCCCGCCTCGCCCCCTGAGCAGCCCTGCTCAGGTCACCCCAAGCACCGCCATCAGGAACGCATAGTCCACCGCGTACTCGCGCAGTCGGTCGTACCGGCCGGACGCGCCGCCGTGCCCTGCCCCGAGGTTGGTGAGGAAGAGCAGCGGCGCGTCGGTGGTCTTGAGCGTCCGCATCCGGGCCACATACTTGGCCGGTTCCCAGTACATCACCTGTGAGTCGTTGAAGGCAGTGCGCACCAGCATCGGCGGATACGGCTTCGCGGCGAGGTTGGTGTACGGACAATACGCACGCATCCAGGCATACTCCGTGGCGATGCCGGGGTTGCCCCACTCCTCATACTCACCAACCGTCAGCGGCAGCGTCGCGTCGGACATGGTGTTGATCACGTCGACGAACGGTACCTGCGAGAGCACGGCCGCGAATCGGTCGGGGCGCAGATTGGTGACCGCCCCCATCAGCAGACCTCCCGCACTGCCGCCCTCGATCGCGAGGCGATCCTCCGAGACAATCCGCGTGGTGACGAGGTGGTCGGCACAGGCGAGGAAGTCGGTGAAGCTGTGCATCTTCTCGCCCATGCGTCCGGCATCGTGCCACGGCTTCCCCAGTTCCCCGCCGCCCCGGATGTGCGCGATCGCCACCACCATGCCTCGCTCCAACAGCGACAACCGATTGGAGGAGAACGACACGGGATACGGATACCCGTACGACCCGTAGCCGTGGAGCAGGGCCGCCGCGCTGCCATCCTCGGGGACATCGGCGCGTCGTACCAGCGAGATCGGGATCAACGTGCCGTCAGGCGCCGTCGCATGCAGTCGGCGCGAGACGAAGCGCGTCGCATCATAGCCACCGACCACTTCCTGTTGCTTCAGGAGCGTTCGCTCGCGCGACTCGAGGTCGTAGTCGATGACCGACGACGGCGTCACCAGGGACTGATAGCCGTAGCGGTAGACCGCCGTGTCGAACTCGGGATTGGCGTGCGGATAGCACTCGTACGCCGGTTCCGGGAAGGCGATCCGATGGCTGGTGCCGTCGGCGAGTCGATGCACGGCCATCTGCGGCACGCCGTCTTCACGTTCGTGCACGACGACGTGCCCGCGGAAGCACTCCATCCCCTCGAGCATGACGGCGTCGCGGTGCGCCACAACTTCGATGGCGTCGGCCAGCGCGCCGCCGCTGACGGGCAGCGTGATCAGGCGGAAGTTGCGTCCGGTGTCGTTGATGCGGAGATAGAAGCGGTCGCCATGGTGATCGAGGTCATATTCCCGGTCGGCGATTCGCGGCAGGACCGTGCGCCACGGGTCGGTGGTGCCCGCGCGACGCACCCGTGCCTCCGACGTGGTGTGGCTGCCGCTGAACAGCACCAGCCACTCGCGGCTACGGGTTCGGGCCACACCGGCGTTGAAGGCCTCATCCGCCTCGCGGAAGACGAGCGTGTCGATGCCATCGACGAGATCGTGTTGCCACACCTCGCAGGAGCGCTTGGTCGCCTCGTCCTCGACGCCATAGAAGAGCGTGCGCGCGTTGCTGTCCCACGCCACCGAGGTGACGCGCTCACGCCGGAGCGGGAGCATGGCATCGGTGCGCAAGTCCTTCACCACCAACGTGTACTGCCGGAAGCCCGTCTCATCGGTACTGTACGCCAGAAGCCAGCCGTCGTCGCTCACGGCCATGTCGCCCAGTGCCATGAAGGACTTTCCCTCGGCCAGGAGGTTCAAGTCGATCAACACCGTCTCCTCGCCGTCGGTCGCTGACCCACGGCGACGGCAGTAGATCGGGTACTGCTTCCCTTCCTCGGTCCGCGTGTAGTACCACCAGTCGCCCTTGCGGTACGGCACGGAGAGGTCGGTCTCGCGGATGCGACCCAGCATCTCGCGATAGAGCTGCTCCTGAAGCGTGGTCGTCGGTGCCAACCACGACTCGGCCCAGGCGTTCTCGGCCTCGAGGTAGGCGCGCACGGCCGGATCCTCTTTCTGCCGCAGCCAGGCGTAGTCGTCCCGAAGCGTCTCACCATGATGTGCCGTCGTGACGGGCTGGGTCGGGGCGATTGGAGGCGTGGGAAATTCGGTCATGGCTCGCGTCGGTCGGGGTGGCAATGAAAACGGTGAATCCGAGCCGAGGCCCGAACTCACCGCTTCAATCAATGGAGGCGCAGGGAATCGAACCCTGGTCCGAATCAATTTCCGGGACCGCGTCTACGTGCGTAGGCTCCGCTTCGAACTTGGCGTTGGGCCGGTGCCGAGCCGACCTTCCCAACGGTGACCTCCTGGAGACTCGCTTCTGGTGTCGGAGGACCACCAGTCGCTATTCCGGATTAATGATTCCGATCAGAACGCCCCGGACGGGCTTTCATCTCGGAGGTGCGTGAAGCGAACTACTTAAAGCTCAGCTTACGCAGCCATCGCCAGATCAGTGTTGGCAATTGTGTTTTTTCCGAAGGGATTATCCAGGACCCCGGACCTGGGCACGCGGCGATGCCTTCTACCAACCCGTCGAAGCCGATCGCCCCCGTGCCCGAAGAGTAGCCGAAGGCACCCCGTCGGGCAAGTCCGAATGCACTGGACTGGAGAGTCTCCTTCCAAAGATGGATATTAGGGCACTGCCTGCCATCTTCTCTCCTTCCCGTGGGTCCTCCATGCGCCTGCCGCTTGTTGCCCTGTTGCTCGTCGCCCCTGCCCTGCCGGCCCAGACGCTGCCGCTCCGCCAATCGAAACTCGATGCGACGGCGCGCGATGCCTCCCTGCGCGTGCCCCTCGATTCCACCGTCGACGCCCGCTGGTTGGGCATCGCGCCGGGGGCGCCGCGGTGGGACCTGGAAGGACGCTGGATCTACTTCTCCTATGACACCGTGGTGAAGCCGGCGGAACCGGTGGCACCGGACGCACCCTGGTTCCGGGTGTCGCGGGATGGCAAGAAGATCGAGGCGGTGAGTCGGGAAGTCGGCACCCGCATTCCGATCGGTGTCCAGTGGACGCGCGACGGCAGCCGCGGGATCTGGAGTGCCCGGAACGAATTGCGGATCTGGGAACGCGGCAAGGGCGAACGGCTCCTGCGGGCGAGCCTCGAAGGCGGCGGGTTCCGCTGGTCGGAGGACGAGTCGGAACTGCGTTTCCAGCGGAGTGGCGACCTCTTCGCGCTGAATCCGGCGACCGGTGTCGAGCGACAGTTGACCCGGACGAGTGTGAAGTTCGAGGCACCCAAAGACGCCAAGAACGCGGCCGAGCTGAAGAAGGAGCAGGTCGAGATCTTCGACTTCGTCAAGCGGCGGAAGGAGCAGCAGGATTCGGCGAAGGCCCGCGCCCGTCGCGACCGGATCCCGATGCCCGCCGTCGTGCTCAAGCCGAAAAAGGACGACACGATCGGCGATCTGGCGATCACCCCTGATGGCAAGTACGTCAGCTACATCGCCACGCCGAAGGTCGAGGAGGGATCGACCGTCTTCGGTGACTATGTCAACGATTCCGGGATCGTCATCTCACGGACATCCCGTGCGAAGGTCGGCGCGCCACTGGCCCAGAGCCGAGCCGCGATCATCGCCGTCGACCCGATCGCCGAGCCGGATAGCGTGGCGATCACGTTCGTCGACACCGCCGGCTTCGGCAAGCCGGTGCGCGCCACCGATCTGCAGTGGAATCGCCAGGGGACGCACCTGCTCGCGGAGTTCGCCTCGCTCGATTACAAGGACCGGTGGATCGTGCTGGTCGATCCGGCCACCGGCAAGCAACTGAAGACGCTCGATCACCAGCACGACGACGCCTGGCTGCTCGAACCGCGCGGGCTCACCTGGATGCCCGATGGCGAGCGCATCGCGCTCCGCACGGAGGAAAGCGGCTGGGACCACCTCGTCCTGGTCGCGATGGACGGCACGCGCCGGCCGCTGACCTCCGGTGAATGGGAGGTCCGCGGTGCCTCCCTCTCCCGCGATGGCAAGTGGTGGACACTCTCAACCTCGGAAGCGCACCCGAGCGAGCTGCACCTTTACCGGATGCCGGCCGAGGGCGGCCCACGCACCCGGATCGACAATCTCGGCGACGGCGAAGTGACGGCCGTCTGGGCGCCCGGCGAGGACGGGGCCGCGCTCCGCTGGAGCACCCCGACGGAACTGGCCGACCTCTACCTGATGCCAAGCCTCACGGCGGCGCCGATCCGGCTGACCCGGAGCGGCACCGACATGTTCTGGAAGCTCGCCTGGCCCAGCAGCGACTTCGTGAGCTTCAACGACGACCAGGGGAAGCCCGTCTGGGCACGCGTCTACCGCCCGGCGACCCAGCACGCCAACCGTCCGGCCGTGATGGAGATCCACGGCGCGGGGTACGCCCAGGGCGTCCACAAGGCGTTCTCCGGCTCGAGCGCGCACGGTGGCTCGCTGTACGCCAAGCACCTCACCGACCTGGGCGTCACCTACATGGTGCTCGACTACCGCGCGAGTGCCGGCTACGGCCGCGACACCCGGACCGCGGTGTACCGCAGCATGGGCGACCGCGATGTGGCCTCGGCGGTGGCCGCGGTGCCCTTCCTGCGCGAGAAGTACAACGTCAATCCGGACCGCGTCGGTCTCTATGGCTGCTCGTACGGCGGCTTCTTCACGCTGATGGCACTGTTCAAGCACCCGGGCGTCTTCAAGGGCGGCGTGGCGCAGTGTTCGGTCACCGACTGGGCGCATTACAACCACTGGTACACCGCCCGCATCCTCAACGGCGCGCCGGCGAGCGACACCGCCGCGTATCGCGCGTCGTCGCCGATCTACTTTGCCGCCGGCCTCAAGGACCGCCTGATCATCCAGCACGGCCTGGTCGACAACAACGTGATGTACCAGGATGCGGCGCCCCTGGTGCAGCGCCTGATGGAGCTCGGCAAGGACTTCGACTTCGTCACCTACCCGATCGAGGCGCACGGATGGGGCAACTCGTGGTCGAAGCGCGACTCGCAGCGGCGGATGCAGAGGTTGTGGGAGGAAGTCTTGCTCAACAAGTAGCGAGAATCGAGAAGGGAGAAGCGAGAAGCGAGAAGCGTGGCTCGGCGGAAAGATTTCCCCGCTGGGCCACGCTTCTCGCTTCTCGCTTCTCGCTTCTCGCTATCCCCCCAGCCACCCCTTCCGTCGAAACCACGTAAAGATCGCCGCCGAGACGCCCACCATGATCGCCAGCACCGCCGGGTAGCCCCACCGCTGCTCGAGTTCCGGCATGTGGGCGAAGTTCATTCCGTAGATGCCGACGATGAAGGTCAGCGGCAGGAAGAAGGCGGAGAAGACGGTCAGCACGCGCATCACTTCGTTGTTGCGGTGCGATGCGACGGCGAGGTGCACCTGTTGCAGGTTGTTTGCCTCGTCGAGCAGCTGATCCGCCCAGAAGAGCAGCGCTTCGACCGATTCGCGCACGTCCTGGTAGAGCGGCTCGGCACGCTCAGCCTGCGGGACGAGCTTGTTGACGACCTGATTGCTCTGCCAGAGGATGCGGCGGATCAGCGACACCCGGCGCTTGAGATTGTGCGCCTGTTCGAGGGACGGTGGCGGGCCGCCATCGAAGAGTCCGGCCTCGATCTGGTCGACCAACTGTTCCGCCTGTTCCAGCGGCTTCTCGTAGGACCCCAGGATATTGTTGCCGAGGCCGAAGAGGAGCAGTGGCAGGGTGCAGGACTCGCCGGTGGTCTCACCCCCGGTGCCGAAGCGCTCGCGCAACTTGGCGACTTCGTGCAGGTCGACGCGATGGACGGTGAGGGCGAAATTGGGCCGGAAGAAGATCGCGACCTTGCGCGTCAGCTCCTGGATCGACGAGGCATCGTCCTTCGCGGAATCGTCGTGCGCCCGCAGGATCAGGAACGTCGCGTCGCCGATCTTCTCATGCTTCGGCAGGTGCTCGGGATCGAGACAGTCCTCCACCACGGTCGGATGGAGATCATAGGTGCGGGCGAGGTCTTGAAGGTCGAGCCGGGAGGGGGAGACGACGTCGAGCCAGGTGAACGCCTCGCTCTCGACGACGCGGAGGAGGGTCACGCCGCCGTCGCGAATGATTCGCGGGCCAGGTAGTCCGCAAAGATCTGCTCCGCCTCGACCAGCGATTCCACCTGGAAGAGCTTGCCGCGCAGCGCCGTCGCCGCATGCAGCCCCTTGGTGTACCAGCCGAAGTGCTTCCGGAACTCGATCATCGTGTGCCGCGTGTTGCCCTGCAGGCGGAGCGCCAGCCGGGCGTGCTCCAGCGCTACCGCGAACCGTTCCGCCGGTTCGGGAGCGGCCGGCCTCGGTTGCCCGTTCAGGAGTGCGCGCGCGTCGCGGAAGAGCCACGGGTTCCCGAAGGCGCCGCGACCGACCATGATGCCGGCGCAGCCCGTGTGCTCGTGCATGCGGAGCGCGTCCTCGGCCGTGACCACGTCGCCATTGCCGATGACCGGAACGTCGAGTGCTTCGACCACGCACGCGATGTCGTCCCAGTTGGCCTTGCCGTGGAACATCTGAGTCCGGGTCCGGGCGTGCAGCGTGAATGCGGTCGCGCCCGCGTCCTGCATCCGCAACGCGATGCCGACCGGGTCACGCGACTCTTCCGACCACCCGCTCCGCGTCTTGACCGTCACCGGGAGGTGCGTGGCCGCGACGCAGGCGCGGATGATGTCGTCGACCGTGTTCATGTCCCGCAGGCAGCCCGAGCCGCCATTCCGCTGGACGACCTTCTTGACCGGGCAGCCGAAATTGATGTCGATGAAGTCGGGGGCATAGTGCTCCGTCACCAGCGCAGTGGCGTGCGCCATGGCGTCGGCGTGGGCCCCGTAGATCTGGATCCCGATCGGCCGCTCGACCTCGTCGAATTCCGCCCCTTCCAGGGTGGAGGTGATTCGACGGCGGATCGCCTCGGCGTTGAGGAACTCGGACAGCACGACGTCCGCCCCCAGCCGCCGGGAAATGCGGCGGAAGGGCGGCTCCGAGACCCCGGCCATGGGAGCCAGGAAGAGCGGAACGTGGTCGGTGCCAGTCGGATACGGGAACTGCATCCCCGTAATCTAGGGTGGGGGTCGGACCGAGGGAAACCCTTGTCACCCCCGCGCGTTGAAGGGGGGCCCCTGTGCGGTTAGCCTTCTGCCATGTCCCTCCATGACTTTTTCGCGCCAGAATCGATCGACCTCGGCCTGCACGCCCCTGACCGCCAGGCCGCCTTGGAGGCCACGGTGCGCCTGCTCCGACTCGACGCCCGGGCGGAGGACACCCTGCTCCGGGTGCTCACCCGTCGGGAGCAACTCGGGTCGACGGGGATGGGTCGCGGGATCGCCATTCCCCACTGCCGGTCCCTGGTCGTCCCCCGGCTCCGGATGGCCTACGCCCGGCTGGCCGAACCCCTCCCCTGGGACGCCATCGACGGTAAGCCGGTCCACCACATCTTCCTGATCGTGGCACCGCCGCTCGAGGTCTCCAACCAGTACCTCCCCACCCTCGGTCAGCTCGCCGGGTTCGCCAAGGAACCGGGAAACCTGGAGAAGCTGGACTTGGTGAAGACGGCGGGGGAGTTCCTGGAGTTGTTCGGGCCGAAAAGGTCGTAAGTCGTAGGTCGTAGGTCGTAGGTCCTGCGGCATCGGCGGTGTCATCCTGAGTGAAACGAGGGATCTGCGTGATGGCCTCCACGCAGACCCCTCGCGTTGCTCGGGATGACAAGTGCATACGACCTACGACCTACGACCTACGACTTACGACTTATGACCCCTCCCTTACTCCCACTCAATCGTCGCCGGCGGCTTGCTGCTGACGTCGTAGACGACGCGCCCCACCCCGGCCACCTCGTTCGAGATCCGGCTGCTGATCTGTGCCAGCACATCGTGCGGGAACGGGAACCAGTCGGCGGTCATCCCGTCGCGTGAGGTGACCGCACGGAGTCCGATCACCTGATCATAGCTGCGCTCGTCGCCCGTGACCCCGACCGAGCGAATCGGCAGCAACACGGCAAACGCCTGCCAGATCTGATCGTAGAGTCCGGCCGCGCGGATTTCCTCGATGTAGATCGCGTCGGCGAGCCGGAGCAGGTCGAGTTGCGGCCGGGTGATTTCGCCGAGGATGCGAATGGCGAGGCCTGGCCCGGGGAACGGATGCCGTCCGACCATCTCCTCCGGCAGCCCCAACTCGCGACCCACCTGCCGGACTTCATCCTTGAACAGCTCTCGCAGCGGCTCGATCAGCTTGAACGGCAAACGTTCCGGCAGGCCGCCGACATTGTGGTGCGTCTTGATCGTGACCGACGGACCACCGGTGGGCGAAAACGATTCGATCACGTCGGGGTAGAGCGTTCCCTGCACGAGAAAGCCGACGTTGCCGTCGACCTCCTTGGCGGCCTGCTCGAAGACATCGATGAAGCGATGGCCGATCCGCTTCCGCTTGGTCTCGGGATCGGTGACGCCCGCGAGGTCGTCTAGGAATAGCGCTGTCGCGTCGATGGTGCGGAGATCGATTCCGAGATGGCTCCGGAAGGTCCGCTCGACCTGCTCACGCTCGTTGAGGCGTAGCATGCCGTGATCGACGAAGATGCAGGAGAGGCGATCGCCGATGGCGCGATGGACGAGCGCGGCGGCGACCGAGGAATCGACACCGCCGGAGAGCCCGCAAATCACCCGGGTGTCCGGACCGACCAATTCGCGGATCCGCGCCACTTCGCTCTCGACGAAGTGCTCCGAGGTCCAGTCGGGGGTGCAGCCGCAGACCGCGAAGAGGAAGTTGCTGAGCATCTCCCCGCCGCGCGGGGTGTGCGCCACCTCGAGGTGGAATTGCACCGCGTGGAGCGGCTTCGACTCGTGCTGGATGGCGGCAACCGGCGAGTTCTCGCTCGACGCCGTGATCCGCCACCCCGGCGGCGCGCTGTCGACGTGGTCGCCGTGGCTCATCCACACGGGCGTGGTGGCACCGGGGAGGAAGCCGGCGAAGATGTCGCCGCCGAGCACCGAGACGTCGGCCCGACCGTACTCGCGCCGCGACGCCCGGACCACGCTCCCTCCGGTCAGGTGGACCAGCAGGTGCAACCCGTAGCACACACCCAGCACCGGGATGCCCAGGTCGAGCAGTGCCGGATCGGCGGTGGGCACCCCCTCGCCATACACCGAATTCGGACCGCCCGAGAAGATGATCCCCTTCGGCTTCCACTCGCGGATCCACTCCACGCTCCGTGACGGCGGATGGATCTCGCAGTAGACGCGTTGCTCGCGGATGCGTCGGGCAATCAGCTGGGTGTACTGCGATCCGAAGTCGATGATCAGGACGCCGTCAGGATGACTCACGGGGACTCGTCGGCAAAGGGGTCGGCGATCTCGTCACGGAAGAGATCGGTCAGTCGCTCGCGCGGGCGGATCACGGCCCACCGGCCATCATCCACCAGCACTTCGGCAGCCCGCGCGCGCGTGTTGTAGTTGGAACTCATGCTGAAACCATAGGCGCCGGCGCCGAGGACCGCGAGGAGCTGCCCCCCAGCAACCGGGGCGAGCGGCCGTTCGAGTGCCAGGAAGTCGCCACTCTCGCAAATCGGGCCGACGATGTCGGTCACCAACGGCTCACCGGCCACGGTCTCCACCGGGACGATCTCGTGCCAGGCCTTGTAGAGCGCTGGCCGCATCAGGTCATTCATCGCCGCGTCGACGACCAGGATCTCGCGTCCGCCGGAATGCTTCCGATAGATCGCGCGCGTCAACAGCACACCGGAGCTCCCGACCAGGAAGCGCCCCGGCTCGACGTGAATTTCGCAGCCGCTGCTCGCGAGCGCGGGGCCGAGCACCGTCATCCATTCGGCCGGATCGAGCGGCTCCTCATCGCGATAGAGGATGCCGAGGCCGCCCCCGATGTCGAGGACCTCGGGGGCATGCCCCGCGGCGCGGACCTGCGCCAGCAACTCGAGCAGCCGGTGGATGCCCGCCTCATACGGTGCGGTCGCGAGGAGCTGCGAGCCGAGGTGCATCGCCAGTGCGTTCAACCGGAGGCCGGTCGACGCGTCGATGGCCTCGAGTGCCTCGGGAAGCTGGTCGACCGGGATGCCGAACTTGAGGCCGCCCTTCCCGGTCGAGATGTAGGGGTGGGTATCCACCGTGACGTCGGGATTCACGCGGATCCCGACCGTGACCGACGCGCCGCGCAGGTCGGCAAACATCGCCAGGCGTCGCAACTCTGCGAGCGACTCGACGTTGACATGCCCGATGCCGGCGGCGATCGCCGCGAGCAGCTCGTCATCGGTCTTGCCCACCCCGCTGAAGACGATGTCCTCGGGGGCGAAGCCGGCGGCGAGCGCCCGCAGCATCTCACCGCCCGAGACGATGTCGGCACCGGCGCCGAGTCGTGCGAGCAGGGTGAGGATGGCGAGGTTGGAGTTGGCCTTCACGGCGTAGCAGATGCGGTGCGGCAGCGCGCCGAAGGCGGCGTCGAGTCGGTGGTACTGCGACCGAATCGTCGCCGCGTCATAGCAGTACGTGGGTGTCCCGTGCTGCTCCGCGATCAGCGGCAGCGGGACGCCGGCCATGGCCAGCGTCCCCTCCGTCGTGCGGACGATCCCGGCGGCGGCGAGATGGGTGCTCAATACGCCCTCGCGAAGAGTGCCTCGACCACCGCGGGCCGTCCGGTCCAGATGCAGGTCGTCGGCGCCACGGGCGATCGGAACTCGGCATCCGGCAGGCAACGAATCGTTGCCTTCGTCTGCTCCTTGATCTCGGCCTCGACCGCCGGGTCGCCGCAGAAGCCGGCGTAGACAAAGCCGCCATTGCCCTCGAGGAAGGCGATGAATTCCTCCTTCGACTTCGGGCCGCGGAGCGAGGCCGCTTCACGCCGGGCGATGGCGGCGTCGAGCAGCTGCTGCTGCATCGCCGCCATCTCCTGGTGCAGGCGATCGGCGAGGCCGGCCATCGGGACCGGCTCCTTGCCGCCGAGGCGCCGCGCCAGCATCACCGTACTGGCCGCGAGATCGCGCGGGCCGAGCTCGAGGCGGAATGGCGTGCCGCGCGCCTCCCACTCGTAGTACTTCGCCCCAGGCTTCATGTCGCGCAGGTCGGTGGTGACGCGGATTCCTGCGGCGCGCAGCTCCGTCTGGAGCGCCGCGGTCGCCGCAAAGGTCGCCTCGCGTTCCTCATCCTTCCGCCAGATCGGAACAATCACCACGTGCCACTGCGCCAGGCGTGGCGGGCAGACCATGCCGGTGTCGTCGCCGTGCGTCATGATCAGGCCGCCGACGAGCCGCGTCGAGACGCCCCACGAGGTGTTCCAGACGTGATCGAGGCCGCCTTCCGGAGTCTGGTAGGTGACGTCGAACGCCTTGGCGAAGTTCTGCCCGAGGTTGTGCGACGTGCCGGCCTGCAGCGCCTTGTTGTCCTGCATCAGCGCCTCGCACGAGTAGGTGCGCAGCGCGCCCGCGAACTTCTCGGCATCGGTCTTCCGGCCGGTGATCACCGGCATCGCCATCCACTCTTCCATGAAGCGGCGGTAGAGGCCGAGGATCATCAGCGTCTCCTCCTCCGCCTCCGCCTCGGTGGCATGGGCGGTGTGCCCTTCCTGCCAGAGGAACTCCGTCGTGCGCAGGAAGAGGCGCGTGCGCATCTCCCAGCGGACGACGTTGGCCCACTGATTCATCAGCAGTGGGAGATCGCGCCAGCTCTGGATCCACTTCGAGAACATCGCGTAGATGATCGTCTCGGACGTCGGACGCACCACCAGCGGCTCCTCGAGCTCCTTGCCGCCGCCGTGAGTGACCACGGCGAGTTCCGGCGCAAAGCCTTCGACGTGCTCCGCTTCCTTCGAGAGGAAGCTCTGCGGAATGAAGAGCGGGAAGTAGGCGTTCTGGTGCCCCGTGGCCTTGAAGGCATCATCGAGCGCACGCTGCATCTGTTCCCAGATTGCGTAGCCATTCGGCCGGATGACCATGCAGCCGCGCACCGGACTGTAGTCGGCGAGCTCGGCCTTCATGATGAGGTCGTTGTACCAGGCGGAGAAATCCTGGGCCCGGGGAGTCAGCGCTTTATTGTCAGCCATGCGGTCAGGGCATCCGGAAGAGGAGATCACGACAACGAGCCGGCAGCGCCTCGCGCGCCACGGCTTCCTGCGTCTTGCCGACCAGGTCCTTGAGCTGGACCTCGCCGCGGGCCCGATCGTCGGGACCGATCACGATCGCCAGCCGTGCGCCACGCGCATCGGCCAGCTTGAGCTGGCGTCCCACGGCCGCCTCGCCAAAGACGTATTCGATCCTGAGCCCGGCGTCGCGCAGTTCGTGCGCGAGACCCAGCAGATGCGGTTGATCCTCGGGCGTGACGCCGACGAGGAACGCGTCGATGGCGGGCGGGGGCGTCGGTCGCAGGCCGCGGTCCTTGAGCAGTTCGCCGAGAACCACGTCGCCCATCCCGAAGCCGAGGGCCGGGAGATCCACGCCGCCCAAGTTCTTGAGGAGGGTGTCATACCGGCCACCACCGCAGATCGCCCGCAGCGAACGCCCCGCATCGAACAGTTCGAACACCGTCCCGGTGTAGTAGGCGATGCCACGTACGATCGTGAAGTCGATGTCGAGCCAGTCGGCCAAGCCCATCGCGGTCAACGCCTCGACCGTGGCGCGCAGCGGGGCGACCGCCTCGGGACCACCGTCAAGCCCCGAGACCGCTGCTCCGACCTGCTCCAGGCCGCGGAGCGACGCGATCGCGATCAGGTCGTCAGGGGTCGCAGGCGCGAACGCCTGGGGCGCGGCGCGCCGCTTCTCGACCTCTTCGGGCGACATCCGCTCGAGCTTGTCGATGAACTGATAGGCCTCGTACATCCCCGCGTCGGTCACACCGCGAGCACGCAGCAGCGCCGTGAGGGCCCGCCGGTCGGACAGCCGGACCTTCACGTCGGCTGGCCCGAGCCCGAATTCGCGCATCACGTCGATCGCGAGCGCGATGATTTCGGCGTCGGCCAACGGCCCGGCCTCGCCAATCAGGTCGCAGTTCAGCTGGAAGTGTTCGCGCAGGCGGCCGCGCTGCTGTCGCTCGTAGCGGAAGAGCTGGGGGATCGAAAACCAGCGGATCGGCTTCTTGAGCCCGTTCGCCCGCTCGGCAACCATGCGTGCCAGCGTCGGCGTCATCTCGGGTCGGAGGGCGACCTGGCGATCGCCCTTGTCGACAAAATTGTACAGCTGGCCGACAATCTCGTCCCCGCTCTTTGCCGTGTAGAGATCGAGCGTCTCGAGCGGCGGCCCGTCATACTCCTCGAAGCCGTACCGGGTCGCGACACGGCGCCACGCCGCAAAGATGTGCGCCCGAAAGGCGAAATCGATGGGTGGAAAGTCGCGGAATCCGGGGAGGGGCTTCGCAGTCATGGCGCAAAATAGTCGGGGTAGAGGGGGGTGGTAACCGGGAACCGCTCACCCGAGCACGTCCAGCCCCCGTGCTTCCATCACATCGCCCACGGTGTGGAACGACCCCGTGACCACCACGGTCCCTGCCCCCTGCTCTACCGCCCCCAGCGCCTCGCGGAAGTCCGGGATCAATCGCCACCAGGCCCGCGCCGCAGGGCGCGCCGGGTCGGCCAGCCACCGCTCCAGCCAGCCCAAGTCCCAGCGACGCGTGTCAGCACTTGGCGCGACCGTGAGGATCCCCACATCGAGGGCACGATCGAGCTCGACCAGCATCGCGGGCCAGGCCTTGTCTCCCAGAATGGAAACCAGTCCATGGACAGGACCCGGGAGGCGGAGCTCGGCCATCGCGGCGGTCAGGGAACGCATCCCGTCGGGATTGTGGGCCACGTCGAAGAGCCACCGCCCGCGGCGGTCCAGGCGGCCGGGGACCCGAGTCCGGGAGAACGCCTCGGCCTGTGCCGCCGCCGGGACGGCAAATGCCGTTGGTAGCGCCCCCAAGGCCACCTCCGCCACGGCGGCGTTCCGACGCTGGTGTGGCCCCACCAACCCCAGGGGACCCTGCCAGCGCGCCGTGGAGGGAACCACGACCGCCTGCAGGGTCGCGGCGGGGTCGGCCCGGTGCACCGCCTCCGCTCCCGCGGCCACCAGCATCGCCACGATGGCGGGGTCGGGATCGCCGACCACGAAGGGCACCCCCGGCTTGGCGATCCCCGCCTTTTCGGCGGCAATCGCCTCAAGCGTGTCGCCGAGGTAGCGCTGGTGATCGAGGGCGATGTGCGTGACCACGCTCACGAGGGGCACCAACACGTTGGTGCTGTCGAGTCGACCGCCGAGCCCGACCTCGACGACCGCGATCTCGACGCCGCGTGCCGCAAAGTCGGCGAAGGCGATGGCCGTGGTGGCCTCGAAGAAGGTCGCGCCCGTGGCGACGATTGACGGTCGCAGCAGCTCGGTCCACGCCGCGACCGCGGCCTCACTGATCGGGACACCATCGACGCGGATCCGCTCGCGAAACGACACCAGGTGTGGCGACGTGTAGAGGCCGACCCGGAATCCGGCGGCGCCCAGGGCCTCCGCCAGCAGCGACGCGGTGCTCCCCTTCCCGTTCGTGCCCGCGACGTGGATCGCGGCGAACTGCCCCTGCGGATTGCCCAAGGCATCGAGCAGCGCGCGGGTCGTGTCGAGCCCGAACTTGATCTGGGTGGTCCGCGGGAAGAGGAACTCGAGCGCCGCCTGATACGACATCGTCACGAAGTCAGACCCCATAGCAGCGCGCCCCGCTCCGGATCGGGAGCGGGGCGCGACAGCCGAACGTTGATCCGACTCAGGCGGCGGAGCCGCGAAGCCGGTGGCCCTGCATGTGACGGAGGAGACGCGCGGTGGTCTCGCGCAGCGAGGCGCGGGGCACCACGTCGTCGATCTGGCCCTTCTCGAGCAGGAACTCCGCCGTCTGGAATCCTTCCGGCAGGTCCTGGCCGATCGTCTGCTTGATGACACGCTGGCCGGCGAAGCCGATGACCGCGGCCGGCTCGGCGAGGATCACGTCGCCCTGCATCGCGAAGGAGGCAGAGACGCCGCCGGTGGTCGGATCGGTCAGGATCGAGATGTACGGAATCCCGGCCAGCTTCATCTGGGCGATCGCCGCGGAGGTCTTCGCCATCTGCATCAACGACAATGCCCCTTCCTGCATCCGGGCACCGCCCGAGGTACAGACCAGCACCATCGGCACCTTCTTCTCGGCCGACCGTCGGGCCAGGCGGGCGATCTTCTCGCCAACCACCGACCCCATCGACCCGCCCATGAAACGGAAGTTCATCACACCCAGATTCAGCGGATGCCCTTCGAGCTTGGCGAACCCCGTGTAGATCGCGTCCGAGGCGCCGCCCTTCTTGCGCGCACTGACCAACCGCTCGGCATAGTGCTCGAACGAAAGCGGGTCGACCGACTGCAGCTCCGCGTACAGTTCCTTCCAGCTGCCCTCGTCCGTCAGCAGCTCGATGTATTCCTCGGCCGAGAAGCGCTTGTGTGTCCCGCACTCCGGACAGACGTTGAGCGCCTTCTCGAATTTTTCCCGAATGTCTATATGCCCACAGGACTCGCACTTCTCCCAGGCGTCCGCCGGAATTTCCAGGCGTTCCCTGGTGGCGGTTCTGGTCTTGCGCTCCTTCTTGAACCACGCCATGACGGTCATACGACCTCGCGTAGGGCGGCCTTGCTAGCGGCCGACAGGAGCATCCAACGTGTGCTGAAAAGCCAGTTCGCGCAAGACCTTGACATGCAAGTTGTTGTCAGGAATCAACATAGCCAGAGGCCCGCGCCTCGGCGGCCGCCCGAAAGGCCATCCCGATCCCGAGAAAGAGCGCCAGCAGGAACGAGCCGCCATAGGAGAAGAAGGGGAGCGGAATGCCGGTGATCGGCATCAGCGAGATGGTCATGCCGACGTTTTCGAAGAGGTGCGTGAGGATCAGCCCGATCAACCCGAACACCACCAAGGATGCGTAGGGGTCGGAGGTTCGTCGCGCGATCCGGACAAGGATGAGGAAGAGCGCGAGGAACAATCCCAGCGCGACCATCACGCCAAGGAAGCCGAACTCCTCCCCCACCACGGCGAAGATGAAGTCGGTCCAGTGCTCCGGGATGCCGCCGGTCCGCTTGAGGGGGCCGTTGGTGAATCCGGTTCCGAACCAGCCGCCGGAGCCGATCGCAATCTTGCTCTGCATCGCGTGGTAGCCATACCGACTGCGGAACTCCTCCGGATTCAGGAATGACAGGATCCGCATCTGCTGGATCTCGCTCAACTTGTTCCAGACCAGGATCGCCATCACCCCCATCGCCGAGTTGGCGAGGAAGATGACGATCGCCTCGACGATGAACGGCCGGATCCACAGCAGCGCGAGGAAAATGACGACGATCCATACGCTCCAGATCGCCGTGTTCCATGCCAGGAAGAGCGAAATGACCGGTGAGACGAGCAGGAAGAGCAAGGAGGGTGCGACGCCGGCCCAGAAAAGCATGACGAACAGAATCCCGGCGAAGACCATCGCACTGCCCAGATCGGGCTGCTTGAGGACGAGGAGGGCCGGGACCAGCGCGATGCCGATGGGCGCGGCCAGCCCTCGGAGCGTGGTCGGCACTTCTCGCCGGCCCGAGAGCCATCTGGCGAGCATCAGGATGGTCGCCAGCTTGGCGAGCTCGACCGGCTGGCCGACCCGCTTGCCCGCAATCGTGAGCCAGCTGCTGGTCCCTGCCCCGGTGCCGCCCCCCGAGCCAAAACCGACGATGGTGAGCACGAGCAGGAAGAGGCCCAGCCCGTACACCCACGGCGCGGCCCAGTCGAGGATCCGGAAAGAGATGCGGTAGGTGAACACCGCCGCGAGCGACCCGACGCCAAGCCACATCAACTGGCGAGTCCAGATGCCGGACGCCCGCATCGCGACGTCCGTCTGTTCGGCCGAGTAGAGCATCAGGGCGCCGTAGAGCGCCAGCGTCGTCACGACGATCAGCAGCGCCCGATCCAATCCGCGCATTACGGTCGCCGCCTGTCGGGGCGAGAGGTATCGCCCGGCGCGCGGAGCGACTCGGCTTCGACCGGGGTGAGGTCCTCGGTCAGTTGAATCCGCGCCGCACCGACGGGTTGACCAAGGAACTTGCCAATCGCCTGGACCACGTAGGGGGCAACGGTCGAGCCGTGGATGCCCTCCTCGACGACGATACCGACCACGATCTTCGGCGCATCAGCCGGCGCATAGCCGATGAACCAGCCAAGGTCCTTCTGCGGCGGAAACTGTCCGGTGCCCGTCTTGCCGGCGACCTTGAGTTCGCGGCCACCCGAGGCCGCGGCGGTCCCTTCACCCACGACGTCGGCGAGCGCGCTGCGCAGCCCCTGCAACTGCGCCAGCGTGAGCCCGAGGTCGATGCTCTTGGCGGCAGGGCGGCGCTTGACGAGAAACGGCGCGCGGCGCACGCCATCCGTGGCGAGTGCGGCATAGAAGGAGGTCATCCCGACCAGCGTCTGCACGTTGCGTCCCTGACCGATGGCCAGGTTGAGCAATTCGCCCTTCGACCAGCTCGTCCCGCCGCTCTTCCGGATGTAGCTCTTGACGGTCGGGAAGCCGGCCGCCTTCTCGCGCTCAAGATCGACGCCGCTCCGCTCGCCGAAACCCATCGATGCCCCATCCTCGAGGATCGGTGCCTGATCGAGCAACAGACCGAGCTGATAGAAGTAGACGTCGCACGAAGTGGCGATCGCCTGCGAGAGCGTCAGTGAGCCATGCCCGCCGTCGCGCTTCCAGCAGCGGAAGAACCGGTTCCCGAACTGGAAGCCACCGGTGCACGCCGTGCGCATCCGCGTGTCCATGGTGACCAGGCCGCGTCGCAATCCCATGGCGGCGGTCGCGAGCTTCCAGGGCGACGCCGGCGGATACGTCGCCTGGATCACCCGGTCGAAGAGCGGTCGATTGGGATCGGTATTCAGCTGCGTGAAGGTCGGTGCATCGATGCCGCCCACGAAGTCGTTGGGATCGTAGGACGGGAAGGAGATGTAGGCGAGGATCTCCCCCTGCGGCGTCATCGCGAGCAATGCGCCGTTCTTCCCCGGAAGCACAGCGCGCCAGAGGGAGTCGACGAAGCGCTGCAGCGGCAGGTCGATGGTGGTCTTGATCGACGCCCCGGCCTGGGGCCGGATCGAGCCGCTCACGCCGCGATCGCGGATGGTCCGTCCTTTCGCGGTGACCTCGACGTAGCGGATGCCCTGCCGACCGCGCAGGAGCGAGTCGTACTCGACTTCGAGTCCGTTCTTCCCCACCACCTCACCTTGACGCGCGTTGGGAAAGCGGCCCGATTCGAGTTCGCGCTCGCTCACCTCGCTGACGTATCCCACCAAATGTGCCACAGCCGAGCTGTCGGGATACCGCCGCGACGGCTCGGCCTGGATCACCAGCCCGGGGATGGCCGCACGATGTTCCTCCAGCGTCGAGACGATCCCGAACTGTCCCGAGGCGAAGACCAGGACCGGCTCGTACTTGGTCGTCAACCAGCGGCGGACCACTTTCTCGACATTGACCGAGTCTGCCGGCACGAACGCCAGCAAGCGCGTCAGCACCGAGCGGAGCGAGTCTTCGCTCGAGGCGAGCAGTCGGATGGAATAGCCCGGGACGTTCTCGGCGATCAGCAGGCCGTTGCGATCGAAGATCTCACCGCGGGGCGCGGGCAGTGGAATCGGGCGCAGTCGGCTCCCCGCGGACTCCAACCGGAACTGCGCGCCATCCACCACCTGTGCCTTGAAGAAGGCGCCGGCGAGCACGAGAAAGATCAGCGCGAGCACGGCCTGGGCGCGGCCCGCACGTTCAGAGAGCTGCCACGATTCCCAGGCGCTCACGGATCGATACGGATCGCGAGCCAGTCGCGAAAGAGGACGACCACCAGCACCCCCACCGCCGCGGTGCTGAGGCCCTGGAGCGGCGACCAGACGGTCAACTGCACCAGCAAGGCCGACGCCCCGGTGCCGCTGAGCAGCAGCACGATCAGGTTGCGGACCCAGGTGCCGATGGCGAAGAGCGCCGCATTGACGAAGAGATTGTCCGCGAAGAACACCGAGCGGCCCCAGGAGGCGCCCCACCCCACCAGCACATGGGCCAGGATCCCGGCTCCGAAATGCGCCGGTGTGAGTACGTCCGCGACAAGCCCCACCGCGAAGCCGATCACCGCGGCGGTGCCGGGCGGCTGACGAATCGCGAGGAGCAGGAGCGCGAGCAGCAGCAAATCCGGGACCCACGGCCCGGTGATCACCGAGGGGAGCAGGTAGGCATCGGCGAACAACAGGAGCAGCACGACCAACGCCACGCGGAAGTGGTCGGTGGAGCGGGTGCGACGACGGCGATCCGACGGGCGCATGGACATCACGGCCCCTCGGCGCCAGGAAGGGGCAGGAAGATCGAATCACGCGGCGCCGTGAGGATCAGCACATGCGAGACGGTGCCGGGGTTCACGAACGGTCGGATCATGTAGACGCGCTCGTAGCCGAGCTCGTCCCGTCCGATCCGCGCCACGGTCCCGATCGGGATCCCCCGCGGGAAGACGCCGCCGAGGCCCGAGGTGAAGACCGCGGTCCCGAGGCGCAGGGAGTCACGGAGCGCGACGCCCCGGAGTTCGAGCAACGCCTGGCGCCCCTCCATCACTGGGGAGGGCTGAACCATCCCGAGGACGCGACCATCGCCCGTGACGGCGGAAGCCCGGAATTCCGGGTGGGACCAGGTCATGACGCTGCTGGTGGTCGGCCCGGCATTCCAGACCGCGCCGAGCAGGCCATCCGAGGTGATCACCGCGGCGAACGAATCGACACCGACGCTCGTCCCGGCTCCGACCAGGAGCATCCGCCCCTCGGTCGACGCCGGTCGGTGCAGTACCTCGGCGGCGACGTAGGGGTGCACCAGCCGCTGCCGCAGCGCCACCAACGAGCGGAGATTGTCGTTCTCCTGGCGGAGGGCGCCCTGCTGCTGGCTGACCAGCGCCAGCGAGTCGCGTTGCCGCTGGATGCCGCTGAGGCGAAAGCGGGCGGTGAGATCTTCGGCGGCGCGGGCCTGCAGGGCCACGATGGGACGGAAGGCGGTGTTGCGGAGGGCCGCGGTGATCCCCTGCGCCCAGGGACGCGGCAGGACGAGGGCGATGAGGGCGAGGGCGACGCATCCTGCGAACAGGAAGAGGTCGCCGCGGGCGGTCTCACGTCCGGCGCGGCGGCGCATCGTCAGGTCACGAGGACGCTGCGGTACTTCTCGAAGTCGTCCAGGATCCGGCCCGTGCCGCGGACGACGCAGGTGAGCGGATCCTCGTCGACGTGGATCGGGAGGCCGGTCTCCTGCTGGAGCAGCATGTCGAGGCCGCGAATGAGCGCGCCGCCGCCCGTCATCACGATGCCGCGATCGACAATATCGGAGGAGAGTTCGGGCGGCGTGATCTCCAGTGCGCGGCGCACCGCGTCGACGATCTGCTGCACGGGCTCCTGCACCGCCTCGCGGATCTCGCTCGAATGCACGCGGACCGTCTTCGGAATGCCGGAGACCAGGTCGCGCCCCTTCACTTCCATCTCGCGCTCTTCGCTGAGCGTGAACGCCGAGCCCACCTTGATCTTGATCAACTCCGCCGTCGGCTCGCCGACCAGCAGGTTGTAATTCTTCCGCATGAACATCACGATCGCCTGATCGAGCTCATCCCCGCCGATGCGGATCGAGGTATCGGAGACGATGCCGGAGAGCGCGATGACGGCGATCTCGGTGGTGCCACCGCCGATGTCGATGACCATGTTGCCGGTCGGCGTCTCCACCGGCAGCCCGACACCGATCGCGGCCGCCATCGGCTCCGCCACCATGAGCACCTGCTTCGCGCCAGCCGTCTCGGCCGAGTCGCGCACGGCGCGACGCTCGACTTCGGTGATCCCCGACGGCACCGCGACGATCACCTTCGGCTTCACGCGGAAGAAATGCTTGTCGATGATCGTCTTGAGGAAATACCGCAGCATCTTTTCGGTGACGTCGAAGTCGGCAATCACGCCGTCGCGCATCGGTCGCACGGCGACGATGCCATCCGGAGTCCGCCCGAGCATCCGCTTCGCCTCGAGTCCGATCCCCTTCACTCGGCCAGTCGCCTTTTCGATCGCGACGACGGAGGGTTCATTCAACACGATCCCCTCGCCCTTCACGTAAATGAGCGTGTTCGCGGTGCCGAGATCGACCGCGATCTCGTTGGCGGGGAGCAAGGAGCCGAAGGAGGGAAATTTCACGTGACAAACCGCCTGGTCGGGTCGAAAACGGGGCAAGTTCCTGCCCTAAAGTGACCGCGGTGCGGACCACGCGCAACCGCTTGTCGGGAGCCAGTTTGGAGATGGTGGTGAGCAAACGCTCATGTGGGTCCAACCGGAGGGAGACGCTGGCGGCCGGTGAGCAGGCACTCATCCGAGTCGTGCGCCTTGCCGCACTGCCCAATTCGATTCATACTCCGCCCGTTCTCGCCCCCACTTCCTGTCCGCCGTCCGGGAGCCGCCCATGCCGCGCACCATTGCCCTCGCCTATTCCGGCGGACTCGACACCTCCATCATCGTCCCGTGGCTGCGGGAGCAGTACCCCGGTGCCAAGGTGGTCTGCGTGGCCGCGGACATCGGACAGGGGGACGAGCTCCACGGCGTCCGCGAGAAGGCGATCGCCTCGGGGGCCGATGCGTGCCACATCCTCGACCTCCGGGAGGAGTTCGTCCGCGACTTCGCCTTCCCCACCCTCCGGGCCGGCGCCATTTACAACCGGACCTACCTCCTGGGCACGTCGATGGCGCGGCCGCTCATCGCCAAGGCCCAGGTCGACGTGGCGCGGCAGATTGGCGCCGACGCCCTCGCCCACGGCTGCACCGGCAAGGGGAACGACCAGGTGCGCTTCGAGCTGACCTACATGGCCTTCGCCCCGGAGCTCGAGGTGATCGCGCCGTGGCGGGTCTGGAGCATCCGTTCGCGCGAGGACGCCCTGCGGTATGCGGCCGAGCACCACGTCCCGGTGGCGGCGACGAAGGAGAAGATCTTCTCGCGCGACCGGAACCTCTGGCATGTCTCGCACGAAGGGGGGAACCTCGAAGATCCCGATTCGGCACCAGTCGAAGAGATGTTCCTGATGACGACCGATCCGCAGCAGGCACCCGACACGCCCGAGGAGGTGGTGATCGGCTTCGAGGCGGGGACCCCAGTCGCCGTGAACGGCGAGCGCCTCGGGGTGGTGGCGCTGCTGGACCGACTCAACACCATCGGCGGCCGCCACGGCGTCGGCCGGGCGGACATCGTCGAGGACCGGCTGGTCGGGATGAAGTCCCGCGGCGTCTACGAGACACCGGGCGGCACGATCCTTTACGCGGCGCATTCAGAGCTGGAGCAACTGGTGCTCGACCGACGCACGCTCGACGCCAAGGACGTGATCGCGCCGCGGTACGCAGCCCTGGTCTACGAGGGCCGTTGGTGGACGACCGAGCGCGACGCCTACGACGCCTTCATCGGCGTGACCCAGGCACGCGTCACCGGCGACGTCACCGTGCGCCTCTACAAGGGCTCGTGCCGTGTGATCGGCCGCCGTTCGCCACACTCGCTCTACGACGAGGCGACGGTCACCTTCGGCGAGGACAACGTCTACCAGCAGTCCGACGCGGCGGGCTTCATCCGACTCTTCGGATTGCCCCAGCGCGTCGCGGCGATGAAGGGGCGCACCGCGGGAGGGTGATCCTGCGGGGGGGACGTGAAGAACCGGCGGTCGGCGAGTAGATTTGGAGGGTTCCCACCCACATTCGCGCCCAGATCACCCGTCGGCCCCGGAGTCCCGCGATGCTGCTGTCCCGCGTCCTGCTGTCTCGTTGTACCCTGGCCCTGGCGCTGTTCGGCGCTGCCCCGCTCGCGGGGCAAGCCGCCCTCGGCACCCGCGACCCTGCGCAGACGCAGGACACCGCCTTCGCCCGGCTGTACACGCTCTGGACCGGGAAGACGAAGTTCGGCTCGCCGCTGGTGGATCACCTCCCCGTCGTGAAGGGCATTCCCTCCCCCGCCGACATCATCGGCCACCACGTGGGCGCCCCGCGGACGCTGACCTATTACGCCGATCAGGTGAAGTACTACCGCGCCCTCGCCGCGGCCACGCCCCGCGTGCGCGTCGAGACGATCGGGCGCTCCGATGAGGGGCGCGAGCTGGTCGTGGTGTGGGTCTCGTCTGACGCGAACATGGCGAAGCTCCAGCAGAACCGCGAGCAGCTCGCGAAGATCGCTGACCCGCGCGGCCGGAGCGACGCGGAGATCCGCGACCTGATTGGCGCGACCAAGCCGCACTACCACCTGATGGGCGGGCTGCACAGCGGGGAGACCGGACCGTCGGAGATGCTGATGGAGCTGGTCTATCGCCTCGCGACCGAGACGTCGCCGGTCATCGAGCAGATCCGCAACAACGTCTATGTGTCGGTGACACCGGCCGCCGACGCGGATGGTCGCGATCGCAACGTCGACTGGTTCTATCGGGGCCAGGATGCCGCACGCGCCGCAGCGGCGATCGCCGCGTCGGGAACCGCCGGCGCCGGCGCGCCGACCGCACCGGCCGGTGGCGGGCGCGGGGGCGGGGGCGGGGGCGGCTCGGTGCCCTATTGGGGGAAGTACGCCTTCCACGACAACAACCGTGACATCAATCTCTCGCTGGTGCAGATGCGGGCGATCGCCGACTGGTACTTCACCGCGCACCCGCCGATCATGCACGACCTGCATGAGTCGCTCACCTTGATGTACACCTACAGCGGCGCGGCCCCGCAGAACCCCAATCTCGATCCACTGCTCTTCGCCGAGCTCCCCTGGTTCGCCAACTACGAAATGGCGCAGATGACCAAGTGGGGCATGCCCGGCGTCTACACTTACGCCTTCATGGATGGCTGGTCGCCGGGCTACCTCGGCTCGATCGCCTACAACCACAACGGCCTGATGAAGATGTACGAGACGCAGTCGGGCCGTGACCTCGACACCACGGCAGCGGCTGCCGGTACCGGGCGCGGCGGGCGTGGCGCGGGCGGTGCAGCACCGGCGCCGGGCGGAGGGCGAGGTGGCGCCGGCGCGGCCGCTCCGGTGACGCCGCCGGCAGGCGCGCCGGTGACGCCACCAGCAGGCGGTGTGGTACCTCCCCCAGCCAGCGCTGGCGTGACGCCCCCTGCGGCAGGTGCCGTCACGCCGCCAGCGGGTGGACGCGGTGCGGCGCCTGGCGCCCAGACCCCGGCCACGCTGCCCGCACCGGGTGCGGCGCAGGCGCCGGGTGGCGGTCGCGGTGCGGCCGGCGGCGGGGCGCCAATCGGCGGTGGGGGGGGTGTGCCGACCGGCCGCGGCGGCGCGCAGGATCGCGAGTGGTACCGCGGCATCCCCGTCGGCTTTGACGACGTCGCCTCATTCTCGCGGCGCGCCAACACCAACTACATGCAGACCGGCGTCCTCTCGGCACTCCAGCTGACGGCGATGTTCCCGGGGACTGTGGTCGAGAACTTCTACATCAAGACCCGCAACGGCATGGAAGCCGGCAAGACGCGCGCACCCTACGCCTACATCCTGCCCAAGCAGCGCGACATGACGCGCGCTGCCGAGATGGTACGGATCCTCAGGGTGCAGCGAATCGAGGTCGGCGTGGCGACGGCGCCGATCAAGGTGGGCGATTCGACCTACGCCGCCGGGTCCTACGTCATCAAGCTCGACCAGCCCTATGGCCGCCTCGCCAAGAATCTGCTCGAGAAGCAGCAGTTCCCCGACGCACGCCTGACGACCTACGACGACAGCGGTTGGTCGATGGGCTGGGCGTTCAACGTCGCGGTTCGCGAGATCGCCGATTCGACGGTGCTCAAGGCGGCCACCACGCCGGTGTCCGACGCCGGGATCAAGGGCACCACCGTCGGCAACGGGACGGCCGGCATCGCCGTAGCGCACCTCGGGTCGAACAACATGATCGCGTTCCGCTACGCGCTTCGCGACGTGCCGATGCAGGTCACCGAGAAGACGTTCATCGTTGACAGTGTGGAGTTTCCGGCCGGCACCTTCCTCGTGAGCGACGCCAAGGCCGCCGCCCGCGTCCGCGCGGCGGTCGAGAAGTTCGGCCTGACGGCGAAGGCGTTGAACCAGCTGCCGCCGATTGCGACGCACGCTGCGGACGTGCCCCGCGTGGCGATCTACACCCAGTGGAGTGGCACCCAGGACCTGGGGTGGTATCGCATGACCTTCGACAACTTCGGCATCCCCTACGACCTGATCTACAAGGAACGGGTCATGAAAGGGAAGCTGAAGGAACAGTACGACGTGATCCTCGTGGCACAGCAGAACTTGAGCAAGACGACGGTGATGCAGGCCCAGGGTGCCACGCCAATTCCGTACAAGAAAAGCGAGAAGTTCCAATTCCTCGGCATGTACGGCGAGACCGACGACATGACGGGCGGGATGGGACAGGCGGGGGTCGATGCCTTCGGCGACTTCCTCGCCAAGGGTGGCACCTTGATCGCCACTGGCAACGCGATGCGGCTGCCGATCGACTTCGGCTGGGCGCACACGGTCGACACCGAGCCGTTGACCGGGCTCACGGCCCAGCGCCCGCTGGTCGAAGGCGAGATCGTCAAGCCGCTCCACCCGGTCTTCTACGGCTACGAGGGGACCAAGCTGCCGCTCAAGTACGTGGGGGGCCCCGCGCTCCGCGTCGGCGTCGCCGACCAGGGCAACATCCTCGGCCGCTACGTTGGCGGCGATGCCGCGGTCCTCTCCGGCTTGATGACCGGCGCCGATGCGCTCAAAGGGCGGCCGTTTGCGGTCGATGTCCCGGGTGCCAACAACGGCAAGGGGCGCGTGATCCTGTTCGCCAACAATCCGATCTATCGTTGGCAGAACCACGGCGAGTTCGGGATGGTGTTCAATGCGATCATCAACTGGAATGATGTGCCGTGAGGAGTTCAGCCGCGGCCGTCAGGCCGCGGGGTCGTAAGTCGTAAGTCGTAGGTCGTCGAGACAAGACGGCGCACCGCGGAGGGAGCTCCGTGGTGCGCCGTTCACGTGGGACCGTTCCGGGTCAGAAGCCTGGCGACTTCCCGATCGGTCCCAGGCAGTCCGCCATCCCTCCATCATCAATCAGGCTGCTGATCTTCCAACGACCTGCAGCATCCCGATCGACCAGTGCGATGTACCGCATCGCGCCGCAGCCAGAGACCCGCACACTCACGAGCACGAATACCTGAGCCTCGTCTGGCGCGACGCCCACTCCCGATGGGATGAACACACCTGTTGCCTTGGGATGGGCTGCCTCGATCGCTGGCCACGGCGCAAACGGGGTCTCCGTCGTCACCGCAGGTCCATGCCCAGGCGCCTCAGCGCACGCGCGCTCCGGCTGCACATTGTGCGCGAGGAAGCTGGTCCACGTGGCCTCCGTCAGGCCCTGCGTTGCCCTCACTCGTCGGAAGAATTCTGGAACGTACTGCGTCTGTCCATAGGCAATTGTCGTTTTAGCCAACACCGGGTACTCACCCCGTTGGCCGACGCCGAGCGAGTCGAGCACCACGGCCAGCGCGGCGCACGCGGCACCAGTGATCACTCGAGCCTGGGCCCCCCCGGCAGGCTTCACACCAGAGGTCGGCCGATTGGTGGTGCAGCCCGACAGCAGTGCGAACAGGAGCACGCCACGGTGGGCAGAGCGGAGCGACATCATCGTGGCCTCAGGCATCCGTTGACCGAACTGCCGGGATTAAAGAGGTGAAACGGTGCGGTCGAATAATATCCGGGAGGTGATCGGCCATCGGTCTTGGGATGCAGAAATAGCAGTGAGTGCATCCCTTCGTGCAGCAACAACCTCGCAAAGCCCTCCAAGCCGTCTCTGCCGCGCTCTTTCACCAGCCGGTACGCATCCTGGTCAAAGTGCATACTCACAAAATGGCGCCGGCCCGTCATGGGATTGACTGGGACGTCCGTAATGGCGGAATGCTCACCGTCGTTGCCGTCGGGGATCGACTCGCCACCGATGAACACCTTCCCCGCTTCCAGCGCGCTCCTCATGGCCGCAAGCGCCGTGCGACACGTCGGATGCGTCGGGTCCACGAGGTCGAGCGCCTTCTGGAAGTACTGCCCCTGCCGCTCATCGAGCTTCACCAGACACCCCGGGACGAGGTGATCGCATGCATCGGCTGAGGTCCAGATCGAATCGGGGAATGGGAAATCGAACTGCGGATTCAGCGGTAGCGGTTGCCCCACGGGCCCCCACTCTCCCGTTGGTCCATCGATTCCGTCGCCCCCGGGCACCACATACCTGAAAATCGCCAGCCATGCACACATCCCCGGCTCGGCATCGACCCGCACGAAGATCTCGAGGTCTCCATCGTCGTTGATCCGCTGACCATACTCCGGGGGCCGTGATTCCTGCCAGACACACTCGGTATGATCGTAGTCGTAGTAGGGCGATCCCCCCGCCCCACCGGTCAGCGCCGAGGCCCAGACCGGGTTCTCGGCGGTCACCTTCCGGATCGCCTTCGCGGTTGCGAGAATGGCTCCTCGGCGCACGCCGGCACAACGGTACATCGTGATCTTGCCGGGGAGGAGCGGGATGGCCACGGCGGTCGAATCCGGGCGACCAAGGACGGGGGAGCAGCCGATCGCCGCCATCATCCCTGTGGCGGTGACGCCGAGGGAGGCCTCGTCCTGCACGTTCAGGGAACGGTAGCCTGGGTCGGCCGGGGGCGGCGCGACGGGCGACGTGTCGGTGCCGCACGCAGCGAGCCAGCACGTCAGGACGACGGTGGCGGCCAGGCGGGGTACGGCCAAGCGGGAGAACATGAGCGCCTCGGGGACTCGGGTGAAGGCATCACGCGAGTGTCGAGGCTACCAGCAGACGATCAACCAATCCTCAACGGAGGGACCCAATGAAAAACGGCACCCACCCGGGTGCCGTTCACCGTGCACCCCGCGGCCTGTCGGTCGCGGCCGGGTCACCGCCCCGTGCTGCCGAATCCCCCTGCCCCACGTCCGCTCGGTGGCAGTTCCCCCACCTCGCGAAAGACCACAGGCTCCACGCGCTGCACCAGGGCCTGGGCGATCCGGTCGCCGCGCGCGATCACGAACGGCGCCTCGCCGTGGTTGATCAGGATCACCTGCAGCTCGCCGCGATAGTCGGAGTCGATCGTCGCCGGAGTGTTGGGCAAGGTGACCCCGTGCTTGAGCGCGAGGCCCGAGCGCGGTCTGAGCTGCAGCTCGTAGCCGTCGGGGACCGCGACCGAGAGACCGGTGGGGACCAGCCCACGCGCCCCCGGCGCGATCGTCACGTCAACGGCCGAGACGATGTCCATCCCCGCTGCCCCGGCGGTCGCCCGGCCCGGAAGCGGCAACCCCTCGCCGTGCGGCAGCCGCACGACGAGGAGTTCGATGGTGCCGTCGGACCTAGAGGACGGAGTCAACGGCGGTGCACTCGAGGCCGAAGGCTTCGGCGACGCCGGCGTAGACAATCTTCCCGTCCACCACATTCAGCCCGAGCTTCAGCGCGTGGTCCTGGCGGCAGGCGTCCTTCCAGCCGAGGTTGGCGAGCTTGATCGCGTACGGCAACGTCGCGTTGGTGAGCGCCAGCGTCGACGTGCGCGGCACCGCGCCCGGCATGTTCGCGACGGCGTAGTGGAGCACGCCCTCAACGAAGTAGGTCGGGTTCTCGTGGGTGGTCGGCTTGATCGTCTCGACGCAGCCACCCTGGTCGACCGCGACGTCGACAATGACACAGCCGTCAGGAATCCCCTTGAGGTCTTCCTTGGTGATCAGGTGCGGCGCCTTCTTTCCCGGGATCAGGACAGCCCCGATGATCAGGTCGGCATCCTTCACCGCATCGAGGATGTTGTGGCGGTTCGAGAAGACGGTGTCGACGTTGGCCGGCAGCACATCATCGAGGTAGCGGAGCCGGTCCAGCGACGTGTCAAGGATGGTGACATCGGCGCCGAGGCCGGCGGCCATCTTCGCCGAATTGATGCCGACCACGCCGCCGCCGATGATCACGACCTTGGCCGGCTTCACACCCGGGACGCCACCCAGCAGCACACCGCGGCCGCCGAAGAGCTTCTCGTTGTACTTGGCGCCTTCCTGCACCGCCAGGCGGCCGGCGACTTCCGACATCGGGGTCAGCAGCGGGAGCTGGCCGCCCGGGAGCTGCACCGTCTCGTAGGCGACGGCGATCGCGCCCGACTTCATCACGGCGCGGGTCAGCGGCTCGTCGGCAGCGAAGTGAAAGTAGGTGTACATCACCAGGCCCGGGCGCATCCGCGGCCACTCGACCGCGATCGGCTCCTTCACCTTGATGATCATGTCCGCCTTGGCCCACGTCGCGTCGGCGCTCGGCGCAATCGTCGCACCCGCCGCGACGTAATTCTCGTCGCTGAAGCCGCTGCCGATGCCGGCACCGGTCTCGACCTGCACCGAGTGCCCCTCGCGGACCAGGGCCTCGACACCCGACGGGACGAGCCCGACGCGATTTTCGTTCGTCTTGATTTCCTTCGGTACGCCGATCAGCATGATCTGCTCGCTTCCGTGAGGGTCAGTGACGTGGGCCGAGGCGGACCGTGGTCATCCGCGCCGGGGTGAGGAATTCGGCGGCCAAGGCCGCCGTCTCCTCGAGCGTGACGCCCGCAATGAGGCCAAGGACCTCGTCGAGCGGGCGATAGGGTTCTTCCTGCAAGACGTGCGACGCCAAGCGATGCATGCGGCTCGACGTTCCCTCCAGGGCCAGCATGACCTGCCCCTGCAGCTGGCTCTTGGCGTCCGCCAATTCTCCGGCCGGAAGCCCCTCCGACGCAAGGTGCGTCAGTTCCGTTTCGATCGCCGCCACCGCCTCGTCGGCGGTCGCCGGCTGGGTACCAACGTACACGCCGAAGACGCCGGTGGCGCGATAGTGGGTGTGCCACGCATACACGGCGTAGCAGAGCCCCAGTTCCTCCCGCACGCGCTGGAAGAGCCGGCTCGACATCCCGCCACCCAGCGCGGTGGTCAGGAGCGCCAGGCCCCAGCGGCGCGGATCGGCAGAGCCGACGGTGTCGCTGCCGAGGACGACGTGCACCTGCTGGAGGTCGTCGGTCTCGACCCGGGCGATGCCGCGGCGCGCCGGCACCGGAATCACGGCGGGTTGCGATGGTCGTGGCTCTCCCGCAAACCACCCTTCCTGTGCGAGCAGCCCGAGGACCTGCTCGTGGGTGATGTTGCCCGCCACCGCGATCACGGCATTGCCCGGGTAGTAGCCCGCCTGGTGCACCGCGCGCAGATCGCTCACCTGCAGCGCCCCGACCGTCTCGGCGGTGCCGAGGATCGAGTAGCCGTAGGGGTGCGTGGGCCAGATCGTCTCGCCGAACAACTCGAACACGAGATCGTCCGGGGTGTCCTTCACGCCGTTGAGCTCCTCGAGGACCACGTTCCGTTCGAGGGCGAGGTCGCTGTCGCGGAGGAGCGGCCGGCGGACCAGGTCCGTCAGGACATCGAGCGCCAGCGGGAGGTCGACGTCGAGGACGTGCGCCTGGTAGGAGGTGTGGTCGCGGGAGGTGTATGCATCGAGGGAACCGCCCCGCGTCTCGAGCGCGAGAGCAATCTCGCGCGCGCTGCGCCGCTCGGTTCCCTTGAAGACCATGTGCTCCAGCAGGTGCGAGACGCCCATGACGGCCGGTTGCTCGTGCCCACTGGCAGTGCGTACCCAGATCCCCGCGGCCGCCGATCGAACGCCGGAGAGGCGTTCGGTGACGACCACGAGGCCGTTGGGCAGGTCGGTGCGAAAGAGCGCTTCGTCAAGTTGGACGGTACGCACCGACGGTGTCCTCACTCCTTCGGGAGGAGGGCCTTCCGGGACAGCTTCATGCGGCCGCGCTCATCCACCTCGAGGAGCTTGACCTGCACGATGTCGCCCTTCTTGACGACGTCCTCGGTCTTCTCGACCCGCTTGTGGTCGAGCTCGGAGATGTGCAGCAGCCCTTCGACGCCGGGCATGATCTCGATGAACGCCCCGAAGGCGGTCGTGCTCTTGACCGGGCCCTCGTAGATCTTGCCGACTTCCGGCTCCGCCGTGATGGCCATGACCATCTCGCGCGCCTTGTCGCCCGCCTCGGCGCCGACCGCGGCGATGGTGATGAGGCCGGTGTCGTCGATGTTGACCTTGGCACCCGAGGCATCCTGGATGCCGCGGATCGTCTTGCCCTTGGGGCCGATCACGTCACCGATCTTGTCCGGGCGGATCTGGATCGTGAAGATCCGCGGCGCCCACGGCGACATCTCGTCACGGTGCGTGGTGATGACCTTGTTCATCTCGCCGAGGATGTGCAGGCGACCCTTGCGGGCCTGCTCCAGCGCGGTCGTCATGATCTCGAGCGACAGCCCCTCGATCTTGATGTCCATCTGGATCGACGTGATGCCGGCCTCGGTGCCTGCGACCTTGAAGTCCATGTCGCCGAGGTGATCTTCAGTGCCGAGGATGTCGGTCAGGACCGCGACCTTCTTCCCTTCCTTGATCAGGCCCATCGCGACACCGGCGCAGGCGGCCTTGATCGGCACGCCGGCATCCATGAGCGCGAGCGAGCTGCCGCAGACCGACGCCATCGACGACGAGCCGTTCGACTCGAGGATCTCGGAGACGATGCGGATCGTGTACGGGAAGTCGGCCGTCGCCGGGAGGAGAGGATGGATCGCCCGCTCGGCCAGCGCGCCGTGGCCGATCTCGCGGCGCGACGTGCCGCGCAGCGGCCGGACTTCGCCGGTCGAGTACGGCGGGAAGTTGTAGTGGAGCATGAACGACTTGCGCTGCTCGGTCTTCACTTCGATCGAGTCGAGGCGCTGCTCGTCATCGGCGGTGCCGAGGGTGACGGCGACGAACGCCTGCGTCTCGCCACGCGTGAAGACGGCGGTGCCGTGCACGCGCGGGACGACGCCGACTTCCGGCGTGATCGGACGGATCGTCTCGAGGTCGCGACCGTCGATCCGCTCGCCCTTGTCGAGGATCTGCGCCCGCATCGCGTGGTACTCGATCTCCTCGAGTTCGTTGGCGATCTCCTTGGCGCGCTCGGGGAACTTCTCCGCGAGGGCCGCCTGGGCCTCCTTGCGAACGGTCGAGACGCCGCCGGCACGGCCGGCCTTGTCCTTCGCGTTCATCGCCTTCGCCATCGCCTTCTCGGCGGCGCCCTTCACGGCCTTGACCAGCTCCGCATCCTTCTCCGGGGCGACCCATGCCATTTTCGGCTTGCCGACTTTCTTGACGAGATCGGTGATCAGCTTGACCTGCTCGACGATGCCGAGCTGCGCCACCTTGAGGCCGTCGAGGACTTCGGCCTCGGACACCTCGAGGGCGCCGCCCTCGACCATCATGATCGAATCCTTCAGGCCGGCCACGACCAGATCCATCGCCGAGAACTCCAGCTGCTGGAAGGTCGGGTTGAGGATCCAGTTGTTCTCGACCTTGCCGACGCGCGCGGCGGCGATCGGACCGTTCCAGGGGATCTGCGAGATCGAGAGCGCCGCCGAGGCGGCCAGCACCGCGATCACGTCCGACTCGTTCTCCTGGTCCGTCGACAAGACCGTCACGAAGACCTGCACTTCGTGGCGGAAGCCTTCCGGGAAGAGCGGGCGGATCGAGCGATCGATGATCCGGCAATTCAGGATCTCGTCGTCCGACGGGCGACCTTCGCGCTTGAGGAACCCACCCGGGATCTTGCCCGCGGCGTAGGTCTTCTCCTTGTACTCGACGGTCAGCGGGAAGAACGGGAGGTGGGTGACGTTCGGGGAGACCGTCACGGCGGCCAGCACGGTGGTCTCGCCGTACTGCACGAGAACCGACCCAGCGGCCTGCTTGGCGAGGCGGCCGGTCTCGATGACCAGCGGGCGACCCGCGAACTGCGTTTCAATACGATGCACTTTCATTCCTTCACGTCAGTGAGCACGCCAATACGAAAAAGCGTCCCACGGTGCTCACGTGGGACGCCCATGCAGCATCATTCCCCGGTCAGTTCCGGAGTCCGAGTTCAGCGATCAGGGAACGGTACGACGACAGGTCGCGGCTCTTCATGTAGTTGAGGAGGCGGCGGCGAGTCCCGACCATCTTCAACAGCCCACGACGACCATGATGGTCCTTCTTGTGGGTGCGGAAATGGTCGGTGAGGCCGTTGATGCGCGCCGTGAGCAGGGCCACCTGGACCTTTGCGGATCCGGTGTCGCTCTCATGCTGACGGTGCTGCTCGATGACGGGCTGCTTTTCAATCATGCCGTTGAACCCTACGCTGAGTCATGCTGCGCTTACACTTAGGATATTCTGGATAGCCAACAATTATAGGGGCACGTGGGGGTCGGTGGCAAGGGGAGGAACGAGAAGCGAGAAGCGAGAAGGGAGAAGCGTGGGCAACGTTGCTGCATGCAACGTTTCGCGCAGTGTCGCCTCCCCTGCACCTCGCTTCTCGCTTCCCGCTTCTCGCTTCTCGCTTCTCGCCTACACCAGCCACCCCACCCCCATCGCCGCCCCCAACGCCAGCAATCCCCCCAGCACGCGGGCCCGGAACGCCGGACTCCCGAGTGTCACGCCCAACCCCGCCTTGAAGGCGGTGTTGGAGAGGACGCCGATCGCGACCCCCTTGGCCGCCACGGTGGCCATCGAGGACTCAGCCCCGAACCGCGCCATCGCGACCGTGAGGGCGTCCATGTCGGTGAGCCCGAGGAGCACAGCCGACGTGTAGACGCCGGTGCTTCCCCACTGCCGCTCCAGGAACTCGATGCCGATCAGCGCCAACCAGAAGAGCACCGCCATGCGGGCCGAGGCCAGCACATGGAGCGGCGACTTGTCGTCTTCCGCTGCGCCCGCGCCGCTGCGGCCTCGACGGAATGAGAGCCCGACAATCACGGCGCCCAGCACGGCCGGCGGGAGCAGAAACGGCACCGCCGCCTGCCCGACTGGCGGCGCCAGCACGGCGAGGATCGCGAGCAGGCGAAGCGGCAACACGGTGCAGGCGGCGATCACGCCGAGCGAGAGGGCGCCCGAGTGGGCCGGTTCGCTGCGGCTCCGCCGAGCGAATTGCATCGTGACCAGGGTCGAGGAGATCAGCCCGCCGAGCAGGCCGGCGAGCCCGTAGCCTCGCTCCGGACCCACGGCACGTCGCGCGAGGTAGCCGGCGAAGTTGATCCCCGAGAAGAGGAGCACCAGGGTCCAGAGCCCGCGCGCGGAGATGTCCCCGCCAAACGGCAACGGTGTGGTGGGGAGGATAGGCAGGATCACCAGCGCCATCACCGCGAAGCGCGCGGCGGCCTGCAGTTCGGCCTCACCGACCTTGGCAACCATCCCGTGCAGTCGACGCTTCTCGCCCAGCGCGAGGACGACCACCGCGCCGGCGCCGGAGGCCAGCGCCAGCTGCCCGATGCCAGCCAGCAACCCGAGCGCCAGGATGACCAGCGCCGCCGCCTCGGTCGTGCCGTCCGCGTCAGCGCCCGGGCTGCGCATCGCCAGGACATAGGCGGCGATCACCAGTCCCACCCCGCCGGAGAGCAACACCGCTCCAAGCGTGGGCAGCCCCGCCGCCGCGAGCACTCCGGCCACGCCGCCACAGAGTCCGAGAATCAGGAAGGTCCGCATGCCCGCGAAGCGGGCCGCCGGGCCGGTGGCATGCCCCGACCATTCGCGCTCGATGCCGACCGCCAAACCGACCAACCCGGCGATCCCCAGGCAGAGCGCTGCCTGAAGACCGTCGGAGATTGGAATGATGAGTGGCTCGAGCACGCCGGCCTCTCGCTCGGGTTACTGGCCGAGCAACCGCATGATGTCGTTCTTGAACGCCACGAACATGATCAGCAGGATCATACCGAGTCCGGCCAGCGAAATCATCTCGCGCACCTTGGTCGGGAGCGGCCGGCGCATGATGCCTTCGGCCACCAGGATCAGGAACGCCCCGCCGTCGAGCACCGGAATCGGCAGCAGGTTCACCACCGCAAGGTTCATCGAGATCAGCGCCATGAAGGCGAGCAGCGGTTCGAGCCCGGCCCGCGCCTGCTGCGCTGCCATCTGTCCGATCATGATCGGGCCGCCGATCTCGGTGGTCGCGACCTTGCGCGTCGCGAGCCCGCGGAAGGTGCGGAAGATCGCGCCGGCGGAGGAGATCGTCAGCTCGGTGCCGACGCGCACGGCGCCGACGAGGCCGAGCGACTCGGTCTGGAATGGCTGCCGCGCCATCGCGCCGATGCGGCCGATCATTCGCGACGCGGTGTCCGCGGCGACTTCGCGTTCCAGCTTCGGCGTGACGGTGACCGTCACCGGTGCCCCGTCGCGGATGACGTCGAATCGCGTTTCGACGCCGCCCGATTGCTTGATCAGGCCGACGGCATCGGCCCACTGCGCAATCGGTTGTCCGTTGATCGCCACGACCGAGTCCCCTGCCTGCAACCCGGCTTTCGCGGCCGGATAGTTGGGCGTGAGCGCGCCCAGGACGGCGGGGTGCTGCGGCTCAAGCGCAATGGCCGTCTTGCCACGCTCCGCGAGCGCGTCGCGATGCAGCTTGATGACGATCGGCGCGTGCCCGTCGAAGGAGATGCCGATCTCGTTGCTGTTCCCCGTGGCCACGCGCTCGCGGATGTCGTCCCACGAATGCACCGGCTCGCCGTCGATCGCGGTGATCTGCGTCCCGACCGGAATCGTCGCGAGTTCCGCAGCCTCCGGCGGCAGGAGCTCGGTATTGATGCGACCGATCCGCGTGGTCGGGTCGAACTGCCGCCCATTCTTCCACGCGAGCCCGGTGAAGACCACCCACGCGAAGAGCGCGTTCAAGGTGACGCCCGCGAGGATGATCACCATCCGCTGCCAGATGGGCTTTGCCTCGAAGACACGGTCCGCCGGGACGTCAGCGGAGTGACCACCCTCGAGCACCGACGACGCCGGCTCCTCTTCGGACGATGCCATCTTCACGTAGCCACCCAGCGGTAGCCAGGAGATGGCCCACTCGGTTTCGCCGCGCTGGAAGGAGAGCGCCTTGACCGGCTTGCCCATCCCGATCGAGAAGCGATGCACCCACACGCCGAAGCGCTTCGCCGCCCAGTAGTGTCCGAACTCGTGCACGAAGATCAGCACGCCGAGGACGACGAAGAGGACCGCCACGGTGAAGAGGAAGCCGCTCATGCGACCACCTCGGCGGCCACGCGTCGCGCTTCGGCATCGGCGCTCTGCACCACCTCGACCGAGGTCGCCGCCTGCACCTGATGGAGATCAAGCGTCCGCGCGATGATATCGGCGATGCCGCCGAAGGTGGCGCGTCGATCGAGAAATGCCGCGACCGCGACTTCGTTGGCGGCATTGAAGACGGCCGGCGCCGTTCCGCCGGCGCGGCCAGCAGCGATCCCGAGGTCGAAGGCGCGAAAGGCGTCGCGGCGCACCGGCTCGAAGGTGAGCGGGCCAGCGGCCACGGGGTCGAAGCGCCGCACGCCGCTGTCGGCGAGTCGGGTCGGGTGCGTCAGGGCGTACAGGATCGGAACCTCCATCGACGGGAAACCGACTTGCGCCAGCACGCTCCCGTCAGGGAACTCGACAAATGCATGAATGATGCTCTGCGGGTGCACCACCGCCTCGAGGGCATCGTACCCCAACCCGAAGAGGAAGTGCGCCTCGATCAACTCGAGCGCCTTGTTGGCAAGCGTCGCGGAGTCGACGGTGATCTTGGCACCCATCCGCCAAGTCGGATGATTCAATGCCTGGTCCACCGTCGCCGCGGCGATCGCCTCGGGCTCCCAGGTGCGGAACGGGCCGCCTGATGCAGTCAGGATGATCCGCGACGGCGCAGCGCCCTGGGTCACGAGGCACTGCAGCACCGCGCTGTGCTCTGAATCGACGGGGACCAGTTCCCCGCCCCCGGCCGCGGCGGCGGCCGCGACCAGCGGTCCCGCCATCACCAGCGTTTCCTTGTTCGCCAAGGCGACCCGCTTGCCGGCCCGCAGCGCCGCGAGCGTCGCCTCAAGCCCGGCCGCCCCCACCACCGCATTGACCACGATCGCCACGTCGGGGTGCGTCGCCGCATCCACCAAGCATTGCGGCCCGCTGGCCCACTGATGCGCCTCGCGACCGTTGACGACTCCGACGAAGCCCGGCGACCATTCGTGCACCTGCGCGGACAACCCGGAGACGTTCGACCCGGTGACCAGGGCCACCAGACGGAACTCGTCGGGGTGTCGTTTCAGGACGCGGAGCGTGCTCTCGCCAATTGAACCCGTCGACCCCAGCAACGCGACGCCGCGGGGCGCAGCCCCCGCGCCGCTCACAGCAGGCCCATCAGGCGATAACAGAGCGCGGCGGTCGGCAGGACAACGTACAGCGAGTCGAAGCGATCGAGCACGCCACCATGGCCCGGGATCAGCGACGACGAGTCCTTGACGCCCGCCTCCCGCTTGAAGAGCGATTCGGCGAGGTCGCCGAGTTGCCCGATGATCGAAAGCGCGATGGCCATCGCGACGGCTGGCAGGACGCCGATCTCGATGCCGGCCGTCGGCAGCAGCCACAGCGCGAACAGCGGCGCGACAGCCGCGCCCCCCACGACCCCGGCGATGCCACCGGACCGCGTCTTCCCGGGCGAGATCGTCGGCGCGAGTTTCGGCCCGCCGAACGCGCGCCCGCCGAACATCGCCGCCGTGTCGCAGACCCAGGTCACGACGAGCGGGAAGAAGACGAGCGCGCTTCCGGCCCAGGACCGCATCGGCCAGGTGCCGTGACGGATGCCGAGGAGGAACGCCGGCAGCAGTCCGGCGTAGCAGACCGCGAAGGCGGTGACGGCGACCGCTGCGAGTGGCCGTTCCGTCGGCGCCCGGTGCTGCAAGGCGTGGATCAGCAGCAGGATCAGGAAGCCGGCGGCAAGGAAGTTCCAGTTGGCGCCGAGGATCGCGCGACCGGAGGCATCGGCGATGGCATGGTAGGCGAGCAGTGGCGCGACGGCGGCGGCGACGATGCCGGTCGTCCGGAAGGCGGACACGCCCTGCTTCGCCGCGATGTCGAAGAGTTCCCGGGTGCCGAGCGCGCCGATCAGCGCCACCAGCGCGGCGAGCGGCCAGCCGCCAAGCCAGACCAGGCCGACCGCAAGTGGGATCGCGACGGCGGCGAAGGCGATGCGTTTGACGAGGTTGGCGTCCATCGCCACGCTCAGCTGCTCACGCGGCCGAAGCGACGATCGCGTCCCTGGAAGTCGAGCAGCGCCGCGTAGAGCGTGTTCCGCGAAAAGTCCGGCCAGAGCACCGGCGTCACGTGCAATTCGGCGTACGCCATCTGCCAGAGCAGGAAGTTCGACACCCGCATTTCGCCGGAAGTCCGGATGATGAGGTCCGGATCGGGCCACTCCGCCGTGTAGAGCTCGGCGGCCACGTCGGCCTCCTCGATCGCCTCGGGGGCGAGCGTCCCTTCGCGCACCCGGGCGGCCAGCTGCCGCACGGCCCGCACGATTTCGGCGCGTGCCGAATAGGAGATGCAGATGTTGAGGGAGAGCTTGCTGCCGCCGGCGGTGTTCGCCTCGATGTGGTCGACGGCCGCGCGAGCCGACGGCGACAGTCGATCGAGATCGCCGAGCATGCGGACCGAGACGCCCTGCTCACGGAGCTCGGCGGCTTCCTTGGCGATGTACTCCTCGAGGAGCGACATCAGCGCATCGATTTCGGCGGGGGGGCGCTGCCAATTTTCCTGCGAGAACGCGAACAGGGTGAGGACCTCCACCCCGGCGGCGAGGCACCCCTCGACCGCTTCGCGCACCGAGCGCATGCCGGCCTGGTGCCCGGCAGGCCGACCGAGGCCGCGCTCCTGCGCCCACCGGCCGTTGCCATCCATGATGATGGCGACATGCCGCGGGACCGCGCCGTGGACGCGCAACTGGTCGAGAAGCGTCGGCATCGCAGTGGTCACACGGCGAGGATCTCGGCTTCCTTCGCCTTGAGCAGTTCATCCACCTGCTTGCTCGCCTCGTCGGTGTGCTTCTGCACGTCCTTCTCGGCGCGCGTTTTCTCGTCCTCGGGGACCTTCTCGAGCTTCTTGATCTTGCCCATCGCATCGGTCCGCGCCTGGCGCACCGAGACCCGACCTTCCTCGGTCAAGCGGGCACAGATCTTCACGAGCTCCTTGCGGCGCTCCTCCGAGAGCATCGGCAGCGGCACGCGGATCATCTGCCCCTGGCTCTGCGGATTGAGGCCGAGGTTCGCGTCGCGGATGGCCTTGTCGATCGCAATCGCGAGGCTCTTGTCGAACGGCTGGACCACCAGCATGCGCGGCTCGGGCGCGGTCACCATCGCCACCTGATTGAGCGGCACCGCGGAGCCATAGGCCTCGACGCGCACGGTGTCGAGCAGGTTCGTGGTCGCCTTGCCCGAGCGGATGCCGCTCAACTCACGGCGGGTGTTCTCGACCGCCTTCTGCATCCCTTCGCGGGCGGCCTTGACGATTTCCTGGCTGGTCATCGGACGAGAGTCCCGACCCGTTCACCATGCAGCACGCGCAGGATGGTGTCGGGCTGATTGATGTTGAGGACGACGATCGGCAGGGCGTTCGCCTGGCACAGGCCGAAGGCGTTGGCATCCATGACGGCGTACCCGTTGACCAGGGCATCCTGGAAGGTCAGTTCGGGGAGCAGCGTAGCCGCCGGGTCGGTGCGCGGATCCGCGGTGTAGACGCCATCGACATTGGTGGCCTTGAGCACGACCTCCGCTTCCATCTCGAGCGCGCGCAGCACCGCCGCGGTGTCGGTCGAGAAGTACGGGTTGCCGGTGCCGCCGGCGAAGATGACCAGACGGCCCTTTTCGAAGTGTCGCATCATCCGGCGGCGGATGTAGGGCTCCGCGAGCGACTCCATGCGGATCGCCGTCATCACGCGGGTCTCGACACCGAGGCCTTCGAGGACGTTCTGCAGCGCGAGCGCGTTGATCACCGTCGCGAGCATGCCCATGTAATCCGCCGAGACGCGGTCGAGCCCTTCTCGGCTCGCCATCGCGCCCCGGATGATGTTGCCGCCACCCACCACCACCCCGAGGTGCACGCCGAGGGCATGCACCTTCTTGATTTCTTCGGCGAGCGCCTCGACCACCTGATAGTCGAGGCCACCCCCCTTCCCTCCGGCCAGCGCCTCACCGGAGAGCTTCAGCAGGGCCCGGCGGTAGGCGAGGGCCATCAGACGGCCTCGCCGACCTTGAAGCGGGCGAAGCGGACCACCGACGCGCCGGCGAGACGGGCCACCATGGCGCCGACCGTGACCGACTCGTCCTTGACGAACGCCTGCTCGAGCAACGCGCGGTCGGCGGCGAACTTCTTCACCTTGCCGTCGACGATCTTCCCGCGAATGGCCTCGGGCTTCCCTTCGGCCGCGACCTGCTCCTCGGCGATGCGGCGCTCGCGATCGAGCAACTCGACCGGGATGTCCGCCGTGCTCACGGCGATCGGGTCGGCCGACGCGATGTGCAGCGCGACTTCGCGGGCCAGGGCGAGGGCGGGTTCACCGGTCACGCCGGCGATCTCGACCATCACGCCGACCTGCCCATTGAAGTGCCGGTACTCGCCGACCGCGCCGCCGAACTTCGCGATGCGCTTCACCGAGACGGCCTCGCCGGTCTTGCCCGAGGCCAGCTTCACGACCTCCTCGATCGTGGTGCCGTCCATCGACTCGGCCAGGAACCCCTCGAGCGACACGCCGACCGGCGACGACGCCAGGGCATGCGCCGCGAGCTTCTTGGCCAGCGCGAGGAAGTCCTCGTTCCGGGCCACGAAGTCGGTCTCGCAGTTCAGCTCGACCATCGCGCCGAGCGCGCCGTCGGCCGACGCGTCGATGACGACGAGGCCCTGCGAGGCGTCACGGCCAGCACGCTTCTCGGCCTTCGCGATGCCCTTCTTGCGCAGGAGCTCGGAGGCGAGCGTCATGTCGCCGTTGGCCTCCTCGAGGGCCTTCTTGCAATCCATCATCCCGGCGCCGGTACGGGCGCGCAGTTCCGAAATGTCCTTGGTGCTGATCGTCATGGTGCTCATGGCCGCCTGCTGAAGTGTTCAAGTCCCTGTGTGAAACCGCCGCCCCGGGCCCGTGGGCCCGCGGGGCGGCGGTTCGCGCATGATCCGGTCGGTCCGGGTCAGGCGCCTGCGTCGCCGCCCTCGGCAGGAGCCGCGGGATCCTGCTTGAGCCGGGCGGCAATCGCCTCCGGACGCGCCTTGCGCTTGCGGCGGGGCCGCCGGCGCTTGCGATCATCATCCGACGCGCCGTCGCCTTCGCCGGCCGAGAAGGTCTCGCCCTCGTCATCCGACGCCGAGCCGTCGCCGCGCACCGGCATCTGGGACCGCGCTTCGCGGAGCGCATCGCACAGCGCGCCGGTGATCAGCGAGACCGAGCGGATCGCGTCGTCGTTGCCCGGAATCGGCACGGTGATCGGATCGGGATCGGCGTTGGTGTCGACGATCGCGACGACCGGAATCCCGAGGCGATTGGCCTCCTGGATCGCGATCTTCTCCTTCTTCGCATCGACGATGAAGAGCGCGCCCGGCAGGCGGTTCATCATCTTGATCCCTTCGAGGTTGCGGGAGAGCTTCTCGCGCTCACGCGAGAACAGCAGCTGCTCCTTCTTCGTGTAGTTCTCGAAGTCGCCCTCGGCGGCACCCTGCTCGAGGTCGCGGAGGCGACGGATCTGCTTCTTGATGGTCTGGAAGTTCGTCAGCGTGCCGCCGAGCCACCGCTCGTTGACCCAGTGCGCCCCGGCATTGCGGGCCTCGGCCTCGACCACCGCCTTGAGCTGGCGCTTGGTGCAGACGAAGAGCACGTTCTCGCCGCGCAGGGCGACGCTCTTGAGGAGCTCCGCGGCGGTGGTGAGCTGCTTCAGCGTCTTCTGGAGGTCGATCAGGTAGATGCCCGAGCGCTCGGCGAAGATGAACTTGCGCATCTTCGGATTCCAGCGACGGGTCTGGTGGCCGAAATGGGTGCCGGCCTCGAGCAGTTCCTGCAGGGTGGGTGTCGCCACGAACGGTAACTCCTTGGGTCTGGTTGATCCGCCGCGCTCCGTCGTTTCAACGCGAGTGCCACGGGGGCACCGCTCGCGCCGATCGGGAGGCGTGTGTCACCCGGCCATCGTGGCGCGGGCGTATGGTGCGGCCGATTTTCCCTCGGCCCTGGGGATCTGCCCGCGAGGGGCAGATCTGCATGGGCGCAGCATGCTGCGCCCCTACGGTTTTTCTACCGCTTCGAGAACTGGAAGCGCTTGCGGGCGCCCGGACGGCCCGGCTTCTTCCGCTCGACCGCGCGCGGGTCGCGCGTCAGCAGGCCGGCAGTGCGGAGCTTCGGGCGATTCAGTTCGTCGACCTTGCAGAGCGCGCGGGCGATCGCGTGGCGCATCGCGCCCGCCTGGCCGCTGACGCCGCCGCCATCCACGTGCGCCTTGACGTCGTACGAGCCGAGCGAGTCGGTCGCCGTGAACGACTGCTGGATGTGCTGCACCAGCGACGGACGCGGGAAGTAGTCACCCAGCGTGCGACCGTTCACGTCCCACTTGCCGGTGCCCGGCGTCAGGTAGACGCGGGCGACGGACGTCTTGCGGCGGCCGACGGCCTGCCAGCGGAGTTCCGGGGTCTCGCTCATCAGTTGGCCTTCGCGGTGTCGATGGTGAACGGCTTCGGCTGCTGCGCCTCGTGCGGGTGCTCGGCGCCGCCGTACACCTTCAGCTTGGTGCGCAGCTTCTGCTTGGCGAGGGAGTTCTTCGGCAGCATGCCGAAGACGGCCTTCTCGATCACCCGATCCGGGTGCTTCGCGAGCAGGTCCGCCGCGACCGTGTAGCGATCGTGGCCCATGTAGCCGGTGTGGCGGAAGTATTCCTTCTGCGTCGCCTTGCGGCCGGTCAGCTTCACCTTCGACGCATTGGTGACGATGACGAAATCGCCGCCGTCCATGTGCGGGGTGAAGGTCGGCTTGTGCTTGCCGCGGATCAGCTGCGCGACATGGCTGGCGAGGCGCCCGAGCGGGATGTCGGTCGCGTCGACCAGGATCCAGTCGTGCTGGAGCTCGCTTTGCTTCTGCGTATACGTCTTCATTCCTGACTTTTCCTTGGCACCGGACAAAAAGGCCACTTCGGAGACAGACCCCAAAGCTAGCGGCTGGTAAGGGGTTGGGTCAAGGTATACCCCCCCGGGAAGCCGCGGCCCTTGTCCCTCAGCGAAGCGGCTCCCCCGTTGCAAAATCGAACAAGGTCAGCCGACGCAGCCGATAGTATGCCTGCCAGTACCCTCGAAGCGCCTGAATGTACTGGGAGAGGGCCGAGTCCTTCTCGGACTGGGCCACGTAGAGGTTGTCGATGGCGATCCGGCCAATGACGTAACGATTCAGGGCCACCTCAAAGCGCTTCCCGGCCACGGTATCGCCCTTCGCTGACAGTTCCAGGCTCCGCCGGGCCTGGGAAACCTGCAGTGCCGCGAAATGGGCATCCTGGGCCGCCTGGGCCAGGGCCAACTCCCCAGTCTCGGTGATCCGGTCCCGATCGGCCTCCGCCGCCCGCACCCCCTCCTTCCGGACCCCCCATTGGAGGAGGGGAAGCTGGACCCCGACCGACAGTTGCCGGGCCTCGAGCAAGTCGTCATAGGCCGTGCCGAACGCGCCCCCGGTGGCGTTGTAGCCGTAACTGGCCTGGATCGTCGCATTCAGGCCGTTGCTCAGCTTGGCTGTGGTCACGCCCCGCTGGGCTTGCACGCGCTGCAGGGCCACCTCGCTCACGACCGCCCGGTTTCGAAGTGCCTCGGCGACGGCGCGCGTGGTGTCAACCGCCACATCGGGGACCACCGCGCTGGCGGTCACCTCGATCGGACTCCCGACGGCCATGCCGAGCGCCAACCGGAGCGAGGCCTTGGCGCGGTCGTGCTCCAGCCGGGCACCGTCGAGCGAGGCCCTGGCCCGCAGCAGAGCCAGTTCGCTCTGGAGCAGGTCATTCTCGCCGATCTTGCCGACCTCGAAGCGCCCCTTGTTCAGGGTGTAGAGCGTGTCGTTGATCGCCGCGTTCGCCTCGGCATTGGCGAGCGCGAGTCGCGCGGAGTACGCATCGAAGAACAGGCCGGTCACCTGGATCGCGAGATCCTCTCGCGCCTCCAGATACTGCCGCTCCGCCAGCGGTGTCCGAAATTCCTGCTCCCGACGATCCCAGGCATTCACGTTTGGCCGGAGCAAATCCTGCCGGATTCCCACCGAAAAAGGCGTGGACGACCAGGTGCGCCGAGTCTGCTGCCCGCTCAGCGACAGCCGCGCCAGTGAGGACGTGACGAACAGGTCCCCGCCGGTGACGGGCAGCTTCTGCGAGAGGCTGAGCGAGAGGTTGGCATTGGTCTGATCCTGCGGCCGGAAGAGCGTGCTGCCATCCGGCTGGACGACCTGGATGATGGAGCGGTTGTACGACGGCACGGTGCCCCCGAGCGTGAGCTGCGGGAGCTGCCGCGACTGGAATTGGCGGTTGCGGTAGAGTGCGGCATCCCTGGTCGCCGTGGCGGCACGGGCCTGCGCCCCTTGGGACTGCGCCAGGGCAAGGGCCCGTTCGAGCGTGAGGGGAGCCTGCGCCCTGACCGGGGCGACGCTGACGATCATGGCGAGGAGGAGCATGGCGGGACGAATCGGCATGGGGCTCACTCGTAGCGGAGGCAATCGACGGGATCCTGACCGGCGGCACGGTGCGCGGGCACCACGCCGAACGCCATCCCCACGATGAACGACACCGTGAAGGCGATGACGACGGATAGCGGCGAAACGATGGTGGTGATCTTGGCAAGGCGCTCGATGCCATAGGCGGCGGCGCCGCCGAGCAGGATCCCGGCCACTCCGCCGGCAGTGCTGATCATCACCGCCTCGCAGAGGAACTGGGAACGGATGTCCTTGCGGGTGGCGCCGAGGGCCCGCCGGACGCCGATCTCCCGGATTCGTTCGAGCACCGAGGCGAGCATGATGTTCATGATGCCGATTCCGCCAACGATCAGCGAGATCGAGGCGATCGCACCCAACACGATGTTGAAGATCGTCTTGGTTCGCTGTTCCTGACGCAGCAGCAATTCCGGCACGGCGATCTCGAAGTCGACGACCGCATTGTGCCGGCGCTGCAGCATCCGTCGGGCGACCTCGGCGACCCCCGGCACCTCGGGCGACCGTGCCACGCGCACGAGGATGCGGTCGAGCTGGTTGCGATTGGTCCGCTCGGCGCGGGCCTCATCCGTTTCCGGTGCCTCATTGCCAGGGGCGACCACCGCCCCTTCGGCACGGTTCGCCTGCTCGATGTCGAGCTGCGTCACCTGGGCCCGATTGCGGAGTCGGAGGAGCATCATCCGGGCCGGCACATAGACGTCCATGTTGGCATCGCGAATTCCGAGCTTTGCCGCGGCGTCGTCGGTGACCCGCCGATCGGCAAGCACGCCGACCACGGTGACCCAGCTGTCGCCGATCTTGAGGCGATGGCCGAGCGGGTCCTGGGTCGTGAAGAAGCGCGTCCGGACACCATGCCCGATGATCGCCACCGGGAGGCCGTAGGCCACCTGAGTGCTGTTGAAGGGCTTGCCGCTCGCGAGTTCGAGGTTGGTGATCCCGAAATAGGCCGTGTCCACGCCGACGACCTTGCCGGATCGACGGAGCCCTTCGCGGGTGATGCTGCTGTTGAGCACGATCTCGGCGCTCACCGCTTCGACGCCGGGGATGACCCGGCGAATCGCCTCGGCATCGGCATAGGTCAGTCCGGGCGAGAACTTCTTGACCTGCTTCTCCGGCTGCTCCTTGGCCTGCTCTTCCTTCTGCTCGACGAGCGGCGTGACGATGACGTTGTTCGCGCCGAGGAGGCGCATCTGCGCAAGCACCTCCTGCTCTGCCCCCTTCCCGATCGCGAGCATCGCGATCACCGAGGCCACGCCAAAGAGAATGCCAAGGGAGGTGAGAGCGGCCCGGAGCGTGTTGTGCCGCAGCGCCTCGATCGCGGCGCGCATGCTGAACAGCAGGTGCGCGACCGCCTGGCCCCGTTCGACGGGGATGTCCGTGTTGGCGTCTGGCATCGGGATCAGCCCTTGGGGGCGGCGGTGGCCGGTGGCACGGTCGCCGGTGCGGATTTCGTGGCGCCCGGCACGGGGCCACCCGCCTTCGGATCGGTGGACGTCCCCTTCGGCGCGCCGACCGGTGCGGCACCAGGCACGGCGGTATCCCCCTTGGACGGCGAGTTGCGCACTGGCGACCCCGGAACGCGCGTGACGGTCAGCGTTGCGGCATTCGCCGGCGCGATCAGCAACACCTCATCGTCCGCATCGAGGCCCTTGGCGATGACCACCTCATCATCGTTCATCGCCCCGGTCACGATCTCCTGTTTGGTGACGGTCCCGCCGCGCCGGCGGTAGACGAATGGCACCCCCGATTCGCTGTTGATCGCCTCGAGCGGCACCACGAGCACGCTGTCCGCGCGATAGGTCTCGATCGCGTTGCCGGTCGTCATGCCGGGGCGAAGTGTCGTATCGGACTGGGTCACGGTGACCCGGACCTCGAAGACCTTCGCATCGGTGTTGGGCCGCTGCTCGCCGACGTTGGCGACCGTTGTCACCGTCCCCGTGAGCTGCTTGGTGGGATCGGAATCGAGCGTGAGCGTCACCGGTTGTCCGACGGCCACTTTGCGAACGTCGATTTCGTTGACGTACGTGATCGATTCCATCTGCGTCAGGTCGGGCAGCGTGGCGACGGTTGGGTCCCACGCTGACACTCGGGAGCCGGTCGTCCGCTTCTTGCCGTTCCATTCCTTGGTGTAGATCACCATGCCGGGTGCGGGGGCCGTGATGGTGAACTTGGTCATGAAATCCTGGATCGCCTTGGCGCGGTTGCGCTGTCGGTCGAGGTCGGCACCGACTTCACGCATCTTGGCCTGGGCCTGCTCGGTCCGGGTCTTGTAGTCGAGCTTGGCCTGCGCGAGCGCCCGCTGCGCCTTCTCGAGATCGATTTCCGCCTGCCGCCGAACGGTCGGCGCCTCGAACGCGGCTTGCTGCTTGGCCAGCGTCTTCTCCTCGAGGCCGAGTTCCATGGACCGCATCTCTTCGCGCGCCTTCGACAGATTCAGCGCGGAATCGAGCATCGCCTGTTCATTCACCGCCGATGCCTTCTGGAGCGCCAGGTTCACTTCGGTCATCGAGTTCGCGAGCGTGGCGCGGTCCAGCTCCGCCACGAGGTCGCCGACCTTGACGACCGTTCCCTCGGGCACGATCGACGCGATCTTCATCTCGTACGCCCCGGCCTGTTGCGCCCCCTCCGGCACGGTAATCTCCACGAACTTCAGTGCCCGCAGCTCGCCCGAGGTGGCGACGGTGACCGAGAACGGTCCGCGTCGGACCTTGGCCACCGTTCCGGAATCAGTCGCCGCACCATCCTTGGTCATGACCGCGGCCGCGCCCGCGACCACCACGACCAGCAGGAATGCGACGAGCCACCAGCGCTTGCGGAGGAGCTGCATCAAGGCCTCGGAGGGGGTGGGGGAGATGCGATGGTCAGGGATTTCACAGATGTACGGAAGTTCCAGAGTGAACGTTTCACCGGCGAACCGTGGCTCCACGTCTCGCGACCGCCGGATGCCACAACGGGCACCCACCCAGGGTGCCCGTTGTCGCGTTCAAGTCTGTTTGCAAGGTGAAACCTTCGATCCAACGCCTCGTTCAGCGACTGCGCCCGGGCTCGGTCGCCGTCCCGACCGCTCCGGCAGCCCGCGGCCAGACATTGTCCGCGGCATTCTTGTCGGGGAAACGGCGGAACGGGTCGAGGGTGATCTTCTCGACCTTCCGCCCGCCGAAGACCAGGTCGGCCTTGAAGGTGCGGCTGCCTGCGAACCAGACATCGACCGGGTAGGTGACGATCGCCGTCGCGCTGTCGGTCATCACCGCGTTCTTCATCGGCCGGATCGCCGGCCCGCTCGGCGCGAACTGCACCTTGAGCACGACCGGCGACGGCATTCCACCATCCTGCCGTACCACCACCGAGGTCCGGATCCCCGCGCTGGTGACCGAGGCGATCGAGCCGTCGACCGACTCGGTGGTGAAGAGCCAGGAATACCAGAACCAGCCGAGGTCCTTCTTCAGTGCGTTGTTCATGAAGAACATGTAGTCCCACGGCGACGGATGCTTGTACCGCCACGCGGCGGCGTACTCGCGCATCGCACGCTGCACCGCGGAATCGCCGACCACGCCCCCAAGCATCGAGAGCATCAGTGGCGTCTTGCTGTACGTCTGGAACGAGTACATCGGGCCGGCATTGTTGGCGCTCCACATCATCGGCGCCTCGCGCTCGTCGCCACTGATGCGGCCGTAGTTCTGCCCCTGGCCATCGAGCACCGGCGGACGGCCGGCGGCGTCGGCGTTGGAGAGAATGTTCATGTATTGATTGAAGCCCTCATCCATCCAACCGTACTGCGTCTCGTTGTTGCCCACCAGCATCGGCCACCACTGGTGCCCCGTCTCGTGGTCGGCCGCGCCCTGATTGGAATTGATCACCATCGGGTACTCCATCCCTGCACTCGGCCCGTCCTGCATGGTGAACTGCGGGAACTCGTACGGCACCCAGAGCTTCGAATAGAACTCAAGCGCATGCCGTGCGATCTCGCCGGCACGCGCAAAGCTGCCGGCGTTGCCCGGGAGGTACACCATGTGGATCGGCACCTTCCCGCGATTCGGAATCGTGGCGCGAGTCGCCTTCCAAACGAACTGCTTCGCGGTGGCCCACGCGAAGTCGTTCACGGTGTCGGCGACGAAGTGCCATGTCAGCCGGTCACCGACGGCGGTCGCCTTCCCCGGCCCTGCCTCGTCGGGGCCGACGATCGTCACGATCGAATCGCTGTCGAGCACCTTCGCGAGACGCGCGCGTGCGGTCGACGTGAGCACCTGGTCGGGGTTCTGCAGCACGCCGGTACCAGTCACGATCCAGCCGCCGGGGACGTCGATCGAGACATCGAAGCGACCGAAGTTGTTGTAGAACTCCGAGGGCCCGAGGTACGGCTCGGTGTCCCAGCCTCGGAGGTCGTCGTACTTGCCGACGCGCGGGTACCACTGCGTCGGCTGGAACAGCGTGTCGGCCCAGCGCTGAGTCATCCGGTGGCCCTGGCCACCGGGCCCGCCGGGAAGCTTGTGGTTCCACTCAATCTCCAGCGTCGCGCTCCCCTTCGCCGGAATCGGCGTCGGGAGCGAAACGCGGGCGTTGGTCAGCGTCAGTCCGGTCACCCGGACAGCGCCACCGGCTGCAGGAGGCGCGCCCCCCGCCCCGCGACCACCACCCGGCGCCGGTGCCGCGAGGTCTGCCGCCGTGCCGTTCACCGCCACCTTCGTGAGGATCATCCCGTCGGTCGTCTCGGCCGGCACGGACGCCCCGCGCTGGACGGTCGGGCGGAAAATGTTGGGGTCGAGCCGGAGCGCGATGAAGGTCAGCGCGGAGTCGGAGCGGTTCTGGACCACCACGGTTTCGCGGCCGTACAGGCGGCCAGTGGCCGGGTCGAGCCGGACCTGAATGGTGTAATCCGTGCGCAACTGCCAGTAATTCCGACCCGGTCGGCCGGTCGAATCCCGGGTCCCGGTCGCGAACGCCCGGCGGATCGAATTGGTCAGTGGGATGTCCCGGCGGACGGCACGTTCCGGGAGTGGAACGTTGGCCTGGGCGGCCAGCGAGAGCGGCGCGGCCAGGGCCACGGCGAGGAAGAGACGACGCATCGGCGAACTCCAGAAGGATGGATCGGCACAGCGGGGGTCGAGCAGCCACAAAGGTACACCGAGGCCCCAGCCCGGATAGGCGACGCAACGAATCGCCCGGCTCCGTCGTATCACCCCCTGAACCGTGGTGGGTCGGCTCGCGGCCGTCCACCGATGCATTCCGACGACGCACCAGGGGGGAATCCCGTGAAGGATCTTCGTAGCGTGACCCGCATTATCCTCGCCCTCGCCTTGGCGGCCACCCCGCTCGCGAGCGTGGCCGCCCAGGGCGGCGGCGGTGGGCGTGGTATGGGTGGCGGTGGTGGTGGTGGTGGCACCGGCATGGTGGACATGACCGGCATGGGGGGGGGCGGCATGGGCAATCAGGCCCCGCGCCCGCTGCACTACGACCTCGACGGTCCGTTCTCGTTCGACTCGTTCACCGTCCTGCTGACGCTCGACTCGACCAAGCACGACAAGCTCCAGCAGTTGCGGGCCGCACACCTCCTCGCGACGGCCGTGTTGCGCGACTCGGTGAAGGCCGCGGCGACCGAGCTGAACCTCACCTCGCCGGGCGGCATCTCGTTCACCGCGATGAGCAAGCCGGAACTCTCGAAGGCGTACGACAAGCAGCTCAAGGCCGTCCGCAAGCTGGACGTTGTCTTCTTCGAGAAGCAGGTGAAGCCGGAGCTCAGCAAGGAGCAGTACGAGGCGATGAAGAAGTGGTATGGCGAGCAGCGGCCGATCGGCCAGGCCGCGCGTGGCGCCGGTGGCGGCCGTGGTCAAGCCGACCCGAGCGGTCAGGGTCGCGGTGGTCGCGGGCCTGGCGGTGGCGGTGGTCGCGGCGGCGGATGAACAGTCGCAGTGACGCACACGAGATGACGCGCCCGGACGATGCATCGTCCGGGCGCGTTGTCATTCGCGTTCTTCGATCGGCCGCGCCGCTTGGTAGTCCTCGGGTGTGTCGATGTCGTGGAGTGCCGAGGCGGGCCACCCGACCGCGTCAGCTTCGTCGGCGTGCGCCGCGAACAGCGCCCGTCCCACACCGTCACCCGTCATTCCTCGCAACTCGACCAGGTACCGCCGTGGAATGAGCAACGGCGGTGCCACCACCCCGTCATAACACGATCCGACCATCCGACACGGCGCGGTCCCGCCCGCGCCGATCACCGCCGACATCATCGCCGACGTCACGCCGGTCATGTCCGCCAGGACCACGAGGATCGCATCGATCGACGCACCGATCTGGTCGATCGCGGCATGCAATGACCCGCTCACCGGTCCGCCGAGCCCGGGGGCTTCCACCACCGTCACGGGGAGTCCGGCGAGTGCGTCCTGCCAGGCCGAGGCATTGGGGGGCACGACGACGACCACCGACGTCGCAGTGGTCGCCAACGCGCGCGTGGCAACGCGCCGGAGCAACGACTCGCCGGCCAGCGGCAGCAGGAGCTTCGGTTGTCCCATCCGCGTGGAGGCGCCGGCGGCGAGTACCACCACCGCGACGCGGGCGTCAGCCATCGACCGCGTGGATCGGCACGCGCCGCTCGCGCAATGGCCTCGCAGGCCGGCCCGCGTGCACTGCCATGATCTCCGCGATGATCGACAACGCGACCTGCTCGGCACCGTCCGTCCCGATGTCGAGCCCCGCCGGCGCATGCACCCGCGCGTCTTCGCCCGCAGTCGGATCGGTCGCCATGCCCAGCATTCGTTCCGTCCGCTGGCGCGGTCCCAGCATCCCGATATAAGGGACCGGCGTGCCGCACAGCGCGTCGAGGTAGCTCCGGTCGTCGGCGTAGTGATGGGTCATCACCACCGCGAAGGTGGTGGCGTCGGTGGCGCACGCCCCGACGACGTCACGCGGCTGGCTCAGCCGGAGCGCGATGCCATCGCCGAAACGTTCGGCCGTCAGCAATCCGGGCCGGCGATCGGTCACGGTGACACGAAAGCCGGTTGACGACGCGAGCCGTGCCAACGGGATGGCGTCATCTCCCGCGCCGCATACCAACAGGCGCGGTGGCGGGGCGAACGCATCGACGAACCACTCCCGGCCATCAGCATCCGTCACCAGACCGGATACACCCTCGCTGTCGCGAAGCCGCCTGCCGCCCACACCATCCATCGGCACCTCAATCACGAACGGCGCCTCGCGCACGATCGCGGCACGCTCGGCCGCGTGATCGTCGGTCACCGGCGTGACGTGCAGCTCAACCGTTCCCTCGCACCCGATCCCGAGATCCCACGCAGCCACTTCGTCACTGCCGGAACAGTATTGCGGACGTTCCGCCTGCCCGGTCGCGAGCACGCGGCGGGCCACTTCGCGCACGTCGAGTTCGAGGCACCCGCCGCTCACGTTGCCGACGATCGTCCCGTCGGCCCCCACCAGCAGCTTGGCCCCTTCATGCCGATACGCCGAGCCGTGCACGCGCACGACCGTGGCCAGCGCCGACCTGACGCCCCGGCGCTGGAGCTCGGCGATTGCCGCGAAGACCTGCCGTGACTCGGCCCAGTGCTTCATCGTGCGTGCTGCGGCTCAGGCCGGGTGGAGGCCGTGGCGTGACAGCGGCAGCGAGCGGATCCGTTGGCCGGTCACGGCGAAGATCGCGTTGCAGAGCGCGGGCACCACCGGAGGCAGTGCGGGTTCGCCGAGGCCGGTCGGTCCGACGTCCGAGGTGACGAAGTGGACGTCGATCACCTTCGGCGCCTGCGGCATCCGCAGCAGGAGGAAGTCGTCGAAGTTGCTCTGCTCCACCCGGCCCGCCTTGATGGTGATCTCCTGGCTGAACGCCTCGGAGAGGCCGTCGATGACGGAGCCCTGCACCTGATTGACGGCATTGCTCGTGTTGACCACCTGGCGACCGATATCCCCCGCCACCCAGATGCCGTGCACGCGCACGCCGCCGTCACTCGAGACGCTCGCCTCGACCACCTCGGCGAAGTAGCCGCGGTGCGAGAAGTGGAAGGCCACCCCGAGACCGTGCCCGGTCGGGAGCGTGCGGGTGCCCCACCCTGACCGCTGCCGCACCGCCTCGAGCACGCCGCGCATCCGACCCGCGTCGTAGATGGTGCGGCCATTCTCCTCGACCACCCCGGCCGGGCCGAGCAGGTCGAGTCGGAACTGCAGCGGGTCCTTCTTCGCCGCATGGGCGAGTTCATCGAGGAAGGACTGCGCGACGAAGGCGAGTGCGTTGCTCCCCGGGGCGCGGAGGAAACCGGTTGGCACGCCGAGCGGCATCACCGACGACTGGAGCAGGTAGTTGGGGATGAAGAGCGCCGGGAACTCCGTCGCGCCGATGTTGGCACTGGCGACGAACCCCTGCCCCTCGCCGAACGAGACGAAATGGTTCTGCCACGCGACCAATTTGCCGGAGGCATCAACGCCGCCCTTCAGGAAATGGAAGCCGGCGGGGCGATAGAAGTCGTGCTGGATGTCGTCCGCGCGCGACCAGAGCAGCTTGACGGGGACGCCGGCCTGCTTCGCGATCGCCGCCGCCTCCACCATGTAGTCGTTGTTGAGCCGGCGGCCGAAGCCACCGCCGACGCGCGTCATGTGAATGGTGATGTCCGCGGCGGGGACGCCGAGGGTCTGCGCCACGAGCTGTCGCCCCGACTGCGGGTTCTGCGACGGCGCCCAGATCTCGACCTTGCCGTCGACCACGCGCGCCGTGCAGTTCATCGGCTCGAGCGTCGCGTGCGCGAGGAACGGATAACTGTAGGCCGCCTCCACCGTCTGCGCCGCGCCGCCAAGCGCCGCGCCGACATCGCCATCCTGGCGCAGCGTCCGCTGCGGCGTTCCCGCGGACAACGTGGCCGCTTGCGACGCGAAGCCGGCACTGCTCTGTGCCGCGGTGGCCCCCTCGGCCCAGGTGACCTTCAGCTGCTTCCGCGCCTCGTTGGCAACCCACCAGCTGTCGGCGAGGATCGCGACGCCGCCGAGCAGCCCGGCGAGGTTGGTCCCCCCGGTCACGACGAACGCCTGGCGAACGCCTGGCAGTGCGCGGACCGCGTCGAGGTTGGCGCTGACGACCGTCCCTCCGAAGACAGGACACTTCTGGAAGACCGCGTGCAGCATGCCCGGCACGCTGACGTCGATGCCGAAGAGCGGCTTGCCCCGCACGATGGCGGGATTGTCGACACCCGGCACGGCGGTGCCGATGACGGTGTAGTCCTTCGGGTCCTTGAGGCGCAGCATCTTCGCATCGGGCACCGGCATCGTGGCGGCCTTCGCGGCCAGCGCGCCGTAGCGCATGGCACGCTTGCTCCCGGTGTGGCGCACCATCCCGCCGCCCGTGGTGCACTCGGCCTCGGGGACACCCCAGGTCGCGGCCGCGGCGGCCACGAGCATCTGCCGCGCCACGGCGCCGGCCTGCCGCATCGAGTCGTAGTGCCCGGGGGTGGCGGTGCTGCCGCCCGCGACCTGCGAGCCGTAACGCGCCGGATCGCTCATCGCCTGTTCGACGGTGACGGCCGTCCACGCCACGTCGAGTTCCTCGGCCACGAGCATCGGCAGTGAGGTCTTGATCCCCTGCCCAATCTCCGGATTCTTCGAGACGATGGTGATGGCGGAATCGGCAGTGATCCGAATGAAGGCGTTGGGTTCGAACAGTTCCGCCATGGGCGCGCCCGCCACATCGAGCGGCTGCCACCAGGAGCCGATGGCGATGCCGCCACCAGCGAGCGCGGTGACCTTCAGGAACTCGCGACGATCGACGGCGATGCTCATCGCGCCCCCTTCGGCAGTGCTGCGGCCTGATGAATGGCGGCCCGAATCCGCACGTAGGTGGCGCAGCGGCAGAGGTTCCCCTCCATCGCTTCGTCGATCTCGTCGTCGGTGGGCTTCGGTGTGGCGGCCAGCAGGGCCGCCGCCGTCATGAGCTGCCCTGCCTGGCAATAGCCGCATTGCGGCACGTCCACCGCTTCCCATGCGCGTTGCACCGGGTGGCTTCCATCGACGGACAATCCCTCGATCGTGGTGACCCGTTTTCCGGCGGCACCATCGAGCGGCACCTGGCAGGAGCGCACCGCCTTGCCGTCGAGGTGGACGGTGCAGGCGCCGCAGAGCCCTTCCCCGCAGCCGTACTTGGTGCCCTTGAGGTCGAGGACGTCGCGCAGCACCCAGAGCAGCGGCATCTGGCCGACCGCGTCGACGGTGGTGCGCTTGCCGTTGAGGGTAAAGCTCACGGGCATTGGACGCTCCGAGGAGGAAGTATGGAGGGGTTGCTGCAAGCTACCCGGGAGGGCCGCCCGGTGGTGCGTCTCGTCAGGCCGGCGGCGCGATGTCCAGCAGAGGGGCGCCCTTTTCCACCGCGGCCCCGACGGCGACGCGGATGCTCGACACCACGCCCGCGATGGTCGCCTTCAGTTCGTTTTCCATCTTCATCGCCTCGAGCACCACGAGGGCGTCCCCCACGGCCACCGTCGCACCGACGGCGACGTCGATGCGCACCACGAGCCCCGGCATGGGTGCCTTCAAGACGCCCCCGGTGGCGGCCGCTCCGTTCGATCCCACCAGGGAGCGGATGTGCTTCGCCCGTTCATCCTCGATGCCGACGTCGCGCACCGCGCCGCGGTCGACCACGCGCCAGGATGCGTCGGCGAAACCGTCGATCGCCAGTGTACTGGCCAGGCCGTCGATGACGACCCGCTGCTCCGGCGTCCCGGGCACGGCCTCGAGGTGGGCGGTGTGCCGCACACCCTCGACGGTCACCTGATCCCCGTCCACCGACACTTCGAGGACCCGCTCGCCGATCGTCACGAAATATTTCATCGCCGCTCCAGGAGCGCCACGCACTCGAGATGGGCGGTCTGGGGGAACTGATCGAAGGCTTGCACCGACGTCACGGCATAGTCCGCCTGCAGCCGGGCGATGTCCCGAGCCAGCGTGGCGGCATCGCACGAGATATAGACGATCCGTCGCGCCGCCGAGTGGGCGAGCGCTTCGGTTACCACCGGCTCCATGCCGCTGCGGGGAGGATTGGTGACCACGACCGCGGGCGGCCGCATCTCGCCGATGCGCTCCTCGACCAGCCCGGCGCGACGCACCGGCCCCTTGGGGCCCTCCCGCTCCGCCTGCTCCACGGCGCGCCGGTCCAGCTCCACGCTCTCCACGGTTGCCCCGCGCGCGGCGAGCGCCACGGTGGTCTCGCCGATACCGGCGTAGAGGTCCCAGGCGTGCTGACCCGCCAGCTGTCCCAAGGCGTGGAGTGCGGCCTCGCGCACCATGCGCCCCATCGCGGGGTGCACCTGCTCGAACACCGTGGCAGGCCATGGCTGTGAGCCACCCGCCACCGCGCGTGGCGCGCCCCCTTCCGGATGCCACCAGATCGTCGCCGTCACGCCGGCGCGCTCGAGCTGCCCGTGCAGGGTCTTCCCCTTCACCCAGGCGTCCTTGCCGTCAGTCCGTACGACCACGTGCAGCCCTTCGTGGCGATCGCGACGGAAGACCACGCGGCTCACATCGAGCGGCAGAAGCGACAGGGCGTTGCGCACCGCCTGATGCAGCCGACGGACCGCTGGCTCGGCGAGCAGGCAGTCGCGAATGTCGAGGACCCGATCGGGCTGGCCCAGCGGGTGGTAGCCCATGCGGCCGTCCGCCACCGCGAAGGTGACCTTGGCCCGATAGCCCAACTGCTCGGGCGAGGCGATCACCACCGGGTCGGCGATCTCCAGATGGCCGATGCGCCGAAGCGCGTCGCCGGCGATCCGCGCCTTGGCAGCCCGTTGCGCCTCGGGACTCAGGTGCATCAACTGGCAGCTGCCGCACCGATCGCGCACGTAGTGCGGGCACGGCGGCGTGACCCGGCCCGCGCCGTGGGTGAGAATCTCGCCGATCTCGGCGCGCGCAAACCGCTTGTGCAACCGGAGCGTGCGCAGCCGCACGATGTCACCGGGTGCGGTGCGCGGAACGAAGACGGTGCGCCCGTCCGCGAGGGTCGCGACGCCGTCGCCACCCGCCGCAATCGCGCGCACCTCGACCTCCGCAACGTCGGTGGTCATCGAAGGCCGTCACGCCGCGCGGCGGCCTGCCACGCCGACGTGGCCCCTGACGGGGTCGCGATGCTGTCGCGCGATGCAGGCTTCCGGGATTGTCGACGCTCTTCTTCGAGCAGGGCCACCGCTACGGCGAGTCGCCGGAGATCGCCTTCCGTCTCCGGGCTGTTCAGCAGGTCGGGACGCCGCTCGAGAAACTGGATGTCGATCGCCCCAGCCACGAAGTCGGGGTCGGCCAGGAGTCGGCGATGAAATGAGGCGTTGGTCGCCACCCCCACGATCACCAACTCGTCCAGGGCACGGCGCATCGCATCGATGGCCATCGGCCTGGTCGGCGCGTGGACGATCAGCTTCGCCAGCATCGAGTCGTAGTGCAGCGTCACGTCGCTGCCAGCTTCGACACCGCTTTCCCACCGCACCCCGGGCCCAGACGGCGCCCGCATCCACCGAATCCGGCCCGCACTCGGCAACAGCTGATTCGCGGGATCCTCGGAGGTGATCCGGCACTCCATCGACCAGCCGCGCGGAACGAGCGGCCCTTCGGGGAGGGACATCGGCCAGCCCCGCGCGATGCGGAGCTGCTCGCGCACGAGGTCCACACCGTAGACCTCCTCGGTGACCGGATGCTCGACCTGAATCCGCGTGTTCATCTCGAGGAAGTAGAACGAGCCGTCGGCGGCGAGAAGAAATTCACAGGTCCCCGCCCCGCGGTAGCCCACCGCGGCGGCCGCGGCGACGGCCGCCGCGCCCATCGCCTCGCGGAGTGTTGGCGAGACCGCGACCGACGGGGCCTCCTCCAGCAGCTTCTGGTGACGTCGCTGCACCGAGCACTCGCGCTCCCCGACGTGTACCGTGCGGCGGTCATCGGCGAGCACCTGGATCTCGACGTGTCGCGGCCGCTCGACGTACTTCTCGAGGTAGACGCTGCCGTCGCCGAAGGCCTTCAGCGCCTCGCTGGCGGCCGAGGTCAACGCACCGGGGAGCGCGGCGGCGCTGGTCACCACGCGCATCCCCTTCCCCCCGCCTCCCGCGGCCGCCTTGACGAGCACCGGATAGCCGATCTGTTCGGCCATCGCCAACGCATCCTCGGGATTGTCGAGCGCGGCGACCGCGCCCGGAACGATCGGCACCCCGGCAGCCTGCATCAGTCGGCGCGCGGCGGTCTTGTCGCCCATCGCCTCGATCGCGGTCGAGGGCGGCCCGATCCAGACGAGACCCGCCTCCTCGACGGCGCGCGCGAACGGGGCGCGCTCCGAGAAGAAGCCGTAGCCGGGGTGAATGGCGTCGGACGCGCTGGTGCGCGCTGCGTCGAGGATCAGTGCCGCGTTGAGGTAACTCTCGGCCGCCGGTGCCGGACCGAGGCGCACCGCCACGTCGGCCGCGCGCACAAAGGGCGCATGGCGATCGGCGTCGGAATAGACCGCAACGGCCTCCAGCCCTTCGTCATGACAGGCGCGGATGATGCGCAGCGCGATTTCGCCCCGGTTGGCGACCAGGACACGACGGATGGAACGGGGGGTCATCGGGGACAGGCCGCGATCGCCGGGAGTCCGTGCGCGTCAGGGCGGTTGAACAGCGATTCGCAGAGGCCGCGATTCCGTCGGGCAGCGAGTTCGTAGACATCCCGCACCGCCTCGCTCCAGACCGAGCCGGCCAACCCGGTGCGCGCCAACTGGTGCACACTCATCGGCGCCGGCAGTTCGCCGTTTGCGATCGTGCCGGCGGCGAGAACCAATCGGACCGGGTGCCAACTCAAGGCCGTCGTGGTGATCGAATCGACGGTCGGCGTCAGGCAGACCGGGCGCTTGCTGCTCGCCGCCACGAGTGCCGCTGGCAGCTCCGCCCCGGCCTCGGCACCGATGGCCGCCGCCATCCGGCCACGATAAAGTGAGTCGAAGGCGTACAGGTCGGGACGGAGCAGGATGAGGTCGGCGCGCTCGTCGTCAAGCAGGCGCGCACCCCAGACGGCGGCAGTTTCCACCAGGGAGCCGGTCACGAGGACCCCGCCTCGCGGGCAGGATCCCATCAGGTTGCGACCGAGCTCATTGAGGACCGGCGGGAGCGGCAGCTCTTCGGGTGCGACTGGCGGCCCGACACCGGCCACCCATCCGAGCCGCTCGATCCGCAGCGTGGTGCGCTCGACCACGGCCAGCACCAGGTAGACGCTCGCCGAGTCGGCCAGCAGTCGGTGCGCCTGCTCGAACGCCGACGAGGCGAACTCGGCCACCGGGATCCCCATGCCGGCGGCAGGATGGCCGTCGCGATGCCAGCGCTGCGCGTCGCCAAGGTGGATTCGGCCGAGCGCGAACCAGGCGCGCCCATCGCTCGGTTCCAGCGCCAGGTGCTGGCCGAGCAACATCTTGGCATCGATCCGCCGCCCATCGCGCAGCAGCGCTTCGGCGCGGAGCACGGCGGAGTTCCCCGCGGCGACGTTCCCACCGACGGGTGTGGTCTGGGCACGGAGCCCGGTCGCCCAGGCCACGAGGCCCAGGGCGAGAACGGCGCGGCGCGCCCGGCGGGGTGTCAGAGTGGAATGCATCCGTGCTTTTTCGGCGGATTGCGGTCGCGCTTGGTCTCGAGCGTCTGCAAGGCATCGATCAGCCGCGGTCGGGTGTCCCGCGGATCGATGACATCATCAATGTAGCCGCGCGCGGCCGCTTGATAAGGGGTTGCAAAGGCCTGCGTGTAGGCATCGGTCTTGGCGGCTGCCTCGGTGGCCGGGTCGGCGGCCGCGGCGATCTCGTGCTTGTAGAGGATCTCGACTGCGCCCTTGGGTCCCATGACCGCGATCTCCGCCGTCGGCCACGCCAGGTTGACGTCGCCGCGGATGTGCTTGGAGCTCATGACGTCGTAGGCACCACCATACGCCTTCCGGGTGATCACCGTCAATTTCGGGACGGTCGCCTCACAATACGCGTACAGCAGCTTGGCCCCGTGCCGGATGATGCCGCCGTGCTCCTGCCCGACCCCGGGCAGGAAGCCTGGGACATCGACAAAGGTGACGAGCGGGATGTTGAAGGCGTCACAGAAGCGGATGAAGCGGGCGGCCTTGACCGAGGCATTGATGTCCAGCACGCCCGCGAGCACCGCCGGCTGATTGGCCACGACGCCGATCGGCCGACCGCCGAGGCGGGCAAAACCGGTCAGGATGTTGCCCGCGAAGGCTGGCATCACCTCGTGAAAGATCGCGTCGTCCACCACGGCGCCGAGGACCTCGTGCATGTCGTACGGCTTGGACGCGACGTCCGGGATCACCTCGAGCAGTCGTTCGTCGCGCCGATCCACCGGATCGGCCGTCGGCACCATCGGCGGTGCGTCGACGTTGTTCGAGGGCAGGAAGCCGAGCAGCGTCCGAATCGCGAGGAGGCATTCCGGCTCGGTTGCGTGCACGAAGTGCGCGACGCCGGACGTCTCGGCATGCACATCGGCACCGCCGAGATCGTCGAAGGTCACGTCCTCGTGGGTCACGGTCTTCACCACGTTGGGCCCGGTCACGAACATGTAGCCGACGCCACGCACCATGTGCACGAAGTCGGTGATCGCCGGCGAATACACGGCCCCGCCGGCGCACGGCCCGAGGATCGCGGAGATCTGCGGGACGACGCCGGACGCCAGCGTGTTGCGAAGGAAGATGTCGGCATATCCGCCCAGCGAGGCGACGCCTTCCTGGATCCGCGCGCCGCCCGAGTCGTTGAGGCCGATCATCGGCGCACCGTTCCGCACGGCAAGATCCATCACCTTGCAGATCTTGGCCGCGTGGGTTTCGGAGAGCGAGCCACCGAAGACGGTGAAGTCCTGCGAGAAGACGTAGACGAGTCGCCCGTCGATGCGGCCCCAGCCGGTGACCACGCCATCGCCGAGCGGGCGGTCGTCGGCCATGCCGAAATCGGTGGTGCGATGCGTGACGAAGCGGTCGAGTTCGACGAACGAGCCGGGGTCGAGCAGCAGGTCGAGCCGCTCACGCGCGGTCAGCTTTCCCTTCTTGTGCTGTTGGGCAATCCGCGCGGCACCACCACCCTGCTCTGCCAAGGCCTGGCGGTGACGGAGGTCCTCGAGGCGGGACGGGATGTCAGGCATATCCCTGAAAGCTAATGCGCGTCCGGAACGCGCCAAGGCACTGCCCCTGCCGACTGCAGCAGGCTTACTTTCCAGTGCCCCCTGCACCGCGCACCGGAGTACCCCGTGTCCCGAGCGCGTCCGACCTCGCCTCCTGCTCCACTCAGCGACTGGGTGGGGCTAGCCTGCTTGTTGATCCTCCTCCCCCTCGCCGTGCTCGGCGGCTTCGCCGTGCGCGATCTCGATCGCGCCGCGAGTTCGGCCGATCGCGTGGCGCTCCTCGAATCGACCGATCGACAGGCGTATGACCTGATCCAGGCGGTCCGCGCCAGTCAGGCCGGTACCCTGGATTATCTGACGCACCAGAATGAATCATCGCGTCGCAGTGCAGCCGCCTCGGTTGCACGGATCCGTGCATTGGCAGATTCACTCACCGAGGCGCCCGATGCCGCCGCCGAGCCCAGCCGGACGGACATGTGGCGGCAGCGGGCCGTCGCGCACGGTGCCGCCATGGACAGCGTCCTGCGGGTGTGGAGCGTCGACTCCGCGCGATTGCGCTGGAACGATCCGACGCGCGTGCGACACGGTGACTCGCTGATTGCCGCCGCGTTGCGCATCGCGTCCGCGACCGACGTGTTGGCTGCAGCCGAGGTGACAGCGCTGGACGATTCGCTGGACGCCGCTCGCCAGCGGAGCCGCTATCTGCTCGCCCTGACGCTTGTGCTGGGTATCTCGGGCGGCGTGATTTTCCAACGCGTCCGTGGCCATGAGCGCATCAGCGTGGAGGCGTTGGCCGCTGGGAAGGCCCAGGCTGAATCACTTCGCGCCGAATTGCGCTCCATCCTCGACGGCGCAGAGGATGGAGTCTTCTGGTACGACCCGTCGGGAATCGTCCGCTACGTGAATCGCGCCGGAGCCGAGGCGCTCGGCCGGCCTGCCGACGCGGTGGTCGGGCGACCGGTCGGCGACGCCCTCTTCGCCCCCGCCGAGGTGGAACGATGGATCGGGTTGATCCGCTCAGTGGCGAGCACGGGCGCGTCGCACGCCTTCGATTACGAGCAGCTCATGCCCGAGGGCGTGACGCACTATTACTCCGTCATCCTCACCCCCGTTCGCGATTCGATCGGCTCCATCACCGGGGTGGTCGAGTTCGCCCGCGACTTGACGGCGAACCGTGACGCGGAACAACGGCTGCGGCGGCGCGAGGCCGAGTTTGCGACGCTCGTCGAAGCCGCGGACGACGTGATCGTGCAGATCGGGGCCAACCTCGTGGTAACCTACCTGAACCCCGCCGCCGCGAGGCTCTCCGGGGTGCCGGCCAACGAGCTCCTCGGCCGTCCTGCCCTCGAGGTCCCGCTGGATGCGGGGTTCAAGTCGATCTGGCTGCAGGCGATTCAGGAGGCGATGGTCACGTCAGCTCCGGTCGTGGTCGAGTACGACTATCCGGCCGCCGATGGGACACTCTCCCACTTCCAGGCCCGTTTCACACCGGAACCCGACCCGGTCCACAACGGGACCGGGGTCTTCGTGATCGCGCGCGACATCACGGCGCTGCATCGAGCCGCCGAGGCGCTGGCAAGTCGTGAGGCCGAGCTTCGAGCGATTGTCGACGGGGTCGAGGATCTGCTGATGCGATTCGACCGCGAGGGACGGATCGACTTCCTGAACCCTGCCTACTCGCGTGCCGTTGGGCGCTCGGCGGGAGATTTCCTCGGGCAGACGCCGGCGCAGGTACTGGTCGATCCGGTGGCGCGGACGCAGTTCTCCGAGGCTCTCGGCCGCGTGCTGGATCGGGGGCAACCGGCGACGCTCGAGTTCGAGTACCGAGACCCGACCGAGCAGCACACGCGCTACTACCTCACCCGCTTTACGCCACTGCGCGACGGACAGGGCCAGGTGACCGGTGTCCTGACCCTGAGCCACGACCTCACCGAGCGACGGACCACCGAATTGGAGCGCGAGCGACTCCTCGAGGAATTGCTCCATGCCAAGGCGGCGGTGACGACGCTCAAGGGGCTGTTGCCGACCTGCTCGTGGTGCCACAAAATTCGTGACGAGCACGGCCACTGGGAGCAGATGGAGAGCTACATCGCCCGGCGCAGCGAGGCGGAATTCTCGCATGGCCTCTGTCCGGACTGTGCCGCGAAGATGCTGACCGAGTAGTCGCCGCGCAGTAGGGAAACGCACGCGGGGGCGGCCATCCGTGGCCGCCCCCGCGTGGTCCTGCCCCCCTGAGCACGAGGCTCAGTTGTCGTCGTCGACCTCGGACATGTCGATCTCGACGTCCGACGGCTCCGGCAACTTCGGCAGTTCGGAGAGCTTGGGCTCGGTGCCCGGCTCCGGGATGCCGTCTTCCGGGTACTCGATGATCGCCACGACCACGCGGTGATGGATCGGGTCCACCTCGAGGATCTTGGCAATGACCTGCTGATTGAGGACGACCGCATCCTCGGGGTTCTGGTCGTGGCCGATCCCCATCTGCGACACGGGGGCGAAGCCCTCGATGTCGTTGCCGAGGTCGAGCACGATGCCCTTGTCAACCGGGCGGAGGACCTTGGCCCGCAGCTCGGTGCCGATCGGCAGCTTCTCGCCGATGGTGAGCCACGGATCGTCCGTCGCCTGCTTCAGGCCGAGCGAGATGCGCTTGTTGTCGGCGTCGATGTTGAGGATCACGACGTCGACGGTGTCGCCCTTCTTGACCACTTCCGACGGATGCTGCACCCGCTTGGTCCACGACATGTCGGAGATGTGGATCAGCCCGTCGATGCCCGCCTCGATCTCGACGAAGGCGCCGAACGAGGTGAGGTTGCGGACCTTGCCCGTGATGCGCGTGCCGACCGGGTAGCGGAGCGGGAGGATCATCCAGGGATCCTGCTCGGTCTGCTTCATGCCGAGGGAGATCTTCTCCTCCGACTCGTCGACCTTGAGCACCACCGCCTCGATGGTCTCGCCGATCGACACGATCTTGCTCGGATGGCGGACGTTGCGGGTCCAGCTCATCTCGGAGATGTGCACCAGGCCCTCGATCCCCGGCTCCAGCTCCACGAAGGCGCCGTAGTTGGTGATCGAGACGACCTTGCCCTGCACGCGGCTGCCGACCGGGTACTTCTCGGCCACGTTCTGCCACGGGTAGGACTGGAGCTGCTTCATGCCGAGCGAGATGCGCTCGCGCTGCCAGTCGATGTCGAGGATCTTGACCTCGACTTCCCGGCCGATGCCGACCAGCTCGCTCGGGTGCGACACGCGCCCGTACGACATGTCGGTGATGTGCAGCAGGCCGTCGACGCCGCCGAGATCGATGAACGCGCCGAAGTCGGTGATGTTCTTGACGATGCCCTTCCGGACCTGGCCGACCTCGAGCTCCTTCATCAGGTGCTCGCGCTTGTGCGCCCGCTCGTTCTCGAGGATCACGCGGCGCGACACGACGATGTTCCGCCGGCGCTTGTTGAGCTTGATGATCTTGAACTCGTACGTCGAGCCGAGGAGCTCGTCGATGTTCGGGACCCGGCGCAGCGCGATCTGCGAGCCCGGGAGGAACGCGTCGACGCCCATCAGGTTCACCACCACGCCACCCTTGATCTTCTTCATCAGGGTGCCTTCCACCGGCTGGTCGGACTCATGGGCGATGCGGATCTTCTCCCACACGCGCATGAAGTCGGCCTTCTTCTTCGAGAGGACGACCGCGCCTTCCTGGTCCTCGAGGTGCTCGAGGAAGACCTCGACCTCGTCGCCGACCTGGAGGTTCTGCGGATCCTTGAACTCGTCGAGCGGCACGGAGCCTTCCGACTTGAAGCCGACATCGAGGATCACGGCATTGTCCGTGATGCGCAGGATCTTCGACTTGACGATCTCGCCCTCGACGATCTGGGACATCGTCCCTTCGTACATCGTCAGGAGCGCTTCGTATTCATCGCTGGTGTAGTCCTCGTCGTAGAGGTCCGCACGCACACGCATGCCGGTCGACATCGCGAAGGGCATCGCGGCGGTCGACTGGAAGGTGGGCGCGGCGGGCGCCACGTCGAGCACGGCGTCTTCGGTCGGGGTTTCGGTCTCAGACATTCGGGGAGGTCCTGCGACAGCGGGAAACCGGGGCCACGATGGCCGCGGGGTGAGGAAAATCCTCGGCCGGCCCGATTTCGGGACAGCCAAGAAAGATACCCGGCGGTCAAACGGGCAGCAACCCTCGTTCCCCCGCCCAGCCCACGATCCGCGCCACTTGCACCTCGAATTCCATGGTGCTGGTGTCCAGCAGGAGGGCGTCCGGGGCCTGCCGGAGCGGGGCCACCGCCCGGGCGGCGTCCAGGCGGTCGCGCGCCGCCAGGGTGGTCGCCTCCTCGGCGACCGCCTCGGGCGACGGCTCACGACCCCCTTGCAGCAGCCGGCGGCGAGCCCGCGCCTCGGGAGAGGCCGTCAAGAACACCTTGAGCACGGCGTCCGGGAAGACGACCGTCCCGATGTCCCGGCCGTCCATCACCCCGCCACCCGCCCTGGCCACCGCCGCCCGGAGCCGGGCGTTGACCCAGTCGCGCACCACCGGCAGTGCCGCCACCCGGGAGACGTCGGCGGTGACTTCCGGCGATCGAATGGCGGCCTCGATCGAGACCCCCGCCGAGCGCAGCGCGAGGGTGCTCCCCACCGGGACCAACGTCAGCTCGGCCGCGTCCGCCGCCTGACAGATCGCGGCAGCCTCCTCGAGTCGGTCGCGGACCGCCAGCCACGTCAGGGCGCGGTAGAGCGCCCCCGAATCGACATGAATCAACCCCAGCCGGGCCGCCACGATGGCCGCGGTGCTGGACTTTCCCGAGGCCGCCGGTCCATCGATTGCCACCACGGGCATCGTCACGAGGCCCGACCGTACAAGGCCGCGAGTTGACCGGCAAAGTTCGGGAAGGAGACCGCCGCGCACTCCGGATCGTCCACCACGATTCGCGAGCCACGCGTCTGCCCCAGCACCGCGAAGGCCATCGCGATGCGGTGGTCCCCGTTGGTGACCACACGCCCTCGGAACGGACCCGAGCGCCCGCGCACGAGGAGGTCATCACCCAGCGCTTCCGCCTCCACCCCGACTGCCCTGAGGTTGCGGACGATCAGCGCCAGTCGATCGCTCTCCTTGACCCGCAGTTCCCCGACCCCGAGGAACCGCGATTCCCCGTCGGCACGGGCGGCCAGGCAGGCCAGCATCGGAATTTCATCGATGATCCCCGGGACTTCCCCCGGCTCGACCACCACACCCCGCAGCGCCGCCGGTCGGGTCACCAGGTCACCAATCGGCTCACCAAACGGTGCTTCCTCGTCGAACGCCGCTATGCTGGCACCCATCCGTGCCATGACGTGGAGATAGCCCGTCCGGGTGGGATTGAGCCCGACACCCGCCACCCGCGCTTCACCGCCCTCGGCGAGCAGGATCGCGGCGAGCAGGAAGGCCGCCGACGACGGATCGCCGGGAACCTGCATCGCGACGGGGTGGAATGCGCCCGTTGGCTCGAGCCGGAGCCACCCATCTGCCCGAGAAACGTCGAAGCCGTTTGCGCCAAGCATCCGCTCGGTGTGGTCCCGCGTGACCGCTTGTTCGCGGAGTGCGACCGGGATGCCGGCGACCGCTCCGGCCAGGAGCAGCGCACTCTTGACCTGCGCCGATGCAATCGGGAGGCTCCACTCCAACGCGCGCAGCCTGCCGCCCGTGATGGTGACGGGGAGGCCGTCATGGCCCCGATCGTCGATCCGCGCCCCCATCGCGGCGAGGGCGGTGGTCACCCGGCGCATCGGGCGGCGCCGAAGGGAGGCATCGCCGGTCAGGGTGCTTTGAAAGCGGTGTCCCGCGAGCACACCCAGCATCAGCCGGGCGGTGGTCCCGGAATTGCCACAGTGGAGGGTGCCGGCGGGGGCCGCAAAGCGGCGTCGGCCCCGGATCTCGACCACGGTCTCCGGACGGAGCGCCGAAATGGTGGCACCCAGGGCGCGGAGGACCCGCGCGGTCGACCGGGCATCCAGCGAGGTGAGAGCACCGCCAACCACCGAGGCCCCCGGGGCGAGGGCCGCGAACATCAGCGCCCGGTGGGTGATGCTTTTGTCTCCAGGGACGCGATGCGTTCCCGAGACGTGGTAGCGAGGACCGACAGGCAGGGAATGCTCCGCGTCACGAGAAGGGTTTCACCTTGACCACCAAGAATCGTATCTTTCCGGGGATCGCGGAACAACTGAGCCGCCGATCCTCCCGCCCCACTCACCACGACGGATCCTCATGACCGCACCCGACGTCGGCCTAGCCCCGGATGCCTGGATCGGCCCCTATCTGGTCGCGGCCGGCCTGGTACCTGCCGAGCGCTTGCCGGTGCTCGCGGCGGTCAAGGACCGTCGCCTTTGGCGGACCGTGGTGGAATCCGGACTGGCGACGGACGCGGCGATCTGCGCCGAGCTGGCGCGGCACTTCCGCCTGCCCGTGGCCGACGTCGCCGCAGCAGAACCACGGGCCGTCACCGTCCTTCCCGAGGCGGCCGCGCGGAAGTACCACGTGGTCGCGCTGGCGCTGGACGAAAAGGTGGTGCGCATCGCCACCGCCGACCCGCGCGACTTCGCCGCCGAACAGGACCTCGGCTTCCTGACTGGACGCGACGTCAAGCTCGAGGTCGCCTCGCCGTCGGCGATCGGCGACAAGCTCGACGAATTCTACCGCCCCGAGAACTCGATCAATCGGCTGCTACAAGGCTTGACGCCGACATCGGTCGAAGTCCAGATCAGCGACGCGCCCGAGGATCGCGATCCGGCCCTCGATGCCCCGATGACGAAGCTGGTGGATGCGATGATTTCCGACGCCGTGCAGGCCGGCGCGAGCGACATCCACTCGGAGATCGAGGCGGGACACGTCATCGTCCGCTACCGGGTCGACGGCATCCTGCGCGAAGTGATGCGCCTGCCGGAGGCCGCGGGGGCGTCCCTCGTGCGGCGCGTGAAGATCATCGCCGGACTCGACGTGACCAATTCGATGACGCCGCAGGACGGCCGCAGCTCGCTCAAGGTCGGCGGCCAGTTCGTCGACATGCGCGTGGCGACGGCGCCGGTCGCGCGGCGCGGCGAGAAGCTCGTCATTCGAATCCTGAACAAGTCGAACCTGCGTGCGTCGATCCCGGCGCTGGCGCTCCCCCCCGAGGAAGAGTCGGTGCTGATGCGCATGCTGGCGCACCGCGAGGGAATGCTGCTGGTCACCGGCCCGACCGGCTCGGGCAAGACGACCACGCTCTATGCCGTCCTCAACCACCTGAAGACCGGCAAGGTCAACATCGTCACGGTCGAGGACCCGGTCGAGTACGACGTCGACGGGATCTCGCAGATGCAGGTGAACGAGGCGCAGGGCTTCACCTTCGCGACCGCACTCCGCTCGGTGCTGCGCCAGGATCCGGACATCGTGCTGGTCGGCGAGATCCGCGACGGCGAAACGGCGACGATTGCGATCCAGGCCGGCCTCACCGGCCACTTCGTCTTTTCGACCTTGCACACGAATGACGCCGTGTCCGCCCTGGTCCGCCTGCGCGACATGGGAATCGACTCGTTCAAGCTCGGCACCGTGTTGCGCGGTGTGGTGGCCCAGCGGCTGGTGCGCCGAGTCTGCCCGCAGTGCGCCGTCGACCTCCCGCTCGAGGAGGTCCCTGAATCGGCCCGCCCGCCCGCCGGCTACGCCGGAACGTACGCGCCAAAGAAGGGCGCAGGGTGCAAGGCATGCGGCGGCACCGGCTTCAAGGGGCGGATCGCCGTGATGGAACTGCTGCCGGTCGAGGGAGCCGTGGGCGGACTCATCGAGTCCGGTGCGCCGCAGCAGGCGATCCTCGAGGCCTCCAAGCCACACGGCATGCGCACGCTCTGGGAGAGCGGGCTGATCCGCTACTGGGGCGGGCTGACCACCTACGACGAGATTCACCGCGTCCTCGGCGAGACGCAGGAACGCACCGCACGCGCCGACCTGGCCAGCGCAGCCGCGACTCCAACGCCAACAGCCACGGCCACGGCCGGCGGCTGGGTCGGCGCCGGGACCGCGGACGCTGATGGCAAGGGTGCCACGATCCTGCTCGCCGACGACGACGCGCAGATGCGCCGGCTCGTTCGCACCGTGCTCGAGCGAGAGGGCTTCGTCGTGATCGAAGCGGCGGACGGACTCGATACCTTGACGGCGATCGAGACGAAGGGGATTGACCTGATTCTTCTCGACCACGACATGCCCCGCCTGACCGGGCTCGGCGTGCTCGAAGAATTGCGGGCCTCCGTGGCGACCGCCGCCCTGCCGGTGATCATGCTGACCGCCCGGACCGACGACACCGAATCCCAGGCGCTCGAGTTGGGCGCCCAGGACTACCTGACCAAGCCGGTGCAGCCTCGATCGCTGGTCGCGCGTGTGCGCGCCGTGCTCAAGCGCACCAGGATGGAGTGACTCGCTGATGATCCTGATTGTCGAAGACAGCCCGGACAACATGAAATTGTTTCGGACCCTGCTCACGCTCAAGGGCCACGAGATCGTCGGCCTGATGGGCGGCGAGGAGTTGTTCGCCACGCTCGCCGCCAAGCTCCCCGACCTAGTGCTCATGGACATCCAGATGCCCGGCAAGGACGGCTTCGCGCTGCTGGCCGAGATCCGTGACTCTGAGTACCGCGACCTTCGCGTGGTCGCGCTGACCGCCCACGCCATGGCCGGTGACCGCGAACGCGCCATGGCGGCCGGCTTCGATGGCTACATCACCAAGCCGATCGACATTCGCGCCTTCCCCGAGCAAGTCGCGCGAGCGCTCGCGGGTGAACCACCCCAGAATGCCTAAACGGTCGTCGCGCGGCCAAGGGAAGGCCCGCGCGGCGGCGCGGGTCGAGGCCGTCGCGGATGTCGCATCAGCCGCCCCCGCCATCATCCCGTCGTCCACGCTTTCGGATGCGCTCGAGGCCGTCGTCGCCCAGAGCCAACATCGCGCCAGCATCGAGGCCGTTGCGGGTAGCGGAGGGCGTCCCCTTCGCCAGCCAGTCCCCTCGGGGTGGTTGGCGGCCGCACTGGGAGGCTGGGGTGTCGTCGCGTTGTTGCAGGTGACTCAACCGGCGGCGGTCCGTGGTCCCGAAGACCGTCCCTGGACGCCGGCGCCGAGTCTGGCAGACGCCTCGCTCCGGTATGGCCTCTGGCTTGCGGACGCACGGGTGGAGGCGTTTCTGGAGGCCAATGGTCGGCTCCCCTCGTTCCTTGAGGAGACCGGTCTCGCCGACTCGAGCCTCACGCTGACGGCCACTGGCGAACGCACCTATCGCCTCGAGGGACGACAGGGGACGCTGCGGTTGGAACTTTCGAGCGGAATGGCAGCAGACAGTTTTCTTGGCGCGAGCCTCGAGACGTTGCGGCGATAATCGCTACCAGCAGCGGACCTCGCCGGGTGTCGTCAGGGCGCGATGCGGCGACGCCTCGGTGGGGCCTCGGAATATCCCGCAGCGGCGTGGTGCGGCGGTGAGTCGTTGGCTGGTCGCCATCGCGCTCCAGCCACCACCCGGGCCGGTCTCGAATCGCAATTGCACCCCAGCGGCTGGCGCAAAAGCGAGGGTCGAGTCGTCGCCGAGTGGGGCCACGCGCCGCGCATAGCCGCCGGAACGAGCGTCCCATGCCATCTGGAGTTCGTCGAGTCGCTGCAAGTCGCTGACAAGTTGCGTCCGGGCCGTTCTGTCGCGCGCGCGCGCGGCGGCTGCCCAGACGACTTGTCCGAGGACGATCACCATCGCCGAGACCGTCAGGACGATCAGTCGGAAGCGCCAGGGCGGCGAGACGGGTGAGGGAGGATATTCCATGCTGTGTAGATTCACACGACGATGCGTTGCTGGCAACATCTTGTGCGTTCAGGGGGCTTCCGATGGATGACCTAGAAAGTCGGCGGCATCTGGCGGAGGCCCTCGGGGAAGTCGTGGCCGAGAGGGCCGCAGCGGACGTCGCTGCCCGACCCGTCCCGCCGAAGGCGTCGCACGCTCGGCGTAATGTGCTGTTGCTGTTGGTGCTGGTGTGGGCGGGGCTGGCGTGGGCCTGGATCGCCAAGCCCCTGGCGATCTTCGGGCCGGAAGTGCCGCGAAGTCGATCCGCGAGCGAACTCGATGCGCTGGCCCGGAATGCCCTCTACCTCCAGCGCGCTCGGGTCGAACGATTCCGCGCGGACAGCGGCCGCCTTCCCGCGGTGCTCACGGAGGCGGGGGAAGTGGAAGAGGGCGTGACCTACGTCCCGACGCCACCTGACTTCGTCCTGGTCACGCGTGCCGGGTCAGGCCAGGCGCTCCAACTCACCAACCGGATGAATGCCGACTCGTTCCTCGGTGATGCGCTCGGCCGACTTCCGCGGCCCGTGGCTCAGTAGCAGGCGGGCATGCCGGGGCCGGGTATCGCGGCGTTGGGTGCGTACGATTTGTGACCGACGTAGATCCCGCAGACGTCCGCCGTCTTGGTCGTGACCCGCGGATTTTTCGCGGTTGCGAACCACCCCGCCCCGTTGGCACTGGTTGGTGCTCGGCGGGTCATCGTGATGGTGTTGCCCGAACTTGGACTGAACGAAATCCGCCCCGAGGCGCCCTTGGCCACCTTCTCGGGTCCGTTGGTAATGCCGCCGGCGTAGTCGTTGGCCGCGGAGAAGTAGCCCTCCTGGAGCGCGACCAGGTTTTTCAGGTCGCTGACCATGGAGGCTCGGGAGGCGCGTTCGCGGGTGTAATGGAGCCGCGGAATCGCGATGGTCGTCAGCACCCCGATGATGGTCATCACCACCAGCAGTTCGGTGATCGTGAAGCCGGACTTGGATCGCGTCATCGATATACCCACGGCAGAGGGAATACTCGGGCCCGGACTCGAACCGGAACGGGGTTGCCCCCTGGGGATTTTAAGTCCCCTGCGTCTACCATTTCGCCACCCGAGCCGATCCAACAATATGTCACCGAAGGCTGGCTGGCGTCGATACGGCTATCTTGGACAGCGATGCTCCGCCGCCTCCTCCCCGCCCTGCTGCTGGCCCCGATCTGCACTGCCGAGGCCCAGCTCCCCCTGCTGACCGCCCCAGCCGGCGTCCTTCGCATCGAACTGGGTGGCGGCTTCTTTCCGACCGACCAGCTGCGTCTCGATGGCGCCCGCAAGGACCTCGGGACACGACTCACCTACAGCAGCCTCGATGCCGCAGCCACCCCGATGGTCGGCAACGTCGAGGCGGCGCTGGCGCGCGTGCTCGGCAGGCCTGCCGCGCCGCTGTCGCTGGGGAGCGTCTCCGCCATCGCCGAGCAGCAGCGGGGCGTTGCCTCGCTGGGCCTCGCCTTCGGGATCACCCGGCGATTGACCTTCGCGGCCACGGTGCCGATCGTCTCGCGGCGCACGCAACTGCAGCTCCGCCCCGAGGCGACCGGCGCGAGTGTCGGCCTCAACCCGGCCGACGCAGCGTTGGGTACGCCAGCGGGGATGGCCCAGACCGAGTCATTCTTCACGGCGTTCGATGCCGCGATGACGGCGCTGAGCGGCCGCATCGCGAGCGGTGCCTTCACCAACCCGACGCAGCTCGCCCTCGCGCAGCAGACGCTCGGTCAGGGGACCGCGCTGCGGGACGGATTGTACCAGTTGCTCGCGGATCCGGTGCGTGGATCGGCGGTGCTGCCGACGGGCGCGAGCACCGATGGAAGCGCCGTCCTGGCCGCGATCTCCGCGCTCGACGCCACCCTCGGCGGCGCGCTCGCCGGGACGACGATCAGCGCCGTTCCGGCGCTGCCGGCCGCGGTCCTCACGTCGAGCGATCTCGACGCACTGATCGCTGCGCCGACCGGCTTCGGCATCACCGACCCGGAAACCATCCCGCCAGTCGGTCTCGGCGACGTCGAGCTGGGCCTCACGGCCGAGGTGCTGCGCCGTGGTGCGCCGGGCGACGAGAGATGGCTCGGGGTCTGGGCGCGTGCGGGCGCGCGACTCTCCACGGGCACGGTGCCCCGTCCCGGCTATCTCCTCGACCAAGGGAGTGGGGACGGCCAGCCCGACGTCGAATTCGGCGGCATCGTCGAGCTCGGTCGCGGACGATTCGGACTGCGCGGCAGTGCGCTGATGACACTCCAGTTGGCCGGGACGTCGGACGAGCAGCCTGCGACGCGCGATCAGCTGTTCCGTCCCGCGCGAATCACCGCGCTCTTCTCCAGAAATCCGGGCGACCTGCTGACGGTCACGGCGCAGCCGTTCTATCGCATCGTGCCGCACTTCGCACTCACGGCGCTCGTCCAGTATCAGCGCCGCGGCAGCGACCAATTGTCATGGGCCGACCCGACGCAGGCGATCGCGGGACTCGACCTCGCCACACTCGTCAGCGGCACGAGTGCCAACGCGACGCGCGTCGGCCTTGGGGTGAGCTTCGTGCACGATGGGGTGAATCGGCAGGGCGTGCGGAAAATGCCGGTGGAAGCGGGGTTTTCGATCGAGCGCACCGTGGCGAGCAGTGCCGGTGTGGTGACCACGCCGCTGACGTCCCGCATGGTCATCCGAGTTTACAAGCGACTCACCGGGCGCTGACACCCTCGCCCAGGAGCGCGAGCGCGAGGCCTCGTTCCGCCTCGCCGCTCCCCCCCAACATCCGCGCCAGTTCCAGGACCCGGTCCTCGCCGTAGAGGCGGGTCACGTCCGACGTGGCCATGCCGTCACGAGTCGCCTTGGCGATGCGCAGGTGGCGGTCGCCCCGCGCGGCAATCTGCGGCAGGTGGGTGATCACCAGCACTTGGTGACGCACGGCGACCTGAGCGAGTGCTGCACCGACGCGACCGCCCACCTCGCCACCAATGCCCTGATCGATCTCGTCGAAGACCAGCGTCGGTACCGCATCAGCCCGCGCAAGGACCACCTTGAGCGCGAGCATCAGGCGCGACAGCTCGCCGCCGGACGCCACGCGCGCGAGCGGCCGCGGCTCCATCCCGGCATTCAGCTGCACTTCGAAGACCACCTCTTCCGCACCATGCTCGCGCACCTCCGGCACCGGCGCCAACGTCACCCGGAAGCGGCCCCCCACGAGACCCAGTTCAGGCAGAAGCCGGGTGACCTCGCGCGCCAGTCGCTCCCCTGCGGCCGTGCGCTTGGCGGTGAGATCAGCGGCGAGCGCGCGAAGGGCGGACTCTGCGCCGCCGGCGCGTGCCTCGAGGGTGCGGAGGTCGAAGGCCGCGCGGTCGAGCAGGTCAAGCTCCTCGCGCGCCGCGTTGCGGGTGGCGAGGACGTCGGCGATCGTGGCACCGTGCTTCCGCTTCAACGTGAAGAGGAGATCGCGGCGGCGTTCGAGTTCGCCAAGCCGGGCCGGCTCCTCGGCGATGGCGTCGGCATACGCCGCGGCGGAGCGTGCCAGTTCGTCGAGCTGGGCGTAGGCGCCGTCGAGCAGCGCGCGCCATTCGCCGACGGTCGGGTCGTGCCGTTCGAGCGCATTCAGGGCGCGTTCGGCCTGGCCGATGGCGGTGCGCGTGGAACCGTCATCGCCGTCGAGCGCGTCCGCCAGGCGGCGCGCCTCTTCACCGAGGGCGCCGGCCTGCGCGAGCCGTGCGATGTCGCGATCGAGGGTCTCGTCCTCACCCGCGGTCAGACCCGCCGCATCGACCTCCTCGACGACATGCCGCAGCCAGTCCGCACGGCGAATGGCTTCGTCGCGCCGGGCGAGCAGCGCCTCGCGCTCCGTGTGCAACAGTCCGGTGTCGCGCCACGCCAGCGCCACGGCCTCGGCGGCGGGCCCGGCCTCGGCGAAGGCATCGACCAATGCCCGCTGCTCGGCGGCCTCGAGGAGCTGCAAGGTCTGGTGTTGCCCGTGGAGATCGACGAGGGTCGCGCCGAGCGAGGCGAGCACACCCGCCGTCGTGGGAGAGCCGTTGATCCAGGCGCGCGACCTCCCCTCCGCCGTCACCTCGCGCCGAATCACCAGGGTCTCTTCCGCATCGAGTCCCGACGCTTCGAGCTGGAGGAGTGCCGCGCGCGGAAGCCCGCTGATGACACCCTCGACGATCGCCTTCACCGCGCCGGGTCGGACCGCAGCACGGTCCGCGCGGTCGCCGAGCAGCAGCGCCAGCGCATCGACGACCATCGACTTCCCCGCCCCGGTCTCGCCGGTGAGCACGTTGAGCCCTTCGCCGAGTTCGAGGGTGACGTCGGCGATGGTGGTCAGGTCGCGCACGCGCAGGGAGCTGAGCATCACGACTCGCGGTCGGAAAGGTCGCCCCAGTGGAGCTTGTCCCGCAGCCGGCGGAAGAAGCCGGGATCGCCGAAGCGCACCAGGATCACGCGAGTCGGGGACGGACGCACCTCGAGGGCCTGCTCGGGGCCAAGCGAAGCCGTCTCCTGCCCGTCGAAGGAGACCAGCAAGTCGGCGGCGCGCGGTTCGAGCGGCTCGATTCGCACCAGCGTGTCGCCGCGCGTGACGATCGGCCGGACGCCGAGCGAGTGCGCACAGATCGGCGTGACGATCATCGCGTCGAGCGTGGGGACAACGACCGGACCACCGGCCGACAGCGAGTACGCGGTCGAGCCGGTCGGCGAGGCGATCACGAGTCCATCGGCGGAGACGGGCCCCATCGGCTCACCGTCGATGAGCACCTGGAAGCGGACCACTCGGGCTACGCCGCCCTTGTGGAGCACGACGTCGTTGAGTGCGGTCTGCTCCATCACGTTCGTGCCCGCGGCGTCGACAATGCTCGCCTGCAGCGCCGCGCGCGGGGAGAGGCGGTGCTCGCCTGCCGCGATCGCCGTGAGGGCGTCGACCACGCCGTCTCGGGCCACCGAGGTGAGAAAACCGACCCGCCCGAAATTGACGCCGAGAATGGGGACTTCGCGCCCATGCAGTTGCCGGGCGCCGCGGAGCAGTGTGCCGTCGCCGCCAAAGGTGACCAGCAGGTCGAGCTCGGCGGGGTCGAATGGCGCCAACGGCACCGGGGCCATCTCGGCAAGCTCGGGCGAGCCGAACAGCGACCAGCCGCGCTCCGCGGCGACCCGCGCGGTGTCGGTGAGCGCGACGCTGAGGTCGGCGTAGCGTGGGTTCCCGACGAGGCCGATGCGCACGGGGAGCCTCAGCGCACCATGACGGTGCGCAATGCCTCGGTGGTGCGTCGGGCGATGCCCGCCGCGGTGAGGTCGTAGGCCTCGAGCTGCTCGGTGCGCGGAGCCTGCAGGATCAGCTCATCGGCGATGCCGATCGCCGCGACGCGCACTTCGGGATGGCTGCGCTGCATCCGCTCGGCGAGCATCGCGCCAAAGCCGTTCACCACGCTCCCTTCCTCGACCGTGACGAACAGCCGGCAGTCACGCGCCAACTCCTCGATCATCGCGTCATCGACCGGCTTGAGAAAACGCGCGTTGACCGCCGCCGCCTCGATCCCCTGAGCGCGCAACAGCTCCGCCGCCGCCTGGGCGGGCAGCGCCATCGTCCCGACGCCAAGAATCGCGACCTCGCGGCCCGGCGTGAGCAGCTCCCAGGTGGCGTACGGAATCGGGGGGACCGACGCGACCGGATTCGGGTCGGTGGGCGCCTTGTCGCGCGGATAGCGCAGGCAGGCGGGCCCGTCCAGCGTGAGGGCCGTGCGCAGCAGGCCCACCAGTTCGTCGGCATCCTTCGGGGCCATCACCGTGAGCCCCGGGACCGCCAGCATGTAGGGGATGTCGTAGAGGCCCATGTGCGTCTGGCCGTCCTCCCCCACCAACCCGGCGCGGTCCATCGCGAAGATCACCGGCAGGTGCTGCACGGCGATGTCGTGGATGATGTTGTCGTACGCGCGCTGCAGGAACGTGGAGTAGATCGCCACGACCGGCCGGATGCCCTGCGTCGCGAGGCCACCGGCGAAGGTCACCGCGTGCCCCTCGGCGATGCCGACGTCGAAAAAGCGCGTCGGATGCGCCTTCGCAAAAATGTTGGTGCCCGTGCCGCTTGGCATCGCGGCGGTGATCACCGCCAGTTCGGGATGCTCGGTGCCGAGCGCCGCCAAGGTGTCGCCAAAGACCTGCGTCCAGGTCGGCGGACCAGAGGCCTTCTTGCGCGCTTCGCCGGTGATCGGGTCGTAGGCGGCCAGTCCGTGCCACTTCTCGCGATTCGCTTCGGCGAAGGAGAACCCCTTCCCCTTCTCGGTGAGCACGTGCACGACCCGCGGCCCCTCGAGCTTGCGCACGAAGGCCAGCGTCTCGGTCAGCTTGGCGAGGTCGTGGCCATCGATCGGCCCGAAGTAGCGAAAGCCCAGTTCCTCGAAGAGCATCCCCTCGGAGAAGAGGTTCTTCGCGGATTCCTCGACGTTCTTGGCGAAATCGACCACGCCCTCGCCGAAGAGATGGCCAAGCTTGTGGGTGACCTTCTTGATGTGCTCGCGAAGGCGGTTGGTGCGCGGATCGGCGACGATGCCGCCGAGCATCTTCGAGATGCCGCCGACGTTGGGCGAGATGCTCATCCCGTTGTCGTTGAGGATCAGGATCACGTCGCGATCGGAGTGCCCGGCGTTGTTCATCCCCTCGTAGGAGAGGCCGCACGTCAGTGCTCCGTCGCCGACCACCGCCACGACCTTGTAGTCGAGGCCGTTGAGGTCGCGCGCCGTGGCCATTCCCAGCGCCGCCGACATCGCCGTGCCGGCGTGTCCGGCGCCGAACTGGTCGTGCGGACTCTCGTCGCGCTTGAGGAAGCCCGAGATGCCGCCGCGGGTCCGGAGCGTCGGGAAGGCGTCGTTGCGCCCCGTGAGCAGCTTCCACGCATAGGTCTGGTGGCCGACGTCCCAGACGACCTTGTCGGTGGGCGAGTCGAACTCGTAGAGCAGCGCGATGGTCAGTTCGACGACACCGAGCGAGGCACCGATATGCCCGCCTGTGATCGAGCAACACTCGATCAGGCGATCCCGGATCTCCTGCGCCAGCACGGGCAGCTGGTCACGCGTGAGCTTCTTGAGATCGGCTGGGCCCTGGATCTGGGCGAGAAGGGACACGGTCACTCCCCGGGGGGAAGAGGTTCAGGAAGTTCTCGACACAATATACCGTGCGAGGGTGCCGAGGGACTCGGTCGGGAGTCCCGCCTCGACCAGCGCGGCCATGGCCAGTGCCTCGTGGCGCGCCGCCTCGGCCCTCGCCCCCTCGACGCCGAGGAGCCCCACATAGGTGGACTTGGCCAGCTCGGCGTCGCGGCCGGCGGTCTTCCCCAGCACTTCGGACGTTGCCGTCGCATCGAGGACGTCGTCGGCGACCTGGAAGGCGAGCCCGATCTCCTCGCCGTAGCGCCGCAGCGCCTCCACCTGACCGACGGAGCCGCCGGCGGCAATGCCGCCGAGGACGACGGCCGACCGGATCAACGCCCCCGTCTTCCCTCGGTGGACCGCCATCAATCCCGCGAGATCCAGTTGCCGGTGTTCCGCCTCGAGGTCCAGCCACTGGCCGCCCACCATGCCCCGGATCCCGCCGGCCTCGAAGAGTGCGATGGCGAGATCGCGACGCGCCGCGGATCCCAGCGCCAACGACTCCGCCGCTTCCGCGAGTGCCTCCGCCGCCACTGGCACCAGCAGGAAGCCGACCCGCGTGGCGGTCGCCACATCAAAGGCGCAGTGGGTCGTCGGGCGACCGCGGCGCATGGCGTCGTCGTCCATGCAGGGGAGGTCGTCGTGCACCAGGGAGTAGGTATGGACGATCTCGACGGCGGTGGCGACGTCGAGTACCGCACGCGCGTCGCCCCCCACCGCCCGTGCGGCATTCAGCAGCAGCGCCGGTCGGACGCGCTTGCCGGGGCTCCGGAGTGCGTACGCCAGCGCCTCGCCGAGCCGGCCGGGGACTTCGGTCGCCATGCGAACCGCCCAGGCCTCCAACCGGTCATCGACGAGGGCGCGCGCCTCATCCAGCAGGCGGTGCGCCTCCCGACCGGCCTCCTCAGCCATCGAGTGGTTCGAGCCGGAGGCCGCCAGCCTGTTCGGTGTCCTGAAGCACCTGCATCACGCGCGCCTCGGCCACCGCCAGCCGTGACTGCGCGGTCTTCAGCCGGGCGACGCCCTCCTCGAAGAGCTGCAAGGCGGCTTCGAGTGCGAGATCGTCATCCTCGAGCTTGCGCACGATCTCTTCGAGCCGCGCGAGGTCCTGGCCCAGGGTCGGGGTGTCACTCATGCATCCTCCACGCGGGCGGCCACGCGGCCGTCGGCAACAGTCAGGGTGAATCGAGTTCCGGGTGGGAGATCGGCCTCGCGACGGAGGACGCGTCCCTCGGCGTCCCGCGCCATCGCGTAGCCGCGACCAAGCACCGCGAGCGGCGAGAGGGCATCGAGCTGTCCGGCGAGGCGGCCGATCCGCGCGCCGTCGCGCGCCACGCGGCGCTCGATGGCGGGGGCGAGACGGGCCTGGAGTTTCGCGAGCCGTTCGCGCGGGGAACGCGCGTGCCGTTCAAGCGCCAGCGGCAATCGCCCCTGCACCTGCAACAGTCGACGCTCCGCGCTCCGCAATTGATCGAGCAGCGCACTTCCCATCCGATCGCGCGTGCGCACCAGCCGTTCCTGCGCGGCCGTGACGTGCGAGGTGCCGTGCCCGAAGAGCGACGATCCGAGCGTGAAGAGTCGCGCCTGCACCTCCCGCCGATCCGGAAGCGCAAATTCCGCCGCCTGCGAGGGGGTAGCCGCACGAAGGTCGGCGACCAGGTCGGCGAGGGTGACGTCCACCTCGTGACCCACCGCCGAGATCACCGGCACGGGGCAGGCGGCGATCGCGCGGCAGACTGCCTCGTCGTTGAAGGCCGCCAGATCTTCGCGCGCACCGCCACCACGACCGATGATGCAACAATCGATCGCCGACAAGCGACCGACGATCTGCAACGCCGCGACGAGCTCCGCGGGTGCCGCCTCGCCCTGCACGGCGCTGTTCACCACGAAGAGTTCGACGCCCGGCCACCGTCGGGTCGCCACCGTGATGATGTCGCGCACGGCCGCGCCAGCGACCGAGGTGATCACCGCGATGCGGAGCGGGAAGCGCGGCAGCGGCCGCTTCCGTGCGGGGTCGAGCAATCCGTCCTTGAGCAGCGCCTGCTTGGTGCGTTCCAGCTGTTGTGCCGCCGCCCCGATGCCGGCCGCGGGCACCACGCGCGTCACGTTGAAGCGCAGTGCGGTGCGCTCCTCCCAGACATTGGCGGTGCCGAGCGCGAAGACCTCCTGCCCCTCCTCGAGCGGCCCCGTCAGCCGGGAGGCCACGCCCTTCCAGAGGGTGCAGTCGACCTTGGCGGCCTCGTCGCGGAGGCCGAAGTACCAGTGCCCGCTCGGATATCGCTTGACACCGACGAGCTCGCCCCGAACCCAGACCGGCTCCATCCCTTCTTCGACCTGGCGCTTGATGGCGCGCGCGAGTCGCGAGACCGACCAGGCCTCGTCCGGCGTGCTCACCAGGCCAGCGGCGCGGCGGTGGCCGCCTGCAGCGTGTTCGAGAGCAGCATCGCGATCGTCATCGGCCCGACGCCGCCGGGGACGGGGGTGATGGCACCGGCCACCTCCGCCACGGCATCAAACGCGACGTCACCCGCGACCCGGTAGCCGCGCGGGCGGGTGGCGTCCTCGACACGATTGATCCCGACGTCGATGATCGTCGCGCCCGGCTTCACCATGTCGGCCGTGACGAACTCGGCGCGGCCGATCGCGACGACCAGGATGTCGGCACTGCGGCAGATCGCCGGCAAGTCACGGCTCCGAGAATGGGCCACCGTCACCGTGGCGTCGCCACCGACGCCGCTCTGCATCAGCAGGCTCGCCATCGGCCGGCCGACGATCGTCGACCGCCCGACGATGACCGCATGCGCGCCCTTCGTCTCGATCCCGCTGCGGATCAGCATCTGCTGCACACCGGACGGCGTCGCCGGCTTGAGCGCCCCCGGGTCGCCCAGCACGAGCCGACCGACGTTCACCGGGTGAAAGCCGTCGACGTCCTTGGCGGGGTCGATGTGCCGGAGGACCTTGTCGGTGTCGATATGTGGCGGCAGCGGCAACTGGATCAGCATGCCATGAATGGCCGGATCGGCGTTGAGCCGGTCGATCGTGGCGAAGAGTTCGGCCTCCGTCGTCTCGAGCGGCAGCACGATCGTCTCGGAGTGCATCCCTGCTTCGAGGCACGCCTTCCCCTTGGAGCGGACGTAGATCTGCGAGGCGGGGTTCTCGCCGACCAGCACCACGACGAGGCCCGGCACGAGCCCACCGCGCCGCAACTCGGCCACCCGCGCCGCCACTTCGCCGCGGATGGTGGCGGCCATCGCCACGCCGTCGATGATGCGGGCGCTCACTTGGCCACGTCCGTGGCACGGGTCTCACGGATGACAGTCACGCGAATCTGTCCGGGGTATTGGAGTTCCTGTTCGATGCGCCGCGCGATGGTCTCCGAGAGGAGCTGCGCCGCCGCATCATCGATCTTCTCGGGCTGCACGATCACCCGCACCTCGCGACCGGCCTGGATCACCGTGGTCTTCTCGACCCCGGGATAGCCGCCGGCAATCTCCTCGAGCTTGGTCAGCCGCTTCACGTAGGTCTCGAACGCCTCGCGCCGTGCCCCGGGCCGCGATCCGCTGACCGAGTCCGACGCTTGCACCAGGACCGATTCGCTGCTGTCGTGCGGCACGTCGTCGTGGTGCGCCTCGATGCAGTTCAGCACGGCGGCCGATTCACCATGCCGACGGCACACCTCGACGCCGAGCTGGACGTGGGTGCCTTCATGCTCGTGGGTGAGGACCTTGCCGATGTCGTGGAGCAGTCCGCCGCGCCGCGCGAGGGTGACATCCAGCTTCAGCTCGGCGGCCATCATCCCGGCGAGCCAGGCGACCTCCTTCGAATGCTCGTAGAGATTCTGCCCGTAGGAGGAGCGGTAGCGCATCCGGCCGATCAGGCGGATCAACTCCGGGTGCAACCCATGCACGCCGACGTCATGCGCGGCGCGCTCGCCCATCTCGACCAGCTGGGCGTCGAGCTCGGTCTTCGCCTTGACGACGACTTCCTCGATCCGCCCCGGGTGGATCCGGCCGTCGACAACGAGCGCATCGAGGGCGCGTCGTGCCACCTCGCGGCGCACCGGGTCGAAGCAGGAGATCACCACGGTGTCCGGGGTATCGTCGATGATCACATCGACACCGGTTGCGAGTTCGAAGGCACGGATGTTCCGCCCCTCGCGGCCGATGATGCGACCCTTCATTTCGTCGTTGGGCAGCGCGACCGCCGAGACGGTGGATTCGGCGGTGTGCTCGGCGGCGAGGCGCTGGGTAGTGATCGCGAGGAGGCGGCGCGCGTCCTTGTCGGCCTCGCGCTTGGCGCGCTCGCGGATGTCGCGGCCGGCGGCGGCGGCCTGCGTGCGGGCCTCGTCCTCGACCTGTTGACGGACCTCACGGGCGGCGTCTTCGGCCGTCAGGTTGGCGACCCGCTCCAGCCGCTGCTGGACTTCGCCATGGAGCCGGGTCAATTCGGCCTGCCGGGCCAGCAGCCCCTGTTCGCGGGCCGCGAACTCGCCGCGGCGCTGCTCGACGGCCTTCTCCTCGCCGCGGAGGCGATCCTGCCGTTCACCGACCTGCGCCTCGCGGTCGGCCACGCGCCGCTCGGCCTTGTCGACGTCGTCGCGGCGCCGGGCAGCCTCTCGGGCCGCTTCTTCCTTGATGGCAACCGCTTCTTCGCGGGCCGCGACCACCTGCCGTTCGCGCACGACCGCGGCATCACGCTCGGCGGCCGCCACCAGCTCGGTCCCCTCGCGCTGCGCACGCTCGCTCAGCGCCCGCAACGAGCGGGCACTGCGGGCGAGCACCATGTTCCAGAGGAACATCCCGATCGGAACGCCCACCACCAGACCGCCAGCAATGGCGATCATCAGCGTCGTATCCATCATCTATGCCCTCGACCGATGCCAGGAGGCACCGGGCAGTGGTCACTCGATCGCGCCCCCACGGGGGCCGCGCTTGGCAGGCGGCAGGAGGCGCGTCAGATCATCGGTCAGCGCGCTGATGCGGCTGGCCACTTCCCCGTCGGCACGACGGGCACGAAAGAGCTCGTCGGTCACGGCGAGCCCGGCAAGAATGGCGGCCTTGTGGGCCTCAAGCGTCGGCAGCATCGCCCGGATGCCGCGCAGCTTGTCGTCGAGATAGGCGGCGACGTCGCGGGTGTATTCGGCCGGGAGCTCCGAGCGCACCACCAGCTCTTCGCCGCCGACCACCACGCGCACCGATTGCTTCGGGGCATCGCTCACGAGCGTGCCTCCGACCCGAATTCCTGCTCGAGGAAGGCGAGCCGCTGCTGCAGGCGCACGACCATGTCGCGCGCCCGATCGACCCGTGCGCGGAGGTCGAGGTTCTCACGCTGGAGGTCGAGCGTGCGCGCCTGCATCCCGATCACCTGCTGCCCCGGCACCATGCCATCCTGCGCCTTGAGCCCCTGCAGCTCAGCCTCCGCCTTGAGGCAGCGGCGACGCCACCCGGCCAACTCATCGGTCAGGTGCCGGAGCACCCGATCGAGTTCGACGAGTGCCGACAGGTCAGGACGTACGTACGGTGACGTCAAGCTCGCGCTCCAAAGAAGTCCGCAGGCGACCCATCGCCTGCTCCACATCGGCATCGGTCAGGGTGCGATCGGCCGCGCGGAAGACCAACCGCACCGCCACGCTCCGCCGACCCACCGGAAGATTCTTGCCTCGGTATTCGTCCACGACCGCCACCGACGTGAGCGCGTGGCGCTGCCCCCGCTGCAACAGGAGGGCCGTCACCGCCTCGACCGCACAGGCATCCGGCACGAGGAGCGCCAGGTCGCGGGTGGCCGCCGGGAAGGCCGGGACCGGGACGAACGGCGCGGCGGCTGACACCGCCTCCGTCACCGTGATCTCGCCGCCGAAGAGCGGGGCCGCCCAGGGCGGCGCGTCGGCCGCGAGCGGGCCACAGTGCCCGACCAACGTGCCATCGGGGTGCCGGGCAACCCACCGCCCCTCATCAACTTGGACCCCGGCGCTCGGATGCGCCAGAGCCACCAATTGTTCGAACCGGGCTCTGGCATCCCAACGGTCCCAAAGCGGGGCCTTGCCGCCATCGCTCCAGTGCATCGGCTGCCGAGCCCCGGTCAGGATAAAGGCCGCATGCATCGCCTCGAGCGGCCGGTCACCCGGGGCCCCCTTCGCAAAGACCGTCCCCACCTCGAAGAGCCGGACATCGCCCGTTTGCAGCGCCCAGTTGGCCTCGACCTGCTGGACCAGCGCCGGAAGGAGGGCGTCACGCAACATCCCCTGCTCTGCCGAGAGCGGGTTCAACAGCCGGACCGCGTCCTCTCCACCGCTGGCGACCATCGGCAGCGTCATGACTTCCGAGAAGCCGCTCGCCGCCAGTCCGCGGCGGATGCGGGCCGCCGTGCCCCAGGCCGCGTCGTCCGGACGGCTGCCGGGCCGGAAGCCGCGCAGGTCGGTCGGCAACTGGTCGTAGCCGTACAGTCGCGCGATCTCCTCGATCAGGTCGATCTCGGTCGTCACGTCGGGACGCCAGCCGGGGACGTCGACGGCGATCCGACCATCCTCCGGCTTCGACACGACCGTCGCGCCCATCTTCACGAGCTGCTTCTCGATCGTGCTCCATGCGAGCTCGACCCCGAGCACCTGCGCCACGCGCGCTGGCCGGAGGAAGATCCGTGGTGGATGCGACGGCTCGGGGAAGACGTCGACCGTCGGGCCGTCCAGCGTGCCGCCCGCAACCGTCACCAACAGGCGGATCGCGCGACGGAAGGCATCGACGGCACCCCAGCGATCGGTGCCGCGCTCGAAACGCTGTGACGCGTCGGTCGAAAGGTTGGCGGCACGCCGCGCTGCGCGCACCCGCGACGGCTCGAACCAGGCGCACTCGAGGAAGATGTCGGTGGTGGCCGCGGTCACTTCCGTGTCGAGACCACCCATCACCCCGGCGATGCCGATCGCTCGCTCGGCGTCGGCGATCACCAGGGAGCCCGTGGCGAGGGACCGTGTGGTGCCATCGAGCGTCACCAGGGTCTCGCCCTCGCGCGCCGATCGCACGAGCACGGCAGGACCACGCAACGTGGCCGCGTCGTAGGCATGCATCGGCTGGTTGAGCTCGAGCAAGACGTAGTTGGTGACGTCGACGACGTTGTTGATCGACCGGACACCCGCCCCTTCGAGGCGCTGCTGCAGCCAGGCGGGCGAGGGGCCAATCGTCACGCCGCGAATCACGGCGGCGAAGAAGCGGCCGCAGCCACGATCGACAATCGCGAGCTTCACACCACCCACCTGCACCTGGTCGGTATAGCGGCCCGGCACCGGGAGGTCGAGTTCGACCTCACCCGGCACCTCGGGCAGTCGGTACGGCACGCCGTACGACGCGGCGAGTTCGCGCGCGACACCCTTGTGGCCGAGCAGGTCGGGGCGATTCGGCGTGACGTCGACATCGAGGCGATCATCGCCGCTGTCGTGCAGGATCTCAAGCAGCGGCGTCCCAGGCGCGACGTCGGTGTCGAGCGTCATCAGGCCATCGTGATCCTGCCCGAGGCCGAGCTCGCGCGCCGAGCAGAGCATCCCTTCGGAGGCCTCGCCGCGCAGCTTCCGCTTTTCGATCACCATTCCGCCAGGCATGACGGTGCCGAGTCGCGCGAACGGGTACTTCTGGCCGGCGGTCACGTTCGGCGCGCCGCACACCACCTGGAAGATCGTCCCGCTGCCGTCGTCGACGGTGGTGACGCGGAGCTTGTCGGCGTTCGGGTGCGGACGCACGTCGGTGACGAGCGCCACAACGAACGGCGTCAGGTCGGCGCCGATCGGCTCGATCGCATCGACCGGAGCGCCGAGCATGCCGAGGCGGGCCGCGACATCCTTGGCGTCGAGGGGCTGGCGGAGGAAGGCCTCCAGCCAGCGGCGCGAGATCTTCATCGGCCGATCCCCCCGAACTGCGACAGCACGCGCATGTCCCCGCCGTAGAGCAAGCGGATGTCGGGGAGGCCATAGCGCTGCATCGCGATCCGCTGCGGGCCCATGCCGAAGGCGAAGCCGGTCCAGCGCTCGGGGTCGAGGCCGACGCCGCGCAGCACGTTCTCGTGCACCATGCCGCAGCCGAGGATCTCCATCCAGCCCGTCCCCTTGCACGCGGCACAGCCGGCGCCGTCGCAGAGGCGGCAGCCGACATCCATCTCGGCCGATGGTTCCGTGAACGGGAAGAACGACGGCCGGAAGCGCACGCGCGTGTCGGGCCCGAGGAAGCGCTGCGCGAAATGCGTAAGCGTCGCCTTGAGGTCGACAAAGGTGATTCCCTCGTCGACCGCGAGCCCCTCGATCTGCGAGAAGGCCGGCGCGTGTGACGGATCGAACGGGTCGTTGCGATAGACGATACCAGGGATCACGACGCGATACGGCGGCGGGCCCTCCTGCATCACGCGGATCTGCACCGGCGAGGTGTGGGTGCGCAACAACATCCGCTCGCCCACCGGGCGCGGCGCGCCCTCGGGGTCGAGATAGAGCGTGTCGTGCATGTCCATCGCCGGGTGGTCGGGCGGGAAGTTCAGCATCCCGAAATTGTGCTGCTCATCTTCGGCCTCGGGGCCGAGCGCCACGGCGAAGCCCAGGCCGCGGAAGATCTCGACGATCTCGTCGACCACGACCGTCACCGGATGCAGCGTGCCGGGCCACTGCGCGCGGCCCGGCATGGTGAGGTCGACGTCACGCGGGGCGAGCGAAGCCGTCGCGGCGGCCAGCTCGGCGCGGCGCGCTTCGACGGCCGCTTCGATCTCGTCCTTGAGGCGATTGAGCGCACCACCGACCGCGCGCTTCTCGTCGAGTGGAAGCGCGGCGAGCCCCTTCAGCCGCGCGGTGACCTCGCCGGCCTTGCGGCCGAGCAGGGCGACGGCTTCGGCCTCGAGGGCGTCGGCGGCGAGCGTGGGGATGGCGGTGAGTCGGGCACGCAACGGCGCGAGCGACGGATGATCAGGCGACTCGGACACGACGACTCCGGACGACGATGGCAGCGGAAAGCGACAGCGGGGCCGCCCGTACAGCGACGGCCGGCCCCGCGGGCGAAGTGCGTGGCAGGGCGGCTCAGGCCGCCTGGTGCGCCTTCGCCATTTCGGCCAACTTCGCAAACGCGTCGGCATCGTTCACCGCGAGGTCGGCGAGGACCTTGCGGTTCACCTCGACGCCGGCGGCCTTGAGGCCGGCCATGAGGCGCGAGTACGAAATGTCGTGCATCCGCGCGGCGGCCCCGATGCGGACGATCCAGAGGCGGCGGAAGTCGCCCTTCTTCTTGCGGCGGTCGCGGTAGGCGTACGCCATGCCCCGCTCGACGTTTTCCTTCGCGGCCTTGTAGAGCTTGCTGCGCGATCCGAAGCCACCCTTGGCGGCTTCCATGATCTTCTTCTTGCGAGCGTGGTGGGCAACACCATTCTTGACGCGTGACATGGGCTATCTCCTCAGGCCTGAAGCAGCTTGATGGTGCGCGGGTAGTCCGCCGAGGACACCAGCGCCGCCTTGCCGAGCTGGTTCTTCCGCTTCTGGGTCTTCTTGGTCAGGATGTGGCGCTTGTTGGCGCGGGAGCGCTTGATCTTCCCCGTGCCCGTCACCGTGAAGCGCTTCATCGCGGCGCGCTTGGTCTTCTGCTTCGGCATGTCGATCTCTCCAGTGAATCCAGCGGGGTCCGGCGCCTTACTTCGGCGCGAGGACCATGATCATGTTGCGGCCGTCGAGCTTCGCTTCCTGCTCAACCTTGCCGATATCGACCAGGGCGGCGGCGACGCGGTCGAGGACCGCCTTGCCGAGCTCGGTGTGGGCGATCTGCCGCCCACGGAACATCATGGTGACCTTGACCTTGTTGCCCTCGCCGAGGAACTCGCGGGCGTGCCGGGTCTTGAAATCGAAGTCGTGGTCGTCAATGCCCGGCCGGTACTTCACTTCCTTGAGGTGGATCACGTGCTGCTTCTTCTTCGCCGCACGCGCTGCCTTGGCCTCTTCGAACTTGAACTTGCCGTAGTCCATGATCTTGACGACGGGCGGGCGAGCCATCGGGGCAACCTCGACGAGGTCGAGTCCCCGCTCCGCGGCGGCCGCGAGCGCTTCCTCGATCGGCAGCACTCCGAGCTGTTCGCCCTCACCCGTCACCACCCGCACCGGCGAAATCCGAATTTGCCGGTTGACCCGCACGCGACGTTCACGATCGAAGCTGGACAGTGGCAGTTCCTCCCCACAGGACAAAAAACGGACACCCCACCGAGGCGGGGTGTCCGAAGAGTTGCACCGCGGCCCCGTAGGACCGGATGCTTATGTCTCCTCAGACCGCGTCGCCATGTCCTTCGGCTCGGGGTGGGACGGATCTCCCGTCCTCTTGCGATGGGCACAAGCTAGCGGGGTGCGGCTCCCGGGTCAAGGGGGCGCCGTTCCGGGGTGGAACATGGGGCCGATACCCCTGCCCGGCCGTCCGCCGAAGGCCAGGCGCGGCCTACTTCTTCGCGGCGTCCCCGATCATGGCGCCGATGACGCCGAGGGGAACCCCGAAGAAGCCGCTCAGGACGAAGGCGTTCGAGAGCTTCTCGGAGGCGCTGGCCCGCTCGCCGCCATTGTCGATGGCCACCACCGTGCCGAGGATGACTCCGGTGACCACACCGATCCACAGCCCCTTCTGCCAGTAGGACTCGCGGCGGACGCTGTCGGCGATGGCGATGCGGTACGGCGACTCCCGCAGCTTGAGCGGGCGGGTCTCGAGGCGGGAGATCCGCTGGGGAGGCTGATAGCGCACCTGGGCGCTGGCCACGGTCGGGAGCAGGAGGAGCGCGATCAGCAGTGAAAGCGAAGTACGTTTTCCCATCGCAGCACCCGCAGGTCGATCAGGGAAACTCAGGGACCCTGAATATACCGTTCACCGTTCACGGTTCACCGTTCACGGTTCACCGTTCACCGTTCACAGGTCACAGGTCACAGGTCACAGGTCACAGGTCACAGGTCACAGGTCACTTCCCCCTCACCCCTCACCCCTCACGCACTGGCGCCCCCATCCGCTCCACCAACTCCGTCCCCTTCTCCCCCGACACCATCCGCCCACCCACCGTGTCGGCGTCGTGCTCGAAGACCACCCGCCACCCCTCGGCCATCCCACGGTAGTAGAGCGCCCGCTTGCTCTCGAGCGTCCGGAGCGGCTCGACGTCGTAGCCCATGATCCACGGCAGCGGCAGGTGGTGCGCCGTCGGCACCGTGTCGGCCGGAAAGAGCAGCCCTTCCCCCGCACTCTCGAGCAGCACCGACATGTGCCACGGCGTGTGCCCAGGGGTGACCATCACGCGGACGCCGGGGACGATCGTGCCGGCGGGGCCGTCGATCATCTGCATCTGCCCCGACTCGATCAGCGGTGCGTAGTTGTGTGGGAAGTAGCTCGCCGTGGTCCGCTCGTTGGCGTGCGCGGCATAGGCGTACTCGCGGCGGTGCGCCACGTAGCGTGCGTTCGCGAAGGTCGGCTGCACCCGCCGCTCGGTGTCATCCGGCGCGATGAAAGTGTTGCCGCCGGCATGGTCGAAGTGCAGGTGCGTCGAGACCACGACCTTCACATCCTCCGGCTTGTGCCCGAGTTCCGCGAGCGCATCCTCGAGTGCGGTGCGGCCATCGGCCCCCGCGTTCTCGATGCCGTAGATGTCGAGGAACTTCTGCGTCTCCTTGTTGCCGAGCCCACTGTCGACGAGGACGAGGCCGTCGTCGTGCTCGACAAGGAGCGTGCGCATCGCCAGGCGAATCCGGTTGCGGCCATCGGGGGCGATGCGCTTCTCCCAGAGCGGCTTCGGGACCACGCCGAACATCGCGCCGCCGTCGAGGTGCTGAATGCCGGCCTCGAGTGCATGCACCCGAAGCTTGCCGACCTGCATGGTGGTGACGCGGCTCACTGCGGGCACTCCGCGACCGGCGTGCGGTGCATCGTCTCGAGGTCGTGCAGCGTGCGGACGCCCTTCTCGGCGGCGACACCCAACAGCTTCTCGAGCAGCATCCCCGTCACGATCGCGTCGCCGGCGGCACGGTGGCGCGCGGTGAATTCCATGCCGAAGCGTGCGGCGAGCGAGCCGAGCGAGTAGGACGGCTCATGGCGGTAGAGCCGCCGCGCCAGCCGCACGGTGCAGAGCCGCGGGCCATCGAGCGCGAGGTCGCGTGCGCGCTTCACTTCGGCGCCGACGAAGCCCCAGTCGAATCGCGCGTTGTGTGCCACGAAGACCCGACCGGCGAGCGCGTCGACCACCTGATCGGCGATCTCGCGGAAGGTTGGCGCGCCCTGCACCATCGCGTCGCTGATGCCGGTGAGTTCCTGGATGCGCCCAGGAATGGGCCGCCCCGGATTCACCAGCGAATCGAACACCACCTCGCGTCGGGCGCCCTGCACCACCACCACCGCGATCTCGGTGATGCGATCGTCACCGACCGGCTGCATCCCGGTCGTCTCGACGTCGACGACGGCGAAGGCACATTCCTCGAGCAGCGGTGAGCCCTGCGCCGCGGCGAGCAGCGCCCAGCGACCATCGGACTGTTGCCGCACTCGCGGGTCGGCGCCGAGGAGCGCAGTGGCGAGGCGATCGGCGACGGCGCGCGGCGCGTTCGGGAGTCCCAGCACCTGCACTGCCAACTGCTCGGCATCGACGGGCCCTTCGGCCAGCAGGAGCAATGCGCGGTCGACCAACGTCCCCGACGGCACCGCCGAGAGGCCGCTCACGCGCGCCGCGCATCCACCGCGCGATGCGCGATGGCGTAGGAGAGCGTTTCGAGTTCGACGGCGAGGTTCACGTTCTTCACTTCTACTCCCTCGGGGACATGCAGCTGCACTGGAGCAAAATTCAGGATGGCGGTGACGCCGGCGCTCACCAGACGATCGACCAGTCCCTGCGCCGGATCGGCGGGGGTCAACAGCACCGCGACGTCGACCTGCTGCTCGCGGACCACCCGTTCCAGGCGCGCCACATCCTGCACCGGAATATCACCCCATGACTGCCCGATCTTGGCGGGGTCCTTCTCCAGGACCGCGACGACGTCGAACCCGCGGGCGCCAAAGCCGGAGTACTGGACCAGCGCGCTGGCCAGCCGGCCGGCCCCGACCATCATCACGCGGTACCGGCGGGTCAGGCCGAGGATCTCGCGGAGCTCGCCGGCGAGGGCCTGAACATCATACCCGAGGCCTCGCTTCCCGAAGGAACCGAAAAACGAGAGATCTTTGCGTACTTGTGCGGACGTGGTGCCGGCGCGCTGCGCCAGGGCCCCGGAGGAGAGCGTGTCGGCCCCCCGTTCTGCGAACTCCTCGAGGAAGCGCAGGTAGATCGCGAGGCGGCGGACGGTGGAATCGGCGATCTTGCGCTGGAGCATTTGTGAAATGTTTCACGAGCCCGGGGGTGGGGCAACCCCGGAACAGCGACGGCCGGCCCGATGGGGGGCCGGCCGTTGCCGTGACAGGACTTCCGGAGGGCTCAGTGCGGCCAGCGCCAGCCGAACACCCCTGCCGCCACGGCGGCGTAGAGGAGGCCGTCGAAGGTCTCCTTCAGGGCCAACCCGACGCCCCGGTTGTACCAGATCGTCATCGGCCAGACGCCGGCCGCATAGGCCACGAAGCCGGTGACCCCGACGAAGCGGAAGACTTCGAGATACGGCGCGCCAGTCTGGAGCGCGCGGGAGGCGACGTAGGCGCAGACCGTGTTGACGATGAGGAGGTAGATGCCCCACTTGACGAAGGTTCCGCTCATCGTGAAGGGACCGTTCGGCCGCACGGTCAACTGCATCACCGGGCCCTGGGTCATCTTGGCCATGAAATCGGGGGAGCCCATGTCCTTCATGTCGTTGCACCGCGGGACCATGTAGTCGCCCGGCGGGATCGCCATCGGCCCCACGGCCGCCCGGAACCGCTCTTCGTCGGGCACGGCAGGATAGTCCGACTTGTGCCACGGAAAGACCGTGTGGACCAGGGTGCTGACGAGGAAGACGGCCACCGAGGCGAGGATGATGGGCAGCCAAAGGGAGGCGATGGTCACCATGAAGGGCTCCGGGAAAGGGAAGGAGTGCGAGCGCCGACGATAACGCCGGAATCCCTCCCCCGATAGGGGGCTACCAGTCGACCGAGCGGTAGTCCTTGAGGAACTGGCCCCAGACATGGTTGCCGCTGTTCATCCCGTCGATGATCGGATCGACGATGCGGGCCGCGCCGTCGATGATGTCGAGCGGCGGGTGGAAGCGATGCTCCGCCGTCTTGGCGGCGGCCAGTTCCACCGGATCCTCGTCAGTGACCCAGCCGGTGTCGACCGAGTTCATGTGGATCCCGTCCTTCTGATAGTCCGCCGCCGCCGTGCGCGTCATCATGTTGAGCGCCGCCTTCGCCATGTTGGTGTGCGGATGGCGCGTGGTCTTGAAACGGCGGTAGAACTGCCCTTCGACCGCGGAGACGTTGACGATGTGCTTGTCGCGATTCGGCGTGCGATTCATCAACGGCCGCAACCGCGCGTTCAGCACGAACGGGGCGACCGCATTGACCAGCTGGACCTCAAGCAACTCGACCGTCGAGACCTCGTGCAGGTGGAGCCGCCACGAGTTGCGGCCGCGCAGGTCGACCTGCTGCATGTCGATGTCGAGCTCCCCCTCCGGGAAGAGATGCGACTGGCCCAGCAGTTCCTCAGCCAGGAGCGGCACCTGCGACAGCGCCGCCGCGTGCGTGAGCCCCGGCAGCTCGGTCAGCAGTTCATCGAACTTCGGCAGCCCCTCGTTCGAGGCCGCGAGCGCCTTCGCCTCGCGCATCCCCTCGAGCGGATGCAACAGCTTGCGCGCCGCTGCCGGCAGCTCCTTGAGCGAGCCAAGCTCCGCCGCCATCATGTGGCGATAGAAGTCGGGCGGGCGCCGCACCGTCTGGCAGGCATTGCTGATGATGTAGTCGAGCCGGTCGGTCTCGGTAATCAACCGATGGCACAGCGCCTCGACACTCGGCGTGTGCCGCAGGTCGAGTCCGACGATCTCCAGGCGATCACTCCAATCCGCGAAGTCCGGCTCCTTGGCGTACCGCATCGCCGAGTCGCGCGGGAAGCGCGTGGTGACGATAAGCCGTGCGCCGGCGCGCAGCATCTTGAGCCCGGCCTGGTAGCCGATCTTCACGCGGCCGCCGGTGAGCAGCGCCACGCGGCCGCTCAAGTCGGCAAGCTCGCTCCGCTTGGCGAAGTTGAACTCCGCGCACGCCGGACAGAGTTGGTCGTAGAAGTGGTGGACCGCGGTGTAGTCCTGCTTGCAGACGTAGCAATTCTGCGCCTGGATCGCCTCGCGGAAGTCGGGATCATCTTCGACCTCTTCGGGCTCGACCGGGTTGGCAAGGAAGTAGTTCGGGGTCGCCACACCGGGCCGCGTGCGCAGCTGACGGATCCCGGTGCTGCCGAGGACCGACTCTTCGATGTGGACCTTTTCTGCCTTCCGCTTCCGGGCCGCGGCCTTCACTAGCTGGCGCCTCGAGAAGGCGTCCGGCGCGTAGACCTTCGCGGCCGCGTTCAGGAGCCGGTGCCGGACGTCGTCGGTCAGGTGAACCAGTACGGCGCGATCGGCCACGATCGCCTCGAGGATATCGGCGGCCTCGGCGATCTTGGCGAGCTGCTCGGGGCTGGGGGCCTCGGGCGAGGTGAAGTCAGGGGTCGTCATGGGGGACAGACTAACCGAGCCGTCGGGGAAGGCAAAGGGCACGGGGCGGCGATAGCTTTGGGCGATTCCACCCCGGAGCCCGCCCGATGTCGACCGACCCGAGCTGCCTGACCCGCGATGCCTCAGTGCGCCAGGCCTACAGCGCCGACGCCTCAGGACTGACCATGCTCCCCGACGCCGTCGCCCGGCCGACCTCGGCGACAGAGGTCGTGGAGGTGATGCGCCAGGCGGCAGCCGACAGCACCCCGGTCACGCCAGCCGGGGGCCAGAGCAGCATGACGGGCGGCTCGATCACCGATCGGGGGACCCTGCTCTCCCTCCGCGGGATGGCCAGGATCCTCGACATCGACCCGATGCGGCGGACCGCCCGGGTTGAGCCCGGCATCCTCGTCGGCGATCTCAAGCGCGCGCTCGCCGCCGAGGGGCTGCTCTTCGCGATCGACCCGACCTCGGAGGAGGAGGCAGCGCTCGGCGGGGCGATCGCCTGCAACGCCTCGGGTGCCCGGTCGCTCCGCTACGGCGCCACCCGACGCCACATCATCGGCCTCAGTGTCGTACTGCCGAGCGGCGAACAGATCGAGATCTCGCGCACGCGCCTCGAGAAGAACACCGTCGGCTACGCCGCGATCCACGACCCGATCGATTGGTTCATCGGCAGCGAGGGGACCCTCGGCGTCGTGGTCGCCGCGGAGCTTTCGCTGCTGCCGCTCCCCGAACGCGTCACCGGCATCGGCTTTCCCTTCCCCGGCGACCGGGAAGCACTGGCCTTCGTGGTCGCCGCGCGCGAGGCGATGGCGGTGGGCACGATCGCGCCGCGCTGCCTCGAGTTCCTTGACGTCGAGGCATTGCGGATCATTCGTGGCGAGGAGGGCGGACAGGGGCACGCCGGGAACGCATTCGTCTACACCGAGGAGGAATCGCGCGGCGATGCGACCCCCGATTTCGACGAGTGGCTGTCACTCGCCGAGTTGCACGGCGCGTTGGTGAACGATGTCCTCGTCTTCGACGACGACGCCAAGATCCGCACGGCACGCCTGCTCCGGCATGCCGTTCCCGCCACCATGCTCGAGCGCGGCAATGCGTTTGCCGCCCAGGGCGGACGGCGGATCGCGACGGATTGGGCGGTGCCCTACCCTCGGCTCGCCGAGGCGATCGGCATCGCCCGCGCGGCGGTGGCCGAGCATGGCGTCTCCGTGCCGACCATCTACGGCCACGCCGGCAATGGCCATCCCCACATGGACTTCGTGGCGCGCAACAGCGAGCAGGTCCATGCCGTGGAGGAGACGATCGCCGCGATCCTCCGCCCGATCCTCGCGATGGGCGGGACGGTGGCAGCAGAGCATGGCATCGGGAAGATCAAGCACCGCTGGATGGGGATGCAGCTGACGGCCCAGCAGCGGGCCGTCATGCAAGGGATCAAGCAGGCGCTCGATCCGCAGGGGCTGATGGCGCCGGGGAATATTTTTTGAAGGTCGTCGGTCGTAGGTCGTAGGTCGTAGGTCGTAAGTCATCCCGAACAACGTGAGGGATCTGCGTGTTGGCTGCCACGCAGGTCCCTCGCTGCGCTCGGGATGACAGGGGTACAGGACCTACGACCTACGACTTACGACCTACGACCCCCAACAACCGCACCCACGACTCCACCCCCACCACCTCCGGCCGCACATCCGGCGAGATGCCCGCGGCCTCCAGCTGCGCCGCCGCCGTCTCCGCGTTCACCCCTGTGGCCTCGCGCAGCGCGCGCTGCATTCGCTTCCGGCGGTAGGAAAAGAGCGACGTCACCAGTTTGCGGAAGGCGGGCACCTGGTCGCCCGCCACGAGCGGCTCGGCGCGGGGGATCAGGTGCAACACCGCGGAATCGACCTTGGGCGGCGGCGTGAAGGCGCCGCAGCCCACCACGAAGCCGCGGTGCGCGGCGGCGACGGCCTGGATGCCGATCGACAGCGCGCCGAAGTCATCGTGGCCCGCGGGGGCGACGACCCGGTCCGCGACTTCCTTCTGGACCAGGTAGGTCACCGACGCCGGGAACGGTGCAGTGAGCGCTTTCTCGAGCAGCGGCGACGTGATGTAGTACGGGATGTTGCCGACGACGCGCCACTGCCGCCCCAGCGCGACCCACGGCGCGACCAGGGCGTGCCAGTCCATCTCCAGCGCGTCGCCGTTCACCACGATGAAGTCGCGTCCGGCGAATTGCCGTTCGAGGCCGGAGAGCATCCGGCCATCACGCTCGATCGCCACGACGGTTGCTCCGGTGTCGAGCAGTGCCGTCGTCAGTCCACCAGGCCCCGGGCCGATCTCGAGCACGACGTCGCCCGCCCCCGCTTCGCTCGCCGCGGCGATCTTGGCGAGCAACTCGGGGTTGGTGAGAAAGTGCTGCCCCAGCGACTTGTCGGCGCGAACTCTCACATGCGCAACACGAGCAAGGTGCAGTCGTCGGTCGGCGCGCCACCCCACTCGCGCACCTCGTCCATCACGGCGCGCACGAGCGCGGCAGGACTCGCCTGTCGCCCCTCCTCGAGACGCGCGACAATCCTCGCCTCGCCGAATCGTTCGCCCTCGGCGTTCGGCTGGTCGATCAGCCCGTCGGTGAAGAGGACCAGCGTGTCGGCCGCGAAGTGCCAGGGCAACACGCGCCGCCCGAAGCGCGACTCATCGACCAGCCCCAATGGCGGCGCGGTCGGCGTGAGTCGTTCGGCGGGTCCGAAGCGCGGCAAGCGATAGGCGTAGGGATGGCCCGCGTTGGTGTAGGTGAGCCGACCTGCCGTCGGATCGAGCACACCGTAAAAGGTGGTGAGATACATCTCGGTGGTCGCGAGCTCGTCGGCGAGCGAATCGCGCAACAAGCCCAGCGTCTCATCGGGCGGCGTGGTGGCGTTGGCGTAAATGCCGGCCGCCGCCATCACCTGCGCCGCAATCAGCGCCGCGGAGAAGCCGTGGGAGGAGACGTCGCCGAGCATGACCCCGATGCGGCCGACGCCCAGTCGCGAGAAGGTGTAGAAGTCGCCGCCGAGCGATTCCGCCGCGCGCGATTCCACCGCGACATCGGCCTCTCCGCGCAGCACCGCGGGGGTGGGCATCAACTTGAGCTGGAGGTCGTGCGCCAACTCGAGTTCGCGTTCGAGCCGCTGACGGCCGTGCTCCGATGCCAGCAGCCTCGCGTTCTCGAGGGCGGCGCCGATCTGCGTGGCGACCGCCGCGACCAGCTTGGTTTCCTCGCGCGTGAAGGAGCCACCGCCGCTCCGCTCGGCCAACGCCAGCGTGCCAATCACACGGCTGGCCTCACCCGAGGTGGCGTAGGTGATCGGGACGGCGAGCACCTCCCCCGGCACCCACGTCGGCTGCACGCCCGTCTCGATGCGGCCCGAGCGGAAGGCACGGCAGACAATGATCTCCTCCTCGTCCACCGAGACGACCAGTGGCACCGTCTCGTCGGTCACGCCGAGGGAGGCCACGGTGCTCAGCGTGCGCGAGTCGGCGTCGTAGATCCGGAGCGCGGCGCGGCGTGCCCCGACCACGGCGGTGACTTCGCGGAGAATCAGCGCCGCGACGTCGTCCACCGAGCGGGCACGTCCCAACAACTCGCCGATGGTGTAGAGGAGATCGATCTCCTCGTAGCGTGCGGCGAGCTCGCCGGTGAGTTCGGAGGCATTCCGCTCGGCGTCGAGGATCACCTGGACGATCGGCAGCAGGCGGGCCGCGAGGTCCTCGCCGCGGTGACCTTCCAGCGGCACGACCTCGAGGAAGAGCCCCGGCGATTCCGGGATTGAAAGCCAGGAGGCAGCATCCTGTCCGGCGGCGCGGGGTGCGCGCGGCGCGGACGCGCCGGCGGCCGGGCCCGCCAGCAGGCGCCACCGTTCGCCGTCGAGGCGCCAGAGTCGCAGGGTGGCACCGGCCAGCGCGCCGAGTGGCGCGAGGGCCCCGCCGAGGTGGCTCAGCAGCGGGGCAGCGTCATCCAGATGGTGTTTCCTCGATCGTTGAAGGCAACATGATCGGCCAACCGGCGGATCATGTAGAGTCCGCGGCCGGTGGTGCGCTCGAGCGCGTCGGGCGTGGTGGGGTCGGGGAGCGCGTCGGGATCGAAGCCCTCGCCCTCATCGGTGACGCCGATGACCACTTGGGTGGCATGGAGTTCGATCTCGACGATGACACGGAGCGCGGGATCGTTGCGATTGCCATAGAGCATCGCATTGGCGACCGCCTCAGCGACCACGGTGCAGACCCGGAAATGGGCGCGTCCTGCCACTGGGTCGGGGCCGAAGCAGCAGCGAGCGACCACCTCGACGAGCTGCCCGACCTGGGAGACATCGCTCGGCAGGACGACCCGATAGCGCTCGCGGTCGTCCGGCTCGGGACTGGGAAGGCGCGAGGCGATCAGCATCGGCCGTTCAGAAGCCGACGAGGGCCCCGGCCGGCGTGTCGGCGATGGTGAAGAGGGTGTCGAGCTTGGTCAGCTCGAAGAGGGCCCGGAGGTCCTCATTGAGCCCGGCCAACCGGAGCTCGCCGCCCGCCTCACGCACCTTGCGATTCACCGAGACCAGCGCGCCGAGGCCGGACGAGTCGATGTAGGCGGTGGGGGTGAAGTCGAGGACGAAGCGACGGTCGCCGCGATCGAGCGCATCCTGCAGCAGCTGCTTCAGCTCCTGCCGGTTGGCCACGATCAACTGCCCTTCCACGGCCACCACCACGACGCCACCTGCGTCACGGGTTTCAGTGAACGCCATCGGTTCCTGCTCCTTGAGTCGAGTGCATCCGCAGGGTGGCCTGTAGCACCACCATCGCGGCAACGTCCACAATATCGTCCGGTGTGGCCCCGCGCGACAGGTCAGACATCGGCCGGGCGAGTCCCTGCAGGAGGGGGCCTGCCGCCGAGGCGCCGGCCAGCCGCTCGGTCAGCTTGTAGGCGATGTTGCCCGCCTCGAGCGAGGGGAAGACGAGCACATTGGCCCGCCCCCCGACCGGTGAATCGGGGCACTTTCGCGCGGCCACCGAGGCATCGAGCGCGGCGTCGGCCTGCAATTCGCCGTCGGCGACGATTCCCGGGGCCAGGGCGCGAAACGCCTCGACTGCCGCACGCACCCGCTCGATTTCCGGTCCGGCCGCACTCCCGAGCGTGCTGTACGAGAGGAAGGCGACCACCGGCTCGTCGCCGACCAGGGCATGCCGATCCGCCGCCGCGGCGAGGGCCGCCGCCGCAAGCTGTTCCGGCGTCGGGACCGGAATCACGGCGATGTCGGTGTAGGTGAGCACTCGGCCGTCGGGGAGACCCAGGTACATCGCCGAGGTGGCGACCGTGATCCCTTCGGCGAGGCCGATGGCCCAGAGCGCCGCCCGGAGGACATCGGCGGTGGGCGCCACCGCGCCAGCGACGCAGCCTTCGGCGAGGCCCAAGCCCACGAGCGAGGCACCAAAGCGCAGCGGGTCGGCGGCGAGGTCGAGCGCGTGCACCCCATCGCGCACACTGGCAGGGCGGCGATGACGCAACCAGTTGGCGACGGCCGGGAGTCGTTCATCCGTGGCGGGGTCCCAGTGGCTCGGGTCCAGCAAGATCGGTTCGGCAATGCCGAGCGCCTCGAGTGTGGCCGCCGCCGCCTGGATGCGTGGGTCGCCGCCTTCCGGAAAGACAATTCGTGCGCGGGCGCCGCTGGCGCGGCGCCGCACGGCCTCCCGGAAGGTCACTGGTTGAACCGGGTCGCGAGTGCCTTGGCCACCGCGGGGTGAACCAGGCCGTCGAGATTGCCGCCGAACCGCGCGGCGGTGCGCACCAGCGACGACGAGAGATAGGTCAGGTCCACCGCCGGCACGAGGAAGACCGTCTCGAGCGTTCCGTGCAGCTTCCGGTTCATCATCGCCATCTGGAATTCGTACTCGAAGTCCGACACGGCACGCAGGCCGCGCACGACAATCGTGGCATTCCGCTTTCGCGCGAAGTCGGCCAGCAGCCCCGAGAAGGAGGCGTACTCGATCCGCGGATCACGGTCAGTCACTTCCTCGAGCATCGCGAGGCGCTGCTCGACGGTGAAGAGCGGTTCCTTGGCGGGGTTGATGGCGACGGCGACGATGAGGCGGTCGACCATCGTCAGGGCGCGGCGGATGAGATCCTCGTGCCCGCGCGTCGGCGGGTCGAACGAGCCTGGGTAGATCGCGATGCGAGTCATGGGGCCCGAAAGAAGGAGACGGCGATGTCGCCCCAGCGGCGCGTATCGGCACCGGGGAGAGTGACCGTCGGTGGATGTTCGACTGCAAGAATCCCTGCAAAGGGGCGTTCGCGCCAGAGGTCGGCCAGTCGCGCCGCGAAATCCACGGAGAACGGTGGATCGGCGAGGGCGATGTCGAACGCGCCGGGTTCCAGCGTTGCCGCCACGCGCATGGCATCGCCGCGACGCACGGTCGTGTCGGCCGCCGCCCCGAGCGTGGTGATGTTGGCCTTGATCGCGGCCAGCGACGGCGCATTCAACTCGACGAAGGTGGCGTGTCGCGCGCCCCGCGACAGCGCCTCCAGCCCGAGTGCGCCACTGCCCGCGAAGAGGTCGAGGACGGTGGCGTCCGCGAGCTCCGGCCCGAGGATCGCGAGCCACGCTTCGCGGACGCGCTCCGCGGTGGGCCGCACGCGGTCGTCGCTCGGCACCTGCAGCCGGCGGCCGCCCCATCGACCGCTCACGATGCGCGTCACGCGCTACGCGCCGGCGCGAGGGCCAGCACACGCGCTTGCAACGACGAGACGCCACGGAACTCGTTCCGCTCGAGCCGGAACGCCACGTCGACCAGCCCGTCTGCGAGACCGGCGGCACGGTCGGCCCATCCGAAGGCGATCGCGTCAACGACGCGGCCATCGGCGGCGAGACTCGCCTTGAGGTGTTTCTCGCCCACCGTCCGACTCCCCTGCAGGCGGACGCGTCGGGCCCCGAGCACGGGTGCCGCGTTGCCCATGCCGCACGGCTCGAGATGACGGCCCATGCGCTCCAGCTCGTCGGTGACATCGACCAGCGGCAGCTCCAGGTCCACGCGCTGCGATGGCCCGAGATCGTCGAGCGTGAGCTGCGCCCGCGCCACGGCGACGAAGCGTTCGCGAAAGGCGGCCACCTGATCGCTCGCGATCGTGAGGCCCGCCGCCATCCGGTGGCCGCCATAGCGCGTGAGCACGTCGCCGCACGCCGTCAGCGCCGCGTGCAGGTCGAAGCCGTCGATGCTCCGGCCACTCCCCTTCCCCACCGCGCCGTCGAGGCCGATCAAGAATGTCGGACGCCCATGACGCTCCACCACGCGCGAGGCGACGATCCCGATCACGCCCGGATGCCACCCTTCGCCGGCCAGGACGATCGCAGGATGTTCGGACGGATCGGCGTAGTCGCGCTCCACCAGCGCCATCGCGTCGTCCTGGATGCGCTGGTCGAGCGCCTGCCGTTCGCGATTCAACCGTTCGAGCTGCGCGGCGAGGGTGGTCGCTTCTGCCTCGTCATCGGTGAGCAGCAGCCGGACGCCCTCCTTGGCATCGGCGATCCGACCGACCGCGTTGAGGCGCGGGGCCAGCGTGAAGCCGACCTGACCGGCGCGGACCGGCTTGCCCGCGAGGTCGCACTGCGCCAACAGCGCGCGCACCCCGGGCCAGCGCGACTCCTGCAACAGGCGGAGGCCGTGCTTCACCAGGATGCGGTTCTCGCCCACCAGTGGCACCACGTCGGCGATCGTGGCGATCGCGACATAGTCGAGCAGGTGCAGTGGCAGCGAGACGGGAAGCCCGAGCGGCTCGACCAGCGCCTGGACGAGCTTGAACGCGATGCCGGTGCCGCACATCATGCCGAGACCGGCGCGGTCGTCGACGCGTTGCGGATTGACGATCGCGTCGGCATCGGGGAGCAGCGGACCGGGCAGGTGGTGGTCGGTGATGATCACCTGCCGCCCGGCCGCCTTCGCCGCGGCGACGGCCTCGATCGCATTGGTGCCGCAGTCACAGGTCAGGATCAACGCCGCGCCGACTCGCGCCGCCTCCGCGAGCCCCGCCGCGCCGAAGTCATAGCCATCCGTGGTGCGATGCGGCACGAACGGATGGACGGTGGCGCCAGCCATCCGCAGCGCCCGCGTCAGCAACGCCGTGGCGCACTGGCCATCGACATCGTAGTCGCCGTGCACGAGGATGGTCGCGCCGGAGGACACGGCGCGACGAATCACCTCGACGGCCTCCGCCATCCCCGCGAGGGCGAGGGGATCGGCGAGCGCGTCAAGCGTGGGGCGCAGGAAGGCGCGGGCGCGCGCCTCCTCGGCGTACCCCCGCTGCACCAGCAATTTGGCGAGCGGGAGCGGAAGGGAGAGCGCCGCCGCCAGCGACGCGGCGGCCTCGGGATCCGGGGCCGGCGCGACGCGCCAGCGGGGCGCGGAGGTCAGACGACCGATTCCTGCAGGTAAATGATCGCGCCGCACATTTCGCAGCCCTCGAGCAACAACCCCTCGGCCTCGAGTCGCCCGAGGCGCGACGAAGGGATCGCCGTGTAGCAGGCGGTGCAGATCGACTTGGCTGCCGGCACGAGGATCTCGGTCTGCCGTGAACTGCGCAGTCGATCGTAGCGGGTCCGCAGCGTCCGATCGAGCGCCGACGCCGACACTTCCCGCTCGGCTCGCGCTGCGTCCAGTTCCGCTTGGAGTGCTGCCAGGCGTTCGGCAAACGAGGCGCGTGCCTCGGACTGTTCGGCGTGGAGGGCGGCGAGCCGCGATTCGATCTCCGTCACCGCATTGCCCCGGACCGTCGCGTCGTCGGCCAGACGCATCCACTCGCTCTCTTCCTGCGCCAGGATGCTGCGGGCGAGTTCGACATCGGCCATCAGCTGCGCGGCAAGGCGCGGGTTCCGCTCCTGCTCGAGGCGGACGCGACGCTTTTCCTGATTGCTCTTCTGGGTGTCGAGCTTGGTGGCCGTCTCGTCGCGACGGCGTGCGAAGTCGGTGGCCGTGCGCGTCGCCGAGTGGATTTCATTCTTGATCCGATCGACGGCGACATCGAGGAGGGCGCGCTCGCTCTCCAGCGCCTGCAGGCGCTCGGCCAGTTCGGCAAGGCGGCGATCCTTCGATTGAACGTCGAGCAGCTTCGGCAAGTCAGGATGCATCAGGGATCATTCCTCTGTTGGCGGATCGTCGCGACTCGCGCGCGGGCGCGGCGCAGTGGCAAGATACATCCGGAATCGAGCCTGCCCCTCCTTGCTGAGGGCGCGCCAGCGGCGGCTGCGCTCCTGCGAGTCGGGTTCGGCGGCGATTTCCGGGAAGTGGTGGATCTCCTCCAGGGCCTCCAGCGCCCCGGCGTACTCCTGGTCCACATGGTACCCCTCCCCCGGCGGCGGGGAGTCCATGAGGGCCTGCCAGGCCTCCTGGGCCCGGGGATCGAGGCCCATGAGGGCGTCCCCGACCGGCGCACCGTCCGGAAGCCCCACCAAGGCACCGTAGATCCGGGCAAAGGTCGGCACCGTGAAGCGGTCGGGCGGCAGTTCCCCACTCGCCCGGGCCAACCAGGTCGGCGAGGTCAACAGCAGCCGGAGCAGCTTGCGCTCGATCTCGGCGCCCGGCGTTCGGGCCGCGGTGCGATGGGGTGCGTGCCGGTTGCCCGGCCCCGGCTCGGCCCGATGCCATTCCGGCGGACCATCGGCTGGAGGGGTCGACGACGCGCGCGGCGGCAGCATGGCGGCGCGCGGCTTGGCGGCCGCCTCGGTGGACACGACGTCGCGGGGAATGCCGAGCCGCTCGGCGACGCGCGAGAGATAGAGTTCGCGCGTGATCGGATCACTGGCAGCGCGCAGCGTCGGGAGCAGCTTGTCGAGCGCCTCGCGCGCCTTCCGTACATCGGCGAACCAGCCCTTCCGCTCCAGCAACTGCAGCTTCCGCTCAAGCAGGTCGACCGCATCGTCGAGGATCGGCGTGAGCGCCTCGGCCCCGCCACGCTGGACGAGCGTGTCCGGATCGTCACCGGGTGGCATCGTCGCGACGCGCACGCGCACGCCATGAGCGAGCAGCACATCGCCGGCGCGGAAGGTCGACTTGAGTCCGGCCGCATCGCTGTCGTACAGGATCACGACTTCGCCGGTGAACCGCTTGAGCAGCGTGGCCTGGGCTTCGGTGAAGGCGGTGCCGAGCGGGGCGACGACATGATCGATGCCGGCGAGGGCCAATCGCTGCGTGTCGAAGTAGCCCTCGACCAGGATCGCGAAGCCGCTCTTCCGAATCGCATGCTTGGCGAGGTGCATGTGGTAGAGCTGCTCACCCTTGTGGAAGATTGGCGTCTCGGGCGAGTTCAGATACTTCGGCTCCCCCTTCCCGAGGATCCGTCCGCCGAATCCCACCACGCGCCCGCGCAGGTCGTGAATGGGAAAGAGCAGCCGTCCCCGGAAGCGCGGTGCCAGCGTGCCGTCGTCGCGCCGCACCACGAGGGCGGCCTCGAGCATGGCCTCCTCCCCGAGTCCGAGCTGCTTCATCGCCATGACGAATTCGCCGCCGCGCGGCGCGTAGCCGAGGCCGAGCTCCGCCGCGGCGTCGAGGGCCACGTGACGATCGAGGAGGTACCGCCGAGCGGGCTCCGCCTCGGGCGATTCCCGCAGCTGCGTCGCGAACCATCCCTGCGCCACTTCGCAGCCCTGATACAACGGCTCGCGCGGGTCGGGACCGATCCGTTCCGTCGCGTCGGGGATCACGACGCCAACACGGCGCGCCACTTCGCGCACCGACGACGGGTAGTCGAGCCCGAAGCGCTTCTGGTACCAGGTGAAGACATCGCCCGCCTCATGGCAGACGAAGCAGTAGTAGAGATTTTTCTTGGGGATCACGGCGAAGTTGCGATTGGTCCCGCCGTGAAACGGGCATGGACCGCGCCAGTCGCTGCCGTTCCGCTTGAGCTGGATCGACTCCTGCACAATCTCCAGCAGGTCGGCACTGTCGCGAACCTGCTCGATCAACTCATCCGGGATCCGCGCCATCAGCGGAGCACCGCGACGGTCACACCGGTGCCGCCCTGCTGGCGCTGGGCAAAATCGAATGACGCGATCCGCTTGTCGTGCGTGAGCAGGCGGCGCACCATCTCACGGAGCGCTCCGGTGCCCATGCCGTGGATGATCGCGAGATGCGGTTGCTCCGCGAGCACCGCGCCGTCGATCGCGCCAAGGACCACCGCCTCCGCCTCGTCGGCCCGCATCCCGCGCAGGTCGAGTTCATAGGCCGACTCGCGGGTCGGCTCGTCCACGGCGCGGAGCATCGGCTTGGCCTTTGGTGTCGCGTCCGCGGCGTTGAGCGGGGTGAGCGATGCTGCCGTCACCACCAACCGCATCGTGCCCACCATCACCACGACCTTGCCGTCGCTCCGGATCTCGGCGACCTCGCCCACGGTGCCCGTGGAGAGTCGGACGCGGCGGCCAACGGCGATCGCCCCGGTCCCGGCCGGCTCCAAGGTGTCGCGCTCGTCGAGTCGACGTGATTCGGTGCGCACGCCGTCTTCCACGAGGCGGCGCGCCTCCTTGGCCGAGGCTTCATCAGCGGCACCCTTGGCGAGTGCCAGCGCATCCTCGACAAGCTTTCGGGCCTGCAGCAAATAGGCCTTGGCCTGCTTGGCGCGCTCGCGCTCGGCCTCCTTCTCCTGCCGCTTCAGCTCCGCCTCGCGGGCAGCCTGCAGTTCCGCCGTCATCGTCGCGACCGCCTCGCGACGCTCGACGTCGCCGACCCGCTCGCGCACCGCCGTTTCCTCGGCACGCAACAGCTGCTCCCGCGCCTCGACCTGGGCGAGCAGCCGGTCGAGGTCGCGCTCGGCCTCGGGCACCAAGGCCTCGGCGGCTTCGAGCACTGCCGAGTCCACCCCGAGGCGACGCGCGATCGCGAGGCCGTAGGAACGACCGGGAATGCCTTTCGTGAAGCGATAGGTCGGCGAGAGGGTAGCGGCGTCGAACTGCAGCGAGCCGTTGACGACGCCGGGGACGCGCGTGGCCAGATCCTTGAGCGCACCGAGGTGCGTCGTGGCGAGCGTGAGCACGCCGCGACGCGTCAGCGTCTCGAGGATGGCCATCGCGAGGGCGCCGCCCTCCGCCGGATCGGTGCCCGAGCCGACTTCATCGAGGATCACGATCGTGCCGGCGTCCGACGACTCGAGGATGCGCCGCAACTCCGCCACGTGGGCGGAGAAGGTCGAGAGGTCCGCGGCCAGCGACTGGTGATCGCCGATGTCGACGAAGAGTCGCCGCACGATCGGCAGCACGCACGCCGCCCCGATCGGCGGCACGATCCCGGCTTGCGCGAGCGCCAGCATCAGGCCGGTGGCCTTGAGCAGCACCGTCTTGCCACCGGTGTTCGGTCCGGAGATCAGCAGCGTGCGTTCCTCGTCGTCGAGCACCAGATCGAACGGCACCACCTTGATGCCGCGAGCGAGCAGCAACGGATGGCGTGCACCCCGCAGCACGAGCGGCGAGCCGACCTCACCGATGGCAGGCACCTCGCCGTTGGTATCACGCGCCCAGCGCGCCCGCGCGAGGATGGTGTCGACCTCGACCGCAACGGCATGGAGCGCGGCGATCGTGTCACGCAACGGCCGCAGCTTCTCCGTCAGCTCACGCAGCACCACCAGCGTCTCGCGCTCCTCGGCGATGATCGCCGCGCGGACCGCATTGCCGAGTTCGATGGCGGCCGAGGGCTCGAGGAAGAGGGTGCCCGCCGACCCCGATTCATCATGGATGATTCCCTCGGGGCGCGCCCGCGCGTCGCGGCGGACCGGGATCACGTAGCGGCCGCCGCGCATCGTGACGGTGGCCCCGGCGGGCACCGCAGCCGAGTCGAGGTCGCGCAGCAACGATTCGAGCCGGCGCACCAGCCGCTCGCGGGCAGCGTGCACCTCGCGGCGTGCCGCCGCGAGCGCGGGTGAGGCGGTGTCGAGCAGTTCGCCGTCGTCGCCGACGGACAGTTCGAGCAGCCGTTCCACGGTGCGATCCGCCGGCGGCGTGCGCAGCGCGGCAACCATCGGGCAGGACTCGGCGAGCCGTTCCAGTTCCTGCGCAACAGTCCGACCGGCAGCGAGCGTCACGCGGACGGCCGCGAGTTCGCTGATCTCGAGGACGCTGCCTTCCATTCGCAGGCGGCCGAGGGCGCCCTTGAGTTCCGGCACCGGCGGGACCTCGAGACGATCGCCGCGACGGAGCACCGCGAGCAACTCGCCGACGAGGGCGAGCTCCCAGCGGATCCATCCGGCATCGGCGGTCGGCCGGCGGGCGCGGAGGTGGGAAGCGCCGAGCGGCCCCCCGGCGTAGCCGGCGACAACGTCGAGGACTGCCTGGAATTCGAGCGCCGCGAGTGCGTCGGCGGACGTCGCAGGGTCCAACGGCAACGGGGTGCCGCTCCCCCGATGGGACGGCACCCCGGTCGTTCCTGCCTCGGGCGCGGTCATCCCTGCGACAGCGCCTCGCGGGCGACCTGGTTGATTACCTTGCCGTCGGTGCGGCCCTTGAACTGTCCCATCAGGACACCCATCAGCTTGCCAAGGTCAGTGGTCCCGGCGGCAACGGCCGCGCGAGCGGCGACGCGAATTTCCTCGGGATCGATCTCGGGCGGCAGATAGCCCTTGAGAACCCCGATTTCGTACTCCTCGCGCGCGGCGAGTTCGAGCCGGGCGGCTTTGGTGAACTGCTCCACCGAATCGAGGCGCTGCTTGATCTGCTTGCGCAGCACCTCGACCGCCTCGACGTCCGTGGGCTCGTGCCCGAGCTCCAGCTCACGGTTCTTCAACGAGGCAAGGACCGTCCCCAGCAACAGGGTCCGGTCCTTGTCGGCAGCCTTCCGCGCCACGATCTGGTCGGCGCGCAGGCGAGCGGTGATCTCAGGCATACGTACGGCCGCGACGCGTCTTGCGCTGGGCGGCATTTTCCTTCCGCTTCCGCTTCTCGCTCGGCTTTTCGTAATGCCGGTGCTTACGCAGATCGGAGAGGATGCCCGCCTTTTCACACTTCTTCTTGAAGCGCTTGAGCGCCCGCTCGAAGCTCTCATCCTCGTGGATGACGACTTCTGACATGAACTAAATCACCCCTCTCGGACCCCCGATCAGGGGGCGGTTAAGACATAGAAGGCCAAAGCTAGCCCGGGATTGGGGTTAGGGCAACCAGAGGGGCGTGACCTGTGACCTGTGACCAGGCCGGAGCCCCTGGTCACGGGTGACTGGTCACTGGTCACCCGCTTTTCAGCCCGGCGGCCAGTGCATCTGCCGCCCGCCCAGCAGGTGCAGGTGGAGGTGGTGGACGGTCTGGCCCCCCTCCCGGCCGGTGTTCATCACGAATCGGTATCCCCCGTCGGCCAGCCCCAGCTCAGCTGCGACCCGGACGCCGAGCGCCATGACCTCTCCCAGAATGGCCGCCCCTTCCGGGCCGGTGGCCTCCGCGGCCGAGGCGAGGTGGCGGGTGGGGATGACCAGAACGTGGGTCGGGGCCTGAGGAGAGAGATCGCGGAACGCGACGGCGTGGTCGCTTCGGGCCACGATCTGGGCCGGGATCTCGCCGGTGGCGATGCGGCAGAAGATGCAGTCGGGAAGGTGCATCACGACTCCGGCAGATCAGGGAACGGGAATCAGGTCGGCCTGGATCGACACCCCGTTCACGTGGCATCGGTCAGCGGTCACCACGACGTTGTCGCGGGACCAGGGGAGGTAGCCGGTCGCCACCAGCTCGACGCGGTAGGTCCCGGCCCGCTCGACGGCGCCGGCGAGCGAGAAGATGTGGCCCTCGATATCGGTGATCACCTGCAACGAATCGAGGTAGTTCCCCTCATGGAGGGCACCACGCACCCCCTGAAGGACCGGCTGCTGGGTCGTGGCGTTGCGCACACTCAGGTTCACCCCGAATCGGGCTTCGGTGGTGCAGATGATCGATGAATCGCCGATGCATCCGGTGGCGAGCAACAGGAGGAGCGACGGGAAGTGGCGCATCACGCCCTCGCGCGGGTTGGCGCTCACGGAGCGCGACGACGATCGGCAGTCAGCACCGCGGCCGCGATGGCGGCGGTTTCAAAGCGGAGGACGTGCGGTCCGAGACCGGCTGCACGGGGCGCGAGGTGTTGGGCGATCTCAGCGAGGTCGGCATCCCCGAAGCCACCCTCCGGACCAATCAGCCAGCCGACGGCCGCGTCCGCCCCGATCGGCGGCATCATCGCGGCGCCCGCCGCACCGAGCCACCACTGTCCGGCCGGCAGCAGCGCGCTCAGCGACGCGATCGGCGTGATGCCGGCAACGACGGGGGCCCAGCGATTCCCCGACTGCTTGCACGCCTCGCGCGCCCGACGGCGCCCCTTCTCCACTGCTCCGTCGCGCAACCGATTTTCGACATGCCGTGAGCGCGCCGTCTCGAGCGGGACCAGCGTGGTCACGCCGAGTTCGGCGGCTTTCTCCGCGAGCCAGAGGAAGCGGTCCTTGTCGCCGCCGCCGACCGCCAGCAGCAACGGCGCCGGGGGCGTGTCGTGCGCGATCGTGTCGACCCGGAATTGCCATCGCTTGCCGTCGCGATGGACCGTCCCGACCGCCGCACCACCGACCCCGTCCAGCGCCTCGACCAGCATCCCGTCCGACACTCGACGCACCTCGAGGTGATGCGCCTCCTCGTCGTCGAGGCGGATCGACTCGCCGACCACCAGCGCCGCGGCCGGGACGAGGAGCCGGATCACCCGAAGCGCGCCGCCACGCCCCACCAGCCGGCGTCGTGCACATCGTCGATGACGGTCCACCCCTCGCGCGCGAGGACCGGCCGAAACAACTCCTCCTCCATGTCTTCCATCCCGGCGAAGATCGCGAGCCCCCCGGGCACCAGCGAGCGCTGAATGGCGGGGAGCAGCAGCGTGTTCACGGTGCGGAGAATGTTCGAGCAGACGACCTCTGCCGGACCGGCGAGGATGCCGAGGTCGCCGGCATCGCCCACCAGAAAGGTGACCCGATCGGTCACGCCGTTCTTGTCGGCATTGGCCTCGGCGATCGGATGCGACTCGTCATCGACCTCGATGCCGATCGCGCTGACGGCGCCGAGCTTGGCGGCGGCGATGGTGAGGATGCCCGAGCCGCTGCCGAAGTCGAGGACCCGATCTCCTGGCACCAGATGACGTTCGAGGAGCGTCATGGCCGCTCGCGTCGATCCGTGTTCGCCGCTTCCGAACGCCGACTCGGGGTCGAGCGAGACGACCACCTCGTTCCCCGCGGGCGCCACCGGCAGCCATGAGGCCGTGACGACCAGCCGGCCGAATCGCCGCGTGACGATGCCGTCGCGCCACTTGACCGCCCAGTCGACCGGCTCGAGCGGCGTCACGCGGCCTGCCAGTTCAGGAAAGCGCGCCGAGAGTTCACGCACCAGGTGCGCTGCAGCATCCTCCGACGTTTCGACCGTGAGCAACACGCCCGGCGACGGTTCCTCGACTCCCTGCCCCGTCGCCGCGATGAGGGCTGCGGCCACCGCGTCGGTATCATCGGGCCGGCACTCGACGCTGATGCGCCACCAGGTCGTGGTCATGCGCCGAGCGCTTCCTTGAGCTTCGACCAGAAGCCGCCCTTCCTGCCGGGGCCTTCGCCCTCGTGCTTGGCGAGTTCGAGAAAGAGTTGCCGCTGCACGTCGGTGAGTTCATCCGGCGTCCAGACGTGCAGGCGGACATTGAGGTCGCCGACGCCCGCACCACCGAGCCGCGGGATCCCCTTCCCGCGCAGTCGCAGCACCGTCCCGGCCTGAGAGCCGGCCGGCACGTCGAGCGATTCGTCGCCGTAGGGCGTCGGGATCATCGCGGTGGTGCCGAGCGCCGCCTGCGAGAACGAGAGCGGGAGATCGAGGAGCAGGTCGTCGCCCTGTCGTTGAAAGCGCTCGTCGTCGACGATCTCGATCATCACTTGCAGGTCGCCGGCCGGACCGCCGCGCGGGCCGGTCGCGCCGACGCCGCGCATCGTCAGGTAATTCTGGTCGGAGACACCGGCCGGAATGTCGACGGCCACCGTCCGCTCGCCCTTCATGCGACCCTCGCCGCGGCAGACCTCGCATGGCGTGCGAATCACGAAGCCCTCGCCGCGGCATGCCGGGCACGGCCCGACCTGCACGAACTGGCCGAACATCGAGCGCGCGGCGCGGCGCACCTCGCCCGAGCCGTCGCACGTCCCGCACTTGACCGGCTTGGTGCCCTTCGCCGCGCCGGTCCCGTCACACGGGTCGCACGGCGTGAGCGTCTTGATCTTGATGTTGCGCTTGGCCCCGAGCGCCACCTCGGTGAGCGTGAGCTTGACGGTGACGCGGATGTCCTGCCCGCGATTCGACTCGCCCTGGGCCCGGCCACCCCCAAACAGGCTCTCGAGGCCACCGAAGCCCCCGAAGTCGCGCATGAAAATGTTCAGCGCCTCGGAGAGGTCGATGTGCTGGAAGCCCGGACCACCTCCGAAACCGCCGCCACTCCCCGGCGCCGCCCCGGTGCGATCGTAGTAGGCGCGCTTCTCCGGATCGGACAGGATCTGGTACGCCTCCGAGATCTCCTTGAACTTCGCCTCGGCATCAGGCGACGCGTTCCGGTCCGGATGGTATTCCATCGCCTGCTTGCGATAGGCCTTCTTGATGTCGTCGTCGGAGGCACCGCGTGCGATGCCCAGCATTTCGTACAGATCGCTCACTGCAAGAGTCCCTCGACCAGTCGTCCGGTATGTTCGACGAGGCCGATGATTTTGTCGTAGGGCATCCGCGTCGGTCCAAGCACGCCGATGACGCCGGTCGCGCCGCCGCGCCGGTAGGTCGAGGTGACGAGAGTGAAACCGGCCAGGCCGGGGTCACCGTGTTCGCCACCGATGGTCACTGTCATGCCGTCCTGCTTCCGCTGTGCCAGCGCGGCCTGGAGCACGTCGCGCCGATCGGTGAGTGAGAGGAGCGAGCGCATTCGCTCACTCGACGCGAACTCCGGTTGGTCGACCAGCACCGAGGCGCTCCCCAAGAGCACGGCGCCGCCCGCGTCCGAGGGGTCGAACAGTCCGTCGCCCTCGGCGAGGATGATGTCGAGCAGTTCCGCGGCCTCCGGCGAGGCGGCCGCGTCGCGCAGCCGATCGCCGAGCGTGGCGCGCACCTCACGCAGCGTGAGGCCCCCGAGCCGCTCGTTCAGCAAGCCCTGGACTTCCTCGACCTGCTCCCGCGTCAACGCACTCGGCAGCCGCACGTAAATGGTGCGGACCGTGCCGCTGCGCAAGTTGAGCACCATCAGCAGGCGCTCGGTCGACACGGCGACGAGATCGACCCGCTCCAGGATGATCGCATCGAGCGCCGGGCCGACGGCCACCCCGAGCTCCTGCGTCAGGATCCCGAGGACCTGAGCCGCTCGCTTGAGCAACTCCTCGCTCGCGGTGGCGGCGATCAGCTCCACTTCGAGTTGCTCGCGTGCCTGCGCATCGGGGGGCGTGCCGCGCACCATCCGATCGACATACACCCGATACGCGCGATCGGTCGGGATCCGACCGGCGGACGTATGCGGGTGATAGAGGAACCCCTTGGCCTCGAGGTCCGACATCGTGCTGCGAATCGACGCCGGGGAAATCCCCAGCGCCGAGCGGCGAGCCACCGTCTGGCTCCCGGCCGGTTCCGCGGTCGCGATATAGGTCTCGATGACCGCTTCGAGCACTCGGCGCTCGCGGTCGGACAGGGTCTCGGAGTCGGCCATCGGGGAAAGCTAGGAATCCGAGATCGCGGAAACCAGCGCATCGAGTCGAAGCCACCCTTCGGCGGTCAGCCGGATCTTGCCCTCGGCAAGGTCGGCCCATCCGCTCCGGACCCAATCCCCGCGCGGCCCCTCGGGCACTTCCCACTCGTCCAACCCCTCACTGGTCCGCAGACCAAGGTAGAGGCGCTCGAGGCGCTGGGCGCCACCGTCAAGCGCCTCGTCACCGGCCGTGAGCGGCTCGCCCAGGGAGGCAAGACGGGCATACTCGGCCCACTCCCGGACGTTCCAGGAGCGAGTGCCCGCGAGCAGCGAATGCGACGACGGCCCGAGGCCGATGTAATCGGCACCGCCCCAATAGGCCGAATTGTGCCGCGACCGGAGGCCCGGCCTGGCCGCGTTCGACACCTCATAATGGTCGAACCCCTGCCGGACGAGCAGCGCGTGCGCCTCGAGGAATTCGGTCGCGTATCGATCATCGCCGATCGCGACCGTCTCGCCTCGGGTCGTCCAATGCGCGAGCGGCGTGTGCGGCTCGACCGTCAAGCCGTAGAGCGAGATGTGGCTCGGCTCGAGCGCAAGCGTGAGATCGAAGTCGCGCCGCCAATCACGCTGGAGCGCGTCCGGCACCCCGAAGATCAGGTCCATCGAGATATTGTCGAAGCCGGCATTCCGGAGAATCGAGACCGCGAACGGCACCTGCTGGGCGACGTGGGTCCGATGCATCCATTCGAGCACCTTCGGCTCGTGACTCTGGACGCCGAGCGAGATGCGGTTCACTCCGGCCTCGCGCCACGCGTTGGCGCGGTCGGGCGTCACGTCATCGGGGTTCGCCTCGAGGGTCACCTCCGCGTCGGGCGCGAGCGGCCGGTCCGCCGTGATCATCTGGATCAGGCGAGCGATCGTCGCACCATCGAGGCGCGACGGTGTCCCGCCGCCGAAGTAGAGCGTGCTGATGGCCGGCGCGGTGTCCCAGGCGCCGAGCGTGCGGCGCGTGCGCCACTCGACCCCCAGCGCCGCGAGAAAGTCCGCATCCGGCGACGCCTTCCGCACCGCGATCGCGAAATCGCAGTAGGAACAGCGGCGCGCGCAGAACGGGACATGAACGTAAACGTGCATGGCCGAATGGTAACGGCGGCCTCGACCCGCCGCCCTTCAGGCTCGCGCGGCCCGCCGATAGTGGCCACCGGGCAGTGCCTGCGCCAATCCGCCGATCTCCAAGCCCAGCAAGGTGGCCAGCAGTTCCCCGACCGGCAGTCCGATGGCGAGCGCGAGGTCGTCGACATGGCTCCCAGTGCCGCCGAGGGCGTCGAGGACTCGTGCTTCGGTCGGTGAGAGGGTGCAGGGCGGCGGTTGCAACGCGATGTCGGAGGCGACTGGCACCACGGCCCCGAAGAGCGCGAGCAGGTCGACTGGTTCCAGCAGCGGCGTGGCGCCGTCACGGAGCAGGCGATTCGTCCCGCGAGAGGTCGACGAGTTCACCGGCCCCGGCACGACGAGCACCTCCCGTCCCTGCGCCAAGGCCGCCGACACGGTGAGCATCGTGCCCGAACCTTCGGCCGCCTCGACGACGACGGTGGCCCGAGCGAGTCCACTGATCAGCCGGTTGCGCCGCGGGAATGCTCCTGGGCTGTCGGGCTTCTGCCCTGGCGGACACTCGCTCACCAACAGACCGTGGGCATACATCCGCGCGAAGAGGTCCGCGTTCTGCCTGGGGTACATGATGTCGACGCCACACCCAAGCACACCGATGGTGGGGCCACCGGCGTCGAGCGCGCCTTGGTGCGCCACCGCATCGAGGCCGCGCGCCATGCCGCTCACCACGGCGATTCCGGCGCGGGCCGCGACGACCGCCAACTCGCGCGCGATCTCTTCGCCGTACCGCGTGTGATCGCGACTGCCGACGATCGCGACGGCGGGGGCGTGCAGATGCGAGAGCGCGCCGCGGGCCCAGAGCAAGACGGGCGGTTCGGGAATCGATCGCAACGCCGAGGGAAAGTCATCCGCGGGCGGCACCAGCAGCGCCTGCCCCACACGCGCCGCTTCGGCGAGGAGCGCGGGCACGGCGTCGGCATGCGTGTTCCGGATGGCCGCGACAAGGGCCGCTGGCAGGCCGGCGATGCCACGCAACTGCGTGGCGGAGGCGCCGAGCACGGCGCGGGCGGAACCGAAATGTGAGAGGAGGGCGGCGAGGCGGTGGGGACCGAGCTGCTCGAGGAGCGCCAGCGCCAGATAGGCGTGGCGCTCCGCGAGGTCATTCGTCGTCGGAGGCGGCGGACTCGTCGGTGAAAGGGTCGGGAATGTCGGCGGCTTCGGCGGCATCGTCCTCATCGCTTGGTGACCACGGTTCTTCTTCGGCATCTTCGGCGCGAACCTCCTGCACCGCGCTCCACAGCGACTCCTTCAACGGCTCGAGGCCGTGGCCCGAGACGGAGGAAATCGTCAACACCATGCGCGCGTCCGGTGCGTCCAGCAGCGGCAGCTCGTCGCCCTCGGGGTGAAGATCGCGCTTGCTGAGGATGACCAGGTACGGCTTGGTCGCCAGCACCTCGTTGTAGAGCGCGACCTCGCGTCGGAGCTGGTCGAAGACCGACTGCGGATCGGCTGAGTCGAGGGGGACCAGGAAGGCGAGCAAGCGGGTGCGTTCCACATGCTGCAGGAACTTGAGCCCCAGCCCCTTGCCGGCGTGTGCCCCTTCGATGATCCCCGGAATGTCGGCGACGACGAACGAGCGCGAGCCCGACAGCCCGACCACCCCAAGGTTCGGTTCGAGCGTCGTGAAGGGATACTCGGCGATCTTGGGGCGCGCGGCACTGATCACCGACAGCAGGGTGCTTTTTCCCGCGTTCGGCTCGCCAACGAGTCCCACATCGGCAATCAGCTTCAGGACGAAGGCGAGGCGCTTCTCCTCGCCGGGCGTCCCTTCCTCCCACTCGCGTGGTGCCTGATGCGTCGCCGAGGTGAAGCGCGCGTTGCCGCGGCCGCCGCGACCGCCGCGCGCGACCAGTACCTGATCGCCCGTGCGCATCACTTCGCCCAGGGTCTCGCCGGTGGCTTCGTCGAGGATCAGCGTCCCCGGCGGGACAGGCATGATGACGTCGTCGCGCGAGGCGCCCGTCATGTTCTTGCCCTTGCCGTGGCCCCCGCGTTCCGCCTTCCACGCGGTCCGGTAGCGATAGTCCAGCAGCGTCGCGAGGTTCGACTGGGCACGCACATACACCGAGCCGCCGTTGCCTCCGTCGCCGCCATCGGGGCCACCCTTCGCCTTGAACTTGAAGCGCGCAAAGGACGAGGCACCGTCGCCACCACCACCGCCCTGCACTTCCACCACCACCCGATCGACGAAACTCATGCCAAGGGACTCCAGTTGTCGCGCACCCCTTCCCAGAGATCCTTGACGCGCTTGAAGTCGTCATAGGAGAGGAAGGGATTGACCAGCGTCAGCACAATGTCGACCTGCGCGACCGACGCTCCCGCATTCAAGGCACCGCGCAGGTGTGAGTGCAACTGCCGCGGCGTGTCGAGGACCGCCGTCTGCGCAATCACGCAGAGCTCACGCCGCCACGGCTCGAGGCCGGGACGCGACAGCGTGCGACCATATCCCTCTGTGACCATCCACTGGTCGAGCGCGGGGTGCAGCGCCGCGACGTTCTCGCGGAGCTTGCGGTAGTTGTCGCCGTAGATCAATCGACAGGTTGCCTCACCACGCGCCTGCCACTCGGCGTGCGCCGCGTAGTCGAGGTCACTGGTGCCGTCGACGGCGGGCATCCCGATCGCAGGACGCCAGAGCGTCGCCGCGACGAGCGTGCGCGGCCACCCCACCATCAGCACCGACTGGAGCAACAGCTCGTCGACCCAGGCCGGGGGAACGCCACGCGCGACCGCATCCGCCACCCGTTCCCGGACCGTCGGTTCCTCGCCCTGGGCGATCGCCGCGGCAAGCACCACGAGGGTGCGGGTCGGCTCGTCGAGCATGGCGCTGTTCTCGTTCGTCATTCCTGGGGTCGCCTCAAGCGAAGCGCAGCGCGAGGCGGGGTTGATACGACCCCGTCACCACGCCACGCGTGTTGCGAATTTTGGGCGAACGCCACCGCGCCAGCTGTTCCATCGGCCAGTCGCCCGCAGGGTCGAGTCGGGCGACCAGTGCCTCGAGCAGGGCAACCAGCGCATTGCCGGCCGCCCGCATGTCACCATCGTGCACCTTGAGGCTCAGCCCGAGCCCCAGCGTCGGCAGCGCGGCACTGAAGACACCTTCGGCCCCGATCTTCGCGATGATTCGACCGGGCCATGCCGTCATCACGATCGTGTCGAGGCGCTCGCTGCCCGCGATCATCATCGGCCACGCCATCATCGCGTCGCGCAGCACCGCCAGCGCGGGGGTCTGGCCGGCGCCGAGCGCGGCATAGCCACGGGCCATCGCGGCGAGTGGCAGCGCCACCGCGGCGGCGGTGCACCCGTCGACGCCCCAGATGAGACGGTCGGCCGGCACGCCGGTGTACCGCGCGATCGATGCAGCGACTCGGTCCTGCACCGGATGGCCGACGGCCTGGTACCCATCCGTGGGCCACTCATGGAGCCGCGCCAGCGCGAGCAGCCCAGCGTGCTTGCCAGAGCAGTTGCTCCACAGCGGGGTCGCGGTCACCCGGTCCCGGATCATCAGCTCCGCCTGTTCCGGCCAGAGCGAGGGATGGCCACCGCAGGAGAGTTGGTCCTCGCGCAGGCCGACGGCAGCGAGCCAACGCGCACCAACCTCGCGATGCACCGGCTCGGCGTTGTGCGAACCGCAGCCGAGCGCCAGCATCTCCTGATCGAGGCCGAACTGCTCGATCCCCCCATCCTCCACCAACGGGGCCAACTGGAACGGCTTCGACGCCGACCGCCAGTAGGTCACGAGCTCCGGGTCGCCGGCCTGGGCGACCAAGGTGCCATCGAGGGTCACCACCGCCGCAGAGACATGGTGCACCGATTCATCCAGGGGGCCGCGGACGGCCACGATCTCGAAGTCCGACATAGTGGGCCAAGATACCCGCGCTCGACAGCGATCGGGTAGTTTTCCAGAATGACCCAGACCCTGCATCCGCTCAGCCGGCCGCGCCTCGAGGAACTGCTCGATGCCATGTCCCGCGCCACGGTCCTCGTGGTGGGGGATGTCATGCTCGATCGCTATCTGATGGGCGATGTGGAGAGAATCTCCCCCGAGGCCCCCGTCCCGGTGGTCACCGTCGCGGAGGAGCATGCCGTCCCGGGTGGAGCGGCAAACGTCGCCGCCAACCTTGCCGCGCTCGGCGCCTCGCCGAGGTTGCATGGAGTGGTCGGCGATGACGCCGCCGGGGAGGCGCTGGTCGACTCCCTGGTCGACCGGGCGATCGCCACCGCCGGGATCCAGACCCAGGGGGGTCGGCCGACCACCACCAAGACGCGGATCGTCGCCCGAGGGCAGCAGGTGGTCCGGATCGACCTCGAGGTCACCACCCCGCTGCCCGACCGCGGGCGTGAGGCCCTTCTGGACGCCGCGCTGGCCGCCATGCCCGGCTGCGGTGCCGTCGTGCTCGAGGACTACGACAAGGGGGTCATGGACCCCTCGCTCGCGGCCGCCTTGATCGCGTCGGCCAGGGCGCAGGGGATCCCGGTCGTGGTCGATCCGAAACAGCGGCACTTCTTCGCCTTCGCCGGGGCCACGGTGTTCAAGCCGAACCGCCGGGAGCTCGAGCAGGCGCTCGGCACCCACTTCGCTGGCGACGACCGCGACCTCGCCGACGCCCGGACCCGGCTCGGCGCCGACCACCTGCTGCTCACCCTCGGCGGCGAGGGGATGGTGCTGGTCTCCGCCGATGCCCCGCTCCGCCGGACCCCCTCGATCGCCCGGGAGGTCTTCGACGTCTCCGGCGCTGGCGACACAGTCACGGCATGGCTGGCCGCCGCGCTCGCCGCAGGAGCCGACATCAGCGAGGCCGCCTGGCTGGCGAACCTCGCCGCCGGCATCGAGGTCGGCAAACAGGGCACGGCAACGGTCTCGGCGGATGAGGTGATGGAGGCGTGGGAGACGGAGGTAGGGGGGTAGGCAAGAAGCGAGAAGCGAGAAGCGAGAAGCGTGGTGCGGTGGGCAGATCTCACCGCAACACCACGCTTCTCGCTTCTCGCTTCTCGATCATCTTGCTCCGCAACCACTTACCTTGTGGAAAACTCAACTTATCAACACCATAGTTTCCCACAATTGTGATTATCGCAGACACAAGAACGGCGGCCGCGATCCTGGGATCGTAGCCGCCTTCTCGTTGTCTTGCCGTTCCGAGCCAGCCCGGGAGGCTCCACTCACTGACTGACTCGGCGATCCTACGCCACCTAGCGAGGTGGTTCGGACCGAGTGGGCGATGAGGGGATCGAACCCCCGACCTCGCGCATGTGAGGCGCGCGCTCTAACCAGCTGAGCTAATCGCCCGAACCGAGCCGGGGGATATTACCACGCTTCGAACGACCTGACAACCCAGTGGCCCCGGGGGGATTCGAACCCCCGACCGTCAGATTATGAGTCCGCTGCTCTAACCACCTGAGCTACGGGGCCAAACAACATGTGGACAAAAGAGTTACAGCGCAGCGTTCGCGTGAATTCTTTTCCACGTCCCTTTCCAGCGATACCCCCCACCCCATCCAAAAAGCGCCAAAAGGGCACTAAAAAACGCCGACGAAGTGAGTTATCCACAGCCAGCAAGCGCCTCTCACGGTCGCCAGGGCGGTCGCCTGACTCCTTCCTTACCCTTTCGGCCCGCGCACCTGACGGTACAGCGCCAGGTGAGAATCCACCATCCGGCCCACCGTGAACCGTTCCTGCACCCTTCCCCGCCCCGCCATCCCCATCCGCTCCCGCAGATCCGGGTCGTCGACGAGGGTCCGCATCGCCTCCGCCAACGCGCCGGCGTCTCGGATCGGCACTTCGAGGCCAGTGACCCCTGCCGCATTGACCTCACGGACGCCCGAGGGGACGGCCGTGGTGATCACCGGCCGACGGGCCGCCATTGCCTCGAGGAGCACCATCCCGAACATCTCCTCGGTCCCCACCGAGGGGAGCACCAGGAAATCGGCGTCTGCCATCCGCCGCGGGAGGTCCTCGTCGGGGTATTCCCCCCACCATTTGACCCGATCCGACACCGCGAGGGCCTGAGCGAGCGTCTGGAGCCGGTTCCGTTCCGGGCCGCTTCCGACGATATCGAGCCGGAGATCCGGCACCATGGCCAGTGCGCGGAGGAGGAAATCGACCCCCTTGTAGGCCGCCAGACGCCCGATGAACAATGCCCGGGGCGGATTCCCTGGCGGCGGAGGGGGCACCAGCTCCCAACGTCGCTCGTCGATCCCGAACGGGATCACGTGGACCTTCTCCTCGAACCCGCGCAGCTCTCGGGAGAGGGCGATATGGGCGTTGGAGGGGACGACGATCGCTTCCGCCCGGTGGAGGACGTACTTCGACGGCAGACGGTACTGGAACGAGGGATAGTCGGCGTGCTGCGTGACCACCAGCGGTGCGAGCGACGGGCGCAGCGCATAGGCCACGTCGGCCAGTGAATTGGGATGATGCAGGTGGATGATGTCGGCCCGACGCCACGCGGCGGCGAGGTACGCCGGTGCGAGTTCCTGGGAACCGACCGGCGCGAACGACCACGCCCGAGTGACGGCGGCGCGGCGACGCTGTCCTGGTGGCGCGTCGCCGAAGGCAGTGACCGAAATGACTTCCGCCTCGTGGCCACGTTCAGCCACGCCTTCGGCCAGCCCCTGAACGACTCGCTCCATGCCGCCGGAGCGCGGCCAGTAGTACTTCGCGAGATGAAGAATCCGCATGGGGTGGAAAGTAAGCCCGACTCCCCCATCTTTGTCCCCGTGAGAGTCTTCCTGCTTGCCCCGGAGCCCCCCGCGCGTGACGTGCTGCGCGCCCTTGTCGCCTTGGGGATCGCCCCCATCGTGGCGCGTCCGACTGGCGACACGTCCGCCGACGGACAGGTCCAGTATCTGCGCGTCGCTACGCGCGGTGATGCCCGCGACCCGATGGACCTGCGCTGGTCGCGCAAGGCGCTGCGCTCGGCGGTGCGCGATACCGGCCCTGCCCTGCTGCACATCGTCGGCGACCCGTGGACCCCCACGGCAGAGGCCGGGGCAGCGGCGGCCCGCGACCTGAAGGTGCCGTACGTGCTTGTCGGCACCTCCTCCCTCGGCGGGCCCTCGGGCTTCACCTCCCGGTGGCAGGCCCGACGGGTCCGGGATGGGGCCGGCGGCTTGGCGGGCGTGGCCCGGCCCGCCCTCGACCACCTGATTGGCGGCAGCACACCCCTGCCGACTGCGGTGATTCCGCCGAGCGGCCTCGTCATCCCGGCAGCCGTCCCGACGCGCCGCGATCCGCCGCCGGTCGTCTTCGGTGTCCGTGGCCGGCTCGTCCGCGAGCGGGGGCTCGACCTGCTCCTCGATGCGTTGGCCGAGACCTACGGCGACTGGCGGCTCCGCATCCTCGGCACCGGCCCCGCGCAGGAGGCGCTGGAAGCACAGGCGCAGCGCCTGGGGCTCTCATCACGGCTCGAATGGCTGGGCGCCCTCCCGCGCGAGGAACACGCCGCGTTCTTCGCCTCGGTCGACGTCGTGGTGGCGCCATCGCGGTCGACGCCGCAATGGGTCGAACCGACGGGGATGGTCGTGCTGGAGGGGATGGCGCAGGGCTGCGGCACGATCGTGACCCGCTGCGGCGCGCTCCCCGATGTGGTTGGCGAATCGGGAATGATCGTGGCCGAGGACGATCGCGCGGCACTCACCCGGGCGTTGCAGGGGTTGGTGACCGATCCAGCCCGGTGCCGCCCCCTCGGTGCCGCGGCGCGCCACCGCGTGCTGGAGCGCTACAGCGACGGGCCGATCGCGGAGGCGATGGTCGCGATGTGGCGGCGAGTGGCGAAGTAGGGGACGAGACGCGAGAAGGGAGAAGCGAGAAGCGTGGTGTCACGGGGAAATCTCTCCGCAGCACCACGCTTCTCGCTTCTTGCTTCTCGCGTCCTACCGCGTCGTTGCGACAATCATCTGGTGCAGCAGCGCGGGCCGCCGTCACCGGTCTCCCCGAGGACGATCGCCGATTCCCGCCCGGCAGCAACGGCCACGCCGGAGGGAAAGACGTGGTGCAGCTTGAGCGAGAGGCTCGTCCGGGTCAAGAGGCCCGAGCGCACCATGGAGAACGAGGTGAACGCGACCTCGAGTACACGCGCTGAGCGGTGCCGAGTCCGAAACCGACCACGAGCGCTCCATCATCACGGCCAAGCGTCGACGACCCTGGCGATGGCCGCGTGTGCGCCTGATAGCCGGCTCTGACGAAGCGGTCGCCCCACCCTGGTCCATACGCCGACGGTGTCGAGCCGTTCAGTGCGGGCAGGGCGCGCGGCTCGGCCCGCGCCCTGAGATAGCCAGGCGGCAGTTCGAGAAGCGGGGCCTCGACGTGTGTCGGCTAGGCGCGCTCGCCATACCCCGAGCCATAGTAGTGACGGTAGTACTCCCCGCCGTAGCTCGCGGCGCGATGGACGTCGTAGTCGTTCAACACGGTGCCCAGCACCGTGGCATGCACCGACTCGAGTTGCTCCAGCGCGAAGCGGATGGCGCCACGTTCCGTCGTTCCCCCTCGCGTCACCAGCACGACGCCATCGGCGTGGCGTGCAAGGACCAGCACATCAGCGACGATGTTCACCGGGGGGGTGTCGATGAGAATCGTGTCATATCGTGGCTCAAGCAGTTCGAACAGGTCCGGCATCCGGGCGGATCCCAGCAACTCGGAAGGATTCGGGGGAATCGTGCCGGTGCTGATCAGGTCCACCTGACCGACGCCATCGAAGGCGAGCGATTGGATCGTCGAGAGGGGATTGACCTGACCGGTGAGGATTTCCGACAGCCCCGGCGTGCGTGCCCCGCCGAGCGTGCGGTGGAGCGACCCGCGGCGCATGTCCGCGTCGATCACAAGCACGCGGAGATGCTGCTGGGCGAGCGAGGCCGCGAGGTTGACGGTGCTGGTACTCTTGCCGTCCCCCGCCGTCGGGGAGGTGACGACGACAAGCTTCGGCGTCTGCTCGACCCCGGCAAAGGCCAGCGAGGTGCGCAGGGCACGGTACGCCTCCAGCACATTCGCCTGGGGGTCCTCGCGGGCGACCAGGGCGGTCGCCCGGTCCTCCTTGCGACGTTGCGGTTCGGATGGAAGCGACCGGGGACGCGGCGTGGTGAAGTGCGGAATCACGCCGAGCACCGGGAGTCCGCCGGCGGCCTGCACCAGTTCCTCACGATTGTGGACCTTGCGATCGAGCACTTCGCGCCCGACGGCGATGCCGCCGCCCAGGAGGAGGCCGAGCAACGTCGCGAGGGCGAGATTGAGGGCGGGCCTCGGGGAAACGGCGACCACCGGCCGCTCGGCGAAGTCGACGACCTGCGCGCTCGGGTCCTCCACCGCCTCCGAAATCTCCGCCTCCTTGAGACGCGTCTGCAGCAACGTCGAGAGCTCCGTCAACACGGTCGTGCTGCGGAGGAGTTGCGCGAGTCGGATCTCCTTGGCGGGAATCTTGTCGAGCTGCGCTCCGCTCTGGGCCAGGGATCGATCGAAGGCGACAACTTGTTGGCGCAGGCCGTCGGTGTAGGTGACGACCACGCCGGCGATCTGGCCCTCGACGGCCGCGATCTGGCCGGTGAGTGCCGCGACGTCGGGGTCGCGGTCGGTCCGTCGCACCAGGAGGGTCGCGCGTTCGTTCTCGAGCGTGGTCACGCTTTGCAGGAGCGTTGAAATGACTGGATTGCGCAACAGTGTCGGGAAGGCTAGCAAGCGCCGGTAGGGTGAGGGCGAACCGGCCACCTGGGACCGGGCCCGTGCCTCCGCCAGCGTGGCCTCGATCGCGGCGAGCTCGGCGGCCGCCTGATTCCGGTCGGCCTGCAACTCGGCGAGCTTGCCCACGCTCACCGAGGCCTGCTGCTCGATGCTGACGACCCGCTCCGCTTCGCGGAAGTGCTGGAGGGAATCCTCGGACGCCCGCATCTCCCCCTGCAAGGTGTCGAGCTGGCCGCGGAGGAATTCGACCGTCGACCGCGCGCCGGTCTTGCGCGTCCCGACGCGGCGCGACACGAATGCCTGCACCAAGGCGTTCGGCACCGCCTGTACCAGCGTCGGGTCGGTGCCGCGGTAGCGCACCACCAGAATGTTGGCATCGCGCGATGGCCGGGCCACCTGCAGCGCCTCGACCAAGGTGGTGATCGCCTCCTCCCGCGATTGTACCTCCAGCACCACGTCGCCGGCCATCGCGGCGTCGGCCGTGGGCGTCAGCGACATCCCGCCGATCACGGCGGTCTCGCCGATCGGCGCGCGCACGGTGAGTGAATCCGGCCCGATGACCGTGATCTCCCGCCCGGCCCGATGGAGGCGATAGCGACCGACCCGCGCGCTGTCGGAAACCACGAGGCGACTCAGCACGTCGCCCCGCAAGGTCTTGGTGGGTGTCATCACCGCGAGGCGAAGGTCATGCTGGTCCACCACCGCCCCCGCCAGCGTCCGGGAGCGCAGAACCTCCAGTTCCGTATTGACCTCGTTCCCGCCACCACCAATCTGGGACAATGCCTCGAGGCCTGGCACCCCGCCTTCGTCGTTGGTGATGCGGAGCGACGCGGCCGCCTCATAGCGCGGCACCGCCCTCTTGGTGGCGATCCATCCGAGCGCGCCACACGCCGCGACGCAGGCGATCACGATCCAGACGTTGCGCCGCATCGCACCCAGCAACCGCTGGAGGTCAATGGCCGCCTCGTCCTGGTCCTCCCCCATGGGCCCATGCGCCCCCCGGGCAAACGCCGCGTCGTACGCCACGGGGTGAGGCGCGCCCTCGCCGTCGATCCGGGTCGGCAGCGCACGCATGCGCATCAGCGCATCACCACGGCGATGATCGTGGCGGTGGCCCCGATGAAGGAACCGAGCAGCCAGGTATTTCGAGACAGCCAGGAACGCTGCGGCACGAACAGCTGGTCGCCCGATTGCAGCTTCACCTGCCCCAGGGACGTCCCGAGTCGCAGGTCGGTCAGCAGCCGCTGGTCGCCCCGCAACAACTCGACGCGGTCGCGCCGGCCGTCCGGCGCCGAGCCACCCGCCAGCGCGAGCGCGTCCTGCACCGTCATCGTCGCGTCGACGGGATAGAGGCCGGGCTTCAGCACGGCGCCGTAGATCGCGACGCGTCGGAGCAGCGCGATCTCCACGACCGGTTCACGGAGAAATTCGGCGAAGCCGCGGGTGAGTCGGGGCCGGATGGAATCGGCTGGCCATTCGCCGATGCGAAGGTCACCCAATCGCGGGAGGGTCACGACGCCGCGCTCGTTCACCGGGAAGTCGCCGGAAAGCTCAGGCTCGCGAAAGATGCGCAACCGGAGCACGTCGCCGGGTCGCAGCGCATCGGTCGGTGCCTGCCCCGTCAACGGGGTCACGAGGAGCAGAAGGAACGCGGTGATCAGCGCGTGGCGCATCAGCTACCTGCCGTCCGAGAGGAGGGGTGCGCCAATCGCATCGGCGCCTACGACATGCGGGGGGAGCATATTCGATGCCCGGGTGACGGGGAATTCGTCGACGAGGCCGTCCGGGGTGTATTCCGGGACGAGGCGACGCAACAAGGCCCGAAGCTCCGATGGAGCCGCGCCAGCATTGGCTCGCGTCTCCATTTCGCGGACCACGCTGGTCAATCCGACCGGCGGAGTCGGAGTTATGGTGTGCAGAATCTTGGCATGCGCGGTTGGGGTGACGCCTTCACCCTCGAAAAACACCTCTTCGTAGAGCTTCTCCCCGGGGCGGATCCCGGTGAAGATCACCTCGATGTCGCGGCCCGGCTCGAGGCCGGACAGCCGGATCAAGTCGTCGGCGAGGTCCGCAATCCGGACCGGCTCCCCCATGTCGAGTGCGAAGACGTCCCCGCCGCGGCCCAGCACGGACGCCTGCAGCACCAGCTGCACCGCCTCGGGGATCGTGATGAAGAAGCGGCGCATCGCGGGATCGGTGAGGGTCACCGGTCCTCCCGCCTCGATCTGGCGGAGGAAGATCGGCACCGCGCTGCCGCGACTCCCGAGGACGTTGCCGAAGCGGACCGCCACGAAGTGCACGCCGCGATCGATGGCGATCTCCTGGACCAGCTGCTCGGCGACGCGCTTGCTCGCCCCCATGACCGACGTCGGGCGCACCGCCTTGTCGGTGGAGATCATCACCAGCCGATTGACGCCGTGTGCCGCGGAGAGCTCCGCGATGTTCCAGGTGCCGGCGATGTTGTTGGTCACCGCCTCGGCGGGATTCGCCTCCATCAACGGCACGTGCTTGTGCGCGGCTGCGTGAAAAACCACCTCCGGCGCGAACGCGTCGAATACGGTGGCCATCCGGGCCCTGTCCCGGATGTCCGCAATCAGGCACTCGCAGGGCACAGCCGGCCACCGCAGGCGCAATTCCCCCGCAATCTCGAAGATCGAATTCTCGCCGTGGCCGAGGAGGCCGAGGGACGCCGGCTCGCACTGGGCCAGCTGCCGGCAGAGCTCGCTGCCGATGGAGCCGCCGGCGCCGGTGACCAGCACGCGGCGTCCCGTGACGAGCCGTCGCACCGCCGCGAGGTCGGTGGCGATTGGCTCGCGGCGCAGCAGGTCGTTGATCTGCACGTTCCGAAGCGCCGAGGCGGTGACCCGCCCTGTCGCCAACTCGAGCAGCCCCGGCAGCGTGCGCACCGGGAGCCCGATGACCCGCGCGGCCTCGGCAAACTCGCGGACGCGTTGCCCCGAGGCGCTGGGGATCGCGATCACCAACTCATTGGCCTTGGTGTGCGCGACGATCTCGGCCAGGCGCGAGGCGTCGCCGAACACGGGGAGTCCGGCAACGGTGCGCCCAACCTTGCGCGGGTCGCCATCGAGGAAGCCGATCGGCTCGATTGGCTCCACCCCGCTCCGGCGCCGGAACTCCTCCACCATGATCCGGCCCGCCTCCCCCGCACCGGCGATCAGGATCCGCCGGCGACGGCGCTCGCGGCGTGGCATCGCCGCGCCTGCCTGGCTCGGTGGGGTCGCCACGGTCTCCGCCTGCTCGGAGAGAAAGAGGGCGCGCTCGACGCCGCGGAGCAGTGCGGGGCCGAGAATGGTGATCACCCAACTGAAGGTGAGCACCGACAGCGGCACGCGGCTCGGGATCAGTCCGAGCGGCGCGAGCACGTATCCGCCGAGGAGCAGGTTCAGGAAGCCGGCGATGGCACCCGCCACCCCGAGCCGCAGGAAGTCCCGCGCGCTGGCATGGCGCCAGAGGACCCGATAGACGCCGCCCAACCACAGGATGCCGAGACGGAATGGAATGGACAGGAGGAGGTAGGAGGCGTTGTGCTGGAGGTGGACGAGGCCGGCGACGCCGTCGAATCGTGCGGCATACCCGACGAACGTGCCGAGCACGAGCAGGAGGATGTCCCCCAACGCGTACCATCGGTTGTGAATCACCTTCGGCAGCGAACGAATGCTCGCCTCTTCTGGCGCATCAGCGCCGTAGAGTCAGCTTGGGGGTGGCTGACGACTGCTCAACGGTCCTGCCAACATCGCGCCGGCGACGGGGTCCAGCAAGGCGTCAGACCCCATAGAACTCCCGGTACCACGCCACGAACTTCGCCACACCGACCTCGACGGGCGTCCCGGGATGGAAGCCCGTGTCGCGCACCAGGTCGCTGACATCGGCGCTCGTCTCGGGGACGTCACCCATCTGCATCGGCGCGTAGATCTTCTCGGCGGTCATGCCCAGCTCCCGTTCGAGTGCCGAGATGAAGTCCATCAGCGGGGTGGGCTCGTTGTTGCCGATGTTGTAGAGCCGGTACGGCGCCGAGCTCGATGCGGGGTCGGGGTGGGTCGAGTCCCACTCGGGGTTCGGCGCCGCCGGCCGATCGGAGACGCGCACGACGCCCTCGACGATGTCATCGACGAAGGTGAAATCGCGCCGCATCTTGCCGTGGTTGAACACCTCGATCGGACGCCCCTCAAGAATCGCCTTCGCGAAGAGGAAGAGCGCCATGTCCGGGCGCCCCCACGGGCCGTAGACCGTGAAGAAGCGCAGCCCCGTGCAGGGGAGGCCGTAGAGATGCGCGTAGGAGTGCGCCATCAACTCGTTGGCCTTCTTGGTCGCGGCGTACAGCGAGACCGGATGGTCGACACCCTGGTGCACCGAGAACGGCATCGCGGTGTCGAGGCCGTACACCGAGGACGTCGACGCGAAGACGAAGTGCTCCGCCCCGTGATGTCGGGCGCCCTCGATCGCGTGCAGGAAGCCGGTGATGTTGCTGTCGACGTACGCGTGCGGATGCGTGACCGAGTAGCGGACACCGGCCTGCGCCGCGAGGTGGATCACCCGAAGGAATCGCTCCGCCTGGAATAGCTGCTCCATGCCGGTGCGATCGGTCAGGTCCATCCGCACAAAGCGGAAATTCGGGAACTGACGGAGGCGCTCGAGCCGTGCCTCCTTGAGGGTCGGATCGTAGTAGGCGTTCACGTTGTCAAGACCGACCACTTCGTCGCCCCGGGCCAGGAGCTTCATGCTCACGTGGGAGCCAATGAATCCCGCCGCGCCCGTCACCAGATGCTTCATGCCCACTCCCCGAAGTGTGTTTAGAGCACCGTGACGCCTTCGCGTCGCAGCTGCTCGGCCCGCCAGGGCTCGAGGCGGACCATCACCGCCAGCTGCCCCTCCTCCAGCGACTGCCGGAGGACATCGCCGATCCGGTGGAGCTGGCCGAGCCGTTTCCCGTCCGACGGATCCAGCAGGACCCGTACCACGGGGCGAATCGCCTCTGCCCGGCCCCGAAGGGCGGACTTTAGCGACTGGAGGCCGTCAATCCGCATCGTGCTCGTGAAGATCGCGTCGGGGTAGCGCTCGTGGGCCTGCTCGGCAAAGGCATTCGGGTCGGCCAGGGCATCCAGCTTGTTGAAGACGACCTGGACCGGCTTCTCCTCCAGCCCGAGCTCGGTCAGCACTTCCTCGACGGTGTGCATCTGGTCCTCCCACTCCTCGTGTGAGGCGTCCACGATGTGGAGCAGGACGTCGGCCTCACCGGCCTCCTCGAGCGTGGCTCGGAACGAGGCGACGAGATGGTGCGGCAGCTTGCGGATGAAGCCGACGGTGTCGCTCAGGCGGACCCGGAGGTTGTCGCCGAGGTCCACCTCGCGCGTCAGCGTGTCGAGCGTCGCGAAGAGCCGATCCTCGACGAAGATCTCGTGCTCGCCCGAGAGGCCGCGCAGGATGCTCGACTTTCCCGCGTTGGTGTAGCCGACGAGTGCGGCACCCAGCATCACGCTGCGCCCCGAACGGATCGTCTCCCGATGGCGTTGCACGTCGCGCAGCTTGTCGCGCAGCAACGCGATCTTGGTGCGGATCATCCGACGGTCGGTCTCGAGCTGCGTCTCGCCCGGGCCGCGCAAGCCGATGCCGCCGCGCGTCCGCGACAAGTGGGTCCACATCCGCGTGAGCCGCGGCAGCATGTACTGCAGCTGCGCGAGCTCCACCTGCAGCTTGGCTTCGTGACTCCGAGCCCGGGTCGCGAAGATGTCGAGGATGATCTCGGCGCGGTCCATGACGCGCGTGCGCGTCTCTTCCTCGATCCCCTGCCCTTGGGCCGGCGACAGCTCCTCGTCGAAGACCACGAGCGTGGCCTTGGTGTCGAAGACGAGCTTTGCGAGTTCCTCGACCTTGCCCTCGCCGATGAGCGTGGCGGCGGAGGCCGAGGCGATTTGCTGGGTCAGGCGCCCGACGATCTCGCCGCCGGCCGTGTCGACCAGGCGCGCCAGTTCCCCGAGGTGCTCCTCGAGCTTCTGCGCGTCGGCGCTCCCCTTGCGGGGCGCGGCAACGAGGATGACTCGCTCTCTCGGCGGAACGACCTCGATCGGTTGACGGATACGAACCTCGGCGGGCCGGGCGGCACGGTACGGGTGAGCGGGAAATCTAGCGGCAGCGCGCAGTGGATGGGGCCTCAGGGCTGATCCCCAGCGCGCCTCGCGGCGCCCCGTTCGGCGCGTGCCGTGACCGCGACCACGCAGGCCCCGGTCGCCAGCGCCGCGGCCCATCCCCACCACCAGACCCCCTCCGCCACGCCCACCGCCGCCACTGCGCTGAGGCCGGCGCAGGCGGCGTACAGCAGCGTGGTGCGCGTGTGGGACCACCCGGTCACGACCAGACGTTGGTAGAGATGCGAGCGGTGCGCCTCCGTCACCCGCTCGCCGCGCCGCAGCCGACGGATGACCGTGAGGGTTGCATCGAAGAGGAACGGCCACAACAGCAGCACGCCGACTGGCGCCGCCCACGCCGCCCCTTCCCGTGACGCCACGAGTGGCAGCATCGCGAAGGCGAGCCCGAGCGAGGCACTCCCCACGTCGCCGAGAAAGATGCGGGCAGGCGACCAGTTGAACGGCAGGAAGCCGGCCGCCGCCGCCGCAACCACGCTCCCAAGCGCAGCGGTGAGCGGGAGGTCATGGCGTGCGCCAATCCACCACCAGGCCACTCCGCCGACCACCGCTTGAACGCCTGCGAGGCCATCGATGCCGTCGAGAAAGTTGTAGACATTGGTGACGCCGACGAGCCAGAGCATCGTGCAGGCGACGAGGATGGCCGGCATCACCAGCGTGCCGAACGGCGGCACCGCGATGCGCCGGAACTCGCCAAGCGTCGCGAGCACCAATGCCGCGATGGCGATGTGCCCCACCAATCGAAATCGGGGACTCAACGGCCGCAGGTCGTCCATCAGCGAGAGCATGGCGATGCAGAGCAGGGGGCCGAGCACGCTGCGGACCGGGAACGCCGGAACGAGCCAGGCGCCGACACCGAGTCCGACGAGCACGCCAAGGCCGCCGCCCTTCGGTGTCGGCACGGCATGCGAGGAGCGCGCGTTCGGCATGTCGAGCAAGGCCTTGCCCGCGAGGGCCACAATCAGGCGCATGGTGACAAAGGTCACGACCCCCGACGCGGCCACGATTGCCGGTACCGCAACCATACTCAGGCTGCTCCGTCGTGGGTGGCGCGGCGCAGACCGTCTTGGGTCGACCGTCGGGGGATCCAGCCCGTCATGGCCGTGGTGTGGTCGAGCGAAACATCGAGCGAGTCCAGCACGCGTCGGGCAGCGGCCTCGCGCCCAATGAGCCGGGCCACCCTCCGCAGCCACCGCTCAGGCACCGACCAGAGGAGCGCGCGCCGTCCCGCACCCTCCGCAAGGGCACGGACAATCTCGGGAGTGCTCAGCGACGGCTCGTCACGCAACAGAAGGACCTGCCCTGCCGCTCCCGACACTGCCGAGGCCTGCAGCAGTGCGTCAACACAGTTCTCGATCCCGAGGACCGCACGGCGATTTCGGATCGCAGCCAGGGGTAGCGGGATGTACCAACGGAGCAGTCGGAGCAGCACCGCGATGTTGCCCCCTGCCCCAGGACCGTGGACCAGGGGAAGACGGACGATGACCAGTTCCATCGTGCCGTCCCGGACGAGCGCCCCCAAGGCAACCTCCGCCTCCGCCTTGGAGGCAGCATAGGCATCGGCAGGCGCGAGAGGGTCGTCGTGGGTGAAAGGACGGTCCCCGGACCTTTCGCCGAGGACCTTCACGGTCGAGACGAAGACGAAGCGGCGGACCCCGGCCGCGCGAGCCGCCCGGGCCAGCGCGACCGTCCCGTCACGGTTGACACGACGGAACGCCACTGCATCGGCTGCGCCGTCCGCGTCCTTCACGTGCACCCTCCCCGCGCAGTGAATCACGGTCTCGATCCCGGCAAACAGTTCCGGCCCGAACTGCGCTGCGTCGAGATCGCCCATCGCTCGCCGTCCTGCGCCGCCACGACGGGTGATCGGCACGACGGCGAGTCCGCGCCGCGCCGCCTCAGCGGTGAGCGCCCCACCGATGAAGCCATCACTCCCCGTCACGCCGAGCATTGCATCAGTTCCCGGTACAAGGCCACACCCTGCATGCTGGCGACCCGATCGGAGAATTCCGCCTCGGCGAGGCGTCGCCCAGCTGTTCCCATCGTCTGGAGCCGCACGGGATCCGCCAGCAGCCCCTGCATCGCGGCCGCGAGGGCGGACGCGTCACGCGCGGGCACCAGCAGTCCGTTGATCCCGTCCGCCACCACCTCCCGGCAGCCCGCAACGGCGGTCGCGACAATCGGCCGCCCAGAGGCCGCTGCTTCGAGGAGAACCTTGGGCATCCCTTCACGATAACTGGGGAGGACGACGAGGGTGGCCTGCTGGAACAACCGGGCCATATCGGTGACGTGATCGAGCCATTCGACCACTCCCTCGGCGACCCACGCCGACAGCTCCGACGGCGAGAGCGCTTCCGGGTTTGCCTCGTCACGACGGCCGGCCAGCACGAAGCGGGCGCGCGACCCTTCCGCGCGACACTGCCGGGCCGCAGCCACAAACTCGCGGATCCCCTTGCTGGCCAGCATTCGGGCGGGCAGCACGACGACCGGGACACCACCCGGCAATGGAGACGGGACGAAATGCTCCAGATCGACACCACTTCCCCGGATCGTCCGAAGCCGTGCTGGCGTGGTCATTCCGTGCTGAAGCAGGACCGCGCCATCCTCGTCATTTTGTACCAGCACGATCGTGCATTGAGCGGCCGTCACCGGGCGCAGCAACTGCTCGAGGAGGAAGCGCTCCGCGGGGGAAGCGCCCCCTGGCGTGTAGAGGTGCCCGAGCCCCGCGAACGCCTGCACCACGCGCGCGATCCCGGCCCGACGCGCGGCCCATCCGCCGTAAAGCATCGGTTTGAGGCCGACGTGATGAACAATGTCGGGGCGATGGGCCCGGTAGAGTCGAGTCAAGGCGGCGAAGGCGGCCCATTCCGCGCCGAGGCTCCGGCTCTCGCGTGCCAGCGGCAACGCGACGACTTCCGCGCCGGCCGCGGCAATCACGCACTCGTGTTCCCGGACGCGCGTCGCGGCGATCACCCGCCAACCGTCGGTGACGGCCGCGCGAATCAACGGCAATCGATGGCTGGCGAGGTACCAGTCTTCGGTGACGACCAGAAGCAGCGTGCCCGCCTTACCCTCTGAGAGCATCCTAAGGCCCCCGCCGCCGGCTGGCGGCCTGATACAGCACCGCGCGATACCGTTCCACGAACCGGTGCAGAGAATACTCGCTCCGAATGCGCTCCCGAGCGGCCCGGCCGAGCGCATCCCGATCGCTTGAGCGGGTCACTCGCCTGAGGGCATCGGCCCATGCCGCACGATCGCCCGCGCGCACGACGGTGCCGCAGTCCGCAACGATGCTTCGGGTATCTCCGAGATCAGCGGCGACCACCGTGGTGCCGGAGGCCATGGCCTCCGCGACGGCATTTGGAAAGCTCTCCCCCCACAGCGAGGGCACCACCACGAGGTCAGCAGCAGCGAGCGGTATGCGTACATCGTGGCTTTCTGGGATGATGTGGAGTCGCCCGGCGAGGTCGGCCGTCGCCGCGGCGGCGAGAAGCTCGCCCTCAGCGACGCCATCGGGACGACCAAGCAAGACCAGATGCCATGCCGTCCCCAAGACCGTGCGATCCTGGAGCACCTGCAGCAGGAACCGGTGTCCTTTGACCGGATGGAACCGACCGACCTGCATCATCAGCGGGGTGTCGCCCGACAAACCCTGTGCAGTCCGCCACGCCGCCGTCTCGACCGCCGTGGCAGCGAAGGCGTCACTGTCGTAGCCATTGTGGATGACCACGCCGGTGGCAGCGGGATAGCCAATCCGGCGATGGCTTCGCTCCGCTGCGTGGCTGTTATAGACGATCGTACTCGCTCGACGCGACACGACCGCACTTCCGAACATCGCCGCCGCCGTTGTCGCACGCTCACGCCACGGCTGGGCCATGGTGCGAACACCCCAGACCAGCGGCATGCCGGCAGGGACGGCAAGCGCTGTCAAAACGCAGCTGTGGTGCATCCACGCGTGGACGACGTCCGCCTCGCTTGCGGCAATCGCCATCCTCAATCCGGCGAGTCCACGCCGGAGATCTCGGCCCGGCAGTGGTACGGTGCGCACCGTGACCCCCGCCTCGCGCAGGCGGTGCTCAAGCCAGCCGCCGGCCCGAAACGTGATGATCTCGTGCACGAACGACGCAGTCGAGGCACGCACCAACCGCTCGAGCGTCCGCTCGGCCCCTCCTGATTCGAGGGAGCCGATCACGTGGAGCACCTTCATCCTGCTCTCCCGGCTGACCCTGGGGGTGTCGCAGCACACCAAGCCGCGAAGACCAGAATCGGCCACTCGTCGAGCGTGTTGTGGGAAATCAGCCCGAGGAGCAGGAATGCGATTGCTGTGGGCCAGCGAATCGGCGGGGGGGCGCGGCGTGCGACGGCCCAGACAAAGACCGGGTAAATCCACAGCCCAAGCACGCCGTGCTCGGCGAGATGGCGGAGATAAATGTTGTGGGTCGAGTAGCGGAGCGCCCAATCCGTCGTCGCCCCCAGGCCGGCCCCGAGTATCGGATGGGACAGAAAGAGCTGCCAGGCGAGTGAGGCAGAGGCGATCCGCTCGTTGGTGCTCAGGTCGTCGAAGCCGTTGCTGACCCCGCCCCCACCAGCTGTGAACACACGCAATCGCTCGGTCATCAGGGACGATTCCGAGAGACTATTGATGATGTCTCCCCCAAGCCCGGTTACCGCCAGGACCAGGCCCACTGCTCCAATAGCGGGCACAAACCAGTTCATGCGCAGCTGCCCATTCCAGAGAAACATCACCGCGACGACGCCCATGATCAGGAAGCCACCTCGTGACAGCGTCATAGCGCTGCCAAGAACGAGCAGAGCGATCAGCGCCTCACGGCCCCGGTGCACGGTCCCCGCGACCGCGAGAACCGACGTGATCAATGCGACCGCCGCGATGTTCGGGTTGATGTACAACCCTGCCGCACGACCGATCACCGCGCTGAACGTGAGCGGGTTGAGCAGATCGAATACGCCAAGCCCCACGGTGACCAGCCCACCGTAGGCCAGGTACAGTCCGCAGCGTCGATGCACCGACGGGTGTCCCAGCAGGCCGACCAAGGTGAAGAGGAAGAGCGTCATGGTGAGACGCTCCCGCAATGCCGCAATGGCCGATGAGCCCTGGTAGCCGAACAGCAGGCCAAGCATGCCGAGTGTCAGGTAACCGACCGCCCAGAGGGCCAGTCGATGGCAAAGCAATCGAGAGAGGGTCTTCCACGACACCAAGATCGGCGTGGCCGCGACCGTGAACGCCAGGGCGACCACGTACGGAGGGACTTGGTTCACCCCATGCACAGTTACGAAGACGAGCAAGCCCGACCAAAAGAGCGAGACCGCGACCACCGTCAGGGCGCCCCGATACCGGCCCACACCCGGCGCTGTCTGAAAAGAGCCCCCGGTCATGGCACGGTCCGCTGCAACACGGCTTCCCATTGGCACCCTACCAGCACGGGCGCGAACTCGAGCGCTCGAGCGCGCGCAGCCCTTCCGAGGCGGGCGCACAACTGGGGATCCTCGATGAGACGGCGCAATGCCGCTGCGATCATCTGCGTCTCCCCCACTGGCGCAAGCAGGCCGCATTCGTCGGTGCGAAGCAGTTCGGCAGGCCCTGCCGGGCAATCAGTACTCACCACCGCACAGCCGGCCGCCATCGCCTCCAGCAACCCATTCGGAAAACCCTCCGTGCTGGAGGTAAAGAGTGCGATCGTGGACGACCGCAGTAGATCACCGATGTCACCGCGTATGCCGAGCCAGTCGACGCGATCGGCAACCCCGAGGGACGCCGCCAGCGTTTCGCCTGCACTGCGGAGCGGCCCGTCGCCGATCATCTGCAGGCGCCAGGGCGGAACAGTCGCCGCGGCGAACGCCGCGATGGCATCAAGCGGGCGCTTGACCGGCGCGAGACGGCCGAGGAAAGTGACCGTCGTCGCGCGGCCTTCGCGCGTCGGCGTTCGCAATAGATCTCCGGCGAGGGGATTGGGGACAACCACCACGCGCTTCGGATCCCATCGCGCGCGGGCCCAGCGTGCCGCCCGTTCCGTCTGCATTGCAATAACGCTCGCTCGACGGTAGGCGCCGCGCCGCAGAATCGCCCACCCCGTACCGATGGGATTACTCGGGGGGAAATTCCGCTCCGTCACAATACACGGCACCCCTTCACGAGCGGCGGCGTACGCGGTGAGCACCGAGGCATGTGTCGTGAACCCGATCGCGACCGACGGCCGCCAGTCGGCAATCACCTCTGCGATCGCTCGTGCGCGTTTCATGTTGTTTATCAGTCCCTGCCACCGACTCGAGGAGGTACCTGCGACACGCAGGGACACCACGTCGACAAGGGGCGATGGCACGAAGGCGTGATTCGGTTCGTCCCCAAGGGTCGCAATGAGGACCGTGTGACCACTGGCCGCCCACAACTCGGCCAGCGTCGTCAGGACCCGTTCGGCACCCCCAACTCCCAGCGACGGGACCACGGCCAGGATGCGGAGCGGTCGGACGGTCATCGCGGCTCGTCCCCGCGGCCCGCCAGCACGACGTTCGCCGCGCGTGCGAGCAGGGTGGCACGGGCACTCACGGCCAGCATGGTGGCCGTTGCCGCGCCCACTGCGCCGAACCTCGGGATCAGCAGTGCATTCAGCCCCAGGTTGAGCACCGCCATTCCCGCAATCAGCCGCGATGCCGTCCGTTCGTGTCCGGTCATCGTGAGCAGGAATCCGGCTGCGAAGTTGGCGCTAAGGATGATCTGGCCAATCAGCAGGATCCGAAGCACGGCGACGGACCCTCGAAATTCCTTGCCGAAGATGCCGAGGAGGGTGGGGGCGGCGAAGGCGAGGACGACGGCAAGGATCACGGCGAAGACCAGCAAGAGGTCGCGACCCCGCCGCACGAGGTGGCGAGCACCATCACGATCCCCGCGCGCCCAGTGCGAGGCGATTCCCGGAGCAACCACACTGCCGAGTGCGGCGACACCCACCCCGACGGCTCCCGACAGCTGGCTCGACGCCACATATGGTCCCGACTCCGAGGTGCCGCGGATCATACCGAGGAGAATGGTATCCGTGCTGGCGAGTACAATCTGGGCAGCACTCACAAGCAGCATATGCTTCGACGTCCGGAGCCAGCCTTCCGGTCCGACCAGCCGAAGGCCGCGGAACCGTGGAGCGCCACCAAAGAGCCTTTGCGAGACGAACATCACGACGAGTAGCGCGACCCCAGCCGTCGCACCGTTGGCAATCAGCACTCCGCTGGTTGAGGCTATCGTGGCCGGGATGGCGAGCCACACCACCAGCACGAACGTCCCGCCACGCACGACTCCGAGAATCGCGTTGCTGGTTGCGGCACGCCCGAGCCCTTGCAGGTGCGAGCCCACCACCTGCAACACCGTGTTGACGGTGAGCAGGGAAAGGGCGGCCACCATTGCACCTCGCAACGCGGTGGCCAGTGGGCGAGTCCAGATCGACACGCCCACGATCACCAGCAGCGAGACAATGGCGCTGCAAAGTGACACCACCGCAATGGACCAGCCGCGATACTGGGCGAGACGATCCGTTTCGCCCGTGGCGCGATAGTGGGCCACGAAGCGCATCGACGCGGCCGGAATGCCGACCGCCGTGAAGAGGCCGAGTAACGCGACCCACGAGAGGGTATAGGTGTAGTCGCCGTAAATGCCGGCGCCAAGACGCCGCGCGATGAGCACCTGGCCCACCAGCGAGAGCACGGCCGCAGCGCCAGAGCCGATGAGGACCAGGGAGGCCCGACCGGCGAGCTGGCGCGTGCCCTGCCATTCACTGGGCATCAGGTGTACGCCTCCTGCTGCGCCAGCCAGTGTTCGAGGATCATCACCGGCCAGAGGGCGTACTGTCGGTTCCGGCGCCCCGAGAGGTGCTCCTCGACCGCTCGGCGTACGACGGCAGGCTCGAGGTACTCCCCGAGTGGCGTACCCTCGAGACTCGTGAGGTGGTCCATCTCGCCCCGCAGCGGGCCGCGCAACCAGGCGGCCAGTGGGATCGCGAAGCCGCGCTTGGGCCGTTCGAAGAGCGCCGGAGGCATTCGCCGGGCAAGCAGCCGTCGGAGTACTGCCTTCCCAGCACCGTCCTTGATGCGCTGGTCGGCCGGAATCCGGGCGGCCACTGCCAGCACGTCGTGGTGGAGGAATGGCGCGCGCGACTCGAGCGACACCGCCATGGTGGTCCGATCGACCTTGCAGAGGATGTCGTCGGGGAGGTACGTCAGCTGATCGGTCACCATCATCGCGCCCACGAAATCGCTCGCTTGATCAAGCAAGGCCTCGGCGAACAGCGTGGTCGGTTCGCTCCCGCCCCGAACCAGCGTCAATGGCTCCTTCCACTGCGACACGAGATAGCGATAATACGAGGACTGCGTCAGCGGGAGCCGGAGAATATCAGCAATCATCAAGACGCGATCGCCCGTGAGCCCGACCCGCCCAAGTCCGACGCGATCGATCAGCCCGGTCCAGCGCTCTGCAGGCAACAGGTCGAGCAGGCCCGAAAGGAGGACACGCATGGCCGCCGGGACCCGGTGCAGTCGCGGCCACGACCGAGATGCAAACAGATAGCGGTTGTAGCCCCCAAAGGCCTCGTCGCCACCATCACCCGAAAGGGAGACGGTGACATGCTGCCGCGCCATTTGAGCCACGAGGAAGGTCGGCAGCTGCGAGGAATCGGCGAAGGGCTCATCGAACATCGTGGCGAGCGCCGGCACCACCGCCAGCGCGTCGTGCGCGCTCAGGTAGTGCTCGGTGTGATTGGTGCCCAAATGCGCGGCGATCGCGCTGGCGTGGTCAGCCTCATTGAACTCGGCTTCACGGAAGCCGACCGTGAACGTCTTCACGGGACGGGTAGCCTGGGCCTGCATCAGGGCCACGACCAAGGAGGAGTCGATGCCCCCCGAGAGAAAGGCACCGAGCGGGACATCTGCGACCATCTCCTCCCTGATGACCCGCAGCAGCACCTGCTCCACCGCGTCCGCCACGTCGTCCGGACTTCCGCGCAGCACGGTGTCTCGGCCCTGTTCCGCCACCGCACGCGCCGACCAGTACGGAACGGGCGTGGGCCAGTGGTCCCCGCCAGGCCGGAAACTCGCCGACGTGCCTGCCGGCAGCTTGCGAACATTCTCGAAAATGCTGTAGGGGCCCGGGACGTAGCTGTGGCGGAAAAAGAGCGTGAGCGCCCCCCGATCGATCGTGCCCCGCCAGGCGGGGTGCTGCTTGAGGGCCTTCAGCTCAGAGCCGAAGAGCAGCACCCCGTTGCACCAGCCATAATAGAGCGGCTTTTCCCCCACTCGATCGCGGGCCAGCGTCAGGGTTCGTTCGTGCCGATCCCAGACTGCCAACGCGAACATCCCGGCGGAACGCTCCACGGCCGCGGCCACCCCGAGCCGATCACACAGAGCCAGGAAGACTTCAGTGTCCGAGTGGCCCCGCCATGACACCCCGTAGCGATCCTCTTCGGCCCGGAGTTCCCGCCAATTGTAAAACTCACCATTGAACGTGACGACATATCGGCCGCTGGGTGAGGCCATCGGCTGAGCGCCCTCTTGCGACAGATCCAGGATCGAGAGCCGACGGTGCCCCAGCGCAACCCCAGCCTCAAGGTCTAGCCACTGTCCCTCGCCGTCCGGACCGCGATGCCGAATCGCATCGGTCATCCGCTGGAGGACGTGTCGCGCTCCCTCCTCGAGACCCCCCTGCTTCCAGAATCCAGCGATGCCGCACATGGGAAGCCTGGGGTGCGGGGAACCTGCAGAAACCTATCGACGCTCGGCCGGTGCTGTGGCGGCGCTATCCGAAGACCGCTCATCCCTCCGCTTTTGCCCGCTCCTGCCACCACTTCATCCGCTCCGCGATCCGCTGCTCCTGCCCGAACGGCCCGGGCCGATAGAACTCCGCGTCCTTGAGTTCGTCCGGGAGGTACTGCTGCGGGATGTAGCCGGAGGGATCATCGAAGGCGTACTTGTAGCCGGCGCCATACCCCAACTCCTTCATGAGCCCGGTCGGCGCGTTGCGGATGTGCAGCGGCACTGGCGCGGCCGGCGAATCGGCCGCGGCGGCCTGCGCGGCGCCCCATGCAACGTACACGCGATTGCTCTTTGGTGCGGTCGCGAGATAGACCGCGACCTCCGCCAAGGCGAGCTCGCCCTCGGGACTGCCGAGGAAGTGAAAGGCGTCGCGCCCCGCAATCGCCACCCCGAGCGCGCGCGGATCGGCGAGACCGATGTCCTCCGTCGCCATCCGCACCAGCCGCCGCGCGAGGAACATCGGATCTTCCCCGCCCTGCAGGATGCGCGCGAGCCAGTAGAGCGCGCCCTGCGGGTCGCTGCCTCGCACGGCCTTGTGCAGCGCGGAGATCAGGTCGTAATGCTGCTCGCCCGCCTTGTCGTGCGACGCCAGGCGCCTGGCCATCGTCGCCTCGACCACCTCGGGGGTGATCGTGCCGGTGTCTCCGACATGCTGTGCAGCAGCCTCGAGCACGGTGAGCGCCCGCCGGGCATCGCCATCGGCGACGCGCGCGAGGAGATCGCGCGATGCCTCGGTCAGCGTCACGCCGCCTCGCAGCCCGTCGTCGCTCGCGACGGCACGGTCGAGGACGCTGGCGATCTCTTCCGGGGCCAGCGGTTGCAGGACCCACACCCGCGCCCGGGAGAGGAGGGCGGCGTTCAGCTCGAAGGAGGGGTTCTCCGTCGTCGCGCCGATCAGCGTGACGATGCCCTGCTCGACCGCCGGCAGGAAGGCATCCTGCTGGCCGCGATTGAGTCGGTGGATTTCGTCGACGAAGAGGATGGTGCCACGACCCAGCCGACGGCGTTCCTCCGACTCCTTGATGATCTCGCGGACGCGGGGAATGCCTTCGCTCACCGCCGAGAAGGGAACGAAGGCGCGCTCGGTGTGACGTGCCACCAACCGCGCCAGCGTGGTCTTGCCGGTACCCGGTGGTCCCCACAACACGATGCTGCCGACATCGCCGCGACGGATCGCATCGCCGAGCGGCTTGCCGGCGCCCAGCAAGTGTTGCTGCCCCGCATAGGCCTCGAGGGTCCGCGGCCGCATCCGCGCCGCCAGCGGCTCCGGTGGAGCGAAGAGCGAATCGCTCACGCGTCCGCCTGACGCATCGCATCGCGTGCGCGCGCCAGCAGGAGCTCGCGCTCGTTCAGCGCAGGGTCCTCGAGTACACCGGCCAGCAGGAGCTCCAGGAGCTCGCCAAGGCGTGGACCGGGGGTCACGATCCCCTCCGCCATGAGATCCGTCCCGGTGACCGCGAGCGCGCCGCGCGTGGTGGCCTCTCCGCGCGCGCGCACCGCGGCGACTTCCACCGTCCAGCCAGCGGGGCCCTCCCCGCGCCAGCCGGCGAGCGTGACCAGGTCGTCGGTCGCTTCGCCCACAGCCGCCATCCAGCGGCGGACATCACGAGATCCAGCGGATGCCGGCGCGCCCGGACCACGATCGATGGCCTCGGCGCGGCGGATCTCCGCCGTCGAGCCCTTGAAGCGGCGCCACACCGTCGCCGACGGGACGCAGCAGGCGGCAGTCAGCAGGACCGGATCACGCTCGGCCGCCGGCATATGAGGCGCCAGCACCATGCGCTCGGGGTGCAGCTCGGGCACCCAGGTCTCGGCGACTCCCGAATCGATCCAGAGTTGCATCAGCACGCCGAGGTCGGCCGCGCTGAGGATCCCCTTGACCCATTCGTCGCGCACCCGCTCCGCCGAGAGGTGGGCGATATCGCCCGCCTGAGCGAGCGCGGCAGCCCAGGTGGCGGGATCGATGGCGAATCCGAGGCGTGCGGCGAAGCGGAGCGCGCGCAGGATCCGGAGTCGATCCTCACGGAACCGTTGTGACGGATCGCCCACCGCCCGCACCACTCGTCGGCCGAGGTCGGCTCGCCCGTCGAACGGATCGGTCCAGCGGTCGTGCAGCGGATGGTAGGCGATGGCATTGATGGTGAAGTCCCGCCGCGCGAGGTCCTCCTCGAGCGAGGCGCCGAAGGCGACGATGGCATGGCGACCGTCCGTCACGACGTCGTGCCGGAAGGTGGTCACCTCGTGGAGCACCCCCTGCTCGTCAAGCACCCCGACGGTGCCATGCTCGATGCCGACGGCGATCGTGCGTCGAAAGAGCGAACGCACCACGGTGGGTGGCGCCGCCGTGGCGAGGTCGACGTCGCTCCCTTCGCCACCGAGCAGGGCGTCGCGGATGGCGCCGCCGACGCACCACGTCTCGTACCCCGCCTCCTCGAGGCGGCGCACGATGTCGATCACTGGTTCCGGAATCCGGATCGCGTCGGGACCTGGCGTGGAAGCCTCCGACATCAGCCGCAGAGGACGCTGCCGCCGTTCACGTTGAGGATCTCGCCGGTCAAGTGCCGGGCGAGATCGGAGAGGAGAAAGAGCACCGGACCGGCGATGTCGTCGGCGCTGGCGACGCGGCGCAGAGGAATCATCGTCGCGATTGCCTCGCGCGCCGCCGGGTCACCGAGCGCGGAGCTGGTCATCTCGGTGTCGACCCATCCGGGGGCGACGGCATTGATCGCGATGCCCGGCGCGCACTCGATGGCCAGCGATTTCACCAGCGCGATCACGGCGCCCTTCGACGCGGCGTAGTCGGCATGGAAGGCCTCGCCGCGCTGGCCCGCGGTCGAGGTGATCATCACGATGCGCCCGCTCCCCTGCATCAACCCGATGGCAGCACGCGTCGTCAGGAAGAGCGAATCGAGATTGACGCGCATCGTCTCGCGCCACCGCTCGGGCGCCATGGAGGCGAGCGGCGTGGCGGCCGCCGGCCAGATGCCGTGATTCGCCACGAAGCCGTCCAGCCCGCCGAAGGCGGCCTGCACCTCGGCGAAGCACTGGGCCACCCGCTTTGGATCGCTGAGGTCGCCGCCACCGACGTACGCCCGGCGCCCCATCGCCCGCACCGCCTTGGCCACGGCATCGGCATCGGCCCGGCGGGTGTGGTAGGTGATCCCGACATCGGCGCCAGCCCGCGCACAGAGCAGCGCCGTGGCGCGTCCGATGCCGCGCGAGCCACCGGTCACCAGGATCCGCTTCCCCTGCAGCGAGATCATCCGCCGAATTCTGCCGTGAGGATGCCGGCGATCTGGTGCTGCACTGCGAGCTGCAGTTCCTGCACGTGGTTCACGCGCCCGTCCGCGATCAGGAAGGGATGGTCGACGAGCGCGAGCAACGCGCCGCCGTCGCCACCCAGCATCGCGACCGTGGTGACCTCAAGCTCGCGCGCGCGACGCGCGGCCACGAGGCAATTCGGGGAGTTGCCGGAGGTGGAGTGCAGCACCAGCACGTCGCCCGGTCGGGCGAGCGCCTCGAGCTGACGCGCGAAGAGCTGCTCCGCGCCGAGGTCGTTCGCCGAGGCCGTCAGGATCGAGGTGTCGGTGGTGAGCGCGATGGCGCGCAATGCCTTTCGCTGCTCGGCGTGGTAGCGGACCACGTACTCCGCCGCGAGGTGCTGCGCATCCGCCGCGGAGCCCCCGTTCCCGGCGAAGAACAGCGTCCCGCCCTGGGCCAGGCAGCGCCGCATGGCCCCGACGATCGCATCGAGTCCGTCGGCGTGGGCGGCCACGTGCTCGGCGAGGAGCGCGAGGTCGCGCAGGCCGCTGCTGATTCGGGTGGCGTCGCTCATTCGGATTCGAACATCCGCTGCATCTTGCGCCACAGCGAATCGCGCACGGGGAGCGGATCCACCTCGTAGGTCGCCTGGTCGTCGAGAATCGCGCGCGGGTTGGCGTCGAGCAGCAGCAGCGCCTGCTCCGCCCCCTCATGCTCCGCGAGCCAGTCCAGCGCCGTGGCGACGTTGCGTTCGTCGCCGTGGTTGTCGGCCGCAAGAATGTCGGCGAGCCCATGTCGCACGATGTCGCGGGCCCGGTCGCCTCGATTGCGGGGCAGCGTGAGCGTGGTCGCGTCGACCTGCATCACGGCCCCGAGTTCGCGCCAGGCACGCACACTCGGCACGCTACACGAGGTGTAGCGCTCCGGGTGCGCGAGGATCGGGACCAGCCCCAGCTGGATGACTTCATAGAGCGCACGCCCGACGATCTCGGCCGGGACCATGCGGGGGAACTCCACCAGCAGGTAGCGGGAATTCCGGATGGTCACGACCCGTTCCGCCGCCGCGGCGGGCACCGGACGATCGAGCATCACCTCGGCGCCGCGGTGCAGGCGGACCTCGCTGGGCGCCGCTGCGGTGAGGGCTGCCCACGCGGCGTCGTAGGCCGGGGGGAAGCCGGCAGCAAGCTGCGACGACAGCAGGTGCGGCGTGCAGGCGACGTCGGTGATCCCCTTCAGGCCGAAGCTGCGGAGGACGCGCACGGACTGCTCCACACTCCGCGACCCGTCGTCGACCCCGGGAAGAATGTGCGAGTGGAGGTCAATCATGCCGACGTCACCGCATCGCGGATCGCCACCGCCCGTTCGCGCAGCGCCATCGGATCGGCTTCCGCCTCGGCCAGCAACGCGAGCGTGATCAAGGCGTCGGCCGCGAGCAGATCGATTGCGGCGTCCCGGGTCGTGCCCGCGGCGATCGCGGCCCCAAGCGCCGAGCGCCCCGCCAGCGTGAGCCGATCGCCGATGGTCTCGCCATCGGCGCCGTGCCACCAGGCGGCGCTCGCCGCCAGCAACCGCGCCGGCGCGCCCTCGGTGCGTGCGGCAAACCACGCCTCCGAGGCGTTGCTCACGCGCCGACCCATTCCGCCACCAGCGGCGCGATGCGGTCGGCCGTGATCGCCTCGACGCTCTCGACGCCGAGCGATCCACTCGCGAACGTCGGCCGTCCGCCGCCGCGCCCGCCGAAGGCACCGGTGAGGAGTTTCATCAGCGCATTGGCATCCTTGCCGGCGGCGATCAGGTCGTCCGACACGGCGACCGTAATCGCGGCGGGTAGCGTCGGGTTGACCAGGACCAGCAGCGCCTGTTGCTTTTCCGCGCCGCGGAAGGCATCGGCGAGCTCGCCGAGCTGGCCGCGATCCTCGGTGACGGTGCTAGCGAGGTGAAGCGTGACCCGACCGGCCGCCAACTGCCTGGCCGCCGCACCGCCGCCACCCTTCAGCGCCTCGGCCAATCGCGTCTCGAGCTTCTCGCGCTCGGCCAGGATTGCATCGAGCTTCCGCTCGAGTTGGTCGGGCTGCGCCTTCAGCGTCAGCGCCAGCGTCGCGAGGCGTGCCTCGACGGCGCGGACGGCGGCGTAGGCCCCATGCCCGGTGATCGCCTCGATCCGGCGCACGCCAGCCGCCACGCCACCCTGCGCGGTGAAGCGGAAGAGACCGATCTGTCCGGTCGTGCGCACGTGCGTGCCGCCGCAGAGCTCGATCGAGTCGCCCATCGTCACCACGCGGACCACGTCGCCGTACTTGTCGGCGAAGAACGCCATCGCTCCCTTGGCGAGCGCCTCGGGATAGGACATCTCACGGATGTCGACCGGCGCGTTGGCCAGCACGAGGTCGTTCACTTCGGCCTCGATGTCGGCGAGCTGTGCTGCGTCGACTGGACCGCCATGCGAAAAGTCGAAGCGCAGACGCGCCGGCTCGACCAGCGAGCCCTGCTGCCGCACGTGCCCGCCGAGGTGCCGGCGCAGGACCATGTGTGCCAGGTGTGTGGCCGAGTGGTTCCGCTCGATCTCGGCGCGACGCGCGGCGTCGACGGTGGCGTGCACCGCGCCCGGCGCGAAGCTCCCCTCGAGCGTCCCGAGCAGCCGTTGCCCAAGCTCGGCATCCTTGACGACATCGGTCACGCGGAAGCGCCACCCCTCCCCCTCGACGACGCCGTGGTCGGCCTGCTGGCCGCCGCTGGTGGCATAGAAAGGTGACTCGCGCAGGACGAGGATGCCAGCTGCAGCAGCCGCCGCATCGCTGAGTACCTGCGTCTCGGCCGCGAGCTCGGTATAGCCGACAAACGCTGACTTGCTTCCGGCCTTGACGGTCACGTCACCCTGCGCGCTCACGACACTCTGTCCCTTGATGTTCGCCGTGCGGCTGCGAACGCGCTGCTCCGTCATCGCGACGTCGAAACCCTCCGTGTCGACGCTGATCCCCATCTCCTCCGCGATCAGCACCGTGAGGTCGAGTGGGAAGCCGAAGGTGTCGAAGAGCTTGAAGGCCTCGTCGCCCATGATGCGCGTGGTGCCCGCGGCGCGAATTTCGTCAAGCCGCGAGAGCCCCGCCTCGATGGTCTCGAGGAAACGCGCCTCTTCCTGCCGGATCGTTTCGACGAGGAAGCCATGCTTCTCGACCAACGCCGGGTACGCCTCGCCCATCAGTGCCACGACCGTCGGCACCAGTTCGACCAGCGTCGGCTCGCGGCGTCCCAGCAACCAGGCGTGGCGCACCGCACGACGCAGGATGCGCCGCAGCACGAAGCCGCGTCCCTCGTTGCTCGGATACACGCCATCGAGCAGCAGGAACGACACCGCGCGCGCGTGATCGGCGAGGACGCGATAGGAAATACCGGTGCCCTCTGGACCACCCGGGTACGGGGCGCCAACGAGCCGCTCGACGTCGGCGATCAGCGGCCGGAAGAGGTCGGTGTGGAAGTTGTCGTCCTGTCCCTGCAACACGGCGGTGATCCGCTCGAGGCCGGCCCCGGTGTCGACACTGGGCTTCGGCAATGGCGTGAGCGTGCCATCGGCGGAGCGATCGAACTGCATGAAGACCAGGTTCCAGATTTCCAGGAAGCGGCCCGCTTCGGCCTCGACCTCGAATTCCGCCTGTGACATCGCTACCGGCGCGCTCCCCGGCGTCCACTTCAGGTCGACGTAGATCTCGGAACAGGGGCCACACGGCCCCGTGTCGCCCATCTGCCAGAAGTTGTCCTTGTCGCCGAGGCCGTAGATGCGGTCGGCGGGCAGCGTCGAATGCTCCAGCCAGAGCGCGCGCGCCTCGTCATCGGTGTGGTGCACCGTGACGCGGAGGCGGTCGGCGGGAATGCCGAGGTACTCGGGCGAGGTGACGAACTCCCAGGCGAACTTGACGGCATCGCGCTTGAAGTAGTCACCGAATGAAAAATTGCCGAGCATTTCGAAGAAGGTGTGGTGGCGCCGGGTCAGCCCCACCTGCTCGAGGTCGTTGTGCTTCCCGCCCGCGCGCACGCACTTCTGGCAGGTGACCGCGCGGACGTAACTCCGCGGATCCTGCCCGAGGAAGGTGCGCTTGAACTGCACCATGCCGGCGTTGGTGAAGAGGAGGGTCGGGTCGTCGGCGGGGACGAGGGTCGACGAGGCGACCTCGGAGTGACCCTGGGCGACGAAATAATCGAGGAAGCGGCGGCGGATCTGGGCGGCGTTCATGGGGCGGAATCTAACCAACCCCGGTGCCCTCAGTCCTCCCCCACCAGCCGTCGGACGTGGCCGTTGGCGACCGAGCCCGCCCACCCGCGGCGCGCGAAGAAGGCCAGCAGGCGCCGCCGCTTGGCGTCGCGCGTGAGCCCCTTCATCGTGGCCACCCGACGTTCGGCCTGGGCCAGGGTCCGGGCCATCGGGTCGGGCGCCTCGTCATCGTCCTGCAACGCCGCCAAGGCGGCGCCGATGACTTCCTTCGGCACGCCCAGTCGTGCGAGGTCGTGTCGGATGCGCATCGGTCCGCTGCCGCGGCGGGCGCGCACCTCGACATACCCCCGGGCGAACACGGCATCGTCCAACAGCCCCAGGCGGGTGAGTCGCGCCACCGCCCCGGCGATCGCCTCCGGCCCATGGCTCCGGCGCCCGAGTTTCCGCGAGAGTTCGACGGTCCCGTGGGCGCGCTGTTCGATCGCCTTGATGGCGGTCCGAAAGGCCGCTTCTTCGTCGGCGGCCGCATCGAGTGCCGCCACCGCTCCGGGGGGAAGCGGCCGAGCGGGCGCGAGCCCGAGCGCGGCCACCACATCGGCCGGAATGGTCCAGGCGGGCCGCCCGTCCACGATGACCCGGGTGCTCCCGGGCCGCCGTGGATCGGGGACCAACTCCTCGATGATCACTCGCCGTCGTCCTCATCCGGCACACCCGCTCCGGCCGCCGCCAGCATCCCCAGCGACTCCTTCACCTTGGTCTCGACCTCGGCCATCAGCGCGGCGTTGTCCTTGAGGAAGAGCTTGGCGTTCTCGCGGCCCTGCCCGATCCGCTGCTCGCCGTACGAGTACCAGGCGCCTGACTTCTGGATGATCCCCGCCTCGGAGGCGATGTCGACCAACAGGCCTGTATGCGAGATCCCCTCGTCGAACATCACGTCGAACTCCGCCTGCTTGAACGGCGGCGCGACCTTGTTCTTGACGACCTTCACGCGGACGTGCGACCCGATGATGGCCTCGCGCTCCTTGACCGGCCCGATCCGGCGGATGTCCATGCGGAGCGAGGCGTAGAACTTCAGCGCCTTGCCGCCAGTGGTGGTCTCGGGATTGCCGAACATCACGCCGATCTTCTCGCGCAGCTGGTTGATGAAGACCACGGAGCAATGCGTCCGGTTGATCGCGCCGGCCAACTTGCGCAGCGCCTGGCTCATCAAGCGGGCCTGCAACCCCATGTGGGAGTCGCCCATCTCGCCCTCGATTTCGGCCTTCGGCACCAACGCGGCCACCGAGTCGATGACCACGAGATCGACCGCCCCGGAGCGGACCAGGATCTCGACGATCTCGAGCGCCTGCTCGCCGGTGTCGGGCTGCGAGACCAGCAGGTTCTCGATGTCGACACCGAGCTTCTTGGCGTACTCGATGTCGAGGGCGTGCTCGGCGTCGACGTAGGCCGCGACGCCGCCGGACTTCTGGACGTTGGCCACGAGGTGCAAGCAGAGGGTCGTCTTGCCCGACGACTCCGGGCCGTAGATCTCGGTGATCCGGCCGCGCGGGACACCGCCGATGCCGGTCGCGGCATCGAGGTTGATGGCGCCCGTGGAAATGGCGTCGATCTTCACGCGGGGTCGGTCCGCCCCCATCCGCATGATCGAGCCCTTGCCGAGCTGCTTTTCGATCTGGGAGATGGCGAGGTTGAGGGCCTTCTTTTTCTCGGTGTCGACGCGGGACTCGGTGACGGACATGAGCAGAGATCCTTGAGGATGGTGGGTGAAGGCGGTACTGGATGATCGATCATCGTGCAGTGGAGCATTTCACTCCACCACTCTAGCTTCTACCAAGCTACAACCGAACTTACTCCGAAGCAAGTGTCTCAATGTGTAGTATTTTGCGCCATATGTGCCATTTCAACGCCAACCGGGCCGCCAGGCGTCTTCGATATGGGTCAGCTGGGCTGCTGGACCCATCCCGTCGAGGGTCAGGACGTCGAAGCGGTACTGGTCGCCGGTCTGGCCGTGGCGGAGGAGCCAGGCCCAGGCGAGTCGCTCGATCGTGGCGCGCTTGCGCGGTCCAACCGCCTCGGCGCCCATCCCGCAGGTCGCCGAGCGGCGGCACTTCACTTCGATGAAGGCGACCAGCGACCCGCGCCGGGCGACCAGATCGAGGTCGTGGCGGCCGAGCCGGAAACGGTGGGCTTCCACGCGCCAGCCGTGCTTGGTGAGCCAGCGGCCGGCCACGAGCTCCGCCTCCCAGCCATCGCGATGGCGGGGGTCAGTCCAGAGGTCGGGAGGGCGGCGGGGAGTGGACACGCGGAGAAGCTGGCCCAACACCGAGGGAAAGCTCGGCTCTGGTTCACGCAGATCGGTCTGAAAAATCGAGAAGCGAGAAGCGAGAAGCGTGGCCCAGCGGAGAGATCTTCCCGCCGAACCACGCTTCTCGCTTCTCGCTTCTCGCTTCCCGCTTCTCGCTACACGTATTCGTCCAGCTGATGCATCCCGATCATCACATCCCGCGGCTTGCTGCCATTCGGCGGACCGAGGATCCCGGCGTCGTGGAGCTGGTCGATGATGCGGGCGGCGCGGCCGTAGCCGATGCCGAGGCGGCGCTGCAGCAGCGAGGTGCTGCCGCCCTGGTGCTGGAGGCAGAGTTCCGCGGCCTGCTTGAAGAGCGCATCGCGGTCGCCCTCGTCGACGCCGCCGCCCTCCTCCCCTTCCCCGGACTGCGCGCGCACCAGCTCGAGGATGTCGTGTTCCTCACCGCCGTGCGAGGCAACATCGCGCTGCGCGACGTACCACGCCATCGCCCGCTCAGTCTCGTCGGTGCTGATGTAGGCGCCCTGGATGCGCTGCGGTTCGTTGCGCCCCGGCGGCAGGAACAGCATGTCGCCGTTGCCAAGCAACGCCTCGGCGCCGTTCTGATCGAGAATGGTGCGCGAGTCGACCTTGCTCGCGACACGGAAGGCGATCCGCGACGGGAAGTTCGCCTTGATCAGGCCGGTGAGGACGTTCACGCTCGGTCGCTGCGTTGCGAGGATCAGGTGAATGCCGATCGCGCGCGCCTTCTGCGCCAGCATCGCCAGCGGCCGCTCGACCTCCGCCTGCACCGTCATCATCAGGTCGGCGAGCTCGTCGACGATCAGCACGATCATCGGGAGTTCGCCTTCGGAGTAGGTGTCGTTCCACGGCTCGCCCGGGGGCGTGTCGGGTGACTCCTTCGCGATGGTGCTGAGCGTCGGCTTGGCGGACGCCGGATTCTTCAGCGGCTTGCCGTCGCGGACCTTCTTGTTGAAGTCGAGCAGCTGGCGCGCGCCATTGGCATGGAGCAGCGCGTAGCGTCGGTTCATCTCGTACACCGCCCACTTGAGCAGCGTGGCGGCGTCGTTGTTGTCGGTGACGACCTTGTGCCGCAGGTGTGGCAGGTCGTTGTACATCGAGAGCTCGACCATCTTCGGGTCGACCATCAGCAGCCGCAACTCGCGCGGCGTGTAGCGGTAGATCAGCGAGGTGACGATCGTGTTGATCGCCACCGACTTGCCGGAACCGGTCGCACCGGCCACGAGGAGGTGGGGCATCTTGGCCAGGTCGGCGACGACCGGCTTCCCCTCAACGTCGCGACCGATCGCGATCGGCAACAGCGCCGTCGTGGAGCGCCATGCCTCGCTCGCGAGCAACTCGCGCAGCGTGACCATCCGCGGCTTCGGATTCGGGATCTCGACGCCGACCGCGCCACGCCCAGGGATCGGGGCGACGCGCAATGACTGCGCCCGCATGGTGATCGCGAGGTCATCGGCGAGCGCCACGATGCGTCCGGCCTTCACGCCTGCGGCCGGCACCACTTCGAACTGCGACACGGTCGGCCCGCTGGTGATCCCGGCCAGCGTCCCCTCGACCTTGAAGGTCTTGAGGGTCGCCAGCAACAGGTCGCCCAGCCGCTGCAACTCCGCCTCGTCCGCTTCCGCGTTGCCGCCCGTCGGGAGGTCGAGCAAGTCGAGCGGCGGCAGCGCCTCGTCCACTGGCCGCGGTGGTGGCAGCGGCAGCTCGAGCTCCTCCGCCATCGTCCGCTTCTTCGGCTTGGCCTTCGACGGGGGAAAGAGTTCCTCCTGCGAGACCTCGTCCTCGTCCTCCTCCGGCTCCGCCGCCTCCGCATCGATCATGCGCTTCACCGGCACCGCGCGGCCCACCTTGAGCGGCGCCGGTTCGGTGGCCCGCTCGAGGCGATGCAACGGATGCCAGGCCAACGTGCCGAGGGTGGTGGCGGTCAGCACGACGAAGCCGACCAGCAGCCCGCCGGCGGTGCCGATCGAATCGAGGGCGCTGCGCGCGAGGAAGCCGGGGAACCACCCGGTCAGCCGGGCGGCCCAGCTCCAGTCGGCCGGTGGCGCGAGGTAGAACGATTGCTCGGCGCGCACCAGGACGGCGATCACGTAGGGGATCAGGATCGCCCCGCCGACGGTGAGGATCGCCGCGCGCTTCATGTCGAGGCGTGGCAGGCGGTCGAAGCCGGCGAGCCCGAGCAGCAGCCCGAGCAACGGCGCACCGAGGGCGCCGAGGCCGAGCGCCCGCCAGAGCGCCGGGCCGATCGTCGAGCCGAGCGGTCCGGTGATGTTGAACGGCAAGAGCGCGAGCGCGAGAAACGCGCCGGCCACCAGGGCGAGGACCGCCCAGAGCTTGCGTCGGTTTTCGTCGCTCATGCGGCAGCCGCGAGCGTCACGCGCCGATCGTGGAAGAGCGGGAGGACGGGATGGGCATCGACGGCGGCGGCGGCTTCGACATCGGCGGCGAAGCCGAGTCGAATCAGCTCGCGACCGGCCGCGGAGAGGGCCAACGCGCGGTCGAGACGATGGCCGTAGCGGCGGACCAAGTCAACCGCGACGATGGCCGCGTCGTTCAGTCCCTTGCGGGTGCGCCGACCGCCGAGCGCCTCGGTCACGAGCCGACCGGCGAGGTACGCGTCGTCCATGCCGAAGCCGTGTTCGCGGCCGGCGCAGAGCACCAGCACGTCGCGTCCGACCGCCAGCGCGTCGCGCAGGCGCGCTCCGACCACGCCCAGGTTCACGGCGGCGCCGACCAGCACCTCGTGGGCGCCGGCGGTGGCCAGCAGGGCGCGGGTCCCGTTGGTCGTGGTCATCACGATGGTCTTGCCGCGCACGGTGTCGGGGTGCATTTCGCGCGGCGAGTTGCCGAGCTGGAAGCCGGGGATGGGCACGCAGTGTCGTTCCCCGGCGAGGAGGACATCAGTCCGATCGAGCGACTGGGCCAGCGTGATCGCCTCGTCGGTTTCAGCGGCGATGATCACCGCGCGCGCACCATGATGGAGCGCAGCGGCGATGCTCGTGGTGGCGCGCAGGATGTCGACCACGACGACCGTGCGCCCCGCCACGTCCGCTGTCGTGAGCCCGAGCGGCGTGAAGGCGACGTGGACGCTCATCCCTCGCGCAACTCGCCGGTGACCGGTTCGGGACGGAGCAGGTGCGCTTCGCGCTCGAGGAACTTGGTGTCCACCTTCCCGGCGACGAAGTCGGGATGGCGGATGACCCGTGCCAGGAACGGGATCGTGGTGGTCACCCCTTCGAGGATGAACGAGTCGAGCGCCTGCCCCAGTCGGGCGAGCGCCTCGGTGCGGTCGCGGCCCCAGACGATCAGCTTGGCGAGCAAGGAGTCGTAGTACGGCGGCACGGTGTAGCCGGCGTAGACGTGCGTGTCGACGCGCACACCGGGCCCGCCGGGCGGATGGTAGGCGGTGATGAGCCCCGGGCACGGCTGGAAGTTGCGGTAGGGATCTTCGGCGTTGATGCGCACCTCGATCGCGTGCCCGACCAGCGGCGTGATCCCGAAGGAGAGCGGCTCGCCGGCGGCGACGCGAATCTGCTCCTTCACGAGGTCATGGCCGGTGACCATCTCGGTGACCGGGTGCTCGACCTGGATGCGGGTGTTCATTTCCATGAAGTAGAACGAGCCGTCCTCGTCGAGCAGGAACTCGATCGTGCCCGCGCCGGCATAGCCGATCGCCGAGGCGAGCTGCACGGCCGCCTCGCCCATCTTCGCACGGAGTTCGGCGGTGAGTGCCGGCGACGGCGACTCCTCGATCAACTTCTGGTGGCGGCGCTGCACCGAGCAGTCGCGCTCGCCGAGGTGGATCACGGTGCCGTGCAAGTCGCCGAGCACCTGGATCTCGACATGGCGCGGCCGGGCCAGATACTTCTCGACATAGACGTCGCCGTTGCCGAAGGCCGAGAGGGCCTCGTTCTGCGCCAGCGAGAAGAGCTGCGGGAACGACTCGGCATCGTTGGCGATGCGCATCCCCTTGCCGCCGCCACCCGCGGTCGCCTTGATGATCACCGGGAAGCCGATCCCCTCGGCGACCGGCAGCGCCTCCTCCGCGTCCCGCATGATGCCCGGCGAGCCCGGCACCGTGGGCACGCCCGCCTCGGCGGCGAGCCGTCGGGCGGAGGCCTTGTCGCCCATGGCGCGGATCTGGTCGCCGGTCGGGCCGATGAAGGCGATGTTCGAGGCGCGACAGGTGTCGGCGAACTCCGCGTTCTCGGCGAGGAAGCCGTAGCCCGGATGGATCGCGTCGGCGCCGGTGACCTCGGCGGCCGCGATCAGGTTCGGGATCCGGAGATAGGAGAGCCGCCCCTGCGGCGGCCCGATGCAGACATCATCGTCGGCGAACCGCACGTGCAGCGATTCTCGGTCGGCCTCGCTGTACACGGCGACGGTCCGGATGCCGAGTTCCCGGCAGGCGCGAATCACGCGGAGCGCGATCTCGCCGCGATTGGCCACCATCACCTTGCGAAACATCAGCGTCCCAGGTCGTTGAAGGTGCGATCGGAGGCGGCGCTGATGCCCGACACCCGCAGCGCGAATTCGCTCGGGTTGGTGGCATTCCGCACCGCTTCGTCGTAGGCGATCGTCCCCTCCTGCAGCCAGCGCATCAGCGACTGGTCGAAGGACTGCATCCCGTACGAGACGCCACCCTCGGCGATCAGGTCGGGAATGTTCAGCGCCTTGTTCATGTCGCGGATGTTGTCGGCGACAGCGGCGGAGTTGACGAGAATTTCGATCGCCGGCACGCGGCCCCGGCCATCGGCCCGCGGCACGAGGCGCATCGAGATCACCGCGGCGAGCGCGGTGGAGAGCAGCATCCGGATCTCGCCATGCTGGAACGGCGGATAGAACGAGAGGATGCGCGAGATGGTCTGCGTGGCGTCGGTGGTATGGATCGTCGACAGCACCAGGTGGCCGGTGTCCGCCGCCTTGAGGGCGGTGTCCATCGTCTCGGAGTCGCGGATTTCGCCGATCAGGATGACGTCGGGGTCCTGGCGGAGGACGTGTCGGAGCGCGCCGACGAACGACATCGTGTCCGAGCCGACCTCACGCTGCGACACGCTCGAGAGCTGGTCGCGGTGAAGGAACTCGATCGGGTCTTCGACCGTGATGATGTTCACGCGGCGGGTGCGATTGATGTGCTCGATCATCGCCGCGAGCGTGGTCGACTTGCCCGAGCCCGTCACGCCGGTCACGAGGATCAGGCCGCGCGGACGCGACGCCAGCGCCTCGACGACCGGCGGCAGCTGGAGCTCCGAGATCGTGCGCACTTCGTACGGGATCGCGCGGAGCGCGAAGGCGACCGTGCCGCGCTGGTGGTACAGGTTGGTCCGGAAGCGGCCGATCCCCGGGACGCCGATGCCGAAGTCCATCTCCTTCGTCTCGGCGAATTCGCGCGCCTGCCGCGGCGTCATCAGCTGCTCGCCGAGCAGCTTGAGGTCTTCGGGCTTGAGCGGCGGCATCGCCAGCGCTTCAAGGTTGCCGTTCACGCGCACCGTCGGCGGCCGACCCGCTTTCAGCAGGAGATCGGATGCCCCGCGCTGCACCATCTGCACGATGGCCTGCCGGAACTGGAAGCCGCCGCCCGGGGCGTCGGCGGCCACCGGCCCGACGCCGACGATCTCCGCCGAGGCGTCGTCAGCCATTCGGATCCACGCGGAAGAGCACCTGGCCGTATTCGACCGGCGACGAGTCGTCGACGCCGATCTCGCGCACGATGCCCGACACTTCGGCTTCGATTTCGTTCATGATCTTCATCGCCTCGATGATGCAGACCGTCTGCCCGGCGGTCACGCGCGACCCGACGCGGACATACGGCTCCGCTCCCGGTTCCGGCTGGAGGTAGAGGGTGCCCACCATCGGCGACCGGACCTCCTTGAGTGTCGACGGCAACGGCACCGGCGCGGAATCGGCGACGGCCGGCGGCAAGGCGGCGTGCGCAGCCGGGGCGGCCACCGGGACGTGGTAGGTCGCGGGCATCGGCGCGCTCGGCGCAACGCCGTGCGCGGTCCGGGTGATGACCACCCCGGTGCCGAAGAGACCCTTCAGCTCGATCGAGCCGATCTCCGGCTGCTCCCGGAGGAGCGTCGCGAGGCGGCGAACGTCGCGAAGGTCGATCCCCTTGAGGCCGGGCATCTTTTCCATCGCGCGGGCGAGTTCCTGCATGTCGTCAGGTGTCATACGCGGGTCAGGTACTTGTCCTCGCGCCGGTCGACGCGAATGAGTGTCCCGGGTTCAATGAAGAGCGGCACCTGCACCACCGCGCCGGTCTCCAGGCGGGCCGGCTTGGTCCCCCCGGTGGCGGTGTCGCCGCGGATCCCCGGGTCGGTCTCCACGATTTGCAGTTCGACGAACATCGGCAGCTCGAGCAGGATCACCTGCTCGTCATGCACCAGCCCGATGCACTCCATCCCTTCCTTCAGGTACTTCAACTGGTCGTCGCCGATCAACGCCGCCGTGAGCGGGATGTCGTCGTACGATTGCAGGTCCATGAAATGGAACGAATCGCCATCCTTGTAGGAATAGGTCATCGGCCGGCGGTTGAGCTCGACTTCGGTGAAGCGCTCGCCCGACGGGAAGGTCCGCTCGACCACGAGGCCGGTCCGGACGTTCCGGAGCTTGGTCCGCACGAAGGCGCTCCCCTTCCCCGGCTTCACATGCTGGAAGTAGACCACCTGCAGCAGCTTGCCATCCTGCTCCATCACTATCCCGTTGCGGATGTCCGCGGTACTTGCCACGCCGTCTCCTGCCCCTGGCTTCTAGATCGTGATTAGGTCGGTGCGGCCGTTGCTCAGGAGGACCGGCCCGTCGGCGGTGAGCCAGACGTCGTCCTCGAGGCGTACCCCACCCCAACCGGGAAGATAGATCCCCGGTTCAATCGTCACCACCGCCCCGACCGGGAGGATGCCGTCCGAGGTCGCGGCAAGTCGTGGTGATTCATGGACTTCCAAGCCGATTCCGTGGCCGAGCGAGTGGCCGAAGGCCTCGCCGTAGCCCGCTTCGGCGAGCGGCGTGCGGGCCAACGCGTCCGCGTCCCGCCCGCTCATCCCGGCGCGGACGGCCTCCCGGGCGGTGCGCTGAGCGTCCTGCACGAGGCCATAGATGCGCTGCTGCCGTTCATCCGGCACCGCCCCGACCACCACCGTCCGGGTGATGTCCGAGCAATAGCCGTCGACAATCGCGCCGTAATCGATGAGCAGGAAGTCCCCCCGCCCAATCGCCCGCTCCGAGGTCCCGGCGTGCGGGAGCGCCGACCGTGGCCCGGAGGCGACAATCGTCTGGAACGGGTGCCATTCGCTGCCGCGCACCCGAAGCGCCGCCTCGAGACGGGACGCGACATCGAGCTCCCGGTCGCCCACCTGGATCGTCGGCAGCACCGCATCGAGTGCTTCGTGGGCCAGCGCCGCGGCGGCCCGGATCGCGGCGACCTCACCATCGTCCTTGACCTGACGCTGCCCCTCGACCAGCTCGCTCACCGGCCGGAACCTGCCGCGCACCGAGCCTTCGAGGCGCTCCGCATCACGGACGGTGAGGACGTTCGCCTCGAAGCCGATCCCCTCCAACTGCCGCCGGTCGACCTCGCGCCGCACTCGCTCCCAGACCGAGGCGCGTTCGATGACCACGTCGGCCGCGCTGCCCGCTTCCTGCGGGGCCTGCGTGGCGTACCGGAAATCCGTGAGCAGGAGGGTGTGCTCGGCGGTGAGGAGCAGCTGGGCCGCCGAGCCGGTGAAGCCGGTGAGCCAGCGGATGTTCGGCAGGTGGCTCACCAGCAGCGCGTCGAGTCCTTCGGCGGCGAACGCCGTGCGCACCGCCGCCTGTCGGGCCAGGCGCCGGTCAACCATCCCGGAGGATGCCAGCAAGTGCGTCGAGAGCCAGCAGGTAGCCGCGCGAGCCGAGGCCGCTGATCATGCCGATCGCCTGGTCGGCGGTCAGGGAATGATGACGGGCCGCTTCGCGGCGATACAGGTTGGAGAGGTGCACTTCGATGAACGGGATCGGCGCAGCCAGAAAGGCATCCCGCAGCGCGAGCGACGTGTGGGTATAGGCGCCCAAATTGACGATCGCCCCATCCGCGTGCGCGCGCAGCCCCTGCACCAGATCCACCAGTTCACCCTCATGATTTGACTGCACCCACTCAATGGCCACACCCAACGCCTCAGCGCGGGTGCGAACCTGCGCCTCGAGTTCGGCGAGCGTCGTCGCGCCGTAGATCGACGGTTCGCGCTGACCCAGCAGGTTGAGGTTGGGGCCGTTCAGGACAGTGATCCGGATCATCGACCCAACCCCTTGAGCCAGTCCTGGAACGAGGTGAAGTCCGCGGTGTCGCGCGCGGCCGGGAGCGGGGCCTCGTAGAAGGCATCGAAGCCCTCGTCGCGTGAGGCCACTTCCGGTGCGGCGGCGGCCACCCGGGCGAGCCAGGCCCCGAGCGGCGTCCCACCGCTCATGGTCGCGTCGAACGGGCGGGGCCGTCGGGCGTGCAGGTCGCGCTCAATGGTGTCGGCCCGGCCGGCATATTCGGGATGGTCCGGGTGCCGATCCGCCAGGGTGCGAAACGCCGCAGCCGCCCGGTCGAGATGGCCCTGATGGAAATACAGATTGGCCAGCGATTCGGTCACCAGCTCCGCGGGCTCCGCCTCGGCCTCCACGGGCCCGTCGTCGGCCCAGTCGCCCCCCTCGTTCCAGCCATCGTCCAGCTCCACCTCGGACTCGAAGGCGGTGAGGGCCGCCGCTTCGGCCGCCGACTCCGTCGGCAGCTCGGGAACGACGGCCGGGGGCTCGATGGCGGCTGGCGCGCTCCCTTCTGCCGCCTCGGCCACCATCAACCAGGCCCGGGCGCCTTCGGGATCGTCTGAGGCGGCCGCGAGCTCGGCCAGGGCCTCAAGGACCACCGGATGCGTGGGATCCTCGCCCAGGGCCCGCTGTAGCGTCGCCGAGGCCCCACTGTGGTCGCCTTGCGCTTCGCGGACCCGCGCCAGCGCCAAGAGGCCCGGGACCAGTTCCGGGTGCCGAGCGAGTCCGACCAGCGCCACCGCCTCGGCTTCGGCGAGTGCCCCAGCCTTGCGGAGTCCGTCGGCGAGCGCGGCGAAGGCCGTCCCGTCGGGGGCTTCCGCCCATCGGGCAGCGAGGTGGTCGAGTTCGGGGCTGTGTGACATCCGGTCCTGAGCGACGAGAGGACAAGGGGTGGGAGGCCAACACTAGCGTCCCCTCTGGCGGTGTCAAGGCGACCCCCGGCTTGAGGTTCCCCCCTCGCCACCCTAGCTTTGCGGGCTGTTTCCTTCTCAGTCCGGAGCTGGTCGACCGCCTATGATGCAAGCCTTCCGCAACGCCGCCAAGCCAGTCGTCCTGCTGATCACGATCACCTTCCTGGTCTGGATGATCGTCGACCTCAGCGGCATCACCGGGTCGGGCGGGTTCATGACGAACACGTCCGTCGGCTCGGTCAACGGCCAGAAGATCGAGTCGCGCCTCTATTCGGCCGCGGTCCAGAACGCCGTCACCCAGAAGGGTGGCAGCCTCGGCATGGACGAACTCGAGCAGGTCCGCAACGACGTCTGGGAGCAGCTGATCCAGAACGTCTCGCTGACCAGCGAGATCAAGCGCCGCAACATCACCGTCACGGCCGACGAGGTCGCGGATGTGCTCCGCAACGTCCCGCCCGACGAGGTGCAGACCGCGCCGGACTTCCAGACCAACGGCAAGTTCGACATGTCGAAGTACCAGCGGTGGCTGGGGTCGCCGGTCGGGCAGCAGTTCATCCCGCAGCTCGAGGCACGCTACCGCGAAGAGTTGATGCGGCGGAAGCTGCTGGTCGCCATCACGGCCGACGCCTACCTCTCCGATGCCGCACTCTGGGAGCGCTACCGCGACCAGAAGGAGCTCGCCAAGATCTCGCTCACCGCGATCATCGGCCAGAGCCTGATCTCGGACACCGCCGTCGCCGTGACGCCAGCCGAGGTCGAAGCCTACTACACCGCGCACAAGAAGGAATTCGAGCGCCCGCGCTCCTCCTTCATGAGCTTCGTCTCGGTGCCCCGCGGCCTCGACGCCTCCGATACGGCCGCCGCGCTCGCGCGGGTCGCCGCGATCCGCGCCGAACTCGTCGGTGGCGCACCGTTCGCCGAAGTGGCGCGTCGGGAGTCAAGCGATGGCAGCGCCGCCAATGGCGGCGAACTCGGCACCTTCGCGAAGGGCGCCATGGTCGGACCGTTCGACTCGGCCGCCTTCGCGATGCCGCTCAACACGCTGAGCGCGCCGGTCAAGACGTCGTTCGGCTACCACCTCATCGAGGTGACCAAGCGGACCGCCGACTCGGCCACCGCGCGGCACGTGCTGATCCCGTTCGAATTGGCCGGCAAGCACCGCGACCAGGTCGATGCGATGGCAGACTCGCTCGAGCGTCTCGGCGCGGAGCATCTCGATCCGGCCGCGCTCGACACGGTGGCTCGGGTCCTCCGCCTCCCGATCGGGCAGACGGGCGCCGTGCAGCAGGGCAGCCGCGTCCTCCTCGGGCCGTACGTGATCCCCGATGCCGGTGCGTGGTCGATGCGCGCGAAGCAGGGCGAGACCTCGCCGGTCATTGAAGGCGAAACGGCGTTCTACGTGTTCCGCCTCGACTCGATCGCCGAGGCTGGCACGCCGACGCTGCAGCAGATTCGTGGCACCGTCGAGCGCCAGGCGCGCGAGGAGAAGAAGAGCGAGAAGGCCAAGGCGATTGCGGCGGATCTGGTCGCCCGCGTGAAGGCCGGCACACCGCTTCCCGAGGCATCAAAGGCACTGGGGCTCTCGAATCGCGAGTTTCCCGCGTTCGCCCGTGTCTCCCCGCCGATCAGCAACGCCAAGCTCGTCGGGGCCATCTTCGGCCTCCGCGACGGCCAGACGTCGGACGTGATCCAGACCGACGAAGGGCTCTATGTGGTGCAGATGATTCAGCGGCTGCCGGCTGACTCGCTCGCCTTCTCGACTGGCAAGGACCAGCTGCGTGCCGAAGCGATCCAGGGCATGCGGCAGGAGCGGATCCGCCAGTACCTCGCCTCGTTGCGGAAGGCGGCGAAGGTGGTCGACAAGCGCGACGCGCTCTTCAAGACCAACGCGCAGATCGAGGCTGCCGCCCCGATCGCTCCGCCGGGCAGCTGATTCCCCGACGGGTATCGCAACAGAAGGGCCCCCGAGTCATTGACTCGGGGGCCCTTTTGTCGTGCCGAGCTGCAGTTACTGCGACAGCCGCTTCGGCTCGCCGCCCGCCGGCACATCTTCGCCAGCGTCCACCATCCGCTTCGGGGTCCGATCCTCGGAGGCCGGCGGCACGTTGAGGACGGCGTCCTGCGTGTCCTTGAACGAGCGCTGGAACTCGCGGATGCCGCGTCCCATGGATGATCCGATCTCCGGCAGGCGCTTGGCCCCGAAGAAGAGGAGGATCACGCCCATGATGACCATGATCTCCATGAAGCCGAGATTGCCGAACATCGCCTACTCCGGGTCAGAAGAGGGATCGAGCCGCGTAGTACGCCATGGCGACGCCTATCAGGCTCAACACCGTCACATGCAGCCCCATGGGGCCAATGGTGAACGATACCACAAGGAGATCGACGGAGACAGGCCCCAAGGAGGGGGTGACCGCCGTGGTGAAGAAGCTGCGAGCGGCACTCTCGGGGAGGAACCGCTCCAGAAGTGCCGCCAGGAGGCCGCCCGTGACGAAACCAGCCGCCAGGACACCCAGATAAAATCGAGGCCGACGCGGTCCAGACGCCATTAGCGACTCCGCTCGAGGACGTAGCCCAAGGAGGCCCGCAGGATGTCACGGGCCGGCGTATCAGGAAGCAACGCGAGTTCCCCTTCGGCCTCGAGGATGAGTCGCTGGGCGCGGTCGCGCGCATAGTCGAGGCCGCCGTGCGCCCGGACCGAGGCGACGACACTCGCGATCGCATCGTCGCTGGGCGTGGGATCGCGCATCAGCGCCTCGAGCTCGGCACGCTCGATGGGTGTGAGGCGCGGGATCGCGTAGATCAGCGGGAGCGTGACCTTGTGCTCGCGCAGGTCGAGCCCGGACGGCTTGCCGGTGGTCATCTCGTCGGCGGTATAGTCGAGGAGGTCGTCGGTGATCTGGAAAATCATGCCGAGCTTCTCGCCGAACGACGCGAGTGCGCGGCGCTGTGCCGGCGGCGCCTCGAGGGCACCGACTTCGCAGGCGCCGGACATCAGCGAGGCGGTCTTCGCGTTGATGAGCAGGTCGTATTCGGGCTCGCCGAATGCCAGCGGGTCGTCGGCGAGCAACTGGCGCATCTCGCCGACCGTCATCGCGGTGGTCACGCGCGAGAGAATGCGCAGCGCGTCGAGATTGCCCAGTCGCACCAACTCGACCACGGCGCGCGAGTAGAGGAAGTCGCCCATGATCACCGACACCTGATGCGAAAACAGGGCGTTGATCGTCGGCATCCCGCGGCGCAGCGTCGAATGGTCCACCGAGTCGTCGTGCACCAGCGTGGCGAGGTGGATCACCTCGATCACCGCGGCGAAGGTCGCGGCGCGCTCGGTGGGCCCGCCGGTGGCTTGGTCGGCCAGCAACACGAGCGTGGGGCGAAACATCTTGCCGCGCATGCGCAGCAAGTGCCGATTGACTTCGCTGATGAGGGGAAAGTCCTCCTCGATCATCCGGCGCATCTCGGCCGTGACATCGTCGAGCCGCTCGCGCACCGGCGCCTGCAGGTCGGCGAGCGACGTGGGCCCGAGCTGGGGGATCGTCACGCCGAATGCTCCGCGGCAATCCGCGTGATCCGCTCCGCCGCATCCATGAAGCTCACTTCGACCGCCAGGACGCGCTCATAGAAGCCACGAGCCACGTCGCCCTTGGCCTGCGACTCCAGCGCGCGGCCGAGCCAGTAGAGCACGCCGATCTTCTCGGCGTCGTCCTCGGGGCCGCGCTCCACGCTCCGGAGCACCGCTTCCGCGACCGCTGGCATCCCCTTCTCGAGGAAGGTTGCCCCGAGCGCCTCGGCAGTGCGCAGGCGCCCCTCGGTGGAGCGGAGCGCCTTCTGGAACTCGCCGATGGCCTCTTCGAGCAGCCCCATCTCCTTGAACGCAATGCCGAGGTCGTAGTGCGCCTGGTGATCCTCCATCGGAAGGTTCTGGTCCAGCGCGCGCTTGAACTCGGCCAGCGCCTCGCGGAAGGTCTCGTCTTCGTCGGCGGAGATCCCGGTGGTCTCGGTGCGCATCCGCGTGCTCCGCGGACCGGCATCGTCGATCACCATCGCCCCGAAGTCGATGAACCCCTCGGGCACGATCGGCGAGCTCCCCTCGGGGACCATCGCCCGCAGCGCGGCGCGCGCGGCGGGGTGCGATTCATCGAGCTCGAGCAGTCGGCGATAGACGGCGATCGCCTTCTCCTCGCTGCCGGCGCGCACCAACGCTTCGCCGAGTGCCTGATACGCCTCGCAAAGCTTCGGCGTGTCCTTCATCTTCGCCGCCACCTCGACCCGCGCCTGGTAGCGATTGATCGACTGGGGTTCGGCCTGGATCAATTCGCCGGCGACCTGCCAGGCGTGGAGCGCTTCGTCGCGCTCGACATAGAGTTCAAGCGCCCGCTCCAAGGCGGCGATGCCGCGCGCCCGATCGCCGTACTCGAACAGCGCCGTCGCGGTGACGCGCTGGCCCAGTGGGTCGTTCGGATCGGCGGGGGGCGGCTCGACCGGCGCTGGGGCAGGCTCCGCTTCTGTGGGGGCCGGCACCGCGGCACCGAGATCGATGAACACGACGTCGCTGAGGGCTGCCGCGCCGGCTGCTGGTGCGATCGCCTCGGTCGGGGGCACGAATTCGCGTTGCTCGAGCCCGTCGAGCGGCGCCGCGGCATCCGGCGTGAGGGCGGTGGCGCCAATGTCGAGGCCCTCGACCGGCGCCTGCTGGCCCATCTCCGCGGCCATCCGGTCGACGTCGAGCAGGCCTTCCATCGCGCCTTCAGGGCCGGGCCGTCCCTCCGCCGCGTCGAGCGGGCTCGATTCGAGTCCGGGCATCGTCGCCCCGTCGCCCGGTCGTTCGAGCTGCAGTCCGTCGAGCATCGTCGACTCGACGTGCAACGGGTCGTCCGCCGCCGGTTCCGAGGCACGCTCGAACTCGACCGGTCCGGTGTCGATGAAGATCAGCCCCTGGCCGCCCTCGCTCCCGCCGAAACTGCTGGTGCCCTCGTCACCCTCGGCGGCGTCGCGGCCGAGCAGCTCGTCCATCACGCGGCGCAGCTCGCGCCACCCGCCGAACGTCGCGCCGAACCGTTCGAGTGATTCGCGACACTCGTCGGTTTGCCCGATCGTCATCATCCGATCACGATACGCGGCCAGGTTGGCACGCACGTCGAACAGCATCCGCTTCCGCGCCTGATACGTCGCCAGGTCGAGGTAGGTGCGGATCCGGCTTGGCTCGAGCCGAAGGATCTTGTTGCAGAGCGCGATGGCGTTGTTGGTGAGGCCGTGCTCACCGTAACGCGACGCGGCTTGGTCCCACGCCTGACACGCCGCGCCGATGTTGCCGAGCCGGTGTTCGAGGTCGCCGATGCGATTGTAAACGGACGGGTCGTCGCCCTCGGACTCTCCCTCCCCCTCCCGGGCAGCCTGACGGTACAGCTCGATCGCCTCGCGCCATTCCTCGCGCTGCTCATGCTGGCGCGCAGCGACTTTGAGCTTGTCAAGCGTCATGGTCGACCGGGGTGAAGGAGTGGGCCAAGTGGCGACGGGACTTGCGCTTGAAGAGTAGGCCCCGCGTGGGCTCTGGGCAAGCGCCGCACACGGCATTCTGGCGGTACACCGGTGCCAAGGCAGTATCGGCTGTGGCCCCCGGCGCCGTAGCGATCGGGGGGGTCCTCACGGCCGGAGCGTCGTCTGGTTGTAATCGAATTTGAGGTCGGGCAGGGAGAGCAGAAAGACCGAGAAATAGAGGGCGTAATTGCCGTTGGCATTCTTGACGAAGTTGAACTGCGCCCGCCAGTCATGGAGGTCGCGGGTGAGCTGCACCTGCTGCGACTCGAACCGGCCCAAGGTGGCGTTGTACTGGGTCGACCAGGTCACGCTCCAGAAGGGAGTCGGCGAGAACGAGGTGTTGAGCCCGATGCTGCTCTGGGTGGTCGAGAGCCCAGGCAGGATGATCGGGACGCTGCCGAATGGATCGTTGGGATCGACCGGGTCGAGCACGGTGGCACCGCCATTGGGGCGCTGCCGGGAGAGCGACCAGGTCAACGAGGCCGTCAGCCCCCGACCCCCCGTCGGCGCCGCCGCGTCGAAGGAGGAGAACGACCCCGGCCGGAAGCGGCGCGGACCCGCCGGCGTGAGCGGAGGCGGCGTGTTGGAGCGTGGGGTCGGCCCCTTCGAGGCCAGGCCGAAGAGCGCCCCGATCGACCGGAAGGTGGCCGACGAGAGCGACAGGTTGGCCTGCACGTTCGAGAGGAACGGTTCGAACTTCGCCGTGTCGTAGCCGACGCGCCCCCGCCAGAGGTCGTGCGTGAGCGAGAGCTGGAACCCCGGCACCAATTGGCTCTGCAGGGAGTTGGTGAGCGCGGGTGTGACCCACCCCGTCCGGCCGGCCTCCTTGGCCTGCTGGAAGTCGTAGCCGAACGACGACGTCGTCAGCGTGAGCACCGAGACCGGTTGCCGCTCCAGCGTCGCGCTCGCCGACGCGAGCTTCCCCCCGGTGGTGTCGGCGGCCGCCGAGTCGGCAGCCGAGCGCTTGAGCTTCACCTCGATGTTCTGCGACAGCGAGAAGGAGGCGAGGGTCGTCGCCGGCGTTTCGCGACGGAGGCCCGTGATGCCGGCACCGGTCATCGCGTCGAGGAACTCCTGCGACAGCGTCGCCGCCGGCGAGTACTGCATCGAGAAGGTCGGCGCGAACTTGTACCGTGTCCGCGCCACCGGACCGAAGCCCTTGTTCAGGAAGCCGTAGAACACCGGGATCGACTGCAGTGCGAACTGCGGCTTCTTCCCCTGCATGACCCATCGCCCATTACTCCCCGGCGTCCGCACCAACAGCGGCCCGGCCGCGATATTGGTGACGCCGAACGACGGCGTCAGCTTCCACGTGCTCTGGAACAGCGACGGAAGATCGATCCCGGTGTCCCAGTCGATGCTGCCGTAGTAGTCGCCACCGCGGATCGTGGTGATCCGGGTCGAGTCATTCGGGTCCGGCGTCTCGAGGTTCGGTATCAGCGCGCTGATGACGCGCCGCTGGCGGCTGACCTGATCGGATACCTTCACGGTATTGCGCCAATTGATCCGGCCGAACGTGAACGGCGTGGCGATCTGCAGATCCGAATTGCGGCGGCTACCGGTGCTGACCAGCGAATCGAGGCCGTCCGGCCCGAGAATCGGCAGCGCGGGGATCGGCGTCTTGAAGGTCGTTGCGTTGGTGAACGACAGCGTCGGCGACCAGGTCGCCGGACCGAGCCGGAGCTGCGCTGGCGTGATCGCCAGGCTCGGCAGCGTCATGGTGCCGCTGCCGTCGCTGACCGTCTGCCGCCGCGTGGCGCCGATGTTCACCGTGCCCCAGCGGAAGCGCCGGGTGAAGTTCGCATCGCTGCTGATCTGCTGCGTGCTCTGCAGCGGATCGATCGAGTTCCCCTCGAGCACGCGCGTGTTCCCGACGTAATTGGCAGTCAGGTTCAGCGAGGTCGCCGCGCTGAAGTTTTGCTGGTGATCCCAGCGCAACGAGAGTGAGGTCACGCCGTCGCTCTCCCGCATCTGGTCGATGCCGAGGCCGCCGCGCACGAAGCGGTCGAGCCAGCGGTACCGCACTTCGCCACCGTAGCGGATGTAGCGGTTGGCATACCAATCCAGCCGCCCCGTGAAATCGAGGTAGTCGTTCGGCGCCCAGTAGTACCCGATGTTGGTGACCTGCCGGTTGTAGCTGCGCGACGGCCGCACGATATCGTTGAGGCCGAACTGCGGAATCAGGATCCCGGACCGCCGGCCGGCCTTGGTGTCCTGAAAGAGGAAGGGCAGCCACATCACCGGGACATCGCGGATGTAGAGCACCGCGGGCCGGGCCACGAGCACCGACTGCGCGACCCACTTCACCTGCCGCGCCTCGAAGTGGTAGTGGGCGACCGGAAGGTCACAGGTGGTGAATTCGCTGGAACCCGCCCACAAGCGCTTCGCAGTCGAGTCGACTTGCAGGTTGCCGCGGACGAACCAGTTCGCGCCGAGTTCGTCGAATGACGTGAGCGCATCGCTCAGGATCGCCTTCTCGGCGCCCTTCTCCGTGCTGAAGGTGATCGTCCGCCCGATCCCGATGTCGGTCCCCTGAAAGAGCTTCGGCTCCCCCTTGGCAAAGACCATTCCGAGTCGGTCGTCGTAGCGGATCTCCTCCGCCTCGAGCGTGGCCGAGTCGCGCACTGTCGCGGCGCGGCCGCGAAGGTCGATCCAGTTCGAGTCGGCGACCATCCGGGCCGAGTCGGCGAGGTACCGGGTGATGGCAAAGCCCTCCCGACCGAGGAGGGCCTGCATCAACGAGTCCGGCTCTGGGAACTTCCGCACCGGTGCCGTGGGGAGGCCGAGGCGCTTGGCCGTGGCGGAGTCGACGACTCGACCGCCCGGCGCCCGGCCCCGCGGAATCGTATCAATCGGCCTCGGATCGAGCACGCTGCCGCCGATCGGTCGCGGGACCTGCGCGGATACGCGACTCGGCGTCGCGAGCAGTCCGCCGAACAACAACAGGACGATCGCCGCCTCGGCCACTCGCTTGCGGCCCTTCCGCTGTGCCAGGTACGAACCGAGCACGCCGACCTCGTAGAGGATCAGCAGCGGCGCGGTGTAGAGCAGCATCGTGAGGACGTCGGCGCCCGGCGAGAGAAACGCCCCGGCGATGAACGAGACGATGATCGCGTAGCGACGCATCGCGTGGTACTTCTTCGCGTCCATCACACCAAAGGCGGCGAGCAGGATCATCACCAGCGGCAGCTCGAAGCAGAGTCCGAGCGCGAGGGTCGACTGCACCAGAAAACTGAAGTAGTAGTCGAAGGTGATCTGGTTGTTGAAGGCGTCGTTGCCCAGCCAGGTCAGCAGGAACTTGAGCGTCATCGGGACGGCGTACCGCCACCCTAACCAGGCGCCGCACAGGAAGAGGCCAAGTCCCGCCACCAGCGTCGGGATGATCGCCTTCTTCTCCTTCTGGTAGAGCGCGGGAGAGAGAAAGCCCCAGAGCTGCCAGATGATCACCGGCGACGCCAGCACCAGTCCGAGCGCGATGCCGAGCTTCATCACCACCATCACCGACTCGGTCGGGGAGTGGAGCGTCAGCTTGCCATCGGGGATGTAGGGGGCGATCGGCTTGGCGAGCTCGACCACCAAATTGAAATGAAGCACCAACCAGAGCCCGAGTCCGACACCGACGATGATCGCGCCGAGCACCCAGAAGATGCGCTGACGCAGTTCCTCGAGGTGGTCGAGGAACGGCATCTCGCCGGTGGAAGTGGCCATGGTCGGAGTCGGGGCTGCGGGGCGGCTAGAGCGGCAGGGTCTTGAGACGATCCTGCGCCAGCTCGTACTCGTCGGCCGCGCGGTACTGCGGTGCCACGACCTGCTGGAAGTAGCGGCGGGCCCCTGCCAGGTCGCCACGATCCTGCGCCATCACGCCCAGCTTGTAGAGCGCCGATGCGGCGCGCATCGACGTCGGGTACTCGCGGGTCACCCGACCGAAGGCCACCTGCGCCGAGTCCGTCCGCTGCTCGCGGAGGAACGCATCGCCGATGCCGAAAGCCGCATCCGGCGCGTAGCTGGACGTGGGATACGACTTCAACAGGTCACGGAACGCGTTCCGGGCCACACCGAAGGCGTTGATCTTGAGCGACTGCTGCCCGTTGGCGTAGAGCATGGCCGCCGTCGGACCGGTGCCGGCGGGCGTGGTGGCCGGCGTGGTCGTGGGGTTCCCGACCGCCGGGGCCGCAGCGGTGTCGCCGATGCTGATCGCGGCGGCGGCCATCTCGCTCCGGGCATCCAGCTGCGCGCGCAACTCGCGCAGCCCCTGCTGGCTCTGGTCGATCCGCTGCTGAATGGCAAGAATCTGCTTGCGCGCCTCGAGCAGTTCAGCCGTCTGTTCGCGGCTGCCGCGATCGACTCGATCGAGGGTCCGCGTCAGCGCCACCAGCGAATCCATGGCCCTGGTCTGCATCGTGATGATGCGGGCAAGCTCGGCGGAGCGCATCGAATCGGCACGTTCCTGACTGCGTTGCATCACGGCGACCTGCGTCTCGACACGCCGCACCTGACCGGGCGTGGCGCAGGCCGCGGCTCCGAGGAGGCAGAGGGCGGCGTATCGAGTGCGCATCAGTTCGGCTTCACAAGTGACTGGCCGCCAGCGGTGATCTCGAACTCGTCACGCCGGTTGCGCGCCCACGCCGCTTCGTTCGAGGCGGCATCGATCGGCACTTCGCGGCCGAGCGACGCGACCTCGACGCGACCGGCGTCGATCCCTTTCCCCGTCAGGTACGCCTTCGCGGCCACGGCGCGCCGCATGCCGAGGGCGATGTTGTACTCGTCCGAGCCGCGCTCGTCGGCGTGCCCGGTGACGCGGATCTTGAGCGCCGGATTGGCGCGCAGGATCGCGGCCTTGCGATCGAGGCGTGCCTGATCCTCTGCCGAGATCGCATCCATGTTGTACTCGAAGTGGATCGTCTCGGCGATCTCATTCACGAGCGTCGCACGGAGCGCTTCCGCCGAGGCGGCCGCGATGCGGTCCCGCTCGGCCTTCGCCGCGTTGGCGTTGCGGATCGAGTCGGCGATCTGACGGGCGCGGGCATCGTTGTCCACGGGGGTCGTCGGAAGCGTCACCGGCTGCGGCGCCGCGACGGGTTCGGCCTTCTTGCCGCAGGCAGTGGTCAGGAGCACCAAGCCCATGAGGGCGGAGACGAAAGTACGCTGAGACATGCGGTCCTCGTGGGTCAGGGTGTCGTCGCGCGGAGCGACGGCGACCAGGCGGGGAGGCGCGCGCCTCCCGGGGTAGAAATCTGTCGGGACGCCCCGGTCTCGGTGTCGAGCACCCAGAGCTGGTCACGCCCGCTGCGACTGGATTTGAAGACCACGTGGCGCGAATCGGGCGCCCAGCTCGGGTCCTCGTTCCGTCCGGTACTGGTCACCGCGCGCACCGTGCCGCGGCCGACATCCAGGATGTTGATCTGCCGGCCACCGGCCAGGTCACGGTGGAAGACGATCTTGGTGCCATCCGGGGACCACTCCGGCGCCTGCGATTCGGCCGAGGCATCGGCCTCGAAGACCATCGCCTGCTGCCCCGAGCCGTCGGCATCCATCACGTAGAGCCCCGGCCGGCCACCCCGCTGTGAGATGAAGGCGATCCGTTTCCCGTCGGGAGAATAGGTGGGTGAGAGGTTGATCGCCAGCCTCCCAACCGTCGTCAAACGGTGCACGCAGCACATCTGCACCAGGTTGACCTCGTAGATGTCGTCCCCCTCCTCACCGCTCCGGGTAAAGGCCATCCGGGAGCCATCGGGCGAGATCGCCGCGGCATAGTTCTGGGCCGTCGTCGTCGTCGGGATGGTGACCCGGCTCCCGCTCGCCAGCGACTGCAAAATGATGGTCCCGACATGGTCCCGCATCTCGGTGTAGGCCACCTTGGTGCCGTTCGGATGCCAGACCGGCGACTGGGTATGTCCACCAGGCCGTGAGACGCGCACCAGGTTCTGCCCGTCGCTGTCGATGCGGAAGATCCCGTCGTCGGTGCCGTCGGCCTTGGCCAGCTTCACGAGGATCCGCGTCGCTGCGATCCCCTTCGCCCCGGTGATCCACGCGACGATTTCGTCGCTCACGCGATGGATCGCCATGCGGGCGTCGCCTTCCCCGCCCCGATCCAATGGCCGTACCCCCTGCTGCGTCACGGACCCGGTGGCGGCGTCGTACAGCTTGACCTCGATTCCGCCGGGGGCCAGCTGCAGCTCGACCACCGCCGCCGCGCCGAGGAGCTTGTAGATGCCGACCTGCAGCGCGCCGGTGATCCGGGTGCTGCTGTCGGGTAGGACGATCACCTCGAAGCGATCCGAGAACGTCAGGTCGCGCTCGATGATCGCGCGCACCGAATCGAGGCCAGCCGCAGCCGCGACCACGATGCCGGGGCGGACCCCCGGCGGACCATACGAGATGCCGGTACGCACGCCATCCTGCGCGGCCAGGGGCAGCGCAAGGAGCGGGAGGAGCATCGCCAGGCGGAACAATCGGGTCACTGCGGCCCCTTCGGGGTGAAGAAGAAGGTCACGGGGAGCGCACCCCCGGGGAACGTCTTGGGCAACGGCCCGAAGGCCTTGGCATTGCCGGCCGCCTCGATCGCGGCCATCGCCGCCGCATCGAAACCGTAACTGCCGGACTTCACGGTCACCTCGATCCCCTCCACCGAGCCGTCCTTGAGGATCGTGAAGGAGACCTCGGTCTTGAGCGCGCGCGCCAGGGTCGGCTGCGGCCAGCGAACTCGGACCTGCTCGACGATGTTGTTGACGTAGCCGGGAAAGGCACTCTGGAACCCTTCCTGCTTCACCGTCACCTGATCGCGCCCGGTGCTCGGCGTCTCACCTGGTGCCGGCGTGTTGGTCGAACGGACCGGCAGCGGCTTCTCGTCCTTGAGGTTCGGCGTCGGCTTCGGCTTGGGCTTTTCCGGTTCGGGCTTCACCTTTTTCGGCGGCTTGACCGAGGGCGCCACATCCGGATCGTTGGTCGGAGTCGCCTCCGTGGCCGCGCGGCGTGGCGCGTCCGATGGCAACGGGGCGGCCAGCAGATCCACCGCATAGACGAGCGGCACCGGTTCGGTTGCACGATGCACGGTCACGAAGACGGTGCCCGCCAGCAGCCCGTGCGCCACCAGCGTGCCCACGAGACCGGCGCGTTGTGCCCCCATCATCGGCCCTCGGGCTCCGCCACGATGCCCACCGAGCTGATGCCGGTCTTCCGCACCAGGCCGAGGACGGTCACGATATCGCCGCCCCGACTATCCACATCGGCGCGAATGTAAATCGCCTTGGGCGCCTTCCGCTGCACGATGCCGGGAATCATCCGCCGGAAGTCGGCCATCGACAGGACCTGGTCCTCGACCGCCACGCGACCATCGCGGGTGATCGAGACTGTGAGCGCATCGCGGTTCGAGATCGGCGTCGTCGCCGCCTTCGGGAGGCGCACTTCGATGCCGCCCTGCATCATCGGGGCGGTGACCATGAAGATGATCAGCAGCACCAGCACGACGTCGACGAGGTTGATGATGTTCACCTCGGCGTTGAGCGTGCGGCGCCTGCGCCGGCGCCCGAGTCCGCCAAGCCCCGCCATGCTAGAGGAGCCCCTCGCGACCCAATGCGCCGATGGTCTCCTGCGCGGTCCGCTCGAGCTCGCCCTCGACGCGCTCGAGGCGCGCCGTGAAGATGTTGTAGAAGACCACGGCCGGGATCGCCGCGCCAAGGCCGGCGGCCGTCGCCACGAGGGCGTCCGCGATGCCGGGACCGACCGAGGCGATCGTGCTGGAGCCGCCGGCCGAGATGCCCTGGAAGGCGTTGATGATGCCGAGCACGGTGCCGAAGAGGCCCAGCAGCGGCGCCGTGGCGCCGATAATCGCGAGCCACGGGATGAGGCGACCCGCCCGCTCGGCGGTGCGGCGCACCACGCCGTCGAGCGCCATCGTGAGCGCTTCAAGCTGCGTCAGTGAGAGTCCGCTGCGGGTGACATTGCCGCGCGCCATCGCCGCCTGCAAGTCGGCCACGTACGAGCCCGCGGTATGCACCACTTCGGCGTAGGGCGACCGACCCAGCGCCGTCGCGGCCTGCTCACGATCGGCGACCGTGCGTGCGCGGCTGGTCGCCTCGTCGAAGGCGACGCGTTGCGCGCCGAGGCGCCGGAACTCCCACCACTTGGCACCGATCACATACCACGAGACGATCGAGCAGATGCCACAAATGATCAGCACCACCGTCGTCTCGGGGCTGGCGCTGAGCACCAGATCGAGCAGGCCGCCGGCGGCCGGGGCTGCCTGATCTCCCATCAGCGGACGGTCCCTTCGAACCAGCCGGCCAGTGCCTTCATCCCTTCGTCGAAGGAGACCTGCGGTGTCCAGCCGAGGACATGCTCCGCCTTCGAGACGTCGAGGCAGGAGCGCGCCAGCTCGCCCAAGCGCGGATCGGCATACTCGATCACGGGCGTCACGCCGATGGCGTTGCCGACGAAGTGTGCGAGGTCATTCACGGAGGTCTCCCGGCCAGTGGCGATGTTGTAGGCGGGGACGTCGAGGCGGTCGCCACGGGACACAGGGGCGGACCCCGACCCTGCGAGATAGTTGGCGCGCGCCACGTCGCGGACGAAGACATAGTCGCGAGTCTGCGTGCCGTCGCCGAAGATCGTCAGCGGCTGGCCGGCGAGGAGGCGCGAGACGAAGATCGAGACGACGCCGGCCTCGGACTTCGGGTCCTGCCGAGGGCCGTAGACGTTGGCGTACCGGAGCGCGACGCCCTCAAAGCCGTGCAGCGTGCCGAGGACGCGGAGGTAGTGCTCGCCGGCAAGCTTGCTGACACCGTAGGGAGAAATCGGGAGATTGGCGGTCGGCTCCGGCGTCGGGATCACTGCCGGGTCGCCGTACACGACGCCGCCGCTCGACGCAAAGACGACGCGCTTGACCTTCCCCGCGGCGACGCCGGCGAGGATGTTGGCGAAGCCGACGAGATTGATCGAGGCGTCGAGCGCGGGCTCATGTACCGAGACGCGCACGTCGATCTGCGCGGCCTGATGAATCACCACATCGAAGCCGCCATCGGCGACGAGCTGGAATGCCTCGGGCGATCGCACGTCGGCGTGGACGAAGCGCGCCCCACTCGGCACCTGCTCCTGCTTGCCGCGCGAGAGATCGTCGAGGCAGGTCACCGACCAGCCGCCCGCGAGATACGCCTCGGCAATGTGGGAGCCGATGAAGCCCGCGCCGCCGGTGATCAGGACTGAACCGCTCATGGAACGCCTCCGCGGNNCCGCCGATGGGGTGGGAAGAATTGTCGGGGAAAGATAGCCGTGGCCGGGGGCCACGGCTCAGTTCGGAAGGGTGGCGACCCGCACAACAGGCGTCCCCGGGGCGATCCCCGGCGCGACGACGCGGAGCAGCTTGATCGAGCTGCTGCGGGCATTGACACGGAGCACCTGGCCAGTCGCCATCAGCTCGTCGATCATGTCGCTGGTGTTCTGGCGCGGCGCGGGGCGGCGGCGGACCTCAATGAAGTCGCCGGGGCGGAGGCCCGACTCGCGGCCGAGGTCGGCGAAGAGGATTCCGCCCGGCTGCTCAAGTTCCCGATGCGATGCCCCACCGATGATCGTTCCGGCCGGGCCACTCGCCTTGACCGCCTGCACCCGCCCGGGGTTCTTCACCGGCTCGATCGGCAGGGTGACCTGGCCGTCCCGAATCGGGCCGTAGGTCGCAATGACGGTGGCGAGGGTCTGGCGGTCGTTGGTGGTGCCGACCCGGGCCAAGCCGGTCGGGGTGACGATGTCGCCCCACCCCTTCGGCCCCTGCGAGACAATCGCCAGGACCACGGTATCACCCGGGGCATACTTGGCACCCTCGGGCGCCCGGATCCCGATCAGCGTCCCGGTAAGCGCCAGCGAGGCGGTCGACGAGGAGCGGACCTGCGTCGGCGAGACCGGTCCCAGGACCTTCCCGAACGGGAGCGTCTGCCCCTCGGTCAGGAAGGATGACTGCCGCACCTCACCCGGTCGAACGGGCTGGTAGGGCTGTTCCTTGTAGATCGTCATCGCCTCGTCCGGCTGGGCGGCGCCGTTCTTTCGCAGGAACGAAAGTGGCTCCTGGGCGGCCAGGGGGGTGGTGACAATCAGGAGCATCAGGGCGAGCTGTGACCGCATGAAGGTCCTCCGCGTGGGACGGTAGAGATGCCAGCCATGCACCACGAAGCGTGCCAAACGGTTCCGGAGCAAGGAGATGAGTGGAGTATCGTACGATACCTGCCTTGCGGGGAGGGGGGACCGGGGATTCACCCCGGCCCCCCCTCGCATTGTGCCCGCCTAGAACGGCAGATCGTCATCCTCGGCGTCGAGCGCCTCGGGGACCTCATCGAAGGAATCGTCCTTCTTGGCGGCCCCCCCGCCCTTCGCCGGCGCCGAGCCGCCGGAGCCCGCGGCCCGACCGCTCCAGCCCCCCCCACCACCGCCGCCGCCCCCCTCGCCCTCACCCTTCCCGGAGAGCATGATCAGCTCGCGGACGGTGATCTCGGTGGTGTAGCGCTTGGTGCCGTCCTTGTCGTCCCAGGAGCGATAGTCGATCTCGCCCTCGATGTAGAGCTTGTCGCCCTTCTTGCAATAGCGCTCGCAGATGTCGGCGAGCTGCTGGCCGTTCTTGTTGTTCCAGGCGATCAGCCGGTGCCAGGCGGTCTTCTCCTGCTTCTGCCCACTGGCGTCCTTCCACTGCCGGCCGGTGGCCAGCGAGAGGGTCGCGACGCGACCGCCGCCAGTCGTGGATCGGACTTCGGGCTCAGCGCCGAGATTGCCGATCAGGATCACCTTGTTGAGACTCTTGCTCATGCGTCGCTCCAGCGTCGGACGGAAGGGATTGCACTCCGGTGAACGGTCGCAGTGTAGGCGACGATTCCCCGGTCGAGGTTACCGGTCACGGCAGCGAGGGACCGGGTGATGCAGAAAGGGGGAGCTCGCGTCGCAGCACGAGGGCGTCCTCCACCGGCTCACGATAATAGCCACGGCGGCGCCCCGCCGGGGTGAAGCCATGGTCGCGGTACAGCGCCTGGGCCGCCTCGTTGGAGGCGCGCACCTCGAGCCAGACCCGGCCGACCCCCCGCGCGGCCATGACGGCCATCGCCTCGACCAGCAGCCGGGCCGCGATACCGCGCCGCCGCCGCTCCGGGGCCACCGCCAGCGTGAGGATCTCCCCCTCGTCGACCACGGTCCGGCCGATCAGGTGTCCGACGACGATGTCGTCGTCCTCCTGCGCCAGCAGACCGACGGCCCCCGATTGCGACAGCGACTCGGTCAGCTGCTCCTCGGTCCACGCGTCGGAAAAGGCGCGCAGCTCGAGCCGCGCGATCGCCGCGACGTCAGCGAGCGATGCTGGGCGGAGACGGCAGGGGCCGTCCATGCTTCCTCTCCCAGACTGCCTGCGCCTCGGCAGGGCGGCCGTACTCCGGCTCCCACGCTGCCACAGCGACCACCCGTTCGGTTCCGCCGGTGAGCCCGTCGAGCAGGAGCAGCGCGCGCGCCGTCGGCAGCGCCGCTTCGCCGCTGATGAGCGCACGGCCCGTCGCCGCCTCGACCGCCTCGCGGAGCGGCTCGGGCACGCTCCCCACCACCACATCGACGACGCCGAATTCGGCAAGCGACGCCGGCGTCCGCGCGCGCGGCGCATCGCCGACCCGCTCCACGCGGCCGTCGGTGAAGCGCCAACAGCCGGCATAGAGGTCGCCACGCAGGGCGTCGCTGAGCGCCAGGACCACGCCACCAGAGGCCGGCGCGTGCGCGGCAGCACGCACCAGCAACGACGGCGCAGTGTGCCACTCGATCCGGCCGGCCCACGCGAGCCCCTTCCCCACCGAGGCCGCCACGCGCAGCCCGGTGAACGACCCAGGCCCATCCGCCGTGAGCATCCGCCCGATGTCTTGCGGTGCCGCGCCAAGCTCGGCGAGCAGTTCGTCGGTGAGTCCGAGGACTGACCGCGCGTGCTGCCGCGCGCCATCGAGATGTCGTTCCGCGACGCGGGTGCCATCGGTCGCCGCGACGGTGCATCGATCGGTCGCCGTATCCAGCGCGAGCGTGATCAGGTGACCTCCATGGAGCGCGTAGTCTCCTCGACATGCCCGAGACGGATGCGATGGGTCGGCGGTGGTGCCCATGCCCCGGCGCGCTCGGGCCATTCGATCAGCACGAGGTCCGCGGTCGCGAGCGTTTCCCAGTCGAGGTCGGCCGCCTGATCGGGGTGGCGCAGCCGATAGCAGTCGAGATGATACACTGCGCCGCGTGGCCCCTCGTGATGGTGGACCAGCGCATACGTCGGCGACGCACCCGGCGTGGTGACGCCGCGTCCCTCGAGGATCGCCCGGGTAAGCGTGGTCTTGCCGCTACCGAGTTCTCCTTCGAGCCAGACCACGCTGCCGGTCGGCAGCGATGTGCCGAGCGCCATCCCGGCGGCCTGCAGCGCGGCCAGGTCGAGGACGGCCGCCGTCATCGCCGCCCGCCCCGGTAGCCACCGCGCTTGACGTTGGGGGCATCGGCGGCGCGCAGGTCGTTCAACTGGTCGCGCAGCATCGCCGCGAGCTCGAACTCGAGGTTCGCTGCCGCCTGTCGCATCTGCTGCTCGAGCGCGGCGATCGCCACCGCGCGCTGTGCCGGATCGTGCAGGTCGAGCGGTTCGGGCGCCGCCCCTTTGCGGGCCGCGCGGGTGTCGGCGCGGTCGGTGCGTTCGTTGCGCTGGTCGGCGACGTGGGTCGAGAGGCGCACCTCATCGAGCGACTTCACGATCCCCATCGGCGTGATGTTGTGCTCGATGTTGTGGGCGCGTTGGATCTCGCGACGGCGGCTCATCTCGTTGAGTGCGCGCTCCATCGAGCCGGTGATCCGGTCGGCGTAGAGGATCGCGCGGCCGTTGATGTTCCGCGCCGCGCGGCCGCAGGTCTGGATCAGCGAGCGGTCGGAGCGGAGGAAGCCCTCGTGGTCGGCGTCGAGGATCGCGACCAGCGAGACCTCGGGGAGATCGAGCCCTTCGCGGAGCAGGTTGATGCCGACGAGCACGTCGAACTCGCCGAGCCGCAGGCCGCGGAGGATCTCGACGCGCTCGATGGCGTCGATGTCCGAGTGCAGGTAGCGGACCCGCACGCCGGCCTGCTGCAGGTAATCGGTGAGGTCCTCCGACATCCGCTTCGTCAGCGTCGTGACGAGCACGCGTTCGCCGGCGGCCTCGCGCTTGCGGATCTCGCCGAGGAGATCGTCGACCTGGCCGCGGACGGGGCGGATGTCGATCTCGGGGTCGATCAGGCCGGTGGGCCGGATGATCTGTTCGACGATCGTGCCGCCGCTCATGCTCAGTTCGAGGTCGCCCGGCGTTGCGGAGACGTTGATGATCTGCGGCGAGAGCGCCAGGAACTCGTCGAACATCAGCGGCCGGTTGTCGAGCGCCGACGGCAGCCGGAAGCCGTACTCCACCAGCGTCGTCTTCCGGGCCCGGTCGCCGTTGAACATCCCGTTGATCTGCGAGAGCGAGACGTGTGACTCGTCGACCACCACCAGGAACTCGGGCGGGAAGTAGTCGAAGAGGCAGGCGGGGCGCTCGCCGGGCATCCGGCCGGAGAGGAAGCGCGAATAATTCTCGATGCCGGCGCAGGTGCCGACTTCGAGCAGCATCTCGATGTCGAAGGTGGTGCGCGACTCGAGCCGCTGGGCCTCGAGCAGCTTCCCCGCCGAACGCAGCTCCAGCAGCCGTCCCTGCAACTCGGCGCGGATCAGGCCCACGGCCTTCTCGACCGTCGGGCGCTGGGTCACGAAGTGCTTCGCCGGGTAGATGGCGCAGCGGTCGAGCTGCGCGATCGCGTTGCCCGAGATCGGGTGGAAGCGGGTGATCTTCTCGACCTGGTCGCCCCAGAGCTCGATCCGCACCGCTTGCTCGTCGTACGCCGGGAAGATCTCGACGGTGTCGCCGCGCACCCGGAAGGTGCCGGGCTCGAACGAGGCATCGTTGCGCTGGTACTGGATGCCGACGAGGTCGGTGAGGATGGCGTCGCGGCCGCGCTCCTCGCCGACGCCGATGCTCACCATCAGCGCGCGATACGCCGCCGGGTCGCCGAGGCCGTAGATCGCCGACACGGTCGAGACGATCACCACGTCCTCGCGCTCCATCAGCGACGACGTGGCACGGAGCCGCAACGCCTCGAGGTCCTGATTGATCGAGGCGTCCTTCTCGATGTAGACGTCGGTCGAGGGGACGTACGCTTCCGGCTGGTAGTAGTCGTAGTACGAGACGAAGTACTCCACCGCATTGCCGGGGAGGAACTGCTTCATCTCGCCGTAGAGCTGCGCGGCGAGCGTCTTGTTGTGCGAGAGGATCAGGGTCGGCTTCCGGTAGGCCGCGATGACGTTGGCCAGCGTCATCGTCTTGCCGCTGCCGGTCACGCCCAGGAGGGTCTGATACTTCTCCCCACGCACCAGCCCGGCCGTGAGCTCGGCGATCGCGCGCGGCTGGTCACCGGCGGGCTGAAACGGGGCTTGGACCTCGAAATCGGGCATCGGAAGAAGATAACATGGTGTTCGGGGGATCTTCGGGGAGGGCGAGAAGCGAGGAGCGAGAAGGGAGAAGCGTGGTCCCGGGCCGGGATTCGCTCGCAGCGAGGGGCCCCCTCGCTTCTCGATTCTCGCTTCTCGCTTCTCGTTATCTCACCCCAAGGCCTTTCAGCAGACTCCGATGCTCCCGGCTCACCCCCATGCAGCTCAACCTGCTCTGCCGCACCAGCGCCAGGTCGGCCAGCCCGGGGACCGCCTTGATGTCGGCCAGGGTGACCGGGGTCTTGAGCGCCTTGACCGGGGCAATCTCGATCACCAGCCGCTTCGGGTCGCTGAGCTTCGGGTCGGGGTAGGCCTTCCTCGTCACCTTGGCGAGGCCGACGATCGCCTTGCCGTCGTTCGAGTGGTAGATCAGGACCTCGTCGCCGACCTTGGCGCCGGCGAGAACGATGAGGGCCTGGGCGTTGGCGACGCCGTCCCAGACGGCGTGGCCGTCGCGCAGCAGGTCGTCGAAGGAGAAGACGGAGGGTTCGGTCTTGAGCAGGAGGGTTGGCATGCCCCGAATATATTCTGGGCGCTGGCTCCCTCCGCGAGGTCCCGATGACGCTCACCCGCCGCGACTTTCTCGCCACCGCCGGCGCAGCCGTCCCGCTGCTGCAGCTCCGCCTCCCCGTTGGCACTCCGCCGCGCGCGGCGGCTCGGCTCGCGGTGATCACCGATCTCCATCACGGTCTCGCCCCCGACGCGCTGATGCGCTTCGATGCCTTCCTCGCCGCACTCGCCCAACACCAGGGGCTCGACGCCGTCTGGCAGCTCGGCGACTTCTGCTACTCCGACGCCGGCGCGGAAGAATTGCTCGCAAAGTGGCGCCACATCCCGCTTCCCCGCCACTCGGTCCTCGGCAACCACGACATGGACAAGGTCGACAAGGCCACCGCGATGGCGGCGTGGGGGATGCCCGCGCGCTATCACGCCACCGTCATCGGTGGCTGGCGCTTCGTGGCGCTCGACCTGAACAACTTCCGGAAGGATGGCGTGGTGCAGCCCTACGCCAACGGCAACTACTTCAACGCCGGCAGCGAACTCAATCGCGCCGACCCCGAGCAACTCAAGTGGCTCGACCACCAGCTCCGCACCTCCCGCGAGCCCGTCGTCCTCATCGGCCATCAGCCGCTGGGCATCGGCGGCGCCGACAACATGCTCCCCGATGAACAGCGCGAGATCTTCGACCTGATCGCCGCGGCCGGACGCGCCAATCCGCGTGGCCGAGTCGCCTGCTGCCTCAGCGGCCACCTCCACGTCGATCGCCTCGAACGTGTCGACGGCATCCCCTGCCTCATCATCAACTCCGCCTCCTACTTCTGGTCGGGCGGCATGCACCCCTACACCAATCCGCTCTTCGCCTTCCTCGACTTCGGCGCCGACGGGATCCTGCGTATCACCGGCCGCGACGGGAGCTTCGTGAAGGCGCCGCCGGCGAGTTCGGATGGGGTGGTGGGGCGGAGTGCTGGGATTAGCAGTCGGAGGATGGTGTTGCGGTGAGAGCAGTGCGATGTGACCAGTAACCAGTAACCCGTAACCAGGAACAGGTCACAGGTCACTGGTCACGGGTTACGGTCCTTGGGCTTCCCGCCGCTCCACCGTACTCACTCCCTTCACCCTCCGGATCGCCTTGAGCACCTTCGCCAGGTGGGGCAGGTTGTCGACCTCGACGAAGATCGTGCCGAAGACCGAGCCATCCTTCGAGTGGAGATCGGCGCCACGAATGTTGGTGCCGGTTTGGGAGATCTCGTGCATCACGTCGGCGTAGAGGCCGCGGCGATCTTCGCCGGTGACCACCAGCCGCACCGCGAAGGTCTCGCCGCTCTGTTCCTGCCAGTCGATCTCGACCCGGCGCCCCTCGCCACCCAGCGTCAGGAGGTTCGGGCAGTCGGCGCGGTGGATCGAGATGCCGCGGCCCTGCGTGACGTACCCCACCACTTCGTCGCCCGGGACCGGCTGGCAGCACTGGGCGTAGCGGATCATCAGGCCGTCGACGCCCTGGATCTTGATGCCGCGGCCCAGCCGGAAGCGATCGACGACGCGGCCAAAGATCGTCGCCGGCTTCTCCTGCAGCGCGTCGGGCGCCAGGTCCGGGAAGAGCGCGCGCATCACCTGTCCGATGGCCAAGTCGCCCCGGCCGAGTGACACCTCGAGCGCCGTGCCGTCCATCAGGTTGAGCGTGATCCCCGCCTGATGCATCGCATCGGCCGAGGGCGCATCGAGTCGGCGGCGCTTGAGCTCGCGCGTGAGAATTTCGCGGCCGAGCTGCGACGAGACCGATTCCTCTTCCTGGCGGATCCACTGTTTGATCTTGCTGCGTGCGCGGCCGGTGCGCACGTGCGCCAGCCAGTCCCGCGACGGCTTGGCTTGCGGCGAGGTGAGAATCTCGACGGTGTCGCCATTCTTGAGCTCGCGATGCAGCGGCGCGATCCGGCCGTTGACCTTGGCGCCCTGGGTGCGGAAGCCGACGTCGGTGTGGACGTGGAAGGCGAAGTCGATCGCGGTGGCGCCCTTCGGCAGCTGCTTCACGTCGCCCTGCGGCGTGAAGATGAAGATCTCGTCGTGGTAGAGGTCGACCTTGAGGAACTCGAGGAAGTCCTCCGCCGAGGCGCTCTCCTGCTGCAGTTCCATCAGTTGCCGGAACCATCCCAGCTGCTGGTCGAGCTCCTCGCCACTGTTGAGCGTCTTGTAGAGCCAGTGCGCCGCGATGCCGTATTCGGCCGTGCGGTGCATCTCCTGCGTGCGGATCTGGATCTCGAAGAGCTGGCCGTTCGGCCCGAAGATCGTGGTGTGCAGCGACTGGTAGCCGTTCGACTTCGGGGACGCGATGTAGTCCTTGATCCGTTCCTGGAGCGGCGTCCAGCGGTGGTGGATCACGCCGAGGACGTGATAGCACTCGGGGACGGTCTGGACGGTGACGCGCATCGCCATGAGGTCATAGATCTCCTCGAACGGCTTGCCGCGCTTCTTCATCTTCTGGTAGATGGACCAGAGGTGCTTCGGCCGCCCCGAGACGTCGGACCACTGGATCCCGGCGCGGCGGAGCTCCTGTTCGAGCGGCGTGCGGAGCCCGGCGATCATCTCCTCGCGGTGCGCGCGCTTGGCGGCGACCTGCACGGCGAGCGCCTGGTACTCGTCGGGCTCGAGAAACTTGAAGGCGAGGTCTTCGAGTTCGGCCTTGACGTTGGCCATGCCGAAGCGGTGCGCCAGCGGCGCGTAGATCTCGCGGGTCTCGGTGGCGATCCGTTCGCGGCGCGCCTGCTGCAGGTGCTCGAGCGTCCGCATGTTGTGAAGGCGGTCGGCGAGCTTGATGATGATGACGCGCGCGTCCTTGGCCACCGAGAGCAGCAGCTTGCGGTAGTTCTCCGACTGCTCCTCGACCGATGACCTGAACGAGAGCGAGGAGATCTTGGTGAGGCCATCGACGAGGCCGGCGACTTCGGGGCCGAACTCGCGGGCGATGTCGTCGGTGCTGATGTCGGAGTCTTCGACGACGTCGTGCAGCAGCGCGGCGCAGATCGAGGTGGTGTCGACGAGCAGCCCCGCGAGGATCGACGCGACGGCGATCGAGTGCTCGACGAAGTCCTCGCCGCTCATCCGCTTCTGCCCGCGATGGGCAGCCGCGGAGTAGCGGAGCGCCCTATCGATCAGGGCGATGTCCAGCCGGTCGGCGTGCTTCTCCAGCGTTGCGAAGAAGCCCGGCGAGAGGTCGGCGAGGTCGGCCGGAGAGGTCGGGGACATGCCTGACAATGGCGGGGGCCGGGCGTGGCGTCAAATGCCGGCCTCTCAATGGGGGCAAACTCCCCGCCCCCGCAGGGCGGCGGGGCCTCCGAAGCCACGGCACTCGGTACCCTATCTCGGGGCGCGCGGCGGCGGGGTCGTTGACGCGAGGACCGTCCAGTCGCTCGCCGGGTCACCATCTGTCAGCCGGGCCTGAGCACCGCCGGCGTGCGACGTCGGACCGCAGCGTCGGCGAGCCCCGCGACGTGCGCCCCTGCGGCGTCGGCCCCCCAATGCGCGGCGGGCCCGACCCGGGGGCTCCGGTCTCGCGTGTTCCGATCGTCTTCGCCGCGGCTTCACGCCGGCTGCGCCGGCGCCGCGCATTGACATGCGCGGCTGGGGGCATCGCTGCAGGCCCCCCAGTGCCGGGCCCGCAAGAGATCTCAAACAGGGCGCGTGGGGTCGGGGTCGTTGACGCGAGGACCGTCCAGTCGCTCGCCGGGTGACCATCCGTCCGGTGGGCCGGCGCCCCGCCGGCGTGCGACGTCGGACCGCAGCGTCGGCGAGCCCCGACCCGTGCGCCCTTGGTGAGATCAGAGCAACCCCGCCGTCGCAAAGCTCGTGAACCGATCCCCCGCGATAATCACATGGTCATACACCGGCAAATCCAGCAGCTGCCCCGCCGCGACGAGCTGGCGCGTCACCGCCCGATCCTCGGGGGACGGCGTCGGATCTCCGCTCGGATGGTTGTGCACCAGGATGATCCCAGCCGCCGCCTCGGCGATCGCCGCGCGGAAGACCTCGCGCGGATGCACCAGCGACGAGTCGAGCAGGCCGCGAGTGACCAGGACGTCGCGCAGCACTCGCGAGCGGGTGTCGAGCGCCAGCAGGTGGAACTCCTCGACGGGGAGATCGCGGAGCCGGTCGCCGACGAGGCGGGCGACGTCGGCGGGTTCGCGAATGCGGGGCGCGGCGGGGCGTGCCTCGCGCGCGAGTCGACCGGCGAGCTCAAACGCGGCGAGGAGTCGGGCGGCCTTCGCTTCGCCAACGCCAGCGGTCTGCATCAGTTCGGCGCCAGGCCGTGCGGCCAATCGGCGCAGTCCTCCGTCGGCGGCGTGCAGCAGCTGTTCGGCGGTGGCGAGGGCGTCGTGTTCACCGGAGCCGGTGCCGAGGAGGATGGCGAGGAGTTCGCGGGCATTGAGGGCGGCGGGGCCGAGGCGCCAGAGGCGTTCGCGGGGGCGGTCGTGATCGGCGAGGAGGGTGGGCATGCCGCAAGGTGGCGGCGGATCGCGGGGTGAACGGCGCGAACGAGCGCGCGGGGGGACGGGATGGGGCGCTATTGGCGGATCAGTTCGAGCGGGCCACGAAATCTTCCGGGCTGACCGCGCGATTGGGGAACGCTCGCACCACGGCGCGGTCCGCAGTGACCAGCGGCACCGCCAACTGCTCGGCCAGCGCGACATACTCGCAGTCGTAAGCTGAGCATGTCGACCCGGCCACCATCTCAAGCACGCGATCACCTTGCACCATGTACTCCCGGTTTGCGAGCAGCGCATCGGCCAAGCCATGCGCACGCACCGCATCGCTGAGGCTCAGTCCTCGCTGGCGAATGTACTGCGCCAAGACATTGCGGAATTCGCTGCGCCAGAGCAGCGGCGCGGCCCATTGGGGGTCTCGCTTGAAGACTTGTTGTGCGGCGGGCTGCTCCGGCCCACCGAGCAGGAGGTAGGCGACGAGGTTCACGTCGGCGACGATCACGCTCGGCCCGCCTGTCGCGCCGCGCGCATCTCACGGTCAGTCATCGGTTTCACCGCGAGCGTCTCTCGGAAGCGTCGTGCTTCCGCGAGCCAAAGGTTGGGGTCGAATTGTTCCGCACCCACCGCACGCTCGAGGCACACGATGATCTCGCCGTTCAGGCTTCGGCGGTGCGCTTCGGCCTGGGCCTTGAGGCGTTCATAGATGGGATCAGGAAGACCCTTAATCGTCAACGTCGGCATGAATGGCTCCATAGTGGTACCGTAATGGAACCTATAGGTGTCCCGCGATGGCGTCAAGCTGCTGCTGGCCGTTCCGGCATCACGGACGCCCCGGCGCCAGAGGCGTTCGCGGGGGCGGTCGTGATCGGCGAAGAGGGTGGGCATGCCGCAAGGTGGCGGCGGAGGGGCGCGGTGCCCGGCGCGAACGAGCGCGCGGGGTGGCGGGATGGGGCGTGCGTTACCGCACTACCAGCCGCGCACTCCGCCGGTCACTCGCTCCCGTGGCGGCATGCCGCACCGTGATCTCCAGCTGGTACTCGCCTGAGTCGAGCCGCGAGATGTCGAGTTCCTGCTGCAGCTCATTCAGTCCCGCCGTGAGCGCACGTTTGAACCCGACTGTCAAATCGACTTTCCGTTCCTTCCCCGGAGCGGCTGGCCTGGCGATCACCACCTCGAAAGCCACGCCATCGGCCCGTGCGACGGAGGATTGCACCTGGACGTAGAGCGCCACCGGCTCCTTCTGGTTGAACCCCTGAAGTGGGGCCAGCGGGATGCCCGCCCTCCCATCCGGCCAACTGAGCTTCTGCGACACGGCGCCCAGGACGACATCGCTGAGAACCAGTGGCCCAGTCCCGAGCGGAGCGTGCTGCTCGTCGTAGTAGCGGCCCGCGCGCTCCTCGCCCTGACTGACGACGAGACTCCAGGCTGAGAGGCCCGCGCTCCCCGGTAGCGTGATGGCGCCGGTCACGTAGTCATCGCCGCCTGCATTCCGTGGCGCCCGTAGTCGGCGGACGACCGTGGTGTCACGGCCGACCCCGGCAGCCCCATCCCAACTGCGGGCCTGAAGCGCGACCGGGACGAGCAGGGAGTCCCCCGCCTGCTTGCCCAGGTCGCGGAGGCGGATGGCGTAGGGGAACACCGTCACTCTGGCGCCGGTCTGCGGCTGCCAGAGCGAGTAGGCGCTCGCGAGGAGGCGGACCGTCTTCTCGGCCCGGACCGAGTTGTCGTCCTTCGTCGTAGCGGTCGCCATGAATTCGCGGTCCTGAGCCTTCAGTGCAGCAACCTCCTCCGGATCGACCCTACCAGGCTTCTGCAGGAGCAAACACCGTCGCACATCAACGTCACACAAGTAGTCACCGAGCACGGCTGTGACCAAGCGGGTAGCCTCAAGCGAGCCACTGAACGCCTCGGCCTCGAAGTGCACCAGCAGCTTCTCGCCATCGATCCAGTACAACCAGACCTCACGCGCAAAGTAGAGGCCAATCCGCGGGATGCGCTGCGCCGGGGCACCGTAGCGCAGGTACACGATTCCCCGATCATCCAGGTCCACCTGCCAGCGCGCATACTCGCGAAACGGGAGGGCCGGAACTTCATGGGGCGGCCTCCTGGTATTGAAGCTGTAGAGGTCTCCGTCCAATCCGTACCGCAGTCGGTCCTGGCGGAGTCGGTCAATCAGCGTATCCGGGAAGATGATCGTTGCCGGGAGCGAACGCAGGCGCTCGCGCTCGGCCCGTGGTCGCAGCATCGGGAAGTGCTGCTCCGCGTACTCCAATCGGTGGAAGTGCTCCACCACTCGCGCCCCGGGCGCTCGGCCATCACGGACATCGCGCCGTGCCAGGGCGTCGCGGACACCGTGCACGAAGGTGTCCCCCGTCACCGAATCGAGGACCTCTTGCTCAGCCGGCGAGAGAAACCACTGCAGGTGCCACTTCAGTGCCTCCCGCGTGGCGACCCCACGGGCCGCTGCGACCGCGAGGTTGAGCCAGGTGGAGGTCGCAGTCGTGTCCTCGCGACCCGCTGCGACCCGCGCGAGCGCCAGGGCGTGCACAGTAGAGTCCCATCCCTGCCTGAGGCCATGCATGGCGCATCCTGCCGCAGTGGCATGGTCCCGCGCCCAGAAGGCGGCGACGGTGCACGCGCGGAGTGACGTGGCGTCGCGAACGCCACCATTCGCACCGGCCAGGAGGGCCCGTCCCACGGCTCCGAGCGAATCGGCGTACCAATCGTCGAGCACCGACGCACCCAGAGCATCGAGTGTCAGGGAATCCGTCGGGGCACTTCGAAGTCCCTGCAGGTAGGCATTTATCGCGCCCTGATGCCAGCTCGTGCCAGCGATCATCAGCGCCCCTTCGCGGCCCCTGTGGCCGGCACGATCGAGCGCCTGACGGATACAGCCGAGCTCGCGCCAGAACCCTGGCATCGATTCACGCTGCCGACGGTCGAAGGTGGCGAGGCGTTCGCGCTCGAGCAGTTCGCCTGACGAGAGCGACATGATCCCGGCACAACCCGCCGACGACGGGGTCGCGAGCGCCTGGGAGGCGAGCGGCCGGGCCGCACCGGCGGCCAGGGCGATGAGGAGCGGCAGCGCGCGCTGGAGAGCGTGACTCAGGCTCGTCAGGCGGAACTCCCGGGTCGGAGGCGAGGTGGGCAACTCTCCCAGTATCACCCCGATCCCGGCCGTGCGGAAGCTGGCGGGCGCCACGCCCACCCACTCAACGCAGCTTGAAGACCACCACGCTTTCCACACCGTCCTCGTCGGCGACCGAGGCCCAGAGCCGGTCGAGCTGGACAGCCAGAAGCACGGTGTTCCGCGGGAGGGCCAGGACTGCGACCGGCGCGCCTGCGGGCGACAGCGCCAGCCAGCGGCGAGGGGCGGTGGGCGCCGTCTGCTGTTCGATCCAGATCGTGCGGTCGCGGCCAACGACGAGACGGCTGAGCGGTGGATAGTTCTCGGGGTACTTCATGGATGCAATTGCTTCGTACATCTCCTTGGGCAGGCCTTCGAGCTTGCGCATCTCCCGGCGAACGCTATCGGCAACCGCATCAGAGATGCGCTGGACGGGCATCGGCACGCTTCGACTGAACATCGGCTTCCCGGTCCGGATGTCGGCAACCGCAAGCTCCACGCTGTTTGCTTCGGGGTTGGCCGTCGCGATGGCGGCGACGGACGCATTCCCGCCGTAGGCAATCAGCGGCGAAGCGCAGAACGGCACGACGAACGAGCCGGTTTGAACGCGCTTCTCGCACGGGGGAATGCCCTTGCGATGGATGCGTCCGAGCAAGGAGATCAAGCGTCCTTCGTTGGTGACCTTGACCACCAGGGTGCGATCATCCTCCACGATCGGCAGCCATGGCGCACCGGAGAGCACGTCGCCGAGCGTCGCTTCCATGACGAGCTCGCCGCGATCGGTCTTGGTGCGAAAGTACGGCTTCCGCACCGCCGGAGGGCTTGGCTCGCCATTCGGCCCGGCCAGTCCGTCGGGCAGGCGCCCTGTCCGAAGCAGCTTGAAGTCCGGGCCAATCCACGCAATTCGTCCTGCATACGGATCGGCCATCCAGAGCGTGTCGCCATTCCACCCCATGAGGGGACGGGGAGTCATGAATTTACCCGGCCCCTCCCCCTTGCGGCCGAACTTCCCAAGTACCACGCCGGACGGATCGACAAAGATCAGGCGGTAGTCCTTCGGTTGAAGTACCGCCATCGTTCCGCGCGCCGAGACGGCGATGCCCCCGATCGCGGTGAGATCAGCCGCGTTGCCGTCGAGGGTGACCTCGCGCACCGGGGTAAGGGGGCGTTGGGCAGCCAGCGGGGCCGTCAAGGCGTGGAGCGCGATGATCAGGGCGCGGGAACGAGTCACGTGAGTGGCTCCTTAGAACGGTGGGACCTGAGCGATGTCCGTCTGCTAACGAATCTTGGTCGTCGGAAGCCAACGGCATCCGTCCACAGCAACGAGATACCGCCGAACGACGGAGACCACACTTGCCGTCGTCGGATCTCCGACTTGATCCAGGGCATACAGCGTGTCGCCATGGAGCGTGATCCTCGGCAAGTTGGTTCCCGGAAACGGTACGGGGGCATCCACGCACGCACGCTGTAAGTCCGGCGAGAGTATCGAGACGTGTGCCGTGCCTGAGAATCGTGGTTCGCGGAAGGACTCATCGATGGCATTCTCCTGATGCCACAGCACGAAGCTGCCATCCGGAAGGCGCCAAAGCCCGCTCAGGAAGGAGAAGGCACCGACCATCGCTTGTAGCGTCACCTTCTTGCCAGGGGCAAAGGTCTCAAGCCATCCGTCCGGAAAGCCGCGTCGCGTGACCCAGGGAATCCACGCGGTGTCGACCGCTGTCCCGCTCAACGCGTATCGCACCACGTATGGGACGCCGGCGAATCCGACGAGCATTGAATCGGACCACGCGGCGGCGTGCGCGGTGCTGAACGCCTGCAGCTCCGGGTGAGAGAGGTACTCCGCCGGAAAGTCCACCCGGTCGGGCACCAATGGGTTGTCGAGGCTGCCGTCTTCCGCCCCGCCCAGGGTCGACCGGCCGATGACCGCGACCGCCTTGCTGGCGCCAAAGTCAAAGAGCCCGATCACGACGGAATCGTCGACCGTGCTCCATGATGCCGGAAAGGCGCGCCGGTGGGGGCGATTGTACCGGAAGGCGCCGTCCGCCAGGTCGAAGGCCGCAAACTTCCCGGCGGTGGCCTGGATGACGAGTGAATCCGTTACCACGGTCAATGCCAAGGTGGAGCCGAACTCCCCCGGGCCGGAGCCGTCATGGCCGTACCTCTGTTGCAGTCTGCCATCGGCACCGAAGCGCACCACTTGATTGACGGATTGATCCGCGATGAAGAGATCGCCATCCGCGCCGACCGCGAAGCTCTTCTCAGGTTGCCCAAGGGACGACGAGTCCCCCTCCTCGAGCACGATCGAGTCGATCAGCGTCAATTGGGGTGCACCTGTGCCCTGACCGGCGCCAGACGCACGTCGACCATCGCATCCCGCGCATGCGAGAGCGACAGCGAGGAGGATGCCCGGCGTCGAAAGAGGCGCCATCACTTCGGCCACCTCGCCCGAGCGACGCTCGGCACATCGAGACTATCCGTCACGACGCCGACGAGATGCTCATCATTCGCATCGAACAGCCGGAACCTCGGCGGCATCTGGAGCAGCATCTCCGAGCCGTCCGGACGGTACACCTCCCAAATGTTTGGCTCGCGATGGGCGAGCGTCGCGATCCGGAACCGCTCAATCAGAACCGTACCCGCTGGAGTGCAAACAAGGCGGGAATATGCTGGCATTCTGCGTGCCGCTCCCCCGGCGATCGCGCCGATCGGGGCCGTCGCGAGGAGCTTGCGGATCTCGGCGTCGGTCATCGTCCCTCGCGCGGAGATCAGCATGCGGGAGACGAAAAGCTCCCGGGCCATCTCATCCGTCCGCGTCGGAGGGACTCGCTTCACTCCCACGCTACGACTTGGATGCCAGAGGGAGTCCATCATCTCGATACGTGCCTGGTCCGGATAGTACACCGCTGCACTGCTTCGGCCGCACCGTGCAACCAGTGGGAACGGTCCGAACAATCGGGGGCCGGCCAACGCCGAATCGAGTCCTCCGCGATCCCCTTCGAAAGCGAGGACGGTATCCCACAGACCACTACGGAGTTGCACGAAGCGGGTGCGATCGAAGTCACCGGATCCAGCGGTCGAGATGCGGAGCTTTCCGAACACGACACCATTGGCCATGGCAAGGACCTGGTTGCGCTTACCACCCAGGAAATCCCAACCAGGCGTCATGAGCGTCTGTACCAGCGCTGGATCCACCAAGGATGCATCCGTTTGCCAGTCCGAGCTCACGCGTATGAGACGACCGAAGGGTCCATCCCACACCAAGGCGGTTCCATCGTAATTCACGTCAAGGGAGAAGACTTCCCGGATTGGTGTTGGACCAGTCCGTAGTTCTGCACCCGGGTACCGGGCGACAAGGGTCTCGAGACCATAGTGAGCGAGCGGGATAGCGCCAACAGATGCGAGCCAGATGTGGTCGCCGGAGAGCACGACGTCCCGTATCCCGGAGAGGACGGTGTCGGGTTCCGCGACGTGCTCCAGGACGAGCGGGACGACCTCCTCCGTGGTCGCGCCACGGACTACGTCGCCAACCTCCGCCCTGCATGAGGTGAGCACGGCCACCGCAGACAGCACAAGCAGGCGCAACCGGCGGCCGGATCGACTGGAAGGCGTCAGAGCGGGAGTTCCCGGGTCGGAGGGCGAGGTGGGGCGACTCTCCCAGTATCACCCCGATCCCGGCGTTGCGGAAGCTGGTGGCGCCACCCCCCGGACCGCGGAGAAGCCGCCCCACGGCGCCTTCAATCGGCCCCGTCCCGCACGGCCAGCCCCTACCCCACCCGATACCTGACCACGCTCTGGATCCCATCCGCATCGGTCTCGATGCCCCAGATGTGTGTGGCACTGGCGACCACGATCCGAACATTGTCGGGAACGGCCACCCGGCCGACGACGCTGCCAGTCGGCCCCAGCACGAGCCAGGGGCGCTCACCTCGAGCTGGGCGCAACGCGATCCATGTCCGCCCGTCGCTCCCTGCCACGATCCCGTGCACGGGTCGGAACACCGCCGGAAGGGGGATGGCAGCATAGTCCTGCTTCAGGAGCTCCCCTGTGACCGCTGCGATCTCGGCCTTCCGGATGCTGTCGGACTGGCGCGAACTGATGCGCTCCAGTTCAAGAGGAAGATCACGAGCAAAGATCGTGTCCCCGTTAGTCCGGATCGCGGTAACCCGCATCGACCCTTGCCCACCCTGTACGACCCTGGGCTGCACCCACACATACCGTTCACCGGCTGGCGACATCGTGCCATGCCACTGCATGCATTCCGGCGTCGGACGTTGACGTCCGTTGACGACGACGTAGCAGCCAGCGCTGAGTGGTGGTGCAACAGCGAGGAGCTTGCGGATCGTGCCGCCGGAATCGACCTGGAGGAGGACCGTCGCCACCGAATCCGGAATTCCCTGCGCCCAAGCTGGGTTGCTGGGTGCCCGGGCGAGGCTTCCCTGCACGATTAGGTCACCACTGGGCTGTAGGCCTACGACCGTGTGCACTAGCAGCCGAGTCGCAGGACGGAGCGGGGGGAGCACGATGGTCCGCTTCAGGCTTCGATCGAGCCCGATTACGCTCAAGCGAGGTGGCCAGAAATTCCCTTGCCAGAAGTCCCCACC